>Ga0193717_1000083_pt1 | contig 96125 bp, 77 predicted proteins | sample U2c2metaG_FD_145900 | JGI IMG/M metagenome (GOLD analysis project Ga0193717, IMG submission 145900) | Soil microbial communities from a riparian zone of the East river system, Colorado, United States - U2c2 | ecosystem: Environmental > Terrestrial > Soil > Riparian zone | place: USA: East River... | reverse complement strand
AGCCGTCTTCGCCGAAGACTGCGGCCTCAACGCCTGTGCCCTCCACGCCCGCACCCGCGAAGACGGCTACACCGGCCAGGCGCGATGGGAGTACATCGCCGCGGTCAAAGACGCCGTTCGCATCCCAGTCATCGGCAACGGCGACATCCGCACTCCAGAGGACGCCGCAGCCATGGTCGAGAAGACCCACTGCGATGCCGTCATGATCGGGCGCACCGCGCCATCGAATCCGTGGATCTTCCGTCAGATCGCGCAGTACACGTCGACCAAGGAAGCAACGGGCGTCGGCACCTACGATCATCCGACGAATGAAGACCGCTACCGTATGATTCGCACCTACTTCCAGATGCTGGTCGATGAGATCGCGCTCGAAGAGGCTGCTGAAGCCGCGCGCGCCGAAGCGATCATCGCCGCTGGACAGATCGCACGCGAGAAGCGCAACCGCGACGCCGTCGGCAGGATGAAGCAGTTCGCCGCATGGTTCACCCACGGCGTGCCGGGAGGAGGAGCCCTGCGCAAGCAGATCTTCGAATCGAAAAATGGCAACGCTGTGATCGCAGCGGTCGAGCAGTTCTTTGAGTCGCAGCAGGACCTGCCCGCCGAGTTCGAGACCGACCCCGTGCAGAACGACGCTACGCTGCTGACCGAAGCCGCCTACTGCGACTAGGCAGTTTACTCGTACAGTCTGTAGTTATCCCCGGATCGTAGCCGCCATCCGCTCGATGGCACGATGCGCCGAAAGCACAGCGCCCTCCTGCCATGCCACCAGATGCGACAGGTAGTCGCCTGCAAACAACGTGCGCCCCTCCGGCTTGTCCAGTTGATCGTACGAGGCGCGGCTTGAGGGAAGAAAGTTCATTGCAAAGCATCCCAGCGAATAAGGAATCTTCTCCCAGCTGATATAGATCGGCTTAGTCAGGAGCGAAGACTTGCCCGGATGCAGCTTATCGACGGCCTGTCTTGAAGCGTCGAGTTTACCCTCGTGCGAGAGCGCCCCAAACTGAGTGGGCTCGCCTTTATCATCGCGCTCCGTGTTGAAGCCCGCGAGCAGAATACCAGTGGGCGAGAAGAGCTTGTCCGAGGGATACCAGACGAGATCAACCATCTGTTTGGGAAAGCTGATGCCTCCGTAGATGCGACACTCCTTCTCCCAAAAGCGCGGCGACTCCCATGCGATCTTGTAGAGCGCCATCATCGACATGCCGCTAAAGGCCTTCTGTGTCTCCGCCGTAAAGTTGTTCTTCGTCTTCGCCAGTACCGAGATCGGCATCGTACAGATACACCAGTCAGCCTTGATCGTCTGCGCCTTACCATCCTTCGTGTAGATCACGCTGACCGAGTCGTTGCCCGTCACGATCTCTGTTACCGGAGCATCGTAAACAATCGCATCCCCGACTACTTTCGCAAAGCCGTACCCGATGCGGTCCATGCCTCCGACAGGCTGGAACATCGTCGCCTGCCAATCGATCTCCTCTTCATAAAACTCGCCCTTCGAGAAGTCCGCAGCCAGCAGTTCCGTCAACTTGAGAGGGTCATGCAGCTTCATGGAACTGGGTCCAGCTCCTCGCGGTGTGATGAACCCGGCACGCATGGTCCCGTTATATTTTCGGTTCTGATCCAGATCACCGAATTGTTCGAGAAAGGTCAGCATCCTCGACGCATCTTCCTTCGACAACTCCTGATCGAGTGCGTGCTGACTCACCGCCTTCGACAATAGCTCGGCAATGTATCCACGCGTGTCATGAACGACCCGCCGCTCTTCCACAGCCTTGCCGCCGTTCAGCACATCGGCCTGCATCAGCGCCGAACGCGAGCAGTTGATCTCTACCTCCAGCGGCACATTCAGCGCCTGACAATAATCCAGAAGGTGCGTATGGTGTGACGGAATACGCGCGGGACCGGCGTTCATGTAGTGCCCCTCTTCCCACGTGCATTCCTGTTTCGTGCCATCGGTGAACTCCACCGTCGACCCTTTGCGCACCGACCATGAACGCCCACCCGGCCGATTCCGCGCCTCAAGAATCGTCACCGTAAACCCCGCCTTACGCAGCTCATAAGCAGAGACCAGGCCGGCGATGCCCGCTCCCAGAATCACAACCTTCTTGCCTTTGCCGAAGCTCGAAGGCAGGTCCGGCAGCGGCGATGCTCCTGCAGCAGGAATGAGCCCGAGGGCGTACATGGTCGAGTACGCAGCCGAGTATCCACCTAGCTGCGCGATACGTTGGATAAAAGCACGGCGAGTAAGGCTCATAGCGAACGCTCTCTCTCGTGGCTGAATTGGAAACGGGGTACGTCGTCAGTATCGGCGATTGTGATGCCGTCCGCAAGAGATAGAACGATGCTTCGGATGCATCGATCTCAACAAGGTGGCGAAGCAGCCTTCATTGTGCCCTGATACTCATTTTTCTTTTCTGTACACCCGTACATAATCCACAAGCATGCTCTGTGGAAACATCGTTGTCTCATCCGGGTATCCCGGCCACTCTCCTCCAACCGCAACATTCAGAATCAGAAAGAATGGGTGATCGTAGACCCACTTGGTTTCCGGCGGAAGATCCTTGGGGGTTCGCTCCACGACCAGCCTGTCATCCAGATAGAAGCGGATGCGCTCCGGCTCCCACTCGACGGCGTACACGTGGAAGTCCGTGTTAACCCCCTCGCCTGCGGGAAGATTGTAAGGCTCGGAGATGCCCTTCGCTCCGCTGTAGCCCGGTCCGTGCAGTGTGCTGTAGATACGCCCCGGCTCGCCGATGTTCTCCATCATGTCGATCTCGCCGCAAGCCGGCCAACGAACCTCGTCGTTATTTGCTCCCAGCATCCAGAAGGCAGGCCAGATGCCCTTCCCCAACGGAAGCTTCATCCGGGCTTCGAATCTCCCATAAGCCTGCGCGAACTGTCCTTTTGTAGTGAGCCGGGCCGAGGTATACGGCCGGGTCATGCCATCGAGCCCGGTATATCTCTCGCGAATCGCGGTGATGACAAGGTTTCCACCTCGTTGCTGCACATTCTCCAATCGAGATGTGTAGCTCTCGAGTTCCTTGTTGCCCCATCCATTGCCACCGGTATCGAAGTCCCACTTCGCGAGATCAGGCTGAGATCCATCCACGCCGTTGAATTCATCGCTCCACACCAGCTTCCATTGCCCTTGCGCTGGAGCTGCTGCCGCGCGGAAGCTGCCTCCAAGAAGGAGCATTGCCATAATCCCCAACCATGCAACATTGCGCTTTATTTTCATTGCGCCCGCCTGAGAGTGAGGTTCATCGTAGATGCGATCGGTTTCAACTCGCGATCGAGCTGCCGAAGAGCCGCTCCATTATCCACCCGGAGGTAGGATTGCGTCTCCGCCGGATTGTCCGGATTAAGCTGATACACAGTTGCGTTGGGATCGGAGGCGCTTCCCTTCAGCACCGTCCATTCGCCACGCTCGCTGTAGGCAACGTCACCCTCACGGGCTCCCCGGTACGTTCGCGTTTCCACGTAAAACGCATACGTTGTATCGAACTTGCCTTTCGCATACAGCCTTAGCTCGGTATCGAGACCACTGCAGTCGGCGCAGGGCAAGGTTCCTCTATACACGCCAACGAGCACGGCCTGCGCCGCGGATGGCGCTCCCGACGCGACAGCAATATGCGGCAAAAATTGAGACGAGGTCGAAGTCGGGGCACCCTTATTACGTGCTTCAAAGACGAGTTTCAGGGTCGCCTCTCCGACCCGCGCTGCGTTATAGCGAAACTCTCGGATCCCCTCTCCTTTCTTTGCGTCCTTTCCTGTAGAAGAGATCAACGTATCGCCTTGCGCACTGAGTGGACCCTTCTTATCAAGATGCGAGACCCATTCATACTGCCCCGGCAAAGTCGACGGCAAGTGAACGACGAGGGTATCGCCCAGATTCAGGGAGACCCTGGTGTAGTTATCCGCATCTTCCAACGTCACCGTCTTGGCCCTGACAGTAACGGCAACGCAGGACCATGCCGCAAGCAAAGCTCCGTAGACAGCCACGCGCATTCTTGACCTCCGAACCTGCACAGACATGCTACCGCCAACGGATCAGGCTCCATGACCAGGGATTGCAAAGTCATGAAGGGTCGGTGCTTCGCTTGCGCCATATGGCCTTTGCCTTCTTCCGCCAACGCTCGTCGAGCGCGACCAGCTCCCAGTCGACCTTCGGTGAAAGATAGCGCAACACCACTTCCGTTGCGGGATGTACGCGCAACGCCGGTGCGACTAGATAGAGCTTTGGCGGAAGCTGCGAGAGAACAATACCGCCAAAGTAGCCGGCGCGCTGTAGCTCTCCCAGACCTCCAGCTTCAGAACGTAGATGGTGCCATCGCACACGGATCCAATAATCAAGCCCCTGCAGTGCAAGATGCAGATCTTCGTCTGCCTTCAACTCAATCACGGCCAGACGGCCGTCACGCAATACGCCAAGCAGATCCAGCATGCCACGATCTCCGGCGACAAAGGCAGGCACCTGGGTGTAGACATGCCTGGGGTCGAGATGCGCATCCAACGGCTCAAGATTCTGGCGAAGAATGCTCTCGAGCCAGCGTTCCAGCTGCATGCGGTAGAGCGGATCGCGCCGGTCGCCTTCGGCATGCCTGCGCTCGAAGAGCTTTGCTACCAGCTCGCGCAAAGTCACTTCGGTGTCGGCAGTAAGAGGAGTTTCGCTGGGCCCGGCGCCGAAGGTGATCTCTTCCTGCACGTTGAAAGAGTTTCCCGCATAGCCGGAGCGGATTCGAGCAAACTCAAGGCCGTGGAGCAGAAAGGCCATCTCCGCTCCGCTCGAGACTATCCCTTCGACCTGTGGTCGCATCGGTTCCGGCACAAGCGACATCACTCGCGCAGCAGCGGCGGAAAAACGCTCGCGAACAGCCTCGCGATTTGGAGCATGGATCAGGCGAGTCGTGACGTTTCCTGTATCGGCGGCCTCGCGTTGCTCGAGCTCCTCGGTGCCCCCATCCAGCTCCCAAAGCTCCCACTGTGCAGCGCGATCGTTCAGCCACGCCATACGCGACGCCGTCAGCGTTCCCGCTCCTCTCGGAACAATCACCTTGAGGCCCTGCCAGACACGACGACCGTCGCCGGTCGAGCGGCAATGCTCGAGCCACAGGATCCCTATGGTCAGGATGCCATCGATAGTGGCCTGCGCCTCTTCAGGGTTGACGGCGATGACGGCCCATGCACGCTGTCCCTGCACAAGCGACCCGCGAGCGTAGGCGGGGCCAAAGCTCTTCTCAAGGTCCATCGCGGCGCGCAGTCCGTCCGGCTTCCATTCCGTGAACGTTCGCGTAAGCACGCGCTCGAGCACGCGAAGAAATTTCACTCTCGTCGCCTCGCGCGTGGAGGGTGTCCTCCGGTCACGATCCGCAGCAATCTCAAGCGTCTGCGGCTTCGTCTGTCCGAAACGCAAAACCGAGATGCGCAAAACGCTATTGCGCTCCTCTATCGCCGTCACTCTGCGAAGAAGGTTTGCTTCCTCGCTCCACAGCTGAAGCGTGCAGCGACCATGCTCGCTCGCGAGGCGATACTTCGCCGAGCTCATCTCGAAGAGGACGCGCCCCTCCTCAAGCACTGCAGCCCGTGGGAAACGGGCCAGAAAATCTTCGATCGCAGCGGAAATCTTCTCCGGCGTTTGCGCCTCAACGGGCTTGCTTGCCCTGCCGGAGGAACCGGCTCCTGCTCCGCGAGTGAAAGGCATAGCCGAACGCTACCACACGTCAGAGCTGCATTTGGAAGTGAAAGTCGGTGATGCGAAGACCCTGACGAAAGTAGAAGGCATGGGCCTGCTGCCGCTGGGTTCCCGAATCGAGCGAAAATGTTTCGCAATTCTCTGCACGAGCGCGGCTCACCAGCCACACGATCATCTGCTCGCCAAAACCGCTCGAGCGCATGGCCTCGTCGGTCACGAGATCGTCGACGTACAGCGTTCTTCCGCTCCAGAGCACGCTCATGACGCGAAATCCCGCCAATGCCGCGACCGCGCCATCGTGTTCTAAAAAAGCGAGCCGATATCCTTCACGCCGTTGCTGCTCAATTCGCTCCACGAACTCCTGCGCAGCAAGCTTCGGCCGGAGCTGGTGCATTACCGGGAAACAACGGGCAATCTGTTCGCTGCTCTCCGCAAGCTGAATCGACGCCACGGAACCTACCACTCTTCACTGGCGCGAACGTGAGTAATGTGGGCGACGTGATGGCGGGAGTGCCAGGCATACATCAGAGTCGCGACATCGAGCCTGGTTTCGCCGCTCTCCGGATGGCGATAGCCACGGATCCACTGCTCCTCCGTCAACGATTGCAGGAGCATGACCCAGCGGGCGTGAAGGCTCTCGATGATTTCCAGCGACCATTCCACCGGAGCGGTGGAATCATGGAGCGTCGCCCAGGACTTCTCGTCATAGGGCTTGATCGTGGGCCAGTTCTCGGTCAAAGCCATGCGCATGCGGATGAAGGCGTTCATGTGGCTGTCCGCGATGTGATGGACCAGCTGACGCACGGTCCATCCTCCTGTGCGATAGGGTGTGTTCAGCTGTGCCGAGCCCAGTCCCTCGACGGCATTGCGCAGCTGCTCCGGCAACTCGGCGAGGGTGGCGATTGCATTCAGCCGTTCTTCCGGCAAAATCGTCTCGGGACATTCGAACTTGCCGATGGGGTAGCGCGGGTCTGCCAGTGTGACGCTCATCTGGTTCTCCTCTTTATCTCTTATGTCTCTCTAAAAAAGCTAGCATAGCTACGTTGTTTACTCTGAAGAAAAGAGGTGTGATGCGGCGGATTCTTTCCACAATTGTGTTCAGCCTTGTTGCCGGCAGCATTTTCTCGCAGGCGCAGGCACCCCCTTCCTCTGAAGAAGCACGCCCTAATTCCGCGCAACATCTTGGTTTCGACCGTAATCTCTATCCGGGGGACGCCGCCCTTGCCAGCTTGCGAAGAACCTTCTCCTTCGCTGGCTACTGGTTGAACCATCCTCCGGGCGAGGCGATCAATACCTGGCAGGGCAAGCGCGAGGTCTTATTGCGCAACGACTTCGGGTTTCTTGTGCTCTTCAATGGCAGAGTAGATCAAGAGATCCTCCACTCCCAGCGCAAAGGCACAGATCCCGCTGCATTGGGAAGACAGGACGCCGCAGCCGCAATCTCCGCCGCACAGCGCGAACACTTTCCCGCCGGAACGATCCTCTTTCTCGATCAGGAAGAAGGCGGCCGTCTACTCCCGGAGCAGTCCGGGTATCTGCTCGCATGGACTGAAGCCATCGCAGCCTCAATCTACAAATCCGGCGTATATCTAAGCGGTCAGCCTGTGAACGACTCGCCGGGAAAGACCATCACGACAGCCGACGACCTGCGTCAACAGATTGCAGCCAGGCATCTTCATCCCGTCACTCTCTTCATCTACCAGGACGCCTGTCCTCCTTCAAACGGATGCACCGCGACGCCTCCACCCATCTCCGCAGCAGGAATTTCCGATATAGCTGCGTGGCAGTACGCGCAGTCGCCGCGAAGACCTGAGATCACTCGCGCCTGCGCGAAGACCTACGCCGCCGACAACAATTGCTATGCGCCAGGCGTTCCTGGAATCTTTCTGGACATGGACCTCGCCATCTCTGACGATCCCTCGCACGGGCGATGAATGCCTCGTTTTCACGGGAACAAAATTAGATCCTGTGGCGGCATTGCAGCCAACGCCTTAAGCCGCTCTTGCAGATTCGAAGTATGGATCTCCAGCTTGTGCCCGTCAGGATCAAGAAAGTAAAACGACTCTCCCGGACTTCGATTCACCTGCCAACATCGCGCGCCCGCTGCTTTTAACTTCTCTACCGCATTCGCGAAATCTGCCTCTTCGACGGTAAAAGCGATATGCGTGTACTCAGGAAGGCTTTCACTTCGTGTTGCCTCATCTACGTTCAGGCAGATCCAATCCTCACCTGCCTCCAGATACGCTCCTCTATGCCATCTTGCTCTCGGAGGCAATCCCAGGACCTCTGCGTAGAACCGGAACGAGACCTCCAAATCTCGTACTGCCAGCGTAATGTGATTGACGCCTTTAATCATTTCGTCATTATTACCGTCTTCCATCCGGAACGATACACTCCTCTCGAGAGGTCCCAGCTATGCTGGCTCGAACTTTTGCTGCGTTTGCTTTCGTGCCATTGCTCTCCTTATCGCAGGCACAGACTCCTACGCCTGCTCAGCAATCCACTCTCAGCGCTCGCTCCACTCTCGTCCTTGTCCCTGCGCTCATACGCAAGAAGAGTGGCGAGCTTGTCTACACGCTCTCTGCAGAAGACTTTACCCTGACGGATGATGGTGTCCCACAAAAACTCATCCTCGAACAGGACACTGGAGGTGAGCCTCTCGCCCTTGTCGTCGTTCTTGAGATTGGAGGCGCTGGAGCCCGCGAGTTTAATAAATTCGTCTCCATTGCTCCTCCCATGTCTCCCATGCTCGAATCCATCATCGGGAACGTCCCTCACAAGGTTGCGGTTGTCACCTTTGACAGTCAGCCGGCCCTGCTTCAGGACTTCACCACCGATATCGACACCGCCGCAAGCGCTCTCGAAACTCTGACACCCGGATGCACACGGCAACATCACCTTGAAAACTGCGCCTCACCTCTTGCGGTCCATAATGTTCCCTTAGGCGATAACGGCGCCGCCATCCTCGACAGCATCGGGTTCGCTGTCGATCTTCTGCGAAAACAGCCTCTCGAGTATCGCCGCGCAATTCTCTTGATCAGTGAAACGTCGGATCGCGGAAGCCATACCAGTATTGACGACGCCATCCGTGCTGTCAGCGACACCAACACCACCATCTACAGCATCGGCTTCTCAACCGGAAAATCCGAGGCGGCGCACTACGCTTCTCGGGAGCTTCCCACGCAACCCGGCGCGCTCTGGATGGAGAATCATCACCCCAACCCTCCACATGGTTGCATGGGCAAAGACCCGAATCCCGATCCCGACGCCACCCACAACAAAGCAATCCAAGCCTACGACTGCGCTACGCAGCTTCTGCCGCCTCTCGCTCTCGCCAAGATGGCAGCTATCCTTGCGGCCGATGGTCTCAAACGCAACGTTCCTGAAACCGTCGCGAATCTTACCGGCGGAGAGTATTTCAAATTGACCAACGCTAAAAATCTTCAGCACGATCTGGCAACGATCTCCAATCACATCCCAAATCGCTACATCCTTAGCTTCCAGCCGCAATCACCCCACACCGGCCTGCATGCTCTCGACCTGCAGCTCAAAAGCTATCCCGACCTGCGCATCACGGCTCGAAGCGGCTACTGGGCCGATCCCAGTCAGTAGAAGGTCACTTACTGCTTTGCCACAGGGAGTGAAACTCGGAACTCCGTCCATCCCGCTTTCGAGACAAATTCGATAATGCCATTGTTGTGCTGCACCAGCCTCCGGGCAATATCCAATCCCAACCCCGTCCCCTGCCCCATCGCCTTGGTGGTAAAGAAGGGATCAAAGATGCGTGATTGAATCTCCATAGGAATCCCGGCGCCGTTATCGACGATCCGTACCACCACGCGGCCACCCTCGCCTCGTACGCTCACCGTAACCTGTCCGTTCTCGGGAGCTGCATCCAACGCGTTATCAATCAGAATTCCCCATATCTGGTTCAGTTCCGCGGCGAAGCCATTCACCTGCGGCAGACCCTCTTCAATATCCCGTGCCACCGAGATCGCTTTTTGCGTCGCCTTGGAATGCAACACGGTCACCGCATCTGCCAGTCCCCTGCCTGGATCGAGCAGATCAGCCGCAATTCCCTGATCCATATGGGTAAATCCCTTGATCGCGATCACCAGGCTTGAGATCCTCGTCGAACAGCCTTGAATCTCTGCTGCCAAACTACGCACCGCACACCCGGCTGCCGTCCACCGCAGTACCGAATTCAGCGCCGGTCCGGGCACAGTCCGCGCAAGAACATTCAGATCGTCGAGCGTGACCTCCGTCTCCGCAAGCACTGGCGCGATGGCCCCATCCAGTCGATGCTCCGCAAGCCACTCGGCGATCGCATCTTCCCGGTCGATCTGTTCCAGCGGGGACCGCGAGATCGCCGATCGCTTCGCTATGCACGAAGCCCGTATCGCGTCGACCGCCGCCAGCTGGTCGTCCGTAAGATGAGCGGCCTTAAGAATGCGCGCGGCATTCTCAGAATCCTCCAGCCTGTCGGTCAGCAGGCACACGCTGCGTTCAATGGCCGCCGCCGGATTGTTCAACTCATGAGCCAGCCCCGCCGACAGTTTACCCAGCGAGATCATCTTCTCGTCATGCAGCTCGTTCGAGGTAAAAAATCGTGTCCGATCCAGCATGCGGTGCACCAGGATCGAGGTAATCTCAAAACACTCCCGTGTCAGTTCCCGCAGGCGATCTCGATGCAGGACCACCATTTCCAGGGGTTCCTGGACGATAGAATTCGCCGGGGCGTTCCCCAGGCGTGAAAACGGCAGCATGCCTGTCACATCCCCGGCGCCCCACTCCGCTATCTTGCTGGGCCCGCCGCCGCGATCGGCCAACAGTGCCAACCGTCCCGACAGGATGACATACATGCCTTCGACTGGCTCTCCCTTATGCGAAATCATCTCGCCCACCGCAAATCTGCGAAACTCGCTGTGTTCGGCCAGCCACATCAGTTCTTCCCGCGGCACCGCGCCCAGCGTCTTATGCTGTGTCAGCCGTTCTATCAGCTCCATTGCAATCACAGCGTCTAATCCCTTCAGCCGAGCCTGTTTCTCCCGGTAAAGGTAACAGATTCCTTCCGGGAGCCTGTCAAAAAGGGCATAATGAGCCCCCCATTGCCGCAACCTGCCGGCTTCCCTATCATCAAACTAAGATGACGACTCCTGCTCCTGACCATAAGCGATACTTCACCGACAAGCTGGGCGTTTCCGAGCGCCTTATTGAGCGTTGCCTTGCCGAAGCGCTCTCCGCCGGGGGCGACTACGCCGATCTCTACTTCGAGTCGGTCACCTCCACCTCGCTCGGCATCGACGAATCTCTGGTCAAGACTGCCTCCCAGGGAGTCAGTCTGGGTTGCGGAGTCCGCGTTCTCTCCGGCGAGCGAACCGGATACGCCTACACCGACGATCTCTCCACCGACGCTCTTCTTAAGGCAGCCCGCACCGCCGCTCTCATAGCCTCCGGCCCCGCCAAGGAGCTCATGCAGGGCTTCCGCCACACCTCCGGCGACTCGCTCTATCCCATCACTGGCGCCACCGCCGACGCTGAAATCTCCGCCAAGCTCTCCCTCATCCAGCGCGCAGATGCTGCAGCACGCGCCTACGACCCGCGCATCACCCAGGTCCGCGCCAGCTTCTCCGACGAGCTCCGTCGCATCCTCGTCGCCGCATCCGACGGCACCTACGCCTCCGACACCCAGCCGCTCTCGCGCCTGAACGTCTTCGTGATCGCCAAGGACGCAGCCGGCAACGATGGCGCAGGAAGCACCGCGCGCGGCTCCTCCGGTGGTGGCGGGCGTATCACCATGGACTTCTTCGAGGGCGACAAGTCGCCGGAACATTACGCGAATGAGGCCGCCCGCACCGCCATCCTGCAGCTCGGCGCCATCGACGCCCCTGCCGGTGAGATGGAGGTCGTCCTCGGCCCCGGCTGGCCCGGGGTGCTGCTCCACGAAGCCGTAGGTCATGGCCTCGAAGCCGACTTCAACCGCAAAAAGACCTCCGCCTTTGCCGGCCTCATCGGTCAGCAGGTCGCGTCCAGCAAAGTCACTGTTGTGGATAACGGCCGCATGCCCAATCGCCGCGGCTCCATCAACGTCGACGACGAGGGCAACCCAACGCAGGAGAACGTTCTCATCGAGAACGGCATCCTCAAGGGCTACCTCTCCGACAAGCTCTCTTCACGCCTGATGGGAACCCCTAATACCGGCTCCGGCCGCCGCGAGAGCTATCACCACATCCCCATGCCGCGCATGACCAACACCTACATGCTCAACGGCGATGACATGCCCGAAGACATCATCAAGTCGGTCAAACGCGGCCTCTACGCCGTCAACTTCGGCGGAGGCCAGGTTGACATCACCAACGGCAAGTTCGTCTTCTCAGCCAGCGAAGCCTACCTGATCGAAGACGGCAAGGTGACCAGCCCAGTCAAAGGCGCAACCCTGATCGGCAACGGCCCCGAAGCTCTCAAGTACGTCTCCATGGTCGGCAACGACCTCGCTCTTGACGAAGGCATCGGAACCTGCGGTAAATCCGGCCAATCCGTCCCCGTAGGAGTAGGGATGCCCACCATCAAGCTCGACAAGATGACCGTCGGCGGCACCGGCTCATAATCGTCGCCGGTCATCTTTCTGAAACAAAGCCTCATGAGCATTCGCGGTAGTGCTAGCTCTATAAGCTCAATCGAAGTATCGTTGGGGGTGCGCGATGGGGTTATCGTCGCGCCTTGTAGATTGAAGACGGTTGCGAGGAACCATATCTGAATGCTCGGTAGAGCCCGACTAACAATCGCCATAGTATTTGGAAGCGTGATTTGTGTATCAACTTTTCTTGCACAAGCACAAAATTCAGAGCGGCATTATGAGATTGGTACCGTCTATTACGTCAATGGCGACCATTTCCAAGCCCTAGATAAGGAAACCGCGACACAGGGTGGCCGAGCCAGTTATTCAGCAAGAGTCAAGGGAGCGCATGCCTCGATCCGTCTTCGAGCGGATCAGCCTAAGATATTCCGGATTTGCGGCGTTGATCCCAGCCGCTTCAAGCTATACAGATTCAAGTCAGACGGAAAGGAACGAACCCTCACGATCGCGAAAAACAACCTGTGGATAGGGGGCTCTAAGACTGTCCTTTCGGCATCTGAGATACCAGTTGCCATTCAGACTGCGGAGAACGCCTGCTTTACACTGACGCCGCAAGCTACCTTGGGTGACGGCGAATTTGGCTTTAGCCCGGCTGGGGATTTAGACGCTTTTATGTTCGGAGTAGGGGACATCGACCGATCTAAATAGATCAGGTGCCCATTTATGCCAAAGGCACAAATGGGAAATCGCGCAACGCGCGATCCGCCTCGCTTAAGGGCACGGCTTCAGCCGTGCCAACTCCTGCCGCCGCGAAAGCGGCAACCGCTCTGCCGAAGGCCCAAGCGAAGTCCGCAAGACGAAGCGATTTAATCCAACTTCCAGCTCGCCGAGACCTCGCAAACGATAGAATCTCCTCCAAAACCGGAGGCATGCATGTCCTCTCGACTTCTCCTCTTGCTCCTGAGCCTTCTCCCCCTCCAAGCACAGGAGCAGCACAACCACCCCGCTCCCGAGAAGCTCGGCACGGTCTCCTTCCCCATCACATGCTCTGCCTCCGTGCAGCAGCCATTCAATCGCGCCGTCGCCCTGCTCCACTCCTTCGCCTACACCGAAGCCCGCAACGCCTTCCAGAACGTCACTCGCATCGATCCCACCTGCGCCATGGCCCACTGGGGTGTCGCCATGAGCTACTACCATCCGCTCTGGGAAACCCTTTCACCCCGCGCGATCCCATCCGGTCACGCCGAGATCGCGCAGGCGCTCCAGCTCAAAACCGGATCGCAACGCGAGCAGGACTTCATCCACGCCCTCTCTTTCATCTATACCGACGCGCAAACCGTCCCCTATCGCACCCGCGCCGTCCAGTACGAAAAAGCCATGAGTCAGCTCGCTCAGGCCAACCCTAACGACGCCGAATCGCAGATCTTCTACGCGCTCGCTCTTCTAGGCACCGCATTGCCCACCGACAAGACCCACGCCAACCAGAAGAAGGCCGTTGCCATCCTCGAGCCCCTCAACCGCGCCTATCCCGACCACCCCGGCATCACCCACTACCTCATTCATGGCTGCGACAACGCTGAGATGGCCGCACAAGGCCTCGCCTCTGCCCGCGCCTACGCGCAGATCGCACCCTCCGCGCCGCACGCCCTACACATGCCCTCACACATCTTCACCCGGCTCGGCTTATGGGACGACTCCATCGATTCCAACCTCGCCGCAAGAAAAGCCGCACACCAGCAGGGCGACACAGGCGAAGAGCTGCACGCCATGGACTATCTCGTCTACGCCTATCTTCAGAGAGGACGCGACAAAGACGCCCTTGAAGTCATCCAGCAACTCAAAGACATGCCGAACCTGAACATGCGCGATTTCAAGATAGGGTATGCCGCGACCGCGATGCCGATTCGCTCCATCGTTGAGCGGAGTCAATGGTTCGGGGCGGTGGCCATCGTCCCACCGGAAGCAGCCCCTCCTCACGTAATCGCAATCGCAGTGTGGGAACGCGGCCTCGGGCTGGCTCACCAAGGGCACACCGCCGAAGCACGCGAACAGATCCATAGATTGCAGCAGCTCGAACAGCAGCTCCGCGCATCGGACAACAGTTATTGGGCGACCCAGGTAGAAGTTCTAAGGCGCGAAGTCATGGCATGGTCTGCCCAGGCAGAAAACAAACCCCAGGAAGCTGCAACCCTAATGCGGGAAGCTGCCGACACGGAAGACTCAGTCGAGAAACTTCCGGTGACCCCCGGGCCGATTCTTCCGGCCCGGGAACAACTCGGCTCATTGCTCCTTGAACAGAGCAGCCCCAACCTGGCGCTGAAGGAGTTTGAACTCGATCTCGCAAATGCCCCAGGCCGCTACGCCGCGATGCAGGGCGCAGTCCATGCGGCCGAGCTCATGCGCGGGAAATAAAATTCGGAATACTGTCAGAACAATTGCGCCTTACCGCGGATCGATCAACCCTAACTTTTTAGAAACGCCAACAGGGCGGCATTGACCGTCTCCGCCTGCGTTGTGGGCATGCCATGCGGGAAGTCTTTATACGTAATCAGGGTCCCATTCTTCAGCAACTTCGCCGACAACGGCCCGGCAGCGACATAAGGAACGATCTGGTCGTCCTCGCTATGCATCACCAGCACAGGAATGGTGATCTTCTTGAGGTCTTCGGTGAAGTCGGTCTGAGAGAAGGCGACAATCCCGTCATAGTGTGCCTTGGCTCCGCCCATCATGCCCTGACGCCACCAGTTTTCAATGGTGGCCTCAGACGACTTCACACCCGGACGGTTAAAGCCATAAAAAGGCCCGGTCGGCAGGTCGCGATAGAACTGCGAACGATTGGCTGCGAGTTGCGCCTGCAGGTCATCGAACACCGACTTCGGCAGGCCGAGCGGATTGGCTGCTGTCTTCAACATCAGCGGAGGAACTGCGCTGATCAGCGCGGCCTTGGACGCTCCCTTTTCTCCGTGACGTGCCAGATAGTGCACGACCTCGCCGCCGCCGGTCGAGTGGCCTATATGGATGGCGTCTTTCAGCCCGAGATGAGCCACAAGCGCAGCCAGGTCATCGGCGTAATGATCCATATCGTGACCATCTGCGGTCTGGGTAGAGCGCCCATGTCCTCGACGGTCGTGCGCGATCACCCGATAACCCTGCTGCAGGAAGAACAGCATCTGTGCGTCCCAGTCATCAGCCGACAGAGGCCATCCATGGCTGAATACAATCGGCTGACCTGAACCCCAGTCCTTGTAGAAGATCTCAACGCCGTCCTTGGTTGTGATGGTGGGCATATGCGCTCCTTGATTAAAGCGAGATAGAGAAAGTGCGCCAATTAAATCACACTCGCATGAATCAGAACGCCGCCCCACACGAAAAGTAGAGCGAGGCTAAAAAGCCTCGCTCTATGACAAAGGACCTGAGCAATCACGCTAGTCGTTGAGATTTAACGTCACCAGCGCATTATCCACGACCTTCTCCCACCGCGGATCAGTTGAAGCGGCTCCATATTCGTCGTGCCAGTTCCACCACTTGTAGGGTACGGTCTGGGGATAGCCCTCCGGCGAATCCTCCCACTCCTCCTGGCGCCCCAGCGGGGTCAGGTCGAGATAGCTCCATACGCTTCCCATCGCCTCGTCACCGCGGTTGTTGATGAAGTACGTGCGGAAGATGCGGCCGTCGTTGTCACGGAAAAAGACATTGTGGCCATGCCACTCGTCAACGCCGAAGTCCTTATCGAAGTCGCTCGCGATGGTGTACCACGGCATCTTCCACTCCATCCGCGCCTTCAGGCGCTCAATGTCCGCCTGCGGCGCGCGCGATGCGTATGCCAGCGTAGTGTCGCGCGTATTCAAATGCGAGAGGTGCGAGACCTGATCTGCGCCCAGGGAGCAGCCGCGACACGCGTGCTCCGGCCAGCCGAACACTCCGGGTTCAAAAAAGGCGCGGTAAACAATCAGCTGACGCCGCCCTTCAAATAAATCGAGCAGTCTCACCTTGCCCTGAGGCCCTTCGAACTCGTACTCCTTCTCTACGGTCACCCACGGCATTCGCCGGCGCTCGGCGGCAAGCGCATCACGCGAGCGGGTAAAGGCCTTCTCCTTCTCGAGCATCTGTTGACGCGCAGCCTCCCACTCACCGGGCGACACGACCGGCGGTGTCTTCATCTTCACCTGGGGCTCATTGTTCTTGTCCATGTCTCTCTCCTTGTTCGTGGTTGTCATTGGTTGTCGCTTCCTGGTTTCTGTCGCGGAGCTTCTTCACGGTCACTGCCGAAATACCGCCCGTCGAGGTGATGCCCGCAGCGATCCAGGCCACAGTTGCGAGACAGAGCGGACACATGACTACCTCCCGCTGCCGCGCTTCTCGGCAGCCACGCGAATACGAGTGATCAGCTCTGTCCAGCCGGAATCCACTCCACGTTCCGTCTCACCTATCCAGCCCATCGCCCGATGCACAAACCGGACGCGCGTCAATCCGTTCTCCTCTGTCAGCCGATATTGAATATTCGAGACAGCCGGATTCGACATGAACAACGGCCCCCAGATCTCCAGCAGCGACGGAGGTTTGATCGCCTGTACCAGGCCCCAGAAGTGTCCCGTGTTGTTCCCGAGATCGCGAAACCAGCGCCCGCCCGGCCATGCCTCCAGCTTCATCGGCATCGGCTTCTCCGGAGTCGAGTTCAAAGGCCCCATCTGCTCCAGAATCGTCTCGAACACAATGTCGATCGGAGCCGCAATCTCTTCGTCTTTCACTATCTCGAAAGCCTGAACTACCTGTTCCTGAATCGTGGCTGCCATTACTCCTCCTTGGTTGAAGTTCCGTCGCTTGAAATCATCCGTTCCAGAGCCTTGCGCTCCGCTCGTACCTTGATCTGACTCAGCTGATGCGTCCAGTACCGCTCGAACGTCTTCACCCAGTCATGCACCGGTTTCAGCTCCGCCGCATTCAACCGGTACATCCGGTGCTGTCCGCGCTTAATCACGGACACCACGCCAACCTCGCGCAACACCTTAAGATGCTTCGAAACGGCCGGCTGAGGCATCCGCAATCGCAGCACCACCTCGCCCACCGCGTACTCCTTGCCGTCCGCCAGCACACCAATAACCTCGCGCCGTCGAGGCTCAGCGATTGCGTTGAAGACGTCTGCCGTTGTTGCTGCTCGTGCCATGCTTTGAAATATATGCCTATATAGGAATATGTCAAGCCGGTACGTGACCAAATTCGGAAAAATTTACCAGCCGCCGCAAACTAAGCTTGCCGTCAGTTTTTGGAACCAAAGTGAGCGCAGAGCCTAAAACAAAGGCCTCGTGGTAAAGCTAGTGGATGCACATTCCAGGCTCCTGGATCCTGCTCCTCTTCATCGTCCTTATGGCGGCAGTTGCACTCGTTCTGCTGCATCTCACCAAGGCAGGGCATCTCCTCCACCAGAAAATCCCTGACCGGCCCCATCGCCGTCTGCTCCTCGCCTCCATCTCGTTCTTCGTTACATTTCTAGCGGCCCGCCTGCTCGTCTTCTCAATCCAGCATCACGTCGGGCCATTCGGCTACGTGGTCGTCGGCGGAAGACATATCCACCATCTCGTCTGGGGAATCCTCCTGCTTCTGCTCAGCGGCTATGCCACGCTTGCGGAAGCAGGAACAGGAGACACTCCCGGCTCAATCTTCTTTAGCCGGCTGCTCTCCATCGCCTATGGCGCAGGTGCCGCGCTTACCCTCGACGAGTTCGCCCTCTGGCTCAACCTGGATCCGGCGGCCTACTGGTCTTCCCAGGACCGCGAGAGCATTGATGCCATCGTCCTGTTCGGCGCGCTCCTGGCTGTAGGAACCTGGGGCGCCCCCCTGCTGCGCAAAGCCTCGAAGAGGCCGTCCTAGACTGGGCATCGCTGAAAGATTCCACGCCAGCATTCCCATGCCGCAGATAGGAGTAATCCAATTGCACAAGCGTCACTGCCTCGCAGAAGCTGCTTCAGCTATGCCCAAACCATCCGCAGTGAGTGCAGAGCATCGCTCTATCGGTGCCGTAGCAAAATGCGCGAGACGAAATTGCTCGACTCCGTCACAAACCTCCAGCAAACATTGCATCCTCTCCCCCGTCTAACCATCCATCCCTGTACGATGAATATCTGTACCCTCTAACCAGCCGATCCGGAAGAAAACCTTACGTCGCGATGCCTTCCAGCCCTAAGTTTCTAGCACGTATCTTCAGAGCCTTCCGCTATCGCGACTTTCGCATGATGTGGATCGGGGCCTGCGTTTCCACCATCGGCACCTTCGTGCAACAGTTCGCGCAGAGCTGGCTGGTCTACGATCTCACCAAAGACGCCTTCTATCTCGGCCTCGATCTCTTCCTGGGTCAGCTCCCCATCATGATGTTCTCGCTCTTCGGCGGAGTCTTTGCGGACCGCATGGACCGTCGCAAGATGCTGCTCATGTCGCAGTACATCCAGATGGTGTGCGCCTTCCTGCTTGCGACGCTCTTCGCCACTCATGTGGTCCAGGTCTGGCACATCCTCGCCCTCTCCTTTTTCGTAGGACTCGGGCAATCCTTCGGCGGCCCTGCCTACTCGGCGCTGCTACCAACCCTTGTTGGCCCCGAGGATCTATCCAACGCCATCGCGATGAACTCCATCCAGTTCAACCTCGCGCGCATCGTCGGTCCCACCCTCGGCGGTCTTGCGTACACCACCCTTGGCGCCACCTGGTGCTTCACCCTCAACGGACTCTCCTTCCTCGCCGTCATTGCCTCGCTCTTCATGATCCACGTGAAGTTCGTCCCGCCTAAGACCACTGAGTCCGTCCTGAAGAGCATGAGAGAGGGTATCCACTTCATACGATGTCGCGACGGCATGAGCTCTCTCGTGATCCTCGCCTTCTGCACCACGCTCTTCGGCTTCTCTCTTACCGGATTCCTTCCCGTCTTCGTTCGCACCATCTTCAATAGGGGCCCCCAGACTTACACTCTGCTTCTCGTGTGCTCCGGCGCAGGCTCGATCTGCGGTGCCTTATGGGCCGCCTCCGTCGAAAAGATGAAAGAAAAGGGCCGCTTGACGTTGCTCATCCTGGTTTCGCTCGGACTCATCATTGCGGGCTTCGCGATCTCCCGGTGGCTGCCTCTTTCCTGCCTGCTGATGTTCTTCTCCGGCATGGCTCTCATGGCATCTGCCTCGTTCATGCTGTCGCTCGCTCAGCTCATCGCCACCGATGCCATGCGTGGACGCGTCATGAGCGTCTACAGTCTCGCCTTCCGCGCGGGCATTCCTCTCGGAGCCCTCGCTCTCGGCAAGCTGATTCCCCTCTTCGGGGTCACCCGGGCTCTCAGCGGCGCGGGCGTAGCCCTGGTAGTGGTCTCGCTCTACTTCCTGCTCGTCAACCGCGAATCCACCTTCGGCCCCACCTCCCAGCATTCCTGAGCAAGGCCGATTAGGATGGCCTGCATCGTACGGTCATACTCACTCTCCCGTAGCCGTCTCAATAGCGCATAGAGTTCAAAGAGCAGCCATAACAAAAGAAGGTCGCCACCTCGCCGGAGGACTTTCTTGCTGCGTCATCGAAACTCCCTTGCTCTGTCTCTCTCCTGCCTGGCGCTCTCCGCCCTGGGACACTCCAGTCGTGCCACCTACATCAGCCTCGGGGAGGCCCTCTAAAATTCCCACAGAAAAGAAGTCAAGCCTTCATTACCCATAAACATTTGAAACAAAATGGCTTCCAGATGCCGATGAGTTTGGGTCGATCTTCTACAATAAGAAGAAGAGTTAAGAAACAGCCTGCGTTGCTGAACCCGTTCCATGATTCAGCTGAAAGCATCCATCTAAACGGCTTATTTTCAATACTTTGACACCTAAGCCTTTTGTTTACAGGATTTTACATTTCAGGTCCAGCTCTAAACCACCTGTAATCAATACTTTGCGTAAAACAGCCCCGGGGGGCCCCAAGGCAGTTATTCTGGTTCTGACATGCCAATCGACATTCAGACGACCCGGAAGACCGACCTTCACCAGCTAGCCCAGGATGTCCTCGCCCGCGCCCTCAAGGCAGGAGCTACCGATGCCGAGGCCGTCGTCGCCGAGGGCGATGAGTTTTCCGCCCGGGTTCGGCTCGGACAGGTTGAAACCCTCAAGGAGTCCGGCTCCCGCGCCGTCGGCCTGCGCGTTTTTCTGGGCCAGCGGACGGCCAGTACCTCGTCTTCGGACTTCTCGGACGAGGCGATTACGCGTCTTGTCGAGGGCGCGGTAACGCTGGCGAAGGTGACCAGTGAAGACCCTTTTGCCGGTTTACCCGAAGCGGACGAGTTCGGTCAGCTCCAGGGCGACCTGAAGCTCTACTTCGACGACGTAAACCAGCAGCCACCCGCTGAGCGAATCGAGATTGCCCGTCGGGCCGAGGCAGCGGCGATGGCCTTCGACACCCGCATCCAGAACTCCGGCGGAGCCGACTTCGACACCGGGACCTCGCACAAGATCCTCACCAACTCGCGCGGCTTCACCGGAGAGTATCGCCGCTCCTACTGCGGCTTCTCCGTCTCCCCGATCGCCGTCGACGACAAGGGCGGAATGCAGCGCAACTACTGGTACTCGAGCTCGCGCACCACGTCGAAGCTCGAATCGCCGGAAGAGATCGGCCGCATCGCCGCCGAGCGCACCCTGCGGCGCCTGGGAGCGCGCCGCGTGCCTACGCAGAAAGCCCCTGTAGTCTTCTCCCCCGAGATTGCGCGCTCGATCATCGGCAACATCTTCGACGCCGCCAACGGCGATGCCATCTATCGTCACGCAACCTTCTTCGCCGACATGCTCTGCAAGCAGGTTGCAGGAGAGAACATCACCGTCATCGACGATGGAACCATGATGCTCGACGAAGGCGGAATCACGGTCGGGGGCTTCGGAACTTCGCCCTTCGACGGAGCCATTCTGCCTTCGCGCCGCACGGTGCTGGTGCAGAATGGCGTGCTTCAAAACTACGTGAACAACACGTACACGGCGCGCAAGCTCAACATGAAGTCGACCGGCAATGCCTCCCGTGGACTTGCAGGAAATCCTGGCATCGGTTCCGGCAACTTCTATCTCGAACCCGGCACGCAAAATCCGGACGAGATAATTGGCGGCATCAAAAACGGTCTCTACGTTACAGAGACGATGGGCTTCGGCGTCAACCTCGTCACCGGCGATTATTCGCAGGGAGCGTCTGGACTGTGGATCGAGAATGGTGAGCTGGCGTATCCGGTCGAAGAGATCACGATTGCAGGAAACCTGAAGGACATGTACCGCAACATCGTCGCGATCGGCAACGATCTTGTCTTCCACAGCTCTGCCGCTGCACCTACTATCCACATTGAAGGCATGACGATCGCCGGAGCCTGAAGGCTACAATCTTTTAGACGTGGCGGCGAGCTTCCAGTTCGAGAAAACTATCGGCTTCTCGCCCGAGCAGGCCGATGAAATTCTTCGCTCCATTCCTGCCCTTCCGGGAGTCTTCGCTCTTTATGGCGAACAGACGAACGCCGAACCTTACCTGACACGGGCGGCGGATCTTCGCCGACGCATGAAGCGCCTGCTCGATCCTCCGGAATCGCAATCGAAACGGCTGAACCTGCGCGATCGAGTCGCGAGGATCGAATACACGGTTACGGGGTCGGAGTTCGAATCGACCCTCACCCTTTACCTCGCGACGGCAGCCATCTTTGGCTATGCCGAGGCCCGGCGCAGGCTGCGGCTGCACACGCCGACGTTCCTCCGCTTCACCGTGGAGAACGAGTTTCCACGTGTCTATGCGACAAACCGGCTCTCAAAGCGGGGACTGGCGCAGATGTATGGCCCCTTCCCTTCGAGGGCCGCGGCGGAGCGCTACTGCGATGCCGTGCTCGACCTCTTCAAGCTGCGCCGCTGCCACGAAGATCTTCAACCTTATCCGGAGCATCCCGGCTGCGTTTATGGCGAGATGAAGAAGTGCATCGAGCCATGTAAGCAGGCCTGCACGCCCGAGCAGTATGCAGCCGAGGCGGCTGCGGTAAAGACCTTCTTCGATACCCGGGGAGAAAGCATGCTGGCTGGCATTGCCACCGAACGCGAGCGCGCATCGGAGGAGATGGAGTTCGAACGGGCGGCACAACTCCATGAACAACATCAGAAGGTAAAAGCCGCTGCGACGCTGGCAGATGAGATCGTGCAGCCGATTCCGAACCTGCGCGCGGTTGTAGTACAAAAGGCCGCTCCTGTGGAAGAGCGGGAGGACGAGGCAGCGCTGTTCCTGCTGGCCGGAGGATGTATCGTCGGGCCGGAGCGCATGTCCACACTGGGGGTTCGCGCGGTAAAGGAGCAGACAAGCGTAGGCAGCTCGCTGTTTGCGCAACCGCTGATGCTGGCTGCGGTTCCACTGCCATCCCAACGAGCAGGCTCGTTAGAAGACCCGCCGGAAGGCGAGACGGCGGAGACAGGACAGGGCGCGCTGTCGCCCGAAGAACGGGCACGTGCAGCATTACAGCAGCTTGAAGCACGCGTTTCCGCGAGCAACGATCTGGCACTTCTAAGCGATCATCTTTCGTTATTTCGTCGCTGGTATTATCGGCCCGAGAAGCAGCGTGTGGGCGAGGCCTTTCTTCCCAACGCTGATGGAGGCTGGCCGATCCGAAGGATCTTGCGAGGCGCCGCGAGACAGGTCTTGGGTGAACCGAAACCCCTGCCCGATGTGCAGCGCGAAGCGGCGAAGAAGACGCGAGTGCTGCACAAAGGGCGACCGGATGTGGAGCGCGTTGTTCCTGCTGCGGATAAAGAATAGGCCGGTTCGATCAAAATGTCGCATGGGTCGAGAAGCCGTTCTCTTCGCACCGGTCGAGATGCAGGATGCAAGGATGGATCAGATTCCGCTGTAAACTCTAGTCAGGAGCACACTCTTGGTTGAACTGGCATTTTCGATACTGGCTTCCGACTTCGCGCATCTTGCCGACGAGGTAAAAGCGGCTGAGCGCGGCGGCGGAAGCATCGTCCACGTGGACGTGATGGACGGTCACTTCGTTCCGAACATCACCTTCGGACCTCCGATGGTCGAAGCCCTGAGGAAGGTGACAAACCTCCCTCTCGACTGCCACCTGATGATTGAGAATCCGGATGAGTTCATTCCGGCATTCGCGGCGGCTGGCGCGGATCTGCTGAGTGTCCACCAGGAGGTCTGCCGTCACCTGCACCGGACGCTGCAGTTGATCTCAGACCACGGAATGCTGCCAGGAGTGGTCATCAACCCCGCCACCCCCGTCGACACGCTGATTGAAGTGCTGCCGATGGTGCACTATGTTCTGGTCATGAGCGTGAACCCGGGCTTTGGCGGTCAGAAATTCATCCCGTTTGCGGTGGAAAAGATTGCCTACCTGGCGGAATTGCGGAAGCAGATGGGCCTGAACTTCCGCATTGAAGTGGATGGAGGAATCGCTCCCGATACTGTCGCTTCGGTCGTCCAGGCGGGAGCGGAGATGCTGGTGGCCGGCTCAGCAATCTTCGGCAAGGGCAAAACCGAGCAAAACGCAAAGAGATTCTTGAAACTTGCCCGGGCGGCGGAACCAGACAAGCCCCACCGGGAGGGGCTAGAATAGAACCGAGCCTGAGCACCCCGGGTGCGAGGCGGATGTGAGGTTTACGGCTGATGAATCATCGTTCTTCTTTCTTCCCCAGCCTCAGGGCTGCGGTACTGGCTGGAGTTGCAGTCGCCCTGATGGCATGCCCGGCTGGGACGTACGCGCAGGCTAACGGTTCCACTCCGGCCCTAACGGACGCCACCACTCAGCAGGCACAGGATGCAACCCTGTCGGCTTCTCCGGATACGAAAAGCAAGAAGGAGAAGGACGACAAAGTCGTCCAGTCCAAAGACACCAAAAAGCGGATGAAGGACTCGAAGAAGACGGACGCGCAGGCCGAGGCCGACGCGAAGCTTCCGGATCGCCAGCTCTACGACAAGGCGCTGATCGCGACCAAGAAAGGGCACTTCGACGTAGCCCGGCTGGACCTGCAGACCCTGCTGAATACCTATCCCGATTCGCAGTACCAGATGAAGGCTAAGCTGGCGATCGCGGACAGCTGGTATCGCGAAGGCGGAACCGCCGCGCTGACCCAGGCCGAGCAGGAGTACAAGGATTTCATCACCTTTTTCCCGAACGCGCCTGAGGCCGCCGAAGCCCAGATGCGTGTAGGCGACATCTATTTCCGGCAGATGGACAAGCCGGACCGCGATTACTCCAAGGCTCTGCACGCGCAGGAAGAATACCGCCTGATGCTGCAGCAGTTCCCTGACTCGACGCTGGTTCCGCAAGCCAAGCAGCGGCTGCGCGAGGTGCAAGAGGTGATGGCGACTCGCGAGGCCGAGATCGCCGCCTTCTACGCCACTCACGAGAACTGGCCGGCAACCATCGCACGCTATCAGACCGTGGCCGACGGGTATCCGCAGTTCAGCCGCATGGATGATGTCCTGGTCGCTCTGGGCGACGCCTACGCTGCTGAGGCTCGGATCGTTCGCGCCCAGCCACAACTTCCAGAGGGAGCAAAAGCCCGCCTGCAGAAGATCTACGACGACCAGGCGATAGCGGCTTACAAAAAGGTCGCCCTGGAGCACTCTGCCTCGCCTCACGTGGAAGATGCGCGCGATCGCCTGGCGGCGATGAACGTTCCGATTCCGACGCCAAGCCCCGAACAGGCTGCCGCAAGCGCGGCGCTTGAAAACAGCCGCGGCCAATACCATATTCAGGATCGTGCAAGACTGATCATCCTGCGGCGTCCGGATACCGTGCTGGCCGCTCACTCCGGCGAGCCACCTCTTGTGGATGCGAAGCCGGTTGTGGCTCCTGCGATCGTACGCGGAATCCAGCAGGATTATGTAAATGCGATGAACCCCGCGGCGGCGGCTGCTCCTTCTGCGACACCCCCCACAGCCGACGCGACCCCCGAGGCTGCCCCTGCAGCGGCGGCCCCTGCGGCAGGCGGGCCCGCGAAGCCGGCAGCCCCTCTGCAATTGCAGGATATTCCGTCTTCGGGCGGAGGAGACAGCTCCGGCGCGGCGGTGACGAATGTTCCCGGAACCAGCAATCAGCCTGCGGCTGCGGCTCCCAGCGGAGGCGCAAATTCCATGGGCGTGGAGGTGCTGACTCCTGGCGTGAATGGGCAGGCGCCAGTGCAGAACGATCAGAATGGCGGTCTGAAGCCGGTGGGTCCAACGAATACCGCGACTCCTCCCCCGGCAGAGAAGCCTGAGGCTGCTCCGGATGCAATCAACGATGTCTCTCCAAGCGCCCAGCCCGCTGCGCAGCCGGCGCAGGCAACTGCAACCGGCAAGAAGAAGAATCCGAAGCCGGCCTTCAACGACGACGAAGAGTCTTCGAGCACCCACAAGAAGAAGAAGGGCCTCAAGAAGATCAACCCCTTCTAAAGGGTACTCAAACGCAAAAGCAGAAAGCCCCGAAGCTCGGGGCTTTTCTGCTTTTGGAGAGAACCTTGGCGAGAAATCTAGGCGGGATCTGCTTTATGGCGGGGAAGAAAGAGCAGTGAGACAAGAAAGAAGGCAACTACCGCAGCGCCTGCAAACAGGAAGGGGCTGAAGGAAAGACGATGAGCCGACCGAGGGCGATGCGATATGGGAGAGAGGTGACCGCCGACAACCCAGGCATTGCCCGAGATGGATTCATCGGTCTCGTAGACGGCATTGCCTCCAACGACGAGCGTGTTGCCTCCAATCCTCGCCTGGGAATCGATGACAGTATTTCCACCGACAACTGCCGCCGGGCCCATAATGCGGCCGGTAACGTTGAGATTGCCGAATAGAACCAGGACGCGGCCTGTCACTTCTCCTTCGATTTGAACCGAGCAGAAGATACAGGTTGCGTTATGGATCTGCTGCCCCTGGGCAACGAAGATGTCCTGGTTGAAATAGGTGCGAGACCCATGACCCTGCGCCTGTAACCCCGCGGAGCTAAAGGAGAGAAGAAACAGGAATCCCAGAAATCGGGTTGCACTGGTTATCACAGACTCTTCTCCTGCGTAATTTCGGATCGAACGTAGCCTGGCATGACCCAGCAGGCCGCAGTAAAGAATACGCAGGAGTTCGCCCGGGAGTTCCCTCGAAAAACTTAGAAGGAAGATCCCGACCTTAGCGTCGAGGGGGTGGGGGTGGATGAATCCCCTGTCCCTGGGGGTAAGCAGGAAACTGATACCGATTACGTCGGACAAGGTAAACGATCAACCAGATGATTCCGATGAGGATCAGGAGCGGAGAGAGAAGGATCAACATTCCCAGGGGCTGCGGAATAATGGACCGGTTGCCATGAATCGCTGCACCTTCTGCCAGGCGGGCGTCTCCAGCCAGAATGGCGAGATCTCCGTTGACTGTGGAGCCTTCGCCAAGATTGAGGTTGCCCGCCGCGATCGCGGTGTCTCCGGAGATGGTATGACCAGGGTCAACCGTGACGGAGCCGAAGGCCACAGCAACATCCCCGGTTACCTCACCATGGACATGGACGGAGCAGAACGCGCAGGCGATGTCGCCGGCCGATTCTCCCTCGGCAACGGTGATATCGGAGCCAAAGCTGGCGCGATCGTTGTCGCTATGGTGCCCCTTCGCGTAGGCGGATGCGGAGAAAAAAACAAGGAGAGCGGCTGAGAGAAGGATTCCGCCAAGCTGTCTTCGCATGAAGAACCTCGTGGGCTAGTTTACGCCGGGAAACGGCCGGCGGGGAGTGTTTGCAGGGGCTTAAGGCAGAATTCGTGCCGCTCAGCGATGCTACCTTTAAAGGACATGAGCCACGAACTGCCGAAAGCATACGATCCATCCATCCTTGAAGAGCGCTGGGCCAGATACTGGGTCGAAGAGCGCCTGTTCGACATTGCCACACCTGAAGATACGGACGAGACACGGAAGAAGTTCACTATGCTGCTGCCGCCGCCGAACGTGACCGGCCGCCTGCATATGGGGCACATGCTGAACCAGACCGAGATGGACATCCTGACGCGATGGCGCAGAATGCTCGGCGAGACCGCGGTGTGGGTCCCCGGGACGGATCACGCGGGCATCGCGACGCAGATGATGGTGGAGCGGCAGCTGGACAGCGAAGGAACGAATCGCCGCTCCCTGGGGCGCGAGGCGTTCGTGGAACGCGTGTGGAAGTGGAAGTGTCTCTACGGCAGGGCAATTCTGGACCAGATGAAGCGGCTGGGCGCAAGTGTGGACTGGAGCCGTGAGTACTTCACCATGGACGACCGGCTGAGCGTCGCCGTGAAGGAGTGCTTCGTCCGGCTGTGGGAGCAGGGACTGATCTACCGCGGCGCCTACATCGTGAACTGGGACCCGGCGATCCAGACTGCGGTCAGCGATCTTGAGGTGGAACACGAAGAGCGCCTGGGGAAGATCTATCACGTACGTTACCCGCTGGCCGATGGCACAGGATCCATCGTCGTGGCCACGACGCGCCCGGAGACGATGCTGGGCGATGTCGCCGTTGCGGTGAATCCAGCCGACGAGCGTTACACGGGCATGATCGGCAGGATGGTAAGACTGCCGTTGAGCGGCGTAAACGGCGGATCGGAGCGCGAGATTCCGATTCTTGCCGACGACTGGGCGAAGCCGGAGTTTGGCACCGGCGCAGTGAAGGTAACGCCGGCGCATGATCCGAATGACTTTGCCATCGGACAACGGCATGGGCTTCCGAATCTGACGATTCTTGACGAAACCGCGAACGTTTCCTTGCCGGGCTCACCGTACGACGGGATGGAACGGTATGCGGCACGCGAGAAGATGCTGGAAGATCTTCGCGAGCGCGGCCTGCTGGTGGAGGTGAAGGAGCATACGCTCTCGATCGGCCTGAGCCAGCGCACCGGAGTTGTCATCGAGCCGCGGCTCTCGCAGCAATGGTTCATCAGGATTCAGCCACTCGCGGACAAGGCCATCGAAGCCGTCGATAAGGGCTACATCCGGTTCACGCCGGACCAGTACCGGAAGACCTACGACGAGTGGATGAAGAACATCCACGACTGGTGCATCTCGCGCCAACTGTGGTGGGGACACAGGATTCCAGCATGGCACTGCACGAAGTGCGGCGAGATCACGGTTGCTCGTGAAACGCCGACGGCGTGCGGCAAGTGCGGCGCCAGTGAACTGACCCAGGAGACCGATGTGCTGGATACATGGTTTTCCAGCGGTCTGCTTCCCTTCACGGTCTTTGGTTGGCCGGGGGCTGAGGGGTCGGATGGATTGACCCAGGATCTCGCGGAGTTCTACCCGACGGAGCTGCTGGTGACCGGCTTCGACATCCTCTTCTTCTGGGTGGCGAGAATGATCATGCTGGGCTGCCACTTCATGCTGGATGTTCCGATGCCGGACGGATCGAAACGCACACTCAAGGACGCCGTGCCTTTCCGCGAGGTCTACATCCATGCACTGGTCCGCGATGCCGATCGACAGAAGATGTCGAAGACCAAGGGCAACGTCATCGATCCGATCGAGATCGTCACGAAGTACGGCACGGATGCAGTTCGATTCACGCTGGCCAGCATGGCCTCGCCAGGTACGGACATCGCCTTCAGCGAATCCAGGACTGAGGGCTATCGCGCCTTTGCGAACAAGATCTGGAATGCGGCTCGATTTCTGTTCATGCAGGTGGATCGCGCCAGGGAGGCCGGGTATAAAGTCTCGATGCCGGCGAGCGGAACGATTCCGGAGCTTCCAGAAGACACTCCGCTCGAGACGCGATGGATCTTCGGCAGGCTGAATGCCGTGTGCGGCGAGGTCGAGCGCGCATTGACGGACTATCGCTTCGATGAAGCGTCAGCAGCGATCTACCAGTTCTTCTGGGGTGAGTTTTGCGACTGGTACCTGGAGCTGATCAAGCTTCGGCTTGAATTCGGGGAGGGCACGGAGAGGAATGCCACTACGGCACTGACGCTTGCGTCTCTGGTAGCAGTCTTCGAGGCAGCGCTCAGGCTGCTCAGCCCCTTCATGCCTTTTCTCACAGAGGAACTCTGGCACGCGCTTTATGAGGGCGAACCTCCGTCGAAGTCGGTCGCACTGACCCGATATCCACAGGCAAAGGACTTTGCCGCGGATGAGGCGTCGGTCGCCGCGATGGCGACGCTGCAGGATTTGATTACGACAGTTCGCGCATTGCGCAAGGAGCTTGGGGTTCCAGAAAAGGAAGCGGCTCCGATCCAACTGCATGGGGAGAGTCGCGTACTGGCGCTCGCAGACGCAAATCGCGACATGCTTGCGAGAATGGCCCGGGTCTCGGATGTGGAGTTTGCGGCCGAGACTCTTTCGGGAGGCAATGCGCGGCCGACAGCAAGCTTCGACGTAGCCGTAGTCTACGAGCGGCAGATCGACGCCGCCGCCGAACGCGAGCGGCTGACGAAAGAACTCGGCAAGCTGGAGAAGGGGCTGACGGCCGCGGAAAGACAGCTCGGCAATGAAGCATTTATGGCGAAGGCGCCGGCGCACATCATAGACGGCCTGCGAAAGCAGGCAGCAGAGACCAGGATGCTGCACGAGAAGGCAAAGACCGCGCTGGATGCGTTGCCGGCGGCCTGACAGCACTATGGCGTATGAATTGACGGCCCAGGGTCTTCCTCCATCTTGGTCTGTTCGACCGCGATGGCCACGTTCTCGTGTTTGATATCGAGCCGTAGCCGATTGAAGAAGCTCATGTAGATATTCGCGACCCAGACGAGCGCGAACCATGAGATCAGGTAGCCACGCCATCCGGCGTAGAGCATCTGAAACTGTGTGATGAGCAGAAAGAGCGCCGCGACATAGTGGCTGAAGCAGTATTCGCAGGTGAAGAGATAGAAGAATTTGCGTGGGACGAGAGCATGGCAGTTCTGACTCCTGTTCTTGCACCATTCCCGTGGTTCGCGGAAGACTTCCTCATGAGTTACCGTCCAGGCGACGCAGGCGACCGGCAGGGCCAGGATGAAGAGATAGGCAAACTGCGTGGAAAGAGGCATCGGCATAGTGTGCTAAGCAGTGAGATGCATCCCGGAGGTTTAGGATTACAGCATGGACTGGAAGAGCAAGCGGATACGAACGATTCTCGAGGCGGCGCTGGCGGAAGACAAGGTGGCGAACGACGTAACAACGGCGCTGACGGTCGACCCTAAACTGCGCGCCACCGGAACCATCCTCGCCAAGCAGGCGTGTGTGGTCTCTGGACTGGGCTGCATCCCCGTAATTCTCGATATCTTCGGCAAGATGAGCAATGGGCCGGTAGGTCGCTTCGAGGTGGTGAGCCATCCGGAGATCTTCGATGGGGTCAAGGTGCGGGCCGGCCAGCCGCTGGCCGTTATCCGGCACAATGCAGCCGCGCTGCTTTCGACCGAGCGCGTCATCCTGAACCTGATGCAGCGAATGTGCGGCATCGCGACGCTGACCCATGAGTTCGTCAATGCCGTGGCGAAGACGAAGACCAAAGTGCTGGACACACGCAAGACGATTCCTGGCCTGCGCATTCTGGATAAGTACGCCGTGTGCTGTGGTGGGGGCGTGAATCACCGGCTCGATCTGCAGGACGGAATCCTCATCAAAAACAACCACATCTCGCTCGGCGGTGGCCTTCCGACAGTGCTGGAAAAGGCGATGAAGGGCCACAAGGCCGGACAGGTAGTGCAGGTTGAGGTCCGCAGCGAAACCGAACTTGAACAGGCGATCGCGGGCGGAGCGCAGTCAATCCTGCTCGACAATATGACCCCGACGCAGACCAAGAAAGCCGTGAAGAAGATTCGCGCGGCATTTCCCGAGGCGGCCATCGAATCGTCAGGGAACATGAACCTGAAGACAGTGCGGAAGTATGCGCTCGCTGGCGTGGACTTTGTCTCTGTAGGCGCTCTGACGCACTCGGCGACCGCCGTGGACCTGAGCATGCGCATCACTGCGGATGTGTTCTAGCTGCGATGGCATTCGATCTGAACGAAGTTGAGGCGGCGCTCGCAGGCACGGCATTTGGCGGCCCTGTGATGCACTTCGCTTCCGTAAGCTCGACCAGCACACTTGCGCTTGAAGCCGCGCAGGCTGGAACACGCACAGGAGTGTGGGTCGCGGATGAGCAGACTGCCGGGCGTGGACGCGGCGGTCACAGTTGGCACTCAGCTCCAGGCGACGGCCTGTATGTGAGCGCCCTGGTATCTCCGGCACTGCCTCTCGCGATGGCGCTCTGGATCTCCCTCGCCACAGGACTGGCCGCGAAGGGGGCGATCCGAAAGGTCTCCGGTCTGGATGCAGATATCCGCTGGCCGAATGATCTCTTGATGCACGGAAAGAAGTGCGGCGGAATCCTGGTAGAGACCGTCATGACACCTGCGATTGGAGCGAGTACGGAACCGGCGTTGCGGTACGCGGTCATCGGCATCGGCATAAACCTGAATCACGAATCCTTTCCGGAGGAGATCGCGCAATTGGCCACATCGTTGCGCATCGAGAGCCGACGCGCAGTTCGACGCGAGACGCTGCTGATCGCGCTGCTGCAGGCTCTCGAGAGAGAGCTGCAGTTGCTGACACAAACGGATGGAAGCAACTTGCTGGATCGCTTCGTCGCAGCTTCTACGTGGGCCCGGGGCAAGCGTGTCCGCGTCGAGGAGAACGGTGGATATACTGGCGTGACCGCCGGGCTGGACACTCGCGGCTTTCTCCTGGTGGAAGATGACCACGGCGTCTTGCGCACAGTGCTCTCCGGCGGGGTGCGAGAACCATCCTGACGAGCGCGGGCGAAACTGAGAAAGAGAATTAAGACATGGTGGCGGCTGATCCGCCACAGAGTTTGTGACGATGCAGAATTACTTCAACTACTTTACTGAGATCGAAGAGCGTTTCCAGCGACGGCGGGGATCGCTGCTGATGCTGTCCACCCTGGATTGGGCCTTGATCGAAACATGGCGCGAAGCGGGGTTGCCCCTTGAAACCGTATTGCGTGGAATCGACAACGCATTCGATCGATATGACGAGCGGGCGCGACGTTCTTCCGGACGCCTGCGCAAGGTGAACGGCCTTGCATGGTGCGCCCAGAGCGTGATGGAAGCCGTCGAGCAGGCGATGGAGGCCGCTGTAGGGGCATCCTCCGCGAGCACGACGGAACCAGCTGAGAGCGGCTTCGAGAGCGAGCGCATCGCGAAGTACCTTGAGGACAACGCAATGGCGCTCGAAGCAGCAAGCTCGCGGCATCCGGCAGACGCGGTCCTTGCGGAGACCGGCACACGGCTTCGCGCCCTGGCTGCCGGCCTGCGCGTCGATGCATCCATTCCCCTTGAAGATCTCGATCGAACCCTCACGGTGCTGGAAGAGAAGGTCTTCGCGGCGCTGTTGACCTCTGCTGAAGAGAGCGAGCTGACCACGATGCGAGAGCAGGCTTCACGCGAGCTTGCGCCCTACCGGGGCAAGATGCAGGCCGTCCAGATCAAGCAGGTGCAGCAACAGTTTTTGCAGAAGAAGCTCCTGGAAGCACGCAAACTGCCTCGGTTGAGCCTCTTTTACATGAGCCTTGGATGATTTGGATGAGAGGATGCGGAACGGATGAAGTTATCGATCGATAAGGTCGTCTATGGCGGCGCCGGGCTCGCGCATCTACAAAGCGACGATTCCACAAAAGAAGCCGTCTTCGTGCCTTTCACGCTTCCAGGAGAGCTGGTCGAAGCAGAAATCGTTGATACACGCGCCGGCGTTCGAGATGCGGTACTTGAACAGGTACTGACCCCGTCCTCCGATCGCGTCGCGCCGCGCTGTATTCACTTTGGAGTGTGCGGCGGATGTCAGTACCAGCATGCCTCTTATGAGGCGCAGCTTCGCTTGAAGCAGAACATTTTGCAAGAGACCCTGGAACGTGCCGGATTGAATTCAATCCCTGAAATTCAGGTGCATGCTGCTCAGCCGTGGGAGTACAGGAATCGAATCCGTTTGCGCGTCGCCAAAGTGGACGGAGAGTTGCGGGTTGGCTATCTCCGGCGAGGATCGACAGAGTTTCTCCCAATACAGATGTGCCCGATCGCTGCGCCGCTTCTGTGGCGCGCGGCAGAGGCGTTTCTTCAACTCGCCCGGAGATTTCAGCCGTGGACGGATTCAGCAGAAGAGATCGAGTTTTTTACCAGCGGCGACGAGAAGAAGCTGCAGATGCAGCTCTTCGTTCGAAGCCAGCCAGCTAAGGGCTTCAAAGAATTTTGCGAGGCTCTCCGAGAGCAATTGCCGGAACTGACTGGAGCAGGAGTGCAGATCATGCAGAGCTCCGTTCGCGGGAGGAAGTCGCTGCGAGTTCAGCCTGGAGTAAGCTGGGGCGCAGCAGGTTTGAACTACGCGGCCATGGACGAAACATACTGGGTGAGCCGCGGCAGCTTCTTCCAGGTAAATCGCTTTATGGTGGCGCCGCTGATCGAACTTGTAACCGCAGTCAGAAGCGGAACCCTCGCGTGGGATCTCTATGCGGGAGTCGGTCTCTTCTCGCGCTTCCTGGCGAAACGATTTACGAATGTCGTTGCGGTTGAGGCGGCGGCCGGCGATCTGGACGTGAACTTTCGTGGAACGGGAAAGCGTGCCGTCACCGCGACCACAATCGAGTTTTTACGGCAGGCGGCGATCGAACGCGATCGTCCTGATCTGATCGTTATGGATCCGCCCCGTGCAGGTGTAGGAGCCGAAGTCTGCGCTCTGCTCGCCCGCGTGAAGGCCAAGGAGCTGGTCTATGTCTCCTGCGATCCCGCAACTCTAGGACGTGACCTTAGAGCGATGGTAGACTCCGGCTACGCGCTGAACCAACTGCATCTGGTCGACATGTTTCCTCAGACCTTTCACCAGGAGACAGTAGCAGTTCTCGGGCGTTGACGCGGAAGTAAGAACGGAGCGAAGTTCTGGGCCACGCAGAGAAATACTGGGCCAACGAAGGGATTGAGCGGCTTCAACTACGACGCGCGCCGCTGCTTGCGGCTGCCTGCTGGTTTGCATTGGGCTTGGGAATAGCGCGAAGCTGGCACTCCACTGCGCTCCTTCTCTTAGCCATGGTCCTGCTTGTTCTTTTAGCCGCAATCGCTATGCGCTATGCGTTCCGCATTGCTACCGTGCCGGTGGCGGCGCTCTGGATTGCTACTGGGATCTGGTGCTGGCAGATTCGCCCTGTTCCTCCAACCCAACATGATCTTTTGCGATATGCCGATGGTCTGAGCCGCGATGTGCGAGGACATATCGTTCGCATCCGCTCGTTGGCCCCGCAGATAAAGGCCGTCAATCAGGACAACGATCCCGCGCCCTGGCTTGAGGAAGAGCCGCAGACCGCTACTGCGCTTTCGATCGATGTGGCCGTGGATGCAATGGAAGAAGTAACTCCGGACGTCTCGCGCATGGTGCCTGCGACAGGCGGCGTCCGAATCACCGTGACCTCGCCAGATGGACGGTTGCCTGCGCTCCACTGTGGCGAGGAAGTAGAGATACCTCTCCGGCTGAAGATTCCGCAACGATATCGCGACCCTGGAGCCTGGCAGTACGCAGACTATCTCCTTGCGCAGGGCATCTCCATGCACGGAAACGCACGGGCGGCGAAGCTGCGGGTCCTCTCTGGTGGAACCGCCAGCCTGCAATGCGGATTGTATACCGCACAGAGCTGGGGTGCGGACCGAATGCTGAAGCTAGTTCATTCGACGTCAAACCAAAGACTGCCTGCCGCGGTAGAGCTTACCGAAGAGGACGCGGGCATGCTGAATGCGATGATCTTCGGAGACCGCACTCGATTGAACCATTCGCTGCGGCTGGGGTTTGAGCGCACGGGTTCGTTTCACCTCTTTGTGGTATCGGGCATGCACGTTGCGCTGCTGGCCGGCATTGTCTTCTGGATACTCCAAAGACTTCGCTTCCGTCGATGGCTCGCGACGCTTACGACGCTTGCCCTCATGAGCGCATACGCTCTTTTGACCGGATTTGGAGCGCCGGTTCAGCGAGCTTTATTCATGACTACAGTATTCCTGCTGGCGCGCCTGCTTTCGCGAGAGAGCAGCGTATTGAACGCGCTGGGAGCAGCAGCTCTGGCAGAGCTCGTCTGGTCTCCCTCTAGCCTGTTTGAGGCAAGCTTTCAGATGACGTTTCTTGCGATCGTCGCAATTGCGGGAATCGCCGTTCCGCTGGGGGATCGAACGTTCCTCCCCTATGCTCGAGCTTCGCGAAGGCTTGGCGATCTATGGCTGGATCCGGTTCTTCGCCCGCGGGAGGCACAGTTTCGCGTGATGCTGCGCATGTGGGGAGAAGCGCTTGCGGGAGTCCTTGGACGCTGGGCGCGCCATCTGCCGGAATATCTGATTCGCACCCTGCTCTTCACTGCCGAACTGGCTCTGATCGGCCTGGTCGCCGAGATGGTGATGGCTCTACCCATGGCGATGTACTTTCATCGCGCCACCTTGTTCGCATTACCTGCCAATATGCTGACAGTCCCCGTGGTAAGCCTGCTTGCGCCGCTTGCTCTGATCACGTTCTGCGCGGCTCTGATAGGTCCCTGGGCTGCTATCGTACCGGCATCCGCAACTGCCCTGCTGCTGCATGGAATTGTGCGAATCATCGGTTGGGTCAGCCATATTCAGGCGGCGGACCTGCGGGTTCCGGCACCGGCATGGTGGATCATTATCGTTGCGGTCTGCGCTTGGGGATTCTGTTGCTGGGCAGTCCGAAGATCACGCGCATGGGCGTGGGCTGCAACAGCCGCGCTTCCTCTCATTTTGATCATCGTACTGTGGCCCGAATCAGCCGTCGTCGTAAAGGACTCGCTTGAAGTGACGGCCATCGACGTGGGTCAAGGCGATTCGCTGCTGATCGTCAGCCCACAGGGTGACACGATGTTAGTCGATGCGGGCGGTCCGGTCGGAGGCTTGAATGAAGCAGCCGCAGCGACGAGCACATTCGATGTGGGCGAAGAGGTTGTCTCCCCATATCTATGGTCACGGCGAATTCGCAGGCTCGACGTGCTTGTGCTGAGCCATGCGCATAGCGATCATATGGGCGGAATGCCAGCGGTTCTGCGCAACTTCAGGCCGCGTGAGTTATGGGTTGCAGTGGACCCCGATTCGGAGGCCTATCGTGCCCTGTTGAGCGAGGCCGCAACGCTCGGAGTTCGAGTCAGGCATCTGCGCGCTGGAGACGCGATTGCCTGGAGCGGATCCCAATTGACCGTACTGGCACCCGAACGCAGTTATGCCAACACGGGGGAACCTGCAAACAACGATTCTCTGGTGATGCGTCTGCAGTACGGCAAAGCCTCGACACTCCTGGAAGGTGACGCGGAAGCTCCGAGCGAACAGGCGATGCTTGCGCACGGCCTCGCCCCGGTAACCCTGTTGAAGGTTGGCCATCACGGCAGTCGCACTTCGACGACGCAGGAATTCCTGGCCGCGCTTGCGCCCAGAGACGCCATCGTCTCGGTGGGCAAAGGAAACACCTTCGGTCATCCGCGACCGGAGGTGATTGCAAGGATCGCAGCGGGAGGATCACGGCTTTACAGAACCGACGAGTTCGGACTCACGACCTTTCTGATGGATCGGGATGGCACGATTCATGAGCTTCTGGGGCGGGGAGACGACGGATTGCAGACAGATCGCTTCTTCGCGTCCCAATAAGACCTTTGCTTTCTTGAGCAGGCTGGCGCAATAAGTTTTTACAATTGAACCGCGCTAAATCATCGATCGGTTCGATACAGTGGATAAGCACCATGGGCCCTCTGAATCTTATTTCGAGAGGACAGAAACATGACCACATGGAAGCACCTCCTCACACTATGCGTACTGGCTGGGACAGCTTGTCTCACGATGCCCACGCTCGCCGATACGATCACCTACACCGCAAGCCTGAGCGGAGCCAATGAGGTTCCGCCGAACGCATCTCCGGCGACCGGTTTTGCGACTTTTTCGCTGACAGGAGACCTGCTGGCGATTGAGATCACTTATTCCGGCCTGATCGGCGGAAACCCGGCCGCGGCCCACATTCACTGCTGCACCCCTCCTGGAGCGAATGCTCCCGTCTGGGTTCCGTTCGCCAACTTCCCCACTACAACCTCCGGTACATACAACAACACCATCGATCTCTCAACCTTCGCTTTCAGTGGCGGCGGAACGGAGGCTGCGCTGATCGCCGGGCTGAACAATGGCACCGCTTATACCAACATCCACAATGCAACCTTTCCGGGAGGTGAGCTAAGGGGCCAGATCGCGGCAACTCCTGAGCCGGGCACGCTCCTGCTGCTGGGAACGGGGGCAACGGCGGCAGCGGGGATGATAACCCTGATTCGTCGGCGCGTCATCCTCTGAATTTGCTGCGGTTGCCTCATGTTCCTTCGCTGACTCCCGCGTTTGCATCCTCTGTGCAGCGGTACTCCAATTAGGAGTACCGTGAAAACAACGGGGGCAGCGCTATGGAGAAGCAGGACCTGAAGCAGGTGGAGAAAGATACCGTCGCGCCAAAGACCGAGGAGCAGGTCGAGGAACAGAAGCTCATCCGTCGGATGCAGATGATGATGAACATGGTGATGCAAGTGATCGCGCAGGACAGAAGCCTGTCCATCGAGGAAGCGTCGCAGATGATCGCCGATTCGCGAAAGGCGGCGCTGGCGATGTTTCCCGGCAAGGAGCTGGCGTATGACCTGATCTGGAAGCCAAGATTTCAGCGTCTGATGCGGGAACGCTTCCGCATCATGTAGCCTATGCCGCTGTCGCCTGCCTGATAGCCTATGGATCATGCAGATGAGGCTCGCAAAACGGGACGATCTTCCATCCCTGATGACAATGGTGCGGCGTGTTGTGCCCCTGATGCGCGTCCAGGGAAACCTGCAATGGGACGACACCTATCCGAACGAAAAGGTCTTCCTGGAGGACATTGAGCGTGGCCGTCTGTGGGTGGCCGAAGCCGATGAGGATACGATTGCCGGGGCGATCGCTCTGACCACCGATCCCGAACCCGACTATGCGCAGGCTGACTGGGACATCGCACAGCCAGCACTGGTGATTCACCGGCTCGCAGTCGATCCCGAATTTCGAGGTGCTGGCGTCGCGCGTGCGCTGATGTTCAAGGCAGAAGAAGTCGCGCTCGCGCAAAATATCTTCTTCATACGCGCAGACACGAATACGGAAAACCAGAACACGCAGCGGCTGTTTCCAAGCCTCGGATACCGCTTTGCGGGCGAGATCTCCCTCCAGATCCGTCCGGGGCAGAGGTTTTTCTGCTACGAGAAGCAGCTTTCGCGGTCATAAAAACTCAGCTGACCGCAGCGCGATCGGAGATCTCCTGACGGAGACGCTTGTTTTCTTCCTCAAGCTCGGAGAGCCGCTGTCGAAGGGGCGCTATGACCTTCACAACCTGTTCCTCCGTAAAGCGCGGTGTGATGTGCTGCTGGCAGTTCCAGTCGAAGCCTTCCACCCGAATCACAAAGGCTCGCTCCACCAGCTTACGATCCGCGGCCGTGCTGAGCTGTTCGATCCATTGCTGCGCACCCTCGCCTTCATATACGGCAGCGTGACCCAGAATCTTAAGCCGGGTACGGGAGGGATAATCCATCAGGAAGAGGGCGACCCGATCATCATGCTCCAAATTACCGAGGGTGACGTACTGACGATTGCCCCGATAGTCCGCGAAGCCGAGTGTGTGCTCGTCGAGCACATGCAGAAAACCCTGTTCCCCTCCACGATGCTGAATATAAGGCCATCCGGTTTCATTCACGGTCGCAAGATAGAAGGAATCGCGCGCACGGATGAACTCGCGTTCGTATTCGGTTAGAGCGTTGCCAGGCGGACCCAGCTTTTCCATTCGATCATATTGCGAACGGCTACCCCGCTTCTTCTGCTGCTCTTTCACCAGCGGAGTAAAGGCGATTTGTGCGAAGCTGCGACCCATGACAGAAACTCCCTTTCACCGAACGGAACGTGAATTAGATTCGCCGAGACCAGGTCCTGATGCGAAGTTTCGTATCCAGCCAGCCGGACAATGGCCGCAAACCGGTAGAATGCTCGCGTCGTAAAACGATAAACCAATATCTGATTGAACTTGGGAGAGATAAATGAATCGTAGGTGGATGACTGCCTTATGGCTTGCCGTGCTGCTGATGGTTGTTCCAGGAACGAGCCGGGCGCTTGAGAACGGATTGGCGCGGACACCGCCGATGGGCTGGAACAGCTGGAACAAATTTGCCTGCAAAGGACTCAATGAGAAGGTCGTGCGTGAGACTGCCGACCAGATGGCTACGAACGGCATGAAGGACGCGGGCTATCAATATGTCATCATCGACGATTGCTGGCAGACGGGCCGCGACGCTGAAGGCAATATCGTTGCAGATACGGAGAAGTTTCCTTCAGGCATCAAAGCCCTGGCCGATTACATTCATTCCAAGGGCCTGAAGTTCGGAATCTACTCCGACGCCGGCACAATGACCTGCGCCAAGCGCCCGGGCAGCATCGGACACGAATACCAGGACGCGCGACAGTATGCCTCCTGGGGAGTCGATTACCTGAAGGAAGACTGGTGCAACACATTGCCCAACCAGAACAGTGAATCGTCGTACACCCTGATGCGCGAGGCCCTGAAGGCCTCAGGAAGGCCAATCGTCTTCAGCATCTGCGAGTGGGGCTCGACCAAGCCGTGGCTGTGGGCCGGTCCGGTCGGCAACCTTTGGCGCGCCACGCCAGATATTCAGGACTGCTGGGACTGCAAACGCACCTGGGGCGGCGGTGGACTTATCCAGATCCTCGACCTGATGGACGGCATCGAAAGCTACTCCGGACCGGGACACTGGAACGACCCCGACATGCTCGAAGTCGGCAATGGCGGCATGACGACCGAGGAGTATCGCACGCACTTCAGCATGTGGGCCATCTTCTCCGCCCCTCTGCTGGCCGGCAACGACATCGCGAAGATGTCCGCCGAGACCCAGGAGATCCTTCTGAACAAAGAGGTCATCGCGATTGATCAGGATGCCCTGGGACAACAGGGACATCGCGTGAAGAAAAGCGGCGATGCAGAGATATGGTCCAAGCAGCTCGCCGACGGAGGCCGCGCTGTCGCTCTGGTCAATCGCGGTAAGGCTGCCGAAAAGGTCACGGTTACGTGGAACGACATCGGCTATCCAGACGGTCTTTCCGCTACCGTTCGCAATCTTTGGACCCACAAGGACACGACGGCGAAACAAAGCTTCACCGCTGAAGTCCCAAGTCATGGAACCGTGATGGTAAGACTGAAATTCTAATGGTTATATAAGAGGCCGTCTGCTTCCAGGCAGACGGCCTCTTATATTTTGCATCGATGTTGGAGTTTAGAACTCGAGTCGCAAGGCCAGCTGTACCGCGCGGTTGATCGCAGCATTGCCATCCACCGCAAGCACGCCGTAACTGCTGGCGTAGCTGGGCGCGTTGGGCTGTCCCAGCTGAGCCAGGGTAGGCCCGGCCCAGTTCGTCAGCGGAGCATTGCCTGAGCTGTAGACGAAGTGCGTATGGTTGGTGACGTTGAACATATCGGCCTGGAAGACGAGCTTCGTTCCCTCATGCGACCCGGTCGGGATTCCGAAGCTGCGGCGCAGGCTGATATCCAGTTTGTAGTTCGGCGGCTGGAAGAGTCCCGGCAGGGCAGCCGTCCTCGCCAGCGTGCTGAACTGATAGGCAGGCGTAGCCACGAAGGCCGCGGGGTCAAGCACCTGGATCTTGCTCAGGTTGGCCTGGGTAAAGGGCAGCGTAACCGCCTTCTTCCCGTTGCCAAAGTAGTTGGGATTTAGAACCGGTTCACAGGCACTCTGCGATGGATTCGTATTGCAGGAGTTCATCGTCACCGCAACCGGCGCACCGGAGTAGGCCTGGAAGATGGTCGAGAACTTATAGCCGCCGAACAATGCACGAGTGAGGTAGTGACTTCCGCCAAGTTCTCCCTTACCAAAGGGAAGATCGTAGGCACCGGTGATGACAAACTTGTGCCGCTGATCGCCGAGCGAGAGACTCTTGTCCAGCGAACGCGCGAGATGGAACTGTCCATCGCTGGCAAAGGCGGCGGGAATGTCATAGCCGGAACGGAAGGTTCCGTTGTTATCGATGTTACGCGACCAGGTGTAGTTCACCATGAAGGTCAACCCATGCGCTAGGCGCTGATTCATATACACCTGCAGCGCGTGGTAACGGGTGTTGCCAACAAAGCCGAACGAATCGTTGACGCCGCTGTACTGCGGGAACGGCTTTAGCAGCTGCGTAATGCTCGGATTGCCCACGCCGCCAAAGGTGGCATAGGGGAACGAAAAGCCCTGCTGAGCGATCGTCGCCTTTCCGGCGTTCGATGAGACCGCGTTGCCTAACTGATCGCCCAGGTAGAGATACTTCGGGTCCAGCTGGTTGGCCCACTTGCCGCGGCCGGTCAGACTATCCGGTGTAAGGAAGTGCCCCTGCGATCCGACATAGCTCATCGTCAATGTCATATCGTTGGTGATCTGGTGCTGGAAGCCGAAGCTCCACGTGATGAACTGCGGAGCGCGTCCGCCGTAGTAAGGATCCGTATAAGTTACGCTCTGCGATCCGGCCGTGCTGTTGGTCGTGTAGTACGTTCCGAGCGCAGGATCAAGCGTTGGTGGCTGCGCATACGCAGGATACGGATTGTCGATCTTCCAGTACTGGTTGCCCACCTGCCCCGGTGTGGGAGCGATGAACTGAGTCGAGGGCGAGGTGCTGAAGCCTTGCAGGCCCGAGCCCTGGCGCGACTGCGCCGATCCGCCAACGTTGTTGCCGTGGGTATAGATCACGCCCCAGCTTCCGCGCCATACCGTCTTCGGGTCGCTCTGAAACGCGAAGCCGATGCGCGGGCCGAAGTTCTTCATGGAATCGTTCACAGGCTGGCGGCAGTTGCAGCGATCGGAACCCGATCCTCCAAACGAAAGCGCACCCGGGCTGCCGGTAAGCGGATTCGTCTTGTTGGGATCGAAGTACGAAAACCTATCCTGGGATTCCTGGTAGGACGGGTAGTAGTCCCAGCGCAGCCCAATATCCAGCGTCAGACGCGACGTCACCTTCCAGTTGTCCTGAATATAAGGAGAGATGGGACGAAAACGTCCGCCTGTCTCAGGAACCGAGGAGAGCGTAAAGTTGGTCCCGCCCGTGACAGCTCCAACCAGGAAGCTGGCATATCCCTGACCCGTGTTCGGGTTCAGCGTTGTGGTTCCAGCGTTGTAACCGCCGGTTGCCGAGTTGGCGAAGCTCAGCTGCAACGGATTCACACCCGTCGAGTTCGGCGTGTAGTTGTACTGCAGCCACGCAATCTGTCCGCCCATGGTGATGGTGTGCTTCCCTTTGTTCCACTCCACGTTATCCACCAGCACGTAGCCGTTCGCGAGAGAGCGGTTCGAGGAATAGCCTGCCCAGCGGTTGATATTCGTGTTGCCGCTAAAGGTGGTCGTCGGGAAAGAGTCCGACGCCTGTCCTCCAGGAAGGCCCTGGAACCCTAGAGATGAAGCCGCGAAGCTTCCTCCCGTGTCCTGGTTGAAGCCGGGACCGTCATATCGCCCATACCCATACTTCAGCTGGTTAACCACGTGAGGCGTAATCGCATAGGTGTGCTCAAACAGGAGGACCTTCGTCTTGGGAGCAAACTGCTGCGACGAGATATACGGTGGAGGCATTCCGTTCGTAGTCGAACCCGAACTGACCGAGACAGCTGCTGGCCCCGTCGTCGCCTGACGTCCCCATGCGAGAACCGCAGAGAAGGTCTGCTTCTCATTGATCGTGTAGTCGATTCGGTTCGTCGTCGTCCAGTTGTTAAGACCCGTCGAGTAGTTCGTAACGTAGTTATTCGCCAGCTCGGAATTGATAGGAGCCGGGAGAAAGCTCTGCATTCTCTGCGCAACTGCGGAGATTCGCGAAGCGGGAATGACGTTGTACGTAGGAACACCATTCTTCAACCCCTGGAATGGCGCGCGCGTGTACTGTTTCCCGTCGGGGCTGACAATCGTTGTATCCGGATCGAAGAGAGCCGGGGCCGCCGTTCCAAACTGCTGCGTGAAGTCTCCGTTGCGCATCGCTAGCGTCGGAATGGTCTGGTTCTGGTTTGGAACCTGCCGGGAGTAGCGATAGCCTTCATAACCTCCAAAGACAAAGAGCTTGTTCTTGATGATGGGGAAGCCAAGGAACAAACCGTATTCGTTCTGGTGCTCCACAGGCTTTGTCGGCGCACCCGTGATCGGGTCGTTCACTTTGGTGAAGCCCCATGTATCGAGCGCCGTGTTACGGAAGTAGTCATACAGGACGCCATGAATCTGGTTGGTGCCATTCTTCACGATGTAATTCTGTACTCCCAGTCCTTCATACACCGCTGAATATCCAACGGTCTGTACCTGGAACTGGTTGATCGCATCGACCGCCATCGAGGTCCACACGAATCGCGGGTCGCCTTCTCCGGCAACCGATGTAATCGGCACGCCATTGATGTAGATCGCCGAAACCGCGCCGCGGCTGCCGCCGCCATTGACGATACCGGAGTTCGTCGTCAGATTGCCGTTGCTTACATTCGCTGACACGCCAGGCAGCAGCGAAGCAAAGTCGGTCGCGCGACGTTGCCCGCCGCCATCCTGAATAATGGGCAGCGAGGAGTACATCTCCTGCTCCATCGTCACGCCGAGGGTCGCATTCGAGGTCTCGAGCGGAGGAGGCGCTGCCGTAACCGTGACCGTCTCATTGACCCCACCGGTAGAGAGGGATACATCCACAGTGAAGGTCTGCAGGGCATCGACGTTCACATTCTCTTGCGTATAGCCCTTGAAACCCTTCATCGAGACAACGAGGGTATAGCGGCCCGGATCGAGCGAGAACGAATAGTCGCCGGAGCCGGTAGAAACCGTCGTCTGCTTCGTATTGGTGCCGTTATTCGTGATGACAATGAAAGCGCCCTGAATCGCGGCGCCCGTCGAATCGCTGACTTTCCCGTTGATCGAGCCCTTGCCGGCGAGCTGGGCCGCGGCGGGCCGGCTCAGGAACACAGTAGCGGCCATAAGGAGTAAAAGACCCGTTGCCTGACAAATCAGGCGGAGAACCCGTGTGTTGCAATTGGTTTGCATTTGTATGACCTCTCAAAGTTATTGCGACGTAACTTGGTCACTTCCACGTCTCAAGAAAGGAAGCTTCTGAGGCTTCATTAGCGCGGTAAGGTCTGACCAATTTTGATTGCGTCGGTAAGAATCCACTTTTGAGACTGGATCTGTCAAGAGAGATTTACGGTATTTTTTGAGGAGAGAAATAAAGACAGGTAACTTCCAATCTCAATGGAGATGCAGGATGAAAGGCTGCCCTCTTCTAAGACGCCTTAGTCCCATTGGTCCCGCTGAAATAAATTGGATCAATGGTCAGACCGATAAGACGTCAATGAAAGATTCTTCCTCGACCTCTTGGGAAGACGGAAACCGCTAAAGGTCAGACCTTATATTGAATCTAACTCTCGCTTGGCCAGAATCCACCACAGCAACGTGCCTAGCGGAGGCAGACATGCCACCAGCCAGAACGTAAGCCCATAGCGCTGGTGATCGAACATATGTCCCAGCAGGGGCATCAGCAATCCAGTGACAAGTGCCCAGGCCGAGATGCTGAACCCAGCCAGAAACGCCGAGTGCTCCTTCGGCAGCACCGCCATCCCATCCGCAAGCGGAAAGACGACGAAGCCGCCCGCAACAAACATCTGCAGGAAGAACAGGAGCATCGTCGCCCCAACCGGCGCTGCGCTCCGGGCCGCCATCGGCGCAAGCATGATCAGAAATCCCGCTACTGAAAGCAGCAGGAAGATCGATCCTGGTCGACGCGAGGTGCCACGCTCCCTATCGTGACGGCGCCTGATATCGGCAAGCCGCCCAAAGACAAGATAGCCCGCCTCCCAACCCGCAGGCGGCAACCAGAGAAGGTGGCCAAGCGAAGCCTGGCTCAGATGCATCACTCGCGTCAGATACAGCGGCGCGGCATAGAGCCCAAAAGCCAGAGGCGCGGCTCCCAGGCCATAAGCGGCCGCAGCCGCAAAGAGATTGCGGCTCCAGCGCGATTCACTCGCCTCTGATCGGGGCTGTGCTTCCGCTGCAACTGAGGTTGCCGGAGCAGCGTACCAGCCGGCGATTCGCAGCAGCGCCCACAGAACGATCCATAACAGGCCAAGCACGGTGGTCACGCCGAAGGCAGCGCGCCAGCCCCAGCGTATCGCGACCGGAGTGATCAGCAAAGGTGTCAAGGCTGCGCCTAAAGAGCTTCCGCTATACGCGATCCCAAGTCCGAAGGAACGCTTCTCCTCTGGAAGCGTCTCGGTGACGGTCTTCATTCCCGCGGGAAAGGTCGCGCCCTCGCCGAAACCAAGCACCCCTCGCGCAAGACACATCCCCGCGAAGCCCATCATGAGGCCATGACTACCGGAGGCCATCGACCAGATGGCGACGGCGATCAGAGTCGTAACCCAAAGACCTGCCCGGTCCATCCAGAAGCCCCAGATGGGATTCGCAACCATATAGCAGAGGCTGAAGATCAGGATGGCATAGCCGTATTGCGTAGCCGAGAGGTGCAGTGAGGAGAGAATCGTCGGGCTCAGAATCGCGAGCACGCTGCGATCCACATAGCTCAGCAGTCCCAGCAGCGTCATCGACACAGCCGGCGCCCACAGGCGAATCAGAGACGCCTGTTTCCTCTCGCTCACATCAACCGACAGGGTCACGGTTTGTTCTGGCTCGCGAGCCACTGCTGCAGATTCGGCTCCTGCGCCGCGCGAAGACGCACGCAGTCGTCGATGTTGTCGAGCGCCTTGGCCAGTGTGCGCTCAGCCGCGTCCACCTGGTGCGTCGCGAAAAAACCGGCAACCTCATCCCGCTTTTCGACGGAGCAGAACGAGCCCGTCGCGCCCACAATGCGTGAGCCGGAGTTGGTGGTCAGCTGCGCATGCACCTTATCCCAGTTCTTCTGGATGTAATCCCAAGTGGTCTCTCGCGTATCGCGACCCGACAGCAGAATCGCAATAGGAATCCAGCTGTCCTGGTTCCTTACCTCGCCCGAGACTACATAGTCCATGGTCCGCGTCACCAGAGCGGGATCGGTAAACAAGGCAAGCTTCCGCAAAGCCTCCGACTGCAACCCCGGATCGCTGCTGTCCTTGCTCGCTGCCATCACGTTGTCGTACAAGGCGGCATCTCCGTGGCTCACAGTCACCGAGATAGCTGCGTCCGTCAGCATCGGATCGAGTCCCTTGTCCTTCCGCGATCCCTTCCCATAGGCACGGTCCGTCAGCTCCTTCGCCTCCGCAAGCACGGCAGGATCCTTTGCCCTGCCCAGCGTTTCCATCAACTCCGCACGCAGTTGTTGACGATCATAAGATTCGCCGCGGACTGGATGCCCCATTTCGGCATAAACCGGATCGAGCTCGCGCCGCAGGACAGCCGCCAAACGGGTTCGATCCTCATCGGTTGCCATCCGCGAGTCGATCCATTTCACCTTCGCGAGAGCGCTTTCCATCACTTCACCATTCTTGTCGCTCTTGAGGGCAAGCACGAGATCCATAAAGCCGCTCAGATCGGCCTGGCTCGAACGAACCAACGCCCAGCGATCCCCCAGCAATCCGATTCGCTCCTGCGGAGTCAGCGCCGTCTCGGCCTTCGCTACGATGGCCTTGACCTGCGAGGGGGCATAAGCCGTGCGATAGTAACCCTTCGCGCCCGCATTGGCATAGAAGAAGGGCAGCGTCGCATCCGCCGGAAGCGGCAGTGTCGCATCGCTCTCCGTAAGGACATGGCAGATGGGCTTTCCAGCGGTCTTGACGCAGACCGGAAGCGTCCAGCGCTGTGAGGAATCCGCTGCCTCTCCTGAAAGAAAGAAGCGGCTCTGCGCCACTGGAGCCCCGTTTGCACTCTGCTCAGAGAACGTGAGCAGGGGAACCCCGGGCTGGGTAACGAAGCTCTGCATTATCTTGTCGACAGGCTGGTGCGAAGTCGATGTCTGCGCACTCCAGAAGTCCTCGGCAGTCGCGTTGGCGTAAAGATGCGCTGCGAGATAGTTGTGGACTCCCTGGCGAAAGGTCTCCTCGCCCAGGTAGTTCTCCACCATGCCCAGCACGGCTCCCGCTTTTCCGTAAGCAATACCATCGAACATCTCGTTGATCTCGTTCGGGGTTTCAGCCTTGGCGCGAATCGTGCGCGTGGTCTTCTGCGAGTCAAGATTCATCGTCGCGTCCAGGTCGCTGGTATCGTCCTGCGGAAAGTTCCACTCAGGCTTCCACTTCGCCACCGGCTTGGATTCCATCCAGCTGGCAAAGCCCTCGTTCAGCCACAGATTGTCCCACCACTGCATGGTCACCATGTCACCGAACCACTGGTGCGCCATCTCGTGCGCCACAACGATGGCAACCCGCTTCTTCGCCGGAATCGAGCCGGTCTTCTCGTCCGTCAGCAGGTCCGTCTCGCGATAGGTGATGCAGCCGAAGTTCTCCATCGCACCCGCCTCGAAATCCGGCAATGCGACCATGTCGAGCTTCGGCATGGGATATTTAATCCCGAAATATTTGTCGTAATACGGAAGGATGTACTCCGCGCTCTCGAGGGCAAACTTCGTCATCGCCACCTTGTCCGGCGTCGAGCAGGCGCGGATAGGCACGCCATCGGCCTTGCCGCTGGTGCACTTGAAATCGCCGACCAGGAACGCGACCAGATAGGTCGACATCTTCGGCGTTGTGGCGAATTTCACTGTGTGCTTGTCCGCCGCAGGGCCGGGTTTGTCTGAGACGATTTCTGTATTCGAGATCGCGGTATCTCCGGAATCGATCGTAAGCGCGATATCGTAGGTTGCCTTCTGAGCCGGCTCATCGAAGCTGGGATAGGCACGTCGCGCGTCGGTCGGCTCAAACTGCGTGACCGCATAGTTCCGAGCCTTCGTCTTCGAAAGATAGAAGCCGCGCAGCTTATCGTTCAGAACTCCCGTATAGCTGATGCTGAGCATCACCTTTCCTGCGGGAAGCGCCTGCGGGAAGGTAAACGTCGCCTGCTCCTTCGCACTGTCCAGCGAGACCTCCGCAGTCTGCGAAGCAGCCTTTACCGAGATAAATTTGATCTCTGCCGCGTTCAACGTGATCGTCTTGCTCGGAGCATCCAGGACAACGTCGATCGTCTCCTCGCCCGTAAACGTAGCCGCCTTCAGGTCAGGCGTCAGAGCAAGAGAGTAGTGTTCCGGATGCACGCCACCCGGAAGACGCTGTGCGTGCAGAGCGGAGACGGGAAGCAGGAGAAGGGCAGTAAGAGCCGCACAACGTAGAGATAGGTTCAAAAGCATCTTCCAAGAATACCCAACACATGTGGCTATTCCTCATGGAAAGACGCTTTGAACCGGGAACTTTTGTGACGAAAGGACGCCGCTTAGCCCTGTTTCATCGAAGCCGCACGCTCTGAGACCCCGCACATCTCGGCTGCACGAGCCTCGGCATAGGCCGCTGCCCCCAGCAGAGCACAGGTATCGTCCAGAATGATCCGCACCGGAATCGACTGCAGTAAAGCAGACATGCGCCCCTTGTCGAGAAAGGCCTGCATGAAGAAGCCATTCTGCAGCGTCTTCAACCTCTTCGGCGCAATGCCGCCGCCCAGGTAGATTCCTCCCGTCGCCAGCGCCTTCAGGGCCAGGTTCCCTGCTTCCGCGCCATACGCCGAAGCGAAGGTCTTCATCGTCTCGAAGCAGATAGAGCTCGAGCCGCCCTCTGCACACTCGCCAATGACCACGTTGGGATCTTCGCCCACCATGCGGTCGCAGAGCCACTTCGGCTCATCCAGCTTCTCCACGTCACGCAAAAAGCGATATACGTTCTGGATTCCCTGCCCCGAGACGATACGCTCGAAGCTCACGCGCCCTTTCAGCGTGCTGCGCAAATACTCCAGCATCGCGATCTCGCGATTGGAGCGCGCGGCGAAATCACAATGTCCACCCTCTGATGGAATCGGATTATGCTTCTCCCCGTTCCAGATCAGAAGCGCTTCCCCCAACCCCGTGCCTGCGGAGACCAGCCCGCGATGCCCCGTAGCGTCAGAATCGCCCTCATGCAGAGTGTAAATCTTGTCGGGGGCAAGCTCTGGAATTCCATAGCCGTTGGCCTCCAGATCGTTGATCAGGAAGACATGCTGGATGGAGAGTGACCGCGAAAGATCTCGCACATCAAGAATCCAGGGCAGATTGGTCAACTTCAGCCTGCCGTCGCGGATCGGTCCGGGACATCCAAAACAGGCCGCAAGAATCTGCGCTCTGTTCGTCGCGGGAACGGTTCCATTGCCAGTCAGGAACTTGTTGACGACCTCATCGAGAGAGGCAAACTGGCTTGCCGGAAACTTCTCGTCACGAAGCGGGTGGAGCTTGCCGCCCTGAAAGTCGTAGAGAGAAAGGTGGACCTTGGTACCGCCAACATCGCCAGCAAGAATCATTTAGTTCAGCTCCAGGGTTCCGACGCCGTTTGCCGGCTCTGGCAGCTTAGCGGCTGCCGCCGTATCGAGCAAGAGCGTCAGCTTTCCGCTTGCCGGACGAATGATCTGCGATGGGTACGTCTCCGGCTGATACGCCCCTTGAAACACTTCATGCAGCACCTGCGCCTTGGCAGCACCTTCGATCAGGAACGCCACCTCCCTGCCCTGATTGATCACGGGCCAGGTCAGCGTAATGCGCCACGTATCTTTCTGCGGAACATGATTGGCCACCACAATGTGGCTCATCTCATTGAGAGCTTCGGTGTGAGGAAAGAGCGAGGCCGTATGGCCATCGTCTCCCATGCCCAGCAGCACCAGATCGAAGGTCGGCGTCTCCGCCCCTTCCAGCCGAAAGCCATTGCGGATCGCCGCCTCGTAACGCGCCGCGGCCTCCTCGGGCTTCAATTCCCCCTCCATGCGATGAATCCGCTCCGCAGGCAACGGCACCTTAGAAAGCAGCGCCTCGCGCGTCATGCGGTAGTTGGAGTCGGCATCTTCAGGCCCCACGCAACGCTCGTCCACCCAATAAAGATCCAGCTTGTCCCACGGAACCCGCTTCAGGAACGGCTCGGATGCGAGCAAGGCAAACATCGCCTTCGGTGTCGTTCCCCCCGAAATTGCAACGCGAGCGATTCCTCGAGCGCTCGCAGCGGACGTTACAGATGTGGTGAACAATTCAGCGGCGGCCTTCGCAACCTCGGCCGGGGTAGGAAAAACACGGTAGGTAACAATCGAAGAACGCGGCATATTCTCGGTGACTCGATGTGATTTGATGTTGCGGAAGGTTCCGGTCCCGGCGTCGGCATGCAACGCCGGGGACCAATGGAATTAGAGCTTACGCCACTTGCGTCCCTCAGATTCGAGCAGCGCATCTGCAGCAGATGGACCCCACGTGCCTGCGGCATAGTTCGGGAAGTCCTTCACCGGAGTCTCCGCCCAGGCCTTCAGAATCGGAGTCATCAGAGCCCACGTTGCCTCTACACCATCGCGGTGAGCAAACAGGGTGCCGTCGCCCAGCATGGCGTCCAGCAGAAGGCGCTCGTAGCCATTGGCTGAAGACTTGCCGAAGGCATCCGCATAGCTGAAGTTCATCTGCACCGGGCTGATGTCCATGCTTGGTCCAGGCAGCTTCGCTCCGAATCGCAGCGAGATGCCCTCGTCCGGCTGAATGCGCATCGAGATCAGGTTCGGCTTGATCGCGCTCGAGTCGTGACACTCTCCGCCTTTGAACAGAAGCATCGGCGGCTGCTTGAACTGGATCGTGATCTCGGTAACACGCTTCGGCAATCGCTTGCCCGCGCGGATGTAGAACGGAACCCCCGCCCAGCGCCAGTTCTCAATCTCCAGCCGCAGCGCAGCGTACGTCTCGGTTTGCGAGCGCGGATGCACGCGGTCTTCCTGTCGATAACCTGGAACCGACTTGCCATCCACCGTGCCCGGGCCATACTGTCCGCGAACCGTGTCGGCGGGATGGATCGTGGATATCGCCTTCCATACCTTCACCTTCTCCGCGCGAACCGCATCGGCTTGAAACGAGACCGGGGGCTCCATCGCAACGAAGCTCAACAGCTCCATCACGTGGTTCTGCACAACGTCACGCAAAGCGCCGGCCTGCTCATAGAACGGCCCACGGCCTTCGATCCCGATCGACTCGGCGGCAGTAATCTCGACATGGTCGATGTAGTTCCGGTTCCAGACATTTTCGAAGATGCCATTCGCAAACCGGAAGACGAGGATGTTCTGAACCGTCTCCTTGCCCAGGTAGTGGTCGATACGGAAGATCTGGTCCTCATTGAAGACCTTGTTCACTTCATCGTTCAGCGCGCGTGCTGACTCAAGATCGTGCCCGAACGGCTTCTCGATGATCGTCCGCACCCAGGGAGCTTTGCCGTCCTTGTCGGGCTCCGGTTGCGCCATGCCGTTCTGGCCAAGGTAGTTGATGATGTCGGAGAAGTACTCCGGCGCCGTCGCGAGATAAAACAGGCGGTTGCCCTGAGTCTTGAACTTGCCGTCCAGCTCCGTCAGTTTCTTCTTCAACGCGTCGTATCCTGCCGCATCGTCGAAGTTCATCGCATGGTATTGGACACGGTCCACAAAGGGAGCCAGCTTCGGGTCGTTGTCCTCGACGCCTCCGCCAGAGATGATTCCTTCCTTCATATCCGGGGCAAAGCTCTTCTCCAGCGGACGTCGCGCCACGCCGACTACTGCGAAATCCTTGGGCAGCAGCTTGGCCTGCTCCAGGTGGTAGAGCGCAGGCAGCAGCTTGCGCTTGGTCAGGTCTCCCGAGGCGCCAAAGATCACAACAATGCATGGATCGGGTGTGCGCTCATTACTGCGAGCCGCAGCCGCTTTATCGGGATTCACTTGAACTTGTGTCGTAGCCATATCGATCTTCCTTACACTCTCTCCAGGTTAAGCCTTCTTGACGTCGTGTCCGCCAAAGGCCCCGCGCATGATCGAGATCATGCGATCGGTAAAGTTGTTCTCCTCGCGCGACCGCAACCTGCGGATGAGCGATTCCGTAATCACAGGCGCCGAGATATTCAGGTCGATCGCCTCGGTCACCGTCCATCGGCCTTCGCCTGAATCCGGCACCCATGCTTCCAGCCCGGCCAGCGTCGGGTTGTTGTCCAGCGCCGCTGCCGTCAGGTCCAGCAGCCACGAACGCACCACCGAGCCCTTCTGCCAGATATGCGAGATCTGGGTCAGATCAAGCCCGAGCTCCTGCTTTGCCTTCATGATCGAGAAGCCCTCGGCGTACGCCTGCATCAGGCCGTACTCGATGCCATTGTGCACCATCTTGACGAAGTGTCCCGCGCCCGAAGGCCCGACATGGCCCCAACCCTCTGTGGGCGAAGGTGCCAGCGCCTGGAAGATCGGCTTCAGCCGTTCCACCGGAGCCTTGTCGCCGCCAATCATCAGGCTGTAACCCTCCTTCAGGCCCCACACTCCGCCCGAAGTTCCGCAATCGATATACTCGAACCCCTTCTTTGTAACTTCAGCATGGCGCCGCTGCGTGTCCTTGTAGTTCGAGTTGCCGCCATCGATGATCGTGTCGCCCTTCTCAAGCAGAGCCTCGAGCTTTGCGATCGTCTGATCCACCGGATCGCCCGATGGAACCATGATCCAGATCGCGCGCGGAGCCGGAAGATTCTTCACCAGATCTTCAAGAGAGTTCACGCCCAGAGAGCCCCCCTCGGTCAGCTTCGCCGTCGCATCCTTGTTGAAGTCGAAGCCGACAACCTTGTGGCCGGCCAGCTTCAATCGCTCGGCCATATTGAAGCCCATCTTGCCGAGTCCGATTAATCCCAGTTCCATATCTTCATCTTCCCTTTCAGCTGAACGGCAACGCCGTTATTGAACACTTACGCGCACTCGCGCGTCTTCAAAATTGGAGCCCTACTTGCCCTCCGGAAAATCTGCGCCAACCGTCACCGGCTCCCAGGCAGCCATCTCCTTCTGCCACGCTTCCATCTTTTGCCGCACGCGCTTCAGCGCACCGGCTCCCAGCAGCAGGCGCAAAGGAGGATTCGACGAATTCACAACTTCAATCATCGCCTGCACCGCCTTCAACGGATCGCCTGGCTGCCGTCCGTGCTGATCGCTGCGATACCGGCGCGCATTGTCCGCAGTAGAACTGTAGTCCTCAATCCGCTTTGCAGCTTCCACACCCGAGCGCCCAAGAAAATCCGTGCGAAATGGGCCCGGCTCGATGATGGTGACACGAATCCCCAAGGGTGCGACCTCCTGGGCCAGCGCCTCCGACAGACCTTCCACTGCAAACTTCGTGCTCTGGTAGAGTCCCCATCCGGGGCTGGCGGCAAGTCCGCCGATCGACGACAGATTGAGGATATGTCCACTCCGCTGCTTGCGGAACTGCGGAAGAAAGGCACGGGTCACACGCAGAAGCCCAAAAACGTTGGCTTCATACATCGGCTCCAGTTCTGCGTCGGAGACCTCTTCAATCGCGCCTGTCACGCCGTATCCTGCATTATTGACAAGCACATCTACGCGGCCAAATCGCTCCAGCGTCTGCGTTACCGCGCTATCCACCTGCTCTTGCTTTGTCACATCCAGTGGAAGGGCCAACGCCTGTGACGGATACTTGTGTTCAAGATCGACGACCTGCTCTACTTTGCGCGCAGTCGCTACCACGTTCTCACCGGCCTTCAAAACCTCTTCGGCCAGCAGGCGGCCAAAGCCGGTCGAGCTCCCCGTAATAAGCCAGGTGCGCGACTTGCCTGTCTCTGCCATTCCATCTCCTCAACGTTCGGGCGACTTGATACAAGAACAGTGACCCGCTCCAAAGGGAACTTCTCGAGGGAGAACCTGCACCTTCAACCGAAAACGCGTTCCTTATCGTCTTCCTTTGGATGCTTGCCACCGAGAATCGGACGCGGATGCATCCCGTAAAACAAAGGGCGAGAAGGTTATTCCCTCTCGCCCTGGCCTTTACTTCTTCACCAGCTGCTTTGCTTTTTCGACGACATGCGCAACGCTAATGCCCAGCTTCTCCAATGCAATTGGCCCCGGCGCCGATGCTCCAAAACGATCCAGTCCGATCACTCCGCCGTTGTGGCCAACATACTTGTACCAGCCCAGCGTAGCTCCCGCTTCCACTGCCAGCTTCGGCGTATTTTCCGGAAACAGGCTGGCCTTGTAAGCCTCGTCCTGCTCGTCGAACAGCTTGAAGCTTGGCATCGAAACCACGCTCGCGTTGATGCCGGCAGCCTTCAACTCTTCAGCCGCCTTCATGATCAAGGAGACCTCCGATCCGGTCGCGATCAGGATGATGTCCTTGCCGGAGTTGTCCAGAGCATACGCGCCCCTCTTCACTCCCTCGTGCACCTTGTACTTCTCCGCATCCAGCACCGGAAGATCCTGCCGCGACAGCGCCATGAAACTCGCGCTCTTGCGCTCCAGCGCCTGCTGCCAGCACGCCGCAGTCTCATTCGCGTCCGCGGGGCGGAAGTCGGTCAACTGCGGAATCAGGCGCAGCGACATCAGTTGCTCGATCGGCTGGTGCGTCGGGCCGTCTTCGCCCAGGCCCACCGAATCGTGCGTGAAGACAAATAGCGAGTGCACGCTCATGATCGCCGCCATGCGGATCGCACTGCGCGCGTAGTCCGAGAAGGTGAAGAATGTCGAGCCGAACGGAATCAATCCGCCATGCGCCGCCATGCCATTCACCATCGCGCACATGCCGAACTCGCGCACGCCGAAGAACACATTGCGCCCCTTCGGGTCCACGTGAAAACTCGGCGAATCCTTGAAAATCGTCTTGGTAGAAGCGGTTAGATCGGCCGCGCCACCGAACAGTTCCGGGACCACCGGCTCGAGAGCGTTCATCACTATTTGGCCCGCGTTGCGCGTTGCGACGGCCTTGTCGGTCGGGAAAGTAGGAATCTTCTTCTCCCAGCCGTTAGTCATCTCCGCCTTGATTACGCGATCGAACTCAGCCGCGGGTTCCGGATACGCCTTCTTGTACTCTTCGAATCCCTTCTGCCACTCCGCGTGAACCTTCTTGCCTTTTTCCTTGGCCTGACCCCAGTTCTTTGCGGCTTCCTCAGGAACATAGAAGCTCTTGTCCTCAGGCCAGCCAAGATTCTTCTTGGTCGCCTTTGTCGCGTCCGGCCCGAGAGCCTCGCCGTGAACCTTGCTCGTGCCTGCCTTCGGGCTGCCGTAGCCGATCACTGTGCGCACGCGAATCAGCGAGGGTTTGGTCGTCTCAGCCTGCGCAGCCTTGATTGCCGCCTCAAGCGCAACAAGGTCATTGCCGTCGTCCACCATCTGCACGTGCCAGTGATAGCCGTGGAAGCGCTCCGTCACATCTTCGGTGAAGCTCAACTCCGTCGGTCCGTCCAGCGAGATCAGGTTGTCGTCATACAGCACAATCAGCTTGCCCAGACCGAGCGTTCCCGCCAACGAAGCTGCCTCGTGCGAGATCCCTTCCATCAGGTCGCCATCGCCGCATAGCGCATAGGTAAAGTGGTCGATAATCGCGTGCTCGTCGCGGTTGTAGACCGCGGCCAGGTGCTTCTCCGCAGTCGCAATCCCAGCGGCCATGGCAAACCCTTGCCCAAGAGGGCCGGTCGTTACCTCAACACCCGGGGCCTCGCCATACTCCGGATGTCCCGGAGTGTGCGATCCCCACTGGCGGAACTGCTCCAGCTGTGAGATCGGGAGATCGTAGCCTGCGAGGTGCAGAACACCGTACAGAAGAGCCGAGGCGTGTCCGTTCGACAGCACAAAACGATCCCGGTTGATCCATTTCGGATCGGACGGATCGTAACGCATCAGCTTGTGATACAGCAGATAAGCAATGGGAGCACAGCCCAGCGGGGCGCCGGGATGACCCGATTTAGCCTTTTCCACCGCATCCACGGCAAGAAAACGGAGAGTATTGATGGAGAGCTGGTCTAGCGCATTTTGCTGATCAATCTGCTGTTCGCTCATTCTTTTCTTTTCCTCTTCGGCGCGCTCCTGGCGCTCGATTCGCGTAATTTTCGTTTTTGGACGAATGCCTAACCCAGTGTACAGGCGGGGCCGTCCTCCCTGCATCTTCCGCTACGGCACAATCTCCACTTCGATATTCCGGCCCAGCCAGCGAACGCTGTCCCTTTCATGAGGCCAAGCCTGCGTAAAGATAATCTTTCCCGTCTGCCCCTTCACCGTCGGAATATCGACATAAGCTCCCGAATACCCGACCAACGTCGAAACCTCATCGTTGGTGGTTTGCCAGTTGTCCATCGTGTACACCGCATGGAAGCGGCTCATATCCACAATGCGAAGCGTGTATCCCGCTTTGATGGTCTTCACCGGCCGCCCCGCAGAATAAATCTGCCTATGATTCGTGAACGTCCGTTTCTCCGTCGGCAACGCATAACGCTCCGCAACCACCGGAATCCTGTCAAAGACCTCACCATCCGCGAGCGACCGCAGCAGCTTCAGATACTCCGAGTGCGCCCACACCAGCGGCTGCGCCGAGCCTGCCGAACGCCCGAAACACATCTTCGGCGGAAGATCCGGTTCGTCCCAGATCTGCTCCGGCAACATGCCACCCTTTGAAGCAAACTGTTCGATCGCCGTCGTCAGCTTCTCGCAGCTCTTCCCCGCGGCCAGCTCATAGTGGGCTCGCTCGCCGGTCAGCAAAGGCCATGCACGCCCCTGCCCCCACCCGTCGAACGGTCCTCCATCTTTCTTCTGTCCATAGCCGTCATGGTTGTAACGGCGCCAACATGGACCAAACGGCGTATCGATCTTCAGCACACGATCGACCACCTTCACCGAATCCACAATCAACGGATCGTCCGGTCTCCGGATCCCGTACCGCACCAGCTCCAGAAATCCCGCATCGATCACCTGGCGCGCCTCGAAGACGTTTTGCTCCTCAGGTCCGCGATTCGCTACTCGGAACGAACCCACCGGAACACTCTCGTCGTGAAACGGCTCACCGGGGCAAGGAGGACAGATCCGCACATAGTGCCGCTTCACGTCAGGATGCAACACCCCCTCGTTCGTCGTCGTCCAATCGTCCAGGTGCGCTTCAATCCAGTCCGCATACCCTTCCAGAAAGTCCGCAAGCTCGAGAGCCGCGTTTGCTCTCGCAACATCGGCAGCGCACACCAGGCCCGAGATCACGGCGGCCAGCGTCGAAGGCGAATAACCCGACGTCTCTTCCCACCGCTCCTGCTGCGTGATCGGCGCATACTTCACCAGAAACGCCGCCGCGCGCTCCACAAATGGAAAGACATCGAAGGCGCCCAGCTTGCCGCGCTTCCACACCCGCCACGCCAGAATGATCGGGAAGGCCACCTCATCCAGCTGAATCCCGTGCCAGTATGGCGTCCCATCGATCCAGAAGTTCTGCGCGAAACTGCCGTCCGGCTTCTGCGTGCAGGCGAGATACGCCAGAGCCCGCACCGCCGTATCCTCGCGCTCGCAGGCCAGTAGTGCGGTCGCAGTCTGCACCATGTCCCGTGTCCACACCAGATGATAGCCGCCTAAATCGTTGTCGCCTCGCGACGCTCCCCACGGAATCGACGCCGACGCGATGAACGCGCCCGAAAAGGTCTTGTCCTCGTGCGCCAGCAGAACATTCTGGCTGATCCGCGCCAGCCATCCGCCATCCGTCGCCGCCATCGCCAGATGCTCCGGAGACGCCACTCTTCCCCACTGCACCAGAAACCGCTTCAGATGATTCTCAAACGGCGTCGCCAGACTTTGCAGCACGACCGTCAGCGCCGCATGGTGTCCGTCTCCGAAAGCGATCGCAATCGTAAACTCCCGATTCAACGCGACATCGATCTCCCCCATCACCGCGATATTTCCGTCCAGCGCCTGCCCAAACTGCCAAGTCATGCGCATGTCATCGCGCAGATCCTGATAGCCGTCACTCGTACCCACATAACCGCACGACGTGCGAACAAACCCGCAGCTTGCCCCCATCGCCAGCGACGTATTTTCCTTCCACGCCAGCAGGTGCCGCTTCCCTGCAACATCCAAGCTGCGCGCCGAGTTCCCCGCGCCTCCACCGTTCAAATGAGGCGCCAGCAACGCGTAACACTTCATTCGCCGCAGAAGATCCTCCTCACCCTCGATCTTCACGTGCATCAGCACTGCAGGAAAATGCGGCTCCGTAATAATGGTTTTCGTCACCTTATAGCGGCCGCCCGCCTCCTGGCCCTTCGTTCGTATGGCAAGCGCCGTGCCATCCACATACTCAAACTCATATTCGAGATGGCGCTCCTCATGCACAAACGTCTCGCCGTCCGAGAACAGCAGGCCCATATCGCGCGTCTGGGGACGATCGATCGTGGGGTAGTAGATCTCGTTCAGGATGCCGTGCGAAAGCGTGAACCAGACTCGACTCGAAGCCGAATACGCTGTTCCTACCGCATCTTTCCTGCTTGAAGTCCATCGCGGCTCAAGACCGGGTGCACCAAACGCCGGGCCATCATCCTCCAACCAACGGTAGTTCTCAGAAGCCGTGCTCATAGGTGTTATTAGAACCCAAATTCCTTCCTGTCGTACTACTCTCGCAACGTGAACGACATATCAATTCTTTCGATTGCGCTATGATGGCCGAGGTCACGAGTATTTATCGCAAGAGCGTCGGACTGCTTGCATCGCGCCCGCCGCCAGAGGCATCTGAACAACCTGAACCCCGGCCCATAGAACTCGCGGCCGGCCCGAACCGCACGATACAGGAGAGATTAAAGTGGCATACGAACTTCCCCCCCTGCCCTATGACTACGCCGGACTCGAGCCCCACATCGACGAAGCGACCATGAAGCTCCATCACGACAAGCACCATCAGGCTTACGTCACCAATCTCAACGGAGCCGTCGAAAAACACCCCGAACTGGGCAAAAAATCTCCCGAAGATCTTATCAAGGACCTCAGCTCCATCCCCGAAGATGTACGCAAAGTTGTGCAGAACAATGGCGGCGGACACGTCAACCACACCATGTTCTGGCAGATCATGAAGCCCAAGGGTGGCGGAGAGCCCACCGGCGCCATCGCCGACCAGATCAAGGCCGACTTCGGCGACTTCGAGTCCTTCAAAAAGCAGTTCAACGAGACCACCGCCAAGCAGTTCGGCTCCGGCTGGGGCTGGCTCATTGTCGAGGGCGGAAAGCTCAAGATCGTCACCACCGCCAATCAGGACAATCCCCTCTCGCAGGGCCACTATCCCATCCTCGGCAACGATGTCTGGGAGCACGCCTACTACCTCAAGTATCAGAACAAGCGCCCCGACTACCTCGCCGCCTGGTGGAATACCGTCAACTGGGAAGAGATCAACAAGCGCTTCGAGACCGCAAAGTCCTACAAGTAAACTCATCCTTCATAACATCGAAAAGACTAGAAGAGGCTGCCCACATGCAGCCTCTTCCCTTCCCACTCCCCATCTGGTTCACGATTTGGTCTAGCATCGACCAATGCCGCTCTCCGTCAACGTACAGACTGTTCACCCCCGCAAACTGGCTGCGGTGCGGCGAGAGGTCGCGCCGGGCGCGGTTGGCTCGGCGTGGAGGCCCGCGCTGGACAAGGTTTGGGAGTTCCTTCGCAGCCAGCCAGGACTGCGAACCGACGGCCACAACATCTTCCTTTACCACCACCCGAAACAGCCGGGCGCGCAAATCCTGTGCGACTTCGGTGTTGAAGTCACGCGCACATTTGAAACGGTCGGCGAGGTGTACGCGACCGAAACGCCAGGGGGCGAAGCTGCTGTCGCCGTTCACCGCGGGCCATACAACCGCATGAACGAAGCACACGATGCGATCGAAAAATGGATCGAGGCGAACCAAAGGAAATCCGCTGGGCACTCATGGGAGATCTACGGGGATCCGACGCCGGATCCGGCCGACACTGAGACGACGGTCATCTACCTCCTGAAGTAGCGCTCGGAGCGCACTCCGATGTACGCGTCGGGTCCCATTCGCGCAGTCTCATCCCAGAATGGGGCGATGTGCAGAGCGAGAACCCTGCTCTTGTCCTCAAATCACCCATCTGAACCAGGAACCATCCCCCAAAAATCCAATGCTAGAATCCTCGCCACTGGAGAAACCAATGCTGAGCTCACTCGCTGGATCGGTGCGAGTCGCACGCAACGCTATCCCCGTCATCCTTCTTCTCGTCGCAACGTCCGGCTCCGCAGAGATCTGCGAGAGTCTCGTCAGCCTCAAGCTTCCCAACACCACCATCACCCTCGCACGCGTCGAAGAAGGCGACCTCACTGCCATCGACAATAAACCCCCCGGCGGCCCGCTCACGAATCTCCCCTCCTTCTGCCGGGTCGCAGGCACCATCTCCCCCGTCCCAGACTCCGTCATCAAGTTCGAAGTGTGGATGCCGACCTCCAACTGGAACCGTCGGTTGATGGTCGTCGGCAACGTAGTCTACTCCGGTGCACTCTCGTACCGCTTCATGGCAGACGCTGTACGCGAAGGCTACGCCGCCGCCGGAACCGACACCGGTCACGAGGGACCCATGTCCGACGCCAGCTTCGCCCTCGGCCACTCTGAAAAAGTCATCGACTTCGGCTATCGCTCCGTCCACGAAACGACCCTGAAGTCCAAAGCCATCGTCGCCACCTTCTACGACGCTCCCGCTAAAAAATCCTACTTCGACGGCTGCTCCTCCGGCGGCAGGCAGGGCCTAATGGAGGCGCAACGCTATCCCGCCGACTTCGACGGCATCATCTCCGGAGCTCCCGGCTCCAACATGGAACGGCAACTGGCCAGCGCCGTATGGATCGAACGGGCCGCTCATCTCACGCCCGCCAGCAATCTGCCGAAAGAGAAGCTCCCCATCCTCCATCAGGCCGCCCTCGCTGCCTGCGACGCATCCGACGGCGTCAAGGATGGGGTCATTCGAGACCCCCTCTCCTGCCGCTTCGATCCTGCGGTCATCCAATGCAAAGGCGCCGATATCTCCGCCTGTCTCTCCCCCGAGCAGGTCGACGCCGCACGCAAGATCTACGCCGGCCCTGTCAATCCCCGCACCCACGAAAAGATCTACCCGGGCCTCGAGCCCGGCAGCGAAGTCACATGGTACGCCTTCACCGTGCCAGAGTTTCCCATCGCCGCGTCCCACTTCAAATACATCATCTTCAAAGACCCCAAATGGGACGCTGGCACTCTCAACTTCGACAGCGACATCGCCTTCGCAGAGAAGATCGATGGTGGAACCCTCAATGCAACCAACCCCAACCTCAAGCCCTTCTTCGCCCACGGCGGCAAGCTCATCCTCTACCATGGCCTCTCCGACGGCATCATCTCACCGCAGAACACCATCAACTACTACAACGCCGTCCTCAAGGCCACCGGACCCACGGTCTCTCAATCCATGCGCCTCTATCTCGCCCCCGGCATGGGGCACTGCTTCGGCGGCGATGGCCCTGACATCTTCGACCTCGACGCTCCTCTCGCCTCCTGGGTCGAAGACAATAAAATTCCCGGCCCGATCATCGCCAGCCACTTCCCAGCAAACGCGCCATCCACCAAGGCCGACCGAACCCGCCCCCTCTGCCCTTACCCTCAGGTCGCAAAGTACAAAGGCAGCGGAAGCACCGACGACGCCGCAAACTTCGCCTGCGCCAAGCCGTGAGCTCTGCTGATTCGAACTGAACCTCAAAAAGTCCCCGGAACATCCCGCCCCAATCCACGTATCTCAAGACAAAATCGCTAAAATTTATCCCGTCAAGGAGCCGCCATGCAGTCGATCCTTCAGGATCTCCATTACGGATGGAAGCAGTTGCGGAAGTCGCCAGGCATTTGCCATAACCGCCATCCTCACCCTGGCCTTTGGCATCGGGGCGACCACGGCTCTCTTCAGCGTCGTCGATGGCGTCCTTCTGAAACCGCTCGCCTACCGTGACAGCGGCAGGCTCGTTGCGATCTGGGAGAAGGTAAGGTTCCTCGGGAAAAACTTCCCTTACACGGGCCCCAACGCCCGCCACTTCGGCATCTGGCAGCAACGCGCCGACAGTTTCAGCGACATGAGCCTCCTGCAGGCCAACTTCATCGGAATCAGCCGGGGAGCCGGCGACCATCCTGCCCTCGTCGGAAGAGTGATCGCACAACCCAACCTGCTGGACGTTCTGGGAATTCAGCCCATCCTTGGCCGCAACTTTCTCCCGGAAGAGGCGACGGAGGGCCACCAGAACGTCGCCCTCATCAGCTGGCGACTATGGCAGAGCCTCTTTCAGGGCGATCGCGACGTCCTGGGAAAGACTGTCAACCTTGGCGGAACGCCAACGGAGGTCATCGGGGTGCTTCCCCGCCAGTTCTACTTCCCCAAGGCGAATGAGCTGGCCTCTTCCTCCATCGCACGACAGCTCCCCGAGATTGAGGTGATCGCCCCCTTGGTGCTCAATCCCCTGCAAAGCTTCGGATGGATGAGCGACTTCGGCAACTATGTGGCGATCGGCCACCTCAAGCCCGGCGTCTCGATCTCGCAGGCCCAGGAGCAGCTGAACGTCATCGCCGACGATATCGTCCGGCAGGTCCCGCCCGGCCAGATGGAGGGCGATCCGCGAGGCGCGCTCTCCTCCTACGTGCAGCCGCTGAAGGAGGCCATCGTAGGCAAGACCGCCGCCCGGCTCTGGCTCCTCCTCGCCGCGGTTGCGAGCGTTCTTCTCATCGCATGCGTCAATCTCGCCAACGCCCAGCTCGCCCGCTTTGCCAGCCGCGACCGCGAAGCAGCGGTTCGTTCCGCTCTTGGAGCCTCCTCAGTTCGCCTGCTGCAAAACGCCCTGGCCGAGGTCGTTCTTCTCTCGCTCGTCGGCGGAGCCCTGGGCGTGGCTCTCGCATTCGCTGCCGTACGCTGGTTTTCGCATTACGCGCAGATGTCAATTCCGCGCATGGGATCCATCACCCTTAATCCCGCGGTGCTTGCGCTCTCCGTGGCACTCACCGTCGGAGCGTCCTTCCTCTTCGGCGTGCTTCCTGCACTACGCCTGCTCCGTGTACGGCCTCACCAGGTCCTGCACGGCAGTGGCCGCGCAACCGGCGCGCGCTGGACCAATACGCTCCGCCGCTGGCTCGTCGGCGCACAGGTCTTCTTCTGCGCAACCCTCCTGCTGGTCGCTGGACTCTTTGCGAAGAGCCTCGTCCGCCTCTCTACCTTCGACAAAGGCTTCTCCAGCGACCACGTCATCGCCGCCGACGTCCTGCTCAGGGGCAACGCTTTCAACGAAGCCGGCCGCATCGCCTTCGACGAAGGCGTCCTCACCAAGCTGCGCGCGCTTCCAGGAGTGCAATCCGCATCCCTTACCAGCGCCATGCTGCTCGAAGGCGAGACCTGGATCGACGGTGTCATCCCCACCGACGGAAGCGCAGAGACGCACGCGCTCGCAAACTATCGCTGGATCGCTCCGGACTACTTCACCACCCTGCAGCAGAAAATGGTCGCCGGTCGCGCATTGAGCGAGCATGACCGCGGCACCTTGAACGCCGTCATCTCCGAGACCACCGCCCGCGCGGTGTGGCCCGATCGTGATGCGGTCGGGCGTCAGTTCAAGCGCAATGGAACCCTGTCCACCGTGGTGGGTGTCGTGGCCGACGCCCGCAATAACTCTCTTCACGCAGCGCCGGTCAACATGGTCTACCTGCCCTTTTGGGGCGATCCACCAAGAGCCACCTACTTTCTTGTGCGCGGCTCCCAGGACCCCTCGCAGTTGATCGAAGCCGTGCGCAGCACCATCTGGAGCTACAACTCCGACGTCACCATCGCCCGAGTCCACACCCTCGACTCCCAGGTCAGCGACTCTCTTGCGCCTGAGCACATGGAGACGGCCATCCTCATCGCCTTCGGTGCCGCCGCCCTGCTTCTCGCGCTTCTCGGAATCTACGGAACCCTCAGCTATGTCGTTCAGGCTCGCACGCAGGAGGTCGGGATTCGCATGGCCCTTGGAGCATCTCGCCAAAGCATCTACTGGCTGATGCTGGTAACAGTCATGACCCCTGTCTTCACCGGGCTCTTCCTCGGTTGGCTGGCGAGCCTCGGGATCGGCAAAACTCTGGCCTCGTTGTTGTACGGAACCGCGATGACAGACCCTGGCGTCATCTTTCCCGTCCTGGCCCTGTTTATCGCTGCAGCCACCGCTGCCACATTCCTTCCATGCCGGCACGCCGCAAGGATCGAGCCCCTGGAAGCGCTGCGGGCGGAATAAGACGACACGGACCCCGTGGCCATCGCGACTCTTCTTACTTCAGCGCCTGTTTCAAAAACGCGATCGAAGCCTCCATATTCGGTTGCACCCACCGCCTGTCCTTCCAATAGGTGTGCGGTCCACCCGGAGCCGTAAACACTGTCACCGCCACCCTCGCCTTCCGCAACTTGTCCACAAACTGCTCCGCCTGCGCATAAGGCACCGTCGCATCCTCGGTCCCATGCCCCACAAAGAACGGTATCGGCGTCAGCACCACGGTCTGGTTCGGAGAAGCCTCACGACACAACACCTTCTTCTCCTCGCAGCTCCCTCCCAGATAGCTCGTCACCGTCTTCTGCCCCACCTTCGGGTCGCCCAGGTCCAACACGCCGTTGTACACAATCGCCGCCGCCACCGCAGGCTCATCCGTCGGCCTGTGTGCTCCCAGCCCCATCAGTGCCGCCAGCTCTCCGCCTGCCGAGCTCCCCGCAACTGCGATCCTCTGCGGATCAACCCCATACTCACCGGCATGCTCGCGCAGCCAGTGCACCGCCTTCCAGCACTCCTCCAGCGCCGTCGGAAATACTACCCCGCTACCGCTCAGGTCATACTCAATGGTCATCCCCACAAATCCAGCCGCAGCCATATCCTCGTTCGCTGGACTCATCGCATCCCGTGTGCCGTTGAGCCACCCGCCGCCATGAATCAGCAGCACCGCCGGCATCTTCTCTCGCTTCGGCTCCGGCACGTAGAGATCGGCCAGCAGATCGCCATGCACGCCCTGCGCATACACAACGCTCTTCTTCACCGTGAACCCTGAGGTCGCCGCCATAGGAGGAGGAGCCTGTGCCCACACCACCGAACCCGCTAAACACAAAAAAAGCCCTATTCGCCTCATGCCCTCACACCTCATAGAAATAAAACGTAGCTGTCGATCCAGTTCCATCTACTATGAGTGGCTTTCTCACCCCTCCGGATGCAAATGCATCTTCAAAAACTGCACATAAATATCCCAGTCCGTAGGAACCATGCCATGTCCGCCGTCGTGCATGTAGTAACTCAGATCATGCAGGATGGGCGTCTTCGCCGCTGGCCACGTCTCCGTATCCAATGCGTCTTTGCCCAGCAGCTTGTACACCGGCGCTGCTGCCACTGCCGACAGAAACTCCCCCTTCGGATCCGACCAGTAGTCCGTGTTTCCCGTCTGCAATAACAGCGGTCGCGGCGCAACCAACGCCACCAGCATATTCGCATCCATCGGAGCCTTATCCGGAAACCCGGCCCACTTTCCATAGTTCTCCGCAAACTGGTACGGATACCGCGTCGGCGCAGTCAGGTGCGCGATCGTCTCGCCGTAGTCGCGATGGCTCAGCGCCGCTCCACCCTCGCCCGAGCAACTCGCAATCACCGCCGCAAAGCGTTCATCGTGCGCTCCCGCCCACATCACCGTCTTGCCCAGCCGCGACACGCCATGGATCGCCACCCGCTTCGCGTCCACGCTCTTGTCCGTCTCGAAGTAATCCTGCACCCGGCTCATCCCCCACGCCCAGGCTGCAATCGAGCCCCAGTCCTCACGCCCGCGCTTGCTCTCCCCCGCCTTCTGATAAACCTTGCGGATACTGTCCTGAAAACCCTCCGCATAATCCGGCTCTACATCGCCGTAATAAAACGTCGCCACGCCGATCCCCGCATCCAGCACCGACTCCACATTCAGCTTGCCGAACGCCCGAGCCTTGTTCGCCGGAATCTTCGTATGCGTCTTCGGATCCCACACCTCACCCACCGGAAGCTCGGGATCATCCACCGAGTTCGACGGAGCCGAAAAGCTGATGCACAACAGCATCGGAACCGGCTTCTTCGCCCCGGCCGGCAGATACTCCACCAGGTGAATCACCGGGGAACCGGGCTTCGCGGAAAGATGCACATCCACCCTCTTCCGGACCGCCTTTCCCTTCAGCGCAGGCGTCTCCTTCTCCACCAAGTCGAAGCTCTCGTCCTTCGGCCGACCCGGAGCCCTTCCGTACTGCTGAGTCTCGAACATCGAGACAATCTCCGGCCTCCGCTTCTTCATCCATGTCTTTGCATCCTTCACCGGCTTGCCATCGTTCAGGATCAACGCATCGGGCAGGGTGTACGTCCCCACCTTCGCCTCGTCATAGTTCACTGGAATCCCCGCCACCACGCCCTGCGGGTTCTGCGCCCACCCACTCGTTGCCAAACCTGATATGCACAAAGCCGCCGCAAGGCCGGCAGGAATCGCCTGTCTCATCTTCATGAACGAACTCCCTGGTCTCCGCACACAAAGGTCGCGGGCTATTTCAATAGAGCGAATGTTTCGATATAAGCTCGCCCATAACAATAGGGCGACGATGGCTCAGACGTCAAAAATTGGTCCGTCCACAGGATTCCCAGCGGGCAGGGTTCACCCGATCAACGCACACTCGCCGAAACCGGAGCCGTCGCCACCGCGACATGCGAATCCGCACAGCCGTAGTAGAGATACAGCTTGTCCTTGAACAGCACCAGCCCCTCCGCAAAGGTCGTTCCCGCCTTGTACTGGCCTGACTTCTCATACGGCCGTACCGGCTGAAAGATGGGCCCCTTCGAACGCGCCAGCAGACGCTTCGGGTCGATCGCCGAAAACAGCGCCTGCCCCACCGAATACGTCCCCGGCGCCAGCTTTGGATCGCCTCCCTTCTCCGCGTTCTTCGCGTTGTAGGTCACGACGATTCCATCCCGCGTCAGCAGCGGAGGAGGCCCGCTCTCCGGAAACGCGCTGTCAAACAGCCCGGGCCGATCGCGCAGCAGAACCACCGGCTGCCCCTTCGCATCCTCCACCGGTGTCCAGTGGATCAGGTCCGTTGAGGTCGCCAAGCGTAGCTCAATCTCTCCCCAGTACATCCAGTACTTGCCCTGCAGCTTCGCCGCAATCAGCCGATCCCCCACGCGTCGCGTCAGAATTCCCGCCGACTTGTACTTCAGCGTCGCGTACTTGCCCGATGTGCCAAACGCTGGTCCATACTTCGTCCACGTCCGCAGATCCCTCGAAGTCGCTACCCCCACCGTGTACGTATTCCGCTCGCGTGCCCACTGTGTGTAAGTCAGAACGTACAGGCCATCTTCGCTCTCGACGATCCTCGGATCCTCCACGCCTCCCGGAACCTCGTTCTGCTGCTGGCTGTCATGATCCGGATACAGCACAGGCTCAGGCAGGCGCGTGAAGTGGATGCCGTCTTCGCTCTCCGCCAGCCCAACACGGGAGGTATGGCCCCCGATCATCATCGCTCCCGAATCGTCCTCGGCGCGGTACAGCACATAGATCTTCCCTTCCCTTACGATCGCCGCCGGATTGAACGTATGGAGCGCCTCCCAGTGAACCGTCTCCCCTGAAACCGGATCCTTGAAGGTGGACTTCGGCAGTGGGCTGATTACCGGCTTGTCCACCGGTCGCGTAAGCGGTCCCAGCATCCATCCCGCCTTGTCCACGCCTCCCTGCGCCCGGCCAGTCTGCCCTTGCAGCGCCAGGCCAAGCACTACCATTCCCAGATTCCGAATCCCCAGCGCCAACGTCATTCGCCCACAACCTCCTGCACCTTCATCCCACGTACTTATAGCATCATCGCCAGCTCATCATGGATGCCTCCGGGAGGCTGCTGCTCGAGCATCTTGTTCGGTCGCGAAAGTTGTGCTCTTGTTGTGCTCACTTAAGTTGCGATCTATTGATCTCCACTCTCTTTCAGAAACTGCACCAGATCTTTACGCTCCTGCGATTTGGCCACGTGAAACTCCATGTTGTTGCCGGGAACAAGAACATCAGGATCGGCAAGCCAGCGTTCCAGCGTCACTTCGTTCCAGGAGAGATGTGCCTGTTTGATCGCCGGGGAGTAATCGAAATCAGGGATCGAGCCGGAGGGACGCCCGAAGACTCCTCGGAGGCGCGGGCCTTCACGGTTCTGGTCAAGCGAATGGCAGCCGGTGCAACGGCGCTGGAAGACATCTTTGCCGCGCGCAGCATCGCCATCGCTGACCACTGCCATCACCTGCGAAGCCACAGGGAGCCCCGATTGGCGCGCCCATTTGCCAAGCAGATCGAGATCAGGGTCCGTAATGCGCGCATTCCAGTGGAGGATGCGATATTGAGGCAGCGGCATCCGGCGCGACTTCGCTTCAAGAAAAATCTTTACCTTGAATGCTTCCCGATCCTCTGCGGAATAAGTATCCCACTCGGAAAGATTCATCGCCTTGCGAGCTTCCACAATGTCACGCTCCATCAACCAGGAGATGGGAGCCAGACGCCCGTAAACAGGCGGGCGCGTCTGGGTTGAGTGACAGTCTGCACACTTTGTCATCAGCGTTTCGCGGACCTTCGGCGGAATGTCGGTACTCTGCAGGATGGCTCCGTTGCGAGATTGCGCGTACAGACCCGCGTCCCCGAAGGGATGAGAGCGTGCAAACAGCAAGGAAGCCGCGAATGTGACGATGCCGACCGCAACGGCGGTGTGAGTGCGGCTCATTCCTTCACCGCCAGCGAAGAATCGACGATCGCAAGGTGACTGTGGCGCGCGATGTAGTTCACCTTGGTCACACCGAGGACACCCTGAAGCTTTCCGGCTGGAACCACCATGGGGCCTGCGTTGGGCGCTGCGCCTGGAGCAGGCTGCGGGAACGCAGTAGAGGCCGCGGTGTGAAAGGCAACGTTTCCCTCCACCTTCTGAATAACCTGGTGGATATGTCCGTTGAGAACCGTGACGGAGCCAAAGCGCTTGAGATAAGACAGTGCCTCAGCTCCATCTTGGGTGCCCCAACCCCACTGCGGATAGACCATCCAGAGCGGAATGTGAGCGAAGATGACGATGGGAGTGGAAGCGGAGAGCCCAGCCAGATCCTTCTTCAACCATGCCAGCTGATCGGGGCCAAGCTTTCCCATGGCATCGATCTGCAGCACGTTATTGAGGCCAATGAAGTGAACGCCCTTGTGGGTGAAGCTATACCAGCCACCTCCAACAGTGCCTTTCCCGAAACGCTCGTGATAGAGCGCGCCATCGTCGGACGCGGTATCGTGCTCTCCCGGTACGTAGAACGTCTGGCCGGCGTGCGCGGTTTTGATAATCTGCTGCGCGGTGTCAAACTCGCTGGCCTTGGAAGACTGCGTGATATCGCCGGTGTGAAGCAGCAGATCGGGGGTAACGGAAAGCCGGTTGATCTTGTCGATGGCGGTCTTCAGCGTGCCGGTCACGTCCTGGTTGGCGGCTTTGTTGAAGCCGATGTGGCTGTCGCTGATCTGCACGAAGCTGAACGAAGAGGCCGGCGATGCTTTACCCTCTCCAGCAGTAGCTGCGAAAAGCTTCGAGACAGGCACGCCGCCGGAGATCGTCCAAAGCAGCCCGGTGCCGGCCCAGGCCATGCAGCTCAAAAAGCCACGGCGATCGATGCTGTCCGGAGAGCCTTCGGCGGTTGGTGTGACTTCGGTAGATGTGGAATGGTGTGCGGGATTGCGGGATTGCGTATTCTTCACAGGTAGATCCTCCACCCATGCAAACTGGGCCCCCGGCGATTTATTCCATCGCAAAAAGAATAAATTTGAGAGACTCCGGTTCTCATATCTGGAAGAGAAGGAAAGACGATGACGTTGTTGCCATGGAAGCGTGCAACACGGGAGACCAATGCACGGCCCTCCTCCTTCGAGGACCTGGCGATGCCGCTGCTTCCTGCCCTCTACAACGTCGCTCACTGGCTTACGCGCAACCCGAGCGACGCCGAAGATCTGGTACAGGAGACATTTCTGAAATCTTTGCGTGGATTTGCGAGCTTCGAGGCAGGTTCTAACTTCAAGGCGTGGATCTTTCGCATCCTTCGCAACACCTATCTCACTTCGCGTAGCGGACTGGCAGCGCGGCGTACGGTCGCGCTCGAAGAAGAGCTGAGGGAGGACGGCGAATCGGCGCCCGCAGCCTATCCCGAGGGCGCAATTGACCGGGAGACCCCGGAGCTGAATCTCATCCGCCTCGCGGACCGCGCCGCCCTGCACGGAGCCATGGAAAAACTGCCGCCGCCGCTGCTTGAGGTTGTGCTGCTGTGCGATGTGGAGGAGATGAAGTACAAGGAAATCGCAACGATTCTCGAGGTTCCAATCGGCACCGTGATGTCGCGTATCGCGCGGGCGCGCGCACATCTTCGGGAATCGCTCGAGAGCAATTCATTCCATAAGGGGTTTCGCGCATGAGCGATCATCTTTCAGCTGCAACTTTGAACGCTCTGGCTGACGGAGAACTGACGGAAGAGGAACTGGCTTCCGTGACTGAACACCTGCATGGCTGCCCTGCGTGCACTTCCCATGCGCTTCAACAATCGCTGCTGAAATCGGCGACAGAGCGAGCGGGCCAGAGATACGAGGTTCCCGACGAACTGCGCAGGCGGATGGAACGGATCGCATCGTCGCAAAGTACGCCGGGCCGCATGGTTGAGCGAAGAAGGTCCTCGCTTCTTTCTCCCTCCGATGGACCCGCGAAATGGGCTGGCTGGGCAGCAGTGGCGGCGCTGTTGCTGTCAGCGGGCGGCATGGCTGTCTTCGAGGTGAACGAACGCCGTGTGCAGACAGCGGCAGTACAGCGTAAAGCTATCGCCACAGAGCTGAGCGATCAGCACATCGCCACCCTCGCTGTAAATCTGCCCCCACAGGTCCTCTCTTCCGATCGCCACACGGTGAAGCCGTGGTTCCAGGGAAAGATACCCTTTAGCTTCAATCTCCCGGATAACTTGCCGGAAGGAACAAAACTCGAGGGAGCGAACCTCGTGTACCTTCACAATCGCCCTGCCGCGCAGCTGCTGTACAGCATCGGCAGCCATCGCGTATCGGTCTTTGTGCAGCAGAGAACAACTGGCACGGAAGACCATGCCCCGGCTGCGGAGCAGGAGGGATTCCGGCTGTCCAGCTTCAACACCAGGGAGCTCGACGTCGTTGCGATCAGCGATGTAGACCCTGCAAATCTGGCAAACCTGATCGGCCTGATCGAACGCGCTCAGGTGAGATAGCCCGCGCTGGTCTTATCGGCCAGGACAAGCCTCGTCTCTACCTAAGCGGGTTCTCTCAGGACAGAATCCGCGCGGTCGACAAGCCGGCACGCTACGCCGAGCAGGCGGTCCAAACCAGCTGGTCAGCGCGTCGGTGAGCCCCAACTGGGTCAGATCTCCAACCCAGGCCACATAACCATCGGGCCGAACCAGCACTGCGGTGGGAGCAGCGACCGCCCCGATCGCCGGAAGCTCCCACGTGCCGGCGTATTTGGCGTCGATCCTCTGAACGCGATCTGCCCATGGAGCAATGTCGAAGCCGCCGTGCTCACCGAAGTTGAGCAGCACCGGACGCGCATGGTGCAGCAGGGTGAAGACCCGCAGCGGGCCGTCGGCGGTGATCAGGTCGAGATCGGGCATGCGGCGCCCGAGCAGAGGGTGTCCTTCGCCAAGATCATAACGAATGCCCAAACCCGAATTCTCTCCGACTACCTGTTTGCGAACCGCGTCCAGCTTCAGGAGTTCGACAAGCGTCTCTCCCACTGCCTTCGTGCGGGCATCGGGCCTGCTGAGCGCAACGTGCGCCATGGTGTTGCGCAACACGCGGGCTGCGATCGGGTGGCGCTCGGCGTGGTAGGTATCCAGCAGGCTCTCCGGCGAGATCCGCTTGATCACCTGCGCCAGCTTCCATCCCAGATTCACCGCGTCCTGCACGCCGATATTGAGACCCTGCCCACCCATCGGAGGGTGCACATGCGCGGCGTCACCGGCAAGCAGAACCCGTCTGTCGCGATAAGCAGTGGCCTGGCGAGTCATGTCCGTGAACCTGGAGATCGAGATCGGACTGTGGATTCCGTAGTCGGTCCCGTATGCAGCAATGAGCTCCTCGCTGACATCGTTCAACGTCGGTTCACCGCCGATCTTCAACTGCTGTTCGCTCAGCACAACCCGCATCGCTCGGCTATCTTCCAGCTTGGCGATCGCATGGGTGCCGGTAGCGTCCTCACGAAAGCCCCACGCCGGCTCCTCCGTAATCTTGGCTTCGGCGATCAGCCAGCTCCTCGTCGCATCCCACCCGGCGAACTCGATGCCCGCTGCTTTACGAATCACGCTGCGTCCCCCATCGCAGCCGACGAGGTACTCCGCCCGTAGCGACCTGTCGTCGGACAGCGCGACATTGACGCTCGAGTCATCCTGCGCAAAACCAGTCACCTCACATCCGCGATAGATCCGCACCCCAAGCTCGTCGACCCACTCGGCGAGCGTGCGCTCGATGTGTTCCTGCCACAATAAGAGGAAGTAACTATGCCGTGTGGGAAAGTCACTGATATCCAGGGTGGTGTGGCGGAAGCTCATCCCCACACGATGCAGCTGTCCCTGCGAGAGGAACCGCTCCGCAATGCCGCGCTGATCGAAGACCTCGATCGTGCGCGAGTGCAAACCGCCCGCGCGTGCTCCGACAAGGTCCTGTCTGGCGCGGCGCTCGACGATGGCAACGTCGACGCCTGCCAACGCCAGCTCGCCTGCCAGCATCAGCCCTGTCGGTCCTCCTCCTGCAATCACTACCGCATGATCAGTCATCGTGGCTCCAATTTCTGTATTTTTTTTTGCTTCAGCCGACGATGATGCCGCATGATCCGGGCCTTGCCGCAAGCCCCCCAGTGCGCAATAATCTAGAAGTGGGGGAGAGAAATATTTCTCTCCCTTTTCGTTTTTCCGTGTTGGACAGACAATCCCTTTACCAAGGAACTGGGCCGCGTCCCTTTTCTGGAGAGGCGTCGCCGGTGGCGAGCCACAGCGAAGCAAATAACAGACGCTCGCAAGCCAAACCATCGCGACGAATACCGTTGCACCGAGCCGGATGATGAGCACGGATAAGTCAGGTTCTCGTCAGCAGGACATAACTTCCAGGAAGCGCGTTTTACAGGACCAATCCACCCTCAAGCGGGAAGCAGTCCTGCTGTACGGTAACTTTCGATGAGGGAGTCGTAGAGGGAGATATCCGTCCGGCCCCTCGCCATCAGTTGAGCACCCACGATTCCGGAGTAGATAGCGCTTGCTCGCTTCTCGGCCTCCTTGGGGCTGGCAACCTTGGCTGCAACCAGCGTCTTCTTCAGCCACGCAAGGTTGACGTCGGTGAAAGCCTGAACTTCCGTCTTCACTTCGTCAGGCAGTTCATCGAATTGTGCAGACATGAAGCTGCAAAGGCAGATGCGATTGTCGTTCTCCAGTGCCCATCGAAAGGTCTCCGGATAGCGGCGCAGTGCATCCAGCGGCTTCGCTGAATCCTTCAGCAGAGAGTCAAGATAAGCAGCAGAATCCTCCCAGTAACGCTTCGCCACAGCCGTAGCCAGGTCGGCTTTGCTCGGGAAGTGATAGTAGATACTCGCGGCTTTGATGCCGACCTGCTGGGCCAGATCACGAAAGTTCAACCCTGCATAACCGCGAGCCTGAGCGACAAGCTTTGCTGCGGCCAGAATATCTTCACGAGCATTCGCACCCATATCGGCCCTCCCTTTCATCAAAAAAAACACTTCGATTTATGAATCTACCATGTGGCAGGTAGAATCTCAAGTATTGTCACCTGCCAAGTGGCAGGTAGAAAGGGCACACCATGAGCAATGAACTGATCTATTCCGACGCAACCAAACTGGCCGAACTGGTCCGCACACGCGAGGTCTCTCCGGTCGAAGTCATGAAGGCGCACCTCGATCGCATCGAGGCCGTCAACCCCAAAGTGAACGCAATCGTAACAATCGCCGAAGATGCGTTGAAATCCGCAAAGGAAGCAGGGGCAGCGGTACAGCGTGGAGACGAACTGGGACCGCTGCACGGTGTGCCATTCACGGCGAAGGATTCGATCGACACCGCGAAGGTGCCGACCCAGCGTGGAACGCCCATCTTCAGGGGACGAACGCCCGACACGGATGCGACCAGCGTTGCGCGCCTGAAGAAAGCAGGAGGCATTCTGCTTGCGAAGACCAATCTTCCTGAATTCTCCTACGGGATCGAAAGCGACAACCTTCTCACGGGCCGGACGAACAACCCCTGGAACCTGGATCTCACGCCGGGTGGTTCAAGCGGTGGAGAGGCCGCAGCAATCGCGGCAGGCATGTCTCCACTTGGCCTTGGAACCGACCTTGCGATCTCCGTGCGTGGTCCGGCAGCCCACACCGGCATTGTCTCGTTGAAGGCGACGCACGGACGAGTCCCCATGACCGGCATCTGGCCACGTGAGCCGCGACGCTTCTGGCATGTGGGCCCGATGGCGCGGAGCATCCGCGATCTGTCATTGGCCTTTTCGCAACTCGCTGGTCCGGACGGACAGGACGGCTACTCCAGCAGCGCCACCCCATTCGATAGCGGTATCGGCAGTTCCAACAAGCGTCCGCTTCGTGTGGGCTGGCTGGTGGAACCTGGTTTTGGGCCGATCGACCGCGAGGTCGCGGGGACGGTGGAGAGCGCCGCAGAAGCGCTCAGGGTTTTCGGGTACACCATCGAGTCGGTGCGCATTCCTGCACTGGAGCGTGACTTTGCACTCGATGTATTCAGCCGTCTGCATGTCCTCGAGATGAAGCCCGGATTCATAAAGACAACAGCCGGCCGCAGCGAGAATGAAATCGGCGAGATGGCCAGGTTCATGCTCGCGTTGCCCGATACGCCAGCGGCGGACTACATCGATGCAGTGCAGGGAGCGGAGCGACTGAAGGATGGTTTTGCCGAGTACTTCCAGAAGTACGACGTGTTGCTCACCCCGGTCATTCCTACTCCGTCCTTCAAGCACGGGCAGGCGGAGTTGGTAATCAACGGCCAGACTGTCGACGTTATGGGCATCATGTCCGCGACAACGCCGTTAAGCGTGACCGGCCTGCCGGGCGTTTCCATGCGGTTCGGCACCAGCCATGACGGGATGCCGATCGGCGTGCAAATCGTCGGTAACTGGCAAGCCGAGTCCACGATTCTCCACGTTGCGTCTCTTCTCGAGCAGGTTAGCCCCGTACGCGATCTTCACCCGAACCTCTAAAATCGCACCACCTAAGGCGAACGAGCAAGAGAGGCTGAGCCTCTCCTGCTCGTTCTCTCCATTTCTGTGACATTGGCACCGGGAAGTCGTCTTCGCCGCACAGATCATTCCCACCGAGGAGCGCCTTGGGATTGCGATGTCGACCGATGTACCATTGGACTTCCAAACAGGTAGGACCAATGAACCGTCGCGACTTTCTCCAGAGCTCCACCCTCTTCGCCGCAGACCTGCTCTCCCGCCCACTGCACGCACAGTCAGCCCCCATCGCCTCCATTCGCTCCGGCAAAATTCGCGGCTTCTCCGATCAGGGCATCCTCGTCTTCAAAGGCATCCCCTATGGAGCGGACACCTCCTCCACTCGCTTTGCGCCCCCGGCCAGTCCGCAGCCATGGTCCGGCGTCCGCGATTGCCTCACCTTCGGACCCCAGGCTCCTCAGCCTATCCATCCTCGTCAGGGTCGCTCTACGTTTGCCCCACTCGACGAGGCCAACCCGGTCAACAGCGAAGACTGCCTTCACCTCAACGTCTGGACACCCGCGCTCGACCACGCAAAGCGTCCCGTCCTCGTCTACATCCACGGCGGAGCCTACTCCTCCAGCTCCTCCAACGGCCCCGTCTACGATGGCGTTCGCCTCGCCCGTCGCGGCGACGCGGTCGTCGTCACTCTCAACCACCGCCTCAATCTCTTCGGCTATCTCTACCTCGCCGAGCTCGCCCCCGCCGCGTCTCGCGAGCTCTTTCGCGACTCCGGCAACGCCGGCCAGCTCGATCTCGTCCTCGCCCTCCAGTGGGTCCGCGACAACATCGAAAGCTTCGGCGGCGATCCCTCCCGCGTCCTCATCTTCGGCCAGTCCGGCGGAGGAGCCAAATGCGCCACGCTCATGTCGATGCCCTCAGCCACCGGGCTCTTCCATCGCGTCATGACCATGAGCGGCCAGCAGCTCACCGCGACCACTCCCGAACACGCCACCGCCACCGCCGACGCCGTTCTAAAGGCCCTTGACCTCACACCCGCCACAGTCGAAGCCATCCGCGATCCCAAAAAAGTACCGATGGAAAGACTCGTCGCCGCCCTCCGAGCCGGAAAATACTACGGCCCGGTTCACGACGGTCAAACTCTTCCCCACGATCCTTTCGCGCCCACGGCTCCTGCCATCTCCGACAGAATTCCGATGATCCTCGGCAACACCCACGACGAGACGCGCCTTCTCATAGGAGCCTCGAATCCCGCACTCTTCTCTCTCACCTGGCAGCAGCTCCCCGCCGAGCTCGAACACTACCGTCAGTTCCTCGGCGATCTCACCACCGCAGACATCATCGACGGATACCGGCTCTGGTATCCCGGCTACGACGCCTCCGACGTCTTCTTCGCCGCCACCACCGCCTTCCGCTCCTGGCACGGCATGGTCATCGAAAGCGAACGCCGCGCCGACCGCAACGGTCCCCTTCGCCTTCGATAACCTCGACCTCGCCGCTTCGATGACCGGAACCACTCCCGAGGCCCAACAGCTCGCCTCCCGCTACGCCGATACCCTCATCCACTTCGCCCGCACCGGCGACCCCAACCACTCCGGTCTTCCCCACTGGCCGCGCTACGAACTCAAAAGACGGCCCACCATGCTGTGGGATTCTCCTCCGCGAGTTGAAGACGATCCGCGCGGCGAAGAGCGCAAGCTGATCGCACAGGCACCCTACCTCCAGCCCGGAACCTGATTCACCCTTGCAAACTGGGGAGAGATGCACCTGCCACTCAAAGAGTCATCACTCCTCTAAAAGTCGTCCCTCCCAAAGACGTCATTTCGACCGAAGGCGGCGCTTTTGCCGCCGGAGTGGAGAAATCCCTGTATTAAAAGCTGTTCCGAAATTCGCGGAAAATAAATTTTCCCGATGGCTTGTCGAATTCCGATCTGGCCGCTCGTCGTTATAGTGAAGGCCGGGCAGAGGAACCCCGCCTGGCGGACCATTACAGGAGAAGACATGCCGCAATATCTGGTTGCGATCCATCACCCCGACAACTACGACCCGTCCCTTGAAGACGAAACTATGGACCGCGACATCGATGTGCTTAACGAAGAGATGGAGGCTGCCGGTGCCAGGTTCTTCGCCGGCGGTTTGCAATCGGCGCGCCACGCGAAATCACTGCGTAAGCAGCCCCGCGGAGAGGTGGTCATCACCGATGGACCCTACCTTGAGGCCAAGGAACACATCGGCGGCTTTTGGATACTCGACGCCGCCAACATGGATGAGGCCGTGGCGTGGGGACTCAAAGCCGTCGCCGCCTGCCGCGCATCGGTCGAGGTGCGCCAGTTCCACGCAATGCCAACAGAATAGAAACTCCAACCCCAGACAACGGAGACTCAAATGAGAAAGCTCAAGATCATGGAACACATCTCCCTGGACGGCGTGATCCAGCACTCCGCCGATGATGGCGATTTCCCCTACAGTAACTGGACCGCTCCCTATCGGACCCCCGCTGGCGCAGAGGCAGTCCTCGCCGCGCATGGCGATAAATTCGATCTCCTGCTTGGCCGTCGCACTTACGATCTCTGGTCGGGCTTCTGGCCAACGGCGAGCAGTCCGATGGCGGACGGCATCAATGCAGCAACAAAATATATCGCGACCAACCGTTCGGAAAGTCTGGAATGGGGCCCGTCCGAGAGCCTTGGACCGGACATCGTCGAGGGCATTCGCCGCATCAAGTCGCAGGACGGCCCGGACATTATCCTCTGGGGCAGCTCCACCCTGACGTCGACACTGCTCGAACATGGACTTGCGGATGAAGTCCTGCTGATCGTCTATCCGGTCCTGTTGGGCACGGGAAAGCGTTTCTTCGCGGAGGGAACTCCGGCACGCTCCTTCGAGCTCATCAGCACGAAAGCGTTTCCGTCCGGCAATGTTCTCACGACGTACAAGATCGCCGGGCCTTTGAAGACCGGATAGAAATCAGTAAGGAGGACCACCATGACATTGCTGTCGGGCGCCAACACGTGTTGAGAGGCGCTACACCCGCGACAAGGCGGAACCGTCTTCAAAGTGCAGTGGTCTGTCTCCGTCGCTGCTCACTAGCCTTGATGATTTCGGTCATGTCCCCCACTGGCCGAATCTCGAAGATGTTGCCATGTGCCACCGCCGGATGCTGCGCCATCAGCTGTACAGCATGATTCATGTCTCGCGCCTCAAGGACGAGAATGCCGCCGAGTTGTTCCTTGGTCTCCGCAAAGGGACCGTCGGTCGTTGCCACTTTGCCGTTCTTCCAATACAGGGTCAAGGCGGTTTCCGGAGCCTGGAGCGCTTCTCCACCAGCCCAGTGCCCGTTGGCGCGAAGATGGTCGTCGTACTCAAAGCATGTGTCGAACAAGGCGTTTCGCTCATCCTCAGGCAGGCCATCAAATTTGGCTTTGTCGTAGTATCCGAAACAGATGTATTTCATTGTTCTTCTCCTCTTGGTAGGAATTAGCAGCACAGGCTTGCGCGCTGGATCGTTCGCTTTATAGTCGTCGAGCGCGAGGAAAATCGACAGCCGAGCCATTTTTTTATTTCAATTCCCGTAGCCGCCCTGCGAGAAAACGCCGCTCAGGTTCCTGCCGCGCCAGAGCCAGCGCCCTCTCATACGAAGCACGGGCTTCCGGAATCCTCCCTGATCTGCGACACAGATCCGCCCGTGCGGCGTGCGCCAGATGGTAGTTTGCGAGGTCGCCGCGCTCAAGCAAGTCATCGATGAGGTGAAGACCCTGCTCTGGACCTTCGCACACGGAAATGGCCACTGCGCGGTTAAGTTCGACAACCGGGGATGGCTGAATCCGAAGCAACCGGTCGTACAGCAGCGTAATCTGGCGCCAGTCCGTGGCTGCAGCGGTAGAAGCCTCGGCGTGAACGGCCGCAATGGCCGCCTGCAGAGTATAGGCACCGAAGCGACGCGATGCGAGAGCTCTTTCGGTGAGCGAGATGCCCTCGGCGATCTGGTCCCTGTTCCACAACGACCGATCCTGCTGCTCCAGCAGGATCAGGTCTCCGTCGGGAGAAGTTCTGGCGGCGCGGCGCGACTCCTGGAGCAGCATGAGCCCTAAGAGGCCCATCACCTCGGGTTCTGGAAGCAGGTCAAGCAAGAGCAGGCCAAGACGGATCGCCTCGCGGCTGAGTTCGGCGCCCGTAATCTCTGCCGAATATCCCTCATTAAAAATGAGATAAACGACCTGAAGGACAGCTCCCAAACGAGCCGGCAATTCCTGGGAGACTGGCACCTGGTAAGGAATTGCCTTATCGCGAATGAGGGCCTTCGCGCGCACGATGCGTTGGGCGAGCGTTGCCGGTGTCACCAGAAATACCCGGGCAATCTCCTCCGTCGTCAGGCCGCAGATCTCGCGAAGAGTGAGCGCAACCTGTCCCTCCGGAGGCAGAGCGGGATGGCAGCAGGTGAAGATCAGACGGAGACGATCGTCCTCGATCTCTTCATCCCCAATCTCCTCATTCCCACTGGGAGCGGCGCAGACGCGTGATTCCAAGTGGGCGATAAGTTCTCTCTGTGCTCCATCGAAGCGCGCGCGTCGGCGTAGTGCGTCTATGGCTTTGAAGCGTGCCGTTGAAATCAGCCAAGGGCGCGGCTTGTCCGGAATGCCAGCCAGCGCCCAGGACTCCAGAGCAGCAGCGAACGCCTCGTGCATCGACTCTTCGGCTAGGTCCAGGTCTCCCAGAAGGCGCACGAGCGTCGCCAGAACCCGACCCGATTCCGACCGGTAAAGAGTCTCAATCGTCCTGCTGAGTTGTTCGGGCACAGGCGGCGGCATCTAGCCAAACTAGCAAGCGGAGTCGCTCGACACAACCACGATACGGCCACAGAAAGATCGAACCAACGCTTCTGGACTTTTAATCCTGTCAAGCCCAAACCCAACGTAAACCACACAAACCAAATCACATCCACTTGCCGATCAGTTCGCTCCCAGGACATAAACTGGAAAGAGAAAAAGCAAAAGCGGCTCAGGATCCCCTGAGCCGCTTTTTTATGACCCGATTCAAAATCGAGGTCCGGACCTAAGTCGCATCGATAGAAGACTTTGCGCACTTAAGTACGGGGGGACCTACTCCACCTGGTTCTTGCGCGGCCGCCGGTTCGCCTGCAGTACCTTCTTGCGGAGCCGCAGCGACTTCGGAGTTACCTCCACCAGCTCGTCGTCCGCGATGAACTCGATCGACTGCTCCAGCGTCAGGTCCTTGAACGGAACCAGCCGGAGAGCGTCGTCCGAGCCCGAGGCGCGCATGTTCGTCAGCTTCTTCTCGCGAACCGCGTTCACGTCCAGGTCATTGTCGCGCGAGTGTTCGCCGACGACCATGCCCTCGTAGACCTCAGTGCCGTCGCCGACGAAGAGAACGCCGCGATCCTGCAGGCCGTTCAGAGCGTAGGTGGTCGTCGTGCCGTTCCGGTCAGAGATCAGCGCACCCGTAGGACGCTGCGGAATCTCGCCCTGGTACGGAACGTAGCCGTCCGCAATCGAGTTCATGATGATCGTTCCGCGGGTTTCGGTCAGCATCTCCGAGCGCAGGCCGATCAGACCGCGCGAAGGAATCATGAACTCCATGCGCACGCGGCCGGAGCCATGATTGGTCATCTTGGTCATCTCGCCCTTGCGCGGCCCAAGCCGCTCGATCACGGTTCCAACGAAGTTCTCGGGAACGTCGACCGTCAGGTGCTCGTTGGGCTCCATCAGTTTCTCGTCGATGCGGCGGGTAACGATCTCCGGTCGCGAGACCATCAGCTCGAAGCCCTCGCGCCGCATCATCTCGATCAGCACCGAAAGCTGCAGCTCGCCGCGGCCCAGAACCTTGAAGGTCTCAGGGGAGCCGGTGTCCTCGACGCGAATCGAGACGTTGGTCAGCAGCTCCTTCTCCAGCCGTTCCTTCAGGTTGCGGCTGGTGACGTACTGGCCTTCCCGCCCGGCGAAGGGAGAGTTGTTGACCGAGAACTGGATCGCGATGGTCGGCTCGTCGATCTTGATCAGAGGCAGAGGAGCTGGGTTCTCGATGTTCGTGAACGATTCGCCGATGGTGATTCCGGCAACGCCCGCAATCGCGACGATGTCGCCGATCGCCGTCTCGGTGATGTCGGTGCGCTTCAGGCCGTCGAAGCTGAACAGCTTCGTGATCTTCACGTTTTGCAGCGAGCCGTCGGTCTTCGAGACCGCAACCTCCTGCCCAGTCTTCAGCGTGCCGTTGAAGACACGCGCGATGGCAAGGCGGCCGAGGTAATCGGAGTAGTCGAGGTTCGTCACCAGGATCTGCAGCGAGGCTTCAGGATCGCCCTTCGCCGGAGAGATCGTGTTCACGATCAGGTCGAAGAGCGGCTTCAGATCGGTTCCCGGCTGCGCCAGGTCCATCGTCGCCGTGCCCTGCTTGCCGTTGGTGTAGATGATCGGGAAATCGAGCACGTCCTCGTCGGCGTCAAGGTCGATAAACAGGTCATAGACCTCGTTAACAACCTCTTGCGGACGAGCGTCCGGCCGGTCGATCTTGTTGATCACCAGGATCGGGGTCAGCTTGGCCTCGAGCGCCTTCGAGAGCACGTAGCGCGTCTGCGGCAGCGGGCCTTCCGAGGCGTCGACCAGCAGAACCACGCCATCGACCATCTTCAACGCGCGCTCCACCTCGCCGCCGAAGTCGGCGTGGCCCGGAGTGTCGACGATGTTGATCTTGGTCTCGAGGTAATGGATGGCCGTATTCTTGGCCAGAATCGTGATGCCGCGCTCTTTTTCAAGATCGTTGGAGTCCATAACGCGATCGGCGACGGATTCGTTGGCGCGGAAGGTGCCCGACTGGCGGAGCATGGCGTCGACAAGGGTGGTCTTGCCGTGGTCGACGTGGGCGATGATGGCTATGTTGCGGATCGGCTGCTGGCTCACTGCGGTGGATGTCCTGTCTTTGTTATGCGCTGAAGGATGGGAAACACTGAAAATGCGCGTGTTGTCTTAGTTTACCGCAACGGAGCGTCCAAATGGCCCGGAAGGCCCTCAGGACGAAGAACACAGCGTAAAAACACGCAAAACATGCGAGATAATAGAGAAGAAAGCTCAGCCCCAAGGAGCAAGCCCATGTCGAGCCCAGAGATCGCAGCCTGTACCCACCCGCTCCGGACCAGCGTAGCGGACTTTATCGTCGGGCTGCGCGAGCTGGAGCGGGACCTGATCACCAAGGACAGGATCGCAGCCTACATGGGAGCGACCATACTACGCCCCGAGGCGCTGCACGATTACACCTGGTGGCGCGACAGCTTCTACACCCGCAACCTCATCTACCGCGACGAACTCTTCGAGGTGATGACCATCTGCTGGTCCCCCGGCCAGAAGACCGCTATCCATACCCACAACGGCCAGCTCGGCTGGATGACCGTCTCGCAGGGCGAGGTCGAGACCCACGAGTACCATCACACCCGCTGCAACGCGCCTGAGAACCAGAACGTCGTCAACATCGATTGCCTCGGCGGAGCCACCGAGCTTGAGATCGACAAGATCCGCACCATCAGCTGCGCCGAAGGTACGGGGATGGTAACCGTCGACAAGCTGCAGACGATCCATCAGATTGAAAATGCCGGAACAACAGGCTGCATCAGCCTGCACGTCTACTCCAAACCCTTTGATTCCTGCATCGCGTTCGACCTAGAGCACCAGCGCTGCTACCGCCGCCAGCTCAGCTACTTCAGCAAAGAAGGCCACCGGCTGGAGAAATAGTCCTCTACCTCGCGGACGGATTATATTTGGCCCGTGAGCAGGCTGCCGCTATACTCAAAACTCCTTCATGCCCCAACATCCATCCATGCAGTTCGCGCAGATCGCAATGAACAACTATCTGCTGGACCATGCCTACGATGAGATGTTCGCAACGCCGGGCGAGCTTCACCCCCATTACGAGCTCCTGCTCGATCACTTCTCGTCGCTGCCCGCGGATGAGCTGCGGCGAAGAAAACAGGCCGCCGATCTCAGCTTCCTGAACCAGGGCATCACCTTCACCGTCTACGGCAGGCAGGAAGGAACGGAGAAGATCTTTCCTTACGATCTTCTTCCCCGCATCATCACCGCAGCCGAGTGGAGCAAGGTCGAACACGGACTGATGCAGCGCATCACCGCGCTGAATCTGTTCCTCAAAGACATCTATAACGAGGGACATATCTTGCGCGACGGCGTCGTTCCCCGCGAAGTCGTCTTCAGCTGCAAGCACTATCGCCGCCAGATGATCGGCCTGCAGGTACCGCGAAATATCTATATCGCGATCTGCGGAACCGACCTGATTCGCCTGGAGAATGGCGAGTTCGTCGTACTGGAAGACAATCTTCGCGTGCCCAGCGGCGTGAGCTACATGCTCACCAACCGCCGCGTGATGAAGCGTATCTTCCCGCAACTGTTCCGCAGCTACAACGTCCGCCCCATCGAGCAGTACACGCAGCTGCTGCTGGGCACGTTGCGCTCGCTCGCGCCTGAGGGCAGGCCGGAACCAAACATCGTGCTGCTCTCGCCGGGCATCTTCAACTCCGCCTACTTCGAGCACGCCTACCTCGCGCGCCAGATGGGAATCGAGTTGGTCGAAGGCCGCGACCTGGTCGTGCACGACAACATCGTCTACATGCGCACAACCAGTGGGCTGCGTCGTGTGGACGTGATCTACCGCCGCGTCGATGACGACTTCATCGACCCTCTGGCCTATCGTCCCGATTCGATCCTCGGCGTCGCCGGTCTCTTCAACGCCTATCGCGCGGGCAACGTGACCCTGGCCAATGCTTTCGGAACCGGAGTGGCCGACGACAAGGCGCTCTACGCATATGTTCCCGACATCATCCGCTACTACCTGACCGAAGAGCCCGTGCTCAAAAACGTCGAAACTTACCTGATGACGCAACCGAGCCAGAGGCAGCATACGATTGCAAATCTCGACAAGCTGGTGGTGAAAGCAGTCGGCGAGAGCGGAGGTTACGGCATGTTGATCGGGCCGCAGTCGACTGCGGAGCAGCGCGAAGAGTTCGCGCGCAAGATCGAGGCTGATCCGCGGAACTACATCGCACAGCCGACGATCTCGTTCTCGCGCGCGCCGTGCCTGGTAGACGACGTGCTCGAACCGCGCCACGTCGATCTTCGTCCCTATGTTCTCTATGGCGACAAGGTGACCGTTGTGCCGGGAGGACTCACTCGTGTCGCTCTCACACGTGGGTCGCTGGTGGTCAACTCTTCGCAGGGCGGGGGAAGCAAAGATACATGGGTGCTGAGCCAGTGAAAGGAGATGCCGATGCTGTCACGCGTTGCCGATAGCCTGTACTGGATGAGTCGTTATCTCGAGCGCGCCGAGCACACGGCACGTCTGCTGGAAGTGAACCTGAACCTGATGCTTGACGAGACCTCTACCAGCTCGGAGCATCGCTGGCTGAGAGTTCTGCACGCATTGGGCAGCCCGCGCGACGTGGAATGGAACGGCGATCCGTACGCGCTCACGAGAACCCTGTCATACGACGTCAGCCAGAAAGCCTCCATCGTAAGCTGCATCATCTCCGCGCGGGAGAACTCTCGGCATGTACGCGAGCAGATCTCGACCGAGCAATGGCACAGGCTCAACTCGTTGTACCTTCACGTTACAAAGCCCGGCATAGAAGCCGAGATTGAATCGGAGGAGTTCCTCCAGTCCGTGATGGACTCGATTCATGAGTTCCAGGGCATTACCGATTCGACCATGAGCCACGGCGAAGGATGGCAGTTCATCCAGGTGGGTCGTTTTATCGAGCGCGCTGCGGCTACAGCGATGCTGCTTGAGGCTTATCACGAAGATCTCTGGGTGCATCCGGAGCGAATTCCTGAAGGCAACGAATATATTGAGTGGATGGGGCTGCTGCGCTCCGCCACAGCGTTCGAGGCATACTGCAAGGTCTACACCGCTGACCTGACCCCTGACCGAATCCTCGAGTTCCTTCTGCTAGACGCTCAGTTTCCTCACTCCCTGCGTTTTGCCATCGACAGTATGCAGTGCGCGCTTGAATCCATTCAGCGCGAGAGCGGGAAACAACGGGCTGAGCCACTACACCGTCTCGGTGGAAGGCTGCACGCGATGCTGAGCTTCAGCAGTATCGACGACGTTTTGAATCAAGATATTGTGGCCGTGTTGCGGAATATCCAGGCGCAATGCCGTACGATTCACAACACCATCTATGAGCTGTACGTCGACTACTCGATTCAGATCGCCCTGGCAGGCTAAAAGGAGTTCGCTGCGATGCACTACTCAATCCGACATCTGACAAAGTTCCTGTACAGCGAGCCGGTGAGCGAGAGCATGATGGAGACGCGGATGCATCCGCGCAACGATCAGAACCAACGCTGTCTCACCTTTCATCTCTCGGTGAGCCCGCGATGCCGGGTCTTCAGCTACCGCGACCACCTCTCCAACAACGTGCATCACTTCGACATTCCCGGCATGCATCCTCAGCTTGTGATCGTCGCGGAATCGCTGGTAGAGGCGCAGCCTTCAGGGCATATGCCTTCTTTTCTCGCGCCGGATGCGTGGGCCGAGCTCGATGCTCTGGTAGAGAGGGGTGACTACTGGGAGATGCTGCTGCCAAGCGAATTTGCGCAGCCGACTGATGCGCTGGAAGCGCTGGCCACGGAGCTTGACGTTCGCCGCCGCGACGATCCCTTGATGGTGCTGCATCAATTGAATCAGCAGATCTACGAATACTTCGATTACAAACCGAAGTCGACCAAGGTCGACTCACCAATCGATCTGGCGCTTGAGACGAAGGCGGGAGTCTGCCAGGACTTTGCTCACATCATGATTGCGCTGATCCGCTCGAAGTTGCGGATTCCCTGCCGCTATGTGAGTGGTTATCTCTACCATGGCGTCGCGGATCATGACCGCAGCCTTCACTCCGCAACTCACGCTTGGATAGAGGCCTTTCTGCCTCAACTTGGATGGGTTGGATTCGATCCGACGAACTGGCTCGTCACCAGTGAGCGGCACATCCGCACCGCTATCGGCCGCGACTACGCGGACGTTCCGCCAACCCGTGGCATGTTTCGCGGCCATGCTGCCAGCGAGTTGACGGTTGCGGTGCGTGTAACGCCGAGCGATGCAAATGCGGGTCTTGACCATGAGCTTCCGGTGCCGGAAGACTGGTCCATTCTCGTCGAGAAGGCAACGCAACTGCCTGAGCAGCTTCCGCCGCCGACAAGGCAGCAGCAGATGGCGCAGCAACAGCAGATCGGAAAGAAGGTTGACCTCCGTTCGTTGGAGATCTAGGCCTTCTTCACGTTTCAGAGATTCAGCTTCTTGAAGATCCGTTCTGGAATATGCCGAATGACGAACATGATGGGCTGCCACTGGAATGGAACATAGAGATTGTCATTTCGCTTATCGACGGCGCTGACAATCGATCGTGCGACGGCGTTCACGTCCGCAAATTTCTCCGATCCCTTCATGCCGGAGGTCATGGCAGTCTTCGTTGGTCCGGGCTTGATGGTGAGAACCGTTACGCCTTCGCGATCCACTCGATTGCGCAGGCCGGCGAGGAAGGCGGAAAGTCCTGCCTTTGACGAACCATAGACGTAGTTCGATTTGCGTCCACGGTCTCCGGCGACGGAGGAGAGCACCGCGATGGTTCCCGAGCGGCGCTGCACAAAGAAGTTTGCCAGCCATGTGATTAGCGAGACCGGGGCCATAAGATTCGTATGGAGGATGTGGGCTGCGGTGTTGAAGTCCTGCTCAGCCTGAGTCTGATCGCCAAGCACGCCGTGGGCGAGATAGGCGACATCGAGTCCGCCGAGCGAGTTGACCGCATGCGCGAGCAACGCCGGGTGACGATCGGTATCGTCAAGGTCGGCGACTGCGGTATCGACAAAGCTGGCTCCTCTCGCCCGCAGGTCGGCGGCGACAGCGTCGAGTTTTTCATCGTTGCGGGCCACTAAGAATAGGGCTGCTCCCTGCGAGGCCCAGATACGGCAGGTGGCTTCGGCGATGCCGGAGGTTGCTCCAAGGATGAGGATCTTGCGGTGGGAGGTGTTCTGGTGCTTGGATGTTGCTGCTGCTATCGTTGCCATTTGACTCATAGATTCGGTTGGTCTCCGGTGACGCGCTCCCAGAAGCTAGAGGTGATCATAGGATCGCGGAAGCGGGCCAGCTGTTCCCATTGGGGATAGAAGGTTTGGAACTGTGCGGCGGTCATCGCCGCATCTTTGGCTGGATAGAGGCGTCCACCAAACTCGAGGGTCATGTCGGCGAGACGCTCGAAGAGGGGGAAGCTCTTGTCGGGCTTGATGGGAAAGTCGAGCGCGAGGGTAATCCCGGGTCGCGGGAAACTCATGACTCCGGGGGATGGAACGTCGCCAAAGGCTTTAAGCACTGCGAGGAAGCTGGCAAGACCCGACTTCGCGACTTCCTTCAGGATTGCAACCGTGCCTTCCCGCGCATTGTTCCATGGAATCACGTACTGGAACTGCAGCAACCCGCTCTTGCCGTACATGCGATTCCAGTGCAGGACCTTGTCGAGCGGGTAGAAGAAGGGCTCGTAGTCCTGCAGCGAGACCTGGCGCTTGCCCATCTGCTTGTGGAAGAAGACAGTGTTGAACGATGCAACGCTAAGGGAGTTGAGCGCGAAGCCGGGGGCGTCGAAGGGGAATACGAGCTTCGGCTCCGGCGAGGGCTTGAGCGCGGCGCGCTTGTTCGAGTGATCGCCCTGCATGAAGATTCCGCGGCAGAAGTTCTTGCCTGTCGAGGTGCAATCGACCCAGCTGACGGTGTATTCGATCTCCTTGCTGGCTTCGGTGAGAGCCAGGAATTCATCGATGCCGTGAAACTGAATTCCTTCGTAATCGATGAGCCGCGAGACGATGGGCTTGAGCTGCAGAGTCGCCCAGCGAATCAGCCCGGTGAGCCCGAGGCCGCCGATGGTCATGGCGTAGAACTCGGGGTTTTCCGATGGAGAGCAGCGAATCACCGTCCCGTCGGAGCGGACAAGCTCGAACTGGGTGACGTGCCGGCCGAAGGTTCCAGCGACGTGGTGGTTCTTGCCGTGAATATCGTTGGCGATCGCTCCGCCGAGAGTCACATACTTCGTTCCCGGGGTTACGGGAAGGAAGAAGCCGCGCGGGACGGCGAAGTCGAGGATCTGCGCCAGCGAGATTCCAGCCTCGGCGGTGAGCAAGCCGCTCTCAGGGTCGAAGGAGATCAGGCGGCTCATCGCCGGGGTGGCGAGGAGATTTCCGTCCTTCAGCAGGCAGACGTCTCCGTAGCTGCGGCCGAGGCCTACCGGCAGGATGCCGTTGTGGAGATTCTGCGCGACGGCAGGAAAGTCGCTCTGCCAGTGGAGTGGGATGACGTTGGCGGCATAGGTCGGATAGCGTCCCCAGGACTCAAAGGAGGGCTTGTCGTTGGACTGTCCTCCGTCTGCAACGCGTAGCTTCATCTGCGACGTTGGTGATGGAGCGGTCGACATAGATTCAAGGATAGATGATTCTCCGGCTTCGCCCGGTAAATTTCAGAGCGCAGGCGAGGCTTGTCTGCCCGATTCGGATACAGGCGAGGCGCGGCCGAAGCCGCGCCTCTTGTTTGATACCAGTTCTGATCGAGTTACGCTGCAGCCTTTGCGGACTTCGCGGAGGCGAGAGCGGCCTTGGCCTGCTCAGCGAGCGCGGTGAAGCCGGCTGCGTCGTTGGCGGCGATGTCGGCGAGGATCTTGCGATCGAGGCCGTTGCCTGCCTTCTTGAGGCCGTCGATGAAGGTCGAGTAGCTCATGCCGTTCAGCTTGGCGGCCGCACCGATGCGGACGATCCAGAGGGAGCGGAACTGACGCTTCTTCTGCTTGCGGCCGGTGTAGGCGAACATGAGGGAGCGCTCGACGGCTTCCTGGGCTGCCTGGTAGAGCTTGGATTTGGTGAGGAAGTAACCACTGGCGCGCTTGAGGATCTTTTTGCGGCGGTCGTTACGTTTTGTACTCCGTTTTACACGGGGCATCGTGATTCTCCTTTTGCGTACATCGTTGTTTAAGCGGCTGGAGGTAAGGTTTGCCTCTTCACTCGCTTTTCTGCTTCAGATCTCGGTGGAGTTCGCTTCGCTTATGCTTACGATTTTCCAGGGGCCTTTACGCTTTTACCGGCCCGTTGCTGATTTCAGCGGCTCGATCTGAAAACTTCCTGTCCTTCCGCCAGCTTCTAGGCGTAAGGGAGCATACGTGCGACTTTAGGCGTGTCCGCGACGGAGACCAGAACGATACTGGCAAGCTTGCGCTTGGTCTTGGTCTTCTTCGAGGTGAGGATGTGGCGCATCTTGGACTGGCCGCGCTTGAACTTGCCCGTACCGGTCTTTTTGAAGCGCTTGGCCGCGCCTGAGTGTGTCTTCAACTTTGGCATTGTGTTCCTGACTGGTTGCTGTGTTTCGACAACCTTCCAAGTATATACGAGATTTCGCTCTTCCGAGGCAGCATTTTGTAACTTCCGAGCATCCACCCCCCTATGTGATTTTTGCGCAAAGTCTTCATCCGACGAGGCTTAGATCCGGACTTCCTCTACTCCTATCAATGCAAGGCCTTCTTTAATAAGGGTTTATTCTTTACCTGTAACGCAAAGTATTCAATATAAACCACTTAGATTCAGGCCGCTGGCAAAGGAAACCACATCGTACGGCGTTCCGTCCTCTTTAAGGTTAGTGCATCGACGATGCTGGATCGGCAACTCTATCTCGTTATTTTTGTGTGTTTTATATGCTTTCCGGGCTTGACACCTTCCGAATGGGTGCAGAGATCTCGAAGAAAAGCCGATTCATCCGCCGGTTGCTTCGCCCAAGATGACATCCGGGGTAACAAATGGGATTAGGGGGATAGTCGAAACACAGCAATTTCCAGTCGCTCAGGGGTGTCTTTCGCCGCGCTCAGAATGACGTTCACAGGGGCCAGGAGGGTAGATCTTGACGGAAGAGGAGTCCACTCGTTAAATCTATATTTATCTGCAACTTACAGGGGAAGGAATCGCCGGAAGCACCCTCTGGTTTCCGGTCTTCCCTGCCCCCTGAGCATGTTATACTTAAGTTACATAAAATCCCGGTTGAAATCTGCCCGAAGTGCTTTATTGACGCGGCTTTTCGCGGATCGGCAGACAGATTCCCGGAGGGTTTTTCACGCATTTTTCAGGAGCTACATGGCAACTACGGCAATCCCCACCGGAACGGAACTTTTGGAAGACGAGAAGACGACAACCAGCACAACGCCGAAGGCAGGGGGAGGCTACTCCGCCGAGAACATTACGGTTCTCGAGGGTCTGGCTGCGGTCCGCAAGCGTCCGGCGATGTATATCGGCTCGACCGGCGAGCAGGGGCTGCATCATCTTGTTTACGAAGTGGTGGACAACTCGGTAGACGAAGCCCTGGCGGGGCATGCAACGCGGATCGACGTGACGATCCATGTCGACAACTCCATTACGGTGATCGACGATGGGCGCGGAATCCCTGTCGACAATAAGACGGTTAACGGCAAGACGATGCCGGGCGTGCAGGTGGTTTTGACCATGTTGCATGCGGGAGGCAAGTTCGATGCTTCGAACTACAAGGTTTCAGGCGGCCTGCATGGCGTCGGCGTGAGCTGCGTAAACGCACTGAGCGAGGAGTTCGACGTCGAGGTATGGCGCGACGGCTTCGCGTGGACCCAGGACTATTCCAAGGGCGACCCGATCAGCAAGCTGCGGCAGATGGGTCCGTCGAAGAAGCTGGGAACAAAGATTCACTTCCTTCCGGACAAGTCGATCTTCACCGTCACCGAGTACAACTACGACACGCTGGCCCAGAGACTGCGCGAGCTGGCCTTCCTGAACAAGGGCCTGGAGATCCACCTGACCGACGAGCGCACTACAGATGCGAAGACCGGTGAGAGCAAGCACCAGGAGTTCAAGTACGTCGGCGGCATTGCGGAGTTCATCAAGCACCTGAACAAGGGCAAGCAGGTTCTGCACGAGAAGCCGATCTACATGGAGGCCGAGCGCGACAACGTGGCCATGGAGATCGCGCTGCAGTACAACGACGCGTACTCGGAGACTATCTTCACCTTCGCCAACAACATCAACACCATCGACGGGGGATCGCATCTGCAGGGATTCCGCGCGGCGCTGACCCGCACGATCAACTGGTCGGGCCAGCAGATGGGCCTGTTCAAGGACGTGAAAGAGAACCTTTCCGGCGACGACGTTCGTGAGGGTCTGGTCGCCGTGATCAGCGTGAAGCTGTCGCAGCCGCAGTTCGAAGGCCAGACCAAGGGCAAGCTGAACTCGGATATCGCCGGCACGGTACAGGCGTTCATCAACGAGCGTCTGGGAGCCTTCCTGGAGCAGAATCCTTCGGTTGCGAAGAAGATCATCAACAAGGCGATTGACGCGGCACGGGCGCGCGAGGCTGCGCGCAAGGCTCGCGACTTGACCCGGCGCAAGGGAGCACTGGACGGCGGCGGATTGCCAGGCAAGCTGGCTGACTGCTCCGAACGCGAGCCGGATCGCTGCGAACTGTACCTGGTCGAGGGTGAGAGCGCAGGCGGAACCGCGAAGCAGGGACGCGACCGCAAGTTCCAGGCGATTCTTCCGTTGAAGGGTAAGATTCTGAACGTCGAGAAGGCCCGCTACGACAAGATGCTGGGCCACGAAGAAATCCGCGCGATGATCACCGCCCTGGGCTGCGGCATCGGCAAGGACGACTTCGACGTCTCCAAGCTGCGCTATGGCAAGTTGATCCTGATGACCGATGCCGACGTGGACGGATCGCACATCCGCACGCTGCTGCTGACATTCTTCTTCCGCCACATGACGGAGCTGATCAAGCGCGGGCACGTGTACATTGCGCAGCCACCGCTGTATCGCATCAAGAAGGGCAAGTTCGAGCAGTACATCAAGGACGACCGCGAGTATGTTTCGGTAATGGTGAAGCGCGCGTCGGACGGCATGGTGATTCGTTATGGCGAGGGCGGGGCGAAGCTCGAGGGCGCGAGCCTGACGAAGTTCATGGGCCAGCTAAAGGACTACCTCGAGTTCTTCGACAAGTCGCAGAAGCGGTTGCGCAACGAAGAGGTGATGCGCGACTTTGCCGATCTGTTCGCGCATGAAGGCAAGGAGCCGGCCAAGCGTGCGGACTTCGAATCTGCCGACAAGCTGAAGGCGATGCGCACGAAGCTTGAGGCGGTGGCGAAGACGTACCAATTCAAGCACGTCGGCGACGTCGAGAAGGACGAGGAGCACAACATGTACTCGGTGAACTTCACCGATGCGCAGGGTGCGGTGCGGACGATCGACTGGGCGCTGGCATCGGCTCCTGAGATTCGCCAGATGCTGGGCAAGCATGCACAGATCAAGGAGCAGCTCGTAGGGCCGTTCGTGATTGAATATGCGGCGAAGGGCGCGAAGGAAGCTGCTGCGGAAGAGGCCGAGGAGGCCGCATCGGAAGAGGGCGTGGCGGAGACGGCGGCTGCTCCTGGAACTGCACTTGAGGCAAAGCCGGGCAAGCGGGCAAGCAAGGCCTCGCAGGATCCGGTGGAGAAGAAGACAGCACGCGAGGTCTTCGAATATGTGATCGAACAGGGCCGCAAGGAGTACCAGGTGCAGCGGTACAAGGGCCTGGGCGAGATGACAGCTCCTCAGCTGTGGGAGACGACGATGGACCCAGAACGTCGGACCCTGTTGCAGGTGAAGCTCGAGGACATTGCAGCCTGCGAGGAGATCTTCACGACGCTGATGGGCGAAGATGTCGAGAGCCGTAGGAAGTTCATCGAAGAGAATGCGCTGGACGTGAAGAACCTGGACATCTAAAAACCGTCCGGGTGATCAGTACCGAGAAGTGTGTTTCTCGGTACTGATCCTGCGATCCCTTCCGGATCGCGTGTGCCCCGCCCCGGGCTGTTCGGGAGCGATCTGGCAGACTCCGCACGACTCGTGCTTCGGCGTTGCGAAGCGTCCGTTGTTGCATCCAGGCGACATCTTGTACAGTCGACGGATGGCGCTCAAACGGATGGATAACGTGGGAATCGTCGTCGATGACCTCGGAGGGGCAATTGATTTCTTTCGAGAGCTTGGCCTTGAGCTCGAAGGACGGGCCACGATCGAAGGAGAATGGGCAGGACGTGTCACCGGACTTGCCGACCAGCGTGTCGAGATTGCGATGATGCGCACGCCGGACGGCCACAGTCGTCTCGAGCTCTCCCGCTTCCTCACGCCGCCTGTCGTCGCGGATCACCGCAACGCTCCAGTGAATGCTCTAGGCTACCTCCGCGTCATGTTCGCCGTGGACGACATCGACGAGACGCTTGGCAGGCTTCGCAAGCGCGGCGCTCAGCTCATAGGCGAAGTAGTCCGGTATCAGGACTCGTATCGGCTCTGCTACATCCGCGGGCATGAAGGGCTTCTCATCGGACTCGCCCAGGAACTCAATTGAGCACGATGGGGCCAGGTTATTCGAAAAATTGAGCCGGATCGATCCTCGGAAGCCGGTTTCTCGGTAGCAATCCAGGACAGAGGCAAAAGAGCCCGGTCAAATGACCGGGCTCTTTTCCTAAGGGGTGAAACGTCCCTAGAAGGCGTAGCGAAGGCTGAACTGGAACTGCCGTTCTGAGCCATAGGTATTGCCCTTGCCGGTGACCTTGCCGAAGTTGCCATCGGTGGGTCCCACGTCGGGGTTATCGAGGTTGGGATGGTTGGTGTAGTTGAAAGCCTCAGCTTTGAAGATCAGCTGATGGTTCTCGTGGCTAGGTACGACGTGGAAGCCCTTCTGCAATGCTGCCGAGAAGCTCTGGAAGCCGGGACCATAGATGAGTCCACGCATTCCGCGAGGGGCGAAGGTTCCGGAGGGAGCTGGCGACCAGACACTCGTATCGAACCACTGATTGCCGTTGTTATAGCCCGAGAACTGGTGAGGCAGCTTTGGATTCGATGAGACAACCCAGAGCTGGTTGCCCGAACCGGGTCCAACGCCGGCGCGGTCGTTGTTCTGTGAGACTGTCTGAGGGGTGCCGGTCTGTCCCTGGATGGTTCCAGAGAACTGCCAGTTGCCGAGCGTTGTCCGTTCGAAGAAGTTGGTTGAGTGCGTTGCGAATGGAATCTCCCAGACGTAGTTAAGCACCAGCACGTGACGCGTGTCGAAATCACTTGGCCCGTAGAAGTTCGACCTGTCGTACGCGTTGGGCAGGTTGGTGCCGTTGGAGGAGCCGAAGTCCAGGCTCTTGGACCAGGTGTAAGCCGCACCGAAGAGCAGCCCCTTGGTGAGGCGGCGTTTGAAGTTGGCCTGTAGGGAGTGGTACATGGACGCTCCCTGGTTCTCCGATTCCGTGATGGTGGAGTAGCCCTTGTAGGGACGGAGGTAGTCCGGTGCTTGTACATTCGGATTTGCCTGGATCGTTCCTGGCTGGAGCTGGTTGATGTTAGCAAGCTGTTCCAGGTGAGCTCCCCTGCGGCCGACGTAGCCGAGGGTGAAGATGCCGACGTTCTTGAACTCCTGCTCGACGGTCAGATTCCAGCCGAAGGCGTTTGGACTGGGGTAGTTGTACTGATGCGAGGTGAAGTTAAGAGGCGATGCATTGGTTCCTACGCCGCCTGGGGTATCTACATTGCCGCGGGTAACCGTCGAGGAGGGTTGGAAGGGCGCGTTGCCTCCGACCTGCACGTTGTCGCTGATGCCGAGGCGCTGAACGTAACGTCCCGCGCCGCCACGAATGACCGTACCCGGCTGAATCTGGTAGGCAAAGCCGAACCGGGGTTGGATGTCAGTCCAGATCGTAGGATGATACCCACGGGGGAGGTCGTGGAAGTTCGCGGCGTATCCGTTGGAAAGGATGGCAGCAGGAACGTGTCCCTGCGCCACACTGGGAAAGCCGTTGCCGGGTATAACTACGCCATTAAGCGGCGTGCCGCCGGTGGTGAATCCGGTGGTTGGATTCACCTGGGGGGCTGCCGTCGGGTTGTAGTAGGTCGGGTTGAAGAACGATTGGTTACCCCATATGGCGTAATAGGGTGTGTTGACGCTGTAGCGTGCGCCATATTCCAGAACGAGCTTGGAGTTCACGCGCCACTGATCCTGTGCGAAGCCTTCAAACATGTTGCTGCGGAACAGGGTGTAGGAGCGGGTGCCGATCTCGGCGTAGGTATCGAAGAGGCCGACCGCTGCATTGGCGGCGGCGACGTTGGTAGTAGGAACGGGCGCTGCCTTGGATCCGCCGCGAGCGTCGGAGAAGACGAAGAAGCCATTTTGATTATTGGTCGATCCGGGAATCGTGCTGGAGACGTTGATCTGGTCGAAGTTGTTCTCGCCGGAATACTCCCAAAGGCCGCCGAACTTGAGGGTGTGGTTACCCCATACCTTGGTAACACTGTCGCCGAGGTCATAGACGATACCGCCGGAGTGCGAGGGATAAGGTCCGCCGTCGAGAGTGGTGAAGTTGGCGATCTGAATGGTGGGAATCTTATTGGGAAGCACCTTCTCGGCGCCATCGTAAAGGTAGGGATAGTTGATACCGTACTTCGTGCGGTCATAGAGACCGCTCGAGGTATCGATGCCGATGGTGACGTGATCGGCGGCGCCCGAGACATAGACATCGTTGACGATTGTCGGACTGATCGTCCAGGTCCAGTGCACGACACCGATCTGGTTGGGACGAGACCAGACCTGAGGTGTACGGTTGAAGTTGCCGTAGTGCGGGCTGACGCTGTTGTAGTTATAGTTCAGCATGCTGAACCGGAAGTGATGCTTGTCGGTAGGCACGAAGTCGACAGTAACGGAGTCCTTACG
>Ga0193717_1000082_pt1 | contig 97319 bp, 92 predicted proteins | sample U2c2metaG_FD_145900 | JGI IMG/M metagenome (GOLD analysis project Ga0193717, IMG submission 145900) | Soil microbial communities from a riparian zone of the East river system, Colorado, United States - U2c2 | ecosystem: Environmental > Terrestrial > Soil > Riparian zone | place: USA: East River... | reverse complement strand
TGACACTCATTTTCTCGCGCTGGCATTCGTCGTCGTAACCAAGAAAATAAGTGTCAATATCATCGCCATTCTTGATCAGGGTGTTGAATCCGATTAGCGACCCTTCATTGAAATAACCGTAAAAAAGGAACTTGTCGTGCAGCAATCGCTTGAAATCGACAAAGTGGTTTTCGGGAAGGTAAAAGGTGTTGAAAGGCGCGTTTCCGGCAACGGTAAGGTATAATTTATTGATGATCGGATTGTATTGGATGATCTCCTCCAACGTCAGTTTTCTTTTGGTAATGCCTTCGGCTTTTTTTCGGGCGCGTTTATACTGGTCACGGTATTTTTTGAGCAGTGTTTCGACGTAGTTTTCAAACGTGAACCATTCCTTCCGGATATCAAAAACCATATTGGGCTGTGTCTGGAATTCGTAGTATTCGCGAAATTCCGGAATCTTAAATGCGGCTGCCTGAGTTGCTGTGAAATCTTTCCAAACCATCAGGTGCGTCCGAAAACCTTCTTTTTTCAGGTTTTTTTTAATCTCTGCGGCAGCGTCTTTAAGTACAATAAGCCCTTCGGCCTGAGCGATGGAATCGGAAAACGCAAACGCATTTTGCCCCGTAAGCATATTGTTTCCGATAAAAAGCACATTTGACGCAAAATTCTTGAAGACGAAATTCCGGATCTTATTCTTCAGGCATTTGTCCCTGTCGCCGAAAGATTCCAGTTCACTTAAGTTGAGCCATTGTGAAAGGGCAATCCCGGCCAGTGCATTTTCCTTAAAGATACCGATAAAATGGCAACGCATGTTTTCGGGCGCCGATGCCTCGAGCAGCTTCAGGTAAGCAGTAGTGAGAAAAATAGTTCCGTCAGATAAGGAATCCCAGTCTGAAGGAAGTGCCGCAACCGCCGTATAAATCTTAAAGGAAAGTGAATCGTTCAAATCGCGGATTATAATGGTTCAAATTTAATCAATAAAAGGACGCGCCGTATTTAAATTCAGGGCATAAAAAAACCGCCCGATTATGCCTCAGGCGGTTTGTGTTTCTTAATCTGTTATTGCCAGGCACATATAATTCCGCCCATAATCATACAGGTAACTACCCAGTAGCCGCCCGCAACGAAAGTGTATTTGAAACTTCTTCTCTCATAAAGAGCGCCGGTTCCGATAACCGGAAGCGCAAAAAACAGGCCAGCCATAAAGCCGTGTAAAGCCCCATGTTTAAAGGTGCGGTAAGTATTGCCGTAAGCTTTCATGTAGTTCTCCAAAACGGATGGATCGACATTTGGGATGTCTACCGTAGCCGAAAAAGCCCCGGTTTGATGGATCACCATAAATTGCAAAACGAATGCAATAAAAAAAGCATAAACGAAAGTCATCCCGAAGACGAGACCCATATTCATGCCTTTCCCGCTTTCCGGTGTGATTCCGGTTTCGCGCATCCAGATGTTCCCGAAAGTTTTCGGATTGTACCATAAAAATCCCACTGCAAGTGATGATAAGGCGGCTACTAACAGCGCCGGAAAATTGATATTCATAATCGATTGGTTTTGTTGGTTAAGATTCAAATATAGGCAATTTTCATAAATCAATAGAAATTTAGGAGTTTTTATAAGATTAAGACAAACAAAATTAAAAACCAATTAAATATGTTTTTGTAGGATTAAACTTTAATAAAATCATTTATTTATGCATTTCATCGATTTTATTTGCATGTTGTCGATAATGTGTATATGTTTACACCGTAGAATTTCAATAACCCCTATTATGAAAAATATAACTACCCTTTTAATATTCATCCTTGCTTCTTCTGCGGCAATGGCCAATGTATCGGCTTCCGAAAAAGAAGCGCTGGTAAAACTGAACAAATCAACCAACGGATCGCAATGGACCAATAAATGGGATATGAGTACGCCCGTTTCAACCTGGTACGGCGTAAAAATCCAAAATGATAAAGTGGTCGCTTTGGATCTTTCCAACAACAACCTTACGGGGCAATTGCCTTCAGAGATTGCCAATCTGGTAAATCTGCAGCAATTGAAACTTTTCAAAAACGCCATTACAGGAAATATTCCGTCTACTATAGGCGAGCTTAAATCCCTGAAAACGTTAAACCTGGCTTTCAATAAATTTTCTGGAACCATCCCGGCTTCGATCGGAAATGCGACGGCACTCGAATCGGTAGAATTATACATGAACATGTTGTCAGGACAAATGCCGACAGCACTCGGGAACCTGAAAAAATTACAAACCCTGTCTTTATTCAACAACGAACTCAGCGGAAGCATCCCGGCTGAAATCTACAGCATCACTTCATTGAAAGTATTACTGTTGAGCAGCAACAAATTAACAGGAAAATTGAGCAAAGAGGTAGCAAACCTTTCACACCTTGAAAACCTGAGCCTTTTTGAAAACAACATGGACGGGCAGGTTCCGTTTGACCTCGAAAAATTAAATAACCTGAAAGAAATGAACATCTCTTACAACATGTTCAGCGGATTGGTTTCAAGAAGCCTTTCGCAATTGGATACGCTTAATATGACCATGATCAATGACAAAGGTGTAGCGGTCGTATTGCCGATAAGAGATAAAAACTCTGCATTGGCTTCTGAAGAATAATTGCTTTCATAAAATAAAGTTTGCATAAAAAAAACCCACCTGTTTAGGCGGGTTTTTTTTATGCGATCCAATCAATAAATTATTGTTTGATAAACTGCAGCTCGATGGCTAATCTCACTTCTTCGCCTACGAGTACGCCGCCGGTTTCCAGGGCTGCATTCCAGTTTAATCCCCAGTCTTTCCTGTTGATTTTTCCTTCCAATGCAAATCCGGCTTTGGTATTTCCCCACGGATCCTTCATCTGTCCGCTGTATTCGGCTGCGAGTTTTACCGATTTGGTGACACCGTGTAAAGTAAGGTCGCCGATGATTTCGTAATCGCTCTCATCCACTTTTTTCACCGCTGTAGCTTTGAAAGTGATTTCGGGATATTGTGCCGCATCAAAAAAGTCAGCGCTTAACAAATGTCCGTCGCGGTCGGCATTTCCGGTTGAAAGCGAATCGATCGCGCCGGTGAATTCGATTTTTGCATTTTCAAAAGTATCGCCTTCAGTGGCAATCGAAGCTTCGAATTTTTGGAATTTTCCGGAAACGTTCGTAAACATCATGTGTTTCACTTTGAATCCGATTTCTGAATGTGTCGGGTCTATGACCCATTTTGTTGTTGACATGTTTTAAATATTTAATTGTTTAATGATTTATTTCTGTTATTAAAATTGCATTGGTACTTCCATCAGCAATATTTCCGCATCCTGCGAATTGGCTGTGATGGTGATCGAATCGGTGTCGGTGATTCCAAGTCCGTCGCGTTCATTCAATTCCACATCGTCAATCGTAAAATCGCCTTTAATCACAAAAGCATAAATGCCACTGCCAGGTTTCTTTAATTGGTAATTCGCTTTGAAATCCTTATCGAAAGTACCCAAATGGAACCACGCATCCTGGTGGATCCAAACGCCTTCATCATCGGCGTTCGGGGACAAGATCTGCTGTAGTTTGTTGTGGCGGTCGTTCGCGTTTAAAGTGATCTGGTCGTAACGCGGTTCGGCCCCTTTTTTATTTGGATAAATCCAGATCTGAAGAAACTTCGTGAGCTTGTCAGGATTTTTATTGTATTCGCTGTGGAAAATTCCGGTCCCGGCACTCATGGCCTGGATGTCGCCTTTGCGGATGACGGTCGAATTGCCCATACTGTCCTGATGTTCGAGATCACCTTCGAGCGGAATCGAGATGATTTCCATATCATTGTGCGGGTGTTTCCCGAAACCCATTCCGGCATCTACACGGTCGTCGTTCAAAACCCTCAGGGCGCCGAAATTCATACGCTCCGGATTGTGGTAATTGGCGAAACTGAAAGTATGGTGCGAATCGAGCCAACCGTGATTGGCATGTCCGCGTGTCGCTGCTTTATGCAATATTGAATTGTTCATGATAAATAGTATTAAATTGTTGTACAAATGTCCGACTTGTGAAAATGGTATGCATTGAACTGGGACAAGAAATGTAAAGCCGAAATCCAACCACGATAATCACAATGCAAAGTTGCGCCAGAAATGAATCCTGTGCATTGAACTGGGACAAGAAATAAAGAAGAAGAAATGGAAGATTATGGGAAATAGATTTTAATGTTTCGCCATTTTAGCGCGTACTTTCGAAAGGAATTCTGCCGAAATTCCCAAATAAGACGCAATGTAATGCTGCGCCACACGCTGCGGAATCGTAGGATACTGTTCGAGGAAATCCTGGTATTTTTCCATCGCGGTCTTGGCGATCGTGCTGAAAAGCCGGTTTTGCGTCACGGCAAGGTTGCGCTGCATCAAAATCCGGAAAGCGCGCTCAAACCTTGGCGCGGTTAAAAATAACGTCTCTTTGGTTTCGGGTGTGAACGTTAGCAATTCGCAATCTTCGAGCGTTTCGATAAAAACCTGGCTCGGTTTGTCTTCATAGATGCTGAAGGAAATGTCGCCGATCCATGCGTTTTCGATCGCAAACTGCAGGATGACCTCGAAGCCGTTCGCGTCGATATAATATTTGCGAAGACAGCCCTTGACGACGAAAGCCTCAAAATTACACACTTCGCCTTCATGCAGCAAAATGGTTTTCTTCGGGACTTGTTTGTATTCGAGAAGCGAATCGAAAATGTCGAGCTCTTGTGATGTAAAAGCCACGTAACGCGAAATATGGGTATTGATCTGATCGAACAAAATATAAAATTTTATTCCCTAAAGATATAAATTTCTTCTTCCATATTAAGCCCTTTCAAAACAACTATTACTTATCTTTGTATTGCGCTAAACCACATTGAAATGATTTTCGAAAAGCACCAGAGCAACCCTTTTCAGGTTCAGATTTCCTTTCACAAGCTGATTGAGAATCTGGAGGAAATTGCGCAGTCTGATGTCGATTATCGCGTCAATTACGCCAAAGCCTTATTGAAAGAAGTGGCGAAGGTTCCCGAATTGCGCACCGGAATTACCGTGCTCGAACAAATCGAAGGACACAAAGGTTTGATCCGGAATCTGCTCGCCGATTTGTTTCCGACCGCGCTGACCAAAAATGAGATCAAGGCCGTCACGATTCCATTCCACAACATTACGTTCAACTATTCCGAACGATTCCAATACATCCTAAAGAATGCCGGCCCCGATTTCGATATGGTCATCCGCGATTTCGACGACGACCGGTTTTATATCATGAGCTGCCTGCTGATCCTGAACTATTATTACAAATATACGTTCGATTTCAGCAAGCCTTTTTTCTATGATATTCCCGATTTGCATGGCATCCTCAAGCATTACCGCATTTTATACAATGGCGATTTTATAGAGGTTTTCCCAACGGAGGAATCGATTGAGATTACACCCGAAGACGTAGATCTGCTCATGGATAATTTCCACGATGTGGCGCTCTGGAAATCGAAATTCCCTTCAAAAAGCTGGATTCTCAAAGGATTCGGGATCATGACTTTATACGACGCGACTACCGAAAGCGCGGTTTCCAATCTCAAGACTACATTACTGACCAAACAAGGCGATACCGAATTGATTGCAGCAAATTTCGAAAACATCTTCCGGTCGATTTTCAAGATTTCCGACATACGGGTTGGCTACACGGCGATGAATTCCGACGAGAATAAATTCGTCACTTCACCTTTCGCTAAAAACGTGCACAGTTTTATCCTGTCGGAAATGGACGAATGCAGCTGTGCCGATATGGTGTGCAATGATTCTTTTGAAGAGCTGATTAAGCAACGCAAATATGCGAGCATTTCCGATGTGGAGAAATTCGGGCAAACTTATGGCGAAACTCAATTTGCCGAAATGCTGCTCAAGCAGAACGTCCGGAGCGCCATTTTTGCGCCTGTGATCAAAAACGACCGTTTGCTGGGAATTGTGGAAGTGGTATCTTCAAGAAAAAAAGAACTCAACAGCATCAATGCCAATAAGATGGATATCGTTATGCCGTATCTGACCGATACGATCGATCGTTATTATTCGGATGTGCAGAACCAGATCGATGCGATGATCCAGAACGAATATACCACGATTCACCCGAGTGTTTATTGGAAATTTAAAGATGAGGCGCTCGCGCATATCAGCGATACGTCGGAAAAGGTTTTCCATGAAATTGTGTTCGCGGACGTGTATCCACTGTACGGACAGATTGACATCAAAGGCTCGTCGGAGATGCGAAATGCCACGACACAGGAAGATATTGTGCTGCAGGTACATTTGCTGATTTCAATTTTCGAATCGATCCTGACGGAAAAGAAACTCCCGATCATTGAACAGAAAATATTCGAACTCCAGGACTTGGTCCTGACCATCGAAACACGGATTAAGGCCGACAGCGAGCAGATTGTGCTGAATTACATCAAATCCGATATCAATCCGATCCTGAAGAATTACAAATCGGAAGATGAAACGATCAACAGTTCCATCGCTTCTTATTTTGAAAAAATCGATGTAAATTCGGGAACCATCTACGATTCGAGAAAAAAATTCGACGCGAGCCTTTCGGTCATCAACAAAAAAATGGCGGCGATACTCGATAAGAAACAGGCCGAAGCGCAATCACATTACCCGCATTATTACGAGCGCTTCAAGACCGATGGCGTCGAGCACAACCTGTATATTGGGAATTCGATCACAGACCAGCCCGATTTTGATTTGCTCTATCTCTATAACCTAAGATTGTGGCAACTGCAGGTCATGTGCGATATGGAAAATCAATACCATTCGTTCAAAACCACGCTGCCGCACCAGATGGAAGTGACTTCGTTGCTGTTGGTTTTCAACCACCCGATTACGATCCGTTTCCGGATGGATGAAAAGCGCTTTGACGTCGACGGTTCATATAATGCACGCTATGAAGTGGTGAAGAAACGCATCGATAAGGCGCACATTAAAGGCACCGACGAGCGGATTACGCAGAAAGACAAGATTACCATCGTCTACACGCAGCAAAGCGAAGAGAACGAATACAAGCGTTATATTAGTTTCCTGCAGTTTAAAAACCGTCTCGGCCCGGAGATAGAATTCTTCGAGATCGAGGATTTACAGGGTGTTTCAGGATTGAAAGGCATTCGGGTTTCGGTATTGTTTGATGAAACCGCCGCCGACCAGAAAGTTTACAGTTACCAGGAATTGTTGAGTGAAATCGAACATTAACCCCTTATTGTGCGGAAGGCGATCACAAAAGCCAGCACCGAAACAATAATCCCAATCATAAAAATCGTATAGGTGATCCGCAGCAATTTGTATTTTCGGTGCAGCACCAATCCGAGGAAATACAGGTCTTTGATCATTGAATCATAGAGGTACTGCTTGTCTTTCATCATCTCATTCATTGCCCATTGGTATTCTTCAAGTGGCATTTTCCAGAAATTTCCAAAGAACAGCAGGTTCACGTTTTTATCGGCGATGTCTTTGCGTGTAAATAATCCTCCCGTGACTTTCGGCTTGGTCGACAAAATGGCAAAGACGATTGAAATCACGCTGAAAAGAATCAGGATGAATGTCGGAATAACCAGGTGCGCATTACCCGGACTGTCGAGTTTCGGGATTAAAGTGGAAAGCGAAATCGAAATGATGATCGCGTTTACGGAAAGCAGGATATTCGCCTTGCTGTCGGCAATCTGGCTCAGTTGCGTATGGTTATTGAGCGTGACGCGGAACATGGTTTCGATACCACGTTCGGGTTTGTCTTTTCGGTCTTCCTTTTTCTTGCGGTCGACATTTTCGGTGATCGATTCTTTCTTATTCGATTCGAGCTGCTGGATTTTTTCCTGAATCACGGCAATATTTTCTTCCTTCTGTGCCTGCCATTTGTTTTTGGTGTAATCGGTAAAAAACCGGTGCATCTGGTTGAGCATATTCCGGTTTCCGATCGCCCAGTCGATATCTGAATAGTTTTTGTTTTGCGTGAGTTTCCATTCTTCACGCAGCAATTCGGAGGTCTCGAGGAAATTTTTCTTCCCGAAATGGCTGCAATCGGCATCGCGGATAATGAATTCGGGTTTGGTTGCCGGCACGCGCTGCATATCGGTCACCAGGATCAGCGATTCCGTCAGGGCTTTTATGCCGTCGTCGATATTTTGATTTTTCGCAAATTCGTTAAAGAGACCGATGCTTTTCTGCTCGTGGTTTTCATGTCCCGAAACATATCCCGTATCGTGAAACCAGGCTGCGAGGAGCAGGGCAGTGTTCTCTTCATCAGTCACTTTCTCGTTTGAAGCGATTTTCTCAACCGCCTTGACAACACGTAAAGTATGATTGAAATTATGATAAGTATATTCTGGAGAAAGTTTATCTTTGAATAGCGCAAAAACAAATTCCTCGGCTTTTTGAATGATGGTCATGGTCAAAATTTTATTCAAGCCAAATTATGAAATTATTTCCTGATATGACAGCAAAACCAAACATTACTCTTTTCAAATGCCTGTTAATCCTATTTGTTTTCCAATCCTGCGCCACGCATTATTCCCAATTCGGAAGTAAAAAGCCATCCATCATCAAAGACAATTTTGACGATCCGAAAAAAATCTCCCATACTTTCTATCTTATTGGCGATGCCGGAAACGCCGACCAGCCAAAAGCCCAAAAACTGCTTTCCATTTTTAAGGAGCGTCTTGAAAAAGCCGATTCTGCCAGCACAGTGATTTTCCTCGGCGATAACATTTACCCAAGCGGATTGCCCAATAAAGGCAGCATTTACAGGAAAGAAGCGGAATTAAAACTCAACAGCCAGCTCGATCTCGTCAAAAACTTCAAAGGCAAAACCATCTTTATTCCCGGAAACCACGATTGGTATAATGGCGTTTACGGCTTAAAGGAACAGGAAAAATATGTCAATGATTACCTCAATAAGAAAAAATCCTTCCTGCCAAGGAAAAGCTGCGGCATCGACCATGTCGATATCAATGACGATGTGGCGCTGATTGTGATTGACAGCGAATGGTACCTCGAAGACTGGGATGCGCATCCGACAATCAATGAAGACTGCGACATCAAAACGCGCGAACAGTTTTTTGCCGAATTGGAGAGCGAAATCAACAAAAACCAAAAGAAAACCACGATTATCGCGCTGCACCATCCGTTGATGTCGAACGGTACGCACGGCGGCCAATTTTCATTGGAAAAGCAATTGTTTCCATTGGAAAAGAAAATCCCGTTGCCGTTAATCGGGACAGCCATCAATGTCCTCAGAAAAACATCGGGCATCAGTCCGCAGGATCTTCAGAATAAAAAATACAATGCCTTCGCAAAACGCATTAAAACCTTAGTGCAGGACAAAACCAACATCGTCGTCGTTTCCGGCCACGACCACAACCTGCAATATATCGACAATGAAAATGTGAAACAGATCATCAGTGGGGCGGGCTCCAAATCAGAAGCCGCGCGCGCCATCAATGTGAACGATTTTTCCATCGGACAGAATGGCTATGCGGTTCTTGATGTCCTGAAAAGCGGCGCTTCCAAAGTTTCTTATTACAGCATCGATTACAAAGGAAAGGAAGCGTTGGTTTTTAAGGTGCAGCCACTTTTCGCAAGGCCAAAATTCAACCTCAAAGAATTCCCGAGTAAGTTTGCCGCAACCAAGGACACGGCAATTTACACCACTAAAATGACCACCAAAGGCGGCGCTTACCGTTTTCTCTGGGGTAACCACTTCCGAAAATATTACAGCATGCCGATTCATGCTAAAGTCGCCAGCCTTGACACGATTTACGGAGGCCTGAAGCCAACTATTGAAGGCGGCGGCCATCAATCGCGATCGCTTCGGCTCGAAGACAAGAACGGCCGTGAATATGTGATGCGCGCCCTCAAAAAAAGTGCGACGAAGTTCCTGCAATCCGTTGCCTTTAAAGACCAGGCTGTGGAAAAGGATTTCCGGGATACGTATGCCGAGAATTTCCTGATGGATTTTTACACGACTTCGCATCCGTATACGCCATTTATCGTTGGAAAACTGGCGGATCGCATCGGTGTCAACCATACGAATCCGATGCTATATTACATTCCGAAACAAAATACGCTGGCATTGTTCAATGAAGAATTCGGGGACGAACTCTATATGATTGAAGAACGGCCGACGGATGACTGGAAGGATTTGCCAAGTTTCGGAAAACCGCAGAAAATCGTAGGCACCGATGATGTCCTGGCGAATCTGCAGGCCGATGAAAAATATGAAGTGGATGAAGAATCCTATATGCGCGCCCGGATGTTCGATATGTTTATTGGCGACTGGGACAGGCATCAGGACCAATGGCGCTGGGGCGAATACAAGGAAAAAGGGAAGGTGGTTTACCGTCCGATTCCGCGCGACCGCGATCAGGCCTTTACAAAATACGACGGGAAATTGCTGTCGATCCTGATGAATATTCCGGCGCTGCGGCACATGCGGAAGTTTAACCAGGATTTAAAGAATGTGAAATGGTTCAACCGCGAGGCTTATAATCTTGATTTGGCTTTCGTTACAAAAGCGACCGAAAAAGACTGGGTCAAACAGGCGAAATACATTGCCGACAACCTTTCCGACAGTGACATCGACAAGGCATTCGACAATCTTCCCAACGAAGTGAAAGATGCCACGATGGACAAGATAAAAGCCCAGCTCAAGATCAGGAAAAAGCATCTGGAGAAATACGCGCACCAATATTACAAAGTGCTGCAGAAAACCGTTTTGGTTGTCGGTACGGAGAAAAAAGACAAATTCGTCGTTACGCGCCAGGGCCACGCCACCAGAGTCCAGGTTTACCGCATGAAGAAAGATGGCGAAGAACTCATCCACGACCGCATTTACCAATCTCCCGAAACCAAACAGCTTTGGATATATGGTCTCAACGACGAGGATTTCTTTGAAGTAAAAGGTAGCGGAAGCAACAAAATCAGGGTGCGCCTGCTCGGCGGCAATGACAAAGACAGCTATTATGTCGCTTCGGGAAGGAAAGTCAGCATTTACGATTTCCGCACCAACAACCTGATCGAAAACCCGGGCCATGCACGAAAAATACTTTCCGATAATTACGACATCAACACCTACGATTACGAAAAGCCGAAATACAATGTCTTTGCGGGTTATCCGTTATTGGGCTTTAACCCGGATGATGGTGTGAAAATCGGGGCGGTTGTCAATTATACCGTTAATGATTTCAATCGTTTCCCATATTCGCAAAGGCACAGCATCAAAGGGAATTATTACTTTGCGACCAGCGGTTTTGAATTGTCGTATAAAGGGATTTTTCCGCATGCGATTGGGAAATGGAACTTTGTTCTGGATGCGCTTTACACCAGCCCGAATTTCAGCATTAATTATTTCGGTTATGGAAACGACACCAAAAATTACGACAAGGATCTGGACGACAAGGATTTTAACCGCGTAAAGATCAGGACGATAAAAGTGACGCCGGCTTTTCAATGGGTCAGCCAGAAAGGATCGACATTTGCCATAAAGCCTTCCTTTGAAAGATTGCAGATCGACAATACGCCGAATCGTTTCATTACGTTCCCGGGCATCGTAAATCCGGATGTTTTCGAGTATATGAATTTTGCCGATGTCAATGCAGAATACAGTTTTGAGAATTACGACAACGTCTCGAACCCGACGCTCGGGATCTCATTCTCGCTTTTGGGCGGCTTCAAGATGAATGTAGAAGATACCGACAGGAGGTTTCCCTATGCGGAAAGTTCGCTTGGTTTCAATTACCGTTTGTCTTCCGACGGGAAAATAGTTTTGGCTACGTTACTCAAAGGGAAAGCATTATTTGACGATAAATTCGAATTTTATCAGGCGCCGACCGTCGGCGGCGATTTGGATCTCAGGGGTTTCCGCAACCAGAGATTCTCGGGCAAGCATACATTTTACCAAAGCACCGATATCCGTTGGAATCTGGGCAAGCTCCAGAATGGCTTTGCGCCGTTGAGTTACGGGATTTTCGGAGGATTTGATTACGGCCGCGTATGGATCAAAAATGATTTATCGGACAAATGGCACCAGTCGGTTGGCGGCGGCATGTGGCTCAACGGTGTCAATCTGCTAACGGCCAAAGTCTCCTATTTTTATTCCACCGATGGCGGAAGGATCTCAGCCGGATTAGGGTTTGGCTTCTAATTGCGATAAATCGAGCTCGTAGAGATTCCCGCCGTTTTTCTTTTTCCTTTCATCGCAAATCAGCAGTTTGTTGTTGCCCGAAAAGCACAGGCCTTCTTTCTGGGAGAAATTCTCGAGGTCGATCTGCTGTGATTTTCCCGAAAAGAAATTATTGCCTTTGAAGCCGGTGAAAAGCCATACATAAGAGGAACTGAGCAGCGCCACTTTTTTTCCATCCGGACTGATATCTGCACTCGTAATGGCGCAATGGTTGAACCCGTCGCAGGTCTTGAATTTTCCGATTAATTTTGCCGCGTGGTTTCCGGCCTGGTTCGGGACTTCATAAAGCGTGGTTTCGCCACTGGATTTGGTACTTCTGTTTTTGGTAAACAGGTAAAAGTTATTGCCGGATATAAAGAACGATTCAATATCGAAAATCATCTCTGATTTCTTTGGCGGAAAATCCTTTTGTTCAGGTAAGTAAAAATGGACGGTTTGCGAAACGGATGCGTTTTTGTTTTTTAACTGCGCAGCATCGATCTTATAGATGCTCAAATCTTTCCTCGTATTGTGATTGTTGCCGAAATCGCCAATGTAGATATTTCCCGCATCGTCTGAAGTCATGTCTTCCCAATCGTTATTCTTTACATTGGCAATTACGACGGTCTGTACCAGGTTTCCGTTGGCGTCTATCGCATAAATTTCGGGCTGGTTGCCGCTGTCCATCAGTGTCCAGATCAGTTTGGACTTGCTGGTGACCTCAATGCCCGAAAGCTCCTTGAGTTGTTTTGGGAACGAAAAGGTCTTTTTCAGGATTTCGTGCTGGCTGCAGGCGACAAGGGTGAAAGCCAATAAGAGGTTGTTGATCTTGAGCATATCTTTTTATTGAGATTCAAATATAAATATAAACAAGATTGAACAAGTCTTAAAACTACCCGCTTATTTTTCACATAGAATTGGCAGTTCCCTAACATAACGCCAGGTTTTTCAATCGTAAATTTGAGAAAACACGAACTTGAAACTCATAATTATTACTGCAGGCCATCGACTGGACTTCTGAAAAAAACAAATTAACAAACCTCTAAAACTAAATATTATGTCAGATTTAAAAAACCTTTCCAACGAAAAAGCGGTTGCAAAATTAAAGGAACTTGCAGAAGATATCGGCGTTTGTCTTTTCTGTACGGAATTGACGAAATTGCCGATTACAACCCGCCCGATGGGATTGCGTGAAGTGGATGACCACGGAAATTTATGGTTCTTAAGCTCGAGAAGCAGCAATAAAAATTTTGAAATCAAGCATGACAACCGCGTGCAGCTGTTCTTTTCAAAAACTTCGGACAACCATTTCCTGTCGGTTTATGGTACGGCGACGGTTTTCAGGGACCAGTCGAAAATTGAAGAAATCTGGACGCCAATTGCCGAAGCCTGGTTTGAAGAAGGGAAAAAAGATCCTGAGGTAACGGTAATCAAAGTGCAAACCGAAGATGCCTATTATTGGGATACCAAGGACGGCAAAGTTGTTTCATTGCTCAAAATTGCATTTGCTGCCGCAACCGGAATCAGAACCGGTGGCGGAATTGAAGGAAACATACACGTTTAATTCGCTGTAATCCTATAATGAATGCCAAAAATTCTGTAACCCGATTTTCGATTTATCGGCGTAAATTAATTGGTTCAACTTAAGTTATAGGGCTATGAAAAAAATGATACGAAAATCGCTGCGCAAACAGAAACGCACCTTAGAAAACCTCTCTCAATTGCTGGCCGGAATTGATTACAACGAAATCAGGCTGCAACAAAAACAATACCTGCAGAATCTGTTGGTCACCAATCGACGGTTACTGCTGGACAACAAAATCGACAATTTAATAGTATTCTGAATTATGGAAAATCAAAAAAACAATACCGACGATCAAAAAGCAAAAGATCATGGCGAAGATGCCGTAAACCGCGATAGCCAGGGTTATGCCGATGACACGAAATATACTTCTGAGGACAAATACCTCGCATTAGAGCAGCCTGGCGTGAGTTACACCAATGCCGGCCATCCCGAAAGTAATTCCGATAACTTCGAAACCTCGAATGAAGAAGATTCCGGGAAATTTCATCAGGGCGGAGTCAACAGCCGTAATGCCGATGCTTTCAGCCAGGACGATTATATCCTGAAAGATAACATCGATTTGGATGAAGACCAATCGCAATCGATTTCTTCAGATGATGACGTCGACACAAATACAACCGATGAAATATAGAAAAATCACAAAAATAAAAAGCCGTCCCGAATGAATTTGGGACGGCTTTTTTAATTACTTTAAGTTCAAGATAAAGTAAATTGTTAGCTAGCTCGCAGCGTCAAAATATATAGATGACAACCTGATTTCGGTCAGCCGGGCATGCGCATTCCTTTCTTCTTTAATCGCGGTTCCTAAGAATTCTGCAGCAAGGTCTTCGCCGAGTTTAACGGCAAGCTCATGCAAAAGCCCGTAGGCCGCAATCTCATAGTGCATGATTTTTTGCGAAATCGTGATAATTTCACTGTCGCGAAAATAACCGGATTCAACCAATTGAATATCCTCGTTGGCGGAAATGATATTCTCAATCGCCACGCATTTTTTTCCCACAACCCTTTCGCCAACAACATCAAAAACGTGGATGAGGCGGATAATCTGGTTTTCGGTTACGGCCAGATGCGCAAGGATGGCAGTGGTGAGTTCGTATGATGTCGCGAGTTTTGCCATCGATGGCAGCAATTCGGCCAATTCTTTTTCGCACCAGTAGATCTGACGCAATTGCTCTTCAAATACCGATCGGATGTCTTCAGGCGATTTTGTTTTTGCAGTGCTAATTCGCGAAGATTTAACGATTGCTTTTTCGGAAGTAATTAGTGTTTTCATAGCGCTTGATATTGTCTTACAAATGTTGAAATTCCGCGCCGTTTTTGCCTTATACGATATTTAATAAAAATTATATTATTCACATCAATAGCATTTTGCCGCCGAAAAAGCGATTTGTTTTTAAGGCCAAAAGATTTAACTTTAGAAAAAAAATAAAGATGAAAAACCTTTTCGCTGTGCTTTGCTGCTTCCTGTTTTCACAAGCAATCACTGCAAAAGTGCTGCTTCCTTCTGTGATTTCCGACGGGATGGTTTTGCAGCGCAACGCAGACGCCAGGATTTGGGGCTGGTGCAATCCCGATGAGGTGATTACGGTCAGGACCGAATGGGACAACCACGAATACAAAGTCACGGGCAACGGCATGGCCATGTGGGAAATAAGGGTCAAAACGCCACAGGCAGGCGGACCTTATACGATATTAATCAAAGGCGAAAATACAATCCTGCTGCAGAACATCCTGATTGGCGAAGTTTGGCTTTGCTCTGGCCAATCAAATATGGAAATGCCGCCGGTTTGGGGAATCTTAAAAGAGGAAGAAGAAATCAGGAATGCCAATTATCCCGACATTCGGCTGTTTACCGTCAATAAAATGACCGCCGAAACGCCGCAGGTGAATGTACCCGGAAATTGGGTTTCGTGTACGCCCGAAACCATGAAATCCTTTAGCGCGACCGCTTATTTCTTTGCGCAGCAGTTGCAGAATCAACTCCATATCCCGATCGGGTTAATCAATTCGAGTTGGGGCGGGACGCCTGCGGAATTCTGGATTCCGGCCGAAGCCTTTGCAGATAATCCCGCTGTTCTGGAAGCAGCCCGAAATCTGAACCCGCCGGGATATTGGTCAGACAATTCAGGAAAAGCTTTTAATGCGATGATTGCGCCGCTCAAAAAACTCACAATCGCCGGAGTGATTTGGTACCAGGGCGAAGCCAATGTCGGTTCGGATGTTTACGACCAGACTTTTGCCGCACTCATCACCAGCTGGAGGAAATACTGGGAAACGGATTTTCCGTTTTACTACGTGCAGATCGCGCCTTATCAATACGATCAGGATAATGTGGGTGCCGTTATCCGCAATGCACAACGCAAAACGCTGCAGCTTGTCCCGAATACGGCTATGGCGCTTACCGGCGATATCGGTTCCGAAGATATCCATCCGAAAGATAAGAAATCGGTTGGCGTAAGGCTGGCGAATCTTGTCCTGTCTAACATTTATAAGAAAGATATCGGTATTGTGAATGGTCCGCTTTTCAAAAAGACAATAATCCATGGACATATTGTGGCGGTTTATTTTGATTATGGCGATGGGCTTCATTTCAAACACAAAAAAAGCAAGCAGTTTGAAATTGCCGGAGCCGACGGGCAGTTTTATCCGGCACGGGCGTTGATCCAAAACAACGTCATATTCCTAAGTTCCGGAAAAGTAAAAAACCCGAAGAAAGTCCGTTATCTTTGGGTGAACGATGCTGAAGCGGATTTGTTTAATAATGCCAATTTACCGGCGTCGACATTTGAAAGTGTCATCGAATAATGAAAAAAGTCAGTATGGATAATGAATTGAAGAAGGCACTTTGGAACCAGTTTGGCGCTGCCGTAGACATGCTTGAAAACGCCTTGGCCGCCTGCCCCGATGAATTGTGGGATACCGAAACCGAATTTTGGTATCTCGGATACCACACGATTTTTTACCTCGATTATTACGTTTCCGATCCACAGAATTTTGTACCGCCCGCTCCTTTTACCTTGTCGGAATTTGATCCTGCAGGGATTATGCCGGATCGCACTTATTCCAAACGGGAACTACTCGATTATCTCAATTACGGCAGGGAAAAGGCACGCAGGCTGATCAACGGGTTCAATACAGAAAATGCCAACAACCGTTTTGTGAATGAATACCGCGATTACAGCATTCCGGAAATCATACTGTATAATATGCGCCACATACAACATGGCGCGGGACAGTTGAACCTCATGCTGCGGCAGGGCGGAGTTGTGCCGCCGCGCTGGGTTTCTATTGCGAAATAAGGTGCGATTCATTTCTGATTATTCGCCTGAGGTCGCTTCACCATCGTTATGAACTTTATCATGGATATTTTCGAGGATTTCTTTGGAAGTCAGGTTCAGAAACAATACAACGGCTGTAATCACAGCTGAAATTATATTCGAAATAATAATAGGCAAATCATCGCGCATAAATCCATAAACGACCCAAAGGACCAATCCAAAAAGTAAGGCGACATAACTCGAAGTGGAAACACTTTTGGTCTCTTTCGTTTTGATGATCTTTAAGGCCTGTGGAATATTGGAAACTGTCGTGAACAAAGCCGCCGACAATCCCAGAATCTGGATGTAATTCATCGCGAATGTTTTATCGGATAAAATTAATCCAATTGTTTCAGCAAAGTGTTATTCCAATCCAAATCAAACATGCACGATTCACATATTAAAAATACCGGTGTCCAATATACGAGCACACAGGACAATAGCTATTTATGAAACTTTTTTGAATAAAACCCTTGTATTTACGAATTTCTGTCGTATATTTGCACCCGAAGATCGCGGGATAGAGCAGTAGGCAGCTCGTCGGGCTCATAACCCGAAGGTCACAGGTTCGAGTCCTGTTCCCGCTACTAAATCAAACGGATTGTAAATTTACAGTCCGTTTTTTTTTGTGCTTTTATTTTTGTGGTTTTTTGAAATGTGTGGTCATCATCAAATCTGTAGTACTTTTAATTCGCCACCAAAGGCAGCACCATCACCACGATTTGTGTATACAAAAAGTACAGCGCCCCAATAAGAAGGAGTGATAATAAAAAAGGCTTGAGTCTTTTCATCGTAAGCATATCGGCCGCGGGTAATAATTTAGAAGGCATTGGCATATTTTAAACGCAACATCCTATAAAATTAAGGTTTTCAATAAATTTTTGGGGTGGAAAAACCGCAAACTTTGTTAAAGTTTCAGTCCTGTCGCTTCAATTTGCCCTGGGATTTAATTTCAGCATTAAAGAATCGAAAAAATACTTGTTGATTATAATCAGGATCGGAAGAACTAAAGCCAGAAACAGGTAGTTGGCCGACAATTTCTGAAAATGCATTTGGAACGTACTGTAAACCTCATAAAATTCCGCTGCAGAAAATACCGAATTAATCACAATCAATAAAATCGTCCTGAAAATCCCAAAATGCGGTGTGAAATAATAAAACAGGGAAATGGACGAAACATAACCAACCGCAATGCCAACCGGAATCGCAAACGCTGGTTTCTCCGAAAAAATCCGCGCCAGTCCGAAACCAACAAAACAGCAAATCGCCAACAGCAAGAAAATCAATCCCAATTCATAAAGTACTTTTTTCATCCGGTTTGCCTTTTTCATTTTTGAAGCGGAACGAAGTTAGCAAAAAACCACCGCGCTAAAACGAAAATCCGCCTAAATGTCCTAATTTTGCAAAATGGAACACAAAGCAGGATTCGTCAATATCATCGGAAACCCAAACGTAGGGAAATCAACACTCATGAACGCGTTCGTAGGCGAGCGTCTGTCAATCATCACCTCGAAGGCACAAACCACGCGGCACCGAATCCTTGGAATTGTCAACGGCGACGACTTCCAGATGATCTTATCCGACACGCCGGGAATCATCAAGCCCGCTTATGAGATGCAGGAATCGATGATGAATTTCGTAAAATCGGCTTTTGAAGATGCGGACATTTTGATCTACATGGTCGAAATAGGCGAACAGGCTTTAAAGGACGAAGCGTTCTTCAACAAAATTATCCACGCTAAAATTCCGGTTTTACTGTTACTGAATAAAATCGATAATTCCAACCAGGTGCAACTCGAGGAACAAGTCGCGTTTTGGACACAGCAAGTCCCGAATGCCGAAATCTTCCCAATCTCCGCGCTCAAAAACTTTAATGTTCCCGAAGTTTTCGCACGGATCATCAGCCTGCTTCCGGTTTCACCGGCCTTTTACCCAAAAGACCAACTGACCGACAAACCCGAAAGGTTCTTCGTAAACGAAACCATCCGTGAAAAAATCCTGTTGAATTACAGTAAGGAAATTCCATACGCGGTCGAAATCGAAACCGAGGAATTCCTCGAAGACGACAATATCATCCGCATCCGTTCCGTAATTATGGTCGAACGCGACACGCAGAAAGGTATCATCATCGGCCACAAAGGCGCGGCTTTAAAGAAAGTGGGCGTCGAATCACGTGCCGATCTCGAAAAATTCTTCGGCAAGCAGATCCATATCGAACTGTATGTAAAAGTGAACAAAAACTGGCGCAGCAACACGAACCAGTTGAAGCGTTTCGGTTACAACAATTAGTAATTCTTGCCGCGTCATTGCGAGCGCAGCGAAGTAATCTGCTTCCGGATTATTAAATTGTTATTGGCGTGTCCCTGCGGGTCAGGCTTTCCGCTTCAATTTTTATTTCCCTTCGCTGCGCTATGGCAAATAAAAGATTTCCGCTGCAATCCTTCACGCGCTCCAGAACAACATTAAACCGTCGCGATATAATCCACGAAATCATGAAGTTCCTCAATCTGGCGCGCGCCTTTGCGTTTGTAGCGCTCCGAAACCAGATACATCGCAAACCAGACCGAAACCATCCCGAACATAATGAACAGCTCCGGATTGTAATTCCATCCCGAACGGTATTTGAAATACGCCACGACGATTGCAATAACAAAGACAGTGATGCTCGCGATTTTTGTCGCTAAAAAAGCGATCCAGAGTATAGGGTTTTCGGCGAACTCGCCCTTGATGCGGGTTGTATTGTCCGAATTTTCGAGCCGCAGGTGCAGCATCGGCGACCAGTATTGCTGTTTCTTTTCTCCCATTTCCACCCAGATGTGGTTTCCGTTGCTGCGGATATCGTATTCTTTTCGGGCAGCCGACTGGATTTTGCTGCACGAAGCCTTGATTTCGGCAGCTGATTTGGGTGAGGCTTTCTCGAAATGCGTGTCGAATTTTTTACGGGTTTTCATAGCAATAGTTATTGGGTAGTTTCTTTGGGGTAATAAACGAAACCGGTTCCCGGATTATTTGTTAAAGAAGGTTAAACTAATGTTACAGTTTGCCAAATGTGCTTTTGGTGGTTTTGGAAAGGGAATTCTCAGGCCCAGCCGAAAGTTAACCCATTTGAAATTAAAAGCAGGACAGCCGACCCGAGCGAAGCGAACTGGCGAAGCAAACATGCTCCTGAAAACTTAGCGACTCAGTTACTTTGCAACTCCACAACTTTAAACTACCTTTGCAAAATATTTAAAAAGCATTATGAACAACATTGTTGCCATTGTAGGAAGGCCAAACGTAGGGAAATCGACGCTGTTTAACCGTTTGATTCAGAGAAGGGAAGCGATTGTGGATTCGGTTTCTGGGGTAACCCGCGACCGTAATTACGGCAAAAGCGAATGGAACGGGAAAGAGTTTTCTGTGATTGACACCGGCGGTTATGTGCGCGGGAGCGACGACGTTTTCGAAGGCGAGATCCGCAAGCAGGTGGAATTGGCAATTGACGAAGCCGACGTGATTATTTTCGTCGTGGACGTTGAGGAAGGCATTACGCCGATGGACGACGCGGTGGCGAAATTGCTGCGGAAGGTAACAAAACCGGTGCTTTTGGCGGTGAATAAAGTCGACAACGCGATGCGTGAAAAAGACGCCATCGAATTTTATAATTTAGGTTTGGGCGATTATTACACGTTCGCCAGTATTTCCGGAAGCGGAACGGGCGATCTGCTCGATGCCTTGATTCTGGCTTTCCCTGAAAAACCGGAACCGGTTCAGGACGAAGTGGAATTGCCGAGATTTGCGGTGGTCGGAAGACCGAATGCCGGAAAATCAAGTTTCATAAATGCCTTAATAGGCAAGGAAAGATATATTGTTACCGACATTGCGGGAACGACACGTGACGCGATCGATACGAAATTCGACCGTTTCGGTTTTGAATTCAATCTGGTTGATACTGCGGGAATCCGCCGTAAAGCGAAAGTAAAGGAAGATCTCGAATTTTATTCAGTAATGCGTTCCGTACGCGCAATCGAACATGCCGACATCTGTATATTGATCATCGACGCGACGCGTGGGTTTGAAGGGCAGGACCAGAGTATTTTCTGGCTGGCCGAGAAAAACCGCAAAGGTGTTGTGATTCTGGTGAACAAATGGGATTTGGTGGAAAAAGACACAATGTCGACGCGCGATTACGAAGCCAAAATCCGCGAGGAATTGATGCCGTTTACCGATGTGCCGATTCTGTTCGTATCCGCCTTGACGAAACAACGTTTATTGAAGGCACTTGAAGCGGCCGTTCAGGTTTTTGAAAGCAGGAAACAAAGGATTCCGACTTCCAAATTCAACGATTACATGCTTAAAGTGATCGAAGGCTATCCGCCGCCGGCTTTGAAAGGGAAATATGTAAAGATCAAATATTGCATGCAATTACCGACGCCGACGCCGCAATTTGTGTTTTTTGCCAATATGCCACAATATGTCAAGGAAGCCTATAAGCGTTTCCTCGAAAATAAGATTCGCGAGAACTGGGATTTTTCAGGGGTTCCGATTGATATTTACATTAGGGAAAAATAATTCCCAAAAATTAGATTACCTGCATTTTTCGGCAATCAATTTTTTGGCGCGACCAAATCCCAGACGTTCCGCTATTTTTAAATCATTGCAATAGTTTCCGTTCATATTATAATTGATCAGGTATAACGCTCTGTTATAATAAGTTTCGGGATTTTGGCCATCCAAACTCACTGCTTTGTTGAAATCATCGATTGCGTCTTTGCGGCCTAACATGGCTTTGCAAATTGCGCGATTCTGAATTGCATCGATAAACCGGGGTTTGATTTCTTCGGCTTTGTCGAAATCACTAATAGCTTCCGCGTATGATTTCTGATTTTGCCTGATGATGCCGCGATTGAGATAGGCTGCAAAATGATCGGGATTGACGTCTATGCATTTGGAGTAATCGTCAGAAGCGCCCAGAAAATCTTTTATTTTTGACTTTGAAAAGCCACGGTTGAAAAGCGCTTTGGCAGAATGCGGATCCAAAAGGACACAAACGGTATAATCTTCTACTGCACCTTTGTAATCGTTGATTTTGTCTTTGAGCATGCCACGGCTGTAATAACTGTCGAAATCTTCCGGATTGATTTTAATTGCCATATCGTAATCGGGAAGCGCTCCGTGAAAATTGCCCATTTTATATTTGAAAAAACCGCGGAAGTAAAAATTTTCCGCGGTTGGTTCTGTTTTTATGATTTCATCCAGTTCTTTTATCTTGGTCTGGAGTTCCTGAGGATTGTCCTCAATCTGATTTTGGGCATGAGTCAAACCGCAAATAAGAAGCATCAAAAATAGATATTTTTTCATTTTTGGAGTATAAAGCAAAATATTTACCAGCTTCCGCTAGAGCCGCCTCCACTAAATCCGCCGCCGCCAAATCCGCCACCAAAACCGCCGCGGCCGAGGCTGCTCAGGATAATCATTTCGCCCAGTCCGATACCGCCGCCGGAATTCCCGCCGCCGCGCCTGCCGCGTGAAATGATCATCAGGATAATGATTCCGATAAAGACAAACAATCCAATGGGAAAGCCTTTTTTATCGCTTTTGCGTTCGCCCTTATACTTGCCCATGAAGACATCAAAAATGGCGTCGGCACCTTTGTCGAGGCCGTTGTAATAGCTTCCCGCTTTGAATTCGGGAATCATGATATTTCGGATAATTTCGCCGCCCTGTCCGGCTGTCAGACGATCTTCGAGTCCGTAGCCGGGAGCGATCGCTACTTTTCTTTCGTCTTTAGCTACGAGGATTATGGTTCCGTTATCTTCTTTGGCTTGCCCAAAACCCCACGCTTGTCCCCATTTTGTAGCCAACTGCAGCACATCTTCATTTTTGAGGCTTTCGACTGTTATGACGACGATTTGCGTTGAGGTGGAATCGGAATAGCGAATCAGTTTTTCTTCGAGCTGCGCTTTTTCAGAGGCGCTTAAAAGACTGGCATAATCGTAGACCGAAGTCTGGAATTTTGGTTTTTCCGGAATCGTAAATTGGGCGAAACCAATTTGTGAGAATAAAAAGCAAACGATCAGTGTCAGGAAAATCGGGCTGTTTTTTTTAATTGAAATCATTATCCTTTTGATATTTCGTTTGATAATTCATCGCTGTCGTCATCCTCGCAAGGAAAATATTGCTGCAATTGCGCGCCGGCTTTTCGGATGCCGTTGATCAATCCCTGTTTGAAATTTCCGTCCTTGAATTGTTCCCGCATGACATCGCGGGTGGCATCCCAAAAATTTTCAGGAACCGCTTCGTCGATGCCTTTGTCGCCGCAGATGACGAATGCTTTGTCTTCGACGGCAAGGTAAATCAACACACCGTTTTTGAGTTTCGTCTGGTGCATTTCCAATAAATGAAAAACTTCCAAAGCGCGGTCAAACGGCGCAATGGAAGTTGTTTTTTCAAGGTGTACGCGGATTTCACCGGAAGTTTCCTTTTCCGCCAGGCGAATGGCTTCAACGATTTCCTGTTCTTCGGCCGCGGTTAAAAAATCTTCTACTTTTGACATGTTTTCGGTCATTAGAATTTAACCTCTACAGGTTTGTCGGCACCTTCGGAAGCTGCGAAATAGGCTTTTTCCTTGAAGCCAAACATTCCAGCAAATAGATTGTTCGGGAACGTCTTGATGTGGTTGTTGTATGGTTTCACCGCTTCGTTGAAACGCGTCCGGGCGGTTAAGATCTGGTTTTCGGTGCTTGCCAGCTCATCCTGTAACTTTAGGAAACTCTGGTCTGCTTTAAGGTTCGGATACTGTTCTACGCTAACCAATAATCTGGAAAGTGAAGAAGAAACCCCGCTTTGAGCGGAATTAAACGCCGCCAATTGCTCAGGTGTAATATTGGAAGGATCAACGGTTATTGCTGTCGCTTTGGCACGCGCTTCGATCACCGCAGTCAAGGTTGATTTTTCGTGTTCGGCATATCCTTTAACGGTATTCACCAGATTGCCAATCAGGTCATTTCGTCTTTGATAAGAAGTTTGCACATTCCCCCATGATTCTTCAATGTTCTGGTTGAGCGTCACCGCGGTGTTGTTGATTCCTTTGACGTAGGCATAGATTGCAAAAACTACGACTATTCCGATAATCCAAGGCAAAAATTTTCTCATGTTGTTTGATTTTAAAATTGATTATTGATTTTTATTGATCGGCGCACACCCAGCATAAAGTGTACCGCTTTTACAAATGGTTCTTGATATTGGTCAGTTGCGCCCTGATGCCTTCGAGTTTACTGATGATTTCGAATTTGTCCAACGTCTTTTTCTGTCCTTCTTTCAAATGTGTTTTTGCCCCTTCGAGCGTAAAACCGCGTTCTTTTACCAAATGGTAAATCAACTGCAGGTTCTTCACATCTTCGGGTGTAAACATCCGGTTGCCTTTGGCATTTTTCTTTGGCTTCAGGATGTCGAACTCCTTATCCCAAAAGCGGATAAGCGATGCATTCACATTAAATGCCCTGGCAATCTCGCCAATACTGTAATACCTTTTGTCCGGTGATAATTCTATATGCATTAGTCGAGTGATTGATTTTCCTGGTTAGCCAATTTTGAAATGACGACATATTCTGCCGCCGAAATATTGCCGTAATAAAAATTCAAAGGGTTTACGACTTCCCCGTTTTTGTGCACTTCATAATGGCAATGCGGACCTTCCGATCTTCCGGTCGAGCCGACATAACCGATAATGTCGCCGCGTTTCACGCTTTGCCCTGCGTGCACTTTGTATTTGCTCAAATGTCCGTATAAAGTTTCATATCCAAAGCCGTGGCGGATCACAATATGGTTTCCGTAACCCGATGCCGTATTATCCGCACGTTCAACAATGCCATCGCCGGTCGCGAAAATCGGGGTCCCGTTTGGTGCCGAAAAATCCATCCCGGCGTGAAACTTCCGGGCTTTGGTAAACGGATCGGTCCGATATCCGAAACCCGAAGCCATTTGCCGTAAATTCTCATTTCTTACCGGTTGGATCGCCGGAATCGCCGCCAATAATTTGCTCTTGTCTTTCGCCAGTTTTAAAATCTCATCCAAAGATTTCGACTGGATCACGAGCTCTTTCGAAATCACATCGACGCGTTTCGACGTATTGATCACGAGTTCCGAATTGTCAAAACCTTCGAGTTCCTTATAACGGTTCACACCGCCAAAACCCGCCTTGCGCTGTTCATCCGGAATCGCAGACGTATTAAAATACACGCGGTAGAGGTTGTTGTCGCGGTCGGCCACATTCTCCAGAACGTCATCAATCTGGTCCATTTTCTTATTCAAAATTGCATAGCGAAGCTTAAAATTCTCAATCTCACGCGCCTGCAGCCGGTCTTTCGGTGTCTCAAAAAAAGGCGTATTCAATAAAACCACGAAACTCAGTACGCCAAAAATCGCCGAAGCGAGTAAAAACAAAGCGACATAACCAAATTTCGTCGATTTCTTCGTCTTGATTTTGCGGTACGCGAGATTTTCGGGATCGTAATAATATTTTACCTTCTTCATATTTTAAAAAATCCTATTTTTGCACCTGAAAAACAGGAACGCCAACGTTTTTGAGCGTCGGGTCGAACAAATTTAAGAAATGTTTTATTTGTTCTGTCTTTTTTTCAGAATATTAATAAAGTATTGTGCCTGATCCGGCTGTACGCTGCAAGTTCGCGTCCCGGCAATCATTTTTGCAAGCGCCGGCAATGGCTTCCGTTGGTCGCCTTTCCGCCACAGCAAAAAGTAAATTGCCGCATCCGCAAAGCTTTCCGCTGCCATCCGGGGCAATCGCGTTAATTTGGTCATTTGTGGATTTGTCAATTTTGGACATGTCGATTAACCGAATTAACGCCTAAACAAATCAACATTTTCGCATGAAATCACAGGATATCAGACAACAGTTTTTAGATTTTTTCCAAAGCAAAGGCCATTTGATCGTGCCATCGGCGCCCATCGTTTTAAAAGACGACCCGACGCTGATGTTCAACAACTCCGGAATGGCGCAGTTCAAGGAATATTTCCTCGGCAACGGCACGCCGAAAAGCAAGCGCATCGCCGATACGCAGAAATGTTTGCGCGTTTCGGGAAAACACAACGATTTGGAGGAAGTCGGAATCGATACCTACCACCACACGATGTTCGAAATGCTCGGCAACTGGAGCTTTGGCGATTACTTCAAGAAAGAAGCGATCCATTGGGCGTGGGAATTACTGACCGAAGTCTACAAAATCGACAAGGATATTTTATATGTAACGGTTTTTGAAGGCAGCAAGGAAGAAAATGTGCCGTTCGACCAGGAAGCGTACGACATCTGGAAATCATTAATTTCAGAAGACAGGATCCTGCTCGGAAATAAAAAAGACAACTTTTGGGAAATGGGCGACCAGGGACCGTGCGGACCGTGTTCCGAAATCCACGTCGACATCCGTTCGGCAGAAGAAAAAGCAAAAATTCCCGGAAAGGACCTGGTCAACAACGACCATCCGCATGTCGTCGAAATCTGGAACAACGTGTTCATGGAATTCAACCGAAAAGCCGACGGCTCGCTCGAGAAATTACCGGCGCAGCACGTCGACACCGGAATGGGTTTCGAACGGCTGTGTATGGTTTTGCAAGGCGTCCAGTCCAATTACGACACCGACGTTTTTACGCCGCTGATCAACAAAATCGAAGCCGTTACCGGAACAAAATATACGATCAAGGCCAAAGACGAAGCCGAAGAGAAAATCAACATCGCGATCCGCGTCATCGCCGATCATGTGCGAGCGGTTGCTTTCGCGATCGCCGACGGACAATTGCCGTCAAACACCGGCGCCGGTTATGTAATCAGAAGGATTTTGCGCCGCGCGATCCGTTACGGGTTTACGTTTCTGGATACGAAAGAAGCGTTTATCTATCAACTCGTCGACACTTTAAGCGCGCAAATGGGCGGGCCATTTCCGGAGATCGTTTCGCAGAAAAATCTCGTGATGAATGTGATCCGCGAAGAGGAAAATTCCTTTTTAAGGACTTTAGACCAAGGATTGCAATTGCTCGAAAACGTCATCAAAGAAACCAAAGACAATACCGTTTCTGGCCAGAAAGCTTTTGAATTGTACGATACTTTTGGGTTTCCGATCGATTTGACAGCGCTGATTTTACGCGAACGCGGACTCGAACTCGACGAAGAAGGTTTCGACAAAGCGATGTTCGAACAAAAGACACGCTCGCGCGCCGCATCTGAAGTTTCCACCGACGACTGGACGATTTTGGTCGAAGGCAACACCGAAACTTTTGTCGGCTACGATTTACTAGTCAACGAAGTAAAAATTACGCGTTATAGAAGTATCGATTCCAAAAAAGATGGAAAATTATACCAGATCGTTCTCGACCATACACCATTTTATCCCGAAGGCGGCGGACAGGTTGGCGATAAAGGAACGATTTCAAACGCAAACGAATCGATTGAAATTATCGATACCAAAAAAGAAAATAACCTGATTATGCATTTCACGAGGCAATTGCCTGAAAGCGTAAATGCGTCTTTCATGGCGAAAGTCGACAAGAAACTGCGCGAGGATTCGGCCAGCAACCACTCGGCGACACACTTGATGCATTTGGCTTTGCGCACGATTTTAGGAAAACATGTCGAGCAGAAAGGCTCATTAGTGAATCCGAATCATTTGCGTTTCGATTTCTCGCATTACGCCAAAGTCACCGATGAACAATTGCGCGAAGTGGAAGATTTCGTCAACGAAAGGATCCAGGAGCATTTGCCATTGATCGAAAGGCGGAACATTCCGTTCCAACAGGCTGTAGACGAAGGCGCGATGGCATTGTTCGGGGAAAAATACGGCGATCATGTGCGCGCGATTAAATTTGGCGACAGCATGGAATTGTGCGGTGGCATTCATGTACAGAATACGGCCGAAATCTGGCATTTCAAAATTATCAGCGAAGGCGCCGTGGCGGCGGGAATCCGTCGTATAGAAGCCATCACTTCTGATGCGGTGAAAGCGTATTTCGCTTCGCAGGAAAAGGCATTGGAAGAGATCAAACTGGTGTTGAAAAACCCGCAGGATTCTTTGAAAGCGGTTGTTTCGCTGCAGGAAGAAAATGCAAAACTGGCCAAACAGGTCGAAGCCCTGATGAAAGATAAAGTTAAAGGAATGAAAGCCGAACTGGTTTCGGAACTCGAAGAAATCAACGGCATACAATTCCTTGCAAAACAAATCGACCTCAATGCGGAAGGCGCCAAAGACCTCGCTTACGAAATCGGGAATACGGCACAGAATATCTTCCTGGTTTTGGCTACAGCCGAAGAAGGGAAACCGATGCTGACATGCTATATTTCCAAGGAATTGGTGGCTTCAAAAGGATTCAATGCCGGGCAGGTCGTTCGCGAACTCGGGAAACACATCCAGGGCGGCGGCGGCGGACAGCCATTTTTTGCAACCGCAGGCGGGAAAGATATCGAAGGGATTCCGCAGGCCTTGGAACAGGCCATCGGGTTTATAAAATAAAAACGTAAATTTCAAAAGCCCTGCATCATTATGTTGCGGGGTTTTTTTTGTTGGGCTTTTTTGACTTTATTTGCCGTAACCAAAATAAAACCGATGAGAAAAATACTTTTAATGTTCAGCGCGATTTTCATGCTTATTTCTTGTTCGGATGACGATTCCGGAGCAGCAAATTCTGATGGGACTTTACTCAAGACCATCAATGTCATTGCAAACGGCGGTGCATTGACTTATAATTTCGAATTCGAATATTACGGCAATTATGTCACGAGGTTGAATGTGACTTCAACACCAGGCGCCTATGACAATTACACTTATACCGGGAATCTGATTACGAGAATCGACCATTTCACAAACAACAGCCAGACATCCATAGAAACGCTTGATTATGATTCCCAGGAACGGCTAATCAAGAGATTGATTTTCGGAACCAATGAGAATTCGGCCCGCCGCGTTGACTATATTTACAATGATAATGACCATACCATGATGTTAACGGTTTATGATGGTGATTTGGATGTACAAACTACGGTTTCTGGAAAAATGAAAGTTTATTTTGAAGATAGTCAACTTACCAAAACGGAAACATTTTCGCTCGAGGATGAAGACATGATTCTCACATCGGTCTACACGTTTGACGATAAAAATTCGCCGTATAATGGCATCGTCGGATACAATAGGATTACGCGATATGAGTCGGAAATCATGACGCCGCACAATTGCACGTCGGTCACTTATTCCGCAACCGGAAGTTCACAGGTCGATACTGATGTAACCGAATACACTTATAACGCCGCCGATTATATGACACAGGCGATCCACATCGATCCTTTTGATAATGATGGTCAGCCACTGATTTTCCAATACGGTTACCTGTAAGTTGACGATGGTTCTATTACAGATTCTGAGAACCAAATGAATTACTATTACGAATAACTATAGAATTAATATCATTCGATATTTGTCCTTTTAAAATAAAAATTTGAAAATGAAAAAGATATTTTCCCTTATAGCGATTTTCTTAATCGCATTCACTTCCTGCCACGGCGATGATGATCTGCGGCCATACGATCCCGATGCCTTCAACCCGGTAACCGATGTCGTGCTGCTGACTAAAACCATCGCGCATTACAGCGACAACACTTCGCTGAGTACGATTTATGCCTATGATGGCAACAGGCTGCTCACCGCGACCGATTCTGATGGCTATCATCTGAAATTCAGCTATACGGGCAACCTCATTACCAAAATCGAATATTTTACCGCCGCGAATGCTTTAGACCAGAAAGACACTTTCAGTTACAATACACAGGGCCAACTGACCACTTTTGTGACGGTTGATCCGGGTTCTAATCTGGGTTCGAAAGAAATCTACAGTTATAATACCGACGGAACCGTTTCGATAAACCATTACACCGGAGACGGAAGCATACAGGCCACGGCCGACGGAACCGGAACCATTACCATAAGCAACGGCGAAGTGAGCCAGATCGTGACCGATTACAGTCCGGGTTTTACGTATTCTTATGACATTTGGAACAATCCGGGAAAAAACATATTGGGTTTCAACAAGCTGCTGTTTTACGGCAACGAAGCCACGGGTTCTGTTTTCCACAACCTGTTGGCGGAAACCACCGATGGCGTGCCGAGTGCCTCGTTCTCTTACGAATACAACGAAGGCCATTATCCGGTTTCAGATTCTCAGGATTTTGATGGCGACGACACTACGACAGAATACTTTTACAACAACTCGGTGCTTCCGGGGAATTAACATCAGATGCAGTTCAGGACCGAAATACCCATTCCGAAAAGCAGCCACCCGATTGGCTATGATGCGGCAGTGGTGTCTTTGGGTTCTTGCTTTGCCGTGAATATGGCCGAAAAGCTGGCGTATTTTAAATTTCAGCACAGCGTCAATCCGTTTGGGATCCTGTTTCATCCGAAAGCGATCGAAAAGTTCATTGGGTTTGCCGTTTCCGGAAAGGAATTTACCGGCACCGATGTTTTTTTCCACAATGAAAGATGGCATTCCTTCGACGCACATTCCGATTTGAGCGATTCCGATAAGGAAACCTTGCTGCAAAACCTCAATGCAATGGCCCGATTGGCAAACGACCGGATCGCCAAAGCTTCGCATATCATGATCACTTACGGAACTTCGTGGGTTTATCGGGAAAATACTTCATCCGAAATCGTTGCGAATTGCCATAAGTTGCCGCAAAGCAATTTCCGGAAAGAAATATTGTCTGTGGAAAGCATCCGGGATTCGATACAAAATACGGTTTCGGAAATTCGTAAAATCAATGCGAAAGTGCAAATCATCTTTACGGTTTCGCCCGTTCGCCATATCAAAGACGGATTTTTGGAAAACCAATGGAGCAAAGCCAACCTGATTTCGGCAATTCATTCGGCAACCAGCAACCCGCCATCTGTCTATTTTCCCAGCTACGAAATCATGATGGACGAATTGCGCGATTACCGCTTTTATGCCGAAGACATGATCCATCCGAACCAGGTTGCGATCGATTATATCTGGAAAAGGTTTTCTGAAACCTGGATTTCAGAAGCGGCATTTGAGGTTATGGAAAAGATAGAAACCATCCGGAAAGGGCTTTCCCACCGGCCGTTCAACCCGGATTCTGAGAGCCATCTAAAATTCTTATCCGGACTTCAGTCGGCAATCGCCAGGCTCGAGGCAGAATTTCCACACCTGCATTTTTAAAAAAAATACGTATTTCTTCGTATTGTTGCCCTTTCATAATTGGAACAGATTTGCAAAGTAATTATTAACTAACAAATCAAACTTTATGAAAACACTAAAAACAATTACAAGATTAAGTTTCATTGCCATCGCCTTATTTTTAGTTTCCTGCGGAGACGACGATGACGACACTTATGTTCCGCCGACAACCGCACCAACAAGTGCTTCCTATGTTACCGGAAAAGTGGACGGAGCCGATTTTAGTACGATCATTTTCGGGACTTCAACCGCACAATGCTCAAAGGCAAATCCCGGGCCTGATCAATTCATCACTGTTTTTGGAGGCGACCTTGCCGCAAATTCCATTACGATCGGACTTTCGGCTGTGACTACAACCGGAACGTATGAATTAAACCAAAACACAAACTCTTTCTGTAATTACAGTGCGGGATCAGGTGAAATCGCCTATGCAACATCGGCAGAATGCAACACCGCGCATGGAACGGTCGTCGTAACTTACATGGACAACGTTAAAATCGAAGGGACTTTTTCTTTCACGGGCGTTAACACCGAAGACTGTGCAGGCGGGACCAAAACGGTAACCGAAGGCTCTTTCAGGGGAACTTTCCAACAATAAATAATAATTAATTCCAAATCTTAAACATTATGAAAACAAAATTATTTTCTATAGCTGCTGCAGTGTTGGCGCTTGTATTTACATCATGTAGTAGTGACGATGAAAATCAGGTCGTAATTCCAACGCCAACTCCGGCAGCGAATGGATTCGCGTGGACAGAGAACGGCAGCGCAACGGTAAACACCGCGCCAACGGCAACTTTCTCTACGCAATACAAGACCCTGATGGCGAAAGACGCAGGGAATGCGACCATTTTCGAAATCAATCTTGACGGAACAGGCGCAGCGACTTATCCGGTTCCTGCAAATGCGGTGACTTATATAGGCGTAAACCCGATGTTTGCCGCTACGGGCGGAGAAGTCGTTATCACTTCCAATGCGAATGGGAAAGTTTCAGGGACTTTTCATGCCACCGGAAATGGCGGCGGAATCACGGTCATTGATGGAACTTTCACTAATATCGACGTAATTCCTTAATATTTTTAGTTGTTAGTTTTTGAGAAAAAATACGGCATATGTCGTATTTTTTTTTGTTTCCAAACCGGCCACATTTGTATCATGACATTCCTAATCTCGACAACCATGGTTATTCTCCTGATCGCAATCATTTTGCTGCTCATCGCCGCTATCATATACCTCAATATTGCGTTCTATAAAGAGAAGCGGTTGTTCAGGATCCGGATCGAATCGCTGCAGCAAATTATTGCCGACATCACCAAAACCCAATCGGGGCAGGTTAACAGGCTCAGGCTTTCCGATGCACTCGATGAGAAGCTCAAGGCAGATAATGCAACGTTGAACCACGATATATTCGGACTCAATTTCGAACTCTTCGATATCCTGTCTAAAAATAACCTGTTGAAAAAATAAATCCGTTGCCTGCCGGATTTTTAAACCTTTGTCTATATTTATTGAATCAAAAGATATTTATGAAAAATAAGCTGTCCTTGTGTATGCTGTTGCTGATTCTGTTTAGCCGGACGATTTCCGCAGCGCAGGAAAGCAGGGAAACCGACAGTCTTTTCCGGATCGTTTCCAAAACAAGAAACGATTCGGTAAAAGTGAAGGCGCTCAACAAACTCGCCTTTCATTATATTTTCAACGATGCGCAAAAAGCTTCAGTTTTACTGAAACAATCGGAAAGGATCGCGCGGCGCTCGAAGTCTGCATTTGGCTACAGTGAAATGATTAATTTCCGAGGCGTGCTGATGGATGTTTCGGGAAATTCCGATTCGGCGCACTATTATTTCAGCCGCGCGCTGCAGCTCAGCAGGAAGTATCATTTCCCGAATCTTGAAGTCAGGAGTATAAACAACCTCGGCATGGTTTACTGGAACCAAGGCAGATTCAACGAAGCACTGCATTCTTTTTTTGAGGCACTACGGGTGAATGAAACGCTGCCGGTTTCCGAACAGATCAATAACGCCACCTGTTACAACAACATCGGCCTGATTTACCAGGAATTGGATCTCAATGCGAAAGCGCTCCAATACCACCAAAAAGCCTACGAAATCCGCAAACGGGACAACCTTCAGAAAGAGCAGGCCATTTCGCTGAACAATATCGGGATTTGCTACAGCTCGATGGGAAAGATCGAAGAATCCATACATACTTTCCGAAAAGGGCTCGCCATTGCAAAAGCATCCGGGAATGATATCGATTACTGCAAAATCCTTGAAAATCTCGGTAATTCTTTACAGACACAGGGCAAATTTGACGAGGCGATTGCCTGTTATAAGGAGGTGCTGAAGTTTCCGGAACTGGGTCCGAAAAGCGCCATCGGTGTCCGCGGAAGTCTTGTCGCAGCCTACAATGAACGCAACCAGCCCAAAGTGGCGCTGCAATATGCCAATGAAGGGCTCGCGCTTATAAAAGCCAATCCGGAATACCGCAATTTTGCTTCACATCTCTACCAATATACCGCGCAAAGCTATTATATGCTGGGCGATATCAAAAAAGGCGAACTGTACAACCGCGATTTCATTGCCATCACGCAGGAAGTATTTTCGAATGACAATGTGAAGCAAATTGCGGGTTACGAAATCAGATATGAAACCGCAAAAAAGGAAAAACTGCTGGCCGAAAACAAGGCGAAGCTTTTGCAAAACCAGGCCGAAACGCGTCAGAAGAATTACCTGCTCATCGGGGTTTCGATATTTTTACTGTTCGCAATTCTTATCGGATTGCTTATTTTCCGACAGCAAAAGCTCAAACATTCGCAGCTCGAACAGGAACACAAACTCAAAACCGCGATTGCCCACATTGAGACACAGAACAAACTGCAGGAACAGCGCCTCAGCATTTCGCGCGATCTGCACGACAATATCGGGGCACAGTTGACATTCATCATCTCTTCGGTCGAAAACATCAAATACGCATTCAATATTTCAGATTTGAAACTCGGCGGAAAACTGGAAAACATCAGCAGTTTTGCCAAATCGACGATTGTGGAATTGCGCGATACGATTTGGGCGATGAACAACAATGCAATCGTTTTTGAGGATTTGCGCTCCCGGATTCTTAATTTTATCGAAAAAGCCAAAGACGCCACCGATACGATTGCGTTCAAATTTTCGATAGATGAAAACCTTTCGGCGATGAAACTCAGTTCGATTGCCGGAATGAACATTTACCGCACGATCCAGGAAGCGGTGAACAATGCGGTCAAATATTCGGAAGCGGATGAAATTGCGATCACCGTCAGCCAGTCTGAAAATAAAATCAATATTGCGATTACCGATAACGGCATCGGTTTCGACATCCAGGCCATCGAAAAGGGCAACGGGCTGCAGAACATGCAAAAGCGCATTGCCGATATTGAAGGAACGATCAGCATCACATCGCATCCCACAAAAGGAACACAGATTGCGATTGCCTTGCCGACGGCAGTGGTCACGAACAAATGAATATGAAAAAAACAGTATTTCTTATAGCGGCCGTTTTGCTGTCGGGATTTGCCCCGGCGCAGGATCTGCAGCGCAAACTCGATAGCGTGAAGGGCGTTGTGAAAACAGGAAACGACCGGCAGCAGTTTAGCGCGCTGACCACCTTATCAGACTATTACAGCGACAACGATCTGGAGCAGGCGATGCTTTATGCGAAACAGTCGCTGGCCAAAGCCAAAGCGGTCAGGAATGACACTTTTTTATCGCTTGGCTACAATTCGGTTGCCAATGTTTTCCAATACAAGAGCCAACTCGACTCGGCCTTGAAATACCATAAGAAGGCGCTTTTTGTGCGCCAGAAAGTGAAAGATTCCACCGGAATTGCAGATTCCTACAACAACATCGGGATCGCTTACGACCAGAAGGCGCAATATCCGGAAGCGCTGCAAAATTACTTCCGGGCGCTTGCCTATTATGACGACAAATCGGCGGTAGCGAAACAGGCGATGACTTATACGAATATCGGGATTGTTTACAAAACCCAGAAAGAATATGGCAAGGCGCTGCAATATTATCGCAAGGCTTATGAAGCGTACCAGCAAACAGAAGACGCATTCGGGAAAACGGTTTCTGCGGGAAACCTGGGTTCGATACTGATCAATTTCGGGAAATATGACGAATCCATCAAATACTCGGAAATCGCAATTGAGGGTTACAAAAAGAACAACCTCGACCGTTATGTTGCGTATCCGATTTCGAACCTCGCTGCGGTTTACGACAGCCTGAAGCAATTTGGCAAGGCCGAAAAAAATTACCTCGAAGCCATCCGGCTGCATGAATTTTATAAGAATGGCTATGAAGTTGCAGAGAATTCGAATGCGTATGCGAATTTCCTGATCCGTCAGAAAAAATTCTCCGAAAGTATCGCCGTGGCTTTAACAGCGATCGATTACGCGAAAAAATCAGACGCGCAGCTGATTATCGTCAACGGTTATAAAAACCTGTCGGAAGCCAATGAGATGTTGGGAAATTTCGCCGAAGCGTATAAATATTCCAACCTCTACGCTTTAGGAAAAGACGAGCTGTTTCAGGCAGAGAAGACCAAGGCGGTTGTTGAGATGGAATCCAAATATGAGTCGGAAAAGAAAGAAAAGCTGCTGCTGCAGAAAGATGCCGAAGCGAAGCGTAAAAATTATATCCTCGCCGGCGTTTCATTATTGGCGGCGTTTATTATCTGTATCGCGGGGCTGATTTTCCGCCAGCAAAAACTCAAAAACAAACAGCAGGCACAGGAGCACGAACTCAAAACCGCCATTTCCAAAATTGAGACGCAAAACAAGCTGCAGGAACAGCGGCTCGATATTTCGCGCGACCTGCACGATAATATTGGCGCGCAGCTCACATTCATCATTTCGGCTGTCGACAATATCAAATATGCGTTTGATGTACAGAACGCCAAACTCGACAACAAACTCCAAAGCATCAGCAATTTTACCAAATCGACGATTGTGGAATTGCGCGACACGATTTGGGCGATGAACAGCCAGGCGATCCGGTTTGAGGATTTGCGCGCGCGGATTTTGAATTTCATCGAAAAGGCGAAAGAGGCGAAGGAGGAAATTGAATTCGGATTTACAATTGATGACGATCTGAATCAGATGGAACTCGATTCGGTTTCAGGAATGAACATTTACCGTACCATCCAGGAAGCGGTCAATAATGCGATGAAATATTCGGGTGCGAAACAGATTGCCATTGAAGTGAAAGCGGACGGAAACCAGATCCGGATCAGCATCCGTGACAACGGAATTGGCTTTGATCCGAAAAATACCGAAGCCGGGAACGGGCTGACAAATATGGAAAAACGGATGGGAGATATCGGCTGGACCTACAAACTCGAGTCTGAAACCGGAAAGGGAACAACGATAACGCTTTTGCATAAAAGCAATGAAAACCACGCATCATGATAAAACTCGCAATAGTTGACGACAATACTTTCCTGATCAGGACGGCGCAGGAAAAGCTTTCCTTTTTTGAGGATTTTAAAGTCAAATTTACGGCCATCAACGGCATCGATTTACTCGAAAAGCTCGAACAAAATCACAATGTAGATTTGATCCTGATGGATATTGAAATGCCAAAAATGAACGGGATTGAAGCGACCGGACTCATCAAGCAGAAATACCCGCAGATCAAGATCATCATGCTGACGGTTTTTGACAACGATGAGAATATCTTCAAATCGATCAAAGCCGGAGCCGACGGTTACCTGTTGAAGGAAGTGAATCCGAAAGATCTGCAGCAGGGCATTTTGGATACGCTCAACGGCGGCGCGACAATGACGCCTTCGATTGCGTTGAAGACGCTGAAGTTATTCCGCAACCCGATCGAATTCGACACCGTTGCAAATCCCGATGACATCAAGCTGACGACACGCGAAATTGAAGTCTTGGAGCAATTGAGCAAAGGGTTGAAATACAATTTCATTGCGGAGAATTTATTCCTTTCTGTCGGAACCGTGCGCAAACATATTGAGAATATCTATTCCAAACTGCAGGTGCACAACAAGCTTGAGGCAATCCAGAAAGCCAGAAATAATAAACTCATTTGATTTTCGACTTTTGACTTTTCTTTGTAGTTTTATAAAAAAAAACAATGCTGAGAAGAATCCTTTATGTCGCCGTTTTTGTCATCGCAGCGCTTTTGGTATTTAAGTTCTGCGAATTCAGGAAGAGCGACGATTCCACCATCGATTACAATACCAACCTGATCCAGCAGCAAATCGTCAATGTGGGCAAACTTGTCGTTACTGAAGGGCATTTCTCGCAGGTACTGACGTATAAGGACCAGGATAAATATTTTATGGATATGATCTCATTCGACAAGAAAGCGCTCATTGTAGTGAATGCCGATGTGACGGTTTCCTACGATTTGCGCCAGATGAAATACGATATAGACGAAGAGAATAAGACGATCACGATTTTAAATATCCCGAAAGAAGAGATTAAGATCAACCCGGACATCCAGTTTTACGACGTTACGCAAAGCAAATTGAATCCGTTTACCGGCGACGATTACAACAAGATCAACAAATTCGTCCGCGCGAACCTGGCGAAGAAAATGGAAAAATCTTCACTGAAAGTCAATGCACAGAACCGACTCATCAGCGAACTTTCTAAAATCCTGATCCTCACAAACACCATGGGCTGGAAACTGCAATACCACGGAAAAACCGTCAACGACCAAACCATTAATACGGTATTATTGTAATGCTGCAGCCAAAAACCACCACACGGAAAACGGAAATCGTCAACATTTCCGCACGATTGTTCAAAGAAAAAGGCTACAGTGCCGTGACCATGCGCGACATCGCCCAGGCTTTGGATATCAAGGCGGCGAGTTTGTACAACCACATCAAATCGAAACAGGAAATTTTGGTTTTGATTGTGATTGAGATTGCAGAGGAATACACCAATACGATCCGGAACATCGTCGCTTCCGAAGAAACTTCCATCCAGAAATTAGAAAAAGTAATCCAATTGCACATCGATATAACGGTGCGAAATCCTGACGCGCTGGCTTCGCTCAACAACGACTGGATGCATTTGCCGCAACAGGAATTGCAGTATTTCCTTCAGATGCGCGAGGAATATGAAGATATCTTCCGCAGTATCGTCAAAAAAGGAATTGCCGACGGCGAAATCAGGAACTACAATGCCGAAGTGATTATTTTTACGATTCTCAGCACCATCCGTACGCTTTATCTCTGGTACGGCAAAAAGAAGGATTTCAATGCTAACACGCTGAAAACGAATCTGAAGAAAGTTTTGCTCGAGGGCATAATTTAACTTTCTTATTCAGAATATAATACTTAAATTTGCATAGTAAACTAACAATTGTTAGTTTGATTAAAACGCATTTAAAAATCACGATGGCAAAGTTTCACCACATAAAAGTGCTTGACGTTTACAAGGAGACCAAAGATTGTTCAGTCGTTTCTTTTGAGATTCCGCAGGATTTGAAAGAAGATTTTAAATATTCCCACGGCCAGCACCTGACTTTGAAAGCATTGATCGACGGCAAAGAAGTGCGCCGTTCCTATTCTTTATGTTCGAGCCCGGTTGAGGACAAGTGGAAAGTCGCCATCAAGAAAATCAACGGCGGACAGTTTTCTTCCTACATCAATGAAACCTTGAAAAAAGGCGATACGCTTGAAATTATGCCGCCAAACGGTGTTTTCAATACGCCGATCGAACCCGAAAAAGCCAAAAATTACATCGTTTTTGCAGCCGGAAGCGGCATCACGCCGATTCTTTCAATTATCAAAACACATCTCGCATTAGAGCCGAAATCTACTTTTAAACTGTTTTACCTCAATCGCAGCGTAAAATCGATTATCTTTAAGGAAGAAATAGAACAGCTTAAAAATCAGTATTTTGGAAGGTTGGAAATCTTCCATTTCCTGACTAAAGAACACCGAAGCATCGAGCTTTTGAATGGAAGATTTACGAAAGAAAAGCTACAGATCCTTACCGATAAGATTATTGATGTTCCATCTGTCGACGAATGTTTCATCTGCGGACCTGAAGAAATGATTTTTCTGATCCGCGACGAGCTGGTCGCTGCCGGATTGCCGAAAGACAAAGTCCACTTCGAGTTGTTCAGCACCGGAAATTCCGATGCCGATAAGGCGCGTGTCAGCAAAATCCTCGAAAAGAAAGTTGAAGGAACCGATGTCACCATTATCGACGGCGGAAAAGAATTCCACTTTACCATGGACGACGATTTCGACAACATCCTCGATGGCGCACTCGCGGCCGGAGCCGATTTGCCGTTTGCGTGTAAAGGCGGTGTTTGCAGTACGTGTCGTTGTAAAGTGATCGAAGGGACGGTGGAAATGAAAGTCAACTACGCACTCGATGAAAACGAGGTTGCGAAAAATTACATATTGAGTTGCCAGGCGGTACCGACTTCACAAAAGGTCGTGGTCGATTTTGGCGCTTAAAAACAATGGGTAATTGATAATTAACAATCGTGTCGGAAGGCAAATTGTACTGTCAATTATCAATTGTCAATTATTAATTATCAATTGAATAGTTATGTCAGAAGATCAGATTAGAGAACTGGAAGCGATTTTCGAAGCGAAGATTGCCAATGACCAAAAGATCGAGCCCAAAGACTGGATGCCGGAGAAATACCGCAAAACGCACATCCGCCAGATTTCCCAACACGCGCATTCCGAAATTGTCGGCATGCTGCCTGAAGGAAACTGGATTACGCGTGCGCCGTCTTTGCGCAGAAAAGTAGCCTTACTCGCAAAAGTGCAGGATGAAGCCGGACACGGTTTGTACTTATACAGCGCCTGCGAAACGCTCGGAATTTCGCGAGAAGAACTATACGCACAATTGCACTCGGGAGAAGCCAAATATTCAAGCATCTTCAATTATCCAACCGTAACATGGGCTGATATGGGCGCGATCGGCTGGCTCGTTGACGGCGCGGCGATTATCAACCAGGTTCCGCTTACGGCAACTTCTTACGGGCCTTATGCACGCGCTATGGTTCGTGTTTGTAAGGAAGAAAGTTTCCACCAAAGACAGGGTTTCGAAATCATGATGACCTTGGCCAACGGAACTTCTGAACAAAAAGCGATGGCTCAGGATGCACTGAATCGCTGGTGGTGGCCGTCCTTGATGATGCTCGGCCCGACTGATGCCGAATCATTACATACCGAACAGTCGATGAAATGGAAGCTCAAACGCAAAACCAACGACGAGTTGCGCCAGCAGTTTGTGGACCAGACCGTCCCGCAGGCCGAATTGATCGGATTGACCATACCGGATCCAAATCTCAAATGGAATGACGAAACCAAACGCTATGATTTCGGTGAATTGGACTGGGACGAATTCTGGCAGGTTGTCAAAGGCCACGGCCCGTGCAACAAAGTCCGCATGGACGCCCGAAAAAATGCCTGGAGCAACGGCGAATGGGTACGCGATGCCGCGATGGCTTATGCCGAAAAACAGGAAACGAAATTAGAAACAGCAGTTTAAAAATACAATCATGAAAAACTGGCCACTTTGGGAAGTATTTGTAAGAAGTAAAAACGGACTCGAACACCGCCATTGCGGAAGTTTGCACGCAAGTGACGCAACAATGGCGCTCGAAAACGCCCGCGATGTTTACACCAGAAGAATGGAAGGCGTGAGTATTTGGGTCGTCCCATCCACAGCAATCATGGCGTCAAACCCTGAAAACAACGGGGAATTTTTCGAACCCGCAAAAGACAAAGCGTATCGTCATCCGACATTTTACGAATTGCCGGAAGAATTGAAACACATGTAAGTCAAAAGTCGAAAGACGAAAGTCAAAAGAACCATGAAAGAAAATTTGGTACAATACATCTACGGAATCGCTGATAACGCCTTGATTTTAGGCCAACGCCTCGGCGAACTCTGCGGCCACGGTCCAAACCTCGAAGTCGACATCGCCATGACCAACATCGCTTTGGATTTACTCGGGCAAACGCGCAGCTATTATCAATATGCCGCGAAATTGTCAGGGGAAAATGCGACCGAAGACACCATCGCCTTTTTAAGAAGCGAACGCGAATATAAAAACGTTTTACTGGTCGAACAGCCCAATACCGATTTCGCCTATTCCATCGGAAGGCAATTCCTGTACGACGTGTATCATTTGCTTTTGCTGACAGAATTGCAAAATTCCAACGATGAAACTTTGGCTGCAATCGCCAAAAAAAGCATCAAGGAAGTGTCGTATCACCAACGCTTTTCATCCGACTGGATCAAAAGATTGGGCGACGGAACCGAAGAAAGCCACAGCAAAATCCAGACGGCGATCAACGATTTATGGACATTTACCGACGAACTTTTCCACCAGACCGATGCCGACAAAGCGATGGTTTCGGCAGGAATCGGCGTTGATGTCACCCAACTCAAAGAGGCTTTTTACCACAAAGTTTCTGAAATTTTACAAGAAGCCACGCTGCAAATCCCCGACATGAAATATTTCCAGAAGGGCGGCAAACAGGGCATCCACAGTGAACATATGGGCTATTTATTGGCCGATTTACAATACATGCAGCGAACATTTCCGAATATGAATTGGTAAGATTTCAGGAGCCGGGAACCTGCTATCCGTTGCAATCTTTTTTTCGCTTTGCAAGCTCAAAAAGGATTTTCACTACTATCAGGGCTAGGCTAACAATACAAAATCAACTTTGTGTGCTTTGCGAAAAACTTTGCACACTTTGCGGTTAAAAAAACAAATGACAGCGACACAACAACATATCGATCCCAAACTCGCCCAGATTCTCGAATCGGTCTCCGATCCCGAAATCCCGGTGCTTTCCATCATGGAAATGGGTGTCGTGCGTTCCGCTGAAATGAAAAACAACATCGCCCAAATCACGATAACACCAACCTACAGCGGCTGTCCCGCCATGGACGTGATCGGCGACGATATTAAAAAGGCATTCAAAGAAAAGGGCATCGAGGCCAAAATAGAACTGGTGCTTTCCCCAGCCTGGACCACCGACTGGATTACGCCAAAAGGCCGCAAAGCGCTCGAAGATTACGGCATCGCCGCACCGCTCGAACCCGAAGCCGATATCGAAGCGCTGCTGGGAAACAAAAAATTAGTCAAATGCCCGCAATGCGGCTCAACAAATACCAAAATGATCAGCCAGTTCGGCTCCACGGCCTGCAAGGCGTTTTTCCAATGCCAGGATTGCCAGGAACCGTTCGATTACTTTAAGTGTTTAAAATAATTATCAATTGTCCATTATCAATTATCCATTAAGAAAATGAGTTCAATCGTATTAAAAATAGAAAACAAGATCGCTTTCATCACATTGAACCGCCCCGAAGTATTTAACAGCTTCAACCGCGAAATGGCTTTGCTGATGCAGGAAACTTTGGACCAATGCGCCAATGATGCAAACGTCCGCGCCATTGTGATCACCGGTTCGGGAAAAGCATTCTGTGCCGGACAGGATCTGAAAGAAGTCACGACTCCCGAACTCAATCCGGGTTTCAGGAAAATACTGGAAGAGCATTACAACCCAATCGTAGAAAGAATCAGAATGATCGAAAAACCGATTGTTGCCGCCGTTAATGGCGTTGCCGCCGGAGCCGGAGCAAATATTGCACTCGCTTGTGATATCGTCATCGCTTCCGAAAGCGCCTCGTTCATCCAGGCCTTTAGCAAAATCGGATTGGTTCCGGATAGCGCGGGAACATTTTTCCTGCCAAGGTTAATCGGTTTCCAGAAAGCATCGGCTTTAATGATGCTCGGCGATAAAGTTTCGGCTGCAGAAGCCTTGCAAATGGGAATGATCTATAAAACTTTCGAAGCCACAATTTTTGAAGAAGAAGTGAAAAAAATCGCTTTGACATTGGCCAATATGCCCACAAAAGCGATTGGCCTGACCAAAAGATTGCTGAATGAATCGCTGTCGAATAATGTCCAACAGCAATTGGCGCTCGAATCTGACCTACAGATTGAAGCCAGTTCATCCAACGATTACCAGGAAGGCGTCAACGCTTTTATGGAAAAAAGAACACCGGAATTTAAAGGAAATTAGTTTAGTCGAAAGAGAAAAGTCGAAAGTCCAAAGCGCAGCGTATCTAAAGCCGCAAGCGTTTCTAAAAATCTAAAAATGAAAGTAGCAGTAATCGGGTCGGGAACAATGGGAAGTGGCATCGCACAGGTAGCGGCAACTTCGGGCTGTTCGGTCAAAATTTACGATACGAATCTCGATGCGCTTTCCAAAAGCAAAGCAGCATTAGAGAAAACCATGCTGATGCTTTTGGAAAAAGGCAAAATCGATGAAATGGAAAAAGGCCGCATTTCAAGTAGTATTTCCTATGTGAACTCGCTTGAAGATTTATTCGATTCCGATCTGGTCATCGAAGCCATCGTCGAAAACCTCGAAATCAAACGCAAATTGTTTTCAGAGTTGGAAGCGGTTGTTTCCTCCGAAACGATTTTAGCATCGAATACCTCGTCATTATCCATCACATCCATCGCGGCCTCATGCAAAAATGCAGAAAGGGTAATCGGGATCCATTTCTTCAATCCGGCGCCGTTGATGCAATTGGTTGAGGTGATTCCGGCAATCCAGACAAGTGAGGAAATTTTAAATAAAACCGGCCGGATTATCTCCGACTGGAAGAAAACCGTAGCTGTCGCAAAAGACACGCCCGGATTTATCGTCAACCGTGTTGCGCGTCCGTTTTATGGGGAAGCCTTGCGTATTTACGAAGAAGGCAAAGCCGATTTCGCAACGATCGACTGGGCGATGAAAACCTTCGGCGGGTTCAGAATGGGGCCGTTTGAACTGATGGATTTCATCGGGCATGATGTGAATTATGTGGTTACGGAAACCGTATTTACCGCATTTTATTTCGACCCGAGATACAAACCGTCATTTACGCAAAAACGATTGTTGGAAGCCGGATTTCTCGGCAAAAAATCAGGTCGCGGGTTTTACAATTATGCAACAGAAATGCCCAAAGCAACAGAAAATGATACCTTAGGCAAATATATATTCGAACGCATTATAGCCATGCTGATCAATGAAGCTGCTGAAGCGCTATTTTTAAACATCGCGTCTGCCAAAGATATCGACAATGCGATGACCAAAGGCGTAAATTATCCGAAAGGGTTGCTCGCCTGGGCAGATGAAATCGGGATCGCCCGGTGCGTCAGCACATTAGACGACTTGTATAATGAATACCACGAAGACCGCTACCGCTGCAGTCCGCTGCTTAGAAGAATGAATGCCGAAAACAAAAAATTCTTTTAGATGACACCAGACGAAATTGTCCATAAGATGTTCGGTAACGATGCTTTCAGCCAATGGCTCGGCATTGTCGTGGAAAATATTTCGGAAGGCAATTGTACGTTGTCGATGACAGTCAGGAAGGAAATGCTCAACGGTTTCGGGATTGCGCACGGCGCGATTACGTATGCGATTGCCGACAGCGCTTTGGCATTCGCATCGAATTCACACGGAAGGCAATCGGTGAGCATCGATACCGCAATCAACCACATCGAATCGCTCAGCGAAGGCGATGTAATTACGGCGACGGCGCAGGAAAATTCGGTAAAGAATAAATTTGGCTTTTACAGTGTGAAAGTAAAAAAAGAAGATACGCTCATCGCTTTGTTCAAAGGAACAGTGTACAGAAGCGAGCGCGAATGGAAAAAATAAAATGATTTGAAGGTCTGATAATCTGAAGATCTGGAAATCTGAAAATCTAATTGAATGGAAGCATACATCATAGACGGCGTTCGAACGCCAATCGGGAATTATCAGGGAACTTTAGCAGCTATGCGGGCTGACGATATGGGTGCTTTGGTAATCAAAACCATTGTCGAAAAATATCCTGAAATTCCACAGGACGCTTATGATGATGTCATCATGGGTTGCGCCAACCAGGCCGGTGAAGACAACCGCAACGTGGCGAGAATGTCTTTGCTGTTGGCAGGTTTACCGCAAACGGTTCCGGGAGAGACGGTCAATCGTTTGTGCAGTTCGGGATTGTCGGCAATCATACACGCCAATCGTGCAATTAAAGCCGGCGATGGCGACTTATTTATCGCGGGTGGAATCGAGAATATGACACGCGGCCCGTTAGTCGTTTCCAAACCATCAGCGGCTTATGGAACTGATTCTAAAATGTACGATTCGAGTTTCGGCTGGCGTTTCATTAACCCGAAAATGAAGGAAATGTATGGCGTGGATGCGATGGGAGAAACGGCTGAAAATCTGGTCGAACAATACAATATTTCAAGAGAAGATCAGGACCAATTCGCGATGAAGAGCCAAATGAAAGCAGCGAAAGCGCAAGAATCCGGACGTTTGGGGAAAGAAATTGTCAATGTCGAAATTCCGCAAAGAAAAGGCGACGCAATTGTTTTTTCCAAAGACGAATTCATAAAGCCGAATACTTCTATGGAAGGTTTGGGGAAATTGCGCGGGGCTTTCAAAAACGGCGGTAGCGTAACGGCCGGAAATTCCTCAGGATTGAATGATGGCGCGGCGGCAACGATTATTGCTTCCGCAGACGCAGTAAAAAAATACAATCTGAAACCATTGGCGCGGATCGTAAGTTCAGCCGTGGTAGGCGTAGCGCCAAGAGTAATGGGAATCGGTCCGGTTGAAGCGACGAAAAAAGCACTCGCAAAAGCCAACCTGACCTTAGACCAAATCGACATCATCGAACTCAACGAAGCGTTCGCGGCACAAAGCATTGCCGTCATCAGGGCTTTGGGTTTGAAAGACGATGATCCAAGAATCAACCCGAACGGCGGCGCGATTGCAATCGGACATCCATTGGGCGTGACCGGGGCCAGGATTGCTTATTCCGCAGCATTGGAATTGCAACTCACCGGAAAAAGATACGCACTCGTAACAATGTGCATCGGCGTCGGCCAAGGCTACGCCATGATTATTGAAAGAGCTTAATTAATTGATAATTGATAATTGATAATTGATAATTGATAATTGATAATTGATAATTTTTGAAATTATCCAGCAATAAAAACTTAGTAAACTTTGCGATACGAGACCGAAAGGTCGAACTGATGAAATAAAACCTTTGCAAGTTTTGCGGTTAAAATATAAATTATGAAACTAGGAAATTACGTCAACGGACACTGGACCCAAGGTACCGGAGAAGGCACGCCCTTATTCGATTCCGTTACCGGTGACATCATCACAAATGCTTCCACCGAAGGACTCGACTTTGAAGAAATCCTGCATTATGGAAGAACCAAAGGCGGCGAAAAACTGCGCAAAATGACGTTTCAGGAACGCGGTAACATGATTAAGAAACTGGCGTTGTATTTAACCAAACGCAAAGAACAGTTCTACGAAATCAGCTACAGAACCGGAGCGACAAGAGTCGATAGCTGGATCGACATCGAAGGCGGATTCGGGAATCTATTCGCCAATGCGTCACTACGCAAATTATTTCCAAACCAACCGTACGACGTCGAAGGCGATCCAATCGATTTGTCCAAAGGTGGCCGATTCATGGCACATCATATCCTCGTCCCGAAACTCGGAGTCGCCGTTCACATCAACGCGTTCAACTTCCCAATTTGGGGAATGCTAGAGAAATGCGCCGTCAACTGGATGGCGGGAATGCCGGCGGTTGTAAAACCGGCAACGTCGACTTCTTATCTGACTGAAGCGGTTGTTAAAGAAATCATCGCTTCCAACATTTTACCTGAAGGCGCGCTGCAATTGATTTGCGGTTCTGCGAATAAGATTCTGGATTTCGTGGAATCACAGGATGTTGTGACTTTTACCGGTTCGGCTTCAACAGGAAGGATGCTCAAATCTCACACCAGAATCATCAACGAATCGGTGCCATTTAATATGGAAGCGGATTCTTTGAATTGTTCGGTTCTCGGCGAAGATGCCGTTCCCGGAACACCGGAATTCGATTTGTTCGTCAATCAGGTCCGTTCCGAAATGACGGTCAAATGCGGCCAGAAATGTACCGCAATCCGCAGGATCATCGTTCCGCAAAATCTAATCGAAGACGTCCAAATCGCACTTGGGAAAGCACTCGATAAAGTCACCATCGGCGACCCGAGACTGAAAGAAGTACGAATGGGATCGCTCGTCAGCAATGACCAAGTCGAAGAAGTCAAGATGCGCACGCGCGAAATCGCAAAAACTGCAGCCATTGTTTATGGCGATTATGACAAAATCACAACGGTCGGAGTCGATGCCGCCAAAGGCGCTTTTATCAGTCCGATGTTGTTAAGAGAAGATCATCCATTTAAAAATACCATCGTCCATGAAACCGAAGCTTTCGGACCGATTGCGACGATCATGCCATACAAAAACCTCGAAGAAGCAGTCGATCTGGCCAAAATGGGCAAAGGCTCACTCGTTTCTTCCATCGTCACCAATTCCGATAAAATCGCCAAAGAATATGTCGTCAACGCGGCTTCGCATCACGGAAGGATTTTGGTTTTGAACCGTGAAAACGCCAAACAAAGTACCGGTCACGGTTCGCCATTGCCACAATTGGTTCACGGCGGCCCGGGAAGAGCCGGCGGCGGTGAGGAAATGGGCGGCGTTCGCGGCATCAGGCATTATATGCAACGTTGCGCTATCCAGGGTTCGCCAACCACTTTAACCGAAATCACCGGAATCTATCAGGCGAATTCCAAATACAAGGAAGCGCCCGAACATCCGTTTAAATATTATTGGGACGATATCGAGCCGGGCATGTCGATCAAAACACACAAACGCACCGTGACCGATACGGACATTATCAATTTCGCAAATCTGACTTGGGATCATTTCTATGCGCATACCGATATCACTTCGTTACAGGGAAGTATTTTTGAAAAACGCACCGCGCATGGTTATTTCATCTTAGCCGCCGCCGCAGGTTTGTTTGTGTGGCCGAATAAAGGTCCGGTTGCCGCCAATTACGGACTCGAAGAATGCCGTTTCCTGCGCCCGATTTACCACAACGACACGATGTATGTGCGATTGACGTGCAAACAGAAAGTCGAACGCGATTCGCGCGGCGAAGAATTGCCTTCCGGAATTGTCAAATGGTTCGTGGAAGTTTTCGACCAGAATGATGAATTGGCCGCAGTTGCGATAATTTTGACGATGGTTCAGAAAAAATCACCTTTCAAGGAAATCAACCGCAGCAACGTTGATGAATATTTAACCAAATTAACCGTAAACCACAAAGCCAATTGGGGAACCATGACGCCACAGCACATGATCGAGCATATGGAAAACCAATTCCGCTATGCTTCGGGTGAAAGGCAGGATTTCGATATCGTCACTCCGGCTGAGCATTTGGAGAAATGGCGCGAGACGATTTTTAACCACCGCGATATGCCAATCGGGCACAAGCATCCGCTGATGAATCAAAACGGAAATGACGAACTGATCCATGCCGATCTCAACACCGCCAAGCAAAAGCTAATCGAAGCGATCGACGCTTACGAACAATATTTTAAGGAAAATCCCGAGGCCAAAACCAAAAACGTCGTGTTTGGCGAAATGGACAAGTTTCAATGGGATTTATTGAGCACCAAACATTTTAACCATCATTTCAGGCAATTTGGAATTTTGGATTAATTGATAATTTTTGGTATTAGAAGCCGGGAACCTGCTGTACGCTACAATCTTTTTTAAAGATGTCCCGAGCTTCACGAGGGAAATCTTCTAATAAAAAAAGGATTTTCACTTCCATCAGGGCTAGGAATAACGATAATAACAACTTAGCGGACTTTGCGAAAACCTTTGCAAACTTTGCGGTAAAACAAAACAAATGGTTACAACAGACGCGTACGTAAAACAAAATACCGAAAACGGAATATCCACCATCGAATTTTTTCATCCCGAACAAAATTCACTGCCCGGAAATATCCTCGCACTATTGGCGCAAACCATCATAGAAGCGGGAAACAGCGCCGATGTGAAAGTGATTATCCTCAAATCCGGCGGCGACCGCACTTTTTGCGCCGGAGCGAGTTTTAAGGAACTCGTTTCCATCAACGACGCCGAAACCGGGAAAACATTCTTCTCCGGATTCGCCAACGTGATCAACGCGATGCGCAAATGCCCGAAATTCATCATCGGAAGAATCCAGGGGAAAACCGTCGGTGGCGGCGTCGGAATCGCAGCAGCGACCGATTATTGTATGGCGACAAAATTCGCTTCCATCAAACTCAGCGAACTCAACGTCGGAATCGGGCCGTTTGTGGTTTCTCCGGCAATAGAAAGAAAAATGGGCGTTTCTGCGATGTCGCAAATCGCCATCGATGCCAATAATTTTTACGAAGCCGAATGGGCGAGAAGCAAAGGATTATTCGCTAATGTGTACGAAAGTATCGAAGAAATGGATGTGGCAATAGCGGCATTTGCTAAACATCTGTGCACCTACAATCCCGAAGCGATGACCGAAATGAAGAAAATTTTCTGGAAAGGCACCGACGATTGGGACAATTTACTGGCAGAACGCGCCGCCATCAGCGGAAGATTGGTTTTGTCTGATTTCACAAAAGAAACACTAAAGAAATTTAAATAATCACGAGCATCGGTTTGCGGTACCGATGGGCATATCTAAAATAAAATGGTTTACGAATTCAAAGGATTCATTCCCGTCATCGACGAAAGCAGCTTCATCCATCCGCAGGCTGCCGTTACTGGCAATGTGATTATCGGCAAAGATGTTTATGTCGGACCTGGCGCGGCAATCCGTGGTGACTGGGGCGGGATTGTCATTGAAGACGGCTGCAATATCCAGGAAAACTGTACGATCCATATGTTTCCGGGAAAGAATATTACTTTGAAAGAAAGCGCGCACATCGGCCACGGAGCCATTATCCACGGCGCAAATATCGGCAGGAATTGTCTGGTCGGAATGAATGCCGTTATCATGGACGACGCGGTTTTAGGTGACGAATGTATCGTTGGCGCTTTAACTTTCATCAAAGCCGGCATGCAAATCCCAAACCGCAAAATGGTCGTCGGAAATCCGGCTGTAATCGTAAAAGACATCAGCGACGACATGATCGAATGGAAAACCAAAGGCACCGAATTGTACCAGAAGTTACCCAAAGAATTATATGAAACGCTCAAAGCCGTCGAGCCGTTGCGTGAAATTCCAAAAAACCGCCCGACACAAGAAGCGTTTTACAAAACACTAGAAGAATTTAAAAAGAAATAATCCAACCGAATTCGCGAAAATTCGTGCAATTCGTGGCAAAAAAATAAACATGCCGATAATTGAATTTAAAATGCCCAAAATGGGCGAAAGCATCTCCGAAGCAACGATCATCAACTGGCTCAAAAATGTCGGTGATGCGGTCGATGCCGAAGAGACAATTTTAGAAGTGGCGACCGATAAAGTCGACAGCGAAGTGCCGTCGCCGGTGCGTGGCGTGATTACCGAAATCCGCTTTGGAAAGAACGATATTGTGAAAGTTGGGGAAGTTTTGGCGTTGATTGATTCTGATGAGAATACTACTGGAAAGAAAATCACGATTGGAAAAACGGAAGAAGCAAGAAGCAAGAGCCAAGAAGTGAGCTCTAAAATTCTGGAAGCGAAAGGAGTTGAGGTGAAATTACAAGCTAAATCCAATCCTGACGCGTTTCTTTCGCCATTGATTATCTCCATTGCCCAAAAGGAAAATCTGTCTTTGGAAGAAGTGCAAAGTATTCCGGGATCAGGCGCTGAAGGAAGAATCCGGAAAAGCGACATTTTCAATTATTTAAAGAATCGGAAATATCCGTTGAGGAGAGAAGAGTCAAGAACCAAGAGTCAAGATTCGACTTATCCGAAACCGGTCATCAATTTCGTCGAAGGCAAAGACCGCATCGTCGAAATGGACCGCATGCGTAAAATGATCGCCGACCATATGGTCTATTCCAAACAGACTTCGCCGCATGTGACTTCATATATTGAAGTCGATGTGACGAATCTGGTCAATTGGCGCAATGAAAACAAAGACAAGTTCGCTCAAAAACACAATGAAAAACTGACATTCACGCCGATTTTTGTCGACGCGGTTGCGAAGGCGATTGTCGATTTTCCGATGATCAATGTCTCTGTCGACGGGAAAAATATCATCGTTCATTCGGATATCAATATCGGAATGGCGACGGCGCTTCCGAGCGGAAATTTAATTGTTCCTGTTGTCAGAAATGCCAATGAAAAAAGTTTGTTGGAATTGGCAAGAAGCGTCAATCATTTGGCCGAAAGTTCCCGAAATAATAAACTTAAACCCGACGAAGTTCAGGGAAGCACCTTCACGATTTCCAATGTCGGGACTTTCGGAAGTTTGATGGGAACGCCAATCATCAACCAGCCTGAAGTCGCAATCCTGGCTTTGGGAATCATCAAGAAACGCCCCGAAGTCATTACGACTGCAACAGGCGACGAAATCGCGATACGAAGCATGATGTACCTGTCGTTGTCTTTTGACCATCGCGTCGTTGACGGATTTTTAGGCGGATCGTTCCTTCGGAAAGTGGGCGATTATCTGGAACAATTTGATATCAATACCGCAATCTGATTGCACAAAATATAAAATTATGTCTTACAACATTAAAGAGAATAAAGTCGAAACCTCAAGAGCGAGCGAAGTAGACATCAACAACATTGCGATGGGAATCGTTTTTACCGACCACATGTTTATCTGCGATTATGAAAACGGGCAATGGAATAATCCGAGAATCGAGCCGATGGGATTGATCCCGACGCATCCTGCGGCAATGGCTTTGCACTACGGGCAGGCGATTTTCGAAGGATTGAAAGCGACTTTAGGCAAAGACGAAACACCGCTATTGTTCCGTCCGGAGCAAAATGCCAAGCGTCTGAATTTTAGCGCGGATCGTATGGGAATGCCTGCGTTTCCGGAAGATTTGTTTGTGGAAGGATTGAAAAAACTCGTCGCGATTGAGCACAACTGGATTCCGAAAAACGAAGGAAGTGCGTTGTATCTGCGCCCGTTTATGTATGCTGATGAGGCTTTTATCGGGATGCGTGCGGCGACGAAATACAAGTTCATTATCATGGCTTCTCCGGCCGGACCGTTTTTCAGCAAACCGATCAGATTGTATGCCGAAACCAAATATGTGCGCGCCGTAAATGGCGGGACAGGCGAAGCGAAAGCGGCAGGGAATTATGCTGCGGCGATCCGTCCGACGGAATTTGCAAAGGCCAAAGGTTATGATCAGGTGTTGTGGCTCGATGCGCAAAATTTTGAATACATTCAGGAAGTGGGCACGATGAATATCTTCTTTAAGATTGACGGGAAATTTGTGACGCCAAACCTGAACGGATCGGTGCTTGCGGGCATTACGAGAATGAGTGTGATCGAATTGCTGAAAGACAAAGGCTATGACGTCCAGGAACGCCCGATTACGATGACCGAAGTCAGGAACGCTTCCGCAGATGGGAAACTGGAAGAAGCTTTCGGGGTTGGAACCGCAGTCGGGATTGCGATGGTGGAAGAAATCGGGAATATGGATTTTTCGATTGTGCTGCCGAAGGAAAACCCGGTTTCGGAGGAAATCAAGGAAACCCTGAATAAGATCAAAGTGCAGAAAATGGACGATAAATTTGGATGGATTGTGCCCGTGAGTTTGAATTCGGAGGTACAAGCCTAGTGGACTTCAGGTATTTTTAAATTAGGTAAACGAAATTTTAATTATTGAACGTAAAGTGCAGCCCAGATAGAGCCGGCATCCTTTTGAGGAACGAAAAAGATAGAGGCGATAGCTGGAATCGTCTGCCAAAATAAAAAAAATGGAATTGTTAGAAAAAACATTGAATAAAATCATTTTAGAAAAGGCATTCGCGACAATGGCGACTGCCAAGGCGATGGCAGAATTGTATGAGGAGAACTTCAAAGTGGTTTCCAAATACGTGCATGCAACTTCGCGCGGGCATGAGGCGATCCAGATTGCGACGGCGATGCAGTTGCTGCCGCAGGATTATGCATTTCCGTATTATCGCGATGATGCGATGATGCTCGGGATCGGGATGCAGCCGTATGATCTGATGCTGCAGCTGATGGCGAAAAAGGATGATCCGTTTTCGGGTGGAAGGACGTATTATTGCCATCCGAGTTTGCGCGATGCGGACAAACCTAAAATTCCACATCAAAGTTCCGCTACGGGCATGCAGGCGATTCCGGCAACAGGCGCGGCCATGGGATTCTGGTATAAGGAAAATGTCGGGATCCAGGATGATCTGAAGGATTTGCCGGTTGTGATTTGTTCGCTTGGCGATGCGTCGGTAACCGAAGGCGAAATTGCAGAAGCATTCCAGATGGCGGCGCTCAAGCAATTGCCCATTCTGTATCTGGTGCAGGATAACGGTTGGGACATTTCGGCGAATGCGAAGGAAACCCGGGCGCAGAATGCCTTCGAATATGCGAAAGGTTTTCACGGAATCGAAGCGATTTCGATTGACGGCGCCGATTTTACCGAAAGTTATCTGACGATCCAAAAGGTTTTGAAAACCATCCGTACCGAAAGACGGCCGTTTTTGGTACACGCGAAAGTACCGCTATTGAACCACCATACTTCGGGTGTCCGAATGGAATGGTACCGTGACGATTTGGAAGAAGCGCAATCAAGAGATCCGTATCCGGTTTTGAAACAACAACTTTTGGATGCCGGTTTTACTTCTGCAGAGATCGAAAAAATAAACCGGACTGCTGTTTCCAAAGTGCAGGCCGATTACGATAAGGCTTTGCAGGCCGAAGATCCGAAACCTGAGGATTTGTTCACGCATGATTTCGCCCCGACGCCGATTACGGAAGAAAAAGGGGAACGCAATCCAGCGAGAGAAGATAAAGTCGTCATGGTCGATTGCGCGTTATTCGCAGTCGAGGAATTGATGAAAGAAAATAAGGAGTGTCTTTTATATGGCCAGGATGTTGGCGGAAGATTGGGCGGCGTATTCCGTGAAGCGGCGACACTGGCGCAGAAATTCGGCGACGACCGCGTGTTCAACACACCGATCCAGGAAGCTTTTATCGTCGGTTCGACGGTCGGAATGTCGGCTGTCGGTTTGAAGCCGATCGTTGAGGTTCAGTTCGCCGATTACATTTGGCCCGGCCTGAACCAATTGTTTACCGAAGTCAGCCGCTCGTGTTATTTGTCGAATGGCAAATGGCCCGTGAGCATGATTTTGCGCGTTCCGATTGGCGCTTATGGCTCGGGCGGGCCGTATCATTCTTCTTCGGTGGAAAGCGTTTTGACGAATATCCGTGGGATAAAGATTGCTTATCCGAGCAATGGCGCCGATTTGAAAGGCTTACTCAAAGCCGCTTATTACGACCCGAATCCAGTGGTGATTTTGGAGCATAAGGGTTTGTATTGGTCGAAAGTGAAAGGAACCGAAGCCGCACGCGTGAACGAACCTTCCGAGGATTATGTTTTGCCTTTCGGGAAAGCGAATATCGTGCAGGAAATCTGGGCGCAGGACGAAAGCGAAACCATCTCGATCATCACTTACGGAATGGGCGTGCATTGGGCGCTCAATGCCTCGGCTGACAGAAAAGAGAATATTGAAATCGTCGATTTGCGGACCTTATTTCCGCTTGACGAGGAAACGATACTCCAATCCGTCAAGAAGACTAAAAAGTGCCTGATCGTAACCGAAGAGCCCGTTGGCAATTCTTTTGCGAGAAGCCTTGCCGGGATGATTCAGGAGAAATGCTTTAAATATCTCGATGCGCCGGTGATGGTGATCGGTTCGGAGAATATGCCGGCGATTCCGCTCAATTCGGTTTTGGAGCAGACGATGATCCCGTCGATGGAGAAAGTGAAGGCGAAAATAGAAGAATTGTTGAATTATTAGAAGCTGTTTCCCGCTGTCCGCTTTATCTTTTATTGCGTTGCACTCCATAAAAGGATGCCGCTTCCATCAGGGCTAGGCATTCGATATAAATAAAAAAACCGTAACATTCAAATGCTACGGTTTTTTTCTGTCTTCTGCAACCTGCTTACTTCTTCGCCTGCGGCGGGTATTGTTCCAGGATTTTCGCTACGAAATTCTTGATCACTTCGTCTTTCTTATCCACATCCTGAGTCAGGTAACCGACGCCTTCGCCCTGCCAGACCATCTCTTTCTTTTTCGCGTCGATCAGGTCGATGTAGAGCGTCCCTTCGGTATTGGTATACGTGTACGTATTGCCGCCCCAAACATATGGATTCCAGCCGTAGCTCCAGCCATAACCCCAACCGGCATTAAACTGGTTTACATTGACCTGCTCCCGCGCTTTGGTGAAAATGTTGATCAGCAAATCGGGCGTTTCGCTTTTTGTAAACCCTTTGGCGGCCATGGTTTCATCGATGGCACGCAGGATTCTTTTCTTATCGAGGTCCGAAATCTCGACTTTATCGATGCCGTTTTTGTAAAATGCGTAGGTTTTGAATTGTCCAAAATCGACATTCTTGTCATAATCCGAAGTGACCCTTACAGAACAGCAAGAGCCTAAGATAAAAAGCAGTAGTACGGGTAAAAATTTTATAGTCTTCATAGCAATTAATTTAAATTATGATTCTTTTTCCTTTTTCTCCTTAAAGCTCCTGACGACTGCAAAAATATTCAGGACAATACAACCGATGGCAAGAATCGATCTCGCATAAATATTATCCACAAAATAAGCGAGCGGGAGCAGAGCTGTTCCCATGACCATCAATTCGAAGCTGCTTATTTTTTTCATTGTTTAAAGATTGTCTAAAATGGAGTCGTCGACTAAATTCGGGATGGTCACTTTCAGTAAAGGCTGCGCGGCCATCGCCCTTTTTATGGCAAACATCGCTTCGTCGTTCCTGGCCCAGCTTCTTCTTGAAATTCCGTTGTTTACGTCCCAGAAAAGCATGGCTTCCAGTCGTCTTGAAGCGTCGGCAGAACCATCAAGAACCATACCAAATCCGCCATTAATTACCTCGCCCCAACCCACGCCACCGCCATTGTGGATGCTTACCCAGGTTGCCCCGCGGAAGCTGTCGCCGATGACATTTTGTATCGCCATATCGGCAGTAAAACGCGATCCGTCATAGATATTTGAAGTTTCGCGATAAGGTGAATCGGTTCCTGAAACGTCGTGGTGGTCGCGGCCCAAAACGACAAATCCAATCTCATTTCCGGCAATCGCTTGATTGAACGCTTCGGCAATTTTGATGCGGCCTTCCGCGTCGGCATATAAAATCCGCGCTTGTGAACCCACGACCAATTTATTCTGTTGCGCGCCTTTGATCCATTGGATATTGTCCTGCATTTGCTGTTGGATTTCTGTCGGGGCAGATTGTGCCATTTCTTCTAAAACTTCACAAGCGATCGCATCGGTTTTTGCCAAATCTTCGGGTTTTCCGGAAGTACAGACCCAGCGGAACGGGCCGAAACCGTAATCGAAACACATCGGACCCAAAATGTCCTGTACGTAGCTCGGGTATTTGAAATCGATTTTATTTGGGGCAAAAACATCAGCGCCGGCGCGCGAACTTTCCAACAAAAAGGCATTTCCGTAATCGAAGAAGTACGTTCCTTTTGCGGTGTGTTTATTGACTGCCGCGGCGTGTTTCCTTAAAGTCTCCTGGACTTTTTCCTTGAATAAAGTCGGATTGTTGGCCATCATTTCATTAGCTTCCTCAAATGATACCCCAACCGGATAATAGCCTCCGGCCCATGGATTGTGCAGTGAAGTCTGGTCGGAACCCAAATCGATATAGATATTTTCCGTGTCGAATTTTTCCCAGACGTCGACAATATTTCCGTTGTAGGCGATCGATACGGTTTCCTTGTTGGCTTTTGCAGAACTGACCCTGGCAACCAATTGATCCAGATCGGCAATCACTTCATCGACCCAGCCTTGCGAATGGCGCGTCTGAACGGCTTTGGGGTTGACTTCCGCGCAGACGGTAATGCAGCCCGCGATGTTCCCGGCTTTGGGTTGCGCGCCACTCATACCGCCGAGTCCGGAAGTGACGAACAGTTTTCCGGCAAGGCTTTCCTTATTCTTTGCGATTTTCCTTCCGGCGTTTAAGACCGTAATAGTTGTTCCGTGGACGATACCCTGCGGACCGATATACATATAACTTCCGGCGGTCATCTGGCCATATTGCGTGACGCCGAGCGCATTGAATTTTTCCCAATCGTCCGGTTTGGAGTAATTCGGGATCATCATACCGTTGGTCACGACAACACGCGGAGCGTCCTTATGCGATGGATACAAGCCCATCGGGTGGCCGGAATAAATGGTTAAAGTTTGCGCTTCTGTCATCTCCGACAGGTATTTCATGGTGAGTAAGTATTGCGCCCAGTTTTGAAAAACCGCGCCGTTCCCGCCATAAGTAATCAATTCGTGCGGGTGCTGTGCCACGGCATAATCGAGGTTGTTCTGGATCATGAGCATGATGGCTTTCGCCTGTTCGCACCGTCCCGGATATTCGGAGATCGGGCGCGCTTTCATTTCATAGTCGGGACGAAGTCGGTACATATAGATGCGGCCGTAGGTGTTGAGTTCGTCGAGGAATTCCTTTGCCAAAACCGCGTGGTCTTTGGGTTCGAAATAACGCAGCGCATTGCGGAGTGCGAGTTTTTTCTCGTCGGGCGAAAGGATTTCCTTGCGTTTTGGCGCGTGGTTGATGTTGGTGTCGTAAGGTTTCGGTTGCGGAAGAATCTGTGGGATTCCCTGTTGGATTTGCTCTTTGAAAGTCATATGTGGTTGTTAGTTTGCACTGTCCGTTTGGGCGCGTTAGGGATTGAAGCGAAAATCCTGACATTGCGATTGTGCGAAATTTCAGCAGATTGCTTCACTTTGTTCGCAATGACAGATTGTAGCGAAAAGCCCGCCGCTTGCGGAACGCCTTGATTATTTTTTTATTGTTCCTGTTTTTTTATCAAATCCGTATGGGCAATGCCGGCACCCGCTTCGGCAGCAATAGCCGCGTTTGAGGTGGTATTTTTCGGTGAAACATTTGTAGCCTTCGGGTGTGTAATAAAAATCTTCGCCTTCGACCGGGATATTTTCGTTATTTTGCTCCTTCATACCCTACAAATTTATAAACTTTAGAGCGAATGTTGCTGATTGTTTCCAAATATTTAATTCCGAAAGGCTACCGCGGCATGACGGTTTTTCCGTTTGTGATTTTGCGGGAGAAGGAAGCCATGGAAAACCAGATATTGGTCAACCATGAGAAGATTCACATTCGCCAGCAATTGGAATTGTTGGTGCTGCCTTTTTTTGTTTGGTATGTTTTGGAATATGGTTTTCGGCTGAGACAATACCGCAGCAGGAATCTGGCGTACCGCAATATTTGCTTTGAAAGGGAAGCCTACGAAAATGAAAAAGACCTTGACTATTTAAAGAAAAGGCCTTTTTGGAGGTTTTTCAAATTTGTTTAGCGGGATGGATCCGGTTGTATTTTTGCGGAATCAATTGGCTGTATTGCAGTCTTTTTTTCGGGACGGATTGTTTTTTTATCAATCTCGGCAGATTCATTTTGCACAATCCTGACCGTTGGGTTGTATTTCGGGAAACGGAGGTTTTCTTTTTGTTTCCAGATGGCGTAGATGCTGTATTGTACCGTTCCGTTGCTGGCGCCTCCCATATCCTCAAGGATAAAAGTCTTGTCTTTCTGGTTTCTGGTTACGCGAATGCTGCCGTAAGTGTCTTCGGCTCCCTGGACAAATACCTTAAAAGGTTTGGAATCGGCGATGCAATCTGCAAACAGCGGATCCATTGTAACGGTTGCTTTTCCATTTACGAGCGTTGCTTCGCCGATATCGAAGAACCAGTTTTCGGGCGCTTCAGGTGCAAAAAGAATCCTTTCGCCGTCCCTTGTTGGCATTGTCGTCGAGACGGAAGCTGCGCCCGGGCCTAATATTTTATAGTGTACGCCGCCAATCCTTCCGCCGACATATACTGTTGAAGCGGTAGCGTTGTCGTTATAATTCCCAATGAACGCTGCACGATCTACTGCCGGCGAACCTGAAAGCGCCGCATTTCCGAAAGCACCCCATTGGGTTCCGCTAAAAGCACCGCCGCTACCTTGCGCTATGGTTGTTGCGCCAAGATTATTTCCTGCCCCGATAACACCGGTTCCTGCGCCGGCTTTGCCATAAGCGACCATTCCAATCGACCCTGTGAATGCGCCACCTGATCCATTGGTCAGGTACATCGCCGATTGATTGTTTCCGCTACCCAAAACGCCGGTTCCGGTCGCATTGAGATTGTATCCCCAGGCGCCACTGCCATTGGCAACATTTGTAATTCCGAAAACTCCGGCCGCAAGATTGCCTACGGCGGTTCCGAAAACTCCGGTACCGCCAGCGGCAGAAGCATAACCCTCAACGCCATTGGCATTGGTGCCGTTCGTGGTTCCGTAAACCGCAGAACCGGCCGCCACGTTTGCAACCCCGAATACTCCCGCACTGACCGCCCCGGCTGTTGAGCCGTATACGCCGGCTCCGGTACTTAGGTTGGTGCCATAAACTGCAATTCCGGTGTTGTTATTCAAACCATAGACGCCAGCCCCTGTTCCTGTATTTTGCCCGTATACGCCAACTCCTGTTGAGGTGGAATAGCCATTAATGGCAAAATCGGTTGCCGTAGTATTGTATACGCTAAACCGGTCGCCTGTTACTGGTGCGCCAGTATTGTTTACGACAATCTGTCCATTACCCAGAACACGGACCCGCTCTGTTCCGAACGTGGCGAGTTTGAGCGGTAAATTATCAGTCGTTCCGAGATAATTGGTGGATAAAGTTGCACTGTTGCCGGTGAGACTCCAGTCGGTTTTTGGCCCGGCATCAAAACGCACCCATTTGCCGCCGTCCCAGAAATAAAATCCGGGCGTAACGTCGTTGATTCCGTTGATATTGTATACCAGCTCTGAAATTGTAGGTGTAATTACGGTTGCCGTCGTCGTATTGGTCAGTGCGATTCTCGGAATCAGTAAGCCATCATTTGTCGAAGTGACATCGAGTGCGCCATTTGGTGTAGGCGTGCTAATTCCGACTTGTGCGGACAATGAATTCACGCTGATGGTAAAAAACATCATCAGGAATATGGAATAAATCTTTTTCATAATTCGCTTTCTTTTATTTTGAAATACAGGGTGTTAACCCATAAAAGTAATAGGTTAATAAAAAACTTACACAATTGAGACGACAGACGGCAGTTTAAATCGATGAACGACTTATTTTAAGGTATTTAGTGGAAAATTATTGCCTTTTGTGCCTACTATCCTGATATTTTTTTACTTTTATAACCTTAAAGGTAATTGATTATGAAGAAATTGTACACCCAAAGTCTCTATATGCTGTTTCTCTTTGTTACGGCAACATCATTTTCACAGCTGTTTGTAGGTTCAGGAGGCTCCGTATTTGTCAATGACCGGATGGTTTTTGTCAATCAGGACGTCAATCTGGATACGGGCGGAAATGTTTACTTAAGAAACGAGTCGCAATTGCTGCAGGGAACTGCGGGCGGTTCTGCAAATAAAGGCGCCGGAAAACTTTCGGTTTTTCAGGAAGGTTCTGTAAATAATTTCGCCTACAACTATTGGTGTTCGCCTGTGGGAAATGCATCGGCGTCAACGGGTAACGAAAATTTCGGACCAATCATGCTTAACAGACCGACTGATGTGACCAACAGTACCGGAGCGGTTTTGCTCGGAACAGGCGTCTTTGACGGAACGGCAACACCATTGCAAATCGCCGACCGCTGGATCTTTACGTATCTTTCCAATACCACTTACGCAGCGTGGGCACCGGCCGGTACCGCAACACCAAATGTTCCCCCGGGAATGGGCTTTACGATGAAAGGATCTTCAGGAACCGATGGCGTATTTTCAGATCATGGGCAAACCAATAATCCCGGCAGCAAGCAACGTTACGACTTCAGGGGAAAACCAAACGATGGCAATATCAGCGTCACTGTCGGTCCCGGACAACGTACCTTAACAGGAAATCCTTATCCTTCGGCAATCGATTTAAAGGCCTATCTGATGGCGGCCACCGGTACTACAAAAGTGGCCTATTTCTGGGAACAGGATCCTACAACAAATTCGCACCTTATCGCTTCTTACAAAGGCGGCTATGGAACTTATTCTCCTTTGGCTGCAGGCGGTGTTACGGATCCGACTTACGGATATATGGGCGTTTATGTTCCGCCTACATTTTATGCCTATGATGGTGCCGGGACGCAATTGGGTTCAACAGGAACCGGAACTGCATTCCAAAGGCGTTTCTGTCCGATCGGGCAAGGCTTCATGATTGAAGGTTCTGCTGGCGGAACGGTCACAATGAGCAATAATTTCAGGGTTTATGTAAAAGAGGGTACGTTCTCCGACTTTAATAGAAATACAAATCATACAAGCGATGCAAATCCAGGATTTCTACCGGAAATTCAGTCGGTTTCAGGATTGGACTATACGACAGTAAGTACGGCAGAAGTCCCGCAGATTCGCTTCAATACATTGCTTAACAATCAAGGCGTGAAACAAACCGCGTTGGTTTTTGTGCCTGGCGCTTCTGACGGTGCCGAAATTGGTATGGATGCCAAATCCCCCGATGCCACCGATATCGATATGTATTTTGTGCTCGATAACAGCCAATATGTGATTTCTGTAATTGATTTCGATGTCAACAAAAAAATTCCCGTGGGCTTTAAAGCCAATATCCCGGTAAGTTTCAGAATGACCGTAGCGGAAATGGTTAATTTTGACGGCGCTGAAAATGTGTACCTGCACGATTTGCAAACCGATATCTATCACGACATCAAAAATGCGGAATACGAATTCAGTTTGCCTGCAGGAACAGTCAATGACCGTTATGAAGTAACATTCCGGAATGACGCCGCCTTAAGCGTTCCGGAACTCGCGGCAGATGCTTTTGATGTTTTCCAGAACAACGACAGCCAACTGCTGACCATCGCCAATCCAAAGATGATGGATATCAAAACGGTAAACCTATATGACATTTCCGGTAAACTGATTTTCAATAAAACCAAACTTGGGGTAAAAGGCAGCTATCAGTTTCCGACCTCCGGAATCGCAGATGCAGTTTATATTGTGAAAATAATGACAGCCGACAGCCAGCAATATGCCAAAAAGATTACTGTATACAATGGCAAGAAATAACATTTAATAAATCTTGAATCAAGCAGTCGTAAGGCTGCTTTTTTTATGGAATATTATCACGGATCAAATCCATTGCCGTAATTTTGTAAAAACTTTTATTTGGAAACCACCAATCAGACCATCCCTGTTTCATCGCCTGATATTACCCTGGCCGTCAAACGTGAAGATTTGATCCATCCTTTTGTTTCCGGAAATAAGTTCAGGAAGCTCAAATACAACCTGCTTCAGGCAAAGCTCGAAAACCACAAGGCCATACTCACATTCGGCGGCGCATTTTCCAACCATATTGCTGCAGTGGCCGCTGCCGGGAAAGCGCAAAATATACAAACGATTGGCGTTATCCGCGGAGAGGAACTCGTCAGTAAAATTGATGATAATCCAACTTTACGGTTTGCGCGCGACTGCGGAATGCAATTCGAATTCGTCTCAAGGGAAAACTACCGCCTGAAAACCGAAATATCATTTATCGAAGAACTCCACAATAAATACGGCTCTTTTTACCTGATTCCCGAAGGCGGAACCAATGAACTTGCGGTAAAAGGCTGCGAGGAGATACTGTCGGAAGCCGATTCCGATTATGATTTTATCTGTTGCCCTGTCGGAACCGGAGGAACGATTTCGGGGCTTATCAACAGCATCAGGCCGCATCAAAAGGTTTTAGGATTTCCGGCGTTAAAAGGCGGTTTTTTAAAAGAAGAAATTTGTAAATTTGCGCGGAATGACAATTGGGATCTGATAACCGGCTATGAATTTGGCGGTTACGGAAAAGTGGATGTGGCTTTGGTTGCTTTCCTCAATCAATTCCATGCAGAAACCGGAATTTTGCTGGATCCGCTTTATACGGGAAAGATGCTTTTTGGCGTTATAGACCTGATCCGCCAGGGTTATTTTCCGAAACATTCAAAAATATTGGCGATCCACACAGGCGGAATCCAGGGAATCGAAGGGATGAATCTCAAATTAAGAAATAAGAATTTACCATTAATTGACACACATGATTAAGAAATTAGTGCTTTTTATTATCGCAATCGCAGTTGTAGGCTGTAGTTCGAGCCAGCCTGTAGTACGGACAAAAAACCCGGTTTACAGGAAACCAAACTCCTCAGTGGCATCGCGTACGAACACCAAAAAACCGACTTACAAAAAAGGCACGAACAAAACCGCCACAGTCAACAAGCCAACAACGTCCAGGCCGGAAATCAAAAAGATAGAAGAAAAATACGAATCGGCGAAAGAAACAGGAAAATCTACAGGAAACGAAACCGTATATTCCAAAGAAGAAATCCTCGAGGCGACCACGCGCGTAAAGGTGACTACGGCCATGGTGCTCGATTATATCGCACAGTATAAAGATATTGCACAGAATAATATGGCGCAGTATGGCATTCCGGCCAGTATTATCATCGGCCAGGGAATCCTTGAATCGGGTGCGGGAACCGGGCCTCTGAGCGTTTTGGCCAACAACCATTTCGGCATTAAATGCCACAACGAATGGACCGGCCCGAGCGTCAGATACGACGACGATGAGGAACAGGAATGTTTCCGCAAATACGAACAACCGAATGAATCTTACACCGATCACGCCTTATTCCTCACTTCAAGGACACGATATGCGGGATTGTTCCTTTTGGACAAAGGCGATTATGTTTCGTGGGCAAAAGGCCTCAAAGCCGCAGGATACGCCACCGATCCGAAATATCCGGATAAACTGATCGGGATTATCGAACGCTACCAACTCGGCAAGTACGACGCACAGGTTATGGGTAAAGAATATGAACCGACAGGTCCCGAACCAACCATCGTTTCAGTAATGAAAGAGCCCGCTTTCGCAGATGCCGACCTTTACCAGGTTGCCCAGGGCGATACTTTATATTCCATTTCAAAACGATTCAATATTTCCGTGGATGACCTGAAGAAAAAGAACAATATTCAGGACAATGCGATTTCCATCGGACAAAATCTTAAAGTAAAATAATCTATGTTATACCAAAGAAGCAGCCAGCTTTTTGCTGATGCTGAAAAAGTAATCCCGGGCGGTGTCAATTCGCCTGTCAGGGCATTTAAGGCCGTGGGCGGAACGCCGATTTTTGCCAAAAGCGCAAAAGGCGCCTATCTTTATGATGAAGATGGAAACCGGCTGATCGATTACATCAATTCCTGGGGGCCGATGGTTCTCGGGCACGCTTATGAACCGGTTGTAAATGCCATCATTGAAAAAACCAAACTGGGGACTTCCTTCGGGATGCCAACAGCGCTCGAGACTGAAATCGCCGCACTGGCCGTTTCCATGGTTCCGAATATAGATAAGATACGGTTCGTCAATTCGGGCACCGAAGCCTGCATGAGTGCCGTTCGCCTTGCGCGGGGTTTTACAAAAAAAGATAAAATCATCAAATTTGCGGGCTGTTACCACGGCCACTCCGATTCGTTCCTGATCCAGGCTGGCAGCGGCGCCGTTACTTTCGGTACGCCAAACAGTCCGGGCGTTACGGCAGGAACGGCCAAAGATACTTTACTGGCGCGTTACAACGACCTCGAAAATGTGTTGGCATTAATCGACGCCAATAAAAATGAGATTGCAGCGATCATCATCGAGCCGGTTGCGGGCAACATGGGCTGTATTCCGCCGAAGAAAGGTTTTTTGGAAGGACTGAGGAAACTTTGCGATGACAATGATATCCTGTTGATCTTCGATGAAGTGATGACCGGATTCCGGCTTGCCAAAGGCGGTGCACAGCAATTGTATAATATTACGGCCGATATCGTCGCTTTTGGGAAAGTGATCGGCGGCGGATTGCCTGTTGGCGCATTTGCCGCAAGGGCGGAAATCATGGATTATCTCGCGCCAATCGGACCGGTATACCAGGCCGGAACCTTATCCGGAAATCCACTGGCAATGGCGGCGGGCCTGGCCATGCTTCTGGCACTCAATGAAGAACCTGCTATTTTCCAAAGGCTGGAAGAGAAGACCGCTTATCTCGAAAAAGGCATCCGTGAAAAACTCACCAAAAATGAAGTTGTTTATACAATCAATAGGGTAGGATCGATGATTTCGGTTCATTTTGACAGATCGCCCGTAACGGATTTCCAAAGCGCTGCGAAAGGCGACAATGAAAAGTTCCGGAAATTCTTCCACGGATTACTGCAGGAAGGGATTTACATCGCACCGTCGGCCTATGAAACCTGGTTTATCACCGACGCGCTGACCTATGAAGATCTTGATTTTACGATTGCAGCAATCGATAAGATTTCGAAAACACTAGCATAAAAAAAAGCCCACATGATTGTGGGCTTTTTTTATTATTTAATAACAATTATTGTGATAATTGCTTCAACAGGTTTTTGTCTTTTTCAACAATCGACCTTTGCTCTTTGTCCAAACCGCCTAGAACCTTATGTCCATATGCTTCAGCAATGGCATCTCTTTGGGCTTGTGTCTTGGCTTCTGCCAAAGCATCATGCTTCATTACCATCAAAGTATAAAAATCTTTTTTCAGGCTTTCAGAAATAGTCACTTTTTGGACTAAAGCCGCGATGTCTTTTTGTGCAGCATCCTGGCTGGAAACTTTTTTATCCTGTGCATTTGCAGAAAAGGTAACGGCAAATAGCAATGTTAAAACAGCAATTAATTTTTTCATTGTAGAGTTTTTATTAAATTAGCAACCAAATCTAATTTATTTTTGCCAAATAGCAAAATTTATTTTTGTCCATTTTCAGGATCCGGCATTTTTTCTCCCTTTCTTTTGCCTTTGTTTTTGAGATCGGCTTTTCGGTCTTCTTTGATTTTCTCCCATTTGGTAAATTGTTCCTCAGTAAGGAGTTTTTTGAGTTTGGCCGTTTCTGCAGCCTGATAATCCAATCTTTCATTTTCTTTTTTGAAACGATCGTCTGCCGTTGGCGTTACGCCTTTATCTTTTTGGAGTTTGCGCTCGGTTACCATCGCTTCCCTTTTTGCAGAACGATCGGCAATGATCCTGGCCATTTCCTTTTGCTGTTCGGCGCTAAGGTTCAGGTCAAGTGTTAATTTTTTCAACTGCAACTGGTCTCTTTGTTCAGGCGTCAGTTTTTCCATTCTCTCACGCTTCTGCATTCTGTCATTTTCCTGGGCAAATGATGTCATTCCGACAATCAATAATGCGGCAACAATTAATTTTTTCATTTTATGTTTTTTAAAATTATGTGGGTAAGACCAATCCGGTTTTCCAAAGTTTAAAGCTAAATAAATTTTATTTGTAATTTAACAATGTAACTTAAATTTTTGTTATCTAAATTTGCAGGGTGAAAAAATTCGTATTCCTGCTGGCTTTTACGATGCTGCTTAAACCTGTAATCCCGGTTTTTCAGTACATTTTCAATTATGATTATATCGCAAACGAATTGTGTATCAATAAAGACAACCTGGTAATGGGCTGTAACGGAAAATGTTACCTTGTGAAAGAACTTGCCAAAGCTTCTGAAACCGAAAAGCCGCTGTCTTCCGATAAAAAGCACACCATTATCGAAACCACCGACTTGTTTCTTCCTGATTCCGGGAATTACGACCTCACCGCATTTCAAATCTTAGCCCAAAAACAAGTCAACACTACCTATTCGGATTTGTATTCCCATCTCAGTTCCCATTCTTTTTTCCATCCGCCTACCATCATTTCTTAAATTTTAGCATTCCAGCAATGGGCTTCTTTGGCTTCCGCCGAATGATGCTCCGTTGTGTCCATCCCATTAAAAAATTAAGAAATAATACCAGAAATGAAAAATCTTTTAAAAAATACGCTTGCCGTTTTGGCAATCAGCGCTTTATTGGCTTCCTGTAACGATGACAATACAATCCTCAGCAATACTTCCGGAAATGGAAACCTCGACATCGAATTCGACAATTCCTACGCCGGAAACGAACTCGAACTCAACGCCGCCAACACTGCCACTTCAAACAATGAAATCCTCAATATCAGCGCCGTCAAATACTTCATTAGCAATATCGTCCTGACCGATGAAAACGGCGCCACATTTTCCTATCCCAAAGCCAACGGCTATTTTATCGTAGACGAAAGTGACGAATCGAGCGTAGTGCTGCATCTCGAGAATATCCCGGCCGCCAATTATTCCAAGATCAGGTTCGGAATCGGTGTGGATCCCGAAATGGCCGCTTCGGCTGAACAAGCTGGCCTTATTGCTTTGGCACAGAACGGCAGACTCTACGACAACTCCGATTACGCTTTCCTGTCGCTCAAGGGCAATTTCACTTCGCCTGCGGTTTCGCCTCAAAACCCATTCGAAATCCAGGTACGCCAAACGACAACCGCCGCAAACAATTACCATGAAGTGACGCTCGATTTGCCGCAGAAAGCATTGGTGCGCACCGAAATCACACCCGAAATCCATGTCGTTGCCGATCTGTCAAAAATCATCGATGGAACGCATAAAGTGAAGCTTTCCGATCATGTCGAAGCCGGCGAAGTCCACATTTCAGAAGGTGAAACGATCGATAATATCGCATTGAACCTACCCGAAATTTTCACCGTAGCGCACGTGCACAACGATTAATTTTTTGAGGAGCACAAAAGCGGCCTTCCATTGGGAACAGTTGTCCCGCTTTCGCCTTTATCTTTTCCCGTGTTCCCGATACGCGCCTGTCGGCGCACCCGAACTGACGGGAAAAGGATACCGGCTTAATCGGGGCTAGGCAACCGCTTTTTGTGCTTCTTCAAATCGTTTTTCAAAAAAGACATCCAATGAAAAAATATATTTTACTACTGCTTCTCGGTGCACAATTCACTTTCGCAGCCACAGAAAAGGATTCAATCTCGCGTTTTCATTTCAGCAAAATGCTGCTCGAAGACGACTGCGATGCCTGCGGCTGCTCGGCAAACGGCGGCAGCATGGGCTTCAGTTCGATGGTCAACAACAATTTTGTCGGACTGCGGTATTTCTACCAAAGCTATACGAGCAAGGACGGCATTTTCAACAACTCACCGTGGGTCGACGAGAATTTCAACACCATACAGCTCTGGGCGCGCATCCCGATCACCAGGCGCATCCAGGTTTCGGCGCTGGTTCCGTATCATTTCCACAACCGCGAACGCAGTACCGGAAACGAGAATATCGAAGGCCTGGGCGATATCACTGTTCTTGCGATGTATGCGATTGTACAGACGCAAAAGGACAGCGCCATTTTTACACACAAATGGCAGTTGGGCGGCGGTATCAAGGCGCCGACAGGAAAGTTTGATGTAGAGAATAACAAAGGCAGCGTCAATCCGGGATTTCAGGTCGGCACCGGAAGCTGGGATTATTTGATCGCCACAGAATATGTTATCAAGAGAAAAAAACTCGGACTCAACACGATGGCGAGCTACACTTTCAAAACCGAAAACAAGAAACTGTACCAATTCGGAAACCAGTTCAATTACGGCAGCTCGTTATTTTATCTTTTCGACTGGCAGCAGGTGAAACTCGTTCCGCAGGCCGGAATCGCGGGCGAGGTTTTTGGCGCGAACAGCCAGTACGAACAGGAAGTCCCGGATTCTGCAGGCGATATCGTGTTTGGTAAATTTGGCGTCGAAGCCGGAAGGAATAAGTTTTCGGTCGGCATAAACGCAATGGTTCCGATCAACCAGAATTTATCGAATGGCAAAGTGGAAAGCAATTATAGATGGAGTGTGAATCTCAATTACAGCTTATAAAAAAAGGAACCCGATTGGGTTCCTTTTTTTTACTTTTCTAAAATATATTATCCTGTAATCTCCACCGTTTTCCGGTCGCCATCCACTACAACCTTAATCAGATTGTGTTTCGACAATCCTTTCATAGCCGCGTCCCATTTCTTGCCGCTTAATGCAGCAGAGACTTTGAGTACGCCCAGATCCATCGAATTGTCATCGGACTGCAGCAAGGCGATAATCAGTTTTTCGTCTTCGGTCAGTTCGATCTGCATCTGTTTTTTCTCGGGACGCATCTGTGGGAAGAACAGCACTTCCTGGATTGAGGCATTGTTGGTCAGGAACATGATCAAACGGTCCATCCCGATACCAAGTCCCGAAGTCGGCGGCATGCCGTATTCGAGTGCACGAAGGAAATCCTCGTCGATGAATTGAGTCGCTTCGTCATCGCCTTTTTCGGCCAATTGGAGCTGGTGCTCGAAACGTTCGCGTTGATCGATCGGGTCGTTGAGTTCGGAATAGGCGTTGGCCACTTCCTTTCCGCAGACCATCAGTTCGAAACGCTCGGTCAGTTCGGGGTTGTCGCGGTGCTGTTTGCAAAGCGGACTCATTTCTTTCGGATAGTCGGTGATGAACGTCGGCTGGATGAAATTGCCTTCGCATTTCGCACCGAAAATCTCATCGATCAGTTTGCCTTTGCCCATGGTCGTGTCGACATCGATTCCCATTCCGCGTGCCGCATCGAACAATTGCTGTTCTGTTTTCCCTGAAATGTCGAAACCCGTGTATTGTTTGATCGCATCGGTCATCGTGACGCGTGTATAAGGCGCTTTGAAATCGACCTGGTGTTCGCCGAAAGTCGCTTCCGTTTTTCCGTTAACCGCCAAGGCGCAATGCTCGAGCAGGTTTTCGGTGAATTTCATCATCCAGTGGTAGTCTTTATAGGCCACATATATTTCCATCGCGGTGAATTCGGGGTTGTGCGTACGGTCCATGCCTTCGTTGCGGAAGTTTTTGGAGAATTCATACACGCCGTCGAATCCGCCGACGATCAGTCTTTTCAGATACAATTCGTTCGCAATCCGCATATATAATGGAATGTCGAGCGAGTTGTGGTGCGTTACAAACGGACGCGCCGCCGCTCCGCCCGGAATGGGTTGCAACACCGGGGTTTCCACTTCAAGATAGCCTTTGTCGTTGAAGAAGCTACGCATCGCATTGAACAATTTGGTCCTTTTGATGAACGTTTCCTTCACATGGTCGTTTACGGTTAAATCGACATAACGCCTTCTGTACCTTTGTTCGGGATCGGAAAACGCATCGTGGATCTTTCCATCGGCATCGGTCTTTACGATAGGAAGCGGTTTGAGTGCTTTAGCCAAAACGGTCAATCCGTAAATGTGTATGGAGATTTCGCCGACCTGAGTCTTGAAAACCGTACCGCGCACACCGATAAAATCACCGATATCAAGCAGTTTCTTAAATACGACATTGTACATCGTTTTCTCCTCGTCATTCGAAATATCGTCGCGCGAAACATATACCTGTATGCGGCCTTCGGCATCCTTGAGTTCGGCGAAAGACGCTTTCCCCATGACCCGGCGCGACATCATACGGCCTGCGAGCACGACTTCCTTACCGTCGAACTTCTCAAAGTTTTCGAGGATTTCGGTCGTGTAGGCCGTGGTTGTGAATTCGGCGGCAGGATAAGGTTCGATCCCTAAATTGCGCAATTCTGTGAGTGCTTCGCGTCGGAGTATTTCCTGTTCGGATAATGCCATGGTGAGGTGAATTTTAAGAGCGCAAAGATACCGATAAGTTTCAAAGTTACAAAGTGGCAAAGGGTCAAAATTGCGGCGCTTAAATTCCGAAGTTTTAAAGGTTGGACCACTTCGGCTGAAATTATTATATTTGGATGAATTAATCCTTAAAATTCCCGATCATGAAAATGCGACTTTATCTGTTAGCGGTTTTGGCTTCGATGGCTTTGACAAGCTGCCAGATTACCGAAAATATTTACCTGGAAGAAGACGGCAGCGGCAAGATCGCTTTTGATGTCGATGCTTCGGAACTGATGGGTATCGCGGGCGATAAGGTTGCGGAAACCGGCCAGATGCAGGACATCGATTCGACATTCACCTTCAAACAGATCTTCGAGCAGAAAAAAGACAGCATTGCCAAATTACCTGCGGCGGAACAGGCGCGTCTCAAAAAACTCGAGGACCTGTCGGTTAACATGAAGATGAATGCCGCTTCCAAAGAATTCAGGATGTCTGTCTTCAGGGATTTTAAGAAAGCCACCGATTTGCAGGATATGATGGAAGCGATGAAATCGATTAAGGATTTGGAGAAAGCGCCTTCGACCCCGGAGAATCCGTTTGGCAATATGATGAATGGCAGCAGCAACACCGACCTCAAATATTCGTTTGACGGCAAAACCTTTAAGCGTACCGCAAAAATCATCGACCCGAAACTCCAGGAACAATTGAAAGACTCCACCGGGATGATGAAGATGATGTTTGCCGGATCAAACTACACGATGAAATATCATTTTCCGAGAAAGGTCAAATCGGTTTCCAACCCGAATGCGCTTTTCAGCGCCGACAGGAAAACGGTCACGATTCCGTATTCGCTTTCCGAATATATAGAGCAACCGGATAAAATGAGTGTTGAAGTGATTCTGGAAAAATAATTTAAGATTTCGCTGTATTTTTTGTGTTTCAAACCTTCGTATCTTTGTGCGCAACTTTGCATTTCGGAAAAATGAATAAAATCATACAGCTACAGGATTTAGGCTTGAAAGATTACAAGGAAACCTGGGCATACCAGGAATCGCTTTTCGATGGGATTGTCAACCTGAAAATCAGGAACAGGAGGGAAGCGCTCAATTTGGAAACCCCGAATTATTTCCTGTTTGTTGAGCATCCGCATGTATATACTTTAGGCAAAAGCGGTGATTTCGACAATTTGCTCATCAGTGAAAAACAATTGGCGGAAAAAGGCGCGACCTTCTACAAAGTGAACCGTGGCGGCGACATTACGTATCACGGGCCCGGACAGATTGTGGGTTACCCGATCCTCGATCTCGACAATTTTTTTACAGACATCCATAAATACCTGCGTTTTCTGGAGGAAGTGATCATCTTGACTTTGGCCGATTACGGTATCAGATCTTCAAGAAGCGAGGGCGAAACCGGAGTCTGGCTCGATGTCGGGACACCGTTTGCCAGGAAAATCTGTGCGATGGGCGTTCGTGCCTCGCGTTGGGTCACGATGCACGGATTTGCGCTGAATGTAAATGTTGACCTGGGATATTTCGACAATATGATTCCGTGCGGGATCCGCGGGAAAGCCGTAACTTCCTTAAACGTCGAGCTTGGTGTTGATCAAGTTGATATCAAAGAAGTGAAGCAAAGAATCAAGACTCATTTCACGGCGTTATTTGAAGCCGAATTCCGGGAAAGCTCAGATCTTCCTCAAAACCCAGTTCCAGTTGCTCCTCAGGCAATAACCTAAAAGTCATGCGGTGGTATTTCGTCGTTCCGTATTTGCGGATGGCCTCGCGGTGCTCCAAAGTCGGATAGCCTTTATTCTGTTTCCAATTGTACATTGGGAATTCCTCATGAATCATTTCCATATAAGCGTCGCGGTAGGTTTTTGCGAGTACCGATGCGGCGGCGATGCTTTTGTATTTCGCGTCGCCCTGGATGATACAGCTGTGCGGGATGTTGTTGACGGGTTTGAAACGATTGCCGTCTACAATAATATACTCCGGTATGGTGTGGAGTTTTAATATGGATTCCTGCATGGCCTTTATTGAGGCATTGAGGATGTTGATTTCATCGATAACCAAAGGATCCAGATGGGTCACTGCAAAACACATTGCCTGCGCTTCGATAATTGGTTTGAGGAAGGAGCGGTGCTTTTCTGAGAGCTGCTTGGAATCGTTCAGCAGTTCATGGTCGAAATGATCGTGGAGGATTACTGCTGCAGCCGTTACCGGACCGGCAAGGCAGCCACGGCCGGCTTCATCTGTTCCGGCTTCAAGGGCGAATTCTGAGAATTTGGCGAGCAGCATATTGGGTTTTTGATAATATTATGCAAATTAACGCAACTGAATTTGAAATATTACATCCTAATTAATAGTTTCTTTGAACTTATTAACACCGTTTTTACATTTTAACAGGTTGTTAAAATATATATTAAGAGGTATTATTTGTTTATTTAAGAAATAATTAAGAAGTTTGCGAAATAACTAACTCAAATAAATTTAACATGAGATCTAAGTTCAAGTGGATTTTCGCGCTATTAATAGTAGCGTTCTCAATGCAGGTTTCTTTTGCACAGGAGAAAACTGTTACAGGTACAATTACAGATAACGGAATGCCGTTGCCTACTGTAAATGTAGTTAATAAAAATACAAAAGCAGGCGTACAGTCGGATTTTGACGGGAAGTATGCCATTAAAGCAAAAGCAGGAGATGTATTGATCTTTTCTTTTGTGGGTTACGCTGATGCTTCAATCACCGTAGGCGCTTCAAATGTTGTAAATGCAGTATTGAAGCCTGATAACGAGGTGTTGACTGAAGTGGTAGTAACCAGCCAGGGTATCAAAAAAGACAAAAAAGCGGTAGGTTATGCCGTTACAACGATTAAGGCAGAAGATTTTGCGTCTAAGCCTTCAACAGACGTTGTAAGAGCATTGACCGGAAAAGCGCCGGGTGTAAATATCCAGCAAACGAGCGGTTTGTCAGGATCAGGAACAAACATTATCATCCGTGGTTATTCTTCCATTACCGGAAACAACCAGCCTTTATTTGTAGTTGACGGGGTTCCTTTCAATTCAGATACAAACAGTGATGGTAACTTCCTTGAGGGCGCTACAAACGCTTCGAGCCGTTTCCTTGATCTGGATCCGAACAGTATTGAAAGCATCAGTATCTTAAAAGGTCTGAGCGCAACAACATTGTATGGTTCTGCGGGTAGGAATGGTGTGGTCCTGGTTACCACCAAATCCGGAAACACAAAAGATATCAACAAAAAGATGGATGTGAGTTTTTCGCAATCATTATATATGACTGAGATTTCGGCTTTACCGGATTATCAGAATAAATACGGGATGGGATTTGATAACACTTATCAGGAAGCATTCTCTAATTTTGGGCCAGCTTTCGGAACGATAGGAACCCAAGGCATTGATGGTAATGGAAATGTCCCACATCCTCTTGCGGATACCTATCCGGAGCAATATGCAGGACAAGTTACGCCTTATGTGCCTTATAACAATGTGAAGCCTTTCTTTTCTACAGGATCGGTTACTACAACATCTGTTAACATTGGCGGAAGGTCTGAAAACACATCTTATAACCTTAGCGTTGGTAATACCAATGACCATGGTTTTATTGAAAACAATAGCTACAAACGATTGAATTTAAGTACGGGTGGACAAACAAAATTGTCAAACGGGTTTACATTGAGTTCCGTATTAAACTATGTAAGAACAGACAAAAGCGCTCCTCCTACAGCTGCAGGATTTGGTTCAAATGCCGCTGCGCCTTCAGTTTTTGCTAATATTTTATATACTCCGCGAAGCCTTGATTTATTTGGCTTGCCTTATGAAAATGCGGTTACGCACGAATCTATAAACTATAGAAATGACATCCCGAATCCTAGATGGACTCTTAAAAATTCAAGTGACGATGAGTCGGTTAGACGTTTCTTTGGAAACTTTACTGCAAGCTATGAAATCAACTCATGGTCTAATATTTCTTACAGACTGGCTTTGGATAATTATACGCAAACAAAAAGGTATCATATCAATAAAGGTAACGGACAACCATTTGATAACGATGGTTTTTTGAGGACTACAGTTAATGAAAATACTGTTTTTGACCATACCTTAAGCTATAACTTTGATACAAAATTAGATGCTGCAGGAAACTGGAACCTTGATGGTACAATCGGTTTTAATCCAAGACAGGAATCTTATAATTATACCTATCTGAATAGTACTGTTCAGTTTGTATACGGATTCGTTGAGCACCAGAATTTTGAAAATAACGAAGGATATTCTGAAAGACAGAACTTTAACATTGTTGGAACTTATGCCAGTTCGACTTTAGGATTTAAGAAATACCTCTATCTGAACCTTCAGGGAAGAAACGATGCGTATTCGTCTTTACAAAAAGACAACAGGTCTTTGTTTTACCCATCTGCTTCATTGTCATTTATCCCAACTGACGCTTTTTCTGCGATCAAAGGGAAAGTCGTTGATTACATGAAATTAAGGGTCGGTTACGGTTCTTCTGCAGGTTTCCCGGATGCGTATAAAACCAATATTGGCCTTACAACAAGAACTAAAGTGTTCCTTCAATCGGATGGGACAGTCATAAATACGATTTCCCCGAGCAATGAATTGGGTAATCTGAATTTAAAACCTGAATTGGTAAAAGAGCTCGAGTTTGGTCTGGAAGGTAAATTTTTGGACAACAGGCTTGGTATCGACTTATCCGTTTACAAAAAGGTTTCTACGGATTTGATTATTGAAAGAGACCTTGATCCAGCATCAGGTTATGATTTTACCACAGATAACGTTGCCGAAGTAAGCAACAAAGGTTTTGAGTTAGGATGGAGTCTTGCCCTTGTAAGATCAAAAACCGATGGCTTTACCTGGGATCTTTCCGGAAGTTTTACCAAAAACCGAAACATAGTAGAGAAATTAGGTTTGGGTAGTGTTACTTCATTGGCTTTTGCCGGATTTACGAATTTAGGTAATTTCGCTATTGCAGGAAGACCATTTGGCGTAATTATGGGAAGTTCTATTAAAACAGATTCAAACGGAAATTATATTGTTGGTAATGACGGAAATTATGTGGCCAATAATGAACTTACAGAAATTGGAGATCCAAATGCTGATTGGAGATCAACAGTGATTAATGAGATTTCTTATAAAAACCTGACTTTTGGATTTCAGTTTGAATACCAGAAAGGCGGAGACATTTACTCCACTACTGCCGCAGCTTTGCTCTCAAGGGGTTTGACAGAAGATACCAATTATGACAGATCAGGAACTTTTGTACTTCCTGGTGTAAACCAGAATGGAAATATCAATACAACTCAAATTGGTGTTACACAGTATGGATTTAACAATTCAGGATTTTTCATCAACCAACAGGCCATTTATGATGCGACTAATTTAAGATTAAGAGAAATTTCTTTGTCGTATTCATTGCCTAAAAAGTTCCTGGATAAGACACCTTTTGGAAAAATATCTATTTCTGTGGTTGGGTCTAATTTATGGTACAAAGCATTTAATTTCCCAACACACTTGAATTTTGATCCTGAAGTATTAAGCTTAGGAGTGGGTAATGGACAGGGATTTGATTATTTGACCGGTCCTACAGCTAAACGTTACGGGTTCAACTTTAATTTAACCTTTTAAAAAGAATTATGAAAACGAAATTTATTAAATATTTATTTCTGATTGCTGTACTTGGTTTCAGCAGTTGTGAAACTTTAGACTTGGATCAGACTGAAAATCCAAGTGGTGTAAATGCGGATTTACTTGATCCTACTTACACGTTTAATTATGTTCAATTGCAATTGCCTGATTTTGTTAATTCTTCTAATGCCTTTACACAAGAAGTTATGAGACAGATGGCAATGACGGGTGGTAATACCTATGATAACGCTTTTGCACCTGTTAACTTCAATACCAATTGGAGTACAGCATACAACATCCTGAATGCGATCAAAATTATGGAGCCAAAAGCCCTTCAGAATGGCCGGTATTATGCTTTGGGTGCTTCTAAAGTAATCAGATGTTATGTTTTAATGTCATTGGTTGACATGTATGGCGATATCCCATATTCTGAAGCATTAATGGGGAATGCTAATCTGACTCCTAAATTTGACAACAGTGCAGAAGTGTACAAACAAATAATTGTCGAATTGAATGATGCGATCACTATGTTGGGAACTCCGGATGCAACTCCGGTAACCGATTTGTATTACGGTGGAGCGCCAGGCTGGGTTACGCTCGCCAATACGCTAAAACTAAAGATGTATAACAACGCGCGTTTGGCAGGAAGTGACTTAGGCGTTAATATCGCGGATGAGATTAATACAATTCTATCTCAAAATAACATTATCGATACACAGGCTGAAGATTTTGCGTTCAAGTATGGCAACTCAAGATCCACGCCTAACACCAGACACCCATTATACAATGAACAATATGAACTTGGTGGTGGTGCCTATATCGGAAACTATTACATGTGGGCAAGTTCTGTTGAGAAAAATGACGAAGACCTGGGTCTTATAGTTGATCCAAGAACAAACTTCTATTTTTTCAGACAGGATACCGATCCATCTAATGAAGATTCTTTTACATTACCGGGGAGAACGAGACCTGATCATTACAATGACGCTCAGTACGCTTCCTTTTTCAATCCTTTAATCAGGGCGCCTTATACGGTTTCAAACTGGACCGGGCAGGCTGCAGTGCAAGCTGGCGGCTTCTGGGGCAGGGATCATGGGGATAACTCGGGTATTCCGCCAGACGCTAGTAAGCGTACCGTAGGAGGTGTTTACCCAATTGGGGGCGCTTATGGTGCAGGTGAGGATGTGCAGACTAGTGGAACCAAAGGAGCTTTGGGAGCTGGTATCATGCCAATCTTAATGTCATCGTTTGTTCACTTTATCAAAGCGGAAGCAATGCTTACAGTTCCGGGCGTTTCAGGTAACGCAAAAGATGAATTTGTTGCGGGAATCGGTTCGTCAATAGACAGGGTTTTGGTTCCGGTAAATAATTACCCGGTAATCAATAAAGACAATGAGCCGTATACTTATGCAGCTGAAGGAACTTACGCACCTGGAACACTGATAATCAATCAGGGGACTGGCGCGCTTAATACAACAGAAGTTGAAAATTACAGTACTTTTGGAAAAATAGCTATCAGGGATAAAAAAGATTACATTGATTTCCTGGCTGCGAAATACGATGAAGTTTCAGATTCGGATAAACTGGAATTGATTATCAAAGAATATTACCTCGCCGCTTGGGGTAATGGACTTGAAACTTACAATAACTACAGAAGAACGGGCTTTCCTAGTAATCTACAGCCAACTTTGGAGCCGGCTTCAGGTGCTTTTTATTACACGGCTTATTACCCTGGTAATAGTGTAAATAACAACCCTAATGCTCCTGCAAATTTGAGAACCAGAAAAGTGTTCTGGGACAAAGCCAACCTTAATTTACATTAATACCAGATAGTATGAAGAAAATATTTTTATTACCGATTGTTGCGATGCTTTTTTTGGCATCAGCATGTGAAAAAGAAGACAGTCTTGATCCTTTACCTGTAAAGGATGCGGGTCAGTATGTCAGACTCGATATTACGAATAAGGTTTTTGCTCATGATCATATGGACGCTACAGTTTTTGGGGGTGAACTCACAACTCCCGGAAATAAAGTCCAGAAATATGAATTGTTTGTCAGGAGGACCAATTCTAATGGAATTGTCGTAGGAAATTATGTCCAATTATTGACGGTTGAAAGCTTTCCTGCAGAACTGTCAATCACCCCTCAGATGATTGCCACGGCACTCGGAATTAATGTTGCCGACATGGCTCAGGGCGAAGTATACCGTTTTCTGGGGTATTCTTATGGATTTGATGGCCAGGTTATCAATTACAATAATTTGTCAGCTACTGTTAAGGCGCAAGCCGGAATGAAGCAGGGCTATAAATTTATGACCACTTCGGTTCTTGACGACTATTTTCCATCGCACACCATAGATGGTGTTTTTGGATATGATAACTATCAACTCTAAAATTACTTAATTAAACGTCCAGATATACTTTTGGACATTGTTATTTAGTTTGACAAATTTTAAAATAAAAATAATATTATGAAAAATTTAAAAATAGTTTTCCTTTTTATCCTGGGAGCTGCTTTTTTAACATCATGTAGTGATGATGATGAAAGATTCACAGGAAGTCCGGTTGGCGCTATGCCAATAGAAACTGTTAATGCTACAGTTTCAACTGATGCTTCTTTCGCATTGCCGGGACAAACCATCAAATTCACAGTGACCTTGCCTGCTGATTTCAGGGCGATAGTCACAGATACAGTAACAGTTGAGGCTTCTACCTTCACATTAGGTGGCAGCGTCAGAAGAGGAACTGTGGATGTTTTGCCTGGGCAGGATTCGGCTACAGGTGATATTACCGTTGGTGGCGGTGGCGGGACATTCGATATGGCCTTTGACTTAAAACTTACTGCAATTAGTCTTAAGAAAGAGGTTCCCGGAAAGCATTATCTTATTGCCTCCAATACGATTAACATCGCTTCAGGAAACTCGAGTGTTCCTGCTGAAAGCGATAACAAATTGCAAATGATTTTATCATGGGAAAATCTCGATAAACCAAATACGGTTAGGGTAAAAGTTGGACGTGTAGGCCAAACCGCTATTGGATTAGCAGGAGCGAGCGGTTCAAGAACAATTAATGTAGCGGGATCGCCATACGTGGCTACTTTTGCTACAAACCTGACCACTACCGCTTCAAATTTTGTCACAAATTATGCAGCTACGATTCTTGCCAATTCAGGTATCACTGTTACATCTTCGGAATCTGCGATTCTTTTCAATTATTCGACTGCAACCCCTCCTGTAATAACAACTACTGGTACCGGATTAGCAGGCAGCACAATTTATTCTGTAGACACTCAGGTTCTTCCGGGAACGCAGCCTACGATTTCAAAGTCTTTTTTCGTTAGAAATGAGCCAAGGGTAAATCCTAATACCGGACGTATAGTGGTTGAGAATGGTACTTCCGCATATGGTGCAGGAGATTATCTTGTCCAGATTGGGGCTACTTCAGCTAATGATTTGGCTGTCAGCCCGACAGATCTTAAATACAGAATTGCAATTAGATTTCCTGATGGTCATGTTGAAATTTTTAAAGGTACCTACTTCGGCATGTCTGTTGCTGGTGGCTTCAAACCAGTTTTGAGTTTTACTAAAACAGGAACAGGCGACGCATCACAGTATACTAACTTCTCAAATCTTAATCCATAAGATAAAGATTAGGAAGTATTTAGAGCGGATATTTGCAAGGCAAGTATCCGCTCTTGTGTTAATATCCTCGTTTTGTTTGAATTTTAATGTTATTTTTTTGTGTTTGAAATTTTATATATTTATATTTGTTTCAAACTTTATTTAAAATTAATTAATTATGAAAAAATTATTACTATTACTACTTATGGTAACTTACGGTGCGACATTAAGCGCACAGATTTTCTGGGAAGAAAGAGCAACTACTTTTACTGCAGCAAGCAGGGGAGTTTCCCAAATCTCATTTGCAGACGAAAATAATGTTTGGATTAATGCATATGATGGTGTGACTGTTGCGAATGTAATTCAGGAATGGGCACGTTCTACTGATGGTGGAAATACATGGATCAATGGTGTAATCAACATTGGTAACCCAGCTTTAGGAATTGGTTCTATCCAGGCAAGATCAGCTACAAAAGCGTATACTATTGCTTACGTTTCAGCTGGTGGTGCAGGTGGAGGTGTTTGGGTAACAAACGATACCGGTGCTTCATGGACAAAACAACCTTCAGCTGTATTTAGTACTCCAGTAGATGCTTTCCCGAACTGGGTTTATTTCTGGGATGACAACGAAGGTATCGCTATGGGAGATCCAACTAATGGATATTTCGAAGTTTATAAAACTACAAATGGCGGAGCAAACTGGAACAGGATTGCTTCTAGTAACCTTCCTACACCACTAGAAGGAGAATACGGATACGTTCGTAACTTTACAGTGGTTGGAGACAACATCTGGTTTGGAACTAACATGGGAAGATTAGTAAAATCAAACAACAGAGGAAATGACTTTGGAACTGTAGCTTATCAATCACCATTGTCAGATTTTGGATCTGCAGGGATCAGTGGAAGTTATGCTTTTCAAGATGCAAACAATGGAATTCTTATTGGTAATGAATGGCAATTTTGGAGAACTGTTGATGGTGGTGTAACATGGTCTTCAGAATCTCCTGAAGGTGTTGTAAGAAACGGCGATGTATGCTGGGTTCCTGGAACAACCAATACATATGTTTCTTTGGGAACAGATATTGACAATGAATTAAGAGGTTCTTCTTATACTACTGATGGCGGATTATCCTGGACGGATGTTAATACTTTAGATCCGGGTGATGATATTGCCGTTGACGGTACAGGAGCGGTGGCGTTTGCTAACCCGTCTGTAGGTTTGGCAGGAGGTTTTAGTACTTCTGCTACAGTTGGAGGTATCTTCAAATTTGTTGGAGATCCTAGTGTTTTAACCCTTGCTAATGTTGATTTCAAATCTGCGGATGTAGCTACAGCTACTCCAAACCCAACAACAGGAATTTTGAATGTTGCAGGTAAAAACATCAGCCAGATTACTGTTTTTGATGTCTTAGGAAAACAAGTTTCTACTACAAACTATAGCGCTTTAAGCAATGTGGCACTTGACTTCGGTTCTTTGAACAGCGGTGTTTACATGGTGAAAGTTACTAATGACCTTGGTAACACTTCTACAGTTAAAGTTGTAAAACAATAATCAGAAATTTTTCTGGTCAAAAAGCCATCCGGTTTCGGGTGGCTTTTTTGTTTTTAACCTCTTTATAAAATCATAAGATGGATGCTAATTTGCAAACAAATAGCTATTTTTGTCCTTTAATCCGTATTATGAGAATTGCACTTTCGGCCCTTTTTTTACTTTTTTCTCTTTTTACTTTTTCCCAGGAAATTACCAAGGAACCGGTAAAAGATAAGGCCCCAAAAAGCCTCCGCAAAACCGATGAGCAAAAGGCGAAAGAACTTGCGCAAAAAGCACCAATCACCTCATACAGGATTATCACCCTTGACCGCGATACGACTTATGTCGACACTTCGCTGACCATCAAAAAGGAATACGAGTACAATTACCTCAGGAAAGATGCCTTCGGTCTCCTGCCTTTCGTCAATGAAGGGCAAACCTACAACACGCTTCAATACAGCCTGGTCGAATTCACGCCTTATCCCGAATTCGGCTACAAAGCAAAACACTTCAATTATCTCGAAGTAAAAGACATCAAATATTATTCGGTAGCCACGCCGCTCACCGAACTCTATTTCAAAACCGTTATGGAACAGGGGCAAAGCGTAGACGCACTCGTTACGCTCAATACTTCCGAACGCTTCAATTTTTCCGTTGCCTACAAAGGCCTTCGGTCCCTCGGCAAATACATCAACCAGCTCACAAGCGCCGGAAATTTCAGGTTTACCACAAGCTACAGCACAAAAAAAGGACAATATATCGTAAACGCGCATTTCGCCGGACAGGATTTGCTCAACGGAGAAAACGGCGGTATCACAACTCCAATTGATTTCGAAAGCAAAGACCAGGATTTCAAGGAGCGCCAAAGGCTTGAAGTCTACCTCAAGGATGCTAAATCTTTCCTCAAAGGGAAACGGGTTTTCTTCGACCACACCTTTCGCATCAATCCCGAAAAAGGGAGCAACAACCTCTACATCACACACCAGTTCAATTACGAATCTAAGTTCTTCGAGTACAACCAGCTTACCGTTCCCTCTACAGTCGGTACCAGAAAAGTAAATAGGTTCGGCCCCGCAAACACGACCAGTGGTATCAACGACCAGGTGCATTACAATCACATGTACAATAAGGTCGGCGCGGTTTATGAAAACAGCACGCTCGGGAAATTCCAGTTTTTCATTGAAGATTACCGCTACAACTATTACTACAATTCGGTTTACATCTATCCCGATCATATCGTCCCGGGAAATCTCAGCGACAAGATCAATTCCGTCGGCGGGCAATACGAATACCGCAAAGACAAATGGAATGGGAAAATCCTCTATTCCAACTCACTCACCGACCAGTCGCTCACCAATATCGACGGCAGCATCAACTACGCCTTCGATAAAAAGAACAATGTCTCTTTCCGTTACCAGAACATGAACAAGCTCCCCGACCTGATCTACAACCTGCACCAAAGCAGCTACGACAATTACATCTGGTCCAACAACTTTAAGAACGAAAAAATCAACAACATCGAAATCAACGCCAACACCCAATGGGCCAGCGCGTCGTTCCAATTGTCCAATCTCAACGACAAGCTCTATTTCAGCGACGACAGCACTAACGATTCCATACAATTGGTTTCGCCGAAACAATTCGGAAAAGCCATCAAATACCTGTCGCTAAAAGTCAATAAGGAATTCAGGTTCTGGAAACTCGCACTCGACAATACACTCCTTTACCAGAAGGTCGATCAGGACAGCATCCTCAGCGTTCCCGATTTTGTCACCCGGAACACGCTTTATTTCAGCGATTACTTTTTCAAGCACGCGCTTTATATCCAAACCGGCGTCACCTTTAACTATTTCACAAAATATTACGCCAACAATTACAATCCGGTGATTGGCGAATTCTTCATACAGCACAAACAGGAAATAGGCGATTTCGCCAACTTCGATTTTTTCATCAACGCACGCGTGCGCCAAACCCGCATTTTCCTCAAGGCAGAACACTTCAATTCGGCATTCTCAGGTACCAATAACTTTTATTCGGCACCCGGCTATCCGTACCGCGATTTCCTGATCCGTTTCGGATTGGTGTGGAACTTCTTTAAATAATCCGGGCGCAAATCCGCGCTGTCCGCTGTATCTTTTACTGTCTTTTCAGCCAGTAAAAGGATGCCGCTTCCATCCCGCGCGCGAATTGATACACCGCCACATTTGTTTTCTAACAAATTCCTATATTTGTAACCTGAAAATAAAAATTCAGCAACAACAAATGAAATACTCAGAAAATATATTGGGCACCATCGGCAACACGCCTTTGGTAAGGCTCAATAAAGTGACCGCCGAAGTCGATGCGCTCGTTTTGGCAAAAGTAGAAACCTTCAATCCCGGAAACTCCGTAAAAGACCGTATGGCCGTAAAAATGGTCGAAGATGCCGAAGCCGACGGCCGTCTCAAGCCGGGCGGAACAATCATCGAAGGCACTTCGGGAAACACCGGAATGGGATTGGCTTTGGTCGCCATTATCAAAGGCTACAAACTCATCTGCGTAATCACCGACAAGCAATCCAAAGAAAAGATGGATATCCTGCGTGCCGTTGGTGCAAAGGTCGTGGTTTGCCCGACTGATGTCGAACCGACCGATCCGCGTTCTTACTATTCCGTTTCCAAAAGGCTCGGTGAAGACACGCCGAATTCCTGGTACGTGAACCAATACGACAATCCATCCAATGCAATCGCGCACTACGAGCAAACCGGCCCTGAAATCTGGGAACAAACCGACGGGAAGATTACGCATTTTGTCGTAGGTGTCGGAACCGGCGGAACCATTTCAGGAGTCGCGAAATATTTGAAGGAGAAAAACCCGAACATCAAAATCTGGGGGGTCGATACCTACGGTTCGGTTTTCAAGAAATACCATGAAACCGGAATCTTCGACGAGAACGAAATCTATTCTTACAGCACCGAAGGCATCGGGGAAGACATCCTTCCGAAGAACGTCGACTTTTCGCTGATCGACGGTTTTACAAAAGTGACCGATAAAGATGCCGCAGTCTATACGAGGAAAATTGCCTTGGAAGAAGGGATTTTTGTTGGAAATTCAGCAGGCTCTGCTATCAAAGGATTATTGCAGTTAAAAGAACATTTTACAAAAGACGATGTCGTAGTGGTTTTATTCCATGACTCGGGAAGCCGTTACGTCGGGAAAATGTTCAACGACGACTGGATGCGCGAAAGGGGCTTTCTCGAAGAAGAAATCACTAAGGCCGAAGATGTCATCAAAGACCATCTGGACAAGCCGCTGGTGATCGTGAGAACCGAGGAATTGGTTTCGCACGCCATCGAGCGCATGCGCAAATACAAGATTTCACAGATTCCGGTAATCGATATCACTGGTTTCGTAGGTTCGGTTGACGAATCGGATCTGTTCCAAAGTTATGTTTCCGACAAGAACGTCGCCGATAAGCCAATTAAAGAAGTGATGGGCAAACCTTATCCGATCGTAAAAGCGGGAACGCCAATCGAAGAAGTTTCGAGGCTTTTTACCAAAGAAAACCAGGCGGTCCTTATTGACCTCGGTAATGGGAAACACCACATCGTTACCAAGTATGATATTATCGGATCGATAAAATAAAAAAAGAGCCAATTGGCTCTTTTTTTATAGTACAAAAGGGTTATTTTTTTACGACTTTGTGGTTAAAGACGCTGCCTTCGCTATTGGTAATTTTGAACTGGTATGTTCCGTTTGCCAAACCTGAGATATCAACCGTTTTCGAATTGGAAACCGATTGGACGAGATTTCCAAGCACTCCATAAACTTCAACCGTCCGGATTTCCATATTCGTATTCAGGTTTACGATATTGCCTGAAGGATTCGGAAAAACGGAAACCATCGTGTTCTTATCAAAAACTTTGGTAGACAAAGTCCCGGTAACGTTTACATCATCCAGAAACCAGTTGTCGCCATCATTCTGCAGCATCACAAAAGCGATATATACCGACGACTGCCCGTTGTAGGCATTCAGGTCAATCGTAAATTGTGCGGTAAGCGGAGCGGCTCCGGCGCCTGCGAAATCGGCTTCGCTGTAAGTGCCCAAATCGGTAAAGGTAGAAATGTCATCCTGTGAAGTGGTGGAGACTTTTACTTTGTAGACTGTCGCATAAGGATCGGTATATTGCTGTCCGGCGTAGAAAGTCAGCGCTGTTCCGGTATAGTTCGTCAGGTCTACTGCCGAAGTCACAAGCCAGTCTTCATTTATGCCGCCGGTATTGGCTTCATATCTGACAAAGGCGCAATTTGGTGCAGAATAAGTTCTTCCCTGACCGATTCCCCAGTCAAAAAGCTCTCCCAACCCGTTTGTTCCCCTAAAGGAAGTCCAGAATCCCGGTAAGGTCGATTCGGCATCAAAGTTTTCACTCAACTGTGCGAATGCCGGAGCTGCAAACAGCAGCGATAATAGAAAGTAGATTTTTTTCATAATTTGTGGATTTTAAATTAATCGAGTAAATATAATAAATATAATAATTCAATTAACTTAAAATTAAGATATTAAAGAAGTATAATTTGAAGTTTCATTGAATTATATATAATTTATAAGCAATACCGACAGTTGTTAAATTCCTTTTCATCCCTTCAGTATTGCTATTTTAATTTTAAGTTTGGCTTCAGATTCAATAGCAAATGACATTTACAGCAATAGATTTTGAAACGGCCACCGGCCATCCCGAAAGTGCCTGTGCGGTGGGTATCGTCACGGTCAACGACGGTATTATCACCGAGGAATATTATACGCTGATCCAGCCGCCTTACAACCATTATTCGTATCACAATATTATGGTTCATGGTATCAAGCCGATACACACGGAAAACGAGAAGACATTCCGCGGGCATTTCCCTGAAATCTACAAACGGCTCTTCGGCAGGAAAATCGTCGCCCATAACGAATCTTTCGACCGGAACGTGTTGATGCGCACCATGAAGCATTACGGCTTGTATTATGACGAGCTCGAAATCGCCGACCGTTGGGAATGCACCTGTAAAATCTACCGCGCTAAAGGCTACAAGCCCGCCAATCTTAAATATTGCAGCGAGCGCAACAACATCCAGCTCAACCACCACGAAGCACTTTCGGATGCGCGCGCCTGCGCCAAATTATACCTGTTGCGATAAGATACTGATTTTTAGGAGGCAAGACTGGTCATTGGATTTTTTTCCATAAATTAGTTCTATCATTTATACGCCATCTAAAACCCGAATATCATGAAAGAAGATTTTCTTCACTACCTCTGGAAGTTCCGGAAATTCGACGCTTCCAATCTGCACACTTTCCATAAAGAACCCATTGCGATTCTCAATCCCGGGCAATACCTGCAACTTGCCGGCCCTGATTTTTTCAACGCTAAAATAATTATCGGCAAACAGCAATGGGCCGGAAATGTCGAGATTCATATCAAATCATCCGACTGGTACCTGCACCATCACGAAAAGGACGACGCTTACGATAATGTAATCCTGCATGTCGTCTGGGAGCACGATACCGAAATTTTCCGAAAGGACAATACCGAAATCCCGGTGCTCGAACTCAGGCATTACGTCGCCAGTGAAACCCTCTGCAATTATGAAACGCTGATGTTTCCGAAATCCTGGATTTTTTGCGAAAGGCAACTGTCGCAAGTCGACCCGTTTGTATTCGGCAACTGGCAGGAACGGCTTTTCTTTGAGCGGCTCGAGCGCAAATCAAAATTTATCGAGGAACTGCTGACGCAAACGAATCAGGATTGGGAAGCCGTTTTGTTTTACCTGCTGGCGCGTAATTTCGGACTCAACACCAACGGTGAAATTTTCTTCAAGGCTGTCAGAAGCATTCCTTTTTCTGTCATACGAAAAGAGCGTGTTGAAGTCGAAAATCTTGAGGCGTTACTTTTCGGAAATGCCGGATTGCTCGATGGGGCAAAAGAAGATCATTATTTCCATTCGCTCAAATCGCGTTTTTCGTATTTGTCCGGCAAGTATAAGTTGGAAGAAAACAGCATTGGGCCAGTCCAGTTTTTCAAGCACCGGCCCGATAATTTCCCGACGATCCGACTGTCACAGCTGGCGGGTCTTTATTTTCAACAAAAGCAATTGTTTTCTGATATTGCGGATGCTGATTCGGTCAAAGCGATTTATGGGCTTTTTGATGTTTCGGTTTCCCAATATTGGCAAACGCATTACCAGTTTGACCGTGAAAGCCCGAAGAAAATGAAGTCGCTATCCAAAGCGTTCATCGACCTGATTGTCATCAATACGATTGTGCCGGTCCGATTCGCCTACGCCAAAAGCCTGGGGAAAGGCATTTCTGAAAAGTTGATTTACCTGTTGCAGCAAATTGCCGCCGAAAGCAATGCGATTGTGACGAAATTCGATTCATTCGGGATCCGGTCTGCAAACGCATTCGAAACACAGGCGCTGTTGCAGCTCAAAACCGATTATTGCAATAACGCCAAATGCCTGGAATGCGCTATTGGGATGGAATTGCTCAAACAGCCGGAAATCGAAAAGCGTTAATTGGAAATTATTTTTTAGCCGGATAAATGGCAATCTTATGGGTGCGCAACTGGTAACTCGAAAGTTTGGCGTCGTTGGAAAGCTGGAAGCCGATCGCCTTTGAAGATTGTTTGGGCATATGGCAATCGATGCAATTTTGCTTCAGCGCATTTTCGGATATCGTTTTTATGGTCGGTGCGGCATGGCTCATATTATTATGGCAGCTGATGCATACCTTGGAATAGGCGGCCAGGTTTGAAACCTTATTCTCATGCGAATTGTGGCAGGTGGTGCAATTCATCGTCCCGCTTTCCATGAAACACTTGCTTTGCGCGAGCAGACCGTTCTGGTTTCCATGCACGTCGTAATCGGTGGTGCCGCTCAACGGATTCCTGTAATAATCCGACAGTTTGTCTCCGGGCCTGAACGGGAATCGCGGCTTGATTTTTAAACGATGGTCGTTTCCGGAATGGCAAATCGCACAGGCATCCAGTTTTTGTTGGTTGCTTAGCGATTTGAAACTGGCGATATCGTGGGCTGTTTTCACATCGGGGAATCTCAAATGGTAATCGACATGTTTTTTGGCCGGGCCATGGCATCGTTCGCAGTCGATTCCGTAAACGATGGTCTTGCTGTCGATGGCATCGTCCATATCCATGAAGACCGAACTGCTGTTTGCGGCGCTGTTTGTAGTAACGATCCTGTTACTGGCATTCGAACTGTGGCATTCGTAGCAATCCTTGTTGACCCTGCGGTCGAAATTGGGAGCCGTTGCTGAAAACCCGGGGCTGGTTGCCCAGGCATCTGCAGACTTGTAGTAGGAAACCGGAAGTTCGTAGGTATTCTTGTTGTGCCAATACACGGAAGTCTGTGCGTTTTTTATGCCAAATACAATATCAAAACGATACGCCTTTACCGCTTTACCGTTTTCATACAGCACCTGATACAGGCTGTCGCCACGTTTTTCCATGACCAGTTTGGTGTTTTGGTCGTAAGCAAAAGTGTTGTGGCTCATAAAGCTACCCATTACATTTTCAATGGAAGCCGGTGCCGTTGCTTTGTGATGCGCATTTTGCAGGGCAGAGTGATAAGCGCTCTGATGGCACTGTATACAGCTTTCCGCACCGGCATAATCGGTGCCGCGTGGGTCAATGTAATCGCTGTCATGGTTGCAGCCTGAGAACAGCAACGCCAAAAATGAAAGTATGAAAAGCGACCTCAGATTTTCCATAACCGTAAATATAACTTTTTTTGAGAGAAACCGTTACGGATTTTCTACAGCAGACTTTGTCTTTTTTGCTTAAATTTGTCATGATCAAAAAGTAAGGATATGTCATTTGTCATCAGGCTCAAGTATTTTTTTGAAAAATACGGTTTCCACGTTTCTTCGCGGCTTGCGGATAAACTCGGGATGCGCGCCAATAACGTACGGCTGTTTTTCATTTACATTTCGTTTGTGACTGCTGGGCTTTGGTTTGGCGTCTATCTGACACTGGCCTTTTGGATCAAGCTCAAAGACCTCGTCAGGGCGAAGCGCAGCTCCGTTTTCGACCTTTAAATTCTTCCCTCTATCTACGCCATTCCATTTTTATCCACGCCAAACCAATGAACCTCCATGAATTAAAACCGTATTTTACATATACCAAATCGCAGCGCGGCGGTCTCGTGGCCTTATTTGCCATAGTCATCCTGTTGCAGTTGGGTTATTATTTTGTCGATTTCAGTCTGGTTGAAAGCGACAGCCCTGAAAAACAGCAATGGCTCGCCGTCCAGGCACAGATCGATTCGCTGAAGCGGAATGTCAAATTAGATGTCCCTAAAATCTATCCGTTCAATCCGAATTTTATAACAGACTTCAAAGGCTACAAACTCGGTATGTCGGTAGCTGAAATCGACAGGCTGTTGGAATTCCGGAAAACGAATAAATACGTCAACTCCGCAAAGGAATTTCAGGCTGTGACAAAAATTTCCGATTCCCTGTTGGCTGCAATGGTGCCGTATTTCAAATTCCCGGATTGGGTGACCAATAAAAAGGCGGGTTTTGAAAAGACTGCTTTTCGAAAATTTGAGAAAGAAAAACTCGTTATTCTGGATATCAATACCGCCACGCAGGAAGACCTGAAAAAAGTCTATGGTATTGGCGATGGTTTATCTGAGCGGATTTTGAAGGAGAAAGAAAAATTCGGTGGTTTTGTGAGTATGGAACAGGTAAAAGATATTTGGGGTTTATCGCCCGAAGTGATCGAAAATCTCAACAAGTCTTTCCGCATTGGCGTTTTACCGAAGGTAAAAAAGATAAATATCAACAATGCATCGGTAAAAGAGCTGGCACAATTTCCTTATTTCAGGTATGCTGTGGCAAAGTCGATCGTGACTTTCAGGAGCATGAATGGCGAAATCAATTCCACTGAGGATTTAATAAAAATTTCAGGCTTTCCCGTTGATAAAGTAAAGATAATTGCCTTATATTTGGAATTCTAAAAAAATAAGGTCAAAAATGGATTTTGGATACAACGAAACGCAGTCGATGATTGCACAATCAATCAGGGATTTTGCAGAACAGCACATCAGGCCGAATATTATGATATGGGATGAAGCACAGACTTTTCCGGTCCAATTATTCAAGCAATTAGGCGAAATGGGCTTCATGGGCGTTTTGGTTCCTGAGGAACTTGGCGGCTCCGGATTGGGCTATCATGAATACATCACTGTTATAGAGGAAATCTCAAAAGTTGACCCTTCGATCGGATTGTCGGTTGCGGCGCATAACTCGCTTTGCACAAACCACATCCTGACTTTCGGAAGCGATGAGCAGAAGAAAAGATGGATTCCGAAGCTGGCTACGGCCGAGCACATCGGCGCCTGGGGACTGACCGAGCACAACACCGGTTCTGATGCGGGCGGAATGAACACGACCGCAGTAAAAGACGGCGATCATTGGATTGTGAACGGTGCGAAGAATTTTATCACGCACGCCATTTCGGGCGATATTTCCGTGGTCATTGTAAGGACCGGTGAAAAAGGCGACTCTAAAGGAATGACCGCTTTTGTATTTGAAAAAGGAATGCCGGGATTCACTTCGGGCAGGAAAGAAAATAAATTGGGCATGCGCGCGAGTGAAACTGCCGAGTTGGTGTTTGACAATTGCCGTGTTCCGGATGCGAACCGTTTGGGTGAAGTTGGGCAAGGTTTTGTACAGGCGATGAAAGTGCTCGACGGCGGAAGAATTTCGATTGGCGCGTTGTCATTGGGAATTGCAAAAGGCGCTTATGAAGCCGCATTGAAATATTCTAAAGAAAGACACCAGTTTGGGCAACCGATCAGTGAATTTCAGGGTATCGCATTTAAACTGGCAGATATGGCGACCGAAATCGAAGCGTCCGAATTATTGCTCCACAAAGCGGCTTACCTGAAACAGCAACACAAACCGATGACAACCGCCGGAGCGATGGCGAAAATGTATTCGTCGGAGGTTTGCGTGAAGGTTTCGAACGAGGCGGTGCAGATTCATGGTGGTTATGGCTATACGAAAGATTTTCCGGTGGAGAAATTTTACAGGGATTCGAAATTGTGTACGATAGGCGAGGGAACGACAGAGATCCAGAAGTTGGTGATTTCGAGGAATTTGCTCAAGGGATAATATTTATTTTTCAATTAAAAGAAAGCTTCCGGAAGGAAGCTTTCTTTGTTTTTAGAAATTTGTTTTTTAACATTTTTAACAATAAAAGAAAACCCTTGCCGTTATCCTGAACAAACCAATTTATACCAATACTATGAAAATCACCTCTTTATTTGTGGCTGGTGCAGCCATGCTCATTTTTAACTCCTGTTCGAGTGACAATGACTCAACAACCGAAGTCTTGGAACCGCCCACTTCATTCAATCATTTTACCGTAACATCGACTGCCACAGCGCCCGACGGCAGCCCGACTGCCAATAGTTATACCTACACCGAAAACCTGATGGATCAAAAAAGGTATTCGGTTACGCAAGATGGTACAACCACACAGCGTTACTTTTATGTAAACGGGTTACTGTCGCAGTCACTTCTCGGATTCTCTTTCGGTTACGACGCCTCGGGAAAAATCGACGAGATCGTTCGATTGATTGGCGAGGCCGATGAAGTTCCGTTGGAGCTCAAGTATCGTTTTGTGCATCCGCAACAAAATGTTATGTATTGTGAACGGATGGTCTGGGCTACCGAGCCGCCAGAAATTTTGTATCGAAACATTCTCGAATTTGATGCCGATGGTAATGTAATCAAAGCGGGCCCGGATTTAGATTTGGATGGCATAATGGACCATTACAATCAGTTGACCTATGCAAACGGAGATTTGACCAATGTTCAGGTTTGGAATGGAACGAGCGCGCAATTCAGTTATTCGGATGTCAAGGATAATTTTTGCTTGCTCGACGACAATACTTACGGGAAGAAAGTGCGCCGTGCCATGTGCTCTGAATATTATGCGGGCGCAAACTTCGAGACCAATCTTGGGCATTCGGCACATGTACTTGCTGATGAGACGCCTGCGCCAGATTACGTGCTGCTTTCCAACGGCTTTTACCAGAAAAAAACGACTTTGACTATTTTCGACGATAATTCCCAAAACGAGACGGTCGTTGAGTTCTTTCTCGATTAGCGTTCGGATCGCGTGAAGGATGGAAGCGAAAATCCTTTTCAGGATTGCGTGAAGTGTAACGGAACGAAAGCCTGAAAAGATTGCAGCGGACAGCCTGACGGCGCTTTGGTTTTGATGAGAAGAAAATGCTGATCGCCGGCACGCCCAAAAAAATAAATCGTCAATCGTTAATCGTAATTCAAAAATTTGATTACTTTTGCAGCCTTAACGAGAGGAGGTGTCTATATTATGTTAATTATACCAATTAAAGACGGAGAAAATATCGATAGAGCATTGAAGCGCTATAAAAGAAAGTTCGACAAAACCGGAACTGTTCGTCAGTTGCGTGCACGTCAGGCGTTCATTAAGCCTTCTGTAACGAACAGGATGAAAATCCAGAAAGCGGCTTACATCCAGAACATGCGAGACAATTTGGAAAGCTAAACTTAGTTTTCTTTACAATATAAAACCGTTAGTGGCCAAAGTTTAATACCTTTGGGACTGACGGTTTTTTTATGGACAATAGTAAGGCGGCCTATCAGGATTATTTGCAGTTGGAGAAAAATTATTCTCCGCACACCGTTATTGCCTACCTCAATGACATTGCTGTTTTTGAGGCGTTCGTTAAGGCGGATTTCGACCAGGGAAATCTGTATGAGGTGAATTACAGCCAGATCCGGAGCTGGATCGTGTCTTTGGTGGAAGCCGGGATTTCGAATACTTCTGTGAACCGCAAAATCTCTTCGCTGCGGTCGTATTATAAATTCCTTTTGAAGATCAAGCGCGTTGCTGCGAGTCCATTATTGAAGCACAAATCTTTGAAGACGGCGAAAAAACTGCAGATCCCATTTTCGGAAAAGGAGCTCGACCTGGTTTTGAATGCCATTCAATATCCCGAAGGTTATGAGGGTTTGCGTGACAAGCTGATCATCGATTTGTTTTATACTACTGGAATCCGGCGTACGGAGCTGATCCACCTGCAGGTTTCGAATATCAATTTCTCAAACGATACATTAAAGGTGCTGGGGAAAAGGAATAAGGAGCGCATTTTGCCGATATTGCCAATTGTTTCCCAACAGATTAAAACGTATTTGGCCGAAAGGGCTACAATAGAGCAAATTAAAGACGGCGCGTTTTTTTTCTTGACCTTAAAAGGCGTTAAATTGAATGATTCGTTTGTGTATCGATTAATAAATAACTACTTTAGTAATGTCTCCGAGAAGGTGAAAAAGAGTCCGCACATCCTGCGGCATACCTTTGCAACACACCTTTTAAACAATGGGGCAGATATCAATTCAGTTAAGGAATTATTGGGGCATTCGAGTTTGGCATCCACACAGATATATACGCACAGCAGTTTATCAGAATTGAAGAAGGTATATGGGAATGCGCATCCGCGAAGCCGAAAATAGCCCTTTCATGTTTAACCACTAAAAATTTTGATTATGAAGGTAAACGTTCATGCGGTTAACTTTAATGTTGACCAAAAACTAGTAGATTTTATCCAGGAACGAATGGATAAATTAGAAAAGTATTACGATAAAATAGTTTCATCAGACGTTTTTTTGAAGGTAGAAAATATCAGCGAGAAGGCAAACAAGATAGCGGAGATAAAGGTTCATGTTCCCGGAGACGAATTCCTGATCAAGAAACAATGCAAAAGTTTTGAGGAAGCGGTTGACCAATGTGTGGAATCGGCCGAAAGATTATTGCTCAAAAGAAAAGAAAAAGTGAGTCCACATATTTAATACAAAATATTTTTAAAAAATGTTTTGATTAAGTTACAAAAAGATATACATTTGCAGTCCGTTAGAAATAGCGGACTTTTTTTATTGTATCCGCCGGTGTAGCTCAGTTGGCTAGAGCAGCTGATTTGTAATCAGCAGGTCGTGGGTTCGAGTCCCTCTATCGGCTCAGATTTCCCTTGTAAATAAGGGATTGTTCTTAAAAATATTGGAAATTAAAAATGGGGAGATACTCAAGCGGCCAACGAGGGCAGACTGTAAATCTGCTGTGTGAACTTCGCAGGTTCGAATCCTGCTCTCCCCACCAAATTTTTGAAGAGAACATTTGTCGAAAGCTTGCTTTCGTAAAAATGTGAAGTTCAAAAATTTAGTAAGGGTTCACCCTTACGGATCACCGAGCGCAGCGAGGTAATCCTAAATGTGAATTCTGATTTAAATAGGTGTCGAAAGCTTGCTTTCGTAAAAATGTGAAGTTCAAAAATTTAGTAAGGGTTCACCCTTACGGATCACCGAGCGCAGCGAGGTAATCCTAAATGTGAATTCTGATTTAAATAGGTGTTGAAAGCGCGCTTTCGAAAATCTGTAAGAATCAAAAATTTAGTAAGGGTTCACCCTTACGGATCACCGAGCGCAGCGAGGTAATCCTGTCACCTTTAATATATTATGCTGCTCGTCGGGCTCATAACCCGAAGGTCGAAGGCGTGAAAAAGTACTATTAATGAGCGCAGGATTCATAACCCTGAGGTCAGGAATAATAAAAGCCTTACAAAAACATATTTGAAATTCCCTTTTAAAGATTTCAAATTAACCTTGCCGGCGTAGCTCAGGGGTAGAGTGCTTCCTTGGTAAGGAAGAGGTCACGGGTTCAATTCCCGTCGTTGGCTCAAAGAAGTATTGAATTTTGAACACTAATATATAACTAAGATTAAAAATTAAGTAAAATGGCAAAGGAGAATTTTAACCGTAATAAGCCCCACTTAAACATTGGAACAATTGGGCACGTGGATCACGGAAAAACTACATTAACTGCAGCAATTTCGAAAGTATTGACTGATGCAGGTTTTTCAAAAAACGCAGCAAAATCATTCGACCAGATTGACAACGCTCCGGAAGAAAAAGAAAGAGGTATTACTATTAACACTTCTCACGTTGAGTACGAAACTGCTAACCGTCACTACGCGCACGTTGACTGTCCAGGTCACGCGGATTACGTAAAGAACATGGTTACAGGTGCTGCTCAGATGGACGGTGCTATCCTTGTTGTAGCTGCTACAGACGGACCAATGCCACAAACACGTGAGCACATCCTTTTGGGTCGCCAGGTAGGTATTCCTAGAATGGTTGTTTTCATGAACAAAGTGGATATGGTTGATGATGCTGAGCTTTTAGAGCTGGTTGAAATGGAAATCAGAGACTTATTGTCTTTCTACGAATATGATGGAGATAACGGACCAGTTATCCAGGGATCTGCTTTAGGTGGATTGAACGGAGATGCTAACTGGGTTCCTAAAATTCTTGAATTGATGGAAGCTGTTGACAGCTGGATCGAAGAGCCGGTACGTGATACTGCAAAACCTTTCCTGATGCCGGTTGAAGACGTATTTACAATCACAGGTCGTGGAACTGTTGCTACAGGTCGTATCGAAACTGGTATTGCAAACACTGGAGATTCAGTTGAAATCATTGGTATGGGAGCTGAAAAATTGACTTCTACCATTACTGGAGTTGAGATGTTCCGTAAAATCCTTGACCGTGGAGAAGCTGGAGATAACGTAGGTCTTCTTTTAAGAGGTATCGACAAAGCCGATATCAAAAGAGGTATGGTTATCATTAAGCCAGGTTCAGTAAAACCACACGCTAAATTTAAAGCTGAGGTTTACATCCTGAAAAAAGAAGAAGGTGGCCGTCACACGCCATTCCACAATAACTACCGTCCACAGTTCTACGTACGTACAACTGACGTAACAGGAGTTATTACTTTACCAACAGGTGTCGAGATGGTTATGCCAGGAGACAACTTGACAATCGACGTATCTTTGCTAAGCCCAATCGCGATGACTGTAGGTCTTCGTTTCGCTATCCGTGAAGGTGGTAGAACAGTTGGTGCTGGTCAGGTTACTGAAATCGTAGAGTAATTAGATTCAATAAATAAAAATACCAGCAGATTGCCTTTGGGTACTCTGCTGGGTTTTTAATAAACGGGCGTAGTTCAAGGGTAGAATAGCGGTCTCCAAAACCGTTGATGGGGGTTCGAATCCCTCCGCCCGTGCAATAAAAAACAAAATATAATGAAAGTTATCAATTATATATCGGAAGCATTTGGCGAATTAAAGTCAAACACGACATGGCCAGAATGGGAAGAAGTGCAACGCCTTACAATTGTAGTTGCTGTTTTTTCAGTTTTATTTGCCATGGCAACATGGGGCGTGGATGAACTTTGCGCGAAAGCAATCGCTGGTTTCTTCAATTTGATTAAAGGTCAATAAAGATGGCAGACGCTAATGTGAAAAAATGGTATGTTGTCAGGGCGGTAAGCGGACAAGAGAATAAAGTGAAGGCTTACATCGAGACTGAAATCAACCGACTTGGAATGGGCGATTACATCTCGCAGGTTCTTGTGCCGACTGAAAAAGTCGTGCAGGTACGTGACGGGAAAAAGATCACCAAAGACAAAGTCTACTTTCCGGGTTATGTAATGATCGAAGCCAACCTTGACGG
>Ga0193717_1000081_pt1 | contig 98465 bp, 79 predicted proteins | sample U2c2metaG_FD_145900 | JGI IMG/M metagenome (GOLD analysis project Ga0193717, IMG submission 145900) | Soil microbial communities from a riparian zone of the East river system, Colorado, United States - U2c2 | ecosystem: Environmental > Terrestrial > Soil > Riparian zone | place: USA: East River... | reverse complement strand
CGAAGGCAGGTGTTGACACGGTTCGGGCGAACTCGCCGAAGGGCATGCTGCTGGCGGTGGAACACCTGCTGGCCAAGGGGCGGCGGCGGATCGCGTTCATGAACGGTCCGGTCGACACCGTGCCTGGCGGAGCCCGCGCGAAAGGCTTCGCCGACGCCCTGAAGGCGAACGGCCTGCAGCCCATAGCGATGGTCGAAGCAACCGACTTCACCTTCCCCGCCGGCCGCGCCGCAGCCGCTGAACTCCTTGGTGGAGAACTTCCTGACGCGGTGATCGCGGCTAACGATCTGTTGGCGGTGGGGTTGATGCATGAGTTGGCGGGGCGGGGGCTGGTGGTGCCGGATGACGTTGCGGTGGTGGGGATGGATGACAGTGCGTTGGCCGAGCAGTCGTTCCCGCCGTTGACGAGTGTGAACCTCGGATCTGCCGAGCGAGGGCGGCGGGCGGCTGAGTTGCTGTTGGCAAGGATCGAGGACGACTCGCATCCGCCGCGGCGGATCGTGGTTCAGCCGACCCTGAGTGTGCGGAGGTCGACACCTTGAGTACCGATGCCCTGAGGGCCCGGGCCAGCAATCGGCGGGACCGACCGGGCGGTGGGCGGCCGAAGCAGAATCGGGAAGCGATCTTCCTGTTCCTGCCCGCGCTGCTGCCGGTGCTGTTGCTGAGCGTCTACCCGCTGTTGCGGGGGATCGCGCTCGGTTTCACCGACGCGCGGGCCGGGCTCAACGTCGACACCAACTTCATCTGGTTCGGCAACTTCGGCAAACTGCTGCACAACGACCTGTTCTGGGACTCGTTCCGGATCGGCCTGATCTGGACCTTGTCGGTGACGATCCTGCAGTTCGTCGCCGCCCTGGGACTCGCGCTGCTGCTGAACACCAACCTCAAGTTCCGCGGAGTCGCCCGGACGCTGGCGCTGATCCCGTGGGCGATGCCGCCGGTGGTGGTCGCGATCATGTGGCGCCTGCTGCTGCACCCGACCAACGGCCCGGTCAACGAGATCCTGCAGAACCTGCACTTGACCGATCACCCGATCAACTTCCTCGGTGACTTCAGTACTGCGCTGCCGGCCGTGATCGTGGTCGGGATCTGGGTGGGGATGCCGATGACGACGGTCACGCTGCTCGCGGGACTCCAAGGCATCGACCGGTCGCTCTACGAGGCCGCGGCGGTGGACGGCGCGAGTGCGTGGCACCAGTTCTGGTCCATCACGCTGCCGCAACTGAGGACGGTGATCGTGGCGATCACCAGTCTGGACATGATCTGGAACTTCAACTCGTTCGGACTGGTCTACGTGCTCACCGCGGGCGGTCCGGGCGGCAAGACGATGTTGCCGATGCTTTTCGCCTACAACGAGGCCTTCCGGTACGGCAACTTCGGGATGGCGGCGGCGATGGGTGACGTGATGGTCGTGATCATCATCGTCTTCCTCGGCTTCTATCTGCGGAACCGGCTGAGGAGCGAGGCATGAGGACCAGGCCGGCGACCCGCGTCGCGCAGTACGTGGCTGTGTGCTGTTATCTGGTCTTCCTGGCGTTCCCGCTGTTCTGGCTGATCTCCAGTTCGCTGAAGTCGCCGCAGGAGTTCGCCAGCGTCACCCCGTCGATCCTGCCGAAGCACCCGGACCTGTCGAACTTCACCGACGCGCTGGAGGAGCAGGGCCTGGTCAGGTCGATGCTGAACTCGCTGCAGATCTCGGTCGCCACCACAGTGCTGGTACTGATCGTGTCGCTGCCGGTCGCCTACGCGCTGGCGCGATTCCGCAGCCGGCTCCGGCCGATCACGAACGGCTGGATCCTGGTCAGCCAGGTGTTCCCGGTGATTCTGATCGTGATTCCGCTGTTCATGATCCTGCGGCCGTTGCACCTCACCAACACGATCCCCGGTGTAGTGATCGTCTACATGGTGTGGTCGATGCCGTTCGCGCTGTGGATGCTGCAGGGCTACGTCTCCGCAGTACCGCGGGAGCTGGAAGAGGCAGCTTCCGTGGACGGCGCGAGCCGGGTCCGCACGATCGTGCTGATCGTGATGCCGCTGCTGCGGCCCGGGCTGATCGCGACCGCGATGTTCACCTTCATCTCGGCGTGGAACGAGTTTTTCTTCGCCCTGGTCCTGTTGCAGGACCCGGATCTGAAGACGCTGCCGCTGGTGCTCGCCCGCTTCGTCGGGGCCGAGGGCCAGGTCCAGTTCGGACCACTCGCGGCTGCGTCCGTCCTGGCCACCGTGCCGAGCCTTGTCTTCTTCGCCTTCCTGCAGCGTCGGTTGACCTCCGGTCTGCTCAGCGGCGCAGTCAAAGGTTAGTTATTCCCCTGAGGAGAGTAGAGATGTTGAGAAAACCGATCATTGCGTTGCTGGCGGCAAGTGCCTTGGTGACGCTTGCGGCCTGTGGCAGCGGCGACGCCAGCTCCGGTGGTTCGGGGTCGACGGAGAAGGTGACGCTGAAGTTCCAGAGTCTCGCCTTCCAGAAGACCACCGTGGCCGCTACCAAGAAGATCGTCGCCGACTGGAACGCGGCGAACCCGAACATCCAGGTCGAGTACGTCCAGGGCAGCTGGGACTCCGTGCACGACCAATTGGTCACCCAGTTCCAGGGCGGGACCGCGCCGGACATCATCCACGACGAGTCCGCCGACATCACCGGCTTCTCGAACCAGGGTTACCTCGCGGACCTTTCGCAGTACCTGAGCCAGGAGACGAAGGACGCCGTACCGCAGGGCGTCTGGGACACGGTTTCCAGCGACGGCAAGGTGTTCGCCGCGCCGACCCTGCTGCAGTCGTACGTCGTGTTCGGCAACTCCGCGTTGCTCAAGCAGGCGGGCGTCTCGACCACGGGCGACGCGCTCACCTGGGACCAGCTGCAGGCCGACGCCAAGAAGCTCACGGCCGGCGGCAAGTACGGGCTCGGCTGGGGTCTGAAGAGCCCGACCGCGACCGTGCTGAACCTCGGGATGAACTTCGACGCCGCGTTCTTCGAGGGGACCGGCCGGGACGCCAAGGCGAAGATCGGTGACGCCGAGCTCGAGGTGCCGAAGCGGATCAACGCGATGGCGTACACGGACAAGTCGATCGACCCGACCTCGCTGACCCAGAGCGGCTCGGACATCCTGCCCGGCTTCTTCGGCGGCAAGTACGCGATGATTGTCGGCGGCAACTACGCCGCGCAGCAGATCGTCGAGCAGGCACCGAAGGGCTTCCAGTGGGAGGTGCTGCCGCCGCTGAAGGGCACGTCCGAGAAGCAGGCCGCGAACCCGCAGACGCTGTCGGTGCCGGCCGAGGGCAAGCACATCAAGGAGTCGGCCCAGTTCATCGACTACTTCATGAAGGCCGACAACCTGGCCGCGGTCGGTCAGGGCGACTGGCTGATCCCGACCACGCAGGCGGCCCGGGACGCGATCGAGAAGGCGACCGGCGGCAAGAACGGCTGGACGCAGACCCTGGCCAGTGGCGCGGAAATGACCAAGGCCCCGTTCCAGAGCGTGGAGAACTACCCGAAGTGGAAGGACCAGATCGCCACCCCGGCGTTGCAGGAATTCTTCGCCAACAAGATCGATCTGGCCACGCTGGGCAAGAAGCTGAACGACGGTTGGGGGCAGGTCAACAGCTGATGGCTGAGAAGACCAGCAGTGCGCTCGAAGACAGATCGGTAGGTGCCCTCGTCGGTTCGGCGGTCGGTGACGCGATCGGCGGTGCCGTCGAGGGCTGGACCCCGGAGGCGATCCGGGAACGGCACGGCGGCTGGGTGACCGGCATCGTCGGACCCTGGTACGAGGACTGGCGCAACGCCCGGCCGATCGCGCCGTACCACAAGGGCGACGGGCACATCACCGACGACACGTTGATGACGCACGCGCTGGTCGAGGTGTACGACGAACGCCGGCAGCACCTGGACGCGTATGCGATCGCGGAGTCGCTGGTTCCGAAGATGGTGTCCGGGCGACGCTGGGTCCCGGAGCTCGAGGCGGACGCGCTGTTGTTGCAGCGGGTCTTCCTGGCCGAGAAGTGGCTCGTCGCCCGGCTGCACTACGGGCACATCGATCCCCGGGAGGCGGGGGTCGGCAACATCGTGAACTGTGGTGCGGCGATGTACGTGGCGCCGGTCGGGATCGCCAATGCCGGTGATCCCGCCGGGGCCTACGCGGAGGCGATCGACCTGGCCGGCGCGCATCAGTCCAGCTACGGCCGGGAGGCCGCTGGGGTCTTCGCGGCCGCGGTAGCGGCGGCAATGATGCCTGAGGCAACAGCTTCGTCGGCGGTCGCGGAGGCCTTGGCGCTGGCGAAGGACGGCACCCGTGCAGCGGTCGAGGCGGTGGCCGAGGCGGCTGACGGGGTGACGGACTGGGAGAAGGCGATTCCCCTGTTGCGGAAGGCGATCGAGCCGTTCGACACGGTTGGGCCCGACTACCGGGACCAGTCGCTGGATGCCCGGCGGCCGAGCCGGACGAAGGCGATCGAGGAGCTTCCGGTCGCGTTGGGATTCGTACTCGTCTCGGGTGGCGACGTGCGTCAGGCTGTGCTCGGTGGTACTAACTACGGGCGCGATGCGGACTCGATCGCGTCGATGGCCGGTGCGATCACCGGTGCGCTGGGCGGACTCGGCGGAGTACCGGGGGAGTGGGCGACGACGATCGCGGAGGCGAGCAAGACGGATCTGGAGCAGCCCGGCCGGGTGATGGCGTCGGTTGCGACCGAGCTACACGAGGTTGACGCGCGTCGGTGGGCCCAGCGGACGGCGGCGCTGGACGCGCTGGTCTGATGTCAGCTGTCGTACGCCTCCAGCTCCACGATCCGCGAGTACCCGTGGTCGTTGGAGTCGTGCACCACCACCTGTACTGCGTCTGCCGCGACCGGGGTGAACGGGACACCCACCAGCCCTTGGACGTTGCCGCGGATCTCCGCGACCGTGCTCCACGAGTCGCCGACGCGGACCCGCACGTCGAAGTCGCGGATGCCCATCACAGCAGCCGGATAGCGGGTCGAGTCGAGGGTCTGGAGCGTGACCCGGCCGACCGTGGTCGGGGCGATGAAGTCGACGCCGTAGCTGTCGGGGAAGACACTCTTGGTGGCGTCGTGCCAGCCGCTGGCCCCCCATTGGGCGGAGTCGCTGTTGCCGTCGACACCGCCGCACAGCTTCATGTTGCCGTGCGTGGACGAGGCGACGGCCTGCTCACCCAGCAGCAGGTTGTCGCCCGGTCCCTTCGCAGGCGCAGGCCTCACGACGACCGGGACGCTGAGTCGCTCGCGGCCGACACTCAGCTGGACGCTGAAGGTGCCGGGTGTGGTGCCTCGGGGCACCCTCACATCGAGCGGAGCGGTGACCAACTGGTTCACCGGCAGGTAGCTGGAGAACTGGCGACGCGACAGCACCAGCGGGCTTCCGCCGCTGATCCGCATGTCGGTGATCACCGCTTTGCGAGCGGTGTTGGTCATCCCGAGCGTCAGTTTTCCGGACGGGAAGCAGGGCAGCGGGACGATCTCGACCGGCTGCGGGGTGGCGCTGACCTGAACGTTGCTCTTGGCACCATCTGTGGCGACGGCCAGCAGGGTCAGCGGGATGGCGAGCAGGGCGGTGCGCTTCATCAGGTGATCCGTTCAGGCCTGGTGGATGCCGGGTCGGCCGTTCTCGACGACCAGGGTGGCTCGGGTGGACGGCGTACCGCCGCGAGTGGTGACGCGGTCGACGATGCGGAACTCCGATATCCACCGGGTGCGGTCGAGCCGGCAGCTGAGGTAGCCGCGCTGGACGTTCTGGAACTTGAGGTGCGGGTTCTCGGCCAGCAGGGCCGAGCCGGTGGCGTCGACGTCGACGCCGTCCTTGCCGGACGAGATCGACGTGGTGACGAACTCGCTGCCGACCACCGGCGAGGCCGGGTCGTCGAAGTTCACCCGCAGGTCGGACGCGAGGCTGCGATGCAGGTCGCCGGTCAGGACGACGAGGTTGCGTACGCCGCGGTCGCGGACGCCGGACAGCACCCGCTCGCGGGACGCGGCGTAGCCGTTCCAGGTGTCCATCGGCAGCTCCTGCGGCGGACCGGCCTTCCGATCCAGCTGCGCCATCGCCACCTGCTGGGCAACGACGTTCCAGCGGCTGGGCGAGCGCTTCAGGGTGTCCAGCAGCCAGCGTTCCTGATCATCGCCGGTGAGCGTGCGGGCCGGGTCGAGCGACACCTCGTCCGGTGGCAGCCAACTGCCCGTGCCGGGCTGGTCGGAGCGGAACTGCCGGGTGTCCAGCACGCTCAGGTCCGCGGTCAGGCCGTAGCGGAGATGCCGGTGCAGCCGGATCGACGGGCCGTCGGCGGACTGGTCGAGGCGCAGTGGCATGTGTTCCCAGTAGGCCCGGAACCCGTTGGCCCGGCGTACCAGGAAGTCGGCCTCGGACAAGCCGTCCTCGGAGATGTAGCCGGCCCAGTTGCCCTCGACCTCGTGGTCGTCGAGGGCGACCACCCAGGCCGACGCGGCGTGGGCGGCCTGCAGATCCGGGTCGGTCTTGTGCAGCGCGTACCGGGCCCGGTACTCGTCGAGGGTGAAGATCTCGCCGGCGAAGTCGACGGGGACCGGCTGGTTGCGAATCCCGGCCGTCGGACCGACGCCGACCTCGTAGATGTAGTCACCCAGGAACAGCACCACGTCGTGGTCGCGCCGGGCCACGTCCTGGTACGCCGTGTAGTACCCGTCGTAGTAGGCCTGACAGGACGCGACTGCCATCGTTACCGTGGGCTGGGCGGTCGCGGCCGGCGCCGTACGAGTGCGTCCGACCGGGCTGAGCTGTGTGCCTACGCGGAAGCGGTAGTAGTAGTGCCGCCAAGGCTGCAGGCCGCGGACGTCGACGTGGACGGTGTGCGCGTACTCCGGCCGCGCTTGCGCGGTGCCGCGGCGCACGACCCGGCGGAAGGACTCGTCCTCGGCGACCTGCCACTCGACTCCTACGGCGCGGTCGTCCATCCCGCCGAACGGCTCCAGCGGTCCGGGTACCAGGCGGGTCCAGATCACCACCGCGTCCGGCAGCGGGTCACCCGAGGCGACGCCCAGGGTGAACAGCGGTCGGTGGTCGACTCGCTTCGAGTCTCCCGTTGCGCCGACCCCTGGCAGGTTGCCGGTGAGGGCCAGCGCGGCGGCGGCGCCGGTGGCGGTGAGGAACGTTCGGCGGGTGGCGGTGGCGGCGGCGAGACCCCGGGCGGCGGAGAGCATGTGATGAAGTATCGAGGCGCGATGACAGGGCTAACCAGGTGCGCGTTTCACCTGGTGCAACAGATCAGTTGGAAGGAAGAAGTTCGATGAGAATGACGTGGGTGCAGCCAGAGGACCTGCTGCCGCACCAACTCGTCCAGTCCCGCGCCGAAGGTGTCGAGGTCGCGGACATCGCGACCCGCTGGCAAGAAGCAGGCGGTACGACGAACGCCCCCACCTCCGGCGCCTCCGACAAACCCGCAGACCCAGTACTACGCATGCTCGCCCGCCAACTCCTGGAAGAGCTGGACTCGCGCGCCACAGAGTGGGTGCCACCTCTCATCCCGCAGTTGCCTTTGCTCGAAGATGTCTCAACCGACGTTGGGAATCGAGTTCTGAACGGGTGGTTGGGGCGGGCTGCTGGGAACTTGTTGGGGAAGCCGGTGGAGAAGATCTCGCGGGAGGGGATTCGGGAGATTCTCGAGAGTTCGGGGCAGTGGCCCCTGACGCGGTACATCACTGCGGTGGGGGTGCCGGAGGAGGTGCAGGCGCGGTGGCCGTGGAACCGGCGGTCGAAGCCGACCAGTCTGCGCGAGGTGATTGACGGGATGCCCGAGGACGACGATCTGAACTTTGCGATTCTGGCGTTGCAGTTGCTGGAGAGGCATGGGTCAGGGTTGACCACCGAGGATGTCGCTCAGGCTTGGTTGAACGATCTGCCGGCGGGCCGGGTGTTCACCGCCGAACGTGTTGCCTACCGCAACCTTCTTGATGGTGTCGACCCGCTGAGGGCCGCGGTGGTGCGGAACCCGTTCCGCGAATGGATCGGGGCGCAGATCCGCACCGACGTCTACGGCTGGGCTAATCCGGGTGACCGGACAGCCGCCGCCCACCTCGCGTTCATCGATGCGCGGCTGAGCCACACGGGCGCCGGTGTCGATGGTGCGGTCTGGGTGGCTGCGATGTCAGCGGCCGCTCTGGCGCTCGACGATCCGGTTGCCGTAGTGCGAGCCGGGTTGGAAGCCGTGCCACCTGATGGAACGCTCGCCGAGGCGGTTCGCTTCGGGTTATCCCTTGCAGGGTTGCCATTGGACGACGCGCTCGATCGCCTGCACGCGCAGTACGGGCAGCTTCACTGGGTGCACTCGGTCAACAACAGCGCGCTCACGGCGTACGCGCTGACGGCGCCGGACTTCGCCACCGCCGTCGGTCGCGCGGTGATGGGCGGGTGGGATACCGACTCGGTCGGGGCGACTGTCGGTGCGGTGTTTGGCGCAGTGCTCGGGGTTCCGGCAGAGTGGTCCGAACCATTGGACAACCGGATCGCCACGAGCTTGCCCGGGATGAACCAGGTTGCGATCGACGAGCTGGCGTCCCGGACGCTGGCGGTTTCGGCCGGGGCAGGGGTGGGGACGGTATCGAGCACTGCGGAGGGGGAACGGCGTGGTTGATGTCGTAGTCGTGGGGAGCGCGAACGTGGATCTGGTGTTGCCGGTCCAGCGGATCCCACGGCCCGGCGAGACCGTTCTGGCGACCGGCCTGAGCCGGGGTCCGGGCGGCAAGGGGGCCAACCAGGCGGTCGCCGCGGCCCGCGCCGGTGCTTCGACTGCGCTTGTCGCCTCGCTCGGCTCCGACGACGGCGGCTCGCTGTTGCGGGACGCACTCGCGGAGTCCGGCGTCGACCTGTCGCTGGTGTCGTGGACCGACACCCCGACCGGTACGGCGATCATCACCGTGGACGCCGACGGGGAGAACGCGATCACGGTGGCGCCGTCGGCGAACGGCGAGCTGAAGCTGTCCGGCGAGGCGGCCGCGGCGGTGCGCGGGGCGAAAATTGTCCTTTCCCAATTGGAGATTCCGTTCGCCACCGTCCAGGCGGCGGCCGAGGCGAGTTCGTACTTCGTGCTCAACGCCGCGCCCGCCGCCGAACTCCCGGACGAACTGCTCGCGCACGTCGACCTGCTCGTGGTGAACGAGACGGAGGCCGAGGTAGTTGCGGGCGGCGACAGATCCTCGCTGCTGGCGAAGGTGCCGGCCGCGGTCGTCACGCTGGGCGCCGCGGGTGCGGTGATCCTGGCCCGGGGTGCCGCTGAAATATCAATCCCGGGCGTGTCGGTCGAAGTCGTCGACACCACTGCCGCCGGAGATACGTTCTGCGGCGTGCTGGCGGCTACCCTGGCTACGGGGAGCGACCTGACGAATGCGGTGCGACGCGCTAACGTTGCTGCTTCATTGAGCGTTCAAGCCGCGGGGGCGATCCCTTCGGTGCCTCACGGGGATGTCATCGACGCACGCGCTGCGGAGGTATACCTGTGAACCCCCTCGAGCCGAGGCCGATCGATCTGCCGGCGAAGGTCGATCTCGGCTTGCGAGCCGATCTCGCCTTCCTCGACGACGCCAAGATCCTCGGTGCCCCGGACGACCCGGCTGACCTGCCGCGCTGGCGGGGCAAGCTCGCCGAGTGGCTGATGGGCGCCTACGGGCGGACGGGGTACGACGGCGGTTCGCACTACGAGGTGCCCGGGCGCGAGTGGACCCAGAAGGCGTACTCCGTCGCGTTGGTGTGGCTGTGGGATGACCTGCTGTATGACGTGGAGACGGGGAAGTTCACGCCGGAGAAGTTCGTCCAGCGCGGGATCGAGGACTTCGGCGGGTACGACGCCGTGGTGCTGTGGCACGCGTACCCGGTGATCGGGATCGACTCGCGGAACCAGTTCGACTTCTACCGGGACGTGCCGGGGCTGGCCGAGTTGGTCGCGGACCTGCACCGGCTCGAGGTGAAGGTGTTCTTCGACTACAACCCGTGGGATGTCGGCACCCGGCGTGCGGCCGGCAGCGATCCAGAGGAATTCGCTGCCCTGGTTCGCGATTTCGGGGCCGACGGCGCCTTTCTCGACACCTTGAAGGAAGGCGATCCGGCTCTCATCCGGGAGCTGCGGAAGGTGAACCCGGCGATCGCGCTGGAGGGTGAGTCGCGGTTGCCGTTGGCAAGGATCGGGGATCACGCGCTGTCCTGGGCGCAGTGGTTCGCCGATACCCGGGCGCCCGGCGTACTGCGGGCGCACCTGTTCGAGCGCCGGCACATGATGCACCACACCCGCCGGTGGAACAGGGACCACAGCGATGAACTGCAGTCCGCCTGGGTGAACGGCGTCGGCATCCTGGTCTGGGAGTCGGTGTTCTCCGCGTGGGTCGGCTGGAACGCGCGGGACCGGGCGACGCTGCGGCGGATGGTGGCCGCGCAGAGAGCGTTCTCTGAGGTTCTCATCCACGGTGACTGGATCCCGCTGACCCCGGAGGTGCCGGACAAGGCGCGCGAGCACGGGGTCTTCGGCTCGCGGTTCGAACTGGCCGACATCACCTTCTGGACCTTGATCAACCGCGACGCCGAGGACTTCGAGGGTGTCGTGCTGCGCTCCGAGGATCAGGTCGGCGACTGGTACGACGTGACGTCGGGCGTGCCGATCAGCTCGGACGACGACGGGGTCCACCTGGTCGTGCCCGGGCGGGGTCTCGCGGGGGTCGTCCGGGTCGGCGCGACGGCCGGGAAGACCTGCCGGGCGACTGCTCGCAGGCTCGGCACGCTGCCGCGTCCGCACGTCAAGGACTCGGCCTTCCCGATCGCGCCCGCGCAACGGGTCGCCGTTCCCGAGGTGTCCGGAGACGCGTCCATCGGCGCGACGGTGACGGTGCCCGCGGGGGAGCGCTCTCTGACGATCCGGCACCGGCGCCGCGAGACCGGCCTGTACGACCAGGCGCCGTACGTGGAGGAGTGGAAGCCGCTGCCTCCCCGCTTGCACGACCTCAGGACGCTGAACCGTGAGATCGCGCTCTCTGAGATCTCGGTGGCGATCCGGGAGGTGACCAACGCGGAGTACGCGGAGTTCCTGACGGCGACCGGCTATCGGCCGAGGATCGCGAACCGCTTCCTGGCGCACTGGGTCGCTGGGGCGCCGGTGGCCGGCACCGAGGATCAGCCGGTGACGTATGTCGATCTGCCGGACGCACGGGCCTACGCGAAGTGGCGTGGCGGGCGGCTTCCGACCGAGGACGAGTGGCAGGTGGCCGCGGGGCTCGACGGGTTCACCCGGGCCGAGCCGCTGGTGTGGAACCTGACCGAGAGCGAGCACCGCGACGGCCGGAGCCGGTTCTGCATCGTCAAGGGCGGCTCGTACTACGTTGCCGAGGGCTCCGACTGGTACTCCGACGGCGGTCCACAGGAGCCCGAGGTGAGCTTCAAGCTGGTGCTCACCGGCGGCGGCCTGGATCGCTCGGAGACCATCGGCTTCCGGTGCGCCGGATGATGGGACAGTAGATGCGCGGGATGAGATGAGAGCCGCACCGCTGGAGGGCGTGAAGGTCCTCGAGGCCGCGACGTTGTTCGCGGGACCGTTGGCAGCGACGTTCCTGGGCGACTTCGGTGCGGACGTGACGAAGATCGAGCATCCGTCCCGGCCGGACGCGGCCCGCGGTCACGGCACCAGCAAGGACGGTGTCGGCCTGTGGTTCAAGACCCTCGGCCGGAACAAGCGGCTCGCGACGCTCGACCTGTCGCAAGGGCGCGAGGTCTTCCTGGAATTGGTGCGGGCGAACGACGTGCTGGTGGAGAACTTCCGGCCGGGCACCCTCGAGCGCTGGGGACTTGGACCGGATGTGCTGCTGGAGGCCAACCCCCGGCTGGTGATCGCCCGGGTGACCGCGTTCGGCCAGGTCGGCCCTTGGTCGAGCCGCCCGGGCTTCGGCTCCCTGGCCGAGGCGATGAGCGGATTCGCCGCTGTCACAGGTGAACCCGATGGCCCTCCGACGCTGCCACCTTTCGGCCTGGCCGACGGGATCACAGCACTCGCCACCGCGTACGCCGTACTGGTGGCTCTGCGCGAGCGGGATCGGTCGGGGGCGGGGCAGGTGATCGACATGGCGATCATCGAGCCGATCCTGATGATGTTGGGCGGCCAGATCACGGCGTACCAGCAGACCGGCTATGTCCAGCCCCGGTTGGGGAATCGCTCGTCGAACAACGCGCCTCGCAACGTCTACCAGACCGCCGACGGCCGCTGGGTCGCCGTCTCCACGAGCTCGCAGAGCATCGCGGAACGAGTGGTGACGCTCGTCGGCCGGCCGGATCTGGTCGCGCAGCCGTGGTTCGGGACCGGCCGGGAACGGGCCGAGCACGCCGACGAGTTGGACGACGCGGTCGGATCCTGGATCGGGGAGCGCTCTCTCGACGAGGTCATGCTCGCCTTCGAGAAGGCGGAGGCAGCGGTCGGGCCGGTGCATGACATCCGCGGGATCATGACGGATCCGCAGTACGCGGCACTGAACACGATTGTCGAGGTGGATGACGACGAGCTCGGCGGTCCGGTCCAGATGCAGAACGTGCTGTTCCGGCTGTCGGAGTCGCCCGGGTCGATCCGTTGGGCGGGCCGACCTCATGGCGCCGACACAGACGCAGTACTGGCTGAGATCGGGGTCACACCCGAACAATTAGCCGCCCTCCGTGACGCCGGTGTCGTCTAGTGTCTCTTGGTGGGATAACTCGACGGTTATGAGATGGGGCGCCACGTGTTGACGGCTCTTTATGTGCCGGCGAGTCGGCCTGATCGGTTCTCGAAGGCCGTGTCGGCCGGAGCGGATCTGGTGGTGTTCGATCTCGAGGACGCCGTCCCGGTGGACGACAAGGCCGAGGCTCGTGGCTGGGCGGTCGCGTGGATCGCGGCGCATGCGTCGGACTCGGTCGAGATCCGGGTGAACGCACCGGGCTCGCCTTGGAGCGAGGACGACCTGGCCGCGCTGGCCGCAGTACCGGGCGTGCGGATCCGAGTGCCCAAGGTGGAGAGTGCGAACGACATTCGGTGGGTGCTGGAGCGGGTGCCGTCGGCAAAGATCACCGCGCTGATCGAGTCACCGCTCGGGCTGGAGCGGGCGTTCGAGATCGCGTCCGCCGACGAGCGGGTGGTCGCGGTCGCGCTCGGTGAAGCCGATCTGGCCAGCTCGCTCGGTGTCGACGGTCCCGAAGGACTGGGATGGGCCCGCGGCCGGTTGGTGTCCGCGTCAAGGGCGGCCGGGCGCGGTGCGCCGATGATGTCGGTCTACCCGCACGTGAACGACGAAGACGGTCTGCGGCGGACCTGTTTGGAGGGCCGGGCGCTTGGGTTCGTCGGGCGTACTGCGATCCACCCGCGACAGCTGGCCACGATCGTCGAATGCTTCACGCCATCTGCCTCTCAGGTGGCGGATGCGGCCGCGCTGCTGGCCGCAGTAGAGAAGGCCGGCGTCGCCGAGGGCGGCGTAATCGTGCTCCCCGACGGCCGCATGGTCGACCCCGCGATGCTGGGCCGCGCCCGAGAGCTAACCACCCTCATGCAACAGATCGAGTCCCGCCAGAGCTAAGGTCGAGGCATGCTGCCGCGCAGTGTTGATGCTGTGGTGGTCGGCTCGGGGCCGAACGGGCTGGTGAGCGCGATCGCTCTGGCTGACGCGGGTTGGGACGTGCTCGTACTGGAGGCCGCCGACGAGTTCGGCGGTGCCGTCCGATCCACTGCGAGCGATGGCTGGATCAGCGACCGGTTCAGTTCCAACTACCCGCTCGGCGTGGCCTCACCTGTACTACGGTCGCTCGGGCTGGAGGAGTTCGGTCTGCGCTGGGCGCATGCGCCGCTGCCGTTGACCCACCTGCTCGACCCCGACACGGCGGCATCGATCCATCCGGACCCGAACGACACCGCCGCGTCGATCTCGGTCGACCACCCGGCCGACGGTGAGGCCTGGCTTCGGCTCTACGAGAAGTACGTCAAGATTCGCGAGCCGTTCCTGCAGTCCCTGCTGACCACCTGGCCTCCGGTCGTCCCCGGCGTCAAGCTGGCCCGCAAGCTCGGCTCGGCGGGGGAGCTCGCCCGGTTCGCGCGGTTCATGGCGATGCCGATGCACCGGATGGGACAGGAGCTCTTCGAAGGTCCCGCCGGTCGTGCGCTGCTGGCAGGCAACTCGTTCCACGCCGACGCGCCCCCCAGTGGCAGCGTCAGCGGGACGATGGGCTGGCTGTTGGGGATGCTGGCCCAGGACGTCGGGTTCCCGGTCGCGGCCGGTGGTTCCAGCTCGCTGTCCTCCGCCCTGATCCGCCGCGCCGAACGCGCGGGTGCGCTCTTCGTCGCCGGTACTCCGGTTGTCGGTATCGACGTGTCCGCCGGGAAGGTGGCCGGCGTCCGCACCGCCTCCGGCGAGCAGGTCGCCGTCGGCCGCGCTGTGATCGCGGACGTGTCCGCCCTCACCCTGTACGACGAACTGTTGCCAAAAGCAAGTGTTCCGTCGGGAGTGCGCCGCGATCTGGACGCGTTCGAATGGGACTACCCGACCGTCAAACTGAACTACCGCCTGAGCGGACCGATCCCGTGGCAGGCCGCGGACGCCCGGAAGGCCGGCGTGGTCCACCTCGGCGGCACCGCGGACGACCTGGTGCACCTGTCCGCCGACCTCGACACCGGGCGGTTGCCCTCGGCGCCGTTCCTGCTGATCGGCCAGACCACCAAGTCCGATCCGTCCCGGTCGCCGGCTGGGACCGAGGCCGTCTGGGCCTATTCACACCTGCCACGGGGGATCGCGGACGACGCGTCGGCCGAGAAGCTCGGGGACCGGATGGAGAGGCTGATCGAGCGCTACGCACCCGGCTTCGCCGACGTCATCCTGGATCGCAACCTGCAGCGACCCAGTGATTTCTCCTCCGCCAACGCCTCCCTCGGCCTCGGTGCTCTGGGCGGCGGCACGACCCAGCTCCACCAGCAGCTGATCTTCCGCCCGACCATCGGCCTGGGCAGTCCCCGCACGGTCGTGTCCGGCCTGTACCTGGGCAGCTCCGCGATCCACCCAGGTCCTGGTGTCCACGGTGCCTGCGGTCACCTGGCTGCCCGAACGGCGCTCCGTGACGCGTCAGTCCTCGGCCCGCTGACGCGCCGCCCCTTGAATGCGCTACTCCGCAACCTCCAGAGCTGATCGCTCCGGCTGGGTGGCGATCCGGAGGGCGGCAACGAGGTCCCGATAGAGATCGTCGGACGCGAGCAGCTCCTGATGGTTGCCCTGGGCCCGGACCTGGCCGGCCTCCAGCACGATGATCTGGCCGGCGTCGATGACCGTGCTCAGTCGGTGCGCGATGGTCAGTACTGCGCCGGTGCTCGCGATCCGGGCGATCACCTCGTGCACCGCGGCCTCGGTGAGCCCGTCCAACTGCGCGGTCGCCTCATCCAGTAGCAGGATCTCGGGGTCGCCGACCAAGGCCCGGGCCAACGCGATCCGCTGCCGCTCACCGCCCGAGATCACTGCCGTCGACAGCGAGGTGTCGAGTCCGTCGGGTAGTGCGCGGACGCGTTCGTCCAACCGGACCGCCCGCAGTGCCTCCCAGATGTCGTCCTCGTTTGCCTCGTCATGGGTGTACAGCAGGTTCTCCCGGAGGGTCCCCGGTACCAGGGGAGTGTCCTGTTCGACGTACACGACTCTCCTGCGCAGGTCCTCCAAAGACCAGTCCTGCAAGGGGGTTCCGTCCAGTATGAGGCGGCCGCTGTCGGGATTCAGGAAGCGGAGGAGCAGGGAGAATATGGTGGTCTTGCCGGCGCCGGACGGCCCGACGATCGCGGTATGCCCGACCCGCGGGATCTCCAGGGTGATGTCCCGGACGGCCGGGGCGGCGCCCGGGGCGTAGCGAGCCGTCACGTTCTCGAAGGAGAGCGCGGCCTTGCTGAGGTCCTGCTGCGCGACCCGCGCCGGGCCGGTGTCGGCCGGCTCGAGTTCGAACGCGTCGACCTCCCGGATCCGCGCCGCGGCGGCGATGCCGGACTGGAGTCCGCCGACGGTCGTCGCCAGGCTCGACACCGGCTCCATCAACTGGAACGCGTACAGCAGGAACGCGACCAGCGCGGAAACGGTCAGCAGTCCCTCGCCGACCCGCCAGGCACCGAGGCCGAGAATGATCATGATCGCCAGCCCGATCCCGAAACCCGCGATGGTGAAGGCGACGGCCTGGTAGCGGACCGCCCGGATGCTCTGCCGCGCCGACTCGGTCGCCTCGACGATCACCCGCTCGCTCTCCCGCGCCTCGGCGCGGCTCGCCTTCACGGTGCGGATCGCCCGCAACGCACCTTCCAGTACGCCGCCCAGCCGGCCGACCGCACCCTGGGCCTGCTCCTGGGCCCGGGCCATCGGGGGCATCAACAGGCCGACGATGATCGCGACGATCACCAGCGCCGCGAGGGTGGTCGCCAGCAGGACCCCGTCGAGCAGCGCCATCAGGATCAGCGCGCCGACCAGCCCGATCACGCTGTTCACCAACTCCACCAGGCTCGACGCGGCGGCTTCGCGGAGCAGCACCGTGTCCGACGTGACCCGGGTGACGAGTTCGCCGGGGGAGCGGCCGGCCAGTTCACCGATCCGGACCCGGAAGAGCCTGCGGACCATCGAACTGCGGGCATCGAGTACGACCCGCTCGCCCATCCGGCCCAGCACGATCCACTGCACCAGCCCGAGGATCGAGCCGGCCACCAACAGCGCGATCAGCAGCGCCACCGCCGGGCCGATCGATGCCGAGGTCGCGAGACCGTCGAGCACCGACTTGGTCACCATCGGGGTGGCCAGGGACGCGCCGGTTGTGCCCAGGCCCAGCACCAGGCCGAGCAGGAGTGTCCGTCGGTGCGGTCGCACGAACGACCACAGCATCCGGACGTTCTGCCACCGCAACTTCTCGCTCATCGGTCCCCTCCGGTGATCGGTACTAGAGCGCCAAGGTAGCAGAATCGGACAATGATGTCCTATTCTTAACCAATGGCGACCGATGGGGATAAGGTCGGGGTCATGACTGACACGGTCGAGTCGGGTAGCCGGACGCGGACCCGCAGAGCGATCCTGGACGCCGCGGTGGTGGTGTTCGCCAAGCGGCGGAACGCGTCGCTGAGCGAGGTCGCGGCCGAGGCGAAGGTGGCCCGCAGTACCTTGCACCGGTACTTCGCCGATCGGGCCGAGCTGGTTTTCGCTCTGGCGGAGGATGTGCTCGTCGGCTTCGAGCGGGCGATCGCCGACGCCGAGCTCGATCAGGGACCCCCGCTGGAGGCGTTCCGGCGGCTGGTCGTCGGGTATTCCGCGCTCGGCCAGCGGATCTTCTTCCTGTTCAACGAGCCCACCTTCTACCAGCCCGACCCCGACCCCGACGTGGCGCGGTTCTTCGAGAAGCTCGAGCAGGCGAGCAAGCCTATTGAGGCGCTGATCGACCGCGGCCACCGCGAGGGCGTTTTCGCCGCCAATCTCAGCGTTGACTGGATCACCCGGATCCTGATGTGGATGGTCTTCATCGGCTGGGAGGCCGTCGAGGAGAACGCGCTGTCCCGCCTGGCCGCGCCGGCGACCATCCTCCAGACGATCGAGACCGGCATCCTCGCGCCCCCGTCCGGCCGGGTGGAGGAGTAGTGAGTAGCCGCGTCGAGGAGTTGCTGCGGGAGTTGGCTCCGCAGGTTCTCGGGTTCCTGGCGCGTAGGAACGGGCAGTTCGATCTGTGCGAGGACGCAGTACAGGAAGCTCTGCTGGCGGCGGCGACCCAGTGGCCGGCCGATGGGATCCCGGCCAATCCGCGGGGGTGGTTGATCACCGTTGCCGGCCGCAAGCTGACGGATCAGTTCCGGAGCGAGAGTGCGCGGCGGCCGGAGCACAATGTCGCCGCGATGGCAGGAGCTGAGGAACTGGTTGCCCCGGGCGCCGATCATGACCAGCCGCCGGAATCCGACGACACGTTGACCCTGCTCTTCCTCTGCTGCCATCCGGCTGTCACGCCCGCGTCGCAGGTCGCGTTGACGTTGCGCGCGGTCGGTGGTCTCACCACTGCCGAGATCGCCAAGGCGTTCATGGTGCCGGAGGCAACGATGGCGCCGCGGATCAGCCGGGCGAAGAAGAGCATCAAAGCCGCGGGCAGCCGGTTCGTCCTGCCGCCGGAGGAGGAGCGGGCCGATCGGCTCCGGGTGGTGCTCCAGGTTCTCTACCTGATCTTCAACGAGGGCTACACGGCCAGTTCCGGTCCCGACCTGCAACGGGTCGAGCTCACCGCCGAGGCGATCCGCCTGAGCCGGATGCTCTACCAACTCCTCCCGGACGACGGGGAGGTCGCCGGTCTGCTGGCCTTGATGCTGCTCACCGACGCCCGCCGCGCGGCCCGCAGTACGCCGGATGGCCGGTTGGTCCCCATCGACGAACAGGACCGCAGCCTCTGGCTCCGCGAGTCGATCGACGAAGGCGCCGCGCTGGTCCTGCGAACTCTCAGCCACGGTCAGGTCGGCCCGTACCAACTGCAGGCCGCCATCGCCGCCGTCCACTCCGAAGCCCCGAGTGCCGACGAAACCGACTGGCCGCAGATCTTGTCGCTGTATCTGTTGCTGGAGAGGTTCTCGCCGAACCCGATGGTCACCCTCAACCGCGCCATCGCTCTGGCCGAGGTGGAGGGCCCCCAGGCCGGCCTCGATCTGCTCGCCACCCTCGACGGCGACAACCGCATGACGGGCAACCATCGCCTGGACGCCGTCCGCGCCCACCTGCTGGAACGAGCCGACCAACCCCGCGAAGCCCGGGCCTACTACCTGGCAGCAGCCCGCCGAACCACCAGCCTCCCAGAACAGCAGTACCTCTCCACCAAAGCAGCAGCCCTTCCCACCGACTGATCCCATCACGCACTGCCCCGGCTCCCACGTCACCAGCCGTCACCGTGTGCGGCGTCACGTGACTTAGGTTGTAACTTCGGTTTACAGTTGCGGCATGGCTATCGAGCAGCGGAGTGCCCGGGGCAAGGTGCGGCGGGATCCGATCGGGATAGGGGTCGCGCTGCTGAACCGGCTGGCCAGGTCGCGGGCGATCGACCGGTTGGGGTTGCGGAAGCAGACCGAGCGGGTGGTGTTCGAGGCGACTCGGACCGGGTTCCGGACGGCTGGGGCGTTGACCAGGAGTTTCACCGCCGCCGGCAAGTTGGCCAAGCCGTCGCGGTTGCCTGCGGCGCGGGGGACCGGGCGGTTCGATCTGACGCCGACCGAAGACCAGCAGATGGTGGTCGGGGTGGTGACGGAGTTCGCCGCCGAGGTCTTGCGGCCGGGTGCTCCCGACGCGGATGTTGCCGGGACGACCGATCTCAAGGTGCTTCAGCAGAGTTCCGAGCTCGGGTTGAGCCTGATCGAAGTACCGGAAGAGCTCGGCGGGATCGTCAGCGAGCGGTCGGCGATGACCGGGGTGCTCGTGGCGGAGGCGATGGCTCACGGCGACATGGGGCAGGCGGTTGCGTGTCTCGCACCGGCTGCGGTGAGCACGGCGATCTCGTTGTGGGGCGACGAGACCCAGCAGGCGACGTACCTGCCTGCCTTCACCGGGGAATCCGTGCCGGCTGCCGCTCTCGCGATCGTCGAGCCACGGCCGCTGTTCGACCCGTTCGACCTGCGGACTCGCGCGACCCGGCAACGAACGGGTCACCTGCTCAATGGGGTGAAGTCCCTCGTACCACGAGGCGCCGAGGCGGAGGTGTTCGTCATCGCGGCGCAACTGGAGGACCAGGGCCCGGCGTTGTTCCTGATCGAGTCGGACCACCCCGGCGTCACCATCGAGGCGGAACCGTCGATGGGACTCCGGGCGGCGAGCCTGAGCCGGGTCTTCCTCGACGACGTTCCGGCCGTCCAACTCGGATCACTCGAGGACTACGCGGACTGCGTCCGGCTCGCGCGACTCGGCTGGTGCGCTCTCTCCCTCGGTACTGCGAAGGCGGTGCTCGACTACGTCACGCCGTACGTGAACCAGCGGACCGCGTTCGGCGAGCCGATCAGTCACCGGCAGTCGGTGGCGTTCATGGTGGCGAACATCGCCATCGAACTGGAGGGCATGCGGCTCGTCACCTACCGGGCCGGATCGCGCGCGGAACAAGGGCTTCCGTTCGCCCGTGAGGTCGCGCTGGCCCGGCGGCTGTGTACCGAGAAGGGGATGCAGATCGGGACCGACGGGGTGCAGTTGCTCGGCGGGCACGGATTCGTCAAGGAACATCCGGTCGAGCGGTGGTACCGCGATCTGCGGGCCGTCGGCGTGATGGAAGGCGCGGTGCTGGTCTGATGATCAACCTGGAGACGCCACGGAAGTTCCGGGCCTTCGTCCACCAGGCCCACCAGGTCGCGGCGGAGATGCTGCGGCCGAACTCGCGCCGGTACGACCTCGCGGAGCACGAGTATCCGAAGGAACTCGACATGCTCGCGGCGCTGGTGGACGGCCTCAGCGCGTCAGGGACAGGCTCGGGTGCGGGAGCGAGCGGCGTACGGCGGACTGAGGAGGACCCGGACGACGCCAAGGTGAAGAACGGGTCGAACCTCTCGTCGGTGCTGTCGATCATGGAGATGTGCTGGGGCGACGTCGGGCTGCTGCTGTCGATGCCGCGGCAGGGACTGGGCAACTCGGCGATCGCCTCGGTGGCGTCGGACGAGCAGTTGGAACGGTTCGACGGGGTGTGGGCCGGGATGGCGATCACCGAGCCGGGATGTGGTTCGGACTCGGCGAGCATTCAGACGACCGCGAGGCTGGACGGCGATCACTACGTCATCAACGGCGAGAAGATCTTCGTCACTGCGGGCGGTCGGTGTGATGCCGTGGTCGTGTGGGCGACGCTGGACAAGTCGCTCGGCCGGGCGGCGATCAAGTCGTTCGTGGTGTTCAAGGACACCCCGGGGATGACGGTCGAGCGGCTGGAGCACAAGCTCGGGATCCGCTCCTCGGACACCGCGACCATCCGCTTCGAGGACTGCCGGGTGCCGGCCGCGAACCTGCTCGGCTCGGCTGAAGTCGATGCGGAGAAGGGGTTTGCGGGTGTGATGCAGACCTTCGACAACACCCGCCCGCTGGTGGCCGCGATGGCTGTCGGATGTGCCCGGGCCTCGCTGGAATTGACGCGGGAGTTGCTGGCCGAGGCGGGTGTCGAGATCGACTACGACCGACCGGTCCACACGCAGTCGGCGGCAGCCGCGTCGTACCTGCAGATGGAAGCGGACTGGGAAGCGGCGTACCTCCTCACGCTGCAGGCCGCCTGGATGGCCGACAACGGCAAACCCAACTCCCTCCAGGCTTCAATGGCCAAGGCGAAGGCAGGCCGCGTCGGCAACGACATCACCCTGCGCTGCGTTGAACTGACCGGCAGCCTCGGCTACAGCGAACACCACCTGCTGGAAAAGTGGGCCCGAGACTCCAAAATCCTCGACATCTTCGAAGGCACCCAACAAATCCAGCAGTTGATCGTCGCCAGAAGGTTGCTGGGCAAGACCTCAGTCGAGCTGAAATAGCAGGTCAGAGGCCGATTGACGGCTCTTCGGTCGTCTCTGGAACCGACCCAGCCGATGGATGGCCGACGGGCCGGGATCGCCCTGCTCCGCCCCTGCTCCGTCAGCGGCCGATCGCGATCGCCGGAGCATCCTGTTGTCGATAGCCCGCCGGGCCCGATCGAACGACGACGGCAACATATGCGTGTAGAGGCGAAGAGTGAACCCCGGATCGTGATCACCGAGGTACGCGGCGAGCTCCTTCACATTGACTCCATCGGCGAGGGTGACGCTCGCGTAGAAGTGTCTCAGTGGAGGCCGGTTCTTCGATCGGTGACAAAGCGGCGTCGGCCGCGGACGTCCGTGGTCGGTGCTGGAATCAGACCAGCGGCGGCAAGAGTCGGCTTCCAGATCACCTCGTCGAAGATTCTCGCCTGGAGGTGCTTGCCGCTGTCCGATCGGAACAGCGAACGAACGGTAGTCGAGGAGCCGTTCGTCCGCTCCCATGGAAGTGTGGGTCGACTACGAGCGCGTGCTCGTCGCCGAGGATCCCGACCGCGTACCTGAGCTCGCCGAGGCCGTCCGGATGCTTGGCAGCACCCTGGTGACCGCAGACCGGGTGCCTGAGGGAAAGGCGCGCTGGTTCGAGTCGCTGGAGCTGCGGCGACGCTTCGGCGAGGGTGACGATGAGCATCGATCCAACTATGCGGGCAGCCTGCCAGGTGATCGGCCAGGGCCTGGGCTCCCTCCGGGAGGATGAGGAAGTCACTCGCAGTCTTCCGCGACAGCCTCGCCGTACGGCGTGCGCAGGCGGAGGCGGACGCCGAACACAACGAGGACCTAGTTCTGGAGTTGGCCGACACCGCCCTCCGCCTCAACTGGTTCGACCAACCCGAGCTGGCCCGGCAGTTCGCAGCCGAAGGTCTCGCTGTCTGTCGCGAGCACCCCGACTCCACAAGCTCTCGCGGGCTGCTGCGAGCTCTTCAGGAGTTGGCGGCGGCACACGAGGACCTCGGCGAACTCGAACCAGCCGTGGCGCTCGGTGAGGAGGCGCTGGTACTGCTGGAGGAACTCGCGGCGAACGACACCAGATATGCAGGGCGCCTGATCGGCAGCCAGCCGGATTGCCTCGTCCTCATGGAGGCGGACAACCAGCCCACGGAGGACCTCCCCGACCATCGAACGGAATTTGCCGGACCAGACCAGCCCGGCGCTGCCGTCGAGAAGTCGGCGGCGCAGCCTGTCTGAGCAGGCGGGGCGCGCCGACGGGTGCGTCTAATCCTTGCCTAGGGCAACTCTGGCATGGTGGGCAAGCTGGCGCCCGACCGCGAACGGCCCGCCGTTCAAGGACAGCAGTCTCAACGCTGCTGATGAAGTTGGAAGTTGGTTTGTTAAGGCTGACGCGATAGTCGCAGTGTGCATATCTCGAAGGGTTGTAGCGCCAGGCGTACGACATCGCCGTCGCTCCTGACCTCAGTTAGCGGTCGCTCCAGCAGGTCGACGAGGTTCGCACTCTGTAGAGGGAGGTTGGTATGAATGGCTGTGTGGGCCTTTCCACCAAGCGATTCGTACAGTCGTACGACGATGTCGCCCGAGCGGTCGTCCGCCAGTTTGACCGCCTCCACGACGACGGCGGGATTGTCGACGGTCACCAGTGGCGTCAGGTCGTGGGCCGTGTCGAGGGAGCGCAGCGGGATGTTGAGCGCGTAGCCCTCGGCAACCGCATCGGAGATGGTGGCTCCGGGCAGCACGGCGTAGGTGAATCGGTGCACGCCCTGATCGGTCTTCGGGTCGGGGTTGCGCGGAGCACGCAGCAGCGTCAGCCGCACCGTCGTCGTCGTGCTTCTACCGTCGCGCGCGTGGCGGTTGATGTCGTGACCGTAGGTGGAATCGGTGAGTAGGGCGACGCCATAGCCGGCCTCGTCGATGTGTACCCAGCGGTGCGCGTACAACTCAAAGCGAGCCGCGTCCCAACTGGTATTGGAATGGGTCGGTCGATGCACATGGCCGAATTGAATTTCCGCAGACTCGCGATCGGCGTGAATGTCGAACGGGAAGGCGGCCTTGAGTATCGCTCCTGATTCATACCAGTCTATTTCGTTCAGTACGTCGAGGCGACTGCTACCGGCACGTACCACGAGCGTCTGGGTAAGCGATGACTTGCCGAATGATCGCTGCACACGAATTGAGCCCAGCAACGGGCCGCTGTCGACAACCTGGACCGAGTCGGCCTCGGTGAGATCAACGTGGCTATGCCGGTAATTCCGGTCGAGTTCCCAAGCATCCCAGCGACTAGGGTTGTCGGGATGCAGTTGCAGTAGGTTGCCGGCGTCGCCCGCAGCGAGGGTCTCCCGCGCATTTGGGTAGTCGTATAACGACGTGATCACACCAGTTTCGTCGACAGTAACGCGGATCAGGCCGTTGTCGAGAACACCGTCGCTGACGGTCACCGGCAACTTGCTCGCGGGGAGGCCGACGGTGGTGGCGCCGATACCGAGCGCAGGTGCCTCAACCCACACGGCAGTCCGGCCGTCGGAGAGGTTCTGCGTCACCTCCACGCCGTCTGCCAACTCAAGGGGCGCTGCCATAACCTCGGCGCGCTCATGTGGCGCCGCGTTGAGGAAACTGCTGGCTCCGGGGCCGGTACCGGGCAGCGCGGCGGCCGCGCGGCGAATGATGTCTTCCAGCTCGACTTCTGCTTTCTCATAGGCCGCGCGCGCCTCGCGATGCACCCACGCAATAGAGGTCCCCGGCAGGATGTCGTGGAATTGGTGCAGTAGCACCGTCTTCCACAGCTGATCGAGCTGGTCGTACGGATAGGCAAAGTCGCCGTGCAGTGCAGCGGTCGCTGACCACAGCTCGGCCTCGCGCAGCAGACGCTCGCTCAGCCGGTTGCCGGACTTCATCTTCGCCTGCGAGGTGAAGGTGGCGCGATGTAGCTCAAGGTAGAGCTCACCTGACCACACGGGAGCGTCTGGATATTCGCTCATCGCTTTGTCGAAGAAGCTGGAGGCCGACTCGACTGTGACGGTAGGTGATCCCTCCAGGCTTCCGAGCCGGCGCGCTTTCTCAAGCATTTCACGGGTCGGACCACCACCGCCGTCGCCGTACCCGTACATAGCTAGAGAGGTCGTAGCGAAGCCATTCTCGGCGTAGCTGTGCACCGCGTGGGCAAGCTCGCTACCAGAGAGCGTCGAGGCATACGTATCGATCGGGGACTGGTGGGCGAAGATGCGGGTCCCGTCAATGCCCTCCCACCAGAAGGAGTTGTGTGGGAACCTGTTGGTATCGTTCCAGCTAAGTTTCTGGATCAGGAACCAGCGTGCGCCGACAAGCTTCGCGAGCTGAGGGAACGCCCCGGTGTAGCCGAAGGAATCGGGGAGCCAGATTCCGTCGGTCTCGACACCGAACTCGTCGACAAAGAACCTTGTCCCGTGAATTAATTGCCGCGCCAACGCCTCACTGCCGGGCAGGTAGGTGTCCGACTCGACCCACATGCCGCCGACGGGCTCCCAGTTTCCGGATTGAACTGCAGTCTTGATACCCGCGAATATCGGTGGATGAAACTCCTTGATCCACGCGTACTGCTGGGCCTGCGAGCAGGCGAATACCAGTTCCGGGTAGTCACGGGCGAGTGCCAGGACATTTGAAAAGGTGCGACTGGACTTTCGGATGGTCTCGCGCAGCGGCCACATCCAGGCTGTGTCAATGTGTGCGTGTGCCACGGCCGAGATCCGGTGAGCACTCGCGTGAGCCTGGCGGGCAAGCATGTCGGTGAGTTCCCATCGCGCGCGGCCCGCTGATCCTGACACGTCGTGCGGGTCGAGAGTGTCAAGCATCCGCTCGAGTGCTCGTAGGATCTCGTGCCGTCGGGGCTCGTTGGCCGGCAACTCGTGCATCAGTTCCGACAGCACCTCGATGTCCAGGACGAGTTGCCAGACGTCCTCGTCAAGAACGGCCAGATCCGCACAGGTGAGCTGGTAGAGCAGTTCAGTGTCCGCGGTTAGTTTGTCGCCACGGGGATCTCCCTCGCCGACCATCGCCGAAATGAACGGGTTGGCCGCCGCCTCGACGTACAGCAGCACATCCTCATTGCCCTGGGCGGGTGCGGCGATGGGGACGTAGTTCGTACGCGGCGCCAGGCCCTTGATTGGCAGACCGGTGGAATCGTAGACGAGCCCTTCAGCTTGCCGTCCCGGTCCTGGGTGGCTGAAGCCAAGGTCGATCACGGCCTCGACCCGACGGCCCGACCAGGCCGCCGGAACCTTTCCCCGTACGCGGAGCCACATGGTCGACCAGGCTGGCCCCCACATGGATCCGACCGTGAATGGGTTGTAGCTCGCCGCGAGCGCCTCGGCGACCGAAACGGGCTCGTCGGGGACCTGCCAGGATTCGACCTGAAGGCTGATCGATTCCGAATAGATCGCTGGCCTCAGCCGGCGGGTGAGCGTCTGCTCCAGTCGATCCTCGACAAGGAGTCGATCCATATGCACTGTTCTTGCCTTCCATCAGTTTGACGTGGTGCTTCCTTGCTGTGAGCGAGGCAGTCAGGATCCAAGCCTTCGCCGGAGCCTCCGGTCAGCCACGTCGCTGATCGAACTCACCAGCCGTGAACTCCATAACTCGCCCTCGACGCCGAGGACCCGCGCCGCGGCCAATCGCTGTGGAACTGGTCCTCAACAGTGTGGGTGCCGATCTCATCGCTGCGAACTCACGCAACTTGACTGGCCGCTGTGCGTGACCTCAAGCCATGCATCGGCCAGCAAGGAATGGCCGGCTGGGGTTGGATGCACGCCGTCGGGGCACCACTCCTGCGTTGAGCTCGCCGCGGCGGCTTGAGTGAACAGCGGGTCTGCAGCCAGCAGCGTGGCGCCGAAATCGGCGGCCATCCGCTGGACCACGGCGATCCGCTGGTCAACCTCAGTTCGCGTCTCGCGCTGCTCGTCCCGGACCGGCAGCAGGAACGGTTCGATCAATACCAACTGCACGGCGGGGTTTACCCGCCGGGCACTCTGCAACATCGTCTGGTAGTCAGCCTGGTAGTCGTCCACCGTGGGAGTGCCATCCCCCTTGTCGGCATGAATGGCGTCATTAATGCCTACCAGGACGGAGATGAGGTCAGGTTTGAGCTTCAGACAATCGGCGTCCCAGCGTTCGCGCAGGTCGCAGATCCGGTTTCCGCCGATTCCACGATTGAGGACATGCACGTCCCGGAGATTCTGGCTCAACGCAAATTGCTCGGCGACTAGCGATGGGTATCCGCCACCCAGGTCGTCTCCGTTGGACCTGTCCCGACCGACATCGGTAATGCTGTCACCAATGAACAGTACCGTGCTGCCGGAACGAATTCTAACTGTCACCGAAACTCTCCGATCATAGTTGTCCGAATCTGGATCACCAACGGACGCCTAGCCGGCCAGCCCCGCAACAGCCGACCCGGATAGTGAGGTCGGCGGTTGCCGAATTGTCGCGCCCAGGATTTCCGTCAGTGAATTTGTCACCATCGTCGGCGACGGTGGTGGGGTTGGCTTATGGGTAGGTAGTGGGGTTGTAGTACCGGATTTCGATGGTGGTGATGTTGGTCGGTTCGGTTGCGTTGGAGGTGGCGAGCTCGATGCGGTTGGTCTGTCCGTAGAGGATCTTGTTGGTGATGTTGATGAGGAGGGTGTCGCCGACCTTGGTGGCGGGGTAGATGTCGCCGATGAAGGTGCCGTTGATGAGGATGCCGTTGATGGAGGTGTTGGGACGGCGGATGTAGAGGACGGCGCTGGCCCCAGCGCGGCCGGCGTCGATGGTGACGTCGCGGGCGGCGAAGGCGGCCGTGAATGCTCCGGGAATGACTGCTTGGCCGGTGTCGTGGAGGCCGTCGGCGCCGGTGAGGGTCCAGGTGCCGGTGAGGTCTTGGCGGGATTCGGGTTCGGGGACGTGGTAGGCCCAGGCGTTGGCGGTGATGCCGGTGGCGGTGCTGGTTCCTTGGACTTCTAGGGCCATGAGGTGTTGCCCGGGTGGTAGGAGGGTGTTGGCGGCCAGGCCGGCGAGGCCGGCGCCGGTGAGGTCTTGGATGAGAATTCCGTCCAGGTAGATGCGGCCTTTGTCATGGAAGATGGTGTTTTCTTTGTCGATGTGGAGCCAGAGTTGGGTTTCGCCGGTGGTCCAGTCGTCCGGGATGGTGAAGTGTTTGCGGAGGACGGCGTGGTGGACGTCGGGGTGGTCGGGCATGGTCCAGATGCCCAGGTCGCGGTGTTCCCAGGCGGTGTCGTCGACGCCGGGTCCGGTGAGGGCGAGGATTTGGGTGGGGGTGAGGGTGTCGACAGGCAGGAAGGACCAGTCGTTGGTGAAGTCGACGCTGTTGCGTTGTTCTTGTGCGGGTGTGGGTAGGGGAGTGTGGCCGGGTGTCGTCGTGCCGGACCACCAGTTGCGTTGCAGGGTGAGCCATTCCAGGCCTGAGGCGGGGGTGTCGGCGCGGGGGCTGAGCAGGATGCGGGTGTCCCAGGCGGCAAGAGCGAGGCCATAGGCGCCGGGGGTTCCGTTGGTGGTCGTGACGTTGATGGTGGTGCCAACGGCGTTCAGTTCGGTCAGGACGGTCGGGGCGGGTGCGGTAGTGAACAGCAAGTTGGTGGTCACCGGGTTCGCACTGTCGTTGTAGAGGACCCAAACATCGTGGAGCCCAGTGTTGGAGATGAAGTGCCGAAACACCACGTTCGCCGCCTGCGCCGGAACCCGCTGAACGTCGAGATAGTCCATGATCTGGGTGAGCATCGTCGTGGTGTTGGGAGCCGGGTTGCGGTCCAGGATTTCCTCGAAGTGGCAACCCAGTTGGATGATCCGGCCCCGTCCGAGCGGTCGCATCCCGGCGGCAACAGCGCCGTCCTCCCACAGCAGCAGGTCGCGCGCGTCGGCGGCGGCCCGCTTGAGAGACAACCCGCTGCCCTGCACTGTGGACAGCCACCCGTGATCGGTGAACACCCGCTGACCCGGGGCAGCCTTCAAACCATGGGTCAGCTCCGGTATGTAGGACTCCTGCCCGGGTTGGGCGAGGGAGGAGGTATAGGAGTCGATGCTCAGGACGTCGTAGCCGGTGAGGCGGCCGATGGGCCAGGAGTTGACCTGCGTGGTGGTGTGGCGACCGGTCTGTACGAAACTGATGAAGGTGCCGCCATTGCGGATCCAGGTCTCGATGTGACTGACCAGAGCCTCGTCCATGATCGAGGTGTTCGAGTCGACAATCACCTTGTACTGATCGACTGTGCCGTCGGCAAAGTCCACCTCGGTGACCCCGTCACGGGGACACACCGACAGCATCGGTGATGCAATGTTTCGCCCGTAGTAGCCACCCGGGAGCCAGGTGTTGGGGTCCGCGACCCACGGCCACGAGCCGTGGCCGTTGATTCGCAGGCCGTAGAGGACCGCGACCTCAGCGGTGGGCACGTGGTACTTGCCGATGCTCTCGTACATGGCCCGGTTGCCCTGGAAGAGCTGCAGGACATCGGGCCTGTACATCAGATCTGTCTGGTTCGCGAAGTAGTGGATCCCGTTGAGACCCTCGGAGATCCACCGACCCAGGCTCTGTTTGAAAGCCGCGCCAGTGGCTGGCCCGTTACCAGGTTCCGCAGTAGCGGGGCGGCCAGCACTACGCGACAGTAGCGGGTGGTACTCGGCCCAGAAGCCGGCGGCGTAGCCGGTGTTGTGGAAAGTTCCGCCGTACTGCGCACTGATCGGCTTGATCAGGTCGGCGTACGTGTCCGGAGACATCAAGTTGATCGGTCGGTTGGGATCTTCCTGGCGGATCATCTCGACGCCACGACGAACCGCGTCCGATCGGGTCCAACGGCTCCAGTCCTGAAAATCGATCCACTGGGCATTACGCTGGGCGCCAAGGCTCGGATACTGCACCGGCGCATCGCCGGACAGGTAACAGCGATAACCCATGTAACCGTTCGGCAGGGTCAGCGCGATCAGGTTCGACCCCGCCTGCAACAGACCCGAAACCTCGACAGCACCACAATGCTGGGCAAGCGTCGGTGGCACGCCCCCGGTCTGGTGCCCGTTGATGGTGACCGGCAGAGGTACCTTGTTGACGCTGTTCAGATCAAAGACATAGAGCCATGCTCGTGGGTGCGCGGCCAGCCAACCGGCGGACACGTCGATGACGCGCCGGGCGTCGAGGGCCTGCTTGGGCAGGAACTCGACCCGGTCGCTACCCGGCATGATCAAAGTGCCCCAGCCACTGTCATCGAAGCCCGGCTGGTCCCACCCCGCCGGGCTCCCCACCGTTCCCGGCGCCAGGACCCGCCAACTGCCAGCGACATCGATGGCATCGGGCCCCCAGCCCAGGAACGAGGCAACCTCTGGAACATGGACATCGTCCCAGGACCTGACGCCAGCGGGATCGCCGTACCAGGCCCGCCCCAGCGCACCCAACGACACATACCGGTCCTTCAGAAAGGTGCGGTACGTCTTGTCACACACGTCGCCGAACTCGGCCAGCAGAACCGAGGCCGGTCCGCCGCTGATCTCCGAGTGCGGCTCGAGCCAGCCCACGACATTCGGGGACGGCGCGAACGCCCGAACCGTCTCCTGCAACACGCCCAGCTCGGCGTCCAAGCCGGTGGTAGCACTGAGAGACGTCAAGCCGACCGCGTTGTTGTACGACGCGGCGCCCCCCACGAACCCGGAGTACTGCGGCATCTTCTGCATCGTCTGATCCCGATAGCGGTTGCTCAGCCACAGGCCACCGAATGCCTGGGTATTCAGATGCACGGGAATGCCGCGGGCGGCGCACTCGTCAACCACCCAGGCCCAGTCCGGCATCCGAGCCAGGCCCTCGCTCGTACCGTACTGCTGCTCGTTGTCCCACACGGTGATGCCCAACCCGTTGTCCTGGGCGAAGTCGAAATCCTGGCTGTAGTCATAGACCTGGCTCCGATCCCACCCCGGCGGCAGCTGAAACGGCACGAAGTACAGCAGCAGTCCGTACTTGTCGAACCGGTCCAGATACAGCGGGACCGCCGCCTGCGCTACGAAATCCGCCGCCGTGGCCTGACGCGGGATCGCGCGCTTGGCCAGCGCGTTGAACGACTGCTGGTCGTCCGCGGCGAGAATCACCACCGAGTCCCTGGCGGTCAGGGCCGCGACGACACCGGCCGAGGTCTTATAGGCCGGGATTCGCAGGCCGCCTACGGTCAGCGTTGTTGAGGTCACGCCCGGCAGGAGTATCAGGTCGGAGAGGTACTTGGCGTGCGCCAGTCGCGCCAGATCGGTCGTCTGGCACTGGATCTGTAGCAGGGAACTGTGATTGCCCAGCGGTGTGAAGTCGGCTTGCAACGATCCGAACCCGCGCAGCGCCTTCGGCGGGACGTGCACCGGATTCAACGAGCTCGCTGGCGCGGCCTGCGCACTGCTGCCCAGCAGCGACGACCCGGTCCCCGCGACAGCCAAGCCGGCCGCGGCGCCGGCTAACAACGATCGGCGTGATAACTCCGCCATTCTATTTTCCTTCCGGGTGGTGTGCGTTTGCGACTATGGGTAGGTGGTGGGGTCGTAGTAGCGGTCGCCGATTCCGTGCCGAGGTAGTCGGTTCTTGACGCCCGCCGCCGAAACAGGCGGAAAGCCCCTTCCCTCCTATGCGCCGGACCAGGGCGGACTGTCCTTTTCGAACAATGCGGTGATGATCGCCGGCGGGCAGCGCTCGGCGGCGCGCCGGCGACCAGGTGTCGGTGCGACTAACGATCGGACCGCGAGCCCGCAGGATGTGCGTAACGCTCGGGTCGCTGTCGGGTACTAGCGGAACCTGGTGCGGCGGCGCCAGTCATGTTTGTGGGATCGGTGGATCGCTGCGTGGTTCGCTGACGCTTCGCGTATAACGGTTAGTTGAAGAAGTCTTTATCCTGCTCGGGAAGATATTTCGTGGCTTCTTCGACGTTGAAGTCGATGCCGAGCCCAGGGGTATCCCAGACGTCTATGAAGCCGTCTTTGACGATGGGGTCGGGAAGTCCGGTGATGATGTCGTACCACCAGCTCGGGCGTCCGACCGGGTACTCAAAGGCAATGTAGTTGTCAGGGAGCGTGGCGCAGACCTGAACGAGCGCGGCGAGGCCGATGAGGCCGTCGAGTGTGCCGTGGGGGGCCATCAGGACGCCGTGCAGGTCCGCGAGCTCCGCGACCCACTTCAACTCGGCCAGGCCACCGACGTCGAGAGGGTCCGGGCCGATGACCCGTACAGCGTTCGTGGAGAGCAGCTCAACGAAGTTCTGGCGGAGGTAGATCTGCTCGCCGGTGTGGGTTGGTGTCGTGGTGGACGCGGTCAGCTCGCGGTAGTGCTGCGGGTTGACATAGGGGGTGTAGTCGCCGGTGAGAAGGTCTTCGAGCCAGAGGAGATTTAGCGGCTCGACGGCTCGGGCGAACTTGATGGCATCGGGCAGGGTCCAGCCCGGGCCGCAGTCCACGGCCAGGCCGATGTCGTCGCCGAGCAGCTCCTTGGTCCGCTCGATCCGGCTAACTGTGTCCTTCAGTGCCCAGTCACTGAGGGGGCCGCGGGTGGTGTAGGCGAATCCGTCGCGCGGTTGGGAGTAGGTGAAGCCGGGGACCTTGCTCATGCCGCCGTGGAAAGCCGCACCCGACTTCATCATGGTGAATCCCTCGGGCCCCGCTTTCAGTCCGGCGACATGCTCGGCTTCGGTGTCTCCGTAGCGCTGGCCGCCGTTGTAGACCCGGACGCGATCGCGCACCTTGCCGCCGAGCAGTCGGTGGATCGGCAGGCCGGCGGCCTTCCCGGCCAGGTCCCACAGCGCTACTTCGACGCTGCTCACTGCCTTTCCCCAAGGCTTGAACGCACCGAGTCGGCGAATCTTGAGCATCGTCCGTTCGACCTGGGTCGGGTCCTCGCCCACGAGGTATGGCGCCAGCACGTCGAACACGGGCCGGACGAATTGCCGGGTTGCCTCGACCGCGCCGTATCCGCTGAGTCCCTCGTCGGTGGCCAGACGAACCACCAGGTTGTCGCCGAGTAACGCAGTCTTGACATCAGTGATCTTCAACCGTCTACCTCTCGATGGCGGGGGTGGGAGCATCGGTGCCGCCGGCTCCCGCGGCGGCGGTCCGCCACGTGCGCTGCGGAACGAACCCCAAGATCTCGCGGGCCCGGTTCATGGCCCAGGGACTGTCGGTGCCTTCGATGCGACCGCGGATCTCGGTGTCTGGGTGATGCCGGGCCAGGAGCTCCATCGTTGGGACGGTGGAGAGAGTGTCGGCTGCGCAGATGTTGAGTGCGTGGAAGCCCGTGGGCACCTCGAGGGCGAGTTCGCAGGCCCGGGCAGCGTCGGTCACCTCGGTGTATGACCAGAGGTCCTTGGAATGAGGTGGTTCGGGGTGGGCGGCGAGGCGGGCCGCGGCGGTGCGAACCTCGTCAAGTTCGGCAAGCCAATGAAAGCGCAGCGCGACAACGCTCATGTCGAAGGCGTCGGCAAAGGATCTGCCGGTTATCTCGTCCACGACCTTGGACAGGCTGTAGGACCCTTGCGGCAGCAAGGGGTGATCCTCGTCGACGGGCGCGTAGTGAGGCGAGAAGGGGCGCCGGGTGAAGGTCATGCCGTACGCGCAGACGCTCGATGCGATGACAGCGTGCTCGATACCGGCGTCGGCGGCGGCGGCCAGGACGTTGTACGCCGCTGAGGTGTTGACCGAGAACTGCGCTTCGTCTGAGTAGCCGCTGTACTTGGCCAGGTGCACGACCCCGTCGCAGCCGGCAACCGCCTGCCGGACCGCTGCGGGATCGGTGAGGTCGGCGACGATGTAGGACACGCCCGGACGACCGCCGTCACCCGGCGCGACACGGTCAACTGCGACCACGTCGACGCCGGACTCGGCCAGCCGGGCAGTGACCACGGAACCAAGCTTCCCCGCGGCGCCGGTCACCAGGACCCGCTGCGGTGATCGGGAGCGTTGTTCGGCTGTCGATGCCATTCGTGTCACCTCAGCGTGGGATCTGCGCGTAGAGCTCGTTGGCCGCCTTCTCCAAATTCGCGCCACCCCTGGAATTCCATTGACTCACGAAGCCGTCGAACGAGGAGACGGGCGCAGCTCCGGTGATGATCTGGGCGAACGTCTTGATCTTCAGCTGTTGCAGGTCGGCCATGTACTGGCCTGATCCCGGCACAGTCATCGCGTTCTGGAAGAGGTCCGCGCGCCCGTACTTGCCGTACGTCTCCAGGAGCTTCCGCGTCGCGGCCTTCGGCAGATTGAGCTCCATCGAGATGTCCCAGTTGGGCGCGCCGAAGAATGGTGCCCCGTAAGGGTTGAAGCCCTCGGCCTGGCGGGCGGCCGGATCGGTGTACTTACCAATCCACTCCCAGTCTCCGTTGATGCCCTTGGCCGGGTCTGCCACCTTGTACATGGTGCCCTCCTCGCCGACGGAGAGCTTGGTGGCCAGGGCGTTGTCGCTCCAGATGGAGTCCCACATGTGCAGGACGTCTTTAACCTTTCCAAGATCCTTCACCGCGTCCGGGGAGAACGCGACCGGCCAGCCGGCGGTGCCGAACGACCACGAAGCGCGCCCGCCAGGACCCTCCGGCGGTTTGGCGAAGGCGATCTTTCCCTCCGGGTTGCTCTGCCGCACGGCGTACAGGCGGCTGGACGGGTCCTTCGGGTCGATGTCGATGGCGCCGCCGTAGTCCCACATGCCGACCTTTCCGGCGAGGAACTTCTGGACCGGGTTGACGCCCATGCATTCGGGGTCGATGTAACCCTTCTGGTACCACGATGCGAGCAGCTCCAGGGCCTGTTTGGTCTCCGGGAGGGTCGAGGCGTTCACCACCTTCCCACCGGCGAGCTGCCATTGCATCGGCATTACGCCGTGGGCGCCGAAGATGGTCAGGAACGCGGCGTAGAAGGACTGGGCGCCGCTGGTCATGCCGTAAACGCCGATCTTCTTCAACGCCGCGAACGCGCTCTCGTACTCGTCGAGGGTTTCCGGGATCCCGCTCACCCCGGCCTTCTCCAGCAGATCGGTGCGCCACTCCGTGAACGAGCTCAACCCCGCGCCGACACCGCCGATCCCCGGGAAGCCGTAGTTCTTACCGTTGAACAGCGTGGTGGCCCACGCGATCGGCACATTCTTGTCGATCCCGGCCGCGTACTTGGGTGCGTACTCTCGGACGAGGTCGTTGGAGATCTCGCCGAACGCGCCCTGGGGTGCGAACTTCTGCAACATGTCCGGACCGTTGATCGCCATCACGTCCGGGATGTGACCCTGAGAAAGGAACGACGTGAACTTCGTCGCGTAGTCAGCTTGAGTGACCGCGTACATCGTCTTGAAGGTCACGCCGAAGGTGCTCTGCATCAGCTTGAGCGAGTACGGATCCTTGCCCATCATGCAGGGCGAATAGTAGTAGTCGATCGCTGCGCTGTTGGTACCGGTGGCCTTGCTCTTGCTGCTGCAGGCCGCGGTGCCAAGGAGTGCGGCGCCGGCAACTCCAGCGGCTCCGACGCGCAGGAATCCGCGTCGACTCATTGCGGTGGAAACGGGGTCGTTCATTGGTCGGCTTCTTTCACGGGAATGGTTCTGGACGGGATGGTTTTGGACGGGGTGTGGTTTTCTAGCCCTTCACGGAGCCAAGCAGGATGCCTTGGGCGAAGTATTTCTGCAGGAATGGGTAGAGGGCGATGATCGGCAACGTCGCGATCATGACCGCGGCAGCGCCCAGCGATTGGCCGGAGGGCGGTTGCTGGAGCGTCGTGTCGATTCCGGTGAGGAGGGGGTCCTGCTGGGTGACGACGGTGTTGCGGATGAACATCTGCAGCACCTGTTTGTTCGGGTCGTTGATATACAGGAGCGCGTCGAACCACGCGTTCCAGTTGGCCAATGCGGTCCAGAGGCCGATGACGGCGAGAACCGGTTTTGACAAGGGCAGGACGATGCGGAACAGGATGCGCATTTCTGAGGCACCGTCAACGCGTGCGGCCTCGGTGAGTTCGGCGGGGATGGCCTGGAAGAAGTTGCGCATCAGGATGACATTCATGGCGCCGACGGCGCCGGGCAGGATGAGTGACCAGCGCGAGTCAAGGAGACCGATGTTCTTGACCAGCAGGAAAAGCGGGATGAAGCCAGCGGAGAACAGCAGCGACAGGAGGAGCAGGAAGTTGATGCTGCGGCGGTGCGGGAATGTCCTCTGCGCGAGCGGGTAGGCCATCATCGCGGTCAGCACGAGGGAGATGGCGGTGCCAGCGACGGTACGCAGGATGGTGTTGCCGTAGGCGCGCACGATGCCGGAGGAGTGCAGAACGGCCTGCCAGGCGGCGAACGTGGGGTGCCGGGGCAGGATGTGCAGGCCGGCCTGCTGGGTCTCGGCGGTACTGGACAGGGAGATGGTGAGTTCGTACAGGAACGGGTACAAGGTGGCGAGGGCCAAGGCGGTCAGGACCACAACTATGCCTACGTCCACCGCCCATTGCCCGGGTGTGCGGACGGTGCGGCGGCGGGGCCTGTCACCGGTGCCGGCGGGGCTGGTCTGGGTGGCGCCGGGAGCCACCGTAGGTGCGAGCATGGGTGGGATTCCTTACCAGAGGCCTTGATCGGAGTCGAGGCGGCGCACGACGCGGTTGCCGATGGTGACCAGGATCAACCCGATGACGGATTGGAAGACCGCGGCGGCCATGCCCCGGGAATAGTCGAACGACAAGACGTGACGTAGGACGTAGGTATCCAGGATGTCGGCCGTGTCCTGAGTGATGGGGGTCATGAGGTTGTAGATCTGATCGAACCCGACGGTGAGGAAGTGGGCGATCTGCAGGAGAAACATAATGGAGATGGTCGGGGCGATGCCGGGCAGACTCACATGCCGGATGCGCTGCAAGCGTGATGCACCGTCGACGCGGGCAGCGTCATAGAGCTGCGTGTCGACGCCGGCCAGGGCGGCGATATAGATGATGGCGCCCCAGCCGATGCCGGCCCAGATCGCCGAGAGGGTGTAGATCAGATAGAACTTGTCGGGCTGGTATATCCAGGATTGGGCGGGCAGCCCGAAGAGACTCAAGAGCGCGTTGACGCCGCCGAGTTGGCCGAGGAACTGGAAGAGAATCCCGGACAGGACAACCCAGGAGATGAAGTGCGGGAGATAGGAGATGGTCTGCACGAGGCGGACGAACCACTTGAATCGGCACTCGTTAAGGATGATCGCCAAGATGATGGGCGCCGGGAACAGCACGACGATGCTTAACGAAGCGAAGACGACGGTGTTGCGCAAGGCGTGCAGGAAGTCCGGTCCGGCGAAGAACAGGTCGTTGAAGTTCTTGAGACCCACCCACGCCGATCCGGTGATCCCCTCGGTCACGCTGTAGTCCTTGAAAGCGATCAGGATTCCGTACAACGGGCCGTACGTGAACAGCGCGAAGAGCGCGAACCCAGGCAGGAACATCAAGATGAAGTAGCGATGCCGCCAGTACGACCGGCCGAGAGCTCGCAAGCCCTTCTTCTTGGCGGACCTGGGCTCGGGTGGCGCCGTGATCGTCAACGCTGGTGTGCTCAGCATGGAGCCTCACCTGCGGTCGTGGCTGGTAACCGGAGCCCGGGTCGAGCGGATGCCTGCGTCACAACCGAGTTCACGCGATGGCGTGGCAGCCGACGCCGAATTCCAGCGCCCGGCTCACGGGTCCGCATGGTCGTGCTCTGGATCATGATCTGCGTCGCCTCTCGGTTGATTCGGTGGGCGCCGAAGTGTGAATGTGGGATACGAGCAATCTGTATATCAGCTCCTTTTGGGGGTGTCTAGACACCGGACAGAGCGGGTTGACGATCCGCAGACACAGCTTCGAATGGTAGATACGACCAGGTTGGCTGCGATATGCTACGCCCATGCTGCTTGAAAAAGTTCCCAGCCGAGGCACCCGCGCGGCAGCTCTGGATCGGATCCGAGCCTCCCTCGACTCACTGTCCCCATCCGAACGTCGTGTCGCCGAGCGCGTACTGAGCGATCCGGCCCAGGCGATCGCGCTGGCCATCGGAGAGTTCGCGGAGTTGTGCGGGGTAGCTCAACCCACAGTGTCCCGTTTCTCGCGCAGCGTCGGCTTCTCCAGCTATGTCGCACTCCGGTTGGGGGTGGCCGCGGACTTCGCCGCGGACGGAACCACTCCCGGTGCGGCGCCGACCGACGGGTTCGCCGTACTGGCCGGCACGCTGCGAAGCGACGCCACGGCATCCGAGGCGGCCGCCGCGGTCCGGGCCGCCTCGCGGGTCGAGATCTGGGCCTCACCGGTGCTAGGCGCGGCGGCCGATCTGCTGGCCACCAGGCTGGCCGGTCTCGACCTCGCCGCGAGTGCCACGGTCGCGCCGGCGCATTGCGCCGAACGTGCCGCGACGCTCCCCATGGGCACAGTCGTCATCCTGCTCAACGCGACCGGTGATGAAGACGTCTGGCTGGCCCCGATCGAGGCCGCCCGGGCGGCGCGGGCGCGCATCGTCTACGTGGCCGATCGCTCGGCGAACCGGCTGCTCAAGCTGGCCGACATGTTCATTCCGCTGCCGGACACGGCCGGGGTGGAGTTGACCGGGCCGTTGCTGGCGGAGATCTTCGCTGGACTGGTACGCGACCTGTCCGGCTACGTCGGGCCGCCGGGACCAGCCTCGCCCTGGCGGGCCTGGCCGCACAGCCGGGAGGTGCTGCTGGCGACCACCGGAGCGCCGACGCCCGCGATCCTGCTCAGCCAGCCCGAGCCCCGCAAGAAGCGATCTCTGGTCATCTTCTACGCCGGGGTCGGCGCGCGGAAGGAGGAGTTGGCGCCGCCGCGAACTCCGGCGGATTACGTGAGCCCGCACATGGTCGCCGCATTGCTCAACGCCGGCCACGACGTGCTGCTGCCTGACGCCCCTGGACACGGCGAGCGCAAACGCGTGTGGGAGGACACCTCCCAACTGTTCCGGGCCGGACTTCAGGGCCAGGGCCCGGACTATCTCGAAGAGATCAGCGGCGAGACGCCCGATCTCATCGACGCCGCCCTAACGCTCGGGGTGGTCTCTTCGCCCGCGCAGATCGCGGTCGCCGGCCAGTCTGGCGGCGGCATGCAGGCGCTGCTGAAGCTCGCCGCCGACTCCCGGATCGGCTGCGCAGTCGCCGTGATGCCCATCTGTGATTTGGCCGACCTGGACCAGTTCGCCGACCTGGGGACATCCGCCCGGGCCATCGCCGGCGGTCCGAGTCCCCGGATGGGCAACCTGGTGGCGCCGCGCCCGCTGCTTCTCATCGGCGGAGGCCAGGACACAACCGCGCCGGCGAGTCACATCCAGACGTTCCACGATGGCATCGCGCGGGCCTACAAACGTGCCGGGGCCGCGGACAATCTCAAGTACCTCTATCTGGAGGACGTCGCGCACACCTTCGATGCCCGGCAGGTGGATGCCATGCTCGAATGGCTGGACCAGCACCTGCGGCCTGTGGCGGCGGCCCCCCGCTCGCCGCGGCGCGCGGCGGCCAAGACGGCCAAGACGGCCAAGACGGCCAAGACGGCCAAGGCAGCCAAGACGGCCAAGACAGCCAAGACAGCCAAAACAGCCAAGACAGCCAAAAATCCGTGAGCCTACGCGTGTCCGAGGCGGCGGACGGCATCCTGATCGTCCTCGCCGATGAGCTGCGCCGACCCGGGTTTGACTGGCCGACCTCAGCGGTCCGGGCACCGGTGGAGTTCGGACCGGGGTGGGATCTCGAGGCCGGGCTGAGCGCATCGGCCGAGGATGGCCGGGCCGTATCGGTGCAGCTCAGCGACGTCAGAGACGCGGGTGCCGGATCGGTCTTGGCGAAGGTCCACCTGCTCGCGGACCTGCCAGCCGGACAGGAGCGCAGGTTCCGGATCAGCGCGGGTCAGCCGACTCCGCTGTCGCCGCCAGGTGTGCAGTCGGAGCGGGTAGGCGATGTGACGATCCTGGACAACGGGTTGCTCCGGGTTGAGGTGCCGACCAGCGGGTCACCTGAGGTGGTGCTGCGGTTGGGTAGTGCCACCCGGTGGCTCGGCTCGGCCCGACTGACGTTGGCGGCGCGCGGTCTGGAGGCGCGACTGGTCCACTCGGGGCCGGTATTCGTCGAGTACGCGCTGACGTATCGCTTTGCCGGCGGTCGCCGCTACCACCTCTCAGTACGATTGACAGCAGGGATGGAGTTCGTCGAACTTGACGAACGCATCGAGGGCTTCGAGCGCGGTGATGACGCCGCGCTGGTCTTCGACTGGGATCAGACCGAGTGGACCCACCGGTACTGCGCGAACCGACCCGACGGCCCGATCGACGGCCACGGCGGCGGCTACCGCGACTTCGCGTGGGAGGCCGTCGACCGTGGCCTGGGGCCGGCCGGAGCGCTGCCGATGGAGTTGGTGCCGTACCACAGCTGGCTCACTTGGTGGCGGGTGCCGGCGGTCGCGTTCTGGAACGAGTCCGACGACGTCTCGCTCGGGGTCTTCGTCGCCGATCACGAGCGGTGGGACGACGGTGAGTATGCGCTGTGGGGCTCCTCGGACACCCTCGCGGCGCGGTTCTTCTTCGACCGTGGGGTGCTGCGGTGGCGTTTTCCACTCGTCGCCGGTAGTCGGCGGACCGCCGTCGCCACCTTCCCGCACAGCCGCGACGTCGAGATCGTTGAGCGGACCGGCACGCCCCTGACCTATATCGACACGCTGCATCGATGGCATGGGTGGTTGCCACTGGACAAGGTCAAGGACTGGACGCTGGACCACGTCGAGCCGTCCGGAACTTATCCGCGCTTCTTCGACCCTCATCACCATGAATTCAGTGACGCGCCGGCCGACCGGCCAGCCTTCCTGGAGAGGCTGATCGCAGCTGAGACGCCCAGCCTCAACCTGATCCCGGACGGCGCGCCGCGGTCCAACCACGGGCCGGGTCCGGTGAGTTGCCGGGATGTCTTCCACCTGCTGGTCCCACTCTTCGACGAAACCGCGGGCGACCTGTCCGACGGGACGAGGCGGGATCTCGGGGCGGCGTACCAATTCCTGGCCTATGTGTTCCACGACGAGACGCTGATGCCGGTCCGTCGACTGCTGGCCGGGCACCCGAACTTCCTCACCGAGATACTCGCCGTCGCGGGGACGCTGCCGTTCCTGTTTCCGCACCACCCAGACGCACGCCTGATGGCAGATCATTTCGAGCGGGGCATCGCCCTGAATCTGAAATACCACACCCGCCCAGACGTGCCGGCCTGGCAGGCGCAGGGCGGCCGGTGGACGGAGAACCTCGGCTGCTACGTCTGGGGCCCGGTCGAGCTGATGGTGCTCTTCAGCCACCTGCTACGCCGACACTTCGACGGACACAACCGGCTGGCCAGGCCGGAGACCTCTGCCCTGGGGTACTGGTTACTCAACACCTTCTCCGCGCCCCTGGAGGCGTGGGGCGGCCGACGGACGCTGCCACCGCAGGGGGCGCACGCGACCGGCCGCCCGGCGCCCCGGGCGCTACGCGTTCTGGGGCAGGAGTTGGCACACTTCGATCCGCTCCTGTCCGAGTACCTGTTGTGGGTGGCGCCGGCCAGTACCCAGGACCGGGGGCCACGCGCGGAACGCAGCTATGACACGTGGGGTCATCTGCAGTCGGGCCAGTGGCATGACAACACCGGAACCGATCCGGAGCTCGAATCGGCGAAGTTCACTGGCTACGGATTCGTGTTGCGGGCGGCGATGGGGACCCCGGACGAGGTCACTGTCTATCTTCAACAGCTCGACGCCGGACCCAACTACCGGTGGGGTCGAGCCGCCCGGGGCGGCAACGGCATCGTCTACTACTACGCGGCGGGGCGTCGATACAGTTACAACAACGTCGAGGACGTCGGCGACGTGATCCGCGGTGACGTGGAGCGGTGCACGAACTTCGGCGTACGCAAGCCTGGCGGTTACCGCGACCTGGGGCCGTTCCGCAGCGTCGATATGAACGAACTGACCCAGCCGCTGCACGATTTCGGCTTCGTGCAGTTCGCTCAGGTCGACGCCGGTGGGTCGGCGGCACCGGACTATGTGGCCCGTAGCGTGGTGCTTTCAGGCGCGGACTATATCGTGCTCTTCGACGAGGTCCAGGACGGTGTCGCGGGACGGTTCTCGTGGTTCACGGAGGCGGACGGTGACTTCCCCTCCATCGCACAGTTGACACCTGGGGTGGCCGCGACCGCCGTACCCGCCGAACCTGAGCCAGCCGGATACGACAGCCCCGATCCGTGGATGCCGACCAAGGGGCGCTACTACGACGGTACCGGCAGCTTCCTGACCGTGGTCAGCCATCTGTCCGAGATGAAGTCAGGTCCGACCAGCTTCGGCGCGGTCGTCCACGTCGGAGGCCGCGAGGACCTGGTCTTCCGGTCTGCCGAGCCGTGCGCATATGACGACGCCGACGGGGTGGCGTTTCGTGGTACGGCGGGAATCGTACGGCGCCATGGTGGGAACCGCGTCGAGGCGGCCCTGTTCGTCGGAGACCACATCGCGGTGCCCGGCTTCGCAGTCACCACCGACGGTTCAGTGGCGATCAGCGTCACCACGGGTGATGAGTTGGGCGGTGTAGTGCATGCCCGCAACGCGGCCGCGATCTGGCTCCGCGCCCCGTCTCAGGGCCAGACCTTCTACTTGGACGGGATGCCGCTGCCCGGCGAGCCCGCCGGGGATCAGTTGGTGCTGCGCATCCCGGCGGGCCGTCATCGCTGGGAATACACCGCCGGGGCGCCGACCCCGGGGAGGCCGCAGGTGCTGCGCACCGAGAACCACGCCACGGGATTCACGCTTGTCTGGACCCCGGTGGCCGGGGCGACCGGCTATCACGTCGAACTCAGCACCGATGGCGGAAAGAGCTGGCAGCAGGTCGCGGCCGCCGTCGCCGCCACCCGTTACCCGGTAACCGGAGTTGCAGCCGGGACCAAAGTGCACGCGAGAGTGGTGGCACAGGGTCGGGCCCGAGCCGGACAGGCGTCGCGGCCCTACCCGGTTTACGTCAGCCCGGAGGTACCGCACAGCCCCGATGGCCTCTGGGTTCGCCGCGTTGAGGGCGGCATCCTCGCCTCCTGGGGCGAGGTGCTGGGGGCGTACGAGTACCGGCTCTACCGCCGTCGGCGCGGGCAGGAGAGCTTCACCCTCATCGGGAGTGGACTGGAGCGACAGCACTTGGACACCGCGGCCGACGAGGTCGCGGAGTACCGGGTCAGCGCCGTCAACGGCAACGGCGAGGGCGTGCCGGGCGCGGTCCGGGACACCGAGCCCGGCGGGATGATCGACTGGGATCCCCGGCCGGACGAGGTGTTCCGCCGCGCGACCCAGAGCTACGAGAGCGGGTACGAGGAGACGAACCCGTGGATCGAGGAGAAGATGCCGATCCTGTCGTACCCGGACCCGGAGCGCCGCCACTGGACCGGATGGCGCGCATGACCCCACGGCGGCCGTCGATCCCACGCATGCTTCCGCCCGCTCTGGGCGCCTTCCGCGCCCGGACTTCGTGCGCCAGACCGGGAGGCAGGACAGGTAGCGCCGCAGCGGCCCGGTTAAGCAGAGTAGAACGGCTGCCCCGTGTCCGAGGCGCCAACCAGCGTTACGCAATCGTCTTCTGACCATGACCTGCTGCGAACTGGAGTTGACAATGATTCTCGGCGTTTCACGCCTGACCGACGGACGGACTCGATCGGTCAGCCCGGAGAACCCGACCGGGGCGAAAGGCGCCGGCGGGGCGGCAACCGAGGGCACCGGCGCCAACGCGGCCCGGGACCTCGGCCAGGGCTGGAAGGTGTCGCCCAGCATCGGGATACCGGCCGGTGCCACCGCGGTCCTCGCCGACCTGGAGGGCCCTGGGACCATCCGGCACTTGTGGCTGACCACCCGCCCTGTGAACTGGCGGTCACTTATCCTGCGGATCCACTGGGAAGGCAGCGCGACACCGGCGGTCGCGGTACCGCTCGGGGACTTCTTCTGCCAGGGGTGGGGCGAGTTCGCCCAGGTGAGTTCGCTTCCGGTGGCGGTCAACCCGAACGGCGGCTTCAACTGCTACTGGGAGATGCCCTACCTGCGCGAGGCCAGGATCAGCCTGGAGAACATCGGGCCTGAGGCGGCCCGGGTGTACTTCCAGGTCGACTATGAACTCGGGGTCGTCGACGACGATCCTGGATACCTGCACGCGACGTGGCGCCGGAGCAATCCGTTGCCCTACCAAGAGGTGCACACCATCCTGGACGGGGTGACGAGCGGCGGCCATTACGTCGGCACCTACCTCGCCTGGGGTGTCAACAATTCGGGCTGGTGGGGCGAGGGGGAACTCAAGTTCTACCTGGACGGCGACGAAGAGTTCCCGACCATCTGCGGCACCGGCACCGAGGACTACTTCGGGGGAGCCTGGAACTTCGACGTGCCGGGACAGGGGTACACCGCTTACACCACACCTTTCCTCGGCCTGCCCCAGATCCTCCGTCCGGACGGTCTCTACCGAAGCCAGCAGCGGTTCGGCATGTACCGCTGGCACCTGGCCGATCCGATCAGGTTCGGCAGCGACCTTCGGGTCGACGTGCAGGCACTGGGGTGGCGGCAGGGCGGACGCTATCTGCCGCTGTGCGACGACATCGCCTCCACGGCGTGGTGGTACCAGCGGGAACCTGCTGGCATCGAGACGACGTTCGACCCGGATCACCTGGAGATCACCTGACGGCATGGTGCCGGCAAGACCGCCACGCTAGGGCCTGGACCAAGTCCGATCCGCGAAGTGGTGAGGACGGGAACGCCTGCGTGCTGAGCAGATGCAGCAGCAGATGGCCCTCCTGGATGCGTGCCGTCGCAGTGGAGGCGATCCGCAGCACCCGGTCGGCGTGTGTCGAGGCATCCGTACCGCACCGGTGGATCATTGCAAGGTATGTGACATGCAGCCAACATGAACTCGATATGCTAACGCGTGACCAGCCTGAGATGAGACCTGCGATGAGAATCAATGTCTTCCCCAAGGGGCAGTTCGACGTGCTCGTGCGGCACCCGGCGGCGTTCGAGGCAAAGGACTCCGGATGGAACATCAAGTCGGTCATCCGGATAGCGGCCATATGAGCTACATACCGGTCGATGTCCGTCCGCACAGGAGCATCCGCGTCGCGGTCGTCGGAATCGGTTGGATGGGGCGCTTCCACGCGACGACTGTCGCCGAGAAGGTCCCCGGCCTCGTCCTCGAGGCCATCGCCGACCCCGACAGGGCGGCCGCGGACGCGCTGGCGCGCCGGCTCGGCGTCACGAAGGTCACGGCGGACGCCGCCACTGTCTTCGCCGACCCGGACGTCGATGCGGTCATCGTCGCGTCGCCACCGCGGTTTCATCCGATCCAGATGAGCCACGCGAGTGCGGCCGGCAAGGCGGTCTTCTGTGAGAAACCGGCCGCGGTGAACCTGCCCGACCTCGACGCCGCGCTCGCCGCGGTGGCCAGGGCGGGGACACCGCTGCAGATCGGCTTCAACCGGCGTTACTCCGCCGCGTTCTCCCGTGCGTACCAGTTGGTCTGTGGCAGCGCGGTGGGGACGCCGCAACTGTTGCGCTCGCTGACCCGTGACCCGGCACCGCTCGAGCCCGAGACGATCAAACGCAACGCCATCTTCGTCGAGACGCTGATCCATGACTTCGACATTCTCAACTGGTTCAACCGCGGAGCCGTGGCCCTCGACGTGCGCGCTGTCGCGGACGCATTGATCCGGCCCGACTACGCCGACACGGGGTTCCTGGACACAGCCTTGGTCACCATTCGGTACGACAACGGTGCGCTCGCCACGGCGGAGGCGAGCCTGCAGACCAGCTACGGCTACGACGTACGGCTGGAAGTCTTCGGTCCCAACGGGATGGTGACGGCCGGCGGCGCGCCGCCGGCCGACACCCGGCGGTACAGCGCGGACGGAGCGACTGTCGGTACGGCACAGCGCAACCTGGAACTCTTCCACGACGCCTACGTGGCAGAACTCACCGACTTTCGCGATCTCGTCCGGGCGTGGCGGGCGGGCGTCGACCTCGCGGAGTTCGCTGAGGGGCGCCCAGAGATGGCCGGGGGCATGCAGGTGCGGCAGGCCTTCGCCGTGGCGCAGGCGGCGATCGACTCCTGTGCGTCAGGCACGGCGATCGCGGTCGAACACACCGCAACCGAAGAGGCGAGCCCGAGATGAGCGTCAGAGTTCACAAGGATGCTGAGGTCATCGAGGTCGTCCTCTCCGATGATCTGCGTCATCCGCGCTTCTCCTGGCCCGTCTCCCGGGTGACTGTGCCGGTCGAGTTCGGCGGCGGCTGGGATCTCGACGCCGGCCCCGTTGCGTCGTACGACGGCAGGCCGGTGCCGGTCCAGCTCACCGAGGTACGGGAAGCGGGAACGCAGTCGGCAAGCGCAACAGTGCACCTGCTCTCCGACTTGCCCGCCGGCGCGGAGCGCACCTTTCGGCTAGAGCCTGGTCCGGCGGCCGGTGCGGCGCCCGCGACCGGTCTCCGCGTCGATCCGCAAGGGGACGAGACGGTCCTCGACAATGGACTGATACGGGCCGCGTTGTCCACATCCGACGATCCGGCCGTCGGCGAACCAGTGTTGCGAATCGGCAATCCCTCAGGGTGGATCGGCTGTGCCCGGATCACATCGGTGGGCACACCGCGCAGCGTGGACGTACGCAAGGTCGAACAGGGTCCGGTGTTCGTCGAGTACGCAATGGACTTCCGGTTCGTCGGCGACCGCCGCTATCAGCTGTCCGTCCGGCTGACAGCCGGCATGGAGTTCCTCGAGTTCGACGAGCGCATCAATGGCTTCGGACCGGAGGATGACGTCGCGCTGGAGTTCGACTGGGACGCGATCGGCTGGACTCACCGGTACTGCGCGAACCGGCCGGACGGTCCGACAGAACCGGATGGCAGGGGGTACGACGATTTCGCCTGGGAGCCGATCGCCGGCGGCCTCGGCCCGGGGGGTGCGCTGCCCATCGAGTTGGTGCCCTATCACAGTTGGCTGACCTGGTGGAGGCTGCCTGCTGCGGCATTCTGGGCCGAGCCGCACGACGTCTCGCTCGGAGTGTTCATCACCGATCACGAACGGTGGGACGACGGCGAATGGGCTGTCTGGGGCTCCTCGGTCACACTTGCCGGCCGGTTCTCCTTCGAGAGCGGTCGGCTGCGCTGGCGCTTCCCGCTGGCCGCAGGCACCCGTTCCCTCGCCGTCGCCACTTATCCGCACGCTCAGGACGTACGGACGGTGACGCGCACGGGCATACCGCTGACCCACATCGACACGTTGTATCGCTGGCACGGCTGGCTGTCGCTGAACAAGGTGAAGGACTGGACCCTGGACCATCTCGAGCCGGGCTCCAGCTACCCCCGATTCTTCGACACCGCGCACCACGAACTGTCGACCGACCGGCGGGAGTTGCTGCGCAATCTGGTCGCCCGCGACGCGCTCACGCTCAACTCCATCCCCGACGGCGGCCCGCGCACCAACCACGGTCCGACGCCAGTCGGCTCTCGCGAGGTCGCCAAGCTGCTGGTCCCACTGTTCGACGAGACCGCCTGCGGCCTGACCGAAGCCGAGCGACGCGATCTCGGTGCGGCATTGCAGTTCCTCAGCTATGTCTTCGAGGACGAAACGCTGATGCCCGTACGCCGGATGCTGGCCGGCCACCCGAACTTCCTGACCGACGTACTGGCGGTGGTGGCGGCGCTGCCGTTCCTCTTCCCGAACCACCCCGACGCACGCCGGATGGCCGACCATTTCGAGCGGGCTACCGCGCTGAATCTCAAATACCATCTCCGCCCGGATGTGCCAGCCTGGCAGGCGCAGGGCGGCCGGTGGACGGAGAATCTGGCCTGCTACGTCTGGGGCCCGGTCGAACTGCTGGTGCTGTTCGGGCATCTGCTGCGCCGGTTCTTCGACGGACACAACCGGCTGGCCCGGCCGGAGACCTCGGCGCTCGGATACTGGCTGCTCAACACGCTCTCCGCGCCGATGCACCGGTACGGCGGCCGGCGCACCCTGCCACCGCAGGGCGCGCACGCTCATGGGAAGGGACCATCCCGCGCGTTCCGCGTGCTCGGGCAGGAACTGGCGAACTACGATCCGCTGCTCGCGGAGTATCTGTTGTGGGCGGCGCCGCCGGGTACCGAGGAGCGTGAACCGCGGGGCCCGAGCAGTTACGACACCTGGAGTCATCTGCAGTCCGGCGACTGGTTCGACAACGCCGGCACCGACCCAGAGCTCGAATCGGCGAAGTTCACCGGGTACGGGTTTGTTCTGCGGGCAGCTGTCGGCACACCCGACGAGGTCACCGTCTATCTCCAGCAGCTTGACGCCGGCCCCAACTACCGGTGGGGTCGAGCCGCCCGGGGCGGCAACGGCGTTGTCTATTACTACGCGGCCGGTCGCCGGTACAGCTCCAACAATGTCGAGGACGTGGGTGACCTGCCCCGCGGCGATGTGGAGCGGTGCACCAACTTCGGGGTGCTGAAGCTCGGCGGCTACCGGGAGCTCGGGCCGTACCGCAGTGTCGGCATGAACGATCTGACCGAGCCTTTGCACGACTTCGGCTTCGCTCAGTTCGCCTGTGTTCACGCCGGGCCTTCGGCCTCGCCCGACTACACCGCGCGCAGTGTGCTGTTATCCGGCGCAGACTACTTCGTGCTAATCGACCAGGTCCGTGACGGGGTGCACGGCCGGTTCTCGTGGTTCGTGGACGAGGAGGAACAGTTCCCGTCGATCGTCCAACTGGTGCCCGGCGCCACACCGACACTGGTGCCACCGGAGCCGAACCCCGACGGCCGCGACAATGTCGACCATCCTTGGCAGCCGACCAGCGGCCGCTACTACGACGGGACGGGCAGCTTTCTCACGGTGGTCAGCCATCTCGACGACGTTCGGGCCACTGCCATGCCGTACGGCTGTGTGGTGGCGGTGCGGGGTCGCGAGGATCTGGTGTTCTGCGCCGCCATGCCTCAGCAGTACGGCGATGAGCAAGGTGTGACGTTCGAGGGCACCTCCGGCATCGTGCGTCACCACCCCGGCGACCACTACGAGGCTGCCTTGTTCGCGGGAACGCACGTTGGCGTTCCAGGTTTCGCCGCCACCACCGATGGCACCTTGGCGATCAGCGTCAGTACGGACGGCGGTCTCCACGGTGCGGTCAGTGCGCCGCAGCCGAGCACGGTTGCCCTCCGCGGACCGGCCGACGCCGCCGACCTCAGGTTCTATCTGGACGGTCAGATGCTTTCTTGCGCACACACAGATGACGGTCCGCGGGTGCTCATCCCGGCCGGCCGTCATCGCTGGCAATGGTGCGCCGGACCTCCGACGCCCGGACGCTGCACAGTGGTGCGGACCGAGAACCGCTCGGGCGGATTCACCGCCGTGTGGACACCGGTTGCCGGAGCGACTGGCTATCAGGTCCAGCTCAGTTCTGATGGTGGGCAGTCCTGGCAGACCGTGTCTTCCGGGGTCCGTGAGCCCCGAGGCGATGTGTCCGGCCTGATCAACGGCACGAAGGTGCACGTGCGGGTGGCGGCTGCCGGTGAACGTGAGGGTGGGCCTCCCGCACGTCCGTACCCGGTGTATGTCACCGCAGACGTGCCAGCCTGCCCTGATGGTCTGTTGCTGAGCCGAGTCGATGGCGGGATCCTGGCCGGCTGGGGTGAGGTGCTGGGTGCCTACGAATATCGCCTCTGTCGCCGGCTCCCCGGCGAGGCCGAGTTCACTTCCGTGGCGATCGGGGCCGGGCGGGAGTACCTGGACAAGGCGGTGGTAGGCCCTGCCGAGTACCGGGTCACCGCGGTGAACGGCAACGGGGAGAGTCTGCCGAGCCCGGTCCGCGACACCGCCCGAGGCGGCGTCATCGACTGGGATCCCCGGCCGGACGAGGTGTTCCGGCGAGCGACCCAGAGTTACGAGATCGGCTACGACGAGGTGGACCCGTGGATCGAACAAGACATGCCCACCCTCACCTACCCGGAACCGCAGCGGCGGCACTGGACATCATGGCGCCGGTGAACCTGGTGGTCGTCGGCCTGCATTTCGGCCGAACGATGATGAACGACCTGCTGCCGACCGGATCGGCGGCGGTTCGCATCGTCGGCGTGTGCGACCTCGACCTCGAGCTGGCCGCGTCGACGGCCGAGGCGATCGGCGTACGCCGGTACACCGATCTGGCCGCGGTGCTGGCCGATCCAGGCGTTCACGCGGTCGCTCTGTTCACCGGACCCGCCGGTCGGGCGGGCCTGATCCGCCAGGCAGTCCGGGCCGGCAAGCACGTGATGACGACCAAGCCGTTCGAACTGGACCCGTACACCGCGGACGAGGTGCTGCGCGAGGCCCGCCGACTCGGCGTCGTCATACAGCTCAACTCACCGTCCCCGGTGGTGACGGCCGACCTCGTCCAGATCGGGGACTGGCGGGACACCTTCGAGCTCGGTCGTGCTGTTGGCGCCCAGGGCGGTGTCTGGGCGTCCTACCAGGAAAGCCCGGACGGCAGCTGGTACGACGATCCGGATCGGTGCCCAGCTGCGCCGGTCACCCGGCTCGGCATCTACCTCGTCAATGACCTGGTCCGACTGTTCGGGCCGGCCAGCCGGGTCCAGGTGCTGGAGAGTCGGTTGCGCACAGGTCGGCCGACGCCGGACAACGCGCACCTCAGCATCGGGTTTCCCGGCGGCGCCATCGGTGCAGTGTTCGCCTCGTTCTCCGTCGACGACGGCCGGCCGTACCGAGACCGGCTGACCGTCAACTACGAGCGCGGCACAATCACCCGAACGCGCGAGGCGGGCAGCGTGGTCAGACTCGAGCTGGCCCGCGCCGGTCATCCGGTTCAGGTCGTCGACCTGACGGCCGCCCCGGGCGGTGGATACGACTGGGGTGCGTTCGCCCGGGCTGTCCGCAGCGGACTCGAAAACACCGACAGCAACCTGAGCGAGATCGTGGGCGGCGTCTGCGTGCTGGAAGCGATGGGCCGCGCGGCTCGCTCCGGGAGCACCGAGAACGTGCTGTCGATCGACGATGTAGCGCGATGAGCCCGTGCGCCGGGCTCGGTCGAATCGCGATCAGAGCACAGGTCCTGAGTAGACCGATGAGCTCCGGCACGCCGGGGAACAAGGAACCGATGAGTGGGTTGATGGGGGGTTCGGATGACAGTGTCCATCAGAGCTGAGAGCACGGTGCCGTTCAACGGGACAGCATCACGGACGCCGCGATCGTTCGGTGAGTGGATTCCAGCTGCGCGAGAAGCGCGAGACGGTGGGCTGGGCGACGCCACATAATGCCGCGAACTCGCTGATGGCCAACGCGATCACTTGGGCCGGGTTCGGCCACCACGAGCAGATCAGCCGGCACTTCTTCCACCGGATTTCCGCGACGCGACGTTCAGACGGGGACAGCGAGTCGAGGGACGCTCGGATTCGATCCAGAGCGGCCGCACGGGTACCTAGGCCCCGGGGCATGCTCAAGCAGTGTTATGGCGAAGGCATGCCGCAGTCATGATCACTGGATATGTTATCCCTCGCCCTGCTGGTGCAATGAGCGCCGTACTGCTCGGAGCTTGCTGGATCTGGACACCCGGATGAGGCGCTGGTATACCTCTTTCGGAGGCTAGGTATTTCTCATACGTAGCCGGGGTGAAGATCGGAGGAGCTATGCAGGTCCTGGATATCTCAGCCGGGCAAGTTCTCCGCGATCTACGTCTTCTCCGCGATCTGGGTCAGCATCGGCTGGGGCGCGATCATCTAGATCGCCGCACTTGGCGGTGTCGACCCCGAACTCTACGAGGCCGATCGGGTCGACGGCGCGTCACGCCTGCAACGGATCCTGCATGTTTGGTGGTACGACATCGTCACCGGCCTGCCCGACCGATCGTCAAGAACGGCTTCATCACCGTCTGGGATACGCCAGGGCTTGGTATCGACTTCAACGTCGACGAAGCCAGCCGACGTCGCTACCGGCGTTCGGCGATCCGACCCTGACCGCGCACGCCACCGTGCCGGAGAGGAGCTTGACTATGGAACTGTCACGCCGAGGCTTCTTGTCCGTTGCGACCGGAGCCGCGGTCGCCGTGGCCGGCTCGTCGTTCTCGCCGGGGCGCGCTCGGGCGGTTGCCGGGCAGGTCACGGTGACCTCGGTCAGCCTGCCGGCGAAGGGATTGCGCGGCTTCGGGTCGGTGTCCGGCGAGCTGACCGGCCTCGGTGCGAACGGCTCGCTGTTGCGGATCCAGTGCCAGAACGCGAATCTGGCCAAGCTGACCCACGCGAAGTACCTGTCCGATCTGACCCGATTGCCGGGCGTGGTCCCGGCGACGCTGGCTGTCAACGGCCTGTCGGTCCCGGTGCACGAGACCGCGGCCGGCGTGGTCGCGGCGTTGATCGATGACGATGCGGTGTCGGTGCTGGCCTTCGACAGCGAGGCGGCGTTCACCGCGTCGGCCGGTCCGGCCATACCGTCCGGCACCACAGCAGCAGATTTCGTGCCCCAGGCAACGGTCCCGATGTACCTGGACCGCTTCGACCGGAACGGCTTCCTGGTGTACTTCGCGCCGTTCGCGCTGCCACCGGGCTGGGACCGGACCCAGCCGTACGACTACTCGCTCGATTTCGACTTCGCCGAGCAGAACGGTCTGGGGATCGCGCTGTGGGACAACGAGCAGCAGCTCAACTTCGGTGAGGGCCTGGCCCGGGTGCCGGACTGGAAGTGGGTGATGAAGGAGTGCGACGCCCGCGGCATCCCGGTGCACCTGAACACCCAGCTCGCCGACGGTATGTGGCTGGCGAACCGGTACCGGGACCAGACGATGCAGAAGATGCCCCAGTACTCCGGATTCCACGGCGCCGCCGCGAGCTACACGTACGCGGTCGGGGAGACGTCGTACAGCGCGACAACGGGGATGGACGCCGAGCTCGGCGTCCTGCAGGAGACGGTCCGCGAGTTCGCGCCGGCAGACAACGTGGTGGGCTGGCTCGAGCCGCACGGCGAACTCGCCGGCGGCACGGCGTCGGTGCTGCTGGCGGAGTACGGCCCGGTGGCGGATGCCTCGTTCCGTACCTTCCTGCAGGGCCGTTACGCCACGACGGCGGCAGTGGGGCAGGCCTGGTACGGCAACGCGGGCGCCGTCGCCGCGTGGACCGATGTCCACGTCCCGGAGGTCGCGTCGTTCCTGGGCTGGGATGCGGAGGCGGTCGATGTGGCCGGTGCCTGGAGGGTGCTGTATCCCGGTACTGGGTCGTTGCCGGCGGGTTGGGACCAGCCGGGGTTCGACGAGAGTTCGTGGGGCAGCTTGGTGATGCCCGGCAGTGACCGGGTTGAGTTCACGGCGCGGCAGAGCATGCTTGCGCGTCGTACGGTCGAGGTGAGCGCGGCGTGGCTGGCCGCCCACCCGCGAGCGTGGCTGTACCTGTTCGACCTCAACAACCAGGTGACGATCCCGGCGACCGTCAACGGGCAGGCGACCGCAGGCATCCCGGGCGCGGCGCTCATGGGCGGCCAACACTGGGGTGCGGTGGAGGTGACCGACCTGCTCCAGGCCGGGTCCAACTTGATCGCGGTGACGCTGCCGAACGGCTTCATCGGATACCGGGTCTACCTGTCCGGGGATGAGCCGGTGCAGTACCCGGCTTTGGGCCCGCAGCGCAACGCGCAGTGGGTCGATTTCCAGGACTGGAGCCGGTGGACGCGGCAGCAGGCGGTACGGCGTGGGGTGGAGATGATCCGGCAGGAGGATGCCGATCGGCCGGTGAATCTGATGTCCCCGGATCCGTACGCAGACCTGATCAAACAGGTCACGGCGCAGTATGGCGGGAATTTCCACAACACTGGCTACATGGCGGGGTTCTGGGCCGAGCTGCATACGTTGCTGGCCCGGAGTGCGGGTCGACCGTCCACTGCCGAGCCAGGCAATGGTGCGCCGAATGCGGATCAGTTCAAGGCGTTCTGGGGCCGATGGCTCAGCGAGGGTCTGAACGGGGTGAACTACTTCGCGTCCCAGCACGACATCATGTCCAAGCCCGATGTCCTGCAGGAGTTCCAGGACAATCGGGCGCTGTACCAGAGCATCGGTCGATATCACGTGCCCGAGGCCGAGGTCGCCGTACTCAATGGCTTCCGGGTCAACGGCAACGGCACCTGGCCATGGACGCCGGACGCCGACGTGTGGATTCCCGGCGGCTACTGGAAGACCAACGCGGCCAGCTACCTGATGGCGCGATGCCCGCGGGACGCAGTCACCGAACTGGACTTCGCCGATGGCACGGTCGACAAGTACCGGGTCATCGTCGATTCGAACACCCCGTTCATGGATGACGCCCTCGTCGACCAGATCGAGGCATGGGTGCGCGCTGGGGGCACCTTCGTCACCTATATCCAGACCGGGCGGCACACCACCACCGATATGAACGCCTGGCCGATCAGCCGCCTCACCGGGTACGACGTACTCAGCATCGACCCGTACAACCATAACGGGTCGTATCAGCCGCTGACCGCGCATGCCGTCTCCGCGGCGCCTGGCCAATCGCTGCTCAGCGACACCTCGTGGCTGGCCAACCAACGCGGCGGCGGCTTGTCCCTCGGCAAGGTCGCCGCGGATGCGCAGGACGTGCTGCTGTGGGACAACGGCACCGTGGCCGCGGGGATGCGGCCTCTCGGCAACGGCCGGATCATCCAGCTCGGTTGGCACGTGAGCGGCGGCAACGCGACCACCCTGCTCGGCCAGATCATGGATTACCTCGGCGTGGCCCCGGTGCCTGCTCGGGCGGCGACCGTGGTGTTTCGGCATTACATCTCGAACACCGGCCTGCACGACGTTTGGGTGCTGTACAACGACTCAGCCAACTCGGTCACCACTGATCTGGTGTTCACCACGGCCGCCGCACCGACGGTATTGAGCGAGCTCACCACGACCACGACGACCCCGGTGACCGTGCAGAACGGGGCTTCCGGGGTGTACGGCATCACCTTGCCCGCGTGGGAGACGCGGCTCTTCCTCAGCCCTCGTACCGACGTACCGCAATCGCCGTTGGAATGGCTGACCCTGCAGCGGAACTGGTGGGCCGGTACCACCGCGCCGGATCCCGATCCACTGCCGACGAAGGCGCAAATGCAGCGCAACAGCGTGGACCTCACCGACGACTGGGCGTTCCTGCCAGTGGACAACTCCACGCCGGCCCAGATCGCGGCGCTGGTCCTGCCCGGCGTGGATGACTCTGCCTGGGAGCGCCGGAACCTCGGCGTCTGGTCCATGCCCGAGCATCCAGACGTGCACCACGCCGTACTGCGCAAGACATTCACCGTGCCGGCCGGCTGGTCGACCGGCGAGATCCAGCTGTGGCTACTGGTCGACAAGGAAGGCCAGACGTTCCACGACACCGGGCGGATCTATCTGGACGGTGTCCTGATCCGGGACTTCAGCGCCGGGGGCCTGGCTGGGTTGCCGGCCAACACGCTGCTTGCCCCTGGCAACCACCTGATCGCGTTCGAGGTCGAAGGTAGCGGCGCCGCGACCGGAGTCACGGCCAACGCGTGGGCGTACCGCATCCCGGAGCCCAGCGCCAGACAGGACCTGGCCGGCACCTGGTCGATCACCGGCGCGGACGGCATCCACGACGTCGGCCAGGCCGCCCTGCCCGGGTCGTTCACCGGTCTTCTCGCCGCCCGCGACGTGGTGATCGACGCCGGCCACAGCGGGTCCGCCGTCGTGCTGTACGTCCAGCGCACCGGCGCGTGCCTCAACGGAATCATGATCAACGGGGCGTTCATCGGCGACATCTACCCGGCGGCCAAGGTGGGCGACACCCTCCTGGTCAACATCACCACCAAGGTCGCCTTCGGGCAGACCAACCGGATCGAGCTACTCAGCTCCGGTCCAACCGGGCCGGCCGCCATCCCCACCATCGAAATCCGCTACTACGACCCAACCGTCTACCCGTGAATCACGCCGCCCTGGGGAAGGTATTGATGATGGAGTTGTCGCGTCGGAGCCTGTTGATCGGGGCCGCTCGCCGCGTCGGCGGCCGGCCAGTAGAGCATGGTGGACCTGCCGACTCGGTCCACCTGGGTGCCGGCATCTCGCTGCTGCGGATCCGGTGTGCCAGCGCGAAAGCGGCCCAATTGGTGCACGCCAAGTACCTGTCTGATCTCGTCCTGCTGCCGGGGGTGGCCCAGACCAGGCTCACCATCGGCGGGCTGCGAATCCCGGCGTACGAGACCTCGGCCGGTGCGGTCGCTGCGGATGACTTCTTGCGCGACTGAGCGGCGACCTGCACCCGGAGGACCATCGGGCCCAGGCGTTCCTGTCGAACGGTCCGCCGAGTGGCTGACGGGATCCGGAGCCACCAGGGTGGTCCCGATGGCTGCATCCCGGCCGTGCTGGCCGAGCGGGGGGCAGCATCTTCGCCATCCGCATTGGGGGCGCGGACCACATGATCACCGGTACAACCGGACGCAGCACGCGCCCCTGATGCGGGCAGTGCCGGACTGGCGCCTGACGACTACAACGTACGGCGGCTGGGCTCGGGATAGCGGATCTTGGCTGCGTGGACGCGGTGGCAGGCCTCGGTGAGCACGCTCAGCAGGTCGCCGCGCGAAGCGCTGAACGCCTTGCCGTCGATCACGAGAGGCGCCCCGAAGACGACAACGGGTGCACCGAGGCCCGGGCAGGTGATGGCCTGCTCGATGCTCAGGCCGCCAACGGCCTGCACCGGTACCGAGACGGCGGCGACGATGGCAGGCAGATCGGTGAGCGGAGTAAGGCCAGGGTGCTTGCCGCGGTGGTCGAAGCCGATGTGGTGGATGACCATGCCGACCCCCAGCCCTTCGAGCCGGACCGCCTCGGCCACCCGGTCGTCGGCGCCGAGGTCGTCGCCCATCACCAGCATTCTGAATTCGGCGCCGGCATCGCAGACCCTCTCGATGGTGGCGTCGTGAGCGCGGCCCATGACGATGACCGCGTCCGCGCCGGCATCGCCCATCATCTCTGCTTCGAGGTAGCCGCCGTCCATTGTCTTCAGGTCGACGATCAGCGGATGGCCCGGGAATTCCTTGCGCAGCGCGCGCACTGCATGGAGGCCCTCGGCGAGCACGAGCGGCGTACCGACCTCGATCCAGTCGGCTCCGGCTTCCACCGCGATGGCTGCGGTGCGCAACGCCTCGGCGTTGGAGGTGAGGTCGAGTGAGATCTGGACGATTGGGCGGGTGAGCTGCTGACGGGACAGACCGTGGATCGCCGAGGACATGTACTGCTCCATTCGCTGATGATCGGCTACGGCACCGGGTCAGGACGACCGGCTGCCGGGGAAGTCAACGCCGTGTCGAGCACCCAGCAGGTGCAGTTCGTCGACGGTGGCGTCCGCAAGCGGGATGCCGTCGCGCAGACGCTGCTCGCGGGTACGTTCCTCCGGCTCACCCGGTACGAGTACGCCGTCGAAGCCCTGAGCAGGCGTGGTCGAGTGGGCCAGCTCGACCAGAGACTGCATGCGGTCGAGGAACACGTCGTACGGCGCGAAGTGCGCCACGTCGATGGCGAGCAGCCAATGCCCGATGTTCTGCGGCTTGCTGAAGTCGGTGTACATGTTGCCGAGCCCGTGGGACACGGCGGCGCTGCTCAGTACACCCGCGAGGATCTCCACGACGAACCCGAGTCCGTATCCCTTCGGCCCACCGACGGGGAGCAGGGCCTCGACGGCCGAAGCATCGGTGGTCGGCCGGCCCTGCTGGTCCACGCCCCAGGTGTCGGGGATCGCCAGACCGGCTGCCTGGGCGATCATCACCTTGCCCATCGCCGTAGTGCTGGTCGCCATGTCGATGCTGACGGGTGCGCCCCTGGTCGGGGCGGCGAAGGCGATCGGGTTGGTTCCCAGTAGCGCCTCACGTCCGCCGTACGGGACGACGATCGGTTCTGAGTTGGACACGACGATCCCGACGGCATTGCGCTCGGCCAGCCAGCGGGCATAGAACCCGGCCGCACCGAAATGAGTGCTCCCGTGCACACTCGCCGCAGCCACACCGGTGGACCTGCTGAGCGTCAAGGCTGCCTCAGCAGCCTGCCGGGCAGCGATCTGCCCGGCAGCGCCGTTGGCATCGACGGTCACCACCGCGCCGGAGTTCGACACCACGGGCTCGGCTTCGGGCCGCACCAGGCCTGCTATCACCCGCCGCTCGTAGGCGGGGAGCCGAAGCACGCCGTGGGAGTCGATGCCCCGGACGTTCGCGTCGACCAGTGTGTGGGCCAGGAACCGGCCGTCGTCGGCGCTGTACCCCCAGAGCCGCAACAGCGCGGTAGCCCAGAACTCCAGGCTGTCGGCTTCGATCGCCATTGTGGTCGGCCTCTCTCTCGACTTCCGGTCTGGCCCGAACCCTAGCGGTCTATAAATCCTATACGTCATACTTATTGCTGCCTAGCCCCGACGAAAGAGGTGTGTCGCGTGAGGATCAGCGTGTTCCCGAAGGGAGATCTGGAGGCGATCGCCGTGCACCGCACGATGTCAGTGCATGACTGGATCGAGAAGGCACGGGTCTTGCCTGTCGACGGACTGGAGCTCTACTCCGGGATGTTCTGGCAGACCAGCGACGACTTCGTCGACCAGGTGGGGGAGCACCTTGCCGCGGCGGGTTTCGAGATGCCGATGCTGTGCGCCTCGCCGGACTTCACCCACCCCGAGCCCCGGCGGCGGGCAGAGGAGATCGCGGCCGAGGCTCAGATGATCCGGATCACCGCGCGGCTCGGCGGGCCTCGCGCGAGCACCCGGGTGTTGTCCGGGCAGCGCCATCCCGGAGTGTCCAGGGAACAGGGGCTGGAGTGGGCGGCGAGCGCGATCGAGACCTTGCTGCCGCTGGCTCGTGAGCTCGACGTCACCTTGGCGCTGGAGAACCACTACAAGGACGGCAGCTGGAAGTATCCGGAGTTCGCCCAGCGTACGGACGTCTTCCTGGAACTGCTCGGGAGGATCGACGACCGTGCCCACTTCGGGGTGCAGTATGACCCGTCGAACGCGATCGTTGCCGGTGACGACTCGGCAGAATTCCTAGACCTGGTGATCGACCGGGTGGTGACAATGCAAGCCTCCGATCGCCGGTTGGCCCCCGGTACCTCGCTGGACGACCTCCGCCGCAGCGACGGCACGCTGGGCTATTCGCCGCTGCTCCAGCACGGCGTCATCGGTCGCGGTCTGAACGACTATCCGAGGATCTTCCGTACCCTCGCCGCGGCCGGCTACGACGGCTGGATCAGCATCGAGGACGGTGTTAACGGCATGGACGAGATGCGCGCGTCCGTCGAGTTCTTGCAGGAGGCCAGGCAGATGTACTTCGGTGGGTCGACGCAAGTCAGAGTTGCCGCGCACGACGAGGCGAGAAGGGCTACCGGCGTATGAAGGGTCTGCTGAAATATGGCCGCCGCGACGGCGCGGTGGAGGTCCGTGAGGTGCCGGCTCCCGAGCTCCTGGACGGGCATGTGCTGATCGAGGCGAGAGCGGTCGGCGTCTGCGGGTCGGACCTCCACATGTGGCATGACACGCACAGCTGGCCGACCCGGGTGCCGGTGGTGCTCGGCCACGAGATGGCCGGAGTGGTCGCCGCTGTCGCCGACGACGTCAGCGCTTGGGAAATCGGCGATCGGGTGGTCTGCGAGACGGCGGCCTCGATCTGTGGCGAGTGCACCTTGTGCCGGACCGGTCGCTACAACTTGTGCCCAGGCCGGGAGGGATACGGCGCCACCCGCGACGGCGCGTTCGCCGAGCTCCTGCTGGCTCAACCCCGGGTCTTGCATCGCATCCCGGACAACGTGTCGTTCGAGCAGGCGGCTCTCACCGAACCGTTCGCGGTGGCCTACAACGCCTTGGTCGAACGAGCGACGGTCGCACCGGGCGACCTCGTCGTCGTGCAGGGAATCGGGGCCATCGGGGCACTCTCGCTCCAGGTTGCGCGGCTCCGCGGGGCCGGCCTGGTTGTCGTCCTCGGCACGCCGGTCGACGCTCTACGGCTGGAGAAGGCACGGGCCCTGGGTGCGGACCGAATCGTGGACGTCACTGCGGAAGACCCCGTCGCCGTCGTGCGATCCTACGGCGACGTGCTCGGCGCCGACCTGGTCGTCGACGCCACCGGTGTCAGTGCGGCACTGCGGCCGGCGCTCGACATGGTGCGGCCCTTGGGGTCGATCGTGAAGATCGGCTGGGGACCGCAGGCCGTGGACTTCAGTCTCGATCCACTGGTCGCGAAGGCGGTCACGCTCTACGGCTCGTTCTCTCATACCTGGGCGACTTGGGAGCGAGTGTTGCAGCTGTTCTCCACCGGCCGCCTCGACCCGGACGCCGTGCTGGGCGGTGTCTATCCGCTGGAGGACTGGCGGTCGGGATTCGAAGCGATGGAGTCGGGCCGCAACATCAAGAGCGTCATTTCGATGACCTCCTGACCTCCTGTGCCGACTGCAGCACCTCGAACTCGTGCAATGTCTCCTCGACGAGCGCCAGGGCGGCCGCTTGGGCCGAGCCGGCGTCCCGTTGCCCGAGCGCGTCGGCGAGTTGCAGATGACGGTCGACCGACCGGCGGCTCATGTCGTGCATGCCCGGCCGCAGGTCGTGCCTTCTGACCTCCAGTGCGGCCCCGACGGTGCCTGCCAGTTGCGCGATGACCGGGTTGCCCGTGCCGTTGAGCAGCAGTTGGTGGAAGCGCTCGTCCGCTGCGAAGTACTCGCGGCTGTCGTCGGCCTCGACGGCGTCGCTCATGCGGAGAGCGGCCTGGCGAATCTCCACCGCGTCCTGGGGCGAGATGCGGTCGGCAGCCAAGCGTGCCGCCACCTGCTCGACACCCAGACGGAGCTCGAGCAGCTGGCGCATCTGGTCGACGTACTGGGCACTCTGTGCGCGCCACTTGACGACCTGAGGGTTCAGCAAGTCCCAGCTGGTGATGGGCAGGACACGGGTGCCGACGTGTGGGCGGCCTTCGACCAGCCCCATGGAACTCAACGCTCGCAGGCACTCCCGCATGACGGAGCGAGACACCTCGAACCGCGCGCACAACTTGTCGGCCATGACGATGCCGCCGACCGGCAGGTCGCCGTTCACGATCTCCTGGCCGAGCTCTTCGAGCACGTGGCCAAAGAGTCCGCTCGGCGTTCTCGGACGGCGCGTCGTACCACCGGTCCCGGCTGGCAACGTCTCGGACATGCGGTCCTATCGGGTCAGGCTCGCGCGGGATGCGGAACTGGTCGCCTCAACTTAGCAATCGCGGCGATGCCTGGGCGGCGCGGCATTCGGGACAGGGCCCAGCCGCCTCCGCGGTCGCTGCATAGACCAGGTAGACGCAGACCGCGGCGGTTCACTGCAGTCGGTGCTCTCGGCGTTGGTCGCCGGTGGGCATGAGGCTTGGTAGTCGGGCCATTGCCGCTCGCCGCGAGGTCCCTCCTGTGGATAGCCGGCTGTCCACCACCCAGCTGGCAAGTGCCGATGCGCGCGCGGTGCTGGCTATCGCGCCGAGACCCTCGGGCGGTCTGTCCGCACTCCTCCGTTTGGGTCACCGGATCCGGATCGCGATCGCCGGTAACGACGCCTCGTGCTTCTCCTACCACGGCCCGCCAGGCGAGACCTTCACCCTCGCGCTAGGCCATTCCACGCACTTGGACCTTCCCGTCGAACGTCGGCAGGGGCAACCGCTTGGCGGTGAATGACGCCGACCAGCGGCCGGTCACTCAGCTCCGGGGGCGCCGCGGGCGCTAGGTCGACGGTGCCGAAGGCGGACTGCCATGCCAGCTGTCAGATGGTCGCACCGGTGCGCATCACGCGCGCGTACCTGCTCGGCGTGGGAATCCATCCCGCGTGCTCTTGCATCAGATTCGGCATCGTGAGTTCCCTTCGTGAAGAGAGCGCGCGTCATTGTCCGGGCCTGGGGAACAACGGAACAGCCGATAGCGCTAAGGGTGGATCTTGGGCTGTGAGCGGACCCGCTGGCTGCCTCTACCGCGTCTCGGCTTCGGGTGGGGCTGGGCCCGGAGTCGTTCGCGGAGGCGATCCTCTCGGAGATGAGCGGGTCCTCGGGCCTGCGGATGCGGACGGGCTTGGGCTGGAGCGGCAGGCCGTCGTCCGCCGCGGAATCCTGAGCCCGTCGAGGCAACAGCAGGGTGTAGCCGTCGATCACCCATTGCTGGCCGGTTGTGCCACCACCGAGTTCGGCTCTCATCCGGGTGAGCGCGACGTTGACGATCGAGATATCGAGCGTGATCAGGAAGAAGCCCAGCGACGCGATCGTGATGACGATCCGGGCGTGTGGGCCATCGGCCAGCGTCGAGGAGCTTGAGCGGAAACCGGAGGTGCTAGGCACTGCGGTCCTTCCCGTGAGCGATCTGGAGGCGTGTATCTACCTTCGGGCTGGGCTTTGTGGTCTGCCGTATGCCTTCTACCCCGACTGGGACGAAGCCGCCGACGGGATGGTCGCGCTACTGCGCACCGAAGCAGGTGCTGCAAGGCGAATCCTCGGTTGCGTGCCTTGCCGAGCTCGCCGGCGCCGCGCTCGCGGCCGTCAGCCAGCACCTGGCCAAGCTGCGCCTGGCCGGCCTGGTGAAAGGCCGCCCGGAGGGGACGTTCGTGTACTGCTCCGCCGCCGACGACCACGTGAAGGGCCTGCTGGATCAGGCCCTGTTCCACGCCGACCACCTCGACCGAGACCTGCCCGAAGCCGCCAGCAGTTCGGCGACGCAACAGGCCTGAAACGCTCGCGCGATGGACCGAAAGCTTGCCTAGAGCAGCACTGAGATCGTCGCAAAGCTGGGCCCCGATCTCCTCGGGCGCTAGCGCTGGAACTGGCCCGGGCCGAAGAACAACTCCGGGCCGAAGGGCATGCCGGGCGGTTCGAGGTTCGAGCTCAAATGGGATGGCTTTCTTCACTGCAAGGGTGCAGGTCAGAGGCGATTTCAAGTGAAAGGGCCCCGATCGGCGGTGAGCGACGCCAAGATCCTCGACATCTTCGAAGGCACCCAGCAAATCCAGCAACTCATCGTCGCCCGCCGGCTCCTCGGGAAGACGTCCGCCGAGCTGAAGTAGTCCTCTTTGCCGGGGAATTTGACCTGCATCATAGGGACATGCCCATTCCAGAAGGCTTCCGAAACCAGCGGATCGTCGTCGTGCCGCGGCCGCTTGTCGCAGGAGCCTTGGCGCGCCCGGTCACCCGCCGACTCCTCGTCACCGTCGCAGGCTATTTCCCGACGGCGCGCGGTCACCGGATGCAAAGACCGCGAGGTATCGATGAAACCATCGTCATCGTCTGCGCAGCGGGAACGGGCTGGGCTCGCGTCGGCGACGCCATGCATCGCCTCGGGTCCCAGTCGGCGCTGATCATTCCTCGCGGCGTGCCCCATTCCTACGGGTCTGACGAAGCCAGCCCATGGACTATCTGGTGGTGTCATCTCTGCGGCACCGACGTCGCGGAACTTGTCGAGACCCTCGAGGTTTCGCCTGAGCGGCCGATCGTTCCGATTCGCCGGATGGAGCGGGCCGTAGCTCTGCTCGACGAGATTGTCTCGAGCCTCGAACGGGGCCACTCCCCGGCTTGGCTGATCGGCACCGCCGGTGCGGCGTGGAAGCTGCTCACTCAGATCCACGTCGACCGGGTCATGCCTGCGGACGGAGATCCGCTCCAGCGGGCCATGAGCTATCTCGCCGATCGCCTCGACAGCAGCGTGCGCGTTCCAGAACTCGCGAAGCTTGTCGGCGTTTCGCCCTCGCATCTGAGCGCCCTCTTTCGCAAAGTCACGGGAGGCGGCGTTCTGGCTTACCACCAAAGCCTTCGGATGGCCCGCGCGCGGCAACTGCTCGACGGTTCCCTGGCGACGGTCGCAAGCATTGCCGACGAGCTGGGCTATGCCGACCCGCTCTATTTCTCACGCCAGTTCAGCCGATTCCACGGCATGAGCCCGACCCAGTTCCGGCGGCGGGACGCCCACTGATCACCCTTTCAGCCCGCTGTTGGCGATGCCGGCGAAGAACTGCCGCTGCAACACGATGAAGACGACAACCAGTGGCAGCGTGCAGACCAGCGCACCGGCCATCAGCGTGGGGTAGTCGGTTCCGAACTGGCCCTGCAGGCTCGCAAGCCCGACTGGAAGCGGCCTGGCGTCACCAGCTGGGGCAACGATCAGCGGCCAGAGCAGATCGTTCCACGAGTAGAGCGCAGTGAGAACGGCGAGGGCGGCCAGCATCGGCCGCGCCATCGGCAGCATCACGCTCCAGAAGGTTCGGAAGGTGCCTGCGCCGTCGAGCCGCGCCGCCTCCTCGTACTCTTTCGGCATCGTCAGGAAGGCCTGCCTGAGGAGAAATGTTCCGAAGGCCGAGAAAATACCAGGGATAGCCAGTGCCGGCACGGTATCAAGCAGGCCCAGCCCCTTCATGAGGTCGAACTGGCCGAGCAGGAACAGCTGACTCGGGACCATCAGCATCAGCATGAACAACGCGAAGAGGATCTTCCGCCCGGGGAAGTTCAGACGCGCGAACGCGTATCCCGCCAGGGCGGCCACGAAGACCTGACCGGTGACGCGCAGAACGAGTGAGATCGACGAGACGAGGAACTGCGCCCAGAACGGCGTGACCTCGAAGAAGCTGCGGTATCCCTGGGCCGTCGGCTCTGACGGAAACAGGGTCGGCGGGAGTGACGCGACCTCGTTGCTGGTCTTGAACGAGGTCAGGATTTCCCACCCGAAGGGGACGACCATGAGCGCCACGGCGATGATCAGGATGACGTGGAGGCGCCACTGTCCACGGCTAGTCATAGACAACCCACTTCTTCTGAAGACGGAACTGGATGGCGGTCACGATCATGATGATCACCAGCAACACGATCGCGATCGCCGCCGCGTAGCCCTGTTTGAACTGCACGAACGCCGCTTCGTAGAAGAGGTAGACGATGGTCTTCGAACCGCTCAGGGCAGTGTTGTTGATGCTGCCGAGCATGATGAAGACGAGATCGAACATCTGCAGCGCCGAGATCGTCGTCAGAATGGTCACGAAGAAGATACTCGGGCTGAGCAGTGGCAACGTGATCGAGAAGAACTGCCGCACCCGGTTCGCACCGTCAAGAGACGACGCTTCATAGAGCTCGGTCGGAATGTTCTGCAGTCCTGCGCCCAGGATGATGAGATTCACCCCGAGGCCCATCCAGATGCCGACCACGGCGAACGCATACACGGCGAACCGATCGTCTGCCACCCAGTACTCGCCGGGGAGGCCGACCAGCGACAACACGTAGTTCAGCAGCCCGAAATCACCATTCAGGATGAAGCGCCAGACCATACCTACCGCGACGGGCAGTGTGACCACCGGCAAGAAGAACAGCACCCGGTAGATGGCCCGCCCGCGGGAGACCTGCTGAATCAAGGCAGCGAAGACGATCGCCAGCGGGATCCCCAGCAGGACTATCGCGGTGTACCGCGCCGAATTGCCGAGCGCACTCCAGAAATCGGCATCGGAGAGCAGTTTCTCGTAGTTGTCGACCCCGTTGAACTCGCCCGGGCCGAAGACCGGCACCCTCCGGAAGCTCTTGATAAAGGTCGCGAGAAATGGCCACAAATAGAGGGCGGCCAGACCGATGAACGCCGGCGCGATCATCGCGAACGCCGACCAGTCCGTGCGCGCCGGGGAGCGACGACGGCGTCGTCGCCGCCCGGCGGGCTCGCCTGTCACCCGTTCTCAGCCAATACCTTGTCGATGGCATCAGCGTATTGGGCAGCAGCGTCGGCGACCGAAGCCTTTCCGTCCCACGCAGCCGTCAAGTACTTCGCCTGCAGCCCCTGCCACTCCGCGGCGTTGCCCTGGACCGGCAGGGGGACGGAGTACGCCAAGGCGTCGATGAAGGTCTGCAGATTCTTGAACTCGGGCATCGCGTTCATCCACGCCTTCTCCGTCCCTTTGTAGGCCGGCAGCACGGCGCCGGACTTGGCCTGGATGTTCGCCGCCTGCTCACCGCTTGCGAAGAGCAGGAACTTCTTGGTCTCCTCGGGGTGCTTGGTCCCGGCGTACCCGACGTTCTCGATACCGCTGGTCACGGTTGCCTTCTTGACGCCCGTCGGCAGCGGCGCGACGTCGACCTTGGCCTGGATCGTCTTGTTCTGATAGAGCTTGAGCGCCCAGTAGGCACCCGAGACGTACATCGCGACCTTGCCCTGCTCAAACATGGTCTCGGCCTCGGTGTCGGAGAGTTGCTGCAACGTCGGAGACGACTTGTCCGCCTGCAGATCGGTCCAGAACTTGATGCCGGCCTGGGCCTCAGGACTGTCGATGACCGAGGTCTTGCCGTCATCGGAAATCACTTGGCCGCCGGCCTGGAAGATCGAGTTGTAGTAGCCGCTCTGGTAGTCGAGCGGCGCGGCCACGCCCCAGGTACCGGCCGCTGGGTCGGTCAGCTTCTTCGCCGTCTCGCGGAAGTCCGCCCAGGTCCAGTTGGCGGCCGGATACGCGACCCCCGCCTTGTCGAACAGGGCTTTGTTGTACCAAACGGCATTCGTGTCGACATCCTTCGGCAGACCGTAGAGCTTTCCATCGCCCTGGTCGTACAGGTCGAGCACTGCGCGGGGGTAGTTCGCGAGATCGACGTTCTGGTTCTTGACGGCGTCCGAGATGTCGAGAAGCTGACCTCCTACCGCGTACGGCCTGATCTGCTGCGCGAGCATCCAGAAGGCATCAGGCGCTGTCCCACCCGCGGCGCCGGTCTGCAGAGTGGACCAGAACTCGGGGTACGGCCGCTCCTGGATCTTCACCGTGATGTTCGGATTCTCCTTGGTGAAGGCATCGGCGATCTCCTGCATGGCCGGGGTCTGGGTTCCGGCCCAGATGCCGTACGTGATGGTCACCGGTCCGCCCGAGTTCGACGTACCGCCGCCGCTCGAACACCCCGCGAGCAGCGCCGCCACCACCACGATCGCGGGCGACAACAACGACTTCCTGTTCATGCGCTTCCTTTCCTCATGATGAGGTGGGCTTTCGTCACGACGAAGCGGGCCGAAGCCCAGTCCACGTGCGCGGGAGGGTCGCCGGCGGCGACCTCGTGGGTGGACAACGTGAGAACCTGAACCCCAGAGATATCGACGTCGATGTCGACAGCGGGTTTTCCCGCCTCCAGTACGACGGAACTGAGCACTCGGCCGTCGCCGCTCACGACGGCTCGCGTGCGTGTCTGCGGCGTCTCGTCATCGATCCCGACGCTGGTGGTGAACCTCCCGACGTGTCCGCCGAAGTACAGCTCGACGGACGACGGCGTCGACACCCCGAGACCATCGGCGAAGTACAGCCCGGCGACGTGCATCGGCGACCCGTCGGCCGGATTGCCGCCACCGTTGCTCATGTCACGCTCGACCGGACCGCTTTCGTTCTGAAAGGCCAGCATCGGCAGACCCGAGACACGGTGCACGCCTGCCACCAGGGGCACAACGGCTCGCGCGTGGGCGACTGCGGGAGGCGCCGAGAGGGATTCGACGGTGAGAATGCCCTGAGATCCGGGCGCCAAGTCGTTCGGCGCGTGAATCTGCCACCGCTCGTCGCCGAGCGACTCGGCCCTCCAGCCGGGTGCGACCCGCACCCGCGCACCAGCGCTCGTGGTGACGACAACGGTGTTCTGCTCGTGGAGCACGACCAGGGCAGGTTCGACCGTCGGCGCATCCGTCACTGCCCGAGGATTCGACCGGAAGAGTTCACCGTCGGAGACGATCGCCACAAAGCCGCCGTTGTCGGCAAGCGAGACGTCGAACGAGCGGGTTGACACGGTACGTTCGGCCAGCGCGTCGTCGCCGAACGCGTCCTCGACGACCCAGGCGACCGGATGCGTCAGCCCCAGCCGGTCCAGATCGACCGTCACGGTTCGCCTGCCACCTGCAGCGATGCAGCCGATGAACCAGCGATCGCCACAACGTCGGGCCATCACGGCCTCCGTGTCGGGCGTGCCCGAGAGTAGAACCGTCTCCTCCCATACCGGCGCGAGTTCTGCGAGGAATCGGGCGGCGAGCGGTCGCTCGGCATAGGCGGCGACGTCATCGGCGAAGTGCGTGATGCCGCACTCGAACACCACGCTGAGGGCAAGCTCATGACCGTCGCTGGTGACACGATCCGCAGCCGAGAAGGCCACGGGCGTGTAATCCATGGACCCGACGACGTTGCGGGTGAACGGCTGGATGACGTTGTGCTCGGCCGTCAGCGGGGTGTCGTCGTAGAAGACGTAGTACTCCGCGCCGCGAACCGCCTCGTAGCCGACGACCTGCGGCCAGGTCCGGGCCCAGCCGCGCGGAATCACCGAGCCGTGAAAGTTCACCATCAGGCCCAGGCGTGCGGTTTCCTGCAGCATGGAGTCGTACCAGCGGTACCGGTCTTTCGATTCCGACTCCATGAAGTCGACCTTGATGCCGGCGACACCCCACGAACGCCACAGCGCCAACCTGCCGAGCTTCTCTGGCCCGTCGAGATCGTGCCAGACGGTCCACAGGTGCACCTGAATGCCCCGCAGGCTGGCGTACGAGACGATCTCAGGAACCCAGGTCTCCTCCCAGCCACAGTCGATCAGCAGATGCTCCCAGGAGAACTCGGCCGCGGCATCCACAAATCGCTTCTGCTGCGCGAGTTGGGCACCGGAATAGAAGTCGGACCACCACGACCACGCGGCGCGGCCGGGTCTGATCCATTCAGCCGCGGCGAGCTCTGGTCTGACAGGCGGAGCCAACTCATCGACGAACAGAGACTCCACGACCTCCGCGAGCGGGCCAAGGATGAACACCCGCCACGGCGTGACATCACCTCGGGCGACCTCGACGGCGGAGTCGGCGAGCTCGAAGCCGAGAGTTGTGCCCACCATCGCTGCGTGGGCGCCGGAGTACCGGCCGTCGATGCCTGACTCGGACACCAGCAGGTAGTCGTCACCCGACCGAGCGAGAAACGGAAACCCGTACGCACCGGGCGCGAGGTCGGCGAGGTCGACACCGACGCGCGGCGTTTCGTACCACGTCTGATACTCGAGCACCCAGGCACGCGAGAACAGTGCGAGATCGATGCTGGTGCGGTCAGAAGTGACGGTCGCGGTGCCCTGCGGTTCGGGCATTGCGTACCGTACGGCGACTCCGTCGGGGCTTACGCGAATGCGCACGGTCCAGTCGCGACCCGTCGCGGCGTGCTGAAGGTCGACCCGCAGCTCCCGGTGGTCGACCAGGTGATCGCCGCGCGCCTTGCCTGACCGGGCGAACCACTCCTCGACCACTGGGAACTCCGACGAGCGCGTGACAGTCGACCCCGAGCCGAGGTCGGCGCCGTCGACGCTGATGCCCAGAGCAACCACTGCCAGGGGCCGGTCCTGCCGTGTGATCGTCAGGTCGATGGATGATTCGCCGACCGACAAGCCTGCCCCGACGGTGCCGTTGCGAACGCTCGGGCCGCTGCCGACCTTGTTGACCACAATGACTCCATGTCGCGTTCAAATATTAGGTGCTGTGGTGCTCCTTGGAGCGCAACCATAGCGATCTCGAGACGTCGGGAACATGGCTGTTCGGCGCGCGGGCATGGACATTTCGACGAAATACGAGGGGCCGCGAACCCCGCTGTGAGGCGGGGTTCGCGGCCCTTCTGCCGGACGATCAGCGCACGACGCTGAGTCTGTCGATGCCGACCGCCGCCGACGAGGCGCCCAGCACCTTGATGACGTTCGACCCCGCGATGAGCGCCAGGCCCAGCGTCCTCGTCGCCACTGCCGTCGCCGAACCGGTCGCCGGAAGTGTGACTGCGATGGCACTTCCGCCATTGACCTGAACCTGCACGGTCTGCGCCGTCGCACTCGCATAGTCGAGCCGCACGGTGTGGTTGCCCGCGGACGCCGCCGTGATGCCAGTGACGTCGAGCGTGCCGGTGCCGTTGAGCGACTTCACCAAGGTGCCGCCCGAGCATCCGGAGCACGCAGCCGTCACTGCGCCGCCGGCGAGTGAATTGCCCGGCGCCTCCGCCTCGGTGGCACGCTCGATGGTCAGGGCATCGATGTCCGGGGCGAAAGCGGTCGGGTTGTCGAATGTGACGGTGTTCGAGCCCGCGACGAGCGGAACATCGACCGACCACTTGTTGACGAACTCCCAGCCACCTGAATCAGGCAGGCTCGCGGTGCTCAGAACCGTGCCGTTCACGGTGATCCGCACCGACCGCGGATCAGCCGAGGTGTAGGTGAAGGTCATCCGGTGCGTACCCGCCGTTGTCGCCGTGACGCCGTTGAACTGCACCGAGCCGCCCGAACCGATGTTGCCGACCTTTGCCCCCGTCGAGCATCCCTTGCAGGCGTCGACCGAAGCCGCCCCGGCACGGGTGTTGGCAGCCGACTCCGCCTCGTAGCGGGTGTCGGCGCTGCCGGTCTGGGCGAGCGGCGTCTGTGAGATCTGCACGGCCACACCGCCGGTCGCGATCATCGGCAGCGACAGGGTCGTGGCACTCGTCACCGACTGCGTGCTGACCTGAACCCGGCCGGCTGCATTGTCGGAGAAGATGGTCGCCGTGTAAGTCCCCGATCCGAGGAACGACAGCGGCACCGTCGCTGTCCGCGCCGGCGAAGTCATGCCCGCGACGAACCAATCGGAACCGGACCGCCGGGCCAGCGTGACGTGATCACCCGGAAAGCCTTCGACAACCTTCGTCTGGTCCCACTTGGTCGGGATGGCCCGCATCAGGTGGCGCCCCGGCCACTGCTGGTACGCCGCGGCGGAGTCGGCGTAGTTGATCATGCCGGTGTTGTAGACGATCGCCTGGGCAAGCGTGTGAGCCTGCGTGAGGATCGACGCGTTCTGCGAGATCATCGCCGGCGTGTAGTCCATCGGCCCGATCGGACCGCGGGTGAACGGGTACGTGACGTCGGCGGCAGCGGTCGTGGGCGGCGGGTACTTGTAATGCTCGGTGCCGGCAACGGCCTCGGACGTCAGTACCCAGGGCCACGTACGGTTCTCGCCGCCCGGTTTCGTGCTGCCGTGCAGGTCGAGCATCATCTGGTTCGCCCCGGCGGCGTCGCCGATCGACTGGTACCACCTCTGCACCGCTTGGGAGTCGTTCAGAAAGAAGTCGACCTTGAGGCCGGCAACACCGTAAGCCTTGTGATCAGCAACCAACTGTGTCGCTTGCGCAGGTGTCTGGCCGGCGTCGGCGGTGACCCAGGCGAAGATCTTGACACCCCTCTGTGCGGCATAGGCAGAGATCGCGGGCAGGTCGACCGACGGGGTGTAGCAGCAATCGACCGTGACGTACTCGAAGCCCATCTCCGCGGCGAAGTCGACCATCTGCTTCTGCTTCGTGAGATCGGAGGCGCTGTCATCGTCGGTGTACCACGACCAGGCCGCGCGCCCCGGCTTCACCCAGGTCGGGGTGGTCGCTGCCGGTGGGTTGAGGTTCTGCACCAGGTCGGAGTTGTACAACACGTCGAGATTCGGTGCGATGATCGCCACCCGCCACGGTGTCTGGAACGGATAAGTGCTCGCCATCGGAAAACCCTGGTCGGGCGTGCGTGACAACTTCAGCAGCCCCGTGCCGAGACTGTCACCCTCGAGCATGCCGGGTGCGTAGCTCGCGTTCGCGTTGTACACGTTGGCTTCGCTGATCAAGGTGTAGTACGCGTTGTTGTTGATCGACGCGAGCGCAGGCATGGTGAGGTCAACGCCCGAGTTGAGCTGTGCGGCGTTGCGGTAGATGTAGTCCTGCTCATAGTTGCGGTTCCACGGTGCCGCCCACCCGCCGGTCGTCACCGGCAGGCGGAACCCGGTGGCTTCCCCGGTGATCGAGACGTTGCCGCTGCCGGGAAGCAGGTAACGGAAGGCGATGCCGTCGTTGTACGCGCGAACGACCACTTGCATCGTCGCGCCGCTCTTCGTGTAGGTCAGCGTCAACTGCCGACCGTCGTTGAGGTAGCTCGGCTTGGTTCCGGCCGGCAGCGAGTAGGTCTCGTTGATGACCGAGCGTGATTCGCTCGCGTACGTCAGCCCGGACGTGAAGTCGACTGTGCTCGTCGAGATGCCGAGTGGCGAATCGCCGAAGATCGTCGTGCTTCCCGAAACCACGCTGTAGGTCAGCCCACCCCCGGGCTGGTCGGTGACGGTGATGTTGGTCAGTCCGTCCGGCGAGGTCAGCGTGTGGGAGACAAGAGCGAGCGCGGGGCTCGCAGGGAGCAACGGTAGGCCGAGCGACAGAGCAGCAACCAGTACGAGCGCCGGCTTGGTGAGACGCCTCAGTGTGAGACGCCTCAGTCTCGGAGAGATCTGCATGTCCTTCCCCCTTGGTCGTGAGCCGAAGTGGCGGCAGGCGACCGATGGGTCCGCCGGCTCTCCGACAGTACGGACGCGCAGCGACCGAGAGAATGAGCCTTTTGCCCAGTGACATGGACGATCCGCCGCAATCGCGTCAGCAATTGACGCGGGAGTTGCGGGCCGAGGCGGGTGTCGAGATCGACTACGACCGACCAGTTCACACGCAGGCGGCGGCAGCCGCGTCGTACCTGCAGATGGAAGCGGACTAGGAAGACCTCGGCCGAGTTGAAGTAGCGGTTCCCAGGCCTGCGAGCTTGTCCGGGTTGCGCACGAAGTCGATCGCGGTGATCAGTCCGGCGTCCACCGTGAACGCGATGACCGACATCTCGCCGTCGTCGCCACGGATCACCAGCCCTGGAGCGCCGTTGACGCTGGTCCTCAGAACGTCTATCGGTCCTGCGGCGTGGGCTTGGGTGAGCATGAGGATGAGCGGGGCGACCTGCGCCGCCTCCCGCTTGATGTGCCTCAGCGCGCCGACCTTGCCGCCGCCGTCGCCGCGCAGTACGACGTCCGGGTCCAGCAGCGCAAAGAGCCCCGGCAGATCGCCGTCCCGGCAAGCGGCCAGAAATGAGTCGACCAGCTCCTGATGTTCAGCTGTCGTCGCCGGCGTCCGCGGCCGCCCGCCCTCGACCTGCCGGCGCGCCCGTGAGGCGAGCTGGCGCACCGCTGCCGGGGAGCGGCCGACGATCTCTGCGATCTCGGGGAAGGGGATGCTGAAGACGTCGTGCAGCACGAACGCGGTGCGCTCGGCGGGGGAGAGTTGCTCGAGGACGACGAGCAACGCCATGCTCACCGACTCGTCCAGAGTCACCCGGTCGGCCGGGTCGTAGGAGCTGTCCTCGACCAGCGGCTCCGGCAGCCAGGTGCCGACGTAAAGCTCCCGGCGCGCACGCGCGCTGCTCAGGGCATCGAGCGCCAACCTGCTGACGATGGTCGTCAACCAGGCGGCGAGGTCACGGACGGTCGCCGGGTCGTCGAGCCCGCGCAGGCGCAGCCATGCCTCCTGCACGCAGTCCTCGGCCTCGACCAGTGAGCCTGTCATCGTGTACGCCACCCGCAGTAGCCGCGGCCGATTGGCCTCGAAGGACCGCGCCAGCAGTTCCTCGGTGTCGCGTGCGTCCGGTTCCGTCATTCCCATGCCCCCTTGACGACACAGCCGGTCCGGATGTGACACGGCTCGGGCCGGTGGGTGTGGACGTCACAACTCGGAGGGCTGCGTCGTCAGGAGGCTACCGAAGCCCAGACGACCTGTTGACGGTTGACCACCAGCCGGGAATGAGATCATGACTCTTACTGAGACGAACCGAGAAAAGAGCACCCAGCCACCGATGCGGCCAGGGGTGTTCGCCCGCATCGGTGGCTTCGCCCACCGCCGCAGGTGGCTCGCCCTGATGGTGTGGGTGGCAGTCTTGGCCGGCGTCTGGGCCACTGCGTCGGTCGTAGGCGACGACTACCGCAACGACTTCTCGCTTCCCGGCACCGAGTCGCAGCAGGCGGCCGACCTGCTGGCCGAGCACGGCGCCGCCCGCACGGGAGACACTGTCGAGATCGTCCTGCACCACGCCGGCGGCCTGCGCGAGGCGGGCGTCGAGCAGCGCGTGACAGACATGCTCGACGACGTCGCGGCGCTGCCCAGGGTCGGCCAGGTCCACAGCCTGTACGACGGCGAGGGCGCCATCTCGGCGGACGGCACGATCGGCTACGCCACCGTGATGCTCGACACCCCGTCGGACGCTATGGCGACGACCGACACCCAACGCATCCTCGACACAGCCCAGGAGGTCGAGGGCGAGGGGCTTCAGGCCGAGTTGGGTGGTGACGCGGCCCGACCGCTGGGACAGGGCGGGACCGGCGCCGCGGAGGGCGCGGGGCTGCTGGCGGCGCTGGTCATCCTGGTTCTGATGTTCGGCACGGTCATCGCCGCCGGGCTGCCCATCATCATCTCCCTGTTCGCCGTCGGATCCACCGTTGGTGTCGTCATCCTGGCATCGCACATCTTCACGATCGCCGCGTGGACCCCACCGATGATGATCCTGGTCGGCCTAGGCGTCGGCATCGACTACGCGCTACTGATCTTCGCCCGCTACCGTGCTGAACTCGCGCGCGGTGAGGACCCGGAACGCGCAACCGTGAACGCGATGGACGCCGCGGGCCGTTCGGTGTTCTTCGCCGGTTGCACCGTCATCCTCGCGATGCTCGGTCTGGTCGCCCTCGGCCTCGGCTCGTTGCAGGGTATGGCGCTGTCCGCCGCGCTGACCGTGCTGGTGACCATGCTCGCCTCCCTGACCCTGCTCCCCGCCCTGCTCGGCATCTTCGGACGCCGCTTCGAGCGCCAGTTCGCCCGGCGCGTCGAGCGGCGGAAGGCCAAGGGCAAGGCCGATGAGGGTAGTGGCTGGCGCCGGCTCGCGACCGCGGTGCAGCGGCGCCCGCTGGCCGCCCTGCTGGCCGGGACAGTACTCGTCGGCGCCCTTGCCTTCCCGGCGCTGGGCGTGCGGCTCGGCTTCTCCGACGCAGGCAGCGACACGACCGACAGCACCAGCCGACAGGCCTACGACCTCCTCTCCGATGGCTTCGGTCCCGGGTTCAACGGCCCACTCCTGGTAGTGACCGACGGCGGGTCGGGCGGCGCCGAGCAGGCCGCCGCCGCGGCGGCGGCGGCGCTGAGCAACACCCCGGGGGTTCAGGCCGTCGCAGACCCGGTGCCCACGCCGGACGGCCGGGCAGCGACCGTCCTCGCCTTCCCCACTACCTCGCCGCAGGACGAGGAGACCACCGAGCTCGTCGGCAACCTGCGCGACGACGTACTGCCGAAGCTCTCGGCATCCAACGGCGCGAAGTACCTGGTCGGCGGACCCACGGCCGCGTCCGAGGACTACTCCAGCAAGGTGAGCGACCGGATGCCGCTGTTCATGGCGATTGTCGTCGGTCTCTCCATCCTCCTGCTGATGGCGGTGTTCCGCTCGGTGCTCATCCCGCTGAAGGCCGCGGTCCTGAATCTGCTCAGCATCGGTGCCGCGCTCGGCGCGATGAAGCTCGTGTATCAGGACGGCTTGTTCGGCATCGAGGCCGGCCCGATCGAGGCCTACCTGCCGGTGCTGATCTTCGCCATCGTCTTCGGGCTCTCGATGGACTACGAGATCTTTCTGATCTCCCGGATGCACGAGGAATGGGTGAGCTCCGACAGCTCGGACGCTTCCCACGCAGTGCGCGAAGGACTGGCTCACACCGGCTCAGTGATCACTGCGGCGGGCGCGATCATGGTCGTGATCTTCGCCGCCTTCACCCTCAGCCCGGACCGGCTGCTCCAGCAGACCGGCTTCGGCATGGCGGTGGCCATCTTCGTGGATGCGGTCGTCATCCGCTGCTTGATCGTTCCGGCGGCGATGGAGCTGATGGGCACCCGCGCCTGGTGGCTGCCGGCGCCGCTGGCCCGGCTGCTGCCGAAGGTGCAGTTGGAGCGACACTGAGCTGACGGCGTGCGGCGTGACCACCACGCCGCGCGCCTTCCGCTAGGAGTGGCACGGGTGGGCTGGTAGGCCTGATCCTTGCGGCATGGCTAAAGGGGAGCGGCTGTCGTTTCTGGACTGGTTGCGGGTGCTGGCTGTGGTCGGGGTGTTCGTGTTTCACACGCTGCGGCCGTTCGACGATGGCGACTGGCATGTGAAGAACGCTGAGACCAGTGAGGGGATCTCGGTGGGGATCGCGTTCCTCGGGCTGTGGGGGCTGGCGTTCTTCTTCCTGCTGTCCGGCGCGGGTGCGTGGCTGGCGTTGCGGTGGCGAAGCGCGACCGGCTTCCTGCGGGAGCGATTGCTCAGGTTGCTCGTCCCGTTGATCGTCGCTTATGTGTTGTTGTCCCCACCGCAGTACTTCATCGAGGAACACCACAAGGGCCGCTCCGATAACTCATTCCTGGGTGACGTGAAGGTGTTCTTCAGCGACTTGCGTGGTGATCCGCCGCTGTGGTTGCGCGATACGTACCACCTGTGGTTCCTCGTTTACCTGTTGCAGTTCGCACTGCTCGGTCTGCCGGTGTTCTTGTGGTTGCGCGGTCCACAGGGCCGGCGGTTGGTGGACTGGATCGCAGAGGGTTGCGAGCGGCGGGGGAGGATCCTGCTGCTCGCGGTGCCGCTGGTGCCGGTGCACCTGCTGTTCCAGGCCGCGCCCGGGCCCGACCATGGCTGGGGCGAGTTCGTCTTCTTCTTCGACTTCTTCGTCGTCGGTTTCCTGATCCTGTCGGACGATCGATTGATAGCGGCCGTACGACGCAACGCCGTACCGGGGCTGGCGATGGGACTCGGGGCCTTCGTCATCGGTCTGGTCACCGGGATCATGGACTTCCTGGACGCCTGGTGGGAGGACCCGGGTTACTCGTGGCCGTACGTCTGGTACTTCACGTTGATCACCTTCGCCGTGTGGGGCTGGCTGGTCGCCGCGTTGGGGTTCGGCCTGCGGCTGCCCGCGTTCCAACGGCCGCTGCCGGTACCACTCGCGCGCGCGGCGATGCCGTTCTTCCTGGTCCACCAGCCGGTGATCCTGTTGATCGCGTACTACGTGGTCGGTTGGAACGCGAGCATTCTGACGAAGTACGCCGTACTGATGCCGACCGCGTTCCTGCTCTCCGCTGTGCTGGCGTGGCTCCTGTCGGCTCTACCGGGAGTCTCGATGCTCTTCGGCGTCAAGCGCCAACCCGGAACCACGCCAGCCCGTGCAACGGGAGGAGTCAGCGGGAGTTGAGGTCGGCCCACTCCTGCTGGGTCATTTCGCGGAGGTCGTTGGCCGCGGTCTTTGGCTTCGGGCTGCCACCGCCGACGTCGCCGCCGCCGAAGGTGATCGAGGCCCAGTTGTTCTTAGCGGACAGCGTCGTACTGGTGTTGTCGTCGTTGATGTCCGCGGACGTGGTGTCCACCGTGTCGCCGTCGCAGTTCCAGTCGATACCGGCGTTGGCCGCGCCGGAGGTCCGCGTCGTCCCGTTCGGGCACTTCCACTTCGTCTTCCAGGTCGAGGCCGTGCTGGTGTTCAGGCCGACCGACTCCCGCAGGCTCGTCTCGTTCAGCGCGGGCGGTGCGAAGGTCGAGTAGCTGAACCAGCTGCTGCCGGTGGTCCGCGGTACGCCGTCGAACTGGAAGAAGTAGTTCATCACGCTGAGGTAGTTCGGCTTGTAGTTGACGCTGTCGGTGCCGCCGTGGGTGAGGCCGAGGTCGTGACCGAGTTCGTGGATGAAGGTGCCCACGTTCATGTTCTCGGTGACGGTCCAGCTGCACTTCGGGCCCATCGTGACGATGAAGGTGTCGTTCGGGATGGCGAAGGCGTTGCCGCTGCTGCAGCTGTTGTCGTAGTCGTCCGCCCAGAGCATGTAGTGGAAGACGGCCTTGCGGGAGGCGGAAAAGTTGGCGTTCTTGATCGCGTCGGTCTGTGACTCGGCGGGCTGCAGGTTGCTGTCGTACGGCACCTGGTTGCCACCGCCGAGGTTGTACGCCGATCCTGCGGCCGGGCCGCCGTCGAGATGGATCCGGATCCCGGTGCTGCCGTCCGGGTTGCTCACGGGAGCGGAGGCGAAGGTCTGGACGATCCGGTCGAACGCTGCCGTCGACGCGAGACGGCCGCTCATGTAGTCCATCTCGACGAACAGGTCCTTCTTGTTCGGCGTCGCGCCGAGGGCCGGCAGATCGACGTCGACGACGCCGTCACCGTTGGCGTCGTACCCGTTGGTCTCCCAGGTGTCGGGCAGTGAGTCACCGTCCGTGTCGGTCGCCGCGGGAGCGGCTGCTGGAACAGTGTCTGGAGCGAACAACTGCTGGTCGGGCGCGATCGACGCGACGGCACCACTGGCAGCGGCGGCGGTCAGAGCGAGCGAGGAAAGGGTCGCGAGCATGACGGGGCGGATTCTCATGGAACTCCTCAGCCGGGGCGGACTGCAACGTCCAAAGAATGCAACCGCCCGACCACCGAGGGCAACGAAATCCGCCCGGAACGGCTAGAACGAAGGGGAATCCTGCGGTTCGGCCAGGAGGGCGACGCGGGGCTACTCGACTGGCGTGGTGATCAGGCGGACGGCCTCGGTGATGTGGTGGCGGAGGGCCACGGTGTCCAAGGTGGCGTCAGGGTCGAGGGAAGCGAAGGGGTTTGCCGCGGTGTAGGCCGTGGCCAGCGTCATCACGAGAGTGAGCAGGAAACCGGCGGGGAACCCGGGGTTCAGCTTGCCGTCGGCCTGGGCGGCCGCGATGCCGGCGACCTTCGAGTCGTGCACCTTCGCGCGCGCGGCGGGCTCGGTGGCCCGCTCCTCCAGGTTGGACCACGCCAGCAGCCGCATCAGGTCACGATTCTCCATCGCGAAGTCGAAGACCCGGCCGGCCTGGCCCGGGAGATCGTCGGGCGTGACCACCAGGTCGGAGTACACCCTGGAAAGGTGCTTCTCGAGCACTGTGGTGAACAGCGTCTCCTTGTTCTCGAAGTAGACGTAGATCAGGTTCTTGTTGCACCCGGCCGTCCTCGCGATCCGGTCGACGCGCGCTCCCGCCACGCCGTACGCGGAGAACTCCGCCATCGCCGCCTCGAGGATCCGCTCCTTGGTCGCCTCGGCCTTACCCATCAGTTCACCTCCAGCTCTCGGTGCCCCAGGGTAGCAATTGACTAACTGGTTAACCACTTGTACGCTTCTTTTGGGTAACCAGTTAGTCAATAATCGACCCCGAAGGTGCGACATGACCACGAATCTTCCCGGCGGCGCGCTGAAGCTCGCCGACGATCTGACCATCAGCCGGATGGGTTACGGCGCGATGCAGTTGGCCGGCCCCGGCGTGTTCGGCCCGCCGAAGGACCACGACGAGGCGATCGCCGTACTGCGAACCGCCGTCGAGTTGGGCATCAACCACATCGACACCAGCGACTTCTACGGTCCGGTGGTCACCAACGAGCTGATCAAGGAAGCCCTGCACCCCTACGCGCAGGACCTGCACATCGTCACCAAGGTCGGCGCCCGGCGCGGCGACGACGCGAGCTGGAACCCGTCTCTGGAGCCCGAGGACCTCAAGGCGCAGGTCCGGGAGAATCTCGAGCACCTCGGCCTCGACGTGCTGGACGTCGTCAACCTCCGCGCACCGGGGCACGAGGAGGTCACCCAGAACTCGCTCGCCAGGGAGTTCACTGCGCTGGCCGAGTTGCAGCAGGAGGGTCTGATCAAGCACCTCGGCCTGAGCGGCGTCTCGGACGTCCAGCTGACCGAGGCGCAGGCGATCGCACCGGTGGTCACTGTGCAGAACCTCTACAACCTGGCCAACCGGGCCGACGATGCCCTCGTCGACCGCTGTGCGGCGGAGGGCATCGCCTACGCGTCGTTCTTCCCGCTCGGCGGGTTCAGCCCGCTGCAGTCGGAGACGCTGACCAAGGTCGCCGCCCGCGTCGGCGCGAGCGCCCAGCAGGTCGCCCTCGCCTGGCTGCTCCAGCGCTCGGCGACCACGGTCCTCATCCCCGGTACGTCGTCGGTCGCCCACCTGCGCGAGAACTTCGCCGCAGCCTCCCTGGTCCTGCCCGAGGACGCGATCGCCGAACTCGACACCATCGGCAAGTAGCTAACCAAGGCGGCGAGCCGGAGGGACAGGATGGACCTGGTCCCCGGGGACGACGGTGTTCTCGATGGTGCCGAGGGCATCGACCTGCATGGTCACGGTGTCGCCGATGGCGAGGGCCGGGGGAACCCGCTCGCCGCCATTGCGGCCCCAGAGCTCGACCAGGCAGCCGCTGCCACAGGTGCCGGAGCCGAGGATGTCACCAGCCCGTACTACGGTCCCGCGGCTGGCGTAGGCGATCATCTCCGGGAACGACCAGGCCGCGTTGGCCAGTGAGTCCTTGCCGATGGCGGTTCCGTTGATCGACACCGACATGGTGAGGTCGAAACGGTCACCCTGCCGGTACGGCTCGAGCTCGTCCGGTGTGACCAGGTACGGCCCGAGGGTCGAAGAGGTGTCCTTGCCCTTGGCCGGACCGAGGCCGATCCGCATCTCGTGGATCTGGAGGTCGCGGGCCGACCAGTCGTTGAAGATGCTGTAGCCGGCGATGTGCTTCTCCGCCTCCTCGACGGGCAGGTTACGGCCCTCGGTGCCGATGATGGCGGCGATCTCCAGTTCGTAGTCGAGGAGGGTGCAGCCCGGCGGCACCGGGACCGGCTGGCGCGGACCGATCAGGCTGTACGGGTTGGTGAAGTAGAAGGTCGGGACGTCGTACCACTCGGGCACGACTGCCGGCTCCCGGATCCCTTGGAACGACCCTTCGACATGTTGCTCGAAGACCATGAAGTCGCGGATCGACGATGCCTTGACGGGTGGCAGGAGAGCCTGCTCGTCCAGGGCGACGGGCGCAGAACACCGGCTGAGCACTTCCTGCTCGCTCGGCTTGGCGGCCAGTACTTCGAACAGATCGGTGCCGGCCGGAAGCGGATGCAGACGGTCGTCGTGGACGAGTGCCCGCCGGTACAGGCCGTCCAGTAGCAGCGCTGCGAACTTCACGAGTTCTCCTCGGGATCGTCGATGATGGCCACGGCCCGGGTCCAGCCTGCGGACGCGGCGTGGATCTTGTGGGGGAAGCAGGAGACCTTGAAGCCGGTGGCGGGCAGCGCTTCGAGGTTGTGCAGTTTCTCGAGATGGCAGTAGCCGATCTCGCGGCCGGCCTTGTGGCCTTCCCAGATCAGCGAGCCGTCGCCGGTCTCGGAGTACTTGCGTGCGGTATGGATGAACGGCGCGTCCCAGCTCCACGCGTCCGTGCCGGTGACCCGGACGCCCTGCTGGAGCAGGTGGATGGTGGCATCCCGGCCCATGCCGCAGCCGCGGGCGAGGTAGTCGTCCTCGCCGTACCGGACACCCGCGCTGGTGTTGATCACGACGATCTCGAGCGGGCTGAGGATGTGCCCGATCCGCTTGAGTTCCAGATCGATGTCGTCCGGCGTCACCACGTAGCCGTCGGGCAACTCCCGGAAGTCCAGCTTCACGCCGGGCTGGAAACACCACTCCAGCGGTACTTCGTCGATCGTGATCGCGCGCTGGCCGTTGTCCATCGTGGAGGCGTAGTGGTACGGCGCGTCCATGTGGGTGCCGGTGTGGGTGGTCAGCTTGATTCGTTCGATCGCCCAGCCCTCACCGTCCGGCAGGACCTCAGGCCCGGCGCCGGGAAAGTGGGCCAGGACGTCCGCCACGCTGTCCTGGTGGCCGATGTACTCGATCTCCGGTGTCCCACCAGGCGGGTCGGAGGCGATACCGGACATCAGTGGCACCGAGATGTCGATGAAGGTGGTCATGCTGCTCCTTCGGTTTCGAGCGCGGGGCGTGCGGAGACCCGTGCAGTGCCGCCCAGGTTGGGCAGCGCCGTCATCACGGCCGCGCCGCAGAGGAAGATCCCGGCACACAGCAGGAGTCCGGTGCCGAGGCCCGCTCCGGTGGCCAACGCACCCAGCGCGAACGGAGCGAAGGCGGACACCCCACGGCCGACGTTGAAGCAGAATCCGGCGCCGGTCGCCCGGACCCGCGTCGGGTAGAGCTCACCGAGGTAGGCGCCGAAGATGCCGCTGAAAGCAGCGAAGAACGCGAACAGCGGGCCCAGCCACAGCAACGCAGTACGGTCGGCTGCTACTACGTACAACGGCAGCGTCAGGCCGACTCCGAGCAGCGACAGGACCAGGGCGTACTTGCGGCCGATCCGGTCGGCGATCAGCCCGAAGACGTTGTAGCCGACGAACATGCCTATGTTCAGGACGGTCATGAACAGGGCGACAGTCGCCTTCGGGATGCCCCGGTTGGTCTGCAGGTAGGTCGGCAGCCAGGTCGACGCGCCCCACCAGCCGAACAGGGCCAGCGACGCCACCGCGGTGCCGAGCAGGGTCTTGCGGCGCAGGTCGGAGGAGAAGATCTCGGTCACCTTCACCGGTGTGCTCTTCTGCTCGATCCACTCGGCGGACTCGGTGAAGTAGAAGCCGATGATCAGCAACGGCACGATCACGCCCGCCCCGGCCAGGAAGAACAGCAGCCGCCAGTCGGGCAGCAACGCGCCGGCGACGACGGCGGCGATCGCTCCTCCCGCCGGGAACGAGCTCAGCACGAAGGCGGCCGCTCGACCTCGTTGGGCGGTCGGCCAGGTCTCGACAACGTACGTCGACACCACGCCCCAGACCCCGCCGAGTCCGAGGCCGGCCGCGAACCGTAGTACGAGGAACACTGTGAAGCTCGGCACCAGGGCGAGCGAGGCAGTGAACACTCCGAAGACCGCGAGCGAAAGCATCAACGCCCGCTTGCGGCCGTAGTTGTCGGCCAGCCAGCCGACGGTCAGGCTGCTCACGCCGATGCCGAGCAGGGTGGCGGTGGCCAGCAGACCGCCCTCGGCCTTGGTCAGCCCGAACTCCGCGCGGATGTCGGGGAGAGCGAAGGACAGCAGCAGGATCTCCAGCGCGTCGAACATGTAAGCCACGAAGGCGCCACCCAGCACCACCCATTTCCCGGAATCTCTCATCCGGACCAGTCCCTTCGATGAACCCCGTGTTTCCGTCCCGAGTCACCTGACTGTACGTACGTACAGTGGTGATCCGCAAGACCCAAACTGTACGTACGTGCAGTACGCTGTGGTGAGCTGGACGAGGAGAGGGATGAGCTCGGTGACGGAGACTGCTGAGGGCGGCAAGCGGATGGTGATCCTCCGCGCCGCCGAGAAGGTGTTCGCGCAGGACGGCTACCACGGCACGACGATGCGGCGGATCGCCGCGGAGGCCGACGTCAAGCTCTCCCTGGTCGTCTACCACTACACCTCGAAGCTCGCCCTGTTCGTGGCGATCTTCGAGCACCGGCAGTACGTCAACGAGGCGCGGCTGACCCAGCTCCGGGCGATTCCCGATCTGAGTGCGGCCGATGCCGTCGAGCAGATCGTGCGCGCCTTCGTCGACCCGGTGCTCGCCCTGCACAACGATCCCGAGGACGCCTGGTTCGCCAAGCTGGTACTGCGCGAGGCCGGCGACCCGTCGAACCAGGACCGGCCGGTTCTCAAGGTCCTGTTCGACCCGATGGCCCGCGAGTTCGTCGACGCCTTCCGCGAGGCGCTTCCCGGCAAGCCCGACGGGTTCTATCAATGGGCCTACCTGTTCTCGGTCGGCGCGCTGACCCAGAGTGCCTCCGAGGACCGGGTCCGCAACCTGACGGAGAAGACGTTCCTGGAGCAGAAGCACGACCTGCTCCGGTCCTACATCACGGCCGCTCTCCGCTACGGCTGACCCGTCCGGCCGGCGCCGCTGTGAGAGCTGTGTGCGAGGTGGGGCGGTTGGTGTGGGAGAGGTGTTAGGACGCCGAACGCGGGGCGCGGTGACGTCTACTTTCGAGGTGTGAACACAACCTCGATGGATGAACCCGTTCCGTTATTCGTGCCTACCCGGATGGCCGGCGCCTGGGATGTCGTGGCGCTGCAGATCGGGCGGAGGCCCGATGGGCTCCGGGTAGGCATAGCGTTCAGCAGCCTGGAACTACTGCGTGCGGCCTCAGGCCCGCGGCAGGACTGGGTGCGGATGCACGAGGACAGTCTTCGCGAGACGCTGGCCGAGCTCGGCGTCACCGTGATCCAGTTCGACCCCGTACTGGTCGGCGCCGATGTCGGAGCGTCTGCTCCCGAGTTGGTGGGTTCCCATGGCCGTAGAGCAGCATAGGCACCACCCGCCCAAACGGCGGACCGAACGCCTCGACCCCGAGTTCGTCGCGATGATCCGGATCGTCCTGGTCACCGGCGCCCTCGCAATCCTCCTCTGGGCCCTGAACCACCTGCTCTAGGCGGACTGCCAGGCAGGTGGCTCAGCCGCCCGGGGAGGTGGCTTAGCCTCCGGGGAGGTGGCTTAGCCTCCGGGGAGGTGGAAGCCGGAGGCGATGTTGAGGGTAGTGGAGACGGTCAGGTACATCAGCCAGACGCCGACGACGATGTGGATCAGGCCGAGGGCCTTCTCGCCTGGGTTGGACAGTTCCTGCCCGTCGGTGGTTGTCGTCACGCCGATCTTGAAGCTGGCGAAGAACTCGGCGACGTACACCGCGGCCAGTCCGGTGAACAGCACGCCCACCGGCCAGGCGTCGGCACGGAAGAAGACCGTTGCCCCGAGCACCGAGATGATGATGAACGGGATCGACATGTAGCCGTTCGGCCGGGCGTCGGAACCCTGGTACCGGTTCCAGCCCATCGCGAACCAGTGGATGCCGTAAGCACTGAACGCGACGGCGGCCATGTACAGGGCTTTGTTGCCGCCGAAGACCTGGAACCAGGTCAGGCCGACGAACAGGTAGATACCGACGAGGAGCTGGCAGAACCCCGGCATCCAGATTCCCCAGACGCCGTTGGCCCGGTCGACCTGCTGACTCCGCCGGGGGAAGCCGAACAACTCCTGTGGACCATAGATGAGATAGCCGGTACCCAACCCGAAGAAGCCGAGGACCACCGGAACAAACGATGACGCCGGGAAGGTCAAGGCGATCTGGGACGTATCCACTGCTTCACCTGCCTGAGTAGACGATCGGGGGAGTGGTCAACGATCCGACTCCCTAGTACTGCCAGCTTCGCGCCCGGGACATCCAGGTGTCGTCACGGCCAGCGCCAGTCCCTTCCTCCGGCCCCCTGGCATCGTTGTCTACCCGCTACCGGTGGACGCGTCCTTCCAGCTAGCGGGGATACCGGGTGAAGGATCCACGGGTTTAGGCTGACGAAACGGATGTGTTGTCCACGGTCGGCTCTGACGGAGGAACCATGGCATCGCCACCTCAGGACAGGCAGAACGCCGAACAGCGGATGTTCGGCGCAGTACCGGGGGAGCCCGCGCTCGGTCGCGGCCCCGCCCCGAAGGGCGGTTACTCCCGCCACGAGTACGACCACCCGGCCGCGGGCTGGGGAGCGGCGCGCAGCGTCGGGAGGGTGCTCGAGCAGGCGGGGCATCCGCTGGCGGGTTTCCGCTCGCTGTTCGTGATGAACCAGGAGGACGGTGGTTTCGACTGTCCGGGCTGCGCCTGGCCGGACGATCCGAGCGGGCTCCACCTCGACATCTGCGAGAACGGGGTCAAGCACGCCACCTGGGAGCTCGCCCGCGCCAAGACCGACCGCGAGTTCTTCGCCGACCACACGGTCGCGGAGCTGGCCGAGTGGAGCGACTACGACCTCGAGGTGGTCGGACGGCTCGCCGAGCCGATGAGCTACAACCCGGCGACCGACAAGTACGAGCCGATCTCCTGGGACGATGCTTTCGCCCTGATCGGCAGCAGTCTGCGCGAACTGGACAGCCCGGATCAGGCCTCGTTCTACACCTCGGGGCGGCTCAGCAACGAGGCGACGTTCCTGTACCAGCTCTGGGTCCGCGAGTTCGGTACGAACAACCTCCCGGACTGCTCGAACATGTGCCACGAGGCGAGTGGCAGGGCCCTGACGGCTGGGATGGGCAGCGGCAAGGGGACAGTCGATCTGCACGACTGGGAGGCCGCGGACGCGATCTGGGTGATGGCCGACAACGCGGGGTCCAACGCGCCGCGGATGCTGACCTGGCTGGCCGATGCCGACCGGCGCGGCGCGCAGCTGGTCCACATCAATCCGCTGATCGAAGCGGCCTCGAGGCGGACGATCGTCCCGCACGAGTTCGCCAACATGGCGACCTTCCACACCACCAGCACCGGCACCATGAACGTGCAGGTGCGGATCGGTGGCGACCTGGCGCTGTTGCGCGGCGTCGCCAAGGTCGTGTTCGAGGCGGCCGAGAAGAATCCGGACGTCCTCGACCGGGAGTTCATCGAGCAGCACACGCACGGCATCGACGAGTACCGCGCACTGGTCGAGGCCAGCAGCTGGGCCGACCTGGTCCGCGATGCCGGCGTGGACGAGTCCGGAATCCGGAGGCTGGCCGACTCGTACCTGGCGTCGGAGCGGGTGATCATCGCCTGGTGCCTCGGCCTCACCCAGCACGAGCACGGCGTCGACACGGTGCGTGAGATCCTCAACCTGCTGCTTCTGCGGGGCAACATCGGTCGCGAGGGCGCGGGACCGTGCCCGGTCCGCGGTCACAGCAACGTCCAGGGCAACCGCACCTGCGGGATCAACCACCGTCCGGACAAGGCCTTCCTGGACAAGCTCGCTGAGGTCTGCGGGATCGACCCGCCGCGCGAGGAGGGACTCGGCACAGTCGGGACGATCCAGGCGATGCAGAGCGGCGACGTCAAGGTGTTCATCGCTCTCGGCGGCAACTTCGCGCTGGCCAGCCCCGATCTCGTGTATACCGCCGAGGCGCTGCGGAGGTGCGAGCTGACCGTGCAGGTGAGCACCAAGCTCAACCGCAGCCACATCGTGCACGGCAAGCAGGCGCTGATCCTGCCTTGCCTCGGCCGCTCCGACAAGGACGTGCAGGCCGGCGGCGAGCAGGGGATCACCGTCGAGGACGCGATGTCGATGGTGCACATCTCCTATGGGATGAAGCAGCCGGGCTCGCCGCAGCTCCGGTCCGAGTGCGCGATTCTGGCCAGCATGGCCCAGGCGACGTTGCCGGACAGCGCAACGCCGTGGCAGGACTATGCCGACGACTACGACCGCATCCGCGACACGATGGCGCAAGTGCTGCCCGGGTTCGAAGACTTCAACGAGCGCGCCCGGCACCCGCATGGCTTCCGCATCCATCAGCCCGCCCGGGAGCGGGTCTTCCAGACTCCGTCCGGACGCGTCGAGTTTTCAGCGGCGCCGCTTCCGGACGACATCGATCCGGGCAAGGACCGGTTGACGCTGGCGACGATCCGCTCGCACGACCAGTTCAACACCACCATCTACTCCAACAACGACCGCTACCGCGGGCTGAAGGGCCTGCGCACCGTCGTCTTCATGAACGAGAACGACATGCGCGACCGCGGCCTCGGGGAGTTCGACCTCGTCGATGTCACCAGCTTCTCGAAGGACGGGTCGACGCGGAAGGTCTACGGCTACCGGGCCGTCCGCTATGAGATCCCGCCAGGCTGCGCGGCCGGCTACATGCCGGAGCTGAACGTCCTCTGCGGGATCGCCGACTTCAGTACACAAAGCGAACAGCCGGTGACCAAGCACCTCGTCGTGGAGGTGACGCCGAGCCAGGTGAGCGAACCGGGCTGACCGAGGGCTGGTTTGGCTGGGCGAGATTGGGTACAACTTGTCCGTGGCAACGATCGGCGCCCTACGGAGGGGGTGTCGGCGTTCTCAGCTGGAAGGAGTTCCACCCTCATGAGCATGTTCGACAGCGCGAAGGAAAAGCTCGGCGGTCTCGTCGACGATCACGGTGACAAGGTCAGCGAGGGCCTCGACAAGGCGGGCGACTTCGCGGACGAGAAGACCGGCGGCAAGTACGGCGACCAGATCGACCAGGGGGTCGACAAGGCCAAGGACGGGCTCGACGGCCTGGACGGTCAGAACGACGACATCGACGACGGTAACCAGTAGGAGAAACAGCAACGACAACGACGGCCGCAGAGCTCGCTCTGCGGCCGTCGGTCGGATCAGCGGAGGCCGCGGGGGCCTTCGAGGGTGTCGATGTAGAGGCCTTCCTGGTGGGCGGGGCTGGCAGCCTGGGCCGCGCGGGCGGTGGCGTTCTTCTCGTTTTCGAACGCCTGTACGTCGACGCCGGTGTCACGGGCTCCGGCGGCGACAGCCGCATAGGCCTTCGCTGCGTAGGCCCGGGCGGTCGGGTAGTCGTGCCGCTTCAAGGCGCTGTCCGCGACGGCCAGGAACGCGTCCGCCCGGTAGAGGTCGTCGTAGCCGCGAATGGCCTTGCTCGAGGCAAGGACCTTCGCTGCGAGGGCGTTCGCCGCCTCGTTCAGGGCCGCGGCCTGGAACCGGTTCAGGTTGTCCCGGTCGAACTGGCTGAAGTCCCAGTTCAGGTCGATGTAGCTCATCATCGTGTTCGAGTAGTCGCCCAGCCAGACGAAGAAGGTGTCGCCGGACGGACTGAACGCCGTACCGGTGCTGCCGTCGTAACCGTCGTGCGGGTGGGACAGGCCGAGATGGTGGCCGACCTCGTGGATGATCGTGGTGGTGAGTCCGTAGCCGGAGGCAACGACATCGGGGGAGATGAAGTTGAAGACGTAGCTCTGGGTGCCGTCGACGTAGTTGTCGTCGGCGAAACCGAGCGCGGGCACGTCCACTCCGGGACCGACGGAGTAGTTGAAGATCGGGAGTTCGTAGTCGACCTTGCCCTGGTCGTCCTGGGTCCTGGCCAGGTTCTCGCGGTTGTACAGGTAGAGGTTCGCGAACGCCGGGTAGCCGCTGCTCGGGTAGCACGACACGTCGGCCAGCAGGCCTTCGTAGCAAGCTCGGGCCTCGGCGTTGTACGGCAGGTCCTGGTCGTCGTAGCTGAGTTGGTTGCCGGGCACAACTTCAGCCAGCTCGGCCTTGACCAGCGGAGGCTTGATGTACTGGCGGTTCGCGTCGACACCCGGCCAGCCCTCGTAGGTGTTGCTGTCGAGGTTGATCGTCCTGGCCGGCGAACTGGTCGGCAGCTCGGCCGGGTAGATGGGCGAGGAGGTGAACAGTAGTTCGACGGCGACGTACCGGACGAGTTTGGCCAGGTCGCCGGTGAGTGCGCTCGGCGCTCGGTAGCCGCCGGCGGCGTACTCCCAGGCCGGTGGGATGCGGTAGTCGGGCTCGCCATCTCCGTCAAGATCGGCATCGGTGATGTTCCAGCTGCCGGAGGACGCGTCGGGACCGGCGGACAGATCGTGGAACCAGACCCGCCGGGTGCTGCCGAGGCCGGATTCCTCGTCGTTCGCCGTGGTGCCGCCCCAGGCGGTGATCTTGCGGCTGTCCCGCACCGTGCCGAAGTTGTACCCGGTGTCCGGGTCAGGCTCGTTGGTCTTGGTGTAGACGTGGAACTCGAAGTCGGCCCGCCCGCTCCAGTTGATCAGGAACACGGTGTTGCGGCGGGTGTCGATCCCGGACGGCGGGTTCGCGGCAAGCCACTTCTCGACCGAGGGCGCATCGATGTAGTGGTTGTTCTTGACGTCGCGCACGTTGCCGGCCTGCGCGTTGTAGTCGGTCTGGAACGACGTCAGCGGCGCTGCGGTGGACAGCTTCGCGAGCTGCTTGAAGAAGCGGTTCTCGTAGGCGCGATCCGCCGTCTTGACCTTGTAGTCATAGGTGTACTTGATCCCGATCGGCTCTTTGATCTCGTAGGCCAGGCGGCTGATCACGACCGGCTCGTAGGTTCGCGGCAGGGCGTTACGGAACGCGTTCTGGTTCACCGCACCGGGCTGGTAGCCGATGAACACCACGTTGACCGGCACCTTCTCGGTCAACCGTGGCTGGCCGCCGGGGTTCAGGTGCTGGAACCGCGGCGACGGCTTCGGCGCACTGCTGGCGGTGGTCGCGGTCATCAGACCCGCGGCGACCGTGCACAACACCACCCCGATCGCGGTCAGACGAAAAACCTTCACTCTTGGTCTCCTCACTCGCAACACACCCCCGGCCCCAGGAGTTCCGACCAACTATGGCGTTAAATCCCCGTCGATGCAGCCGGTTGGCACCAACCTGCGTCAACTTGTTCAGTCGGCCCGGTCGAAGGCGGTCCGGTGGGTGCGCACCTGGGGAGCGTTGTCCCCAGCCCAGCGGGCAAGGGCCAGCACCGGGGTGAGGAGGCTGCAGCCGAGCTCGGTCAGCTCGTACTCGACCCGGGGTGGGACCTCCGGATAGGACGTCCGGGTGATCAGTCCGTCGCGGTGCAGATGCCGGAGGTTGAGGGTGAGCATCCGCTGCGAGATGCCGCCGGTCGCGTGCTGGATCGCGGTGAATCGCAGCGGACCGTGCCGGAGGCTCGCGACGATGAGCACGCTCCACTTGTCGCCGATCCGGTCCAGCAGCTCGCGGACCAGCTCACCATCGGCGGTCAGGCTGGTACAGATGTCCGGCAGCTGCTCAGGGTCGTCGGTCGCCATCTCGGTTACACCCATGTGCCTTTTGTAAGGCCCTCGATCGTCTCGGATAGTGGGTTACGAACAAAGAGTAACCATCAAGCCCACTCTCAGGAGGAATCCGATGAACCCCGTGCAGTTCGGCGTGTTCGTCAGTCCGCAGTACGCCGACGTCCGGCAACTGCGAGACCACGTGCAGGCCGCGGAGTCGACCGGTTTCGACTATGTGTCGATCCAGGACCACCCGTACTCGCCAGCGTTCCTGGACACGTTCGCGCTGATCGGAACGCTGATCGGCCGGCTGCGGTTCATGCCCAATGTGGCGAACCTGCCCCTGCGGCCTCCCGCCATGCTGGCCAAGACGCCGCCGCACTCGACGCCGGCCGCAAACCCACCGACATCCGCCGTGTCATCCAGCCCGTCGGCAGTGTGACCGACCGCGCCGCGACCATCGAGCGCCCCCGCAGTGGCCCTGGCGGCCGGCCGATCCGCACCACCCCGGACGGGTGGGCCCGCATCATCGCCGAGTTTGTCCACGAGGAGCGGTTCGACACCGTCAACTTCGTCCTCGAGGACGAGAGCGTCGAACAGATCACCCGCTTCGCCCTCGAGGTCATCCCCGCGGCCCGAGCCGCCATCGCGTCGTACTGACGGCATCTGGAACCGCGTCGGGCTTCATTTTTGGCCGAGTTGCGCGCAGTCTGAGAGGGAGTGGTCAGCGGAACAGTGCTTTCAAGGACGGACCGATGGTCGATCTCACGCAGGAGCGGCGCGGCGCGACGGTCGTGCCTGCGCTGGAGCGGACCGGACGCCGGCCGCTGGGCAAGGTGATCGTCCGGATCCTGACGACTACCGACCACAAGGTGATCGGGCACCTCTACCTGATCACGTCGTTCGTGTTCTTCCTGGTCGCGGGGCTGATGGCGCTGCTGATCCGGGCCGAGTTGTTCGAGCCTGGGCTGCAGATCGTCAACGAAGAGGTCTACAACCAGCTCTTCACGATGCACGGCACGATCATGCTGCTGCTGTTCGCGACGCCGCTGTTCGTCGGCTTCGCCAATGTGGTCATGCCGGTGCAGATCGGCGCACCGGACGTCGCGTTCCCGCGGCTGAACATGTTCAGTTACTGGCTGTTCCTGTTCGGCGGCCTGATCACTCTCGGCGGATTCCTGACGCCTGGCGGGGCCGCGGACTTCGGCTGGACCGGCTACACGCCGTTGTCGACCACCACAGGCTCGCCGGGCGTCGGCGGTGACCTGTGGATCATGGGTCTGTACCTGGCCGGTCTGGGCACCATTCTCGGTGCGGTCAACTTCACCACCACGATCATCACCATGCGCGCGCCCGGCATGACCATGTTCCGGATGCCGATCTTCTGCTGGAACACCCTCGTCACGTCGATCCTGGTGCTGATCGCCTTCCCGATCCTGGCCGCGACGCTGCTGATGCTGGAGGCCGACCGCAAGTTGGGGGCACATGTCTTCGACGCGGCCAATGGCGGGCCGTTGCTGTGGCAACACCTGTTCTGGTTCTTCGGGCATCCCGAGGTCTACATCATCGCGCTGCCGTTCTTCGGCATCATCACCGAGATCCTGCCGGTCTTCAGCCGCAAACCGATCTTCGGGTACGTCGGGCTGGTGGGCGCCACGCTGGGCATCGGCGTTCTCTCGATCGCGGTGTGGGCGCACCACATGTTCGTCACCGGAGCGGTGAATCTGCCGTTCTTCTCCTTCATGACGTTCCTGATCGCGGTGCCCACCGGGGTGAAGTTCTTCAACTGGATCGGCACGATGTGGGGTGGATCGATCTCGTTCGACACCCCGATGCTGTGGTCCGTCGGCTTCCTGGTGACGTTCCTCTTCGGCGGTCTGACCGGTGTCATCCTGGCCTCACCGCCGCTGGATTACCAGATATCGGACACGTACTTCGTGGTCGCGCACTTCCATTACGTCGTGTTCGGCACGGTGGTGTTCGCGATGTTCGCGGGCTTCTACTTCTGGTGGCCCAAGATGACCGGGCGGATGCTGGACGAGCGGCTCGGGAAGCTGCACTTCTGGTTGCTGTTCCTCGGCTTCCACACCACCTTCCTCGTCCAGCACTGGCTGGGCGTCGAAGGAATGCCCCGCCGGTACGCCAACTACGGCCCGGCTGAAGGATTCACCGTGCTTCACCAGGTGTCGACCGTCGGAGCCATGGTCCTGGGGCTCTCCACGCTGCCGTTCCTGTACAACGTCTACAAGTCGAGCCGGACCCCTCGCGTCGGGCTGGACGACCCGTGGGGCTGGGGTCGCTCGCTGGAGTGGGCGACCAGTTCACCGCCGCCGCGGCACAACTTCCTCTCGCTGCCGCGGATCCGGTCCGAGAGCCCCGCGTTCGATCTGCACCATCCGGACATCGCGAAGATGGAGTACCTGGACAGCGGCGCGCCGCCGGACAACCTCCTCGACGCCGGCGACGACGAGGGCCGGTTGGAACACCTGGAGGAGCAGGCGGACCGCAAGCGGTCGGACGACCAACCCTGACGAGCCGCCTCGGTGTCGGTTGCACATGGTGAGGAGGTTCCTGGGTAACCTGGCGGGCGCCGCCTGACCGGCGGTCGACCGGATAGGAGACGATGTCCACCGTGACCTCTCGACACGCCCAGGACACGCAGGCCCGGCCGACCCCTTCGGAGGTCGATCCCGCGGTCGCCGGTCTGACGGCGGGCCTCGGTGGTCCGACCGGGCGGTTCGCCCGGCTGAGCTCCTCCTGGTGGACCCCACTGCGTATCGCGCTCGCGGTGTGCACGATCACCTTCGCGCTCGGCGTACTGCAGAAGGCGCCCTGTATGGAGGCCGGCTGGGACCGGCAGAGTTGGCGTCCGTTCAAGGCGCTGTGCTACTCCGACATCGGCTACCTCTACCAGGAGCGCGGCTTCGCCGAGGGCAACCTGCCGTTCCTGGACACCGGCAACTACCCGGTGCTGGAGTACCCGGTACTGACCGGTGGCTTCATGGAGGTCGCGGCACAGATCACCTGGGTGTTCACCGGTGATCCGAAGCAGGACGTCACGGTCGAGCAGAAGCGCGACACCGCCGGCGTCTTCTTCATCGTCAACGTCGCGATGCTCTTCCTCTGCGCCCTGCTCCTGGTCGGCCTGACGGTCGCCACCGCACGAGGTGTGGCCAAGCGTGCCGGCGCGGCCCGCGGCCAGCCACTCGATGCCCTGTACGTCGCTGCCGCGCCGGTACTGGCCTTCACCTCGACGATCAACTGGGATCTGTTCGCCGTCGTGCTCACCGCGGGAGCGATGTGGGCGTGGTCCCGGGGGAAACCGATCTGGTTCGGGATCTTGCTCGGCCTCGGGACGGCCGCCAAGTTCTACCCGTTCCTGCTGCTCGGGCCGCTGCTGATCGTCTGTCTGCGGGGCCGCAAGCTCTGGCCCTGGTTCCAGGCGACGGTGGCCGCGATCTTCGCCTGGGGGCTGGTGAACGCGCCGATCTACCTGCTCGCCAAGAACGAGTGGATGTCGTTCTGGGTCTTCAACGACGAACGCGAGAGCGACTACGGCTCGATCTGGTACGTGCTGAAGCTGGCGGGCCACGAGGTCGCCGACGTGAACCGGCTGAACATCGTGATCTTCGCCGGGCTCTGCCTGTCGATCGCGATCCTCGGCATGATGGCACCGCGGCCACCCCGGTTCGCCCAACTGGCGTTCCTGGTGGTCGCCGCGTTCCTGCTGGTGAACAAGGTGTACTCACCGCAGTACGTGCTGTGGCTGTTGCCGCTGGTCGCGCTGGCCCGGCCGAAGCTGCGGGACTGGCTGATCTGGCAGGCCTGCGAGTGCTTCTACTGGATGATGGTCTGGCTGCATCTGGCCCAGTTCCTGGCGCCCGGGCAACCCGATCAGCCGGACAAGATCTACTGGTTCTCGGTGGTACTGCGGATGGCCGGCACGCTCTGGCTGATGCTGGTGGTGGCCCGCGACATCCTGCTCCCGGAGAACGATCCGGTCCGCCAGGGTGACCTGCTCGACGACCCTGGCGACGGCGTGGTCTCAGACCTGCCACCTCGCCGTCTGGACCCCGCCGGGGTTTAGAGCTGGAGCTTGGAGACGTCGAGGTTGCCACCGCTGACGACGGCGGCGGTGGTGCCTCGGAGGTCGATCTTGTTCTCGAGCAGGGCGGCGAAGGGCGCGGCAGCGGCCGGTTCGAGGGCGAGTTTGGTGCGGGACATGACCAGCCGGGTGGCTTCGATGAGCGCGTTCTCGCTGACCCGGACCACCTGGTCGACGTACTGGCTGATGATCTGGAAGTTGTGCGTGCCGCACAGCGGCGCGGCTAGGCCGTCGGCGACGCTCTTCGCGGTCAGGAGTCGCTGCGGAGCGCCAGCCTCGAGGCTACGGCTGACCACGTCGGCGGTCTCGGGTTCGATGCCGATGACACGGGTGCCGGGCTCGAGCAGCTTGATCGCGAGGGCGACGCCCGAGATCAGCCCGCCGCCACCGACCGGGACGAGCACGGTGTCGAGGTGCGGACGATCCTCGAGCAACTCCAGGCCGAGGCTGGCGTGCCCGGTGATCACGTCGAGGTCGTCGAACGGGTGCACGCCGGTGAGCTTGCGCTCGTCCCGGATCGCCTCGTACGCCGCGATCAGGTCGCCCTCGACGAGTTCCACCTGAGCGCCGTACGCGCGGGCCGCCTCGATCTTGGCCGGGACGGCCGTCTTCGCCATCACCACGGTCGCCGGTACGCCGGCGTCGCGCGCGGCCCAGGCGAGGGCGCCCGCGGCGTTGCCGGCCGAGACGGTGATGACGCCGCGCTCGCGTTCCTCGGGGGTGAGCTGGAGGGTCTTGTAGAGCAGACCGCGGACCTTGAAGCTGCCGGTCTTCTGGAACAGCTCGGCCTTGAGCGTGAGCGAGGCACCGAAGATCTGGTCCAGGGCCGACGATTCGACCATCGGCGTGCGATGGATCCGCCCCTCGAGCTGAGCAGCGGCCAGACGAACATCCTCGAGACTCGGCATGGTCTGAGCCTAGTTCGGTGTCTGCGCTGGGCAGATTCGGGTAGTGGGGTTGCGGTGGGCTGGGACAGTGGAGGGATGGCGTTGGGGTTTCGCGGTGAAGTGGCTGGGTTCTACCGGCAGTACCGGCGTGGGTATCCACCGGCGGTGATCGACAGTCTGGTCGAGGCCTTTGCCCTGACCCGGGACGACGTCGTGGTGGATCTGGGCTGCGGCACCGGCCAGTTGGCGTTCCCGGTCGCGGACCGGGTCCGCGCGGTGATCGGGATCGATCCGGAGCCAGACATGCTGTCCGAGGCCCGGACCGGTGCGGGCGATCGGGGCAATCTCAGCTGGATGGTCGGCGCCGACACCGACGTCCCGGCGCTCGGGGCATTGCTCGGCAAGGAGTCGCTCGCGGCCGTCACGATCGGCCAGGCACTGCACTGGATGGACCACCAGCGACTCTTCCACGACCTGCTCCCGTTGGTCCGGCCGGGCGGGGGAGTGGCGGTGGTGACCAACGGGACACCGCTCTGGCTGCAGGACAGCGGCTGGTCGCGCGCACTCCGGCGGTACCTCGAACTGTGGCTGGACACCGAGGTCAGCGCGACCTGCGGCACCGACGAGGAGAGCCAGAGCCGGTACGCCGAGAGCCTGCAGGCGGCTGGTTACGAGGTAGGCCGGGCCGAGTTCCACTACGACGACCAGCTGGATCTCGAACGAATCATCGGCGGCGTCTACTCGGCCCTCCCGGTCGACCTGCTCCCACCGGTGGAGCAACGGTCCTACTTCGCCAAGCAGGTATCCCGTGCCCTCACCGAGCACACGCCGTACCGCGAAAGCGTCCGCGTCACCATCCTGACCGGAACCCGAGTCAGCTAGGCGATGATCGTGTAGCCGTAGGGCTTCAGGACGGCGGCGGTGACGGGGCCGAAGACGCCGTCGGCCTTGAGTTTGAAGCGGCGCTGGATCTTCTTCGTCATCGCCTGGAAGTGCAGGTGCCACGGCGTCCCGGGCGCCGGCCTGGTCTCGGCCTTGCCGATGGCGGCGATCTTGGGGTGCGCGGCCCACGCGAGCACCTGGGCGCGGTCGGCACCCCAGACGCCGCTCATCCCGTCGTGCACCCGGGCATACGCCATCGCGCCGAGCGAGATCGTGGTGTTCGGGCTCGGCTTGCCAGGCTTGGCGGGGATGTTCTTCAGGTAGAGCTCGTACGTCATCCCGTAGTACCCGGCCGGCCCGTCGTCCTTGCCGCGGTTCGCCAGTCGGATTCGCAGCCGGCGATACTCCAGTGCCTGGTTGGCGGCACCCCGTGACAAGTCCTTGTCGCCGATCGCGATGGCGTGGATGTGGTACGGCCAGTCGCCCTGCGACGGGGTCCGCAGCCAGGCCGCGAATCCCACCTGGCGCAGAGCCAGTACGACGGCCTTCCGCTGCGCTGTGGTCAGTCCGACAGCCCGGATATCGGCCGCTCCACCGCCGTCGTGGGTTCCGGCCGACGCCGCCACCCCGCCCTTGTTGTACGAGCCCTGCGTGATCACGAGCTGCCGCTTCGCCAGCTTCTCGGCGGCCTGCAACATGCTGACCGTTCGCTTGTTCAGGTGACAGCCGCGCCAGCTCATCCTGGTCTCAGACATCAGGACTCCCGAGAATCTCCTCGGCGTCCTCAGCCGCCCCGAGCGCTTCCAGCTCGTCCAGTTCCTCATCGGTCATGTCGTCGAAACTCTGCATTATGTCGCCCCCAAGACGGTCCCGCGGCCGCCTCCTGGCCGCGGGGAATCTCCTCAGGTTAGGAGCGTGCTGAAGAGCTTTCCAAGGGCTCGGAACCGCTTGTGCACCAAGGGGAAGCGGAACGTACCCGAGGGGTCACCGTACGTTTTCGGCGACAACCGCGGCGAGTTTCTCGTTCGCGGCCGGGTGGTCGGGGAGGAAGAGGTAGGGCTCGATCAGTTCGAGCTCCATCAGCAGGAAGCGGCCCCCGCTGACGATGCCGTCGACGCGGGCGTAGGCAGGCGGGATCCGGGTGTCCACAGCCGCGAGGGCCGCGGTCGCGCCTTCCAGTACTACGGTCGACGGCTCACGCAGTACGGCCGATCCGCCCAAGTGCTGCTGCACCAGGAAGTCGCCGGCGGCCGGGCGCTTCAGCACCGTGTGGGAGTAGGTGCCGCCGATGAAGATCACGGACCACTCGCCGTCCGCCTGGATCTCCGGTTGGAACGGCTGCACCAGATACACGGCATCCGGCAGGTCGTCGATCGCGCGGGTCAGCTCCTCCGACCCGGCGATGCCGCGCACGGTGTTGTGGGCGCTCGCACTGACGGTCGGCTTGACCACGATCTCCTGGCCGTTCAGACCGGCGACCACCTCGCGCAGGAGCGCCCCGGCGGCCACTTGGGACGGGACGATCCCGACACCCTTCTCGCGCAGTTCCAGCAGGTAGCGCTTGTCCGAGTTCCAGCGGACCAGGTCGGTGTCGTTGAGAACCCGGACGCCGGCCTTGTCGAGGAGCCCGAGCCATTCGGTGAACTCGACGTACCGGGTGTGGTAGTCCCAGATCGAGCGCAGCAGGACCGCGTCGTACGCGGACCAGTCCACCGACGGGTCGGTCCAGACCTCGGCCACGGGGGCGAGGCCGGCGGCGCGGAGGGCGTCGACCAGCGGTAGATCGTCCTCGAAGAGGTCCGGAAGGTCGGCGCACGTCGCCAGTGCGATGCGAGTAGTCACGCCGTTCAGTGTCGGAGGGCCGCGGCGAGCGAGTCAAACCGGTTTGAGGCGGTCGCTTGGTGACGGACGGTGATGGTGAGGGTGACGATGAGCGCCGCGGTGAGGTGGATGAGGCCCTGCCGCAGCTCGTGCCCGAAGCTCGCGTAGGCCAGATAGGCGGCCAACGGTACTGCGAGCCATTCGAACCGCCCGGCCAGTACTGCGAGCGCGATCAAAGGAAGTCCGTACCAGGGGTAGGTCGGGGTGGTGATCAACAGCGCGGCGCCGTACAACCAGCAGCAGGTGACGGCGATCGGCTCCCGTCCGTGCCGGTGGATCGCGAGTAGTGCGAGCGCGATCGCGAGGAGGACGGCGGCGAACTGACGGGCCTCAGGAGGCAATAGCAGCGCGAGAATCGCCGATCTGGAGCTTCCGTCGGAGAAGCCCTCCTGGGTGAGATAACCGGGCAGGAAGCCGACTACCAGGGTGCCGGCGACCAGGAGATGCGGGAGGTAAGACGCCAAGAAGGTGCCGATGGCAACCAAGGGGGTGCGGAGGTTCTTGCGGTGGGTGAAGGCTGGGAGGAGGAGTAGGGGGAGCAGCTTCACGCTGGCTGCGGCTCCCAGGAGAAGTCCGGCGAGGACTGGTTTGCGGCGGGTGGCGAGGATCGCCGCGGCGACGATCAGGAGGGCGGCGAGGACGTCCACGTGGGCGGCGCTGCCTGCCTCCAAGGACACAATCGGTGACCAACCCCACAGTGCGGCCCAGCGTGGGTCGCGGCCGCGGCGCCTCAACTCGACGGCAAGTAGTGCTGTCAGCGCGACAGCGAGTGCGGCGGCCGCTACTTGGAGTCCGACGGTGCCGGCAGACGACGGGGTGAAGAGGGCGACGGCGGTGAAGTAGGCCTGGGCGACGGGTGGGTAGATGGTCGGCACGCGCGGGCGGTTGATGCGGGTGCGGGGATCGTCGGTCGAGAGCGCCGCGATAGCGGCCGGATCGTGCGGCACTCTGGGTGGTCCGACTACTCCAGATCTTTCTGAAGGTGAGAGTCCGGGGAACAGCACAGGATCCCGCAACCGCGCCAAAGCGTCGTCGAGCGGCACATGTGAGTACGGCGAACTGCCGGACAACTGCACCCGCCCGTCCCAGACGTACCGGTAGGCGTCAGTACTGGTGATCGGCGGATG
>Ga0193717_1000080_pt1 | contig 99108 bp, 178 predicted proteins | sample U2c2metaG_FD_145900 | JGI IMG/M metagenome (GOLD analysis project Ga0193717, IMG submission 145900) | Soil microbial communities from a riparian zone of the East river system, Colorado, United States - U2c2 | ecosystem: Environmental > Terrestrial > Soil > Riparian zone | place: USA: East... | reverse complement strand
CCAAATGACTAAAGAAGAACAAGCAGAAGTTATTGCTAATGCCATCGCTGCTGCTCTTAAGCCTATTCAAGAAGAACTAGCAACAGCTAAAGCTGACGCTAAGAACGCCCTTGACAAATCTGCTCAAGCTCCTGAGTTCCGTGCTATTGCCGAAGCTGAAAAAGCTAAAAGCGACGCACTTGATGAACTATCAGCAGAAGAACTATTCGGTATGCAGTTAAATGCTGCTGTACTAGTAGAACGTATGAACAGTGTTGAAGGTGCTAAAACTCTTAACGCAATCAACGTAAAGAACCTAAATGCTCTTAAAGAAGCTAAGATTGTTAAAAACTCCCTTACTCTTGAAGACCTAGGTAACTTCGTTATTGCTCCTGAGCTTTACACAGAGATCGCTAACAAGCGTAACGACTACACTGCTCTATTGAATATCACAACTTGGAAAGAAACTAGCTCTCTTGAGTTTGGTTGGTTAACACGTGACTCTGACATCGACATGCAATCAGTTGCAATGGGTGCTCTAGGTGATGTTGAATCTCCAGACACACTTGACGGTGAAGTTCTTGGTCAACCTACTAACGCTCGTTTGAAGCCTGTAAGCATCCCTGGTTACGGCGCACACATGGACAAACTAGAAGAGATCGCTGCTATCACACCTATCTCTATCAACGTTATCCAACACGCTGCTGCTGATATCCTTGCTGACGTTGCAGAAGGTTACCGTTCAGACTATGACCGTAAGCGCGCACAACTAGTTGTAGCTCGTCTACAGCAAGCTGTTAACGGCAACGGACAAGTTCACACAATGGACCTATCTGATGGTCTACTAGGTTGGGCACAAACTGTAGCTCTTGCATCTGATGCAACAAGCACAGGTACTCTTGTATTCAACAACAAGACAAAGGCTTTCTTGATCGGTCAGGCTGTTTCTACAAACAACGCTGCTGTTCTACAGGAAGTATCACAGGGAACAATCTTCGGAACTCCATTCGTAGTTGTACCTAACGACATCCTACCTACTATTAACACTACTGAGACACGTTCATTCATGGTCTACGGACAAGCTGTGACTATCACAACTGCTGTATTCTACGGTGACCTATCTACCTTCACAGGTCGTGTGTCTGGTGGCCTAAAGTACGACGTTGATGGTTCTGCTTCATACGAAATCGGTGGTAAGACTTACTCAGCCTTCCAACGTAACGAAATCGTGCTTCGTGGTTCATTCAAACGTGGTGGTGTAGTAAGAGACGTCCGTCTGATTGCTGCTATCGCAAGCGTTGCTGTTTCCTAGTCGAAATTAGCATGAACTTACCCCTGTCTTCTGGGCAGGGGTACAACATAGAAACTAAAACAAAAAGGGAACTAGAGTGGACCTAGCTAAATATGAAGAACTAACAGGTACAACTGTTGCCGAAGCGGATAAGGTGCGTGTAAACGCTACCATTCGTAGAAGTAACGTCCTGCTAGAATCAGCGCTAGGTTACTCTCTCTCCCAAAACAAGAACCTTGACAAACAAGAACTTGGAAAAGTACAATTTCAGGGTGCGTATCCTTACTACCCTGTGACTCAAGAAACACTTCTTCCGGCTGACGAACAAGAAGGCGACTATCGCTTGTTTTACTACAACGATATTGACCCTTACATTAAGACAGACCCTGCTCGTAATATCTACCATGTAAAATTGGTACAAGCCCAAAATGATGACGAGTTCGTTACTATTTGGGACTTGGACGACTTTACTAGCAAGAATGCTCGAAAGTTCAGCAAATGGATTCAGAAGTCAACCACTTGGTTCAATTGGGGCTGGTATAGTTGGTTAGTTAGAAAAGTTGGAAGCGGAAACGGGCTTATGGTCGCAGTTGATGCTGATTGGCTTGATTGCACTAATATGCCAAGTGATCTTGCTTACCTTTGGGCAGATATGGTGACTTATTATTCAGACGACAATTACTCGGTATCGGGTAGTATAAAATCTGAATCAGTAAATGGTCATAGTTGGTCTAGAACTAATTCTGGCGGAGGAAAAGGTGAAGATCTTTCTCCTGATGAATCTGTTGGAGGGAGTAAAATCCTTAGTCAATATGCTGGGCCAAATGGCACTGCTGCCTCTAGGAACCCTGCGTAATGTCTAATCGCCCAGTAAAAACTCCTGATATAGCCTACATCACCTCTCTCACTAAAAATGGGTATGGTGATGTTACTATAACAGAGGAAAACGAAATTGCCTGCGCCTTCTTTGACTCGTTCTCACAAGAGCAAGACTCGAACCAGGAGCTAACGCAATCTGATGCCTATGCATACTTAGATGTAAATAATGCTTTCATTAAAGGTTTAGGCTATATGCTACAGGGTCTGTATTTCAAGACTAACGTCTTCGGAATTGACCACTGGTATATAATAACTACAGTAGAGGTCGCACAGAGAAAGCTTCTAACCAATGAAGTAAACAATGTGCTGGTCAACCTACAAGTGGCTGCCGACCCAACAGGAGCATAAGATGCCAACTATCAGAATCAAGGTGAAGAAGCAAGGAAACTTCGACTTTAGAGGAAAAACCGCTAAAGTCCAACTCCAAGCTCAAACCGGAATGAGACAGTTGATCGAGGACATCCATAGAACCTCTCGCCCAATTACTCCTATGCTCACAGGTGACTTACGAGGAGATGTGAAGAAATCCGTATCTCGTCTAGGTGATAGAGTAAGAGGTGTAATCGAGTGGGCAAGACCCTATGCATGGTATCAAGAGCGTGGTTATACAAGTGGCCCCGTAAAGCGGTACACAACTCCAGGTACGAAGGCACACTTTGCAGAGGAATCTGTAAAAAAAGTAACATCAAGTTCTAAGAAGTATTTCGGTAAAAAGATATGATAACTCCAACGACAGTTTCAGAATCATTCATTAAATGGATGGAAGACAACAGTTACGGTACGTTTGGCACAGATATCTATCTGAATCAAATACCAGATACCGCCCCTGATAATGCCTATTGGATTGTCACAGCAGGAGGAGATGTCACTCAGTTGAATGTTACTCGGGAGAGTATACAGCAATTCAGCACACAGATATTCTACCGAAACAAATCCGGTGAAGTAGTCGAGCATAATCTGTTCGCTCTTAACCAACAAGTGAATGCGCGTGGTATATTCGCAATAGATGGTTTCGATCTCTATTCAATCGAAGCATCCATGCCAGAAGATAACGACAGAGATGCCGAAAATCGTCGCCAAGGTTCATTTGTTGTAGCGATTCAAATATATGTTAGTTAAATAAAAGAAAAAGGAAATAAAAATGGCAACATTAAAAGGTCCATTCATTGTAAAATGGGGAAGCAACACACTATCAAACGTGCAAGACTACTCATTCGATTACAGCGTAGACTCAAACGACTACACCACTATTGACGGTAACAAAATTACAATTGAGGGTGCAATTTCAGCTTCTGTATCGCTACAACTTCTACGAAGTGATGTAGCTGCTCTAGCGGTTGTACTCCCACAGTACTTTGTTCCACAAGGCGGAACAATGTCTACAGGTGAAATAGTAGCTAACTCAACTGGTGCGATTGACATCGTAGCAGCAAGCTGTAACACTACTCCTGTTTATAATAACCTAGACATCATTAGCTGTGGTACAAACGCTACAGTTGTGCGTCTAGTAAATGCCCGTTCAACAATTGACTCAATTGATCTACAGGACTCTACAGTTCTTACGTTCACAGTTAAGTTCGTTGGTGAGCCAGCAAGCCAAGATGCAGCAGTACAGGTGTTCACATCTTCAACTGATTCAATCAGCTAGTACCCCTTAAAAAATAAACATGCAAAAACAGCCATTTTAAGCGCCTTTGGTAGCGGAGGGGGACAAGTTCCCTACTTCGCGCCTAACACGCCTTAGAACGGCTTAGAACAGCTCACAGAGCATATATAGAACCATTAAGTCCACAGGAGACAATTAATATGGAAAACGCACCAGTACAATATCAATTAGGTACAGATAACACTAAAAAAGCATTCACATTTTCGCTAGGCGACCTTGTCTATTCTTTCCGTTACCCGACTACTCGCGAAATGCGCGAGCTCAGTAAAATGAATCAAGAGTTACAAAAGCTTGTAGAAGAAAAAGCTGATGAAAAAGTCATCAAAAAGCAGAGCGATGCAAGCGAAGCAAAAATGAATGCACTTGTTACACCAGTTGGACACGAAAACACTATTAGCGAAGTCCTTGAAGACCAACCTATTAATGTAGTTCGTGACTTCCGTAGCATGATGTCTAAAGAAATCAATCTAGGATAGTTTCATGGAAACGGAAGGCAGAACTGTTGAAGTTCAGTCTGTCCATCAAGCAAAGGTTGAGTCTACTAACCCAGCGTTTGGCGAGAATCGTATTCTCTATGCTACTGTGTGTTATCACTTTCCGCAGTACAAACTTGAAGATGTAGAGGCAATGCCTTATAGAGATGTTGCACTTTTACTTCAAACAGCAAGTCAAATAGAAGCAGCACATTTATATAATCTGACAATGATTGCATCTGCTCCTCATAGTAAAGACGGTAAGGGTGTTAAATCACTCATGGAACATTTTAGAAAGATACTCGAGAAATAACAATGGCAGGCAAAGGCGAAACAGTAAAATATATTATCGACGCTGATACCTCTGGCTTTTCTAGAGGTATGGTTTCCGCTGCTGCACAAGCAGATGCTGCTGGTACAAGAATTAATCGTTCTCTTTCTAAGACATCTAAGAGCTCTGAAAATAACTTCAAAGATATACGTGCTAATGCGCAAACTGCTGCTTCGTCAATCCGTAACTTTGGTGTTGCATTCCAAGCATTTAATACAACAACAGCAATTGTTGGTGTAACAGCGCTTTCAGGGGCGTTTTTAGAGCTATCCGGGGCTTTGGCTGCTGCCGGAAGCTCTATTTCGGTTCTTGTGCCTGTTCTCGCGCAGGGTATAGCTGCTTCAACAGCCTTTAAGACTGGTGTATCTGGTCTTGGCGAAGCTTTCAAAGCTATTGGCAAGAATGATGGTAAAGCATTCCAAGAATCACTACAGAACCTTGGCCCCGCAGCAACATCAGTCGCATTCGCTATTGGTGGCCTTAATAAAGCTTTAAATAGCATTAAACTCAATACTCAGCAAGCATTATTAGCCGGAATTGGCGATACGCTTCTACAATTGGGTGCTAATGTTCTCCCTACAGTTAATGCAGGTTTTCAGATAATCGGACAAAGCATGAATCGCGCCTTTAATCAAGCTGCTGAACTCGCAGGCAGCCCTGCTTTTAGTGGTTTATTAGGTCAAATCTTTAATGATACTGCTCGTACTGTAGACACATTATCCGGTGCGCTTGCCCCTCTTCTAACTATATTTAGTAACTTATACACTATTACAGCTCCATATGTTCAATTACTATCTCAATTTATAGTTGATCTAACAAATGCAGGTGCTGCATATCTAAGTAGTGCAAGAGGCCAAGCTTCTCTTAACTTGGCAATCCAGCAAGGTATTGTGGCATTGCAACAAATCGGCAGTCTTGTTGGATCAGTATTCAGCTTTTTGACATCAGTATTCCGTACATCTGTGGCTAGTGGTACATCTCTTATTGCAACAATTACAGGAATTGTAAATCAAATGACCGCCTGGGTAAACAGCGCAAAAGGTCAAGCTCAACTTGCAGCTCTATTTCAGTTCACAGCTCTTACGATTAAGACGGTTGCAAATGTAGTTGGTGAAGCTTTGAGCTCATTCTTTTCTATCTTGCAAGTTATTTCCAGCCTAAACCCTGTAGTACAACAAATGATTGTTAACTTCTTAGCATCTGCTTTGGTGATTCGCCCTGTTGTAAGTTACTTCTCTCAATTATACCTAGCTGTTCGTGTGCTAGCAGTTACAATATTCAACTTCATTGAACAGGCGATTGTTATGGTAGGTGCTCTAGGAGCAGTTGCTTCTATTGCCTTGCTTGTCGCTGGTGGGCTAGTAATACTTGGTTCAATTATCCGTGGGCCACTTGGTAGCGCATTTATTATTATCGGAGTTGCGATTGCCACTTATATTGGCCTATCCTATGTACTAACTATTGCGAGTAATGCTGCTGCACAAGCTCTTATCCGCCAAGGTTCTGCTTCAATAGCGACCGCTGGTTCTCAAGAGATATTGGCTTTCACAACTAATATGGCTGCGGTCACAATGATCGGTATGGCAGAGGCTTCTCTGGCTGCTGGCACAAGTCTAAGCTTCGCTGCCCGTGGCGCTTTGTTTCTACAGGCTGCATTAGTACCGTTACTTGCTGCTGCTGTTGGGGTGCTTATTATTCTTGGTATGCTTGGAGTATTCTCTAGTAAAGCAAAGGAAACACAAACTGCTTCAACTGGCCTAGGGGGATCTCTAAGCGCTCTACAGAAATCATTGAAGAATGTAGGTTCAAGTGGCAACAAAGCTGCTACAGGAGGCTTAGGTAACCTTACAGACCAACTTAATCAAGTAGGCACTGCCACAGAAGCTGCTACTGGTAATCTGGCTTCATTTGATAAGATGAATGTCTTAACTGATAACTCTGCTGCTGGTGCTGGGATTGCTGGGCTTCCTGGTCTTCCTGCTGCTGACTTAGGTGGCCTTGGTGCAGGTGGTGGTGTTGTCACTCCCGAGATTAACACAGAAGACTTTGACAAAACACTTGGAGATATGACAAAACAATTTGAGAATCTACAAGGTAAATTCGATGAGGGATTCCCTAACCCATTCGATGCTATTGGCAAATTTATCAATTCTAATCCAGTCCCATTCTTTATTGCATTCGCGGTTATTCTTGGTATTATTATTGCTCTATTCGTTACAGGTGCAGTTTCAATAGGGCTAGCAACACTTCCTCTAACGCTTATTGTTGTTGCAATTGCTGCTATTATTGCGATTGCCATTTTACTCTTTAAAAACTGGGATGCAGTGTGGAAAGCTATTACAGATGTAGTATCTGGATTTGGCAATTTCATTAAAGAATTATTTGTAGGCATTGGAAAATTTATTGGCGATGCTCTAGCTGGAATTGGTAAATTTTTCTCAGATATATTCGCAGGGATAGGTGTTGTCATCAAGTTCTATGTGGATACTTATATCGCTATATTTAAATTTGCTGCCGAGGGGATAGCTAATGCCTTTGGCGCTACAGTTCAGTTCTTCCAAGATGTTTGGAACGGTATTACTAATGTGTTCAGTGTTGTAGCTGGCTTCTTCGGTGATATATTCAATAAAGCCTGGGAAAGCATTAAGAGTGCATTTGGTGCTGTAGGAAACTTCTTCCGTGGGGTTTGGGATTCGATTGTTAATATATTCGGGTCAATTGGCGCAACTATTGGTGATGCAATTGGTGGAGCATTTAAGGTCGTTGTAAATGCGGTTTTAAACTATGTTTCCGGCATCGTAAATACAGTTATTGATTTGATTAATGGGGCACTTGATCTTATTAACAAGATTCCAGGTGTAAAGCTTGGTAAATTGCCTAAAGTAAACCTCCCTCGTCTTGCTACAGGTGGTGTTGTAACATCTCCTACCTTTGCTCAGATCGGCGAAAATGGTGCAGAAGCAGTTATGCCATTAGAGAATAATACTGAGTGGATTGATAAGCTTGCTTCAAAGATTAATGGTGGCAATAATACAGGTGTAAGTAACGCTGGCCCAGACATGATTCCTGTTACAAATATTAAAGATCAACCAACTACTCGCATAGAAATTAATATGTCTGGTGTATTGGCTACAAGTGAACAAGAAAAGAGAAAACTAGCGGAAATGATTGGTAAACAACTAGAAAATTCACTCCGCGCTAAAGGATTAAGGGGAACATTCTAATGGCATATGAAATAAGACTACATGATAGCACAACTACTTGGACTTCTCCTGCTCCCAACACCCCATTATCTGAACAGGTAATCGAGGCTTCTTCTGAAGTGACAACATTAGATCTTAATATCTATGTTGATCTATTGAACACTAAACGCAGCTGGACAATTAACTTTGGATACATGAATGCGGTAGATTATGCTGCATTAAGAGGTTTCTATAATCGTCAATTTACAAATCTGGAGTTTCCAGATGTAACCATAGTAGATTTAGGAGTAAGTTCTGTAGTTGTTAAAGCTAGTCTAAATGACCAAAATATTACAGACGAATCTGGGTTGGTAGAGAACGTACAACTCATCCTGCGAGAAACAATACAATCAACCACAGGGTACTTCGTCTCATAATGCAAGCCGTATCACCATCATTCCATCAAAAGTCTCAAGCTGGCATCCGTAAACACAGATGGTCTCTTGCTATGTCTTTTGATAAGGAATTTGATGATTCTCGAACATTTTTTACGCTAGATTCTTCAACTTTAGATGGAACAGATGTACTTTCGCCCGTTGGAGATAATCCAATTCAATTCTGGGACTTTTATTCTTACACTGCCTATACAGATAGAGTTATTTCACTTGAGTGGAGCAGAGAAATAGATTTTCCATTCTCTGTGCAGTCATCGACAGCCAGTGTTGTTCTTAATAACTTTGATAATTATTTCTCTTCCCATACTAATAGCCCAATTAACCAATACTTGATCCCCGGTAGGCCGACTAAACTATTTGCTGGATATGAAAATGAGCCTTTGCTGCAACAGTTTGTTGGTCTAACCCAAGATAAGCCAGAGTTAGACCAGTCTGCAAGAACTGCTAAGTTCGAATCTCTTGATTACCTGAATGAAATCTTTAAACTTGAACTTTCTGAATCAGTCGCTATGTCTAATGTCAGAACTGATGAAGCTCTTGCTGCTTTATTACAACAGTTTGGTATTGAGTCTTACCAATATGTTCTCGCGCGCGGAAGAAATGTTATCCCGTTTCTATTCTTAGAAGAGGGGAAAAGTGCTGCTGATGCGTTTAGAGATATTATGCAAGCAGAGGGTGGACAACTATGGATTGACGAGCAGGGAGTTATTAGATTTGATCAGCGTCTTGTCCCTGTAGATGGCCCAGTTTTTACATTCAATGAATCAAACATTTCTACTATTTCTACTACTGGCGATACTGAAATTATTAACAGAGTAAAAATAACATCTAATATAAGATCTGTACAACAGTTCCAGCCTATCCATGCTGGTTCTGGTGAATTATCTAGCCCTACTCTTTCACAGCCTGTTGTTATTCCTGCTGGAAGCACTGGATTATACCAGATAAAACTTACAGACCCACTTGCTGGGTATAGCGAACCAGCTTTAGGATACTTATCAGGGGACTCATGGTTTACGACTACAACGGTTGGTGGCACTCCTGTTATAACAGGTACATCCGTCACTGATTCGTCTATTTCTATTAATACTTTAACTTTGACTTTCACAAATGTCAATCTTTTTGATGTGTATATAGATGCTATTGAGGTGTATGGTGAACCAGCTAAAATCGTTGATACTATTAACTACGAAGCTTTCGATCAAGATAGTATTGATGAGTACGGAGAGCATTTATTACCAATTGAGAATGATCTTTTTGGTTCTGAATCAAACTGTGAATCATTCGCTTATACCGTAATTGATGCCTATTCACAGTTTGATAGTATTATCGAAATGTCTGTTAAAGGTAATCCTGCGCTACAACTAGGTGATATAATATGGGTAGATACAACTAAGATAACTGGTCAATTCCAAATAATAAAAATATCCAATTCAATAAACCCAGGTGGAGTTGATCAAATAATAAAAGCTAAGCGTTACAACCCAAGAGAGTGGTTTATGTTAAACACTTCTACATTGGATGGAACAGATGTTTTGGCACCATAATGGCGATACAAGTAAAGAAGAAATATACAGGACAACAATCTACCTCTGTTCTTAGCGGGCAGCTTAGATTTGAAGAGGGAAATAACCGTCTTATTCTTCACGACGGGACTAATTATCGTATGGTTATTGGCCTCTTACCAGACGGGTCAGTTGGAATTGTTATTAGCAAGCCAGGATTCGACGTATTTGAGGTGCTTTAATGGTTGATCTCCGTAAACTATATTTTCATAGTAGTTATGGCATTGATCAAATTATAGGGTCTTACGCCGGAAATTTCACGGCTAATGCGCCTACATTCGGGGGGTCGCCCGAATCGACAAATAAAGTTATAACTACAAATATACCAGAGTCAACATTCTTTCAGGGTATATTTTCTATAGATGGTATTAAATGGTTTAAGTTTAACAATGATACTAGTATTGTTGTGTTAGGGAGTGAGGTGTCTGTATACGGGGGTTCAACTCCTGGGTCATTAACTCTTACAGCAGTAAATTCAACGACTAGTTCTCCGGTGTCTTTTAATGTCTTTTATAGAGTTGCTCTAATTGCCAAACCAGATCAGGGCAGAATAGACCCACAACCAACAATAGCGGAAATTATATTTAATTCTGAAGAGAACTATTTAAAAATTGTCAACGATAGTACAACCAATATCTCTCTAGGAATTGGTGGGACAACCAAACATAGAGACCCTCATAATTTGGGATATTTTCCACAAGCTATGGCGTATCTTGAGACAGATGCTACCTATGGAGTTCTCCCAGCAGCGCTATATGAGCTTGATACCGTAATGCGCTTTCTTTCCACTGTAACTGTGCCTAACGAATCAGAGACAGGTTCCGGCAGCTCCGGTATATACCTTACAGATGCTAATACGGTTGTTTCGATTGGCGCAGGTGCTACAGCATTTGCAGGTAAACTTTATGTCAGGACTTACGGCGATGATTGATATTACTAAAATACAATTTGCTTCTCAATTTGCTGGGTTAGGGAATAATCAAACTCTAGCCTCTTCACACGTCATAGCACCTATTAGCATGATCTCTGGAGGTACTACTTCTACAAGGATAGCTATACCCCTAGAAAGAACTGACACTTTAAATCGTCTTCAAATTCAGCTTGGGGGGATAGAGGATGACGTCTGGCATCCTATTACTGGACAATTTCTTTGGTACGATAATAAAGTAGTCGCAAGTGCGAATCAACTTTTTATTATAAACACGTCTTCTGATTCAAATAATAATTTGATAATCAATGTTGGTAGATCAAACCAGACTCTCGGTACTATAACTCTTAGTGGTTTTACTTTAAATGTTAAAGTTAGAGTTATGCGACCACCATTTGTTTAGTGAACTTGGTCAGGATACTTTTTTGAACATGCGTCTATCTGATCGGCGCGTTTTTTATTTATAGTTTCCCACTCAGATGGTGAAAGCTTATACATAATATCCCCGTCAGGTTCAGTATAAGAATCCTTAGTCAGGACATAAGATCTGTACTCAACTTCAGAAGCGTTTGTGCAGTCTTCCCAGTTACTAGTTTCTGGAATTGAATTATTTACTGGGGTTGCCGGGGCCTGTAATTTATGGACTGATAATATAATTATTACTATAGCAATAGCTCCTAAGATAGAGATAAGGACTAATAGTAGGATATTGCTAAATTTCGAATTAATCATTTTCATAAGACCTATTATACTCTTTTTTTATCAAAAACACAAGCCCAATCTTGCAAAACTTATCTTATTTTGTTACAATGAGTATATGAAACAATATGCAGAACACGATAAAGTTGGTATCTTCCACGCGCTTAGAAGAGATGATATGTATGTTAGAACATTTTCTGGAGGTTATCCATATCTTAATAATGGAACGCTAGTCCGTTCTAACACTCTTAGTCCTCTTTACTCATATGGTAAAAACTATGAAAAAGAAGGCAAGAAATTTGCCTTCTTTGTGTGGACAACGAATAGCGATCAATCTTCAATAGAAGAACTATTTGAATCACTTTTGCAAAAAGTAACAAGTAAACAGATAGAAGAAATAGAGAGTACTGGTTCTTTTGCTTACGTGGATAGCAACTCTTAAACTGATTCGTAAGTTATCTCTAAGACAAATTTATCGCCGTTTGTCCAGCTCTGAGTACTGCTAGAGACTCCACCACCAGTATTGACAAGTTGAATATAGGCTTGAACAGCCCCAAAGGTATCTATGTTAGATACGGGCCAAGCTTCAAAGGCTGAACCAGTTCTTAAACCCCATCCTGAACCCATAAAGAATGTACTAGATTTTGGCGTCACAGGTAGAGACCATCGGAATGCCCCTGTTCCAGAAGATGTTGTGCTACCATACTGCAAAAATATCCTTGCAGTTATCATTTTACCTACTTTATTGTAGGCTCCTGTGAGTGTCCCGTTACCAAGTGTAGGGTTTACACTAGATGCAGTCCATGTTGGGGTATAAGATTGCCACGCAGCTCCTGGTTCTCCTGCTGTAGTAGATAGTTTGGCATTAGTAATAGTCCCAGACCCTATACCGCTACCAGTTGATAGACCGCTGTAAGTAAACTCGATATTTTCTATCATGTCATCTAGAAATTCAGCAGTAAGAGGTGTGAACGGTACTGCGTCCATTCCTGGGTTTGGTAATGCCATTTTTTATTCTCCGTAGTAGGTCTTAAGATTATTTAGACTCTTCTATTATTTTTATTTTAACCAGATATTTAATCAGGTATCTATTACCTTAATTATACCATAACAGAGGAGTAAGAGCCCCTTTAACTACCAGATGAACAATGACCAGTCTGTTATAATAAGTCACAGAGATAAAAACAAAAAATGGCCGTAACTAACCCCTTAATTATCATCAATGGCGTATCATTGTCTACCAGTCAAATCAATGACTATACTTTGACATATAGCAAGCTCTGGAAAAATGCGAATAGGGATATGAACGGTAACATATCGGCAACACTTATCGGTATATATCCTAACATTAGTGTGGTCACTTCCATATTAGATTTTGCACATGCTCAATCACTTTCCTCAGCATTAAACGATGACTATTTTTCAGTAACCTATTGGGACACTCAAACTAGTTCACAAAAGACCGCTCAATACTATGCTGCTGACCACGACATTAAATTAATTAACCAATGTAAGTACGGACAAGTAACAGTACAACTTGTTCCTGTTAGCAAAGCTAACTACATTTAGGAGGCCAGTATGGCAAAGATAGAAAAAAAGAAAATAATGCGTGATGGCAAGAAAGTTACTATCATCCGAGTTGATGGTGACACTAACTGGCAATTTGTGGAGGAATCTAATGGCTAAGATAGAACGCGGTTCATTTACACCAAACGGTACGCCACCTTTCACTACAACGGTGTTTTTTAATGACGGCACTCTGCTCGCAGATGTTATCCAGTTCTCGAATGGGCCATCCGCAACGGGGAGTGATGGTATATGCCACTCTAGTAATGGAATGATGACACCTACGCAGCAAACTACTAAGGCTCTTATTTTTGCAAGCAGTGCTCTTGGTGGAAAAACTGAACAAGTTAATAATAAATGTTTATTGCACTATAACCTATCTGGTGGTGTAATAACTAAAGTTCTCCAAGGTAGCTTTAACAGCATGTCTACTGCTGGGGAGTTCACGATCAACATTGATACGTTATCTGGCACACAACCAATTTATTTTGTAGCAACACAATACTAAGATGCCTAAAATGACTAAGAAAACACAGGAAGAATCGGAACAACCTGCAAAGGTGTACCAACTAGACGCTTTGAATGATAAATTTGATAACTTTGAGCGCCAAGCTAACTCAGAATTTGCTGATATTAAGGAGAGTTTAAAAGCCCTCCTTCTTAAAACAGATACTCAGGTTAGCCCACAACAGATGAATGACAATATTTTAGCTTTGGATAAAAAGTCTCGCGCTTCATTAGAAGACGAGATAAAAAAAATTCACCTTGAGTATAGTCCCGTTAAAAAGAATATTTCTAAAGCGCTCTGGTTGATTGTTGGTACTATGTTTGCTGTTGTTGGACAACTAATTGTGTTTCTTATTACACTGTCAGGTAAGGCTACTTAAATATGAAAAAAGAAAAACTACTAATTTCCATGGTAATATTGCTGCTGCTGGCCTTCTTGACGAGTGTAGGTATTCTTTTTTACTATGTTACACACCCCCAAGATATTACTTCCGTTGTCCAGAAGAGTGTAGAAGAAGAGCTAAAGAAGTATCATATAAATACTGATAATTTAAGTCTCGATGAATCTAAAATTGTCCTAGCTGTTGCGCAATATTGTGCTGCTGACCCTAATAACTGTCGTGGGCCACAAGGCGATACAGGTGCTACGGGTTTACAAGGGCTAAAGGGCGATAGTGGTACAATTGGAGCAAACGGTAAAGATGCCGTAAATGGTGAGAATGGCACAAACGGTGCTGATGGCAAGGACGGCGCTGAGGGAACTCAAGGACCACCAGGAGAAAAGGGTGAACCGGGGCCGAAAACAGAAAGACGCTGTAACGCCGAAGAGCGCCGTATGGAATGGCGCAACGAAGGTGATGAAAATTGGCAGGTAGAGTATTATCTCTCACCACTACAAAGTTGTCCTTAAAGGAGAGGTACAAATGAAATTTATAAATCTCAAAGAAGATCTATCATCAGTAGTTATACCACTTATTATACTTATTTTGATTAGTGAGTTCAGTTTGATTGCAGTTACGATTAGTAACCAAAATTACAACCAAAAACAACGTGAAATTAGCAGGACTACAACGTTTACAGTGTTGCAAGAATCTCTTGCTACTAAGTGTTTACTACTTGTCCCGACTGCACAACGTGGAGAAGAGACTATTGACAGATGCAACGAAGAAGCTAAAGTAAAAGTAGAGGCTATGAGATAATAGTAGTAAGGTAAAAAATATATGGCAAAATCACTACAAGCTTGGATGAACCAAGTATACAATAAAAAAATAGACCTAGATAACCAAAGTTATGATTGTGTTGACGTATCAAAAAGTTGGGTAGAATATCTTACTGATGTTTCTTGGACTCAAAGCGCGGGTTGGGGAAATGCTGTAGATATATATCGCTTCTGGTCTTCTACTTATCTTGATAAAATTCCAGCAGGAAATGCTCCACGCCTAGGAGATATATTTGTTTCTAATGGACAAATGGGTGGTGGTTTCGGGCACACTGGTGTAGTTGTGGCTATTAATGGTCCAAACATAACAATTTATCAACAAGATTCATTTATGCAAGTTCCTGTTTATACAGGGGTATTCAATGCTTATGCAAGTTATGTTCAAGGTTGGTTACGTCCTAACGGTAACGCTCCCTTCACTATTGGGGATGATGCTCCACTCGAAGGTTTCCAGCGTGTAGCGAGTTATGCTGCCAAATACCGTGATGCAGCTAGTTCGTCAGGTAACCTACTACAAACATTTGTAGGTGGCTTAGCTTACGATTTCAAGGGATTTGTACATGGTGAAAGCGTAGACGGTAATGATATTTGGTTTGTCGGGCGTTATACAGGTGGCTATGTTTGGAGCGGTGCATTCGACGATAAGGGAACACATGATCTTCCTGATCTAACTCCAGCTACTAAGCCAGTTCTACTTGGGTATCAACGTGAAGTTGCTAACTCTGTTATTAACTATCGCAAAACTCCTGTCCCAGCACCGGATAATGTTATTAAGACATTTAACCCTGCCGACGTTCTAGACTTTGATGCCTGGACACACGGTACGCTTGTTGACGGTAGTGATGTTTGGTTCCGTGGCAAATACACAGGTGGTTGGGCACACTCCGGTGGTTTCACGGACCAAACCACTCATGATCTTCAAGAAGTGACAGTAGATACGGTTCCGGTAGTCACGCCTCCCGTTTACCCAGTCCCTACAATAGATAAAGAGGTGACTAAGGTTGTTAATAAAAAGCACGGGCTTGATAAAAGTTATGTCCCTGCTGATCTTGTTGATGTTGGCTCTGGACAAAGACTTCGCAAAGAAGCTGCTGATAGTCTTAAGTTGATGCAGACACAACAAACCTTAACTCCTGCTTCTGGTTATCGTTCTTACGAGACGCAAGAAACGCTTTACAATAATTATGTTAAGCAAGATGGGAAAGAGGCTGCTGATCGCTATTCTGCTCGTCCAGGATTCAGCGAACATCAAACTGGGTTAACTATGGACTTCTCGCCTATCGAGGATTCTTTCTCGACTTCTGCTGCTTCTACTTGGTTAACCGCCAATGCTTACAAGTATGGTTGGATTCTTCGTTACACAGCTCCAAAAGAGCCTATCACAGGCTACATGAGCGAACCTTGGCACTGGCGTTACGTAGGGATAATTGTTGCGACAGATATGCGCAACACAGGTGTTCTAACACTTGAGGAATACTATAAAGTAGAAGGTGGTGGTTATAAAGATGAGTCAACAACTCCTACAGACCCAGTTGAACCAGATGACCCAACTAAAAGTCCTCTATGGGCAATATTCGTAGCTATTGGTAAGTTCATCAACGATATCATTGCTAAATTAACAAATAAAAAATAAGGAAAAAATATGACAATTTTCACAACTAAGTTCTGGGCTGATACAGCCGAACGCTCACTTAAAACTGTTGCACAAGCTCTACTAGCTCTTATGGTAGTAGGCGATCAAGTATTTGACATACTTACGGTTAACTGGCAACAAGCTCTAGGTGTTGCTGTTGGCGCTGGTGTAATCTCGATTCTAACAAGTATCGTATCTGCTACTGTTACATCCAGTGACTCAGCTTCGCTTGCTGTTAAGACAATTCCTAAAGGCTAAATATGTTTCGTAAGATTCGTAGTAAGCTTGGCTCCCTACTGTTTGATTTAGCAGCTTGGGTATCTCCCAACAGAAAGTAAATCTTTAAGAAGCTAGCGTTACTAGCTTCTTTTAATTTCCCCTGGTATTTCCCATCTAGGTAGAATTTGCATTTCCTGCCATTCAAAGTGCATATCATATTCGGGATAATGTCTTTCGATAAAGTCTTGTACGTCATGAAGATCGCGGTCTGATGTTGTGTCTAGAGTTGTTACTTCTTCGATAGATACATCTTCACTATGGTCAATTACACCCTGGCATATGATATCACCTGCACTATCAAATGTTCTATAAACAAATATTTTCATATAATCCCATTTTCCTTGAACTCATCAGTTAAGTCAAATTTCTTTGCTAGTTTAGTGAAGTAAGCATTCCATTGGGCGATGACACCCATGCTCAGGCTTTTATCACTCTGCCATTGTTGCCAGTTAATGGCTTCTTGTCGAGCTTCGTCTTCTGTTTTGGCATGGTCTTGAGGCTTCGGTACTTTCATCGTAGAATAATCTCTTTCCAGCTTTCGTCCATATCATAATCTACTTCTCGAAGATCGGTAATCCATTTGTCGATATCACCATCAACTTTCAAGAACGAATAAACAAGAACCTTAGTAGCATCGGTACTTGAGATTCTGTCGCCCATAACACACATTCCGAGCCAGTCGAATATACGATAGCAAGGTGCAAAAGGTACAATAGAACCATTCACATTTGCTTTAGCATTCCGACTTAGATCGTGGTATGTCATACCAATATTCCCGCCGAAATAATCAACAGTTCCAAGGACACACTCTAACTCTTCATCTGTTAAATTGTTAGTAAGCCCATTGTTCCTTTTGTCTTTAGACTTTAATGCCATCACTTTATCCCAAGTGCTAGTTGCAGGTATCGCAGTATCCATTCGCATCCTCCCCCTCACGCTCGCCACCAAATAGTTCACAACCGCATTCTTTACAGTTTGTGAATACATTTGACGATGGCGTGATTTGACTAATATTTATGATCACGTTATCGTTTTCGTCGATATGTACTGGTTCGTTCATATTGTCTAAGCCTTTCTTAACTTATAATTTAATTATGCTCTCATTTAACGAAAAACACAAGCCCATTGTTGCGCAATTTTAAGCTATGTTTTGTGATAATAACAGTGTATAATTAGAATAGAACAATTAACAGAAAAATATGTCTTAGTGGCGAGAGACATATTTTTTTCCCATTAAAATAAGGAGATTTAATGCTAAAAATCTATACTACAACACATTGTGCATACTGCATAATGGTAAAACACTTCCTAGATAAAAAAGGCGTGGAATATGAAACGATTAACATAGAAGAACAGCCAGAGAAGCAAGAAGAGGCATTCAAACTTTCCGGCGTGTCGTCCGTACCAATAACAACAAATGGGGAATCAGTCGTAGTTGGCTGGAATCCTTCTAAACTAATGGGGCTAATCTAATGTCAGCAGAAGAACTAAACGAAAAACTAAGACTAATCAACGAAGCTATGGAGAACGCTAAGAACGACCCCGACAGAGAACGTACATTCCTAGATGCCATTGTTGACCCAGCAGATGCAACTGCTTGCGAAGGTTGCCAATAATTGCTATAATAAAATAGTTATCAGCCGGGCAAAACACAAGAGACTTCCACTTAGGGAGTTTCTTTGTTATAATAGGGAGAGTGAAATGCAGACTACTTGAATGGTTTAGTCGGTTTCATCCTTAACAATTTGATTGCAACGCCAAGTTAAACAAACGCACTCCCTCACATGATAGTGTTAAAAACGAAAGATGAATAATAAGATGACAAAAGATTTAACTTGGAAACTAAAAAACCAACCAACGGGTGCAGAGATTGCAGAGTTGGTAAAACTAAACGTACTTACGGCAGATGAAGCGCGCGATATTATCTTCAATAAAGGTAAACGCGAAGATGCCTCTAAGCTGACGACAGTTGTTCACGTATTGCTAGACAGCTCGGGGTCTATGGAGTCCGCGCGCAATGCAACTATCGAAGGATACAACGAGTATGTAAACTCTCTCAAGAAAGATGGTGGCAAATATAAATTCAGCCTTACAGCTTTTGACAGCGACAGAAATGGCAGTCTCCGTCTCAACAAGATACATGATTCAATGTATGTTGATGATGTGCCAGAACTCACTAGAGAGACTTACGTTCCAGACGGCGGCACACCGCTTCATGATGCGTTCTGCACCGTGTTGAAGGATGTGAAGTCTCGTAAAGACGAGAAACACCTCTTTGTCGTATTGACAGATGGTGGTGAGAATATGTCTAAAGAGTTCACCGCTAAAGATATGAAAGAACTTAAAAAGCAAAAAGAAAATGAAGGTAACTGGACATTCGTGTACCTTGGTGCAAACCAAGACGCGTTCGCTACTTCATCAGCCTATGGGTTCTCAACCTCAAACACGAGTAACTTCAACACTACAGGAGCAGGTATCAAGGCTATGGTCGTGAGCCTCTCAAGTGCTACTCGTTCGTACAGTGCATCGCCTACTATGACGACCGACTCGTACTTCACTCGCACACAGCAGGAAGAAAACGAAAAAACTAAATAATATAACATGCTAGGCGTTGCAACCTAATCCAATAAGCCCTCTGTGGCCTTTTCTAAGGCTCTGTGAGGGCTTTTTGTTATAAAGTAGGGAAAATGTGCGTCTTGAGTTCTAAGTCGCGTTACAGAAGCCGAAAATAGCAATTATTGTAATTTTATTTGACAAAAACGATAAAGGTTATACTTAAAGTAGACGTTAGGGTGTCTGCTAAAATAGATATATAAGAACTCCACAGCCCTAACTGTGGAGTTTTTTGTTTAGGGACAAAATGAAAACACAAACAGAATGGCGCAAAATAGACGGGTTCCCAAATTATGAGGTGTCAAATATGGGGGATGTCAGAAACGTAAAGACTGATAGAATATTAAAAAAGAATAACAGATCCACTGGATACCAGACACACAGTCTCTACGATACTAATCGGAATCTTATTACGTTCAGAGTACATAGACTAGTCGCTAAGACATTCTTATCGAATCCTGACAATCTACCAGAGGTAGACCACATTAATCGAATCAAACACGACAACAGGGCTTCAAATCTTAGGTGGAGTTCTCGTGGTACGAACATAAAAAACAAAGTTGCTAATGTCGGCGTGGTGCAACATATTATAGACCTGCACAATAGTGGCTATTCTAACGAAACTATATACGAACTCCTAAAATGAGTACAGAGCCTATTTTAAGCGATTTTCTGTATACATAATAAAGTCACGAAGACTATCGGAATTATTCTTCCATGCAAATTCTTTAGCTAAGTTAATTAAAGTGCCTTTATTAACTTGAACCTTTTCCTTGGTCTGAACAATAATTTCTTTTTCAGGTTGAACAATAGCATCGGCTACTTGCTTAGGAGTCGGTGTGACTCTAACATCTTCGCACACCGTCCAAGTTTTCCTAAACGATCTAGTAGGGTTATGGGAGATAATGCCTCGTTTGATCATACTATTAACAAGCCCGTTGCCATTAGCATAATCATTCGATGTGGCATCAGGGTTAAATCCCGCTGCTGCAACTAGTTCTTGTTTAGTACGAGAACCAGCTACTGCCTTTCGGATACTATCTTTAATGAGTTCTTCACGTAGTTCGCGTTTCTTCATTGGTGTTAGTACAGGGTTTAGTAGTTTTTCTCTAGTTTCTTGACTGATGATTAGTTTACTTGCGATCATTGATAAGCCTTTCTCTTTTACTTATGGGGAGAATTATGCTCTTTTAGACAATAAAACACAAGCATAAGAAAAAAGACCCTCTCGCAAGGGGTCTTTTAACGGGTGGTTACCACCATCTATTATTTATCCAGAAGTTGTAGGCGTTTGCCCATGTGGTATAGCGACCTATCGCATAACCATGACACCATTTAAGCTGTGTGATAGGGTTCGTTGCCCAATCAGCTCCGGCAGAAGCCATTTTGCTTCCTGGGAGTGCCTGACAAACACCGTAAGCTTTTTGTCCACCTTTTCCGCCTTGATCGACAGGTATTGCATAACTACAATCCACCGTTCCACCGTTTACTACACAGGGTTCATAATGGCCCTCATGCATAACGATGTAATCTACAAAACCATAATCACTAGCAGCGATTCCTGCTTGTGCCATCCAGTCGTTGTGTGAACCGGACGGTAACGAAGCAGTTGCTTTAGCTGATACAGTTTGCGTAGCGGTGAGCTTTGCTTCTGCTTGAGCTGCTGCAAGTTCTAGTTTAGCTTTTGCTTCTGCTTTCGCTACAAGCTTTGCTTCTAGTTCTTTTTTTTCTTTTTCGAGTTGTTCTGCTTTTTCTTTATCTCTAGAAGATTGAGTCTTGAGTTGTTCAACTTGGACGTTGACATCTTTTAACTTGGCTTCTGTCGATTGCAACTTTATCGTCTTGATGTCAAGATTTTTAGTTGTAATCCCACTATTAATGGCTAACCATGTAAAACCACCGAGGGTTAACACTGCCACTATAGCTACTATGATTTGTGCTTTACGCATAATCCGCTGGCTTATCAGACATTACTCAGGGAAGTTTAGCCAACAATTTGTTCCTTTACTATTTAAGTATTTTAGAAAATGCTACGAATGCGATGAATACATCAAACAATGCAGCGGGGCCTGTGAATATTTTGTACATAGGATTATCTGTCCCAGTCCAAATTACCCAAGTGCTAAACAGAATACTTCCAAATACTGCAAGCAACACTATGCCCAGTATACCACGAACGATGACGTTATTCATACCTTTGTTTTCTTCTTCTAAGCTTTTAGCCTTAGTAGTTTCTACTTTTGTTTCTGTTACTTTTTTATCTTTATTTGACATGACTTTTTGAGCCTTCCTTTTTATTTGTGACGTTCTTTTGTCGTTCACTGAAAACAATTATGCTCTTTTTTTCCTAAAAACACAAGCGTTTTATTCAAGATTCTTTTCTTTTATGGCTTTTTTAAGTCGATTCATCCACCTTGGAATTGATGAACTTTTTGCTGAATTATTTTCCCAAGAAAATTCGCCTTTGTTGCTAATTCTGACGGTATTTTCTTTATTATCGGCTTTCCAAGTTACTAAAAACGCTGAGTTATCTGATTCAACTTTTGCTAAAACACAGCCACGTAAATTAGTAGGATATATACTATCCCAAGATTTTTCTGTAAAGTCATGACGATTGCCGTCTTGTCTTCCCCAACTATTAGTTCTATCAACCCAGTCGGTCTTAGTTGACAAATAGCCAACTCCAAATTCGTCCCCTTCTAGATTATCGTACGCAAAGTACATGGTATTTTCGCCTGACACTACATTACCTCCTTCATTATTATTTTTATTGCCGTGTATACGTCAAAGAAGAATGTAACGACTGCATCAACAGTTGTCCCCACCGCTCGAACAATCCACGGGTCTTTCTTACCGAAGGTTCGACTTAGGCGAAACTTGGAACTAACGTCCATAAGCGGAACTTTTTGCTCTGTCAGAGACCATTCTATTGGTTGCTCTTCTGCTTTTTGTTCTTTATTGTTTTCTACCATTTTGTTTTCCCCTTCTTGAACGCAATTATGCTCTTTTTTTATTTAAAACACAAGCGTTTTCACGCACGTTTTAATTCTTCCAGTAGTTGTGAATAGTTGTAAGATAATTTATTAAGTTGGTTATGTAATATTTTGCTTACAGTTGCTTTTTTCAAGCCAGTATCTTTAAAGTCGTGAACCCTAAAGTCAAGATATTCGGAAAGGAATATAGCGGTTATTGGGGTAATGCTCGATTGCTTAACACTAATTACGATACCAAAGCCAAACTTCTTTTGTTTAAAAGATGTCGCGCCCTGAACTATATCCCCTATTTTAATATCTTCCATGTATTATCAATTATGCGCTATTTGCATTAATAACACAAGCGAAATAAAAAGGCTTGTGTTTATTTTATAAATAATGTATAATGGAAGTATGAGTGAAAGAATAGCAGTTATGACGAAGCGTACAACCCCAATTGTGCAAGCTACTGCTATGGTCATTCGCGGAGGCAAGGCCAAACTGTAGCCCTATTATTTTTAGCTTATAGCATGAAAAATAATAGGGGACAAATCAGTCCCTTTTTTAGTAGGGGTCTGTAGCTCAACAGTAGAGCATTTGCCTTTTAAGCAAAATGTCATGGGGGCAGCACCCATCAGACCCTCCAAATTAGATTTTAACAATTCAAAAGGTAGGACTCCCTATCGAACTTAGCTAGGACGTGGGAGATGATGTGTAGTACTCACAAGAAGTTTATTCTCCTCCTGCCTCCAATAATGGCAATTAGCTCAGTGGTAGAGCGCTACTCCGATACAGTAGGTGTCCTAAGTTCAAGTCTTAGATTGCCAACCATGTGCCGATTTAGCTCATCAGGTAGAGCAGGTATCTTGTAAGTACCAGGTGTTCGGTTCAAGTCCGAAAGTCGGCTCCATATATGTCGCATTAGTGTAACGGTAGCACACTCGGCTGGCCATCCTAGGTAGGCTCCGAGTAGAACGGTTCAATTCCGTTAAAGACTCCAATTTAACAATTTAGTAATGAGAGCGCCCAACTTTGCATGAAGTGGCATTGATAGTATCCAGCATGACATGGACTAGCTCGTGAAATTATCGTGATGTGATGTTTAACGGATTAGCATGTCTGACTTCCAATCAGATCGTCAGGGTTCGAATCCCTGCACCACGACCAAGATTCACACGAAAAAACGGCGACCCACGCAGGATAAGGAGTAACCTGTATGCAGCGACGAGAGCATTGGAAAATTGTACCTTTTGTGCGTTTGTATCGACTCTGCTAGTGGTGAATCAAATACGGCTACGTCTTAGGATAAGTAACAGGCGTTCTAAACCTTAATACTGGGTTCAATTCCCAGCGTGGCTACCAAAATACTGTGCCATAGCTCAACGGTTAGAGCATCAAGCTTATATCTTGACGAAGAAGGTTCAACCCCTTCTGGCACGACCAAATGCTCCCAGAGGTATATGTTCGCGCGAACAGAAAATAAAGAGTAAAATCGCCTCGGCTTCTTTGGACACAGAAGTTAATCAAAAAGTCCATATGGTTCATTAGCTCATTGGTAGAGCATCGGTGTTACATACCGAGTGCACAAGGTCCGATTCCTTGATGAACCACCAAACGTACATTGACAAAACACAAAAAGGTTATAATTAAATAAGATTATGCCATATAAAGATAAAAACAAACAGCGTGAATATGAACGTCTTTGGAAACAAAAAGAACAATTGATGATACGAGAAAAAGTATCAGAGATGTTTAATAACAGATGCGCTAAATGTGGTTACTGTGAAAATATATTGGCATTTCAAATAGATCATATAAAGCCCCTACTTAGAAAAAATAAAGAAGATTTTGGTGGTGATCAGACTTGGCGAAAACTGTATAGAGGTAAAATAACAAAGGATAATCTACAAATGCTCTGTGCAAATTGCCATGTTATTAAGACGCTAACCGTAGATATAAAAACCTTTGGCAAAGCACAAATACTGCGGAGTGGAGAAAAAGTTATCTCGCCTCTCTCATAAGGAGGAGACACTGGGAGCATTACCCAGCTCCGCAACCAAGAAATAATTGACCTGAATATGTCGTTAAACTGTTTAGTCGTTACGGGCAGATGACTATAAACTCAGTCCACCAAATATGGGCAAATGGAATGTAAATGGACTTACTAGTAATGCCATTGACGGGGTAGCACCGTCTAGCTCCAGTTTCTTACAGCCCAAGTTCTGTCTGTAATCAGTAACTTGGCACTATATGGCTCGCTAGCTTAATCGAATAGAGCATCACGCTACGAACGTGAAGGTTGAAGGTTTGAATCCTTCGTGAGTCACCAAATATGTCGCATATAGCTCAGCGGTAGAGCAGCCCCATTTTAGGGGTTCATGGCGCAGGTTCAAATCCTGCTATGCGACAATTAAGTATGATTAAGGGGTCAAACTCAGCAGGAATTGCCTCGTTGTAAGTTATACGAAAACTTCCCTTAGTACATTTCATTTATGGGGTCGTCGTATAACGGCTATTACACTATCCTTGCACGATAGATATCAGGTTTCGACTACCTGCGACTCCACCATATATAATAAATACATGGATATAAAAAAGAGAACAAATGATTTACCAGTGCGACAGCATTTAAGAGCTGGATTACTAAATCACGAGTTCATAGATAAATACCTTAACGAATACGGCCGTCCACGTTGCTTTTGTTGCAATGAAATGATAGCAGTTTTTATGCCAGCTCGAGTTTTTAAACTCATTCGCATTTATTGTGTAAACTGCGGAATAACGACTAGGACAGTAGGTGTTTGCAAACATATGGGTCTTTAGCTCAGCAGGTTAGAGCATCTGCCTCTTAAGCAGAATGTCCTGGGTTCGATCCCCAGAAGACCCACCATAAGATTATTACTGTTATAATAGATATAGATAACAGGAGAAAATATATGTCATTAATTATTGCAATTTTATTAGGTGCGCTTGTAGGCTGGATAGCACAACGCATTACCGGACGCGATTCAGGGTTCTTGATTAGTACCTTAATCGGTATCGTTGGTGCTTTTCTAGGTAACCTCGTTAGTTACGCTATCGGTGGTGGTAAACAAGCTTTTCTAGCATTTGATCTATCCGGATTACTGTGGTCATTAGCTGGAGCTATCGTGTTCTGCGCTATATTGAACGCTGTCCAAAAACGTAAAGTATAATAGGCTTGCATTTATTGCTCCTGAGTTGTATACTTAGGGTATGGCAATAGAAAATGAACCTAAATTTACGATACAGATGCCCGATGGAGAGTTTGAAGCAACTCGTCACAATACATCAATGTTCAGACACATGGGTGAACTAGCTTTATACGATCACGTATTTTTCGCTGATGAAGAAGAAAGCAAAGGTACTTATCTCTTTAGCGTTCATCCGGCTTTTGAAGAGGTCACTGGTTTCATGGAAGAAAATGGTTACCCTGCACACATAAACCTACAAGAGGTGGCAGACTGTGATCGTGAAGCATTTGATGAGTTAATAGAAAGAGAAGCCTCCGAAGCCGACGACGGTGTTCCTGCTGATTGGGTTTAAATCTGATTAGTTGCTTCGGCAATTAAGTGCTTCACCCTGCTTTGAGCCACACTGATAATCTTCCAACTACTATTACAGAGTCGAGTTAGTTTAACTATCTCGGCTTTTTCTTCTGTAAAATCATATTTAAGTAAGTTGGTTGCCATGTTGGCTGACTTCTTTTCTTCCATATAAGTCTTGAATCTTTTAGATTCTTTCATTATGAGGTCAGCTTCATCTTCGGCGAGGACTTCCTCAACTGCACCTGTATACTGCGCAAGTGTTTGTGTTTGTTCGGATATGTATGTAGGGTTAGAAATAGCCTCCGTTTTTTGAAGGCTGTTTCTTGCTTCCAACATACCTGTTAAGGCAGTAATTAGAAGCATATGCTTATTTTCCTGTAGGGATGTTGAAGAATGTGTTTCCACCCGTCGAGTAAACTGGTAGTTTACCGTCCCATTTTTCTATAGCTTGTTTTTGCAAGAGTTCTGGTGTCAAGGAAGCTTGCTGCGCACGTTGAGCTTCGGCTGCTGCATTAGCTTGTGCAATTGTTTTTTCTGCTTCAACTCTTACCGATTCGAGTTCTTGACGCTTCTGTGCAACTTGCTGGTTTGCAATCTGCACTGCTTCGATAGCTGCATTAAATGCTGCGCTAAACTTAAAGTCTGTGATGGCTACATCTTGGATATTATAACGGCCATTCTTTTCTACACGTTCTTTTAGGTTCTTTACAACTGCTGCTTTTACTTCTGCACGACTAGTAATCAATTCACTAGCGGTGTAGTTTGCTGAAACAGCCTTAAATGCTTCTTGTACCTGTGGGTCAATTTCAATAGCTTGGAAGTTTTTACCAACAGCTTGGTGAACTTCTTTTACTTTACCCTGATTAAGACTATATGTCAGGACAATTGTCGCGTTCACATCCTGCAAGTCCTTGGTAGCTGCACCTGCTTGGGCTTCTACTTTTTGCGTCTTAACATCGTAGACTGTAACATTGTTCACACCCCAAGGCAGAACCCAGTTAAAACCTTCGTCAAGTTCACGACCAGTAACGCGACCATATTGTGTAACAACACCGATCTTACCAGTATCAATATTACGAGTGGCGCTTGTAAATGTGATGATTAGCAATAGTGCTAATACACCAATAGCGCTCCATTTTACGATTTTCCGAACTAAATTACTTTGACTGCTTTGGCCCATTCTTGTTCTTTCCGGCTTTTTTAATAAGCTCATTTTCGTATTTTTCAATGGTCTTGCTTTGGGAGATGGCGAGACCTCCCAAAGCTATAACTGCGACCAACAGGGCTATAATTAGAACCTGTCCCATAGCGATTCCTTAAAAAGGTATCTCGCTTAGGTCAACTGGCTTTCCCTCTTCTTCGTCGTCGGTAGCAACTGCTACTAACTCTTCTGAACGACGGTTTGCAAAGTAACTGTCCAAGTAAGTCTGTAACTCCTTATCCAGTTCCATAGCTTCCCCTAGCTCAGACTCAGTGATCTCCTCAGCCGCAAACACAGGCACTTGATACTTCACAGCACCCTTTTTCTCATCGCTGAACCCAGTGATAACCACCTTGTTCTTACCGCGAGTTACGCCCTTATTTGCATTAACAAATTCAATCCAAGCGTTTAGACTTGCACCGCTAAATGCGATGTTCTGAATTTCTAGACCTTCACGACCTGGTGCTGCAATGTAGACAGAAGCGTTGAACTTCGCACCTGACACTGCTGGGTCGCTTTTAATTTCCTTCCAGATACCTGATGCTTTTTGGCCCTTCGATGTACGAACGGTTAGAACATCTTGTCCTGCTGATTTTACCTCGTTACTCCAATAACCACTTTGGTCACTGTCAGACCAACCCTTAACTGTTGCAAGCTGATCGAGAACTACGAATGACAAAGGTAGTGGAACGTCGATGTTCTTCTGTGCTTCCTTGTCGTAATAGTTTACGGTTCCGCTCTTAACTCGCAAAAAATGTTTTGCAGGGCTGACTGTTGATGTTTGGTTTGATAAGCTCATTGACTTACTCCCATTCTTTTTAGTTTGTACGAGGTTAATTCCTCTACTACTATTATACAGAATGAAACGAGTTAGCGCAAGCGTTTTCCACCTTTATTTTTCAGTTTCTTTTTGCCATGTAAGACAGGGTCAAATGTTCGTTGAGTCATAACTTGGAACCCAATTTGTTGGCTTGGCTTATGGCCACATATTGGGCACAATTCAGGGCTACCATCTCGTGTAAATTTCCACCATGCTTCATCACTTTCACAAAATCCCATTAAAGCTTTACGCTCTTCGGGTGTTATGTGGTCTATTTCATCCGCAGAGGGCATTTTAAGCGCCTGTGAGCTGTCTTTATCTAATACCTGCACATGTTTACCTTTTTAATTTTGAAGCTCATACAGAGCCTCTCAGCCGTGACTTACAGAACCACCTGCCATAACTGAACCCCCAACGTTGTCGCAGCTAACACTTCCACCAGATTGTACATTTCCACCTACATCGTCACAAGCTACTGAGCCACCTGCTTTAACAGTGCCAGTAACATTGTCGCAAGTGACAGAACCATCTGCCTCAAGATTATGGAGCGTACCAGTAACTTTGACTTGAAGAATGCCCTTATTATTAGGTTCTGCATTATCTACACGCTTGCCATCAATCCAAACTTTATCATTAACAACTTTTATATTGTTGCCTTCGTAAGTTTCACCGTTAATTGTTACACTCATTTTGTCACCCCTAACGCAGTGTTTATTGCTTCGCTTAAGCTGCATCCCCCGTCGTAAAAACGAACTTCAAATTCATAATCATTTCCGTTGATTCTTCGAGCATTAAAAAGACCATTATCTGCATTTTTCTCTGTAAGGTTTTTGGTCTTGTAAAGGTCGCCATTAATAACCATGTATTCTTTGTAGTCACCTTCGTCAAGGAGCTGATCTAAATAAGTTTTATTCCACTGCTCTAGTACCTTCTCATTGACGAGCTCTTTAGCTTGTTCTTCAAGCGTTTGATCAAATCTTCTTGGTAATTTAACTAGTTTTCCTTTGTAATGTCTCATTTCGCTCATTATTCATCTCCCTCAACAATAAGTAACACTTCAAAAATACATCCAATAACAAATAACACGCTCGCTAGAAAACACACGCCACCATCAAAAGAAAGTCGTTGTAATAGGTTAAGCCACAGTATAACTAATGCGGGCAACATAAATATTACAAAAGCTACTATACCTAATAATGTTTTTGATATTGGGTTCATATTATCCTATAGAGATAGAAACACCCTCTGGCGCTCTAGTTATTGTTGATATTGTTTCTAACATGTCTTCTGAAATTATGAAATATTCCATATTCAATTGCAACTCATAGTACTGCTTTCCATAAGGAGTGTTTCTAGCGCCGTCAGCTAGTTTCTTGATATGAGCATTATTAACTGCAAATACAGGTTTATCAAATTCATTTTTGTAGACTGGATTACTCATCTTTCCACCATACATTTTCTATCAACCATATTATTCCGAAATAAACAGCAGAAATTATCACTAATCCTATGAAGAATTGCGCTGGTTGGTAGAGCATCATGACCATAATTGAATCAACCATATTAACTCAAGATCAACAGTTTAGTGTTTGGCATTAGGTTACGGTTATTACTTGTACTTTGAATAAAGATTGTGTAGTCAGGGTTGTGGTTTGGGCCAACCTTTACATGTTCATCACCAAGACCAAGGATAGTACGAGCCTCGTCACCGATGAACAGACCTTTCTTATTAAGAATTGCAACTTGTTTTTGCGGTTGGATAATCTCTGGTTTAGAGAGTTGGTAATAAGCTTCGCCCAATTTATAGGCACGTCCTGTAGTACCTTCTACAAATTCATCAATACGCTGCTTTTCAGTAACATCGAATAAGCGGAACTGACCAAAGTGGAGAGCAGTAAGTTTAGAAAGGTCAGCACTCTTAACGTCTTCAAGTGCAAATAGATTACGGATTCCACGGCTACCAGTAGAACGAGCTTGCATAAAGCGTTCTGTAGTTTCACGGATTTGCTTACCCATCTCTTGAACACCAGCGGTGCTAGTAGCATCCCAAACGGCGATATTGTCTTTAGGGAACCCGAAACGCTTTGCTTCCATAACACCGACCTGGTTAGGTACGAATGTAGCCAGTGTCCAGTTATCAGGTAAGTTATTTATACGAGCGCTCAAAGATGCTGGAGTAGCGCTAGAGACATTCTCCTCGCCATCGGTAAGAACGTAGACGAGGAATGAGTGTTCGCCATATTTCTCTGGGGTAAGAGCTAAATCATCAAGAGCTAGTATAGTAGCGTCAATAAGTGGAGTAGCACCATCAGTCTTGTACACTTCAGCAATACTTGGCACACGAAGAACGTCTTTGTCATAGACAAGGCATTCAATTTGTGGAGTGTGGCTGTAGCGATAACTGCTAGGTTGAGTATAAGTAGTATTAAACGAATAGACAGTAACGCGAGTTTCTTGGTCGAGTTCTTTAGAGCGACGAGCCAAATACTCAATCTGGTTATCTGCTACTTTGATTACATCCTTTGCAAGATGTGTCATTGAATCTGACGCATCAAGCACTAATACAATGTGGTTAATAATGTTTTCTACTTTTGACATTTTATCCCCTTTTTAGGCCTTTTCTCTTATGCTTTAATTATGCTCTTTTTTCGCTAATAACACAAGCCTTTTTTGTTTCCATTTTTCATATACTATTTGCACTCCTATTTTCATTATTCGGTGTACTTCATTGTCACACCACCACTGCATATAGAATCTTGTTGGGTTAGCTCCCCATTGTGATCTCGGTAAGTGACCTTTAACATGTCGAGTTTCAAATTCACAAGCGTTATCAACATGTGGTTTAATCCATTTATTATAGACCTTCATGTTGTCTGCTTTTCGCTTCTTTAGAGTACCTTCTCTGTGGTTTTGAAGTGCGTACAGATTGTCAGAATATAAGATTAATTTGTATTTGCTCAAATCATATTTTTTACTAAGGATATAAAGCGCATTAGCAACAGCATATAGTTCTGCATGAGAACTTCCTTTGGTTTTTTGTTTGATTATTCCGGAAGCATGTATAGTTTCAGACGGTGTTCGTATGTACGTCGCCCAAATTGATACTGAGTCCTTCCAAGCGTTCTTATGTCCTGCATCTGTACAGACGGTTATCGTCTGCATCTGTTTTTACCTCCTGTGGTATTGCCACATATAAGCGTTACATAGTGCATGAACAGCACCTTCGGTCAATCCTGTATCGTGATCATGTTGTAAATGAACTGGATATTTTGTAAAGTTTTCTGGGAATAATGCCCAATTTATTTCTGCATCCATAACTTTCTGAATAGGCTTACCGAATAACGAAGCCTTACAAAAGAAACAGTTCCAATGTTGCAGACGAGAGTACTGCTCCCTTACAGCTCTACGCTGCAAAGAAGTCAGTTCATCATACTTTGCCGGAAGCATAACCTCAAATGTGCTGTTTGGGTTACTTAAACTCATTACTGTTTACTCAGGCTTTTATTATTATTTAATTCTGGCGCTTCAAACTTTTCGAGAGTATCAATCTTTTCTAGTTTGATATCTTCCCATTGCGTATCCTTTAGATGGTGAATCATAGTTGGGTTATCGCCCAATATACCACCATTAGCTACTACAAGATCTGCATAGAAGCTTAACTGTTTTGCATAACCACGTAAGTCTTTTGGTGCAAGTTTGAAGTTTGTTTTCATATCACGAATTTCAAATCGTCCATCTTCAAGAATCACCAAACGGTCAATACGGCCAGCACGTTTGTTCTTGTGATCTACAATGAGGACTTCATAGAAAGCAACTTCTTTAAGACGTTCTTCTGTGAAGAAATTTAATGTTACTTCTTTTAAGTAAGGAAGCTTTGAGAGTGCTGAATGTTTTTCTGTTTTAGCGTCTACCTTTTTACGTTTACCAGTTTTCTTATCCATATCTATGATATCTGCAATATCGTGATATTGACCATAGAGTTCGATTGCAGCGTGGATTGCTGTTCCGTAGCTTCGAGAAGCCTCACCATTTGTCTTCCACATATCAAGAATGCGTTGCTTGTGTTCTGGTGGTAGACCGTAACGTTCGATTGCGTCATTAGCCCAGAACTCTGAATCAAACTCAGGCTCGGCAGCAAAAGCACTACCAGACAGATAAACTTCTCCTAGAGGATTTGTGTATTCATGTAGGATAGGGTCGTAGAATATTTCATTGCCAAAAAAATCTTTAACTAATACTGCATATTCTGAACGCTCTAATTTGCGTTCTCGTTCGTATTCGATATAAACGTTAACGCCGTAGCTGCTTGCTTCGCCACCGCCAGTAATTTCACTCATTTTTATAGTTGCGTGTTTACCATCTGTAAGAAGTTTTGCAAGATCAGAGTTTTTATCACGAGCAATATAGCCAATTGGTATCCATTCTTCGAGCGAACTTTGATTAGGGATATCACCTGTATAAACTAATACATCTACAGCAACCGCGTTCGCATCGTATGCGTTCTCTGGTTCGCGCCTGAAACGCAGTTCTTCATTACCTTTTAATTGCTTAATGACGTCCTGACGACCCTCAAATGTTACACCCACTAGTTTACTATGATAACTGATCATATTTAACGCTTTTTCTTTTGCCATTTCTACCCTTCTATTCGCTTATACTTATAATTATGCGCCTATGTGGTTAAAAACACAAGCTTTATTTTAGCTATTGTGTTATTTAATTGAATACGCTATAATAGATAATATGATAAACAGTAATACATATTACGAGGAAGAATCTAACCTATAACAGGGCTTCTTCTTTTGTCATAAAATTGTAGTCGCCCATAGGCGATTTTTTTAATATCTGGACCACTCGACCATGGGTTAAGTCGATTCCCCTTCAAGGAGTAGAAGCGAGTTCGAGTCTCGCGTGGTTCACCAAATATGCTGAGGTATGCAAGTGGTTAAAGTAAGCTGGCTGTAAACCAGATGTCTTCGGACTTCGGGGGTTCGAATCCCTCCCTCAGTACCATATCGAGCTTTCGTCTAATCGGTTAGGACACCATCCTCTCAAGATGGAGATACGGGATCATCCCCCGCTGGCTCGACCAAGTATACTATAAACATGTTTAGAAAATTTTATAAGAAATATCAGAAGAGAGAACACTTCTATAAAAAATGGTTCTGGCGAGCGAATTATCCTGTTGCTATTGCACTTTACTTTTTAACAGATGAAAAAATACTTCTATTTTACACGTTATTATGTTCTGTTTACGCGAATGAAGAGACATCAGCAGGAGCAGATGAAGCTGAAAAAGCACAAAACTAAATAAAACGCTTGTGTTTATTTTCATAATGGTGTATAATTAAAAGTATGAAGAACTTATCGTGTCAGCATCAACTACCGCAACTCTGGAATAATTCAGATAGTTTTAGTGGCGCTCGGGCTGTAGGTTTTTCACTGTAGTATAGAAAAACAAAAATATCTCCGAGCGACCCACAAAAATGTAGGGTCGCTTTTTATTTAACAATTAGATATAATAGATATACAAGTACACGACGGACAAGGCTTTGGCCCAGTATGTACGACGGTTGCGGGAGTGAAACCCTGATCGTGCTGAAACTGGGATGGGTAGCGAGTGGTCATGTACATGTAGGCACAGCAGGCTATGGCTGCAATGTGTCACAGACGTTGGATTAGCTAGCCGTCTGCGAGGTTATGTATATAAAGTCTTCGGACTTTGGTGCTGTTCTAGACAGTAACGGTTTACAGTTCCTTGTGTACTGTAAATGTCACATTCAACGGGGGATACCACGAAAAGTCCTCCACCAAATATAGGGGATTGGTGTAATGTTAGCACAAGAGCTTCCAAACCTCTTGGCGTGAGTTAGATTCTTACATTCCCTGCCAAATATGGATTGTTAGTATATGGGTAACACGTCTCCCTGTCACGGAGATGAAACGAGTCCGAGTCTCGTACAGTCCGCCAAATATGCCCCATAGTTTAAAGAAAACAACCCTATGTGAACGCTAGCAAAGTAACATAGATGAAGATGTGGATGTCAAGTTCCACGGGGTGTCTAAATATTCCCAGTCAGCACATCGGTAGTGCAGGACGCTGTTAACGTCAAGGCGGTTGGTTCGATTCCAACACTGGGAGCCAAATAACGAGAGATAGTTTAAGAAGAACACCAGTCACGGGGACTGGCGATGTCGGTCCAAGTCCGACGATCTCGACTAAGTTCAAATAAATATCGGGGTGAAGTTGCGAGGCGTGACGGGGACCTTGGACGTCTCAAGCGGTAGGTTCGACTCCTACTATCCCGACCAAATTATGGCATTGTAGCTCAGATAGTTAGAGCACCTGTTTGAAGCACAGGGGGTCGAGGGCGCGAAACCTTCCGATGCCACCAAAATAACTTCCGCGCGTCTTGCGCCCAATGAAACATCAGCAAGCTATCCCTAAAGGATAAGCGGAGGAATCAAGATAAAATATGCGTCATTGGCGGAATGTCCACGCGTCCGCCTGCAAAGCGGTTTAAACTGGTTAGATTCCAGTATGGCGCTCCAAAAGAAAGAGAAAATATGCCAGGTAAAATGGTCAAGAGTCTTTAACAAACATGTGTTTATGGGGGAAGAGGTAGACCCAGGCGCTTCAAAAGCGTCCGAGCGAGAGCTCATGCTGGTTCGAGTCCAGCTAAGCGCACCACACGGGTTGTTGGTGGAATGGTATACACGATAGGTTTAGAACCTATTGCCCGCAAGGGCTTGAGAGTTCGAGTCTCTCACGACCCACCATATGGCTTCATGGCGAAACGGTTCACGCAGGGAGCTTAAACCTCCCATCCTTCGGGACTGATGGTTCGAGTCCATCTGAGGCCACCATTTCCTTGACAAGAATCGGAAAAGGTTATAATTAAATTAATAACCAAAATAAACATCCGAGGATTGTTATGGACAAAAAGAAAGAACAGCTAGGAATGAATCCTAGCACAGCTAATGGTCGGCTGTTAAAAGACTTATTATTCGACTTTGCCGTTAAAGCTGGTCATGTATGCTACAGGTGTAAAAAGCCACTAGATAGAGAAACATTTTCTATAGAGCATATGGAACCTTGGTTAGATAGCGAAGACCCAATCAAATTATTTTTTGACTTGGAGAATATAGGTTATAGCCACCTGCCTTGTAATGTCGCAGCATCAAGGAAAATATTAGCAGATCATGGTCAGATTGGAATGTACAACAGAGGTTGTCATTGCCAGCCTTGCCGAGACGCAAAATCAGCGTGTCGAAGAAAGGCTTATACACCAGAAAAACGTAGAGAAATTTACTTAAAAACTGGTTATTAGTCCCACCTGGCACACCAAATATGGATAGGTGCAAGAGCGGTTTATCTGGATAGTCTTGAAAACTATTGTGGGGTAATTCCCACCGTGGGTTCGAATCCCACCCTCTCCGCCATATATGTTGTAGGTAGCTTACTGGTTGCAAGCGCCTCCCTGTGAAGGAGGAGATGCGAGTCCGATTCTCGTTCTACACCCCAAATTAGCTTTCCTATATACTTAGAGTATATATGTCAGGTGAAACACAAAAAAATGAAAGTGGTTGGACAGTAGATACTCTAAAAGAGTATGTCGCTCAACGGTTTGAAGATAATCAAAAAGCTATAGATGCTGCGCTTGTATCGCAAGAGAAAGCAGTAGCTGCTGCTTTAGCTGCAACAAAAGAAGCTATTAATAAAGCAGAAGTTTCTACTGAGAAACGATTTGAGAGCGTTAATGAGTTCAGAGCTCAACTAGCAGACCAATCTAGTACTTTAATGCCAAGGCAGGAATATACTGTTCAGCATAAAGCATTAGAAGGCAAGTTAAGCGATCTTACAGACAGAATTAATATATCTGATGGTAAGGCTAAAGGCTCCCAGCTAACAGTAGGTAGAATATACGGTGCGATTGCAGCAGCAGTTGCGATAATATCAATTATTGTAGTAGTCGCTAATAACTTATTTAAATAATGGAAAGTGGCCAAGTAGGCAAGGCACCTGGCTCTGAACCAGAAAATTCGTAGGTTCGACCCCTACCTTTCCAGCCAAATACGGTGATATGTCAGAGTGGTTTATCGAGCAGCTTTGCTAAAGCTGTGGGCCAAAAGCCCCGTAGGTTCGAATCCTACTGTCACCGCCAAATATTCCCACGTCGTCTAAAGTAGGACGCAGCCCTTTGAAGGCTGTTATCTGGGTGCGAGTCCTAGCGAGGGAGCCATGAAATTATAAAAAACTCTTGACATAGCAATTTAGCAAGACTATAATAAGAGTATAAAGAGAACGAGCTGTGGTATATGCGTTTATATACGGCGTCACAGGAAAGTCGTTTCGAGCCTGAGGCAAGACTGGTTAGCGCCAGACACTCCCTACAGGCTCTTTTTGGTTCTCAGAATACGAGCAGTTTCGTGTATAGCTTCGACATAAGCACGGTCTTTTTCTTGTATCTCTTTAGCAAGCTCATTAAACGCGATTAGAGAGCGATGATTACCGTTCTGGGCAAAGTTCCACGTTTGGTTTATATTAACACTCCAAGCGTCGTGAACGTCCTCTAGCGTCGTTTCTTCACCTTTAACTAAAACAAGTAGAGCATATACATTCATAAGCCCCTTACCAACGGTTATGTGCTTTGCTAATTCTTCTTTTACCTCGTCAATATAATTCATATCTTACACCTACAATTTACCAATTTACAATCTTTACCTTTACCATATTTTCTGTGGAATACAGATTCGTTTCGCAGCCCACTTGCATGTTGCTCTAGTTTTCTCATGGGGTACAATAGTTTAAAGTAGAGATGGGTAATAATAAAATATATTTTGTACATTATGACAATATCAACTCCTCTATGTCTTCTCGTGACATCCCTTTGGCCTTCCATTCCTTTAAAAGATCAACGAATAATTCATAATAATAAATAGTTACACTTTGTCCGTTAACTGTTACAGTTCTTGTGGTCATCTGTGTAGACTCCATTCCCCATCCTCCATTACCCAATAGTAGGCTCCGACACAAGCGCCGATTACCAGTAAGACGATAAACACAAATGCTATCCAGAATGCCCACACTTTGTATTGTCCTACTTCTTTCATGGTTTGGTCTATAGATTTATTTTGTAGAGTAATACGATTGCCCTCAACAGGCTTTAAACCACCATGAAGGCTATTGGCAATAAAGGTGGCAGAGAAGCTCTGAGGAACAACATTATAAACGTAACGATCATTACTATCTAAATAATATTCTCCGTTATCACAACCATCTTTAGAACTAAACCAACCTGTTTGAGCATTGGCTTTGGTGATGCCTTCGCAGCTTTGGCGATCACTAAAATCATCCATCTTAAATAACCCAGCAGGATATTGTCGATCATATAATGTCAATTCTGGTGATGATTGGTGTTCCCAGTCTACAGCATCCCATGTGTAATAGGTTGTACAACTTTCATGTCCATCGCTATCAGTAGAACAACTCTCATGTCTAGTGTAATGTTCTTTTACACGTTCCACAAATGTGAATGCTTTTGTCATTTCTGGGAACTTAACTAGGTTTTTATCTTCTGCTTTAAAAACGCCGTGAACCAACAAGTTTCCCTGTTGAGAGTCAACGGCGTAGTTAAAACGATCTTTATCTTCTGCGCGAATAGCAGTCGTATAACGGACTTGGTTTTTGTAGCCCGAGTCTTCCGCTAAGTTTTTAATACCCAAAACACCTAATACAACGACTACAAGTGCGGTGAAAATAATACCGACGCGATGTAGATCGTTCATTATTAATTGTCGCCAAATTTATCTTTATTCTCGCAGTTGGGCCAGTGGTAACCTGTAGAAGCAAGCGCCATATCTGTTAACCACCAATTACCGTCTTTGTCTTCTAGAAAATCAACACTCCATGATCCTTGGAAACTACTACTTACATATTCTGCCATTTGTGTAATTTCTGTCATTTTTGGCATAACTTGTAATTGTCTAATTTGTTCCTCGGTCACTTCGTTATTTGGATGTTGCCCACCTCTAAATGCTTCTTCTGGCCAATAAGGATGTGCGCAAATAAGTTTACCCTCTTTAACAAAAATTCTTAATTCACGAGCAATTGGCATATCTTTAAACGCAGTAGTAAGAGGAACAGTATCTATCATCTTCCTAACTGCAAACGTGTTATATGGTAGATCAACCATCATACTAAACTCTATTAGCGCAGCTAGATGTTTCTTAACATCAGAGTTCTCACTCAAGTAACAAGTATGCTTCCAGTCGTGTTTGTTGCTTGTTTGTCCTGTACGTAGGAAGGCCGTCCTTCCAAATGATTCTTTTGTAGATGTGATATCTTTTACGAGTTGTTTAAACTCATCGGTTTCTTTTCCATCTACAATATGTCCAACTTCATTTGATACATAGAACAACTTAGTTTCTGGTGTCCTCATTCCAATCTTACTGAGAATTGGGAACCAGAAACTAATATCGTTTAGCTGTTCTACAAAAGGAGGTCTTCCTATATACATAATTAATCCTTTTTGAAAAGGTCACGAGCCTCTGCGTCGTTAACCTTATAGTCTAGATATTTTTTAGGCGCTGTGTCTTTACCAACAAAAGGCAAGAACATAGACTGAGGGAATCCCTGAACATAACCATTAAAATCACGAACATCATTATTGTACTGTTCTCGGTATGAAGCTAGGCGATTCTCGGTAATACTAAATTCAATCATGGTCTGTTCATACAACTTAGTACTCTTGATCTCTGGGTAAGCCTCAGCAACTGCATTAATTGTTAGCATTGCTTCATCAACTTGCCCTTTATTACCCTGTGATCGAGCCTCAGCAATTCTTGTTTGAGTATTTTGCTCAAATGTCTTCGCTGATTCCACTGCATCTACTAAGTTGTTGAATAAATCAACACGACGCTGGCTTTCTTTGCTGATGTTGCTCTCACTAGTTTGTACATTCTGGTCTTTGGAAACATATGTGTTGTTCAAAGAACCAATTATTGTAAATAGGATTAGCAATCCTACGATTACAGCACCGCCAATAATGTACCCATTAATAGCTTTCTTCGTAGCATACCACGGAGTTTGAGTTGGAACCATTATTTCTCCTTATTATTTGACTAAAATTAATATAACAACTGCAATCGCTGTGACGATTGATAGTACTGCTGCTAGTAGATGTTCTCTTTTTGAATCTGCATAAATTACCATTTAATGCTCCCTTTTATTGTGTTCTTTATTATCAAATTTAATTATGCTCCTTTTTTCAAAAAAACACAAGCTTTTTATGTTGCAATTATTTTACCTCTGGTGTATAATAGATTTATGGGGATGACTTAGATTCGACCTTGAATTTTTAACAGTTAGTAAGCAAGTCGCCTGTCCGCGTCAAAGACAACAAAACCTAAATGCAAACGCATTCAAATCCGCTGTAGCAATGTTTAAACAAGCATTTGTTCCAGCACCAGCTTTCTCACTGGTTTAATCGAGAGAATGGCGGTCTTCGGCCAATAATGAAGACTACGAGCATACCGAACGCAATGCACAAGTTTCTTATTTGAACTATAAAAATAAGTGGTGGTGTCACACTGTCTTTTGCCAGTAGAAACTGGATAAACTTGTAATAGAAAGCTAATTGTGGATTTTTGGCACGGGGGTGCGATTCCCCCCATCTCCACCATATTTTAATTTGATAAAGAATAAGGGCAAGGCTTAGAAGATTAAACCGACTTCCTAGCTGCCTGAATTGGCAGGTTATAGTGGCTCCTCGCGCAGGATGGTATAAGGATTCTATCAGCCGTTTCCACTGACGGACGTTTCCGCAAAATAGTATAATAGACACAGAGGTCTGTAAGAGAGTCTTCCAAATATAAGTTGCACTTCGTAACTGTGTATGGCCAGCAGGGGAAGATATCAAAGCAGACTGCCGTTAACTCGGTTATGTCAATCGCTGGTCATGAAATTATTAAAGAGTTAGGAAACTAACTCTTTTTTAGTCCCAAAGTTGTCCTATATTTTCGGCAACAAAGTGCATTGCGTTTCTATAATCTTCATAAAGTTGAAATTCAATTGCCCATCGAGTTTCATTCTCATCTTTTAACATAGAATATATAGGGTCACTAAAAGAATCTTCTTCCCATGCTAAATAATTATCAATATCCTGTGCAACTTCATTGAGAGATGTATATCCGAGATTCTCGGGATAATTAAAATTAAAATATTCATCCCAATCAACATGGCCCTTTTCGCTTTGTAGGTAGTTAAGGATTCCTGCACTTATTCCTGCAATATATTCTCCTCCGCCCCAGGTATCTCTATCACTCCATCCTCTCTCTGCTCGTTGATGTCGCCACTTGATAGTTCTTATCCAGTTAAATGGATTAAAAATTTCACGAGGCCAATATCTCTTTACGATATGTAAATGCTGTTCGTGAAAATCTCTTAGTACGCTCATATTTTAATTATGCTCCTATATCAAAAAAAGCACAAGCTTATTCGTCAAGGAAAATCTCACAACGAGGGTTCGTTCTATCTAGACCACCATACTGTAGTTGAATACCATCTACAAACTTCTGATTATCATCTTCTATCACACCAGCCTTTACTAATGTGTCTAATATAGAGCTGCATTGATTATCGAGATCGTGACGACGAAGGTCTCCATTAAAGAACACCATCGTTATTGATATGGGATAACCTGTTACTCGTAACCCTTTGAATTGTTTTTTAAGTTCCGGCAGAGCGAGAGCTTCCCAGGATGAGAATCTTTTACTTGGAAAACTTCGCCCACTTCTTGTGTTGATACGACTATTCTTTTTTGAGGGAACAGTCCCTGTGGCCGTTAATTTCATTTTTATTTTTCCGTCCATAATTTATATTTTCTGTTTACAAAGGTTCTTGAGACACCAAGTACTCTCCCTACGGCAGCATAGCTCATCCCGCTATTTCTGAATTGAATTAACTTTTTAATGTCCACTTTACTTTTCGACTTAGTTTCAGATATTCTTTTCCTGTCTTCTAGTGTGTGATGTTTGCCATAAAAAGAGTTTTTTTCTCCCGACATATATTCACCATTGCCCTTGTTCCACACGGGATAGGATAGCTTCATACCTTTTCTTGCTTCACTTATATGCAGAGCATGTTCTGCGGACTTTTTCTTTCCAAGATTGCCTACAGATACTTTTCTGTTTCTATCTTCCGTGTATGTCCAGCTGTCGTCTCCGTTCGGTATAGCAATATTACAAAGAGGTTTTAGCTTGTTGATATAAAATATCTCTTTTGGTGTCAACCCTTCGACGGGTATATTATCTTCTAAAACTGAAAACTCTAAGTCGTTATATTTATTGTACATTCATTGTAGATAAGTATTGCAATGTTTATTTCTTTTAAGTTCATATTTATGTTGGAGCCATCTATTTTTTATGTTTCTAGACTGACCAATGTACAAGACCGTGCCATCTCTTTTTATTTGATATATTCCTATTTTTGTTTCCATATTTTAATTATAAACTTTTGCGTTTTTCGTTGGGGTTGTTTCATACTCTAAGTATGAGCATAATATTTTAATCAGTCAAGTGGAAATGTACCAAGATGGTTTTTACATTCGTCAAATGTTTCTGAACCATTAAATGTTTTTAGGCAGTTGTTGCAAAAATATTTGCGTTCATTACTATGTGTTGTCGCTTCACCCTGAACACTGTGAAGTATCATGCCCTCCATATCTATTGGCCCAGTATAGCGAACTCCATTTGTCACCTCTATGAGGGTTATGTTTTTAATTATACACGGTGTATTTTCCATCAGTCCGAACACCTTTCACCTGGATTAAAACTTTCTGATGAAATAATCCTCTCGGAGACTTTGTACGATGTTTTTCTAGTTTCAAAACAATCTCTATAATGCCTTGGTCCATAAAGTTTTGGTTTTTTGGCTTGTTAATCATGAAGACAATATCAGAGTCTTGTTCGATTGCTGAACTGCCCTTTAGGTCTGACACAGTCGCCTCGCCACTTGAGCCAGAACGTGTCTTGCTAACATGACTAATCATAATGATGGGGATATTCTCATTGATCGCAAGGCGCTTAATCTTAGCCATAGCTGTGTCAATCTGTTGACGCTCTTCTGTCCCTGGTTCTTGTTTAGCTAAGAATCCTAAGTGGTCGATTAAAAGAATATCAGGTTTATGTTTTTTGACAATCGCTTTTACGTGTTCGGCACTAACTGTTAATTCCGTTTGGATAATGAAGTTTTCTTTTAGTGTGTCATGATCTGCTTTATCCACCATGTTGAACAAACGAGTACTCACCTCAGCGGGTGTCATTTCCATAGTAATCATAACGACCTTTTTAAGAGTATTTGCTGCTAGCTGCGCAACAATATTCATAGCTACCATCGTTTTACCGAAGTTAGAAGGCGCTGCAATGATTATCAGCTCACCACCACGAAAGCCCATGGTGGCACGGTCGAAGTAAGGGAGACCGCAACCAAAGCCCTCGAACTTATTGAAGTGTTTTTGGCGCTCGATAGCTGTTGCATACATATCACCAAACGTAACAGTCTTGGTCATACCGACTTCTTTAGCTGCTTGGAGCGCGTAGTTATACTTAATAGCATCCATGACTTTAGCTTGTTGAGGCTCATCCATATCGGCGAACTGCTCAACAATTCGATTTACAGCTTTTTGTTTCCAGTCTTTTTTCTCAGCCATTTAATTGCTCCCTTAAAAATTCAATTCCTTCATCAATTTGTTCCAATATGTTATCGTAAATTCTTAATTTATCAACATAATCTGGTTCATTTGTGCGTGGAAGCCAGAACTCACGTTTTTTTACATAGTGTTTCTTAGATTCTTCATACCAATTAATCATTCGTATGTCTTCATCCCTTGCCTCAAACTCTTGCATTGCATCATGAGCTGCCCACATCATATCTGTAGTAGCATCTTCTGGCATCGGCATATCACCAAGCCACATCTTCCAGTATTCTGGAGTAACGAGACTTGTCATTACATAAATTCTCCCCCTCCTGTAGTACTATCCATCTTAACTTCAAATAATCCCATCCAACCACGATCAATAGATTGTTGCAAGCACATTGCTTGTTTAGCTGGGTTCTTGGGGTACATATCTTCTAGCTTTTTAACCCAACCCTTGACGGCACGGGTAGTTGGGGCTTTCTTACGCTCAATACGGTCTTCTACGAAGTCTTGAAGAGTCTCGCGTAAAGCCTCTGGTTGTTTAGCGATTATACTTTTAATTGTCTCTGGTGGTGGGCCAGTTTTTTTAACTACTCTTTTAGTAGGTTCTATATCTATTATAGACTCATCATCTAAGCCAAAATGCTCACGAATATCAACTGGTAATGATGCTAGTTCTTTGTCTTTATTCTCGCCTCCGTAGCGTCCACCAACTGCTGTAACATGACCCTTTAACAAGCCCACATATCCATTAAATAGATCAATATAGCCCATCTTTTGTAGTTGTTCAAGCCCAGCTTCTATAGAATTGCTAGATACACCCGTACAAAGAGTTGCAAGATGTTTATTTAATTTAAAAACATTTAAATAGCCTTTATCTGGACAAGATAGCAAATAAAGATACACCATTTTTGTATCTAAATGCAATACTACATACTCGTCGGACTTCCAAAAGTCCTTTTTAATAATTGATGTGTTCATGTTTGTTATACCCTCGTTTTTCGATTCCCCTTGTGTTTTGAATTATGCGCCTTTTCCAACGTAAACACAAGCTTATTTTGAAAGATTTTTCATATAATTGGTTGACATATAAGCGAAAGCGGTGTAGCATAGCGATAGTGTGTGGGTTATACCACAACTACGTCGTAGTTAGCTCACGATAGCGTAAGGGTTAGGCGTTTTTAAACCCTTACCCAACTGTGTAAATTAACAGAGGTTAGCGTAAGGGTTATCAAGCATAGATAAGAATAAGAATATAAATAAGAATAAGAATAAAAAGAAAACGCTTGCGTTTTAATTAAAAGTGCGATATAATGTGGGAAAAGGGGTTAAATACAAAAATGAGTGAAAAAGACAGCGAGCGTGGGATTGATACCTTACAGGTACGAGAACCAAATCTCTTGGCCTATGATATAGAGTGTACAGGTTTACTTGGTTATAGTTACGGGGTTTGGGAGACCAATATTCATAAAGTGATTGAACAACCAATTTTGCTTTCCTTTTCTTATGCATGGGTTGACCCAAGTAGATTATCGGACCCTAAATATGAACCAAAAGTTCATTGTCGTACAATCGCTCAAATGGAAACGTATTCCTGGGACCCGAAAGATGACACATTACTTGTTAAAGAATTGTATCAATTATTTACAAAAACAGATATAACCCTTGGTCATAACTCGAAACAATTCGATGACAAGATGGCAAATATGTTCTTTATTAAGCATAAACTTAAACCAGTTGTTCCCCACCAACAGCTCGATACTAAATTGATTGCGAAACAGATTATGCGTCTTCCTAGCTACTCTCTCAATTACTTGAGTGACTTCTTAGGTAAAGGACGTAAAACAGAAACAACCCATGCTGATTTATGGTGGGATATTATCTGTGGTGGCGCTGCTGGTCTAAAAGCTGCTAAAAAGATGGCGATTTATAATAACCAAGATGTTAAATTGACGATTGATGACTTTAGGGTGTTATTTCCTTGGTATCGTTCACCAGTTAGCTTACTTAGGATTGCTAATCTTGAGCTTGCTTGTCCTTATTGTCTACAATCTGATTACCATGAAGAGGGTACTCGAGCAACCAAGACTGGTCGCTACCAGCGTTATCAGTGTAATGTTGAGGGATGTTATGGTTGGTTTAGTGAGCGTAGCGCGATTAAGAAGAAGGATGGCGATATACCGCCAGCGTTCGTATAATGGAACACAAAGTTGTTAAAAGAGGCAGGATAACTTATTACCTAAGTGATACATCGGTAGTCGTGAATGTCGGAGGTTCTCAATATATCTCTTACAACATTTACAATAGCCCTAGTCGTTCGAGCTTAGCAGAGTTTAAGAAGAGAATCCTTGCCTCAAAAGAGAATCAATATGACAATGTTGTAGATCAGATGGATTTAGCGCAGAAATGTAAACTTATTGGCACAGGAACAAGGAAGCCAGATTGGATAACAGAATAATGAACACAGAGCCAATTACATTCGCTAATCTTATCCGCGCAATAGATGATATACAGGTTCCTCCCTCTAGGCTAAAACTTTCTCAAAAGACATTTAATGACTTTTATGATATGGCAACAGCAGATTTGGAAAATGTAGAAGTTGATAAAACAAAAGATAGACCTTTTGACCCTAACTCTACGGTATTTGGGATAAGAATAGTTTTGGATAATAGAATGAAATATGGTAATTGGAGATTTGAAAAATGACAAATATTAAGACATTGTGGAAAAAATACACAAGAACGCAAGAACAGCGTGTAATGTTCTGTACTTACGTTATCATGGGTCTAATAGGACTCGCAATTTGTATAGCTGTCCCTCCTTTGTTTATTATTGGATTATTTTTCTTAGTAGTTATTCTTATCCTTTCTGGTATCGGTTGGCTTATTTCATTATGGGTAAAGAAAGGGGATGATTACTAATGGTAGTTGGATTTGATTATTGGCAGGTTATTAGCCACTATCCAGATGAGATGTGGATGATTGCTGATGGATTAGTTGAGACTGGCCATGAAGTGCATGTTATCAGTGCTATTGGTAAGACAAGAGTGGGTACAATCGCTGCTGACGTAAAGAGTAAATGGCCTAACTTTCCCTCAAATAAGGTACACGAAGTAGTGTTTAGGAAGTCTCGTGAGTCCCCAGAGCTTAAGCTTGCTAAATGTCAAGAGCTAGGCATTGAGATGTTCTTCGATGACCGACAGGATGTTTGTGATCTATTAAATTCCAATGGTATCTTGGCTTTTAAAGTACCAAGAAAAAGCGATACTACAGATTTAGGCGGTGAACGTGTTTGAAATTCCTATAACAAAAGACTTTAATGATAAAGAAATAATTGGTTATGTTACATTTACTCCAAAGTTCAAGAAAGAATATGAAGAAAACCTTGAGATGAGTGGACCAAATAGCGATAATATTTGGGTACTGAGTCCGGCTTATATATCTGATTTTCCAGACGAAGATGGCGTTATACATACAGCAGAGCTGATAGGACTTGGTGTTATACCAGCATATCGCGCAGTAAATAAAAGGACAAAAAAATGAAAATAACATACGTTGGAAATTATAGTGTAGACTTCACTACAGAAAACCATATCGCTAAGACCCTTGAGAGCATGGGTCATGAAGTTGTTCGCATCCAAGAACTTGCTCATCATGACCCATCTTGGCTTCAAAGAGTGCCAGAGGACACCGATCTATTTCTATATACACGTACTTGGGGCAAAATGGTAACACTTGCTGATCTTGCGATATTAAAGGAGCGAGGTATTCCAACAGCTTCTTATCACCTTGATCTTTATGTTGGCCTTTCTAGACAATCTGGTATTGAGAGCGATCCGTTTTGGAGAACTGAATATGTATTTAGTGCAGATGGCGATCCTGAATCACAAGCTTTCTTCGACAGTAAAGGAATTAATCATTACTGGCTTCTTCCCGGCGTGTTTGAACAAGAGTGTATCATGCTCCCTCCAAACAATGATGCTTCATTAAGCGGAGATGTCATCTTTGTTGGTGGAGGTGCAGAATACGGCCACAAAGAATGGGCTTATCGTTACGAGTTAGTAAAACATTTGGAGGATAAGTATGGAGAAAGATATAAAAAGTTTGGACATCCACAACGAACAGTCAGGGGTACAGAGCTTAATCAACTTTATGCAAACTCTAAAATCGCTGTTGGTGACTCTGTCAATATTGGATTCAAACACAAAAACTATACGTCAGATCGTCTCTTTGAAAGTATTGGTCGCGGTGCTTTCACTATATATCCTCGGATTGAAGGTGTGGCTGATCTTTTTCAAGAAAATGTAAATGCAGTCTTTTATGAATACGGAAATTTTGAAGAGCTTGATGAGAAGATAAATTACTATTTAGAGCATGATGAAGAGCGTGAAGCAATTCGCAAGGCAGGACACGAGTTCGTAAAGTCCTCTCAGACGTATTCTAAGCGCCTACAAGCCCTCTTAGATACTTTAGACGACGAAGGGGCGTTTGGTGATCCAAAGTCCCACACAGGCGACGTTTTTGAGGTTTCTGACAAAGCGACAACAATAACAGCAACACAAGAAATGAAAGGCAAACCATTGTCACCTATTAAACCAATTGATAAAGATTCAACAGCAATAGAAATTAAGCCAGATTTAAGAATAAACTTAGGGGCAGGTGAAGACGCATTTCCGGGTTGGATTAATGTGGATATGATCGACTTGCCGAACATAGATGTTGTCCATAATTTGATGAAATTTCCTTATCCATTTGAAGACAATTCTGCTAGCGAGATCAAAGCAGTTGATGTTATTGAGCATCTTCCTCCTTATATCGGCGAAGATCATGGCGTTATTAAGTTTCTGGAAGAATGTCATCGTATTTTGAAGCCAGGTGGGATATTGTATATACAGACTCCAGGCTGGAAAGCAGAGTTCTTATGGATTGACCCGACACATGTAAGAGGGTTTGATATTCAGTCTATGGACTTCTTTGACCCGACAAAGCACTACGGAAAGACAACTGGTTTTTATAGTAAATGTAAGTTTAGTGTAAAAAGTGAGGAGTTGGAAAACCATAATATTAGATTCTGGATGGAAAAGATATGATAATTACAGCTGATGATGGAAGCAAATGGGAGATCATTAAACCACCAATCCCGTTAGGCGAAACAGAGACGCCATCATATTTTGTTTTGGCAGAGGTAGAAAGTGAATAAGTTACTCATAATTAGCCCCCACTTCGATGACGCTATCCTTAGCGCTGGTCAATTCATGGCAGAACGCCCTGATACTACTGTTGTTACCGTTTTCGGTGGATATCCAGATGCTTCGGAGACTGTAGTAACCCCTTACGATTTAAAGTGCGGGTTCAAAAATGCCCAAGATGCAGTTTCAGAACGTCGCCGAGAGAATGATGCTGCCACTGCCTTATTAAGCGCGACAAATGTAGACCTAGATTTTCCTGATGGACAATACGGCGAAGATGTGACACAATCAGAGATAGCAGAAGTGCTGCAAAGAATTGTAGATGGTGGAGAATATGAAGGAATTTATGCCCCACTTGGGTTAGGGCACCCAGACCATTTAAGGGTAAGCGACGCAGTTCTTAGCTTAGAGACCGACTTGCCAGTCATGCTATGGGAGGACTTGCCAATTCGTGTCACAGAACCAGAGCTTGTTCCAACTAGGTTAAAAGAATTAGGTATTGCATACAAGCCAGCCCGTACAATTCAAGAGAAATCTCGTATGGCAGATAAGATAAGAGCGCTTATGTGTTACAGCTCACAAATAGGGACAGGTATTTTAGACCCATATTTAATGTATGTACCGGAAAGGTTTTATAAAATATGAATAATGCTTATGTAGTGACGGAAGGTGATTACTCTGACTATCATATAGTTGGTGTATTTACTGATGAAAAAAAGGCGGAACTTTTTGCTGGTGCTTTCTACGAGAGAAGAGTAGAAGAATATCCGCTTAATCCAGAAGCACCAAGTTATATTCAAAATGGTTATAAGATTTTTTATGTTAATATGTTTGAAAACGGCGAATTGCCTCAAAACCCTGCTGACTTTGATGTGTATGAACACGGTAGCGATAGATATTCATGGGATTTAGATACACCAAATTTTATTAAGCATGAATACCCTCATTTCCACACCGGAGAAAGATGGTCACATGGTAAAGACGAAGATAAATTGCACAATGGTGAATGGGTTATGGGGATAGATGTTTTGGCTAAAAACAAAAAACATGCTATAAAGATAGCAAATGAAAAAAGAGCACAACTGATTGCTACAAACATGTGGGGCAAAAATGTTTCCGTTTAAATTTGCTAACTACGGTTCTGGACCAGATTTAAAAGAAAGTACTGAGGAAGAGAAGTGGTATAACTTTGATTCTATCTTTGTCAATGGCAGCATTGGCAATGATAGTTTCCATTACTGGGACATGACACAAACACCAGAAGATAAATACATCGAGCGTTTCGACGGCGGTGTTATTAACCATGTGCTATGTACAATGAACGACTATCTTGTGCATAAAGCGCTAATTAACATCCACAGAACATTAAAGCCAGGAGCAAAGCTGGTTGTGATTGATATGGATTTGCTAAAAGTATTTAAATCTTATGAGGAGGGGCGAAGTGAAGACATACCGATTGATGAGGGTTCTATTGACGATAAGCTTTGTTTCGCTATCTCTGGCTACAGCACAAGGGATTCTCTATATACACCAGCAAGAATGGCGAAAGTATTGGAAGAAGCGGGGTTCCGGAAAGTAGTACAACTGGAAAGTAGTGAATATGATACACGGCCAAAAGAGAGCCTCGTATTTGAGGCGACAAAATGAGAGCTAAATATCAAGTGAGAAAACAAAACGTTAATCGAGTTGAACGCATTGTGGTTTGCATTGGTTGTGGCAAAAGAAAAATTGTTGAGATACCTGGGTTTATGCCAATTGCAAATCCTACAAGGGTTAAACCTCCGAGTAGACTTGATTGTTGGATGAAACTGCATATATTTGTAGATATATCTAAAGTGGAGCGCATAAGATGAGAATTGGACTAATAGCACGAAGTGATAGAACTGGCTTGGGCAATCAGACTCGCAACTTAGCACGGATGATTCGCCCAGACGAGATTATGCTTATTAACAGCTCATTTTTTAACGGCAATAAACAATATCCAGATACCTATGCTACATATAGTGTCACGGAGATAAACGGATTCCCGACTAACCAGCAGGTTATAGAGTGGCTTCGCGGTATAGATATTGTTATCACTTGTGAGATTTTTTACAATACTAGATTTGTAGACCTTGCAAAGCATATGGGAGTCAAAACAATCAACCAATACAACTGGGAGTTCGCTGATTATCTTCGTCAACCTGAACTAACTTTACCCGATAAACTTATTTCTCCTAGTAGATGGCATTTAGCAGATGCACGTTCATTATGGGGCAGTGTCGAATATCTCCCCACGCCTGTGTTTGTTGATGACTTTAAAGAAGTCAGAGAACATAACCTAAAACGCACGGGCAGAAAACGCTTCTTGCATATCATGGGGAGACAAGCAGTAAATGATCGTAATGGGACAGAAGACCTCATTAGAGCTATGCGCTATAGTGGTGAAGACTTTGAATTAGTAATTAAGACACAAGTTGGTGGTGTTGTAAATACTTATAACGATCCAAGAATTACAATTGACACATCAAGTCCAGAAAATGAAGTGGAATTGTATCGTGATTTTGATGCCATGATTCTTCCTAGACGATACGGTGGACAATGTTTGCCAATGACAGAAGCGCTCTGTGCCGGAATGCCCGTTCTTATGACCGATATTTCGCCCAATGATAAAATATTACCTCAACATTGGTTAACCCCCGCTACGGAAACAGGTAAGTTTATGACGAGAACTTTAATTGATCTTTACACTGTTAACCACGCTACTTTAGGGCAGAGATTAGACTTTTTAGCAAAAAAGGACTTGCAAGCAGAGAAGAAGATAGCATATAATATAGGGTACGAAGAGTTCTCTAATTATGAGCTTGAGGGAAAATGGGAGAAACTGATCAATGACCTTGCGTAGTTACATGACTACAGATGCTTTTTACATGGTAGATGGGGAAAGTCGTTCTCTGTTTCAACGTAACGAAATAGCTCAAGTTTCTGTTGACGAAAATAATAAGATTATTGATTTAATAATCGAGTCTAGAGAAAAAATCAAGGGTGATGCAGAAGAGGGTGCAAGAAGATATAACGAATATCAAGAACAAAAACTTATTAAGGAACAAGATGAAAATATTAGCAGTCGGTGATGTGCATACGAAACAATTTGTAATAGATAGAGTTGAAAAACTGCTTCCTAAGTATGATCGTGTTATTTTTGTTGGAGATTATGCTGACGACTTTGGTAAAGACGGTCTTGAATCCATTGATACATGGCATAGACTTTTTATGTTGCAACAAGCTAACGAAGACAAAGTAAAGCTTGTTCTTGGTAACCATGATTTTATATACGTCAACAAAACTCCAAGTCTACAAAGTGGTTATAACGCCGTAACACAACTTTCTATCAATGCGCCAGCGTATAAATACCTAAAAGACTGGTTACTTGGCCTACCTATTACTCTAGAAGAGGATGGTGTAACTTTTTCACATGCTGGTATAGCACACGGCTGGAATGGTACTAACGAGATGGATGATCTATGGCAAGATCATTCTCCTCTATGGGTTCGTCCAAGTTGGGGAAGTTATGCGCAAATTCCCCAGGTGTTTGGTCATACTCCTAGTGAAACTTGTTGGGAAGTTGCAAAGGATATTTGGTGTATTGATACATTCTCTACCTATGCGGATGGAACGCCTTATGGTGACCACACAATGCTCGAGATAGTTAATGGCAAAAAATTTAAGAAAATTAAAACAAAATGACAGTAGAAGAGAGATTAGAAATAATTGATGCGAAACTAGCTGTGCTATTACGCGCTGTTTTGTCAGAGCCTCTTTATATCAAGGCTATTAGCGCCAAATCACCAAATCGTGAATGGGATAAAGCTGTTCGTGAATCAAAAGATATATTAAAACAATACAATGAAATACTAAAAATACAAAATGAAAATATTAACAATACTGCCAGTAAGTCGCCTGACCTACCTTGATCTTGTACTTGAATCACTATTAAACCAGTCATACGAGGAGCGTACAGCGCTTCTAGTGGTCGTTGACGGCTCGAATGACTTATATATCAAAGTTCATAATAAACTTGCGTCATTGCCCCTAAATGACGTACTATGCGTTAGGTCAAATAACTGGGGTGATTCAGCCGTTACAATCCCACAACGCAGGGCTAGAATTAGCTCAATTCATAATCAGATTAAAAGTTTGATTGGAGAAGATATTGAGTGGATATTCTCAATTGAAGATGATGGAATTTTACCTGAAAATGCTTTATCTTGGCTTGTTAACGATGTCCAAAATTATCCAGCAGTTGGTGTTGTTACTGGTGTTGAACTAGGACGGTGGGGAACACCATATGTTGGCGCATGGAAAGTTGATAATATAGATAATCCTCGAAAGATAACATCTATGAAAAACAAAGTAGGGACAACCGAGGTAGAAGAGGTGGATGCCTGTGGATTGTATTGTGCTTTAATCAGAGCTGATTTATATAAGATGCACAAATTTGGTTCAAGCAATGGACTCGGTCCTGATGTAAATATGGCAATAGAATTTAGGCAATTAGGTTGGAAAAATTATATAGATTGGTTCGTACCTGTCACTCATCTAACAGAGAAGAACGGCAAAACATTATGGGTTGAAGCTACTAATGATTCTATGGTGATTAACTTAACTCCCTTAGGCCGTAGTAATGTTTGGCATGCTGGTTTATAAAATGCTATTGCTTTTTTTATTTTAGTGTCGTAAAATAGTAACAGAAACAAAGAGAGAAAAACAAAATGAAACTATTAGAACCAGAAAACAGTGACTACGCAGGTGTGATAGTGCGCTTGCCAAAGCCTGTGGCTCTAGAAGGTTTAGACAACCTTGTAGGACTTCAAGTTTTGGGAAGCCAAGCACTTGTAGCAAAGACCTCTGACTACGGAGACCTCGCATTGGTATTTACCGCAGGTACGCAGCTTTCAGAGGAATTTGCTTACAAGAATAACTTATACCGTCACAACGATAAGAACGAGAATCAGGCTGAGTCTGGATATCTTGAAGATAACCGACACATCCGCTCTCTTAAACTGCGTGGTCATCGCTCGGATGCCCTTGTGGTCAAGCTAAGTGCGCTCTCTTACATTAAGAAGTTAGATACTTCATTATTCGTTGAGGGTGATACGTTTGACCGCATTGGCGACCATGAAATTTGTAAGAAGTTTATTCGTAAGGCAACTCGCGCACAAACAATACTAGAGAAGAACAAGAAAATCTTTAGCCGTGTTGATGAGAAGTTCTTGCCACAGCATTATGACACAGATAACTACTTCAAAAACTCACATGTTATTCCTGAAAATGCAGATGTTACTGTTACACAGAAACTACACGGAACATCTATTCGTATTGCAAATACTATCGTGCAGCGCAAGATGACATGGAAGGACAAAGTTGCCAAGAAGATTGGTGCAGTTGTCCAAGAAAAAGAGTATGACTACGTTTACGGTTCACGCCGTGTTATTAAGGACAAGAATAATCCAAGCCACGTTCACTTCTATGACACAGATATCTGGTCCACAGAAGGTGAGAAGCTTATGGGCAAAATTCCACAGGGCTACTTGGTCTATGGTGAGCTTATTGGCTGGACAGCAGAGGGTGCTCCACTACAGAGCAAGTACACATACCAGATTCCACAGGGAGTTGCAGACTTATACGTTTACCGTGTAGGAATGATTAACCCAGAGGGTGTTGTTGCCGACCTGACTTATGACCAGATCGCAGAGTTCTGTCGTGACCGTGAACTGAAAGTAGTCCCACTACTATGGCGCGGTAAGTACAAAGAGTTTAAACCAGAAGACTGGATTGACTTTGCTGGACATGAAGAAATGCACCGTTACAAAGAAGATGGCTTCCCAGGAGCTGTCCCACTAGATAAAGATAGCCCTTGTGATGAGGGCGTGGTAATCCGCGCAGAAGGAATTGCTCCCTTTACTCTTAAAGCTAAGAGCGCTACCTTCGTGGGTTACGATAACCAAAACATGGCAGAGGGAACTCTAGACATGGAAGAAGAAGGAAAAGTATAAACAAAAATGACAAAAAAACTAAAAGTTCTTATTCTGCGCGGGTTGCCCGCAAGCGGAAAGACCACTTATGCCAAAGAACTCGTTGAAAAAGGGTGGGTTCGTGTTGAAAAAGATGACATCAGAAGAGATGGACGTCTGTTTCGAGACGGGATATATAATCACAAAAGAGGAGATGAGTCGATTGTTCTCAAAGAAAGAAATAGGCTCATTCGTCAATCCCTTTCACAAGGAAAAAATGTTGTTAGCTCCGATACAAATCTCAATCCAAAACATGTCACTGGACTCTCCGCAATCGCGCGAGAATTTAGCGCTACTGTTGAGCAGAAGGATTTCCTCGATGTCCCGCTCGCTGAACTAATTGAACGTGACAAAGCAAGAGATAACTCGGTAGGAGAACAGGTAATTCGTGGGATGTTCCATAGCTTTGTTAAAAAGCTACCCACCTTCTTGAAATATGACCCAGAACTGCCTTTTGTAGTAGTGTCAGACTTAGACGGCACTCTTACGCTAGGCCCAAAAGACCGTTCTCCTTATGAGTGGCACAAAGTTGGCAACGATGATATCAACTTAGGTGTCGCACATATGTTAGATGGTGTTACTTTAATCAATCATGCAAAGTTATTCATATTTAGTGGCCGTGATGAAGTATGTCGCCCAGAGACAGAAGCTTGGTTAGAGAAGAATGATATTGAATACGATGAACTCTATATGCGTGGAAGTGAACATGTAGATGAACGTGGCAACCAAGTTAAGGACACATTAGTCAAAGCAGATATGATAGAGAAATATATTGTTGGCAAATACAATGTCCTCTTATGGTTCGATGACCGTGTAGCAGTAGCGAATATGCTTCGTGATGTATACGGAATAAATGTTGCACAACTTGGCGACCCTAATTATAGTTTTTAGAGAGGAATATATGATAGAAAAAGTAAACCCATCACACCCAGATAAAGTTGCAGATCGTATTGCTGGCGCATTAGTTGATTATGCTTATGAGATAGAGGATGAACCAAGATGCGCATTCGAGGTTCTCATTGGACATGGTAAGGTGTATATCATTGGCGAGACATCGGTGAATATTGACACTTGGATTGTCAAAGATATAGTTAATCGTATTGCTGGTAATCTGACAGTTGAATATATTGAGGTTCCTCAAGATGTAGAGTTAGCTAAGAACCAAGAGGATGAAACTCGTGCTGGAGATAATGGTATCTTTAAGGGTGTCCCTATTAAAAAAGATATTTCTGATTTATCTGATATTGCTAAAACAATCTACGATAATTTCCCAACAGATGGTAAGTATATTTTAGCTGGCAATAGGTTAATCGTTTGTCAGTCTTATGCTTCTACATTTGTTTTAAACGAATTTTTGTCTAAGCTGTATAAGCATGATCTTGTCATTAACCCACTCGGTTATTGGACAGGTGGGCTAGATGCCGACACTGGTGCTACAAATCGCAAACTAGGCTCTGATATGGGTGAAGCTGTTACGGGTGGTGGTCTACACGGTAAAGACTTATCTAAAGCGGATGTAGCTGTGAATATTTATGCACATCTTAAAGCGCAAGAGACAGGTGAAGTTGTTGAACTTCATTGTGCAATTGGTGACGAGAAGATTGATGGCAAGGAATACTCGGAAATAGTGGGGATTGCTAGACAATATATAGAACACCTCGGAGGTTTTGAACAGCTTGCACGATGGGGATTAGTTTAACGAAAATCTAAAAAAGGTATTGCTTTTTTAACCACAAGCTCGTACAATAGTAGTATGAGAGAAAATCCAATACTATACGTTGTACTGAACAAAGAACTTAATATGAGTGCGGGTAAAGCAGCAGCTCAAGCTGTTCATGCAGCTATGATGTTGCAAGGTGTTGCTGGTAGTAATCAATTTGCGGACAACTACAGGAGAACTGTGGTAGTTCTGGAAGCAGAAAACTCTGAACAAATCAGAAACTTACATGAATATTTAAAAAGTGCTCGTATTTATTCACAATATTACATTGACGAGGGTGTAAATGAGATTAGCGCTTATTCTATTACAGCATTGGCGGTTGTCCCGTTTGATGCAAGTGACGAGCAGAAACGAGAGATATTTGCTCCGTTTAACTTATTTGGCTATGAAGACAACGATGATTACGATGACTGTAACACTGTTTCACCTTATAAGCCAGATTCTCAAGAGCTACAGACTCTTAAAAGAATCGAGTATACAGTTGGGTTAGTTAAGAGCCAAGTAACACCTGTCCCCAAGACTAAGCGCCCTAATTTCTTAAAGAGATTGTTAATGCGTGGATACAGAGACTTTGTTTCGTGAAAATCTTGGTGGGCTCAACTGCTCTAGTACAGCATATTGATATTGGTCGCACTCCGCAGGACGTTGATTATTTCACTGATGAAGTCATGAAACCTAAAAAGGGTGGTAATGACCCTTTTAGTCACGAGTCATTAAAGGAATATTTTAGTGATGTTGATAGAACTGCTAGTTTAGATGAACTTTATTCCATTAAGGTGTCTCATATATTTTGGGATTTGCGCAACGGCACATGGGAAAAACACGCCAGAGATATTATGTTAATGCAAGAGAATGGCGCAAAGCTTATAGGGCCTCTTTATAAAGTGCTTTATAAGATATGGCTAGAAATTCACGGTAATAAAAAAGCTAATCTTAATCAGATGGCAGGTGAGTTCTTTAATGATAAGGTTGTCAGAATTTATGTTCACGATTCTATCCATGCTTCTGTTGCTTACTATGACACTCCACTTTACGAAAGAATATTAGCAGATGACGAAGAAGTAAAAGTAGATAAATCAAAATGGGAGGCTATGCCATTTGAGGATAAGCTTAAATGTGTAAGAGAAGAGGTATATGCTACAGCTTTGGAGCGTTTGGTAATTCCGTCCAACTATACCTATAGCCCTCGTAGAGCTTACGCATGGGCACTCCGCAGAACAGTTACATCGCTTACTAGAGGTTGGTTCGCATTATTTATTGTCGAGAATCTCGCAGCGCTATGGTCGCCGGATGTTAATTATGTACAAGTTCATAAAGATAATAGTAATAAACTAATAAAATTATAAAGGGTATATATGAGTTTTACAGCAAAAGAAGTAGAAGAGAAAATAAGTGAATTTGAAGAAGCTGGTTATGAATCAACTTATGGTGGTGGTGTTTACTACGATCTAAAAGGCGAACAAGAAGATATAGAAGTTACAGGTTTTGGAACTTTAAAGTTTGTTGATGAGTACGGTGGTGAAGGTTCTGGTGACGAGTTTTGGGTAGTGTTTAAGGTCGGCGATCAATTCTTTCGCAAGGAAGGTTGGTACGCTTCTTACGATGGTGGAGAACTTGATGGAGAACTATATGAGGTGAAGGCAGCAAAAGTGCAACGCACAGAATATGAGAGAATCTAATGGCTAGTAATGTAAATCGTAAATATAGGCACGTTTACTGCGGAATTGTTCATAAGCGTGGAGATTGTAAAAAGGCTAAATTAGCAAAAGGGGAAAGTAATGAGTAAGACAACATTTACAGTCGATCAACTACAGGCAGCTATTAACGAAGCTATTTTGATTGAAAAAATGTTTCCTGATCTCCCTATTAAGCTTCCTTTTACAGACGAGTTTGAATTTTGGCGAGAAGGAACATTTCCTATTACTTTTAAAAAGATAGGGAATGACCAAGAAGTAACACTAAAATGTAAAGAGTTCTTCGACGGTGAAGAGGGTGGCGACCACAACATGCGTTGTGTTATGACTGTTGGTTGGGGAAGCGACATGCGTTACTTCTTAAAGACTGGTCTTTACGATAGCTGGGACTCTAGCGAATGGGATGGTCCAATTCTTGAAGTAGAACCTAAAACTATTGAAGTTATTCAGTGGGTGACTCGCGCCAGTAGAGAACAAGGTAATCAAAACTAATGAGTAGTTCTCCTTTAATGGTCCAGATTGACCTAGAGTCTATTACTACTGGTCGCCAGATGACAACTTGGGTTGAACAGGATGACTTGATAAAGCAGGGTAATCAAGTCAAGCTTAAAAATGAAGATGCTTGGTTAAAAATAGTTAAAGTATACGAAGACGTGATTGTCCCAAAAGATCAATTGGGCGTCAGAGGGTTTAAGAATAATATATGAAACCAGTAACATATAGACACAATTGGGACTCTAAAATGAGTCGAGAAGAAGAGATGGCTGAGAAGTTTGGACAACTTTTAGTTTCTCATGATACAAGTGAAGACTATGAAGAAGAGACATCCTCACTATTTGTAAGAGATGGTGAGTATACTTGGATTGATTCTAATGGTTGTTCTTGTTGGGACGGTGATTATGATGGTTGGATTCTTGATCTTGAAGAATTAAAAGCATTGGCTAAAAAGACTTATGATAATCGTTACGATGGTCGTGATCGAGCTGAAGAACTTGTTGCAGGTTGGGTTTTGGAGAATCTATAATGTCATATAATGGCTGGAAAATGATGGACAAGATAGATGTCGCAATAAAGACATCGCCTAGTACTTGGACATTTACAGGATACGTTGTAGAACATGGTGATAAAAGAGGTCTAGAATCTGCTAAGGACTGGGCGCGTGATCGTAACTATGACTATGCTAAGAAAGAATATACCAAAATATATGAGCCTGACGTTAAGACATTCGACAATGGTGGCTTCACTGTAAAAATCCTTAAGTCTGCTGGGGGTTCATCACAGGGTGGCCGTTTGTCGTTCTTAGCTTGTGAAGTTGAGAAAGATGGCATAAAGTTTATTATCGGCGTGAACGATGCTTTGCTTGTTGATCTTATACGCAATAGCCATATCGACATGGGCGTGATAAGAGAGAAAGTTATGTTCGTTCGTAAGGGCGGTGTTCCTGGGTTTATTCATGAAAACATGGAAGCCTATAAAGAAGCAATAGCTGACATGAAACAAAAGTCAGACCTCAAAAAGGCTAAAAAGACTAAGAACTGGGAAATAGGAGGTGTTTATTCTACTCTTACCCAGACTGATATTTGTCTTGGCGAAGTATGGGATACTCTGGAGACTTATGAAGTCGAAGAGAGTTACAGCAGTTATCGCTGGGGTTCACGTAAGGCAACAAAATATCGTAAACTAGAAAAGCCAGTTAAAATGACAGCATGGATTAGCCTAAGCACTTACACCCACAAGAATGGTTTGCCAGAAGACCTTGAAACATTTTTAAAAGAAGAATTGAAAGATCGTACTTACATTTCATTCTCCACAGGAACGCCTCCAGCGCGAACAAAGTCGGGTCAGTTAAAACTTAAAGACACCGACGGTAAGCTACTTGACACATTGTTTAAGGCTAAGCGTGAGTATGGTAATTATTACAGTGAAGAAGACAGAATTAAGGGTCGTTACGTGAAGGAGATAAAGTAATGAAAGACGCTCTTGGCTCTACACTGGGTAAGGGTGATTTAGTGGCTTATTCACCACAGTCTAATTACACTATTAGAATTGCTATTGTAGTGGACCCAACAAAAAATACAATTCTTTCTGGAACTTGCTTACCTGATGGCAATGTCAGTATTCGTGGTCGTGTTGGTAGCGCTATTAGCAGCCGTCTAGTAAAGTTAGCTAGTCGTTATGAGACAGATGACTACGAAACTATTTATGATGATTTTATAGAAAAATTACAAGAAATGAACATAAAGATATGAGATATAGGCACGAAGAATATTCGCCACAGAATAAGATACAATATGTCATTGCAGTTGGCGTACATGAGCTGAGAGCATTGCTTGGAGCTGTACAGGTGGCTATTAATAATGCTCCTATTATTACAGAAGAAGAAAAAGAACGTTTTAACGCTCTTAGGAGTTCTAGAAAAGGTTTGGCAGAAGCCATTAAAGTGGCAGAGGCAAAACAAGATGACGGCAAGCGACGTAAGCCATACGTCGGAGAAGGGGAGCAGGGACAGCGTGAAGCCAATATACGTTCTAATTGATAAATCTACAGGGGAGTTTTGGCATCCGCTTGGCCACAACGGTAAGCCTAAATATGTGAAGCGTGGGGTGCAGGCATATCTATCTCCCAAGAAGGCATTGTCTTCCGCGATGCAATTTCATCCAAAACCTGACCCAGAAACAATAAAAGTAGTCGAGTACAAGGTGAACTTATGAACGAAGATGCCCCAAAGCCACATACAGAAGAAGAAGTTGCTTTTTGGGAGTCACGAATAGCGAGTGCGGAAACCATCGGAGATGTTGAAGGCACTCTTATATATAGAGGCATCCTAGCGCGTCGTGCGTTGATATGTATAGCACTGGAAGAAGAACTATGAAACCAAATAACATTATCCTAGAAGGCGATTAGTTTATAATTGATAATATATGATTGGTTATATTTATAAACACACATCACCTTCGGGTAAATCGTACATAGGGCAGACGTTAGGGACATTAAAGAGGCGTTGGGATTCTGGTCACGGATATGCTCCTGCGACTATATTCGGCTCGGCAATAAAAAAATATGGTTGGAAAAACTTTGAACATGTAGTTTTGCATATAGTCGAAGCCGAAGACAGTGAAAGTCTCGTAAATGAATTAAATGCTCTTGAAATATCTGAGATTGTGGCGCATAATAGTATACATCCAGACGGCTATAACGGTACTCTTGGTGGAAGAAATGGGTTTCGAACTGAAAACCAAAAATCGCAGATCAGTAAAACACTAACGGGCAGAAAAATATCAGATGAACATAGAGCTAATATATCACTTGCCCTAAAACGAAGATGGCAAGACCCAGTTTGGCAAGAGAACTTTTCTGAAAAAATGAAAGCCAAATATAGAGAAGAAGACTACAACAAAAAAAGAAGCGCATCGTTGAGTAAAGCGCTAAAAGGGCGTACGATGTCAGACGAATGGAAAAAGAGAATGTCTGATGCAGCGAAAAAACGCTGGGAAAACAAAAGGTTAGAAAATGAACAAAAAGCCAAACCGAATTATACTTGAGGGAGTCGTAGGCTCAAGAGCATACGGGCTTGCAACTGAGTCTAGTGATACCGATGTTAAAGGTATATATTTACTACCTACTAGCACGGTTCTAGGTATCAATTTTAATCCACAAAAAACTACCATACAGAACACTAATCCAGACGAAGTTTATCACGAAGTTGGTAAATTTATGAAGCTCGCTGGTGGGGGTAATCCAACTGTGTCTGAACTATTGTGGCTTGAAAGTTATACTGTGCTTAATCCTATTGGCAAATTGTTAGTAGATAACCGCAAAATCTTTCTATCAACTCCGGCAGTCACGAACGCATATCGAGGTTATGCTCTTGGTCAAGCTATGGACTTGAGTAGGAGGCAGGAAGAGGGTAAAGAGGGGTACGATAGTGCTCTTAAAAACCGTTTTGCAAAACACACTAGACATTGCTTCCGTTTACTGCTACAATGTAGACAGCTTCTCGAAACAGGCGAATTAACCGTTAGAGTGACTCCTGAGCAGCGAGAATGGTTATTCAAGATGGGAGAACAGACACCAGAAACGGTTGTTGACGCCTTCATTATTGAAGATAGAAAGATGGAAGATATTAAATCAATCCTTCCGGACGAGCCTAATTGGAAAAAGATTGATGAATTGCTGTATAGCATAAGGATGGGAAAATGAAATTATTAAAATCAGAAGAAGATTTATTAGAGTTTGATAATGGCTTAGTTGTTAAAGGTGTTGGTGATGAAGACTGTTGCGCATCTAATTATCTAGACTTTGAACAATTTGAAGTTGGTCAAGAATTTCCAGACATGACAGCTAAGCAATTTGCTAAAAAAATAACGCTCAAAGAAGATGGCTTTGCTCTAACATCTAAAGACGGTATGCCTAAGTGGTGTCAAGCGCGTTCAGTTCAAAACGGTTATTATTCTGACGTCACTACCGTGTATCTTGAGTATAAAGGCGAAGAGATTAAATTAGGTGACCTTAGAGGCGAACAGAGAGATTAATATGGAAAAAGCATTAGCAATACAAAAACAAGTAATTGAAATTCTTGGCACAGAAGATGTCTATCTTGTTGGTGGTTCCGTTCGTGATATTGTTATGGGTAATGAACCAAAAGATTATGACTTTACTACTCCTATGCTCCCAGACGATATCGAAGCAGCCGTTAAAAAGGCTGGGCGCAAGTCTTATGGTATTGGCAAGAAGTTCGGTACTATTGGTTTTAAGGTCCCAGTGAACATATCAGATGAAACTGGTGAAGTAGTCGCCACTGATTACGAATACGTTGAAGTAACAACTTTCCGTTCTGAGGTATACACAAGCAAGTCTCGCAAGCCAGAAGTAGAGTTTGTTGCTTCATTAGACGAAGACCTTGCTCGTCGTGACTTCACTATGAACGCGATGGTACTTCGTCCAGATGGGACTATCTATGACCCATACGGAGGCAAGCTTCATATCCACAGCAAGCAAATTGTAACTGTAGGGCTTCCTAAAGATCGTATTCAAGAAGACCCTCTTCGCATACTTCGCGCGGCACGTTTTGCAGCTCGTTATAATTTTGAAATTGACCCCAATTTCATCGGTAAGGCAAGGCAACTCGCAGATCGTATCTACGATGTATCTGTTGAGCGTTGGGTACAGGAACTTGATAAGCTGCTTATATCAGAGTCTGTAGAAAAGGGCATGACAAGTCTCCAAAAGATGGGGGTTCTTATAAGAATTTTACCAGAGGTAGAATCTGTGTTGAAAATATACCCATCGTTAAAAGATATTTTACTCTTTGAGGGTGATCGCAGGAATGGTAATCCAGACTTTGCTTGGAAACACCTACTTAGTTGGAACGGTCTACCACACGTTAATGAATCTGATAGTTCACGTATTAAAATATCAAAGTATGTGAATATAGGTGTCTGTGCGCGATTAAAATTCTCCAACGAACGTACAGATATAATACTTGACAACAAGAAGAAAAAACAGGTATAATTAGTATATGGTCCCTACAACAAAACAAAAAATAGAACGTAAATATGTTCCACCAACTTTTATAGATGAAGAGTCTGTTAAAAAACTCTCCCCTGAAAAGCAGCAATATTGGGCGAATAGAATCCGTGGTCTTCCTGGTCAAGGCCCGAAACCAAAGAAACCAGGAGTAACACTTTCTAGCGATGTGACTACTTACTTTGATAATGAGGGTAACATGGTCACAAAGAATCGTGCAGCTCGTCGCCAGCGTCCAACAACTCCACCGTACTACACAAAATCAAATCATGCTCAAAAGAAACTAAGAGGACAAATAAAATAATGACAAAAACACAAACAGAAAATGTACAGGAACTAGAAAAGATAGTCCGCAAAGTTATTCGTTTAGCGTTTAAAGACAATACCTTAGATTATACGGTTCAAATCAGTTCGTCTAGCTTAGAACCAAGAAAAGTAAAATACGGGTTTATGATTAATGGACTAAAAAAAGAGATCCAGCCTATTGCTATGTCTTTTTATTCTTTTGAAGAGTGTAAAGCTGTTCTTGAAGGTCTACTAAAGAATGTTAATCCTGTAGAAACAGAAAAAATGTTTCACCAAGGACGAATCAATGTTTACAAAAATGCGATTACAAGTCATGAAGATCGCTTAAAATATATTGAAGAACACCCAGATGAAACAGAAGAAGATGCTGCAATCCCAATGGAAGAAGTGTAATGAAAAATAACCAAGATTACCCACTATCTGTTAGGATTGCTGGTGGCATGTTCGTCATCGGGATTGCTGCTATATTCCTATCAATAGTGGTAAAACTTATTAGATGGATTCTTGGCTTCTAGTACTATTAGGAGTTGCTGTTTGGCGATTAACTCGCATGTTGTGGTCTGAACGTGGCCCATTGGACATCTTTGTAAGATTTAGAGCAAAATTAGCTCAGCGTCAGAAACGTATGGGTGGGCTGTACGATCTTGTTAGTTGCTTTTATTGTCTCTCCATATGGGTTGCTAGTATATTTGCAATTTTTCTCGCTACAAGTATCTTGACTTTCCTTATGTATACTCTTATACTTAGTGGTATAGCAGTCCTTATTTACGAGTTGCTCAATAAACAGAAATGAGTTATAATAGTTATGACATTATCACAGAGATTATCAATAAAAATAAACAATGCTCTTGTCGGAACCAGACATGGTAAACGAATGGGCCTGAAACGGATTGAATCAAATGCAAGTAAATAACCCAAATAAATTGCCAACAGCGCCTATTACAGAGTTTGAAGCAAGCCAAGGTGAATTAAAATATCTTAGTAAAGATAACTACACAAAGCTAAAGAAAGCTATTGAAAAGAACGGTTTTGATATCCCTCTTGTAGCTTGGGTAGATGAAACTGGCCAGAAATGGCTCCTTGATGGTCACCAACGCCAACATGTTCTATTGAGAGAGGGTTGGAATGAACCAGTTCCTTATATGCTTCTTGAAGCGCCTGATATGAATGCAGCTATGGCTCGCCTTCTTCAAATTACAAGCCAGTACGGTACGATCACGCAAGAGGGTATTGATAACTTTATTGCTACTTATGAGCTTCCAGAACTAGAAGTTTTTGAACTTACTAACTTTGATGGCATCCGTTTCTATGAACTTGGTGAAGAAGTACAGAGCGTTCCGGAAGACGGTCGTACTCCAGGTGATGCGCTATCTGACACAGAACTCCGTGATAGCATGAGCGTATCTCTTACATTTGATAAAGCTTCATTTGTAGAATTTATGACATTTGCAAATTACTTCCGTGAACTTTATGGTGTTGATACCGTTACAGATGCAATCGTGCAAGCTGTGAGGGAAAAATATGAAGACGCTATACGTTAATCTATCTGAAACACCTAAGAATACTAAAGAACTTCTAAGCCAAAAAGCCTTCGAGAATGATGACCCTATCATCTCGGAGGATACTGTTATTATTGATGAGGTGTCTGGCGAAACGCTCCTTATTTACAAAGACACCGAAAAGAGCATTGATACAACAGGTATGATTGAGGCTTTGAGCAAGGTCAAGTTCTCAGTCAATCGTCGCACGAACGGACTTGTTACTCAATCTGAAATTATTGGCTATCGTCCCCGTATGGTTGGTCTTGCAGGTAAGAAGACCTGCTCTAAGACTGCTTTTGGGAATAAATACAAGAGTATTGAAGATGAACTATTTGGAGTCGCCCATCTCGCCGAGGGGCTGTACTCCGAGTTTGCGCCATCTCGTTACCAGAACCACTCTGAACTTGCCACTAATGTTCGTGGTGAATATCTCATGCCAGAGACTCATTTTACCAGTGGAATTATTAACAAGAACAATCCACTCAAATATCATATGGACACAGGTAACTTTAAAGATGTGTTCTCTATCATGCTTGGGTTGAAGAAAGATATCAAAGGTGGTTATCTCCATATCCCAGAGCTGAAAGTTAATCTAAAGATTAGTAATGGTTCACTTTCTATGTTCGATGGGCAGCGTTTCGTCCACGGCGTGACCCCTATGAAGGGTACAACTGATAAATCTTATCGCTTCACAATCGTGTTCTACTCGCTTGTTCAAATGTGGAACTGTCTTGAAACTTCGCTCGAAGTAGCTAACGCTAAAAAGGCGGAAGACCGCAAACTTGAAAAGTTGCTTAGAATGATCGACGAGGAAAGGCAGAAAAATGCAGATAGCAATTCCTAGTTATCGTCGCGCAGATAAAATATTCGAACTAACCATAGCCTCACTTATTCGTAGTGGGGCTAATCTTGCTGATGTGACAGTCTTCATTAGTGACCCAAGCGAACACCAAGCCTATGTTGACGGTGTAGGTAACATGGTGAAGATCGTTGATTCTGTTCCTACTAAAAGCAAGAATTTAAGCTTTATAATGAACTATTATCCAAAGGGAACACACATTCTATTTGTTGATGATGATATTAAGTCCTTTGAGAAGCTATCTAAGGACGGCAAGAAGCTTGTAGAGACAAACCTAGACTTTGCCCGAAAAGGCTTTGAATTATGCGAGAGAGAAGGCCTGACAACCTGGGGAATTTATGCAGCTCGCAATGCTTTCTTTATGAAGCCGAGAATTACTAAGGGTTTATTCTTACAGGTTGGTAGCTGTTACGGTTTAATTAACACTGGCGCAGATTATCACCATGTCACCACAGATGAGAAGGAAGACTATCGCCGAGGGTTCCAAGTATTCGCCGAAGAGGGTGGAATGATTCGAATGGATTATATTACTGTGAACACTGCTTATTACAAAGAATCAGGTGGGATGCAGGAGCGTCGCACGGCCTTAATAATTGAAAGAGCTGCTAAACTTCTAGCCTTTAACTACCCACAATATTGCAAAGTTTACCAGAGCAAGGGCAAAGGTACATGGGAACTACGGTTAAATAATCATGTCTTTAAAACCGAGATTCTAGAGACTCTGTGATATTGCCTACAAGCTATGCCAGAGCGAAGTTCCAAGAGTATCCTCGCTGTTGGATATTGGACAGACTTATAATAGTTACAATGGCTACAGCAGACTCGGAGATTTTTATAAGCGGAAGTGCCGTAAAATCTCCCAAGTGGGATGAAATGATCGGTATGCCAAGCACCGTCAATTGGGTGGAGACAGTAGAAGCATTTACCTCCTTGCTTACGATACTGATAGCTTCGCCATCTTTTAAATCCAGGAGTTAGTTTTTTGCGCTCGAACGCATCGCGTTTACGTTTAAGAGTAGACGGAGATACAATCTGCATTTCCTTCTTAGTTGTCTTGACCCATGCGCCACCACTCTTGTATATAAACATATATTACTATTGTACATAAAAGGGCTTGTGTTTTCCTGTAAAAAAGAGCATAATTATGTTTAGTAAATCAATAAGAAAGGCTTACTATGAAAATTTCAATTTGCGACATCCACAAACTTAAAGAAAATAAGATAGTTGAATCAGTTTATCGCCGTGGTTATACTGGACATACAAAGATAGATGTTTGTGAAGAACATAAAGAATATCCTATGGGCAATACACCGGAAGAGTTCATTGAAATTTATCTCAAATTGTCACAGAAGGTAACAGTCTAATGAAGTTTGAAATTGTTAGCAAATGGAATGATATGGATTTTGGTGGTAGCGCATTATGTGGTTCTGTTATCATCTCTCGAGAAGAATTAGTCAAGCGATTTGGTGAGCCTATCAACCTTGAAGGCGAACGTATTACTGAGCGTTGGCTTTTTAAGTTCGAAGATGGCACTGTTGCCACTATCTTCAATGACAAAAAGATTCGTCGCCAGAAAGAGAATGAATGGTTTATCGGAGGCTTCGGCCATTATGATAAGAAAACCAAAGAGAATATCTCGTTTCGTAGTATGAAAGAGCTCTTAGGGGTCTAAGCTTATGGCTAAGAAAGTTTTGGTGGGGCAGTTAGTAGATTACTACTGGGACTTGAATGATACGATTGAAACAATCGAGATGATGGGTAATATTAGTTCGGAGGAAATAACTGAATTAAGAAATTTGCAAATATCTTTAGACACAATATTAACTAACGTAAGCAAGCGGTGGGCTAAAGGGAAGAAAGACGATGTTAGGAATACTTAAACGATTTTGGGAACAACTTACCTGTGCTCACTTTTGGAAATATGACGGCACTAAAGATGATAGCGAATCTCATTGGCATTGGCACAAAGAAAAATGTGATAATTGTGGTAAAAAACGTGAAGTAATGAATGATTATAATCGGGATGCTTGCGGACACTGTTCAGGTGATAATTAATCCTATATAATAGGACTATGGCAAATCACAAACGTAAAGCAAATTATAAAGCAAGTCGTTCTTGCGGACTATGTAAACCTCATAAACGAGTTGGCAACGGTAAAGAGCGCACAAAACTAAAATATAAGCTTATCCATGAGATTATGCATAGATGAGCCCAAAGCCATGTAAATGGTGTAGCTCAATTTGGCACAGCAAGAACAAATGTCCAAAACGCGAAAAACAGGCTCTCCCTGACGGTTTTATACAGAAACGTACAAATGTGCCACTTTTGCGTCAGAAGCCCTCAGACGAGCTTAGATTAGCTTACAAGGGCAGTTCTGAACGTAGCCAGCTAATAGGCTGGGCAGATAAATACTTCTCGCTATATATTAGGCAAAGAGATAGTGATGGTTCCGATAATCATTGTTATACTTGTGGCAGAAAATTCCCAATAGATGAACTCCAATGTGGACATTTTATGTCTCGTCGATTCTTAAAGACCAGATGGGATGAAATAAATTGTCATCCGCAGTGTAATGAATGCAATGTAGACAAGCATGGTAACTTAATAGTATACGAAGTATTATTAAGAAGAGATTATGGAGACTTAGAAATAGATAAGCTTAAACAATTCGCTCGATCTGGCAAGAAGGTCAGTCAAGCAGATATACGGGAGGTTATAGATTTATATAAAGGGGTTGTGTTTTAACAATAAAAAGAGCATAATTAAAAGCGTAGTGGTAGAATGCGTCGCAAATACGCAGGAGAATCACTAGACGAGCCTTTCTTAGGAGACACCTTAATTGGTGTCTCTTTCCTTGTAGATTATTCTACATCATTAAATCATAGACAGGTTGAACAGGGTGTGATATCATAAATATATGAGCGTTTGTGGTAGCTTAATAAGCATCCTGACGGCTAAAGCACCTAATAGGCTAGAAATAGTAGCGCACATCGGGAAGTAACCAAGAGCCCGTTGGCAATGAACTGAAAACCTCTGGGTTACACCAGCAGGGCAAGGTTCCTATGGAGTTAAACGGACGCATTACCAAAACCTAGCAAAGATTTACTTCGAAACTAGTCAGGGCGTCCGCATGTTGGTAAAGTTCTGGAAACAGAATCCCAACCCACAACCGCGTTCAAGAGGGATGACCATCCTTCGAAAAGTAGAAGACACCTTTAGCGGGGTGTTTTTTATTTACCCTTGCTAAACTCTTAGAAATAGCTTATACTTATAACATATTGAAGGAACTAAAAATGCAGTTAACTAAGACAGAAAAAAATGAATTATTAGAAATGTTAAAGATGGTTGATGTTAAAAAGCTCGACATTGATGTACAAGATGAGAGTAAAGTCAAATGGTTCAGGTTTGGTTCTTATAATGGAATGCAAATTGCTAGTGAAATTATTAAGTCTATAAAGGAAAAACCAGATGAAACGACTAAAAGAAATACTCAGTGACCGTGAACTACAAGTCAGTCTTTTTCTTGTCATCTTCTGGTTAATTGCAATTATATTATTTATTTATATAGCTTTGCACATGCCTGATAACGCATAGCCCTTGTGTTTTTCCTGAGAAAAGAGCATAATAAGTCTTATGAAAACTCAAGAAGCATATAATCAGTATCTTTTGTACGCTCAGGCACAACATGAATATTATGAAACACTTACTTGGGTGTTATTTACAATCTTTATAATTGCCCCTCTTTGTGTGGCTTTAATTTACACCGCTGTAGCAATTTATCTTAATAGAAGGGGCAGACTTTAAAGTTCAACAAAACGCTTGTGTTTTGCGACGATTGAGAGCATAATTCATAGTATAAGTGAAATAAGAAAGGCTTATACAAAATGAAAACTCAAATAACAGTAGAATATCCAACAATAGAAAATGTAGTTATAAAAACCCTAGCAGAAGCTAAGGCTATGGGCTACAAAAGCGCAATCGTTCGCCACGAACCAGTTAATCGCCCGTATAAAATTCAAGTTAAGCAGGTTAAACGACTTGTTAAAGAAGAGTTTATGGACGATAAAGAATGGGAAAACGAATTAGAAGGTATGGCCAAAGCCCAAACTGGCATGAGCCGTACTGCTCATCAATCTCGTCTCAAGAAAAGTTGGAATGAGTAATGTGTAGCAGTACTCTTCTAACCGTTGCAGAAATGACAGAACATGAACTGATCACTCTACGCAATCGTTTATACGGACAGATTCGAAAGAATGATAGTCCTCGTTTAGATTTGCAATTACACGCAGTTCAAGGAGAACTTAAAGATCGTGGTTTTATCACTAAGAATAAAGCTCTTCACACGGGAATAGAAATTACTCGTGGTAAAGCTACTATGGTCTTTGATGTAATGGACTCTAGTGTTCATGTTGAGGGGGCAGCTGTCACATCGGCCCGTAAACATGTTCAAGATATGTTAAAAGAAGGTACTAGAATCCCTGGGGGATGGAACCTGCAAGATAAAGGAACTGTTGGTCATCATTCTCACGATTATGAGATTAAGCACATGGCCATGAATAAACGTGAAATACAAAATGTAATGTTAAGATTAACGAGAGTGAAATAATGAATAAAATAGACCTTGTAAATATTACTCGGCTAGAACTTATAGATCATACTAACTGTGAATCTTGTAAGGGTGTCGGTCGTGTTATCATATCTGGACAAGTAGACTCGTTAGAATGCCCAAATTGTCACGGTTTAGGTACGAATGGTCGCACAGTTGTGTTTATCAATCCACGCAAACAGATTGAAACATCAATCCAAGATGACGGTAGGACACTTAAGATATTTATTAGTAAGAGGCGTCCATGAGTCTAAGAGATGCTTTAACATTTTCTATTACAGCTACTGTTATTTTTCTTATTATAGCTTGTATTGCTGTTTGGTTAGTAGGTCGTTACGAAAATAGGAAGACTAAAAGGAGGAAAAAGTAATGGAAATTAAAGATATGTTAAGTAAAGCCCATAAACAAGGCTGTAGCGTAGGAGAACTTGCGCTTGCAGAGTTTATTTTAAAGTCGTATGCTGGTGAAATATCTCCTACGTTAAAAGCTTTTCTTGAAAAAATAGCCCAAAGTGGGTATGTAGATATAAGTGAAAATGTTGGGAAACCAGCAGAAGATGTTGCGTTACAAGTAAGCGATATATTAAACAAAGTTGTAAAATAAAACGCTTGTGTTTTCGCACGAAAAGACCTATAATTAAACCATAAGTAATAAGCGAGGGTATAGTAATGGCAACAGAGAAACAAGATATAAAGAAAACAGTTAGTAGAGTAATTGATGGAGTCACAAAAGACTTACCAAATGCTGTAAAAGAAAATAAAGGTGCTGCAATTGGCGCAGTTCTTGGCTATTTTTTAGCTGATACAGTTAAGAAAAATGAAGGTCTTATCACAGCCGTTCTTGGTGGTCTTGTTGGACATGTGATCGACGAGAAAAAGAAAAAGGATGTCTTCTAATGGGTTTTCTCGGGGATGTAGTAGCACTTCCATTCGTAATTATTGAAGACGTTTCTGGCGCAATCGCAGACGTTCTGGAGGAATTGTAATGCCAAGCACTAAAGATGCGCAAAAGGCCGTAATAGAATCTAAAATCCCAGCAAGCGTGAAAGCTGGAATAGAAGCTCTTGCTAAAGGTCTTGGGGTTGCCGCGATTGAACTATGGTCAATCTTCGTACGACAGTATGTTGTTAAAGGTCTGACAGAATTGTTCACCGCACTAGTATTGGTAGGCTCAGGAGCTTTCCTTTGCACACTTGTTGGTTATTGGGGAATTATTCCTATTGCTGCAAGTCTACCGTTCTTCTACGGCACTATTCAATTACTCGGTAACCCTAAGTACTACGCCATCACGGACATTACAAAAAAGATAAAAGAGCTTAAATAACATGATTTTTGTCTTTGAGTCATTACTAGAGAACCGAAAGGCAAAAGTTGATGCGTGGAGAGAACAAGGACAGAGATGGGTTAAGGCAAGAAATGCAACCAGTAGTTACGCCCACTATAGTTTTGAAGACTACGAGCGCAGGAACCCAGCGCCATTATCGGTTAAGAAAGTGGCTAGTTTCGTACTTCCTGGTATTGCTGTGGGTGCAGTTGTTGCCTTTGCTATTTGGGGTATTGCTTCAGTTCCTCCAAAGAAAGTAGACCCAAACAATCCGCACGACTGTTCTGTTGTTGTTAAGAAAGATGATAAAGTAGCCGTTACCTATGGCCCCTTTGTAGGAAGTGAAGGAACAGTTATTAACCAAGAAGATGGTTGTGGGGTAAATATTAAGCTTACTAAATCTACAAACACAAGAGAAGATTGTGTCAAGAAAGGTTATCAAGACTGCCGTTCAGAAAAGAACATCGGTGACGAGCTAAACGTCGATACATCACAAAATATTACTAAGTTATAGGGGTAAAGAACCATGACAAGAAGAGACTACTTATTAGTAGCAGGTTCGCTGGCTAAGTGTGCTGGTGGACTCACTCAAGATGAGCTGCTCTATGTCGCTGATATGATAGCGAATGAAATGCAGAAACAGAACCCAGCTTTTAAGTATGATCTTTTCTTAGAAACCTCAGGTGTGACCAAAGAAACAATCGAAAGGTCAAAGCAATGATTACCGAAAAGCCAAAACTTGTAATCGGCGACATTGTTATTGTTTATATTAGTAGAATTGGCCTACCTCAGGAAGATGAAATCCATAATCCTAGAATTATGAGTAAGACAGTCACAAGTATAGGTTTTGCAAGTTCTATGTGGGTGTTTAACTATGACACTGAGCCATTTTGTTATGACAATGTTGATTACATATTAAGAAAGGGGAAATGGAAACATGCATAATCTTTATAAAATTGTTGACGAAGAGAATGAACACAATGGTCAGCTCGGCGTATTACAAGAGGTTAATGAAGTAGCTCCTCACTTAAGTATGTTTAGCTTGGAATTTTCAGACGGTAGGCAATCAAGTTTTTTCTCTCATCAATTAGAAAAGATACCGAAAAAGCTTATTTTTCTTGATGTAGATGGCGTTCTTAATAGTCAACACTATGCAGTTGTATCTGAGTCTCGCGGGGTTCTTGGTATAGACCCATATCCTGCTTTTTTACTAGGGAAGATTGTATTAGATACTGGATGTGAGGTTGTTCTTTCCAGCACTTGGCGCTTATGGAAGAATGCACGAGAAGATGTGCGCAAACAGGTTGTGGAATTTATTGACATTACGCCTGATTTAGGCAATGTACCGCGCGGTGAAGAGATTCAAAAATGGCTTAAAGATAATAATTGCGAAGATGCTCGATATGCTATCCTTGACGATAATAGCGACATGCTTGAATCGCAACTTCCGAACTTTTTCCAGACAACTACCGAGTTCGGCTTAACGCAAAAGATAGCTAAAGCAGTAACCGAACACTTAAATAAGGGGAGTAAATAAAATGAGTGATTATCTAGAGTTCAGCAACACAGGTGAAGTTCCAGTAAATGCTTTTAAATTACTAGGAGCCAGTTCAAAGCGTAACGATTCAACAAAGATTGGTTACTTTGGCACAGGGCTTAAGTATGCCTTGGCCGTACTTCTTCGTGAAGGTATCGACTTCAAAGTGTTCTCAGGTAACGATGAGATAAAAATAGGTACTCGCAAGTCTAAGTTCCTCGATCAAATAGTTACAGTTATTACCGTTAATGGTGAAAAGACAAGCATCACCATCGAAGCTGGTATTAACTGGGAGACATGGTTCGCTATCCGCGAGATATATAGCAATAACTTAGACGAAAACGGAACTATGAAATTAGTCACCTCTGTTAGCCCAGAATCGGGTTCAACTAAGATTTACATTGAGCGTAACGAGAAGCTTAAAGATTTAATTGATAACTGGTCACAGTACTTTAGTAATACTCGAAGCATACTCTCAGAACATAATGGCAACACTCTTTTGCAGAAGAATAACATAGATAGTTTGACCGTATTTAGAATGGGTATTCGTGCGTACACAAATAGAACACAATCAGTATTCGACTATGATACGAGGACACTAAGCATTAATGAGAGCCGTGTGGCCGAACATGACTATGAAGCAAGGCAACGCTGCGCCGAGATATTAGCTACTTGCGATAACCTAGAAGCAATTAATCACTTCCTTCATTCTGGCGCACATAATATTGAAAAAGATTCTAACTTCTGGAACTATATTTTCGATGATTCTTTTGGAGAATTTTCAGAAACATGGTACGAAGCTCTTAAAGATAAGAGGATAGTCCCTCAAGAATATGGTGGTTTTTACGGTGTTACGCCATCCAGTGTAGTTCTGCCAGAGACACTTTGTAAACACCTTTACAATCAGTTTAAAGATCGTCTTACTATTATGGGTTCTAGCAAGGAAGCATATATAATTATTGACAAGCGCGTTGACTTCATGCAACCTGCTATGACAAGATTGGCTAGTGTTGGTTTTACACACCCACTAGAAGACATAAAGTTAGCTAAATTTAAGGATAACGACGTACAGGGTTTGGCGGATACCGAAAATGGCTTAATACTTTTAAGCGAAGCCTTAGAAGGTATGAATGACGACCAAAGAACAGCAATCCTGTTTGAAGAGATCGCCCATACTAAGTCTGGCTATTCAGATAACACAAGAGCGTTTCAGGACTACATTATAAGCCTTGCGGTTGCATTAATACCAGTTCCGAAGGTCGTTAAGTAATGAAACTGCCACATGGCAAAGAGCTTCTTAGCTTTCTTCCACTAGCAGAACTGTACACAGAGTATCAGTTCCATGAACGATTGCAAGTATTCGTCGAAAAGGGAAGAGAATGTGTGGCCTGTGGACGCGTAGGAACGCTTCTAGCGCTAGGTAGAGAGACAGGTGACGCAAAGTACACTCGGAAACGAAAATCTCATGGGCGCGTCCATATAGACCTTTATACCGATGACTTTGTACTTATGACAGTAGACCACATTATTCCTAAAAAGGTCTGTAAAGAACTTGGTTGGTCAGATGAAATGATTGAGTCTCTTGACAATAAACAACCAATGTGCGATTCATGTAATAATGGTAAAGGGCATAAGCTTGTATCTGATGAAGAGTTAGAAAAGCGTCGCGCCCAAATGAAAAAACTAACAAATAGAAGAGTATACGGTTCAGAGATAACAAGAAGCTTAGTCCCGAACATACACGCCTTGCTAGGAGATGCGATATGAAATCACCATACGAACATGGATATGGTCCATACCAAGACATTTATACAAATAGAACTTTATATATGGAAGAAGAGAATCTCATATTCCAAGGGTATAAGTTCTTAGGTTGGAATGTAACAGCAGATAAACTCCCAGAATACAGACATTGTATTAATGAAGCACATAATTATTATTCAGCTTTTCCTAATGTTTGGAAAAGTGTGCAACATACTCCATCCGGTAGTGATGTGACACAATGGTGTACTAAATGTAGAATTTATTGGAAAGTAGATATGAGCTAATATGAGTAAACGAGAGATAAGTAAATTGGTTCAAGCTACTATATGTGAGTTTTGCGACACAGAAATTGACACAAAAGTAGACGGATACTGCTACCATTACATGAAGTCGAGTGATGGTACGACTATTAATCATCATAAGTACAATGTTATTCATATAGTTTTTTCTTGGTTAAAGCCAAAGGAGAACAAGGTGCGTGGAGATTGGATTTTGTATGACTTTCACGCCTCATGTTTTGATAAATTAATGATTAAATTTTTAGAAGAGAAAGGTAAATCATGATTAAACTATCAAGTGGTGAGCTAAGGGTAAAGAAGATAATCAAACCGACTAAAGCTAAATTCTTTGAGGATATTAAAGAAGGAGATTCAATTGAGATTTTCCATCTTCTTCAAAGCACAACTGGTGGAGCTAATGGCTTATACGCTTCTGATTTTATGGTAAAGAATTATACACGTAATTCTAAGAAATATATATCAGGTAATAATCTTGTTCTTCGTCTTAGTTGTTTTGAATTGGAGATATTGTAATGACAAAAGATTATAGGCCATACAAGAATGCAATGTGGCGAGCAAGACATATGAAATTAACTTTAGCGATGTATATTGTATTCATGGTAGTATGGTTTAGCTTTATAGGAGTATGCTTATTTGGACTCATTCAATTTATTAAATGGGCTTGGAACGCATGAAATTAAATGAATTATATTGGCGATGGAGTCCGGATGGAACTATTTGCTATGTAGAATACGCCTATCTAACAAGATTCTTAAAACGATTAAAAGTAAAAAGAGTTGCAATGTTCTATTCAAACGATTGGGAAACCCCAAGAGACGCCAGAGGAGCAGCTGAAAATTTTATAGAAAGGACTAAGGAAATAAAATGAGTACATATAAAGACTTGAAGAATCACGTTCATAATACCCTAAAGATTACCAAAGAGGAAATAAGGGAAATTGTTGAATCCACTGTTGAAAAGGTTGTTGAGCGTCGGGTAGATGTACTCTTACGCGATAAGCTAAATGTTCAGCATCTTGTCGATCACGCTATAGAACAAAAGATTAATGAGAATAACTGGTTTTGGGACGAGAGCGAAGATAAATTAGACGATTATATTAAAAAAGAAATGGTGCGCAAACTGACTGATGGTGTTAAATTAAAAGTTGAGGTGGTCGGTAAGAAAAGCGACGCTACGCAAACAGGTGATAGAGTAATGAAAATCAGAAAGAATAAATGATGTGGTTCTCCAAAAAAGATAAAAAACCTCAACGCGATATCGTTGATACTAAAAAAGTTTATAAAGTCGTTAAAGAATGGAACGATTCTAAGGCTGAGTTCAGGTACCGTCTATATGTAGGCGAAGAAATATTATGGAGTGACGGAATGAAGACTATGTCGTTATTTTCTAACCAAGGTACAAGGTATGTTAATAATGAGGGTTGGGCTTTTGTTGATGATGGAGACAAGGCTTGGGCAAGACGAATAGCTAAACACTATAAAATAGAGATGATAAAATAATGAAAACAGAACGAGTAATACGAGTACATTTTACAGGACGTGATAGTTTGCAATTAAGCGGAGATCATGTACCAACATTTATAGAGAATTATCAAAGAGCAGTTGGTAATGGCAATTATTATTTCTTTACTAAAGGTAAAGATAGTATTCTTATAAATATCCCTCAAGTCACTTTCATAGAAGAAACAACGATTGAGATAAAAGATGAGCGACCCACGCCTACATTATCATAACGAACCGCACATACCAACACCATGTACATTAATGCATAGAGGAGTTCAATTGACACAAGAATTAGAAGCTACACCAGTTTATTACCATGACTGCCCGGCTCTAGGCAAGGATACAAAACTTCCTAGAGCATTAATGGCAGATAGTAAAGGGGAATATATCCTTTATTACCAACATAAATGCCCGTTTTGTAGTAAAACAGGTGGAGAAATTGAGTATGCTTCCGGCGTAACTCCAACGGCTAATGGTTATTTAATAGACCCCAAAATTGCTGAAAAATTACACAACTAAACGCTTGTGTTTTTCGCCGAAAAAGAGCATAATTAATTGTAGAAGAACTTTGACAATTCGTACAGTTACATGGGCACACAAGAGAAGTTGAAAAACCGACGGGTACGTTCTCTCGAAAGAGCAATTCTAGACAGCTTGTGTGTTCTTCATGGCTACATAAGTCACCGTGTAAAGAAAGCCCTATCAGCGATGGCTAACGATGAAGCGCCTTATGTAGACCAAAGCTAGTAGCAAGAAAGCAAGGGAAATTAACAGGTCTAATTAACCGCCTTGTGGTGCGTTATTGCTACTAGCCCATGTAACTATATGAATAGTTAGAACATTAACAATTAAAAACACACTATTGGTGAGGTATGCAGGTCTCCAACTGAAACGTCATTCGGTAAAAAAGTTGTGTCGTATTGTGTCGCCTTATGTGACGTGTACCTCGCCAGCAATGTGTTTTTAATTTAAAAGAAGGGTTATAATGGAAGTTAAAAAGAACTTAAATGGTATGCAGCGTAAAATGCTGGATGAAATCTACACAGAGCAATTCAAAAAGCGTGAGAAGACTATTTTGGACGAGCGCGAAAGAGGAAAATCAATTCTTACCGATAAACTCTTAAAAGAATTTGCAAAAGATAAAGAAGTTAAAGCTTATCTTGAAGCAGGAAAGAAGTTCTTTGAACTTGCACAAAAACTTAAACCTAAATTCGACAAGAACGGTGTTAGTACTAGCGACTATATCACCAAAGTTCCAGCTCTTAGTGTTTATTGCGGTTACAGAAATGATTACAAAGTATTTCCAGAACTAAATATCTACAGTGAAGAAACTATTCGTATTGAGGGTGTTCTTGCTGAGAAGAAACGTGAAATGCGCGCTAAAATCTATGGTGTAGAAGCAAGCTATGAAGAAGTAGATAAAGAGATAAAGGAACTGTTGAAAGATGTCTGATTTAAGTAGTAGACAGAGCGCTGAATTGGCGTTTTTGCTCAATAACGGTGTAAGTATGGAAATTATATCAGTTGGTGGCGGTCTATTTGATGTTTCGTGGGTAGAGTATTCTCTATTTATGCCAGAAGTGCAGAAGGTCATGGCAGGGGTTGATAATCTTGATGATTTTGACGGTGTTCATCAATTAGATTGTCCGGATTATGTTGGCTATGGGGATACATTATCAGAGGCTCTTACGGAATTTATGGATAAGAACAATGAATTTTGTGAAATGTTTAATGGTAGTGAAGAAGATTCAGAAACTATACTTGATCAGTATGTGCAATCCATAAAAGATAAACACGAACTTTAATTACAGTTGTTGTAAGGTAGGCACTAGAGATAGTGTCTATTTTCTTTGAAGAATCTTTATGAAAAAGCTTGTGTTTTCAAATGAAAGAGAGCATAATTAAAATATAAAGACAGTAAGAAAGGCTTTAGAAAAATGAGTACTAAAAAACAAAACTTGGTTGAAGGAATAGTACTTTTTGTATTGTTCTTCTTTGTCATCAACGGAGCGCTATAATGAGTCATTGTCAAATTTGCGCTCGAGAGATAAAATCCAATACTGGCACTATAGCCCACCATGGTTTTTTACGCCCTGGTAATGGCTGGGGACAAACCTCTAGTTGTGAAGGCGCTAAGTATCTTCCTTATGAGCAAAGCCGTGATCGTATTCCAGAAGTAGTTGAGAACTATAAAAAGTATCGACAAAATAATATTGAGGCAGAAACAGATTACATGGCTAATCCTCCTGCAACTATTACTCGTTTCGCTATGAGCAGTTACGGGAAGAATGAAACTTTCGTCCGACCTGAAAACTTTGACTCTAAAAAAGCAATGGAAAAAGGTTCTTGGGGCTTTGGCGAAGGATACTGGATGGAGTTTAGTAAACGAGTGCGAGAATGTCAGAAAAATATTAAGAGCCTAGACGCGGAGATTGAGTTCCTTAAACTACGATGGCTTACATGGAAGAAGGTAGCGTAATGAACTACGCAGAATATAGAGAAAAGCAGGGCACTAACAACTCACATGTTGCTCAAAAGTATGCAGCAGGTAATAATGCTAGGGGCAAAAAAACATGGGGCGCTACAAGCCATACAGAAGATTTGAGAAATGACACAGAGTTTCGTGAGAATATTGATAAATTGTTTTCTCATAAACATACATCATATGCTGGTAAGAAGAATGTTCATATTTGTGTGACATGCCTTAAACCTGTCGGTATAATAACTAGGAGAAAACAAAAAGACAAGTTTATTGTTGGTAAAGGATATACTGGTTTATTGTGCGCTTATCATTTAAGGCTCGAGAAGGAATTATCATAGTTATGAGTAAAAATGTTAATGATACTAGCAACGAAAAGTTCGTAGAACTATGGGTTGCTGCCTACAAAGATGAGATTGGTCTTATGGGGCTTGTGAAACAGCAGGACTGGCAATACGGTCAGGTGTCAGCTCGCGCCAGCGGTTTGCGCCGAGCAGGAGTAAAACTCCCCACAATGAAGTCGCCCAACCAGAAAAATAACTATCTTACTGTAAACTCAAAAACACTAAATGACATTATTGTAAAAGAACTAGGCGAAGACGCACTAAACTGGAGGACAAGGTAATGGCTATCAATTTATTACATTTCTCGTCGGTTTTGTTGATATTTATAGGCGTATTCTTTATGATAGCTTCTTATGAAGAACATACCCAAGATAAAAAAACTAGCCAACGCTTTATGCGGGCTAGTACTTTCTTATTCCTAGTTGCCGCCCTACTTATGGGGGTAGAGTAATGAAACATACCATAGCAGTTATTATATTTTTAGGGCTACTTGTTTGGTTTACAATCTGGCTAACAGGTAATCTTAATGACGGTAGAGAGCAAAAGTGTAAAGAACAGTTTGGATATTCTTGGCATTATTCACAGAAATATGGTGCAGACTGTATAGATTCTAATACGGGTGAAGGTAGATATTTTAAGGAGCTTAAAAATGAAATGCGCTAATAATGGTGGTGCAGCAATAGGGGCTGGTCATGACTGTATCTGTGTAGATGAAAAAGGCCATAACGGTAACCATGGTTGCGAGTGTGGCGCTCTTTGGCCAAGTGGTGCTGGATTCTTTGTGCCTATGGATATTTCGCCCCACGATGAAGAATTAAAGAGACATGAATTGTCTGAAACCTTAAAAGGCAAAAACCTAAGAGCCCTACTGAAATGGGTGTATGACCATGGACAGTTAAAAGGTGAGTTCCCAGACCAATCTATCAGTAAGGATTTTGTTCTTAAGTTAGCTGAAAAAGCTATCAAAGATCGTGACACCAAACGTGATGCTTATATTATCGGTGAGGATGATAAAACAAACCCGTACAATCCCGACGGTCATGATGAGAATCGGTTGAGAGCCAAACAACGTCAACGTGCATATATATGGGATAGTAAGGAGCAAGTATGAGGAAAATACATGTTTTATATCAAAATATAGCCGTTCTTGGAACAGTTTCGCAAAAAACTCGCTGTTCTTGTGGGGCAAAACTGACTAAACCTGTAACCCGTATTTACTTTAAGAAATTAATTGGCGACGTAAACACTACTTATGCAAATTGAGGAGCAACAGATATGAGTTCTATAAAAAACAATCGTGATCTACGTGAACGCTTTGAGGCTAATATGCTTGATGGCGAGAAGATAGAAGAGAGTGGCAACGCTATGCTATCTGCTGTAGATGTTTGGGCGTTTCTTAAAGAAGCTGTTAAAGATGTTAGAATATCTGAGGTCAATGGTATTAGAGAACGCGCAGGGTACGACATAACCGACACCTATAGGCTTACAGGTTATTCTATTACGCAAAGGGTTCGTGAGATAGAGCGCGAAGGGGAGGAGAAGAGCCATGCTTGATGGAAAAGAACCGGATTTTATTAACCCGGAGGGCACTAAGTGGTGGAAAGATACTAACTTAACTGAATATGCTCAAGAACAAATCAACAAAGAACATGCTGTATTTGAAATCCAAACTACTAATGGAAAACAGAGTAGAGTCCTTATTGATAAAAATGGAGTTCTTGAAGAAGACGGAAGTTTAGAGGCTATGGCTTTTAAGATTGATAAATGGGCGTTAATAATAAATGGGAGTTTAAGGTAATGAGCCAAAAACTATTTAATTTTATTATTATATGGCTTCTTATTTTAGTGACAGTTCTTTTTGGCGTTATGATCTGGAAGCTGATAACGGAATGAGTGATAAAGAATATACAGAAGAACTTGAGAAGATTGTTATATTTCTTTGTGATGTTTATACAAAAGGCCAAGATAGTCTAGCTTGTCAGACAAATAAAGATGGTACTCAACCTGATGAAAAGTGGCTGAATGTATTTATGTCGTTTCCCACAATCCAAGGTAGCATGAATAGAATATATGTTAGTCGTATTGGCAACCTGAGAACCTCTCTATTAAACCGTGAATCAGTTAGTATGTCTTTTGAGGAAGTGTTTGAAAAACTAAAAATTGGAAGACGCGAAAAGGGGAAAGAATAAATGTTTAAACTATTAAGTGATAGCGAATTAGCAACCGAGGTTGGAAGCTTTGAGTTGAGGTATAGTGATGGTCAAGTTAATCAAGGTGAATTAGATGGTTTACTAACTATTATTAAAGAGCAAAAGATCGCCCATGCGGATAAAGTAATAGGCGATAGTAATGAATTTATTGCGTGTGATGATCTCCATCACGATGCTTATAAAGTGCAACCGAGAATTAAGTCAGTTCTAAGGGGGAGAAATAAGTAATGAAAGTGATTAAATCAGAAGAGAGCTTATTAGAGTTCGATAACGGATTAGTCATAGCGGGGGAAGGTGATACTGATTGTTGCGCCCATAATTATCTTGATTTTACGCAATTCGAAGTTGGGCAAGAGTTTCCAACAATGACCGCAGGTGAGTTCTTTGACGCCGTAAACCTGAAAGGTGATGGCTTTGGTCTTAATGCATCTGATGGACTTCCTAAGTGGTGCCAAGCGCGTTCAAGGCAGAATGGTTATTATTCAGACAGAACAGAATTGAGTGTCTTATATGGGGGTAAGACTATTAGCTTAGGTAAGTTGTCAGGGGAACAGGAATAAATAATGGGTGAAATCATAGGGACAATTATTGGCATTTTACTGTTCTTGGGTTCTATTACTTTCTTACAGTGGTTAGCCGTTAAACACCCTCCTTATGATTGGAAAGCAGATGCCCGTAAGTATCGCGCCCAAAAAGAAAAAGAGTTAGAAGACTATAAAAGGAGCCTAGAGAAATGACCCCAGAACTACAAAGGCGAATCAACAGAGTGTTTAGTAACGCAGCTTGTTATAGGTGTGATGGTAGTGCTATACGTGGGCAGTCTCCTAGTAATCCGGGTGGTGACCCATGCGATGATTGTTCGCAGACGGGTATTGCTGACGATGGTACAAGGCTGGAAGATGTGAGAGAGCAAATTAACGAAGTCATTAACGGTTACATAAAAGAGTTTGAGGCTAAGTAATGAGTCTATTAGGTAAAGCAATAACAGAAGCTCAGGCAGAAATGAATGATCATTTTATAAAGAACCACGTCGAATATGATTTAGCGGTGAAGAAACGTGATGCACTCGAGATAGAAATGGAAAATGCTTATAATCTTGCTTACGCTCTTCAAACGCAGTATAATGATATAGAAGAGAAGATAGAAAATTATAACCAAGAACAGGCGGCATTAGATGAGTGATCTGAAAAATGTAAGTAAGTACAATAATGTTTTACTTTTTATAATCTCAATACCATTCATTATTCTTGCTTGGTTATTTTGGATAATATTCTATGTTTTGGCCTTAATCGCTTGCCTTATTGGTCGCCGAAGAGCTTTAAATGCTTTATATAAAACAAAGGAGTTAATGTAGTGATAATAGTTTTAATCTTAACTGGAATTTTACAATCATTGGGAGTGCACGATGCTGTGCTCCTATGGCAATGGTTCGGCGATAATCTGTTACTAACAATCATCCTAACAATCTTCCTTGCATAATAACTAACAAAAGAGGCGAATACTATGTCCGAGACTTTTCAGAATACCGCCAATAATCATCACCTTCTGTTCCCTAGAGCTCTCCATGAAGCTATGGGTCCAACTAAGTTACTGCGTAACAACATGGGTATGCAAGCATTGATAGATGTAGATAGCCATAATGAAATACATAGAGAGTTGAATATAGTTCCGGTTTTAGATTTTCATAATGCTTCTCGAGTCGTTTCCGGTATGAGAAAGCGTCGCCCATTGAATCCACAAGACCCCCTACAATCTATAGACACCTATATGTTCCTTGTCCAAGAGGCTACAATGCACCCGCGCAACAGAGAGTTAGATGTAGAGTTAGGAGACTTAGTTATTAGGGCTATGGAGTTACAGCGTCCTATCGTGGCACAGGGCATTTCGCGCAAAACAATCATAGACTTAGGGCACTTCGCCCACCTTAAAAACATCCCATTAGACGGAGCAGCGTAATGGAGACTAAAAAATTTCTTAGTAGTCTTCCTCTAGACGAATTAACATCCAACCAATATCAAGAGCTTGTTGATTATATAGAAAGTAGGAAGGACACCACTCGTAATGAAGTAGCATCAGAGCTGCAAAAATACCGCGATGATTTGTTATCCAGTAGAGGGATAAAGAGCCCAGGCTGGATAGGGAAAAATGAATTACAGGTGTTTATAGATGGGCTAAGAGGTGGTAGCGCTAATGAGCGACTTAGACCAGAGTTTGTACAGGCAATGTGCCCAGAGATGGGCTGTAGGAGAATGTCGTTTGTTCATGTGGATTATGAGTTAAGGTATGTGGATAATTTCGCCCGAAATAAATTCATCAAGTCAGTTACGAGTAATCTAATAGGAAAACTAAAGGGCGAACACGACAAGGGGTTACATGAGTAAGACAAGACGCAAAGTACCGTGCCCGATAGATAATACACATCTTGGGTATGATGTCCTCGTAGAGACACGGGTTAATGACAAATATATCTATCACTGCCACGGTTGTGATACCTACTGGATTGTTACTTGGATTAAGAAGAAGTCTGTTAGCGGAAAGAGTTGGTCATGGGCTATTAAGAATGTGAGAGATGAGTTCGGTAGAAGTTTTGATTATATTGGCTAAGAAAGCCCTTGTGTTTTTAGCAATTTAAGAGCATAATTAAACTTAGTAAAACACATAAGAAAGGCTTTACTTTGAAAACTTTAGTAGAATCAGTTATTAAATTCAATGGACGTATCTTGTATGGTGCTGATTCGTTCGGCAATAAACATGACCAAGATTTGTTAGTTAAGAGTAAAAATGGTTATTCACAGTCCGGTCAAGTGGCGGTAATTATTGATCACGGTACTATATCAGACACTAAAGTGTGTAAAAATAGAGCTGAGGCATTTAAATATATTGAAGAGACAGTTCCGTCTCAAGGTATAATGGCATAATCATGCTTACTATAAGATTAACAGCTACAGTAGGAGCAATCTTAAAAGCTTCTTTTGTTAAGAATTTAAAGGATTATTGCTGGTTGAAAAATTATGCTATAGAGATAATTGAAAATAAACATTTAACTTATTCTGACTATCGTATAGCTATTACCGTACCTGATGAGAAATATGATATCGCCCATGAGGCTATTAAAAGTTGGCTTAATAAGATAAGAACTTACTAGCATGGAGTGGGGAAGGCAAACTGATAACGACCCCTGGATGAGACTGGGTGACCCATATCAGAGTAGTAGTTTTGATGGTAATCTAGACGGTAAATACCTTTTCTTTAGTACGGATCAAGCTCTCCTTATGAGAATAATGGAGAATGAAATAGCTATGCATGGTTTTGAAGTGGCTAAGGTTATTAGGAACCCTAAAGGCGATGAATATGTTGCCTGTCTTTATTGGCACAATCCAGATAGGAAGTATGAGCTCGCCCAAAGACATAAAAATACTCCAAATCTAAAGTATCGTTATTATAAGTTTAATTCAGATACAAGAGCTGGTAAGTATAGTAAGCAGTTCTTAAGCATTAAATAGTGTATTTCTAAAATATATTGCGTCCCGGTGGGCATATTTTTTATATTGTTGTATAATAGGGCTATAACCCAAATAAAGCCGAGTCGTTCGGCTAAATATATATAAAAAGAGAGCAAAAACAAATGCCAGGACTATCACCAGACCCCGAAAAGAGGGAAAAACAACTATCTAACTTGTTAGACCCAAGTGAAGCAGGTAAACTAGGCGGTCGGCCTAAAGGAAGCAAGAACTGGTCTACAGTAGTCCAAGAGTTATTAGACGATGAAGAACTCTTTACGAAGCTTACCGAGAATCTAAAGAATAAACCACAGTGGTTAGAATCTACTGGCACTAAAACTCTTATGCAAGCAGTCACTATTGCTCAAGTGTTAAAAGCAATGGGTGGTTCTCATTTCTCTGCTGAGTGGCTGCGCAAGACGGGTTTTGGCGATAAGATAGACATCACGAGCGGTGGTGAAACAATTAAAATGCAACCTATTGTGATTAGCGATATTAAACCTCGTAACTTCATAGAGGGACAGATTATAGAACCGAAAGAGGTTGAAGATGGCTCTGCTACTTAAGTCTAAGCAGCAAGAAGTTATCAATATTATCAATGACCGACCAGAGATTGATGAAATAGTCCTTATCGGTCCGACTGGTGTTGGTAAGTCTGCACTCGCAGCCCATGTGTTCATTTCTATATGTGAAGCTTTTCCGATGACTCAGGTATTTGTATGGCGTAAGAACTTCTCCACTGCTCGTAAGACAATCTGGCGTACTTATAAAAAGATGCTTACCGATATGAATATGATCGAAGAGCAGCATTATCACCTTAACGAAGGTTCTCTCCTTATTGAGTTCCCTAATAAAAGTATTGTTACCTTTGCCGAAGCAGATGCTACTAAAGACCGTGATCAGAACAAGATTAAGGGCCTAGACATTACAGCTAATCAGATTGAAGAGAGCAATGAGTTTATAGAGGATGCAGTTGACATGGTAATGAGTCGTAAGGGACGTGCTAACCAAAATGGCCAACCATCCATTAACATCCTTACAATGAACCCAAATAACGGTTGGACTAAGAGTCGTTATTATGATAAATGGAAAAAGGGAGAGCTGCCAGCTAATGTTATGGTGATTGAGTTCACCTTGCAAGATTCATGGCAGAGTGATTCCGATATTAATTCTCTTATTAAAAGCAAGCCTAAATGGTGGGTAGAACGCTACCTAAAGAATAACTGGAATTATCTAGATGAAGATCATGCTCTTATTAGCGGTTATCTCTGGGAGAAGGCTGGCATATTCCATCTCCCTCAGCCAGAACGTGATGAACATGGGCAAATAATCCCCAGAGACCCACGTTACAAGCTTGACAAGGTCATTGGAGTCGATGTGAGTGACAATGGTCCAGATGCTACAGTCCTATCCCTTATAGAGTATGGAGTGCTTACAGAACAAAGAGAACTTAAACTACCAGAACGTCAATACGGTCTTAACTCAGATATAGATAGTCGTCCCACGGGATATTTATTAGCACAACAGTTAATTGCTTTCGCAGAGAGTAAAGGATTCAACAAGGGACAAGCGCGACAAATAAGCCTAGAGGTGAATGGTGTTGGTACAGCCATGCGTGATGGTATGAAAGTACTGGGCTGGCACATAGACGAATATACCGCTACAGGTAAGTCGCGCAACGAAACAATGCTGAATATGCGTAGAGCCTTAGACGAAGGGGAAGTCCAAGTCTTACAGAAGGAGTCTTATAGAGGACATGATGATGAATTATGGAGAGAGATTAGTGCTCACGAGACAGATATGGTGGATGGGGTGGAGAAAGTAACTAAGAAAGACAAGATTAAAGAGATTCTTGGGCGCTCTCCTGACTATGCTGACTCCTTCTCTATTGCAGTACGAATGCATAGTAAGTTTCATGGTAAAATTAAAGATGATAAACATAACATGAACAGGCTGGGATTATAGCTGTTGTTCTGTTATACTTATATTAGATAACAATACCGTAGAGTATAGCCTAAAAACAGAGAAAAACACACATATATGAACCCACTCCAAAGAGTTCGTAACGCAGTTAGAGCCTTCACTAAAGAGCCATACGCTGTCAAGACGAACAACTCCACAATTGCAAATGAGTTCCTGCGCTTCGGTGCGCGCCCTAAAATGGGACTACTAATTGACGACCCCGTATTAACAGATGAAGACTTCTACTCGGGATATGGCTTTGTCATTATCGAGCGTCGTGCTAACCGTGCTGTCATCCTCGGTACTGAGTACACTTACACAAAGAGTACTAAAAAAGATGGTAGCTCGAGCGAACACCCTTATCTTAAACTAATTAATGATTCCCTTGACTTCACGGCTGAGGACTTCTGGTATGAATACTCTCGTTACATGGATTTAGAGGGTGTACATTATGTTCTTGCAGTTCGTGCAGTAACTGACCGTGTTACAAGCAATGGTTATAAGAAGGTCGGTGCAATACAAAGCATGGAGATTCTTAACCCTTATCAAGTACGTCGTGTATTCGATTCTAAGGGTGAACTTGGTGGGTATGTTGAACAGCGTGACGGCATGGTTCGTGATATTCCTAAAGAAATGATTATTGAGGTTATTAAGAAGAACCCAGTAAATCGTAAGAAGAGTTTCTCTCTAAGTGATGCTGCCAGTGATGCGCAGTTCGTTCTTAAACAGGCTGCTGATTATACTCGTAAAAGCATTAGAAATAATATCAATGCTCCTGGCCTTATTACATCTGACATTATCATGGAAGACTACGAGTTTGAGAACTTCAAGCAACGTGTTAAAGAACACACGCAAGGTGAACCATTATTTGGTAATGGCCCATCTGCTATTGCCTACCACGATACCTCTGTTGACTTAAACAAATCTGCTCTAAGCACGGTTAACTCTGATAACCGCGATCAGATTATTTCTGTTGGTGGTACAAGCAAGAACCAAATCGGCCTAGACCAAGCTGGCACAGGTCGTGAAACAGCAGCAGTACAGAAGGATGACTTCACAGAGAATGCTGTTATGCCTATGGTTAAGAAGATGATCGGCGCACTTAACATGGATTATAAGCGTTATTATCCAGATGAATTTAAGACTACTGGATTTGAGATTGCTCTTAAAAACCCTCTATCTAAAGACTTTGAAAACAAACTTAAAGAAGTAGAGCTTAACCAGTCACAATTAGCATTTAAGAACACTCTTATTGCTGCTGGCTACGAGGAAGATATCGCTACCCAGTTTGTTATGGGTGAAATTGATATGCATGCTCTTGGTATGCCTACATTAGAAGCTGAATTATCTGAAACTGATGCTCTTACTGCCGCTCTTGTGAAGGCGGGTGCAACTCCGGAAGAGATAGCACAGATTATTGGCACTTCTCAAAATGAAGACCTGTCTAATACGGTAAGTTAATATGGCCGAGACTACTCAACCCACTCCACAGCCAAAGAAAGACACTTTATCTGTATTAAAGGAAGCATTAAAGCTCGCTCAGGAGACGCATCTAGTCACTCCAGAGGAGAATGAAGCAAAGGTAGCTTCTGCTCTTAAAGACGCTAAAAAGCTCTTAAAACAGCTCAGGGGAGAGCCTGTAGCGAACTTCTTTGATATTGATTCAGAAGATCGTGCCGTTCCAGAGAATGGTGGTAATTGCCGTTGTTGTGGTGGTAAGGGTGAACATGATACTGGCGCAGAATGTTATGGTTGTGATGCTAGTGGTTTAGACCGTGACTATGCTGGTCCAAACCCTTGCGACAACGCAAAAGAAAAAGAAGATGATGCAGAACATGATGAAAATGTAGGGTTTAATGGATTAATCATTAAAGAAGTTAATGCTAAAATAACTCCCGATGAACAGCGTCAAATAGACTTAGCTACAGAACAATTCAAGCAGAGTGTTCAAAGAGTAGACAATCAGATTCTTAACATGTATGTACAAGCCGTACAGAATGGGGACTATGCCGAGGCAGAGGCGATTCTAGCCAATGCAATTGAATCACAGCAGACTAATACTCTTATGTTCGCACTTTTGACTATTGGGGTTATCCTGCTTCCTCTCTACGCACGTCAACGTATTAGTGCTCTATTCCGTCAGTTTGGGCTACACACTGTATTTGCTCGTACTGACAAAACAGAGAATGATTTACGTCTGCAAGCAAAGCGCGGTGCAGAATCGCATGTTCGTACAATTGCTAAGGATATTAAGAACTCATTAGATGATGCTATCGACGATCAGTTGACTAACCCATCTATTGAGGCACAAGTAAAGGACAAATATGAAGAAACAGCAGACAAAGATGGTAAAGCTTTCGTCACGAAAGTTAAATCCAATACAGAGATTTATGCTTTCGCCCGTGACGCTATTCTTCGTGGGGAAACTCGTCAATCTGTTATTAAGGCGCTACAGGAAAACTTCTCGGAAATAGGGAAGAAACGCGCTAATGTAATTGCTGGCAATGAGGCTAATCGTGTCTTCACTATGAGCCAGTTCGATGCAGACCAGCAATTCCTCGCCCAGAATAAACTAACACCAAAAGCTTATAAGCGTCTAGTAAGCAATACAGGACACCCAGAAGCTATTTGTAAGTACATCATCGACAAGACTGCTGCTGAACCTATTCCATTCACACAGGACTTTGTTCCATTTGGTAAGACTATTACTGTTAAAGACAACGGTAAGACATATAAGTTCACCGCCAACTACGAGAAGCTACAGAGCGGTCACATACATGTAAACTGTCACTGTCGTTATGAACTTCTCATTAAGCAGGATGATGGTTCATTCTTCAACACCTACGATGGTAAGGTCCTTAATGAGGTTGCCTTTGAGGAAAAGAAGCACAAGCGCGATAAGGATGGCAAGTTCGCTAAGAAAGCAGGGGTAAAAGACCTCGACCTATCTGCTATAGATAATGTTAAAGACTTCAACAAGATGATTGAAACTGCTTACTTTGAGGGTTCTATGGGCCATCACAGCGAAGACGTAACAGATAGTGTCCGTGCTTATCAGGGTCACTTCTATGATGCCATTAACATACATGCTCGTAGCCAAATGCTAGATGACCCTCTTACCTTCTACGGTAATGAGAGTACTTACGGTGAAGTTATTGATAACATTAATGCTGCTGCTAACATGTCATTGAGTAGCAAGGTACTTGTTTATAGAGGTACAGAGATTCCACACCACCAACTTCTTGATGTTGGAGAGGTAGTGAGTGCTCGTAGCTTTGTAAGTACTAGTGTCGATAAGAAGATAGCTGGTAAATTCCAACCTAAGGATGGTTCTATGTTTGTAATCACAGCTAAAAAGGGACAGAAAGTGATCGTCCCTGACTATGTTACTTATGGTAAGCGCGGGATTACAATGGGCGAAGCAGAGGTGTTAATGCCCAGCGATTCTGTCCTCACAATCACTAAGATTGATGGTGATACTGTGTATGCAGAGCTAAATTAGGCTTGTGTTTTTAGCAAAAAAAGAGCATAATAGAGATTGAATGGAGAGTTTATGATTAAAGAATACATGGTAGGAACACTGAAAGATACCCCGTTACTGAAAGTAACTCTTAATGATAAACAGTATTTTGTAGATGTAGAAAAGAAAGAAGTCTTCTCAGATGAGAAGGGTCTTCCTAAGATTAAAGATAAAGAACTTATCAAAGCCGTTCTAGAGGCAGCACAATAGTGGGAGAATCAGAAAGCCTAACGATTCTTAAGTACAAGCTACATGGAGCCTACAAGTTCCATGTGATGGATAAGTTCGACAACCCTGATGAACCAAAGCGTCTTGATGCAATGATAGAATATGCTGCTGAACTTGCCGATCTATATGATGAAGCATATGAAGAGCTTTGGATTAAGACTTGTCCTATCTTCCCAACACGCTAAAGGAAAAACAAACATGCCACCAAAACCAAGTGATGACTACGGACATGGCCAGATGATGGGTATGCTTGTAGTCATTCAACTATTTGAAAATGCCCGTGATGCTGGCACAACTATAAACGAGAAAGTGTTAGAAAACATCAAGAAGATTGCTGCTGGCGACCTTGCTGGTTACCTAGATAAGCCAGAAGAAGATGTATACTTGTTAGTAGAAACACAATTAAAGGAAATTAAATGATTCACGATATTGTAACTAAAATCATGGCCTCTTATCTCGAAGGCATTAAAATAAAGTTTACAAAAGAAGAATCAGAATACTTACTGCAAGATATATTGGCAGCAAGAAGAAGGAAATAAAATGAAAAGTATAGAACAATTACTTGAGCTAAGAAACAATCCCTACTACAAACTTAGTAGTGAAGAGCAGAAGCGTCTAGATGATTTTTTATCGAAGAAGTCGGAACGTACCGACCGAGTGAAAGCCAATGGCAGCAACTACGAGAAAAATATCCCTGCAACTGTGATTAACAAGAATGTGCCTAAAAAAGAAACAGGTGATATCCCAACTATCAATGATAAGGTGTCTGCACCACGCTTAGAACATCCCTCTGACGCGTTCTAAGCCTCTCTAAGCCGTTTTAACAAGAAAAAGGCACAAATCCCCATTCCCCACAGTAAGTCTCGCTGTGGGGCTTGTTTTTTGCCTTTTTGTTTCTGTTATACTAAAGGAAGATATAAATAAAAATCCAAACGAGATTACATGCAAAAAGAAAACCCCTTAAAAGACTCAAACGCATTGCCACAGGCTTCAACTGTGCTTTTAGAAGTGCGTTGCCCGTATGAACGCATTAGCAAGTCTGATCAAAAACTATATAAATGCAACTCATTATGTGTTAAAGTAACTCCAAACAGTGGTGGAGAAGCTCGTTGTCGCAAATGTGGGCTTAATTTCCTATTTGGTGCTGATGAAGATGCACAAATTCAAACAGGCGTAAGAGTCCAAGCAATCTAGTCTGTTATACTTAGTTTAGACACAAAATCCTAGCGATTAGTGCAACGTTCCTTCGGAAGTGGTAAGGCTTTCATGATAAGGTGTCTAAGTTTCCTAGCGATGGAAACGATGTTGCAAAAACTTAGACTTACCGAAGGAAAATATGGACTCGATTAGTATTAGATATGGGGAAAGCGTAACGCTTCCACTTGACGCCGCAGATGTTACCGCTGTAACTGCTGCTATTTTTATAGGAAAGCCTGGACAGGCTTATGTTCTTACACAGAGCATTTCTCTTACGGATGGCGAGGGAGTATTTTTCTTTACTGGCGCAGAGACTGAAATTCCTCTGGGGACATATTATTATCAGATCAATGTTACAGGAACCGTTGGTGAACCAGCTAAATACCCATCTCCATCTGGTGATTGTGATGGTTGTGAATCAGAGTTCCCAATATTCGAAGTTTGTGAAGCTCTTGATCAAATAGAGGTATCGTAATGGCACAAAGAATTATTCTCAATAAGCGCGAGAAGACTATTAAAGTTGTCAATCGCACTCATAATATTAGATTACAACACACAGGCAAAGTAGGCCCAGAGGGACCTGTCGGGCCTCCAGCATCTAATCTTGTTACTAGCGTAAATGGTAAGCAAGGTGTAGTTATCATCGACAAGACTGATATCGGACTTTCCAGTGTTGATAACACCTCTGATATCAACAAACCCGTAAGCACAGCAACACAAACAGCTCTTAACTTAAAAGCTAATATCTCTAGTTTAGCGTCGGTAGCTCTTTCAGGGGCATACAATGACCTTACAGGCAAACCTACGTTAGGCTCTGTAGCTTCTCACGAATTTAACGAATTTGCTACTGCTACTCAAGGAACAAAGGCTGACAGTGCAGTACAAGCTGTTATTGCTGGTACAAATGTAACTGTAGATAATACAGACCCTCGTAACCCTGTAGTATCCTCAATTGGTTCAACTGCGCCACAAATTTATGATGCAGTTGTTCCTGATGACTATGCGACTCTTACAGATGCTCTAAATGCGGCCTCAAACGGGGATTCTATCTTCGTAAAATCAGGTAGTTATACAGAAACAGGGGGAACATTCGCTCTCACTGGTATTTCTATTCACGGTGCTGGTAGTGGTAACACAATCTTGACATTAAGCAATAGCTTAACACTGTCTGGCGAGCTCCTTACATTCAAAGATGTTACTGTAAATACAAATTCAGGTAAAAATTTAACAATATCAGGACAATATAGTGTTATTGAGAACTGTTATGTAAAAAATGGAACAACATCTGGGTTCTTCACAACGGGTCTTTATACTGACGTTATTGCAAGCAGAATTGAAGCCTCTAGCGGTAGTGGACAGGTTATCATTGGTTCAAGAGGTAGAGTTACTGGTAGCCACTTTATCGTGCCTCATACAGTCGCTGGTGGTATTGAATTAAACCAAAATGTATCATTTTCCGGTAACTTTGTTTATGCATTCGCTGTTAATAATGGCGGTGGACCACTAATTCACACAATTGGCGAGCATTGTTCTATTGCAGGTAACTCATTCTTCTGTAAAAATGGTGAAGCTTGTTCTATGGACTATAGGACTGCATTTACAGGTAACTCTGTATTCCAAGCTGGTGGTAATGCTGTAACAGCTATTGATGGTGATATTGTTAGTGGGAACACTATTTACTTAAACTATCAGGGTTCAGCCGTGCTGATGAATGGCACAACTCCTGGGTTCGCTACTACAGTAACTGGAAATAGCATCTCAAGTGTGGGTTCTGCCCCCGCTACTCAAGCGCCACAAGTTGGATTTGTTGGTGTAACAGTTGGAGGAGGACAAGATAAGGGTATTATTTCTGGTAACTCTATTGCTGGTTTCGCAACGGGTGTCCATGTTTCTTCTGGTGCAGAAGCTACTCTTATCACAGATAACGCATTCACATTCTTTACTACTGCTGTTGATAACGATGGTTCAGATACGATTATTCAGGATAATCAAGGTGCAAACAATTTCCCAGTAGATTCGGATGGCGTTCAATCTATATCTGGAGACGGTATTATAAATGTAGATAACAGTGACTTTCCTAATGTCGCTTTAAGTGTAGACCCTAATAACGGTATATGGAATGCGAGAGCTTTAGCCGGAACAGATTTAGACCTTTCATCATTTGCCTCAGTTTCTAATGGCGATTCTATAGTATATGACATATTAAACGGGTGGCAATCACGTGCCTTAGCTAAAGGTGATGTAGGCCTCAGCAATGTAGATAACACTTCCGACGCAAGCAAACCAGTCTCTACAGCAACATCTATGGCGTTGAGTGGTAAAGAAGCAACAATTACCGCAACGACGACTGCGGACTACTACCGTGGCGACAAAACATTCCAGCCATTGAACAAAGCTGCTGTTGGTCTTAGTAATGTTGACAATACTAGTGACACTACTAAAAATGCGGCTTCTGTAACTCTAACCAACAAAACTATTTCAGGTGCAAGCAATACTATATCTAATATTGCTATTGCTGCTATTGCTGCTACTGGTACGCCTGGAGCTGGTAATTACCTTCGCGGTGATGGTCAGTGGCAAACTCCTCCTGATACGAGTTATGCTGAAATACCGTCTGCTGAAATTACAGCCGGAACAAGTTCAGTATCACGTGCGATATCCGGTAGAAGAGCTCAGGAAATTGTGCTTAAAGCAGTTGCGGCTGCTCCGCAGGGAGATGTTACGCTTGCTGGGGTACAAACACTTACTAATAAGACACTTACTTCACCAGTCATCAACACTCCAACTGGTATCGTCAAAGGTGATGTTGGACTTGGGAATGTTGATAATACCTCCGACGCCTCAAAGCCTATTTCAACTCTTCAACAGACAGCTTTAGATACTAAGGTTCAAATTGGTGGAGATATCGGCGGAACAATTAGCTCTCCTAAAATTAAAAGAACAGTGAGACAAACTGTTACCAGAGATAATACAAGAGTTGCCGATTATACTGCCGATGGGACAGCTGACGATGTTGAAATTCAAGCCGCTATTAATGCTGTAAACACTGCTGGTGGTGGTGTAGTTGAAATTCTTGCAGGGACTAACCCTTATAGAATTGCGGCTACTCTAACGGTTCCAGAGAATGTGACCGTTCGCGGTGAACGCATGGCTCGCCAGTCATCTGGGGGAGTAACTTTCAAAACATCTGCATCAGTGACTCTTACTGATATGGTTCAAATTACTGGGACTACAAACCCTAGTACAAACGCTGATCTTAAACACGATATTGTATTCGAAAATATTACCTTTGACGGTAACAATACGACTACAAACAATGTCAAGCTAACCAACCAAGATACAGTTAAATTTAGAAACTGTCGTTTTGTGCAATCAACGAATGCACTTGTTACTGTTTGGGACTCATCGTCCGACCCTACTGCTGCCACCATTCCTGGAGGAATTTACCTAGATTGGTGTAACGTATCATCTACATCTGGAATTGGTATTGATCTTCAATACCAAACTCAATGTTGGATATCTAACTGTTGGTTCACAGGCACAACTGTATCAACGTGGATTAACCTTAAATCAAGCAATAAGATTCACATTGTAAACTGTGAGTTTAATACAGCTACAAACGCTATAAGACTACAAGATACTGCAACTGTGGCAACTAATGATATTACAATTATTGGCAATGTGTTTGCTGTAGGGACTGGTAACAGAGCATGGAAAGAAGAACGTACTCATGCTAACAGTGTTGATGTAATGATAAGTGGTACAATCCCATCAGGAGTTATCTATGATACGCTTGTAAACTATGCTACAAACGATGTTAGCACAACAGTGGGTAAGTTCCCGTTCAATGTTTTGTCTACAGCTGCTGCCGACAAACTAGTTACCTTAAAGGGATTTGCTTCTCAGTCTGGTCGCTATATAGAGGCGCAGAACAGTGCTGGCACAGCTATTGCTTACATGAACAGTGGTGGTAACTGGTATGTAAATAACGGTTCAACATCTGCTGTATCTTACGGATTTACATCCGAGATTAACACGGGTATGTATCGTATTGGTGCGTCTAATCTTGGCTTTGCACTTGGTGGTACAAAATACCTAGATCTATCTACAACTGCTGCTACATTCACTTCTGATGTTGTAGTTCCAGATGAAGCTTATGATGCAACAGCTTGGAACGCTTCATTAGAAGTCCCTACTAAGAATGCCGTAAGAGATAAAATAGAAACTCTACAACCACTCGACAGTGAATTAACTGCAATTGCTGGTCTTACATCAGCGGCAGATACTTTGCCTTACTTCACAGGTTCTGGTACAGCCAGTCTTGCGACATTTACTACAGCTGGGCGCGCATTAGTGGATGATGCTGATGCTGCTGCGCAACGAACTACACTAGGGCTTGGAAGTATCGCTACCCAAGCGTCATCAAGCGTTACAATTACTGGCGGTTCAATTACAGGTATAACCGACCTAACTGTTGCTGATGGAGGTACTGGGGTATCAACACTTACAGGTCTTGTGAAAGGTAACGGTACAAGCGCATTTACAGCAGCAGTCGCTGGTACTGATTATGTTGCCTCAACAACTGTAGCTAAAATAAGCCAGGGTACATCTGCCCCTTCTAGCCCTGCTACAGGTGATCTTTGGGTGGACACTAACTAATGTTGAAATATGCTACTGGTGCGGAATGGAAAATCGCAACTGCTGGTTTTGAATGGGAAACTTCAACAGGTGGTATAACGGTTAACAGTACAACCCCTATCACAGGAGGTTCTGAAATACGAGCCAATGCAGCCGCAACTACCCCCTCATTTACGCACACATACATGGCCACTGCCGTAGCAACTGATCGTTTCTTCACATTTAACCTTAAGATCGTTAGTGCCCCAGCTGGTACGATAACTATTGCTTTATTCAGGGACAATGTTAACGGCAATGGTCCAATGATTCAATTAAACAGCAATAATACTTTGCGTCTTTTTGATGCGCAGGGTCCAATACAGCGCGGTTCAGATAGCTCTGCTCTTACAACAGGCACAGTTTATCAGGTTGGACTTCGCTATAACCGTGCTGCTGGTACTTGTGAAGGAACAATAAATGGTGTTGCATTCGCATCTGGCGCAACAGGTGTAACAATGGACATGAATGTTATTCGTTTAGGTGTTATTGATTCCGGTACTTGTGACCTACGTTTTGACAATGTTATTGTTAATGACAGCTCAGGTTCGGTGAATAACACGTATGCTCCTGTTGGCTCAAAGGTTGCTATTTTACTACCTACTGCTGCTGGTGACAATGCTGCTACTACTGGTGTTTATTCATATATCAACGAGTTACCTCCTACTGATACAGCTACATCTGGTAGCACAATGATTGAGCTAGATAACAATGGTGATATTGCTGATTACAACGTGACAGATTCATCGACTGCTGGTATAGGGTCTTCTGACATTATTTCAGGGGTGTTCGTATTGGCGCGTGTGCGCGAGGAAGCTGCTGGGACATCTAGTTACCAGTTGCGTATTAAATCAGCATCGGGAGGTACAGTAACTTCAACATCATCGGTTGATGCTGGTAACACAACCCCTCGTACTAACCCAAATGGTACAACTGCTTTTGGGTTGCCTCTTGTTTCCGAAACAGACCCTACCACTGGTGTCGCTTGGACTGCAACAGGTACAAACTCTATAGACAATGCACAGATTGGTGTTGCGAACACTGACGCTGATAGTACTCCTGATCTATGGGTACTTGCTATGGCTGCTATGGTTGTTTATTACCCTAGCGCATCTGGAAAGATCAAGGTTTATAATGGCTCATCTTTTGTTGCAAAACCTGTTAAAGTATGGAATGGTAGTGCTTGGGTAACCAAACCTGTAAAGAGGTGGAACGGTTCTAGCTGGGTAACTACGACTTACTAGGGTTAGCTTGCTTTATTACTTAAAGGTTTCAAAAAAGCATTTCGTGTATAATAACAAATGAAGGTATCCAGAGACTAGTTAAAGTACCAAGATATGATAACCATTAAACAAAAACACCTTAAAAAAATACAGAAACAGAAAACGAGAAAGAAGTAAATGGAAAAAAACAAAAACCAATTACAAGTCTCAGTTTCTAAGAACAGTTTTACGGACGAGGGTGATGGATTAATTTCTTTCCCTGGTGGTCTAACTATTACTGATGATTCTGTCCAGCGCAATGGTACAAAGTATGACATCAACTCGATGGACATCAACCAGTACGGAAAGCAGATTACTGCTGACCACGTAGATTCACTTGGCAACTTAATTGGTAAAGCAATTGGTGTCGCTAAGCAAGGAAATCGCGTTATTGTCTCAGCTATTCAATACGCTGTTAAAGAGAACGCATATGCCAAATTGGCTTATGACCTATTTGTAGGAGGTTTCTCAAACGCATTCAGTATTGAAACAATGGGGCCATATCCCGATGAACAAGATAGAATCTTTTATAACGCTGAGCTTGTAGGATTATCACAGGTAGTATTACCAAATAACTATAACGCTGTTGCAAATCAATTTAACGAGATTGTTCATAATTCACTTGAACGCTCTAAGTCAAATGGTATGGACGTTACAGGCATCGAAGCCAGTATCAAAAATGCCGTTGAGGAAGAAAGCATGACAAAAGAAGAAAAAGAAAAACTCGCTGTTGAAGAAGCTGCTAAGATTGAAGCTGAGAAATTAGCTGCCGAGAAAGTCGCTAATGATGCAGAAGAAGCAAAACTTGCTGCTGAAAAAGAAGCTAAGGAATTAGCCGAAAAAGAAGAAGCAGAGAAAAAAGAAGCAGAAGAAAAAGCTGCTAAAGAGGAAGCTGATAAAAAAGCTGCCGAAGAAAAGGAAGCTGCTGACAAGCTAGCTGCCGAAGAAGCCCAAGCGAAAGCAGAAGCTGACAAAAAAGCAGAGGAAGAAGCTGCCGAAGCGAAAGCTAAGGAAGAAGCCGAAGAAGCTGCAAAACAAGAAGAATTAAACAAAAAGGAAAACCAAATGACTAAAGAAGAACAAGCAGAAGTTATTGCTAATGCCATCGCTGCTGCTCTTAAGCCTATTCAAGAAGAACTAGCAACAGCTAAAGCTGACGCTAAGAACGCCCTTGACAAGTCTGCTCAAGCTCCTGAGTTCCGTGCTATTGCCGAAGCTGAAAAAGCTAAAAGCGACGCACTTGATGAACTATCAGCAGAAGAACTATTCGGTATGCAGTTAAATGCTGCT